>JADMIO011398554.1_pt1 | contig 130994 bp, 109 predicted proteins | sample 8958161 | NCBI WGS metagenome assembly JADMIO01 (sample SAMN16585339, study PRJNA669376) | soil metagenome | isolation source: Crop rotation soil | place: USA: Cullars Rotation, Alabama | collected 2011
CCGCGACTTCAAGTCACGTGAATTCCAAGCTTCGGATCCCACTGTGCTGGAAAGGATTAACTCGTCTGACAGCAACAACACGACGTCTTTAACCTTCTTCGTGGTGATCGTGATGGTTTGCTTATCGACGATTGCCTCGATCAATCCCAGTTGTGCGACAAGATGTCTTTTCTGAGCGACGGCGGGGTCCTCGCCGGGTTTGAGTTTGACGGTCGATGCCGCATCGGCCAGCGGCTTGCCCATCAAATCGACTGCCCTGATCCATGCGGCATGGCTTTGTCCGGGTAATCGGAAACACTGGCGCACGCTTTGGGGCCAGGTATTGCGCTTCTGTTTCAGCCACGAGGCCACCTTGTCGCTCGGCGGCTTTACATTGCCATGCCCCGCGTCGGGCAATTCGACGCCAGTGAAATTGTCGCCGCAGGACTTTCGCATAACGTTTGCGAGCACGCGGCTCATTGCTGCATTGCCGCCTTGCGGATGCGGTTGGCCATCCTGGCCGAGATTGTCCTTCGCACCCCAGACAAAGAGCGTATCCAGATTTCCAAGGTTCGGCGTGAGCACGTCATAGAGCATGTCGTTGCCGATGACCTGCAACGGCGTGGCCAGCGGCATGATCCCCGCGAAGCAGTCGGCATTCATGATGCCGGCCATCCAGGTGTTGTGTCCGCCGATGGAATATCCCATCAGGAAGACTCGGTCGCTATCGACGTGGAATCGGCGGCGCAATTCGCGCAACAATTTGTGCGGCTGATCAACCACACCCTCGGGCTCGGTCAACCCGATGGGTCCGAGGTCCTGAGGCGCCACGATGATGTGATCGTCGGCAGCGCCTCCGAGAATGGCGTGGGTCATCGCCATCATGGACTGCGCCGGTTGGCCCTGACCATGCAGGGTGACGACCATTGGCCAGGCTCGCGCGGAATCGTAATTCGCCGGAATGCTGACCAATACGTGTTTGTCGCCGTGCTCGCCGCGGCCGAGGTGTAACTTGAGTTCTTGGATGCCCGGCGGCTGCGAATCCCAGATTTGAACATGGCGAATGGCCGTCACTATTTCCTCATACAGGCCGGGTCTTATGACGTCGCCAATCATGCGCCGCATGATGGTGCTTCGTTTGGTCGAGTTTTCCTCCAGGTAGAATTGTTTCAAGTCCTCGGGGAAACCGGCGGTTGGCGTCAAATAGACGGCGACTGCAGCAAGAATAAGGTTCATGGGAGTGCACCTTGAATCGAGGTATTCAACTCCCATTTTACCGACCGGACGCCCGCGCTGCGCACGTCTTTTTCCCCATCGCAGCACCTTGCAATCGCGCATTGTTGATTGAGACTCGACAGTCTCTTACGGTCATCTCCTGGAGAGTCATTGGGGTTGCAAATATCGGAGGACGAACATGACAGATCCACGCCTGATCAAACTCGCCGATGTGCTGGTGAATTATTCGACACGCATCAAAAAGGGCGAGCTGGTCAAGATCATGGGCTCGACAGTGAGCGAACCCTTGCTGCTCGAGATCTTTTCCGCCGTCGTGAAGGCGGGCGGGCATCCCTATCTGCAGATGAGCGCCGACGAGGCCGGCGAGCGATTCCTCCGCGAGGCAGCCCCGCATCAGCTTGATTACGAGAGTCCCATCGCCCAGCACGAGATTGAGACTATTGACGTGCTCATCAGCGCGTGGGGTTCATCGAATACCAAGAGCATGTCGAATGTCGATCCGTCGAAACAGGCCCGGGTGAGCAAGGCACGCAAGAAATGGCTCACGACTTTCATGACGCGAAACGCGATTCAGCCGGGGAAGAAGAATTGTCTGCGGTGGGTCGGTACCCAGTATCCGACGCAATCGGCCGCGCAGGACGCCGAGATGTCGCTGCGTGACTATGAGGATTTCGTTTTCGACGCCGGCATGCTGAATGAAAAGGACCCCGCGGCGGCGTGGCGGAAAATCGGCGCAGCCCAGCAAAAGGTGGCCGACTATTTGAACAAGGTAAGCGACGTGCGTTTTCGCAATGAACAGGGGACTGATCTGACCGTCGCGGTCAAAGGCCGCAAGTGGATCAACTGCGATGGCCGGGCCAACTTCCCCGATGGCGAGGTTTTTACGGGGCCGATCGAAGACGCCACCGAGGGCATCGTTCAGTACAGTTTCCCCGCCGTGCATGGCGGCCGCGAAGTCGAAGGCATCCGGCTGAAGTTTAAGGCAGGGCGAGTGATCGACGCATCCGCGACCAAAAACGAGCCATTTCTCATCAAGATGCTCGACCAGGACAAGGGCGCCCGAGTGCTGGGCGAAATCGCCATCGGCACGAATTACAAGATTCAGCGGTATATGAAGAATACTCTCTTTGACGAGAAAATCGGCGGCACGTTTCACGCCGCCGTCGGCTCATCCATTCGCGAAAGCGGCGGAATCAATGAAAGCGGGCTGCATTGGGACATGGTCTGCGACCTGCGAAAAGGGGGCACGATCGAGGCCGACGGCAAGGTCATCAGCCGCAATGGCCGGTTTACCCGGGCCGGCTGGCCGGGAAACTGACGCTCTGACGATAAAGAAGAGGAGGCTGGTGCGAGAATCCTTTCTCCCACCCATGCTCGGCAGGAATCCTTTCCTGCGATCGTCGAATACGTGCTCGCGTGGGAAGAGATTCCCACGGAAATCGTGCGAGATAGGAATCTCGCTCAAGCGGCACTAGCAACAAGAGACCGTTGACAGTGCCACCCCTACCAACTGCGAGTGACATGGATGTCAAAAGTTCACCAAGTAACCATCGCATCATTTTTGTTGTTGTCAGGATTCGCATGCCAGCCTGAGTCGCAGAGCGTCGCAGTGCGACAGGCCATTGCCGAGTCGCCGCCCGCTGGTGAGCCGGTGACAGCCGCGCGGGCAGTTGCGGGACGCGACTCTTCCTCCTCTCCTGCGATCGCGGCAGTCAATGGTGTCGGTGTCGATCGGCGTGACTTCGTTCGACTGCTCGTGCAGGCCCACGGGTTACCTCTTCTGCAGCGCATCATCCTTCGCGACCTGGCCCGACAGGAGGCCAAGCGCGCCGGCGTAACGGTCGATCGAAAAGACATCGAAGCCGAGTATGACATGACCATTCGCGAAGCCCTGGGCGCGGGCGCGTCCGGCGAATGGAGCGGATCGCAGCGCGAGAAGTTCATCGACGAGCTGGTGCACATGCGCGGCTGGTCGCGCGAGGAACTGGACATCGTCATGGAGCGGCAGGCCCTGCTCCGTCGTCTGGTCGCAAGTCGAATCAAGATCACGCCGGAAGAGCTGCGCATCGCTTACGACCGCGAAAATGGCGAAAAGGTCGAGGTCCGGCACATACAACTCGCCGCCGCCCGGCAGTGGCCGCAGATCAAGGCGCAGCTTGAACGCGGGGAGGATTTCGGCAAGCTCGCATCGGCCTACAGCGAGAATCGGGCCAGCCGGGCAAATGGCGGACTGTTGGCGCCGTTTACGCGCGGCGATCCGGCGCTGCCCGCCATTTTTGTGAAGACTGCGTTCGAACTCACCCCGGGCCAGGTGTCGGCGCCGGTCAGTTATGAAGGTGCGTTGCACGTCTTCAGGCTGGAGCGACGCATCGATCCCACCGGCATTCCCTTCGAACAGGGCAAGGCCGCGCTCGAAGCCAACTTGAAGCGACAAATGGCCGCGGCCGAGATGGAAAAGCTGGCCTCCGAGCTGATGCAGAAGTGTGAATTGCGCATTGAGGATCGATCCCTTCGCGAGCAATATCGCACCGCACTTGGAGGGCACCAGTTGGAAGGCCCCGCCCTGGCCATGCCGTAACGAATCAGAACCCACCACGCAAGGGGTGGAAGAGTCATTGGAGTTAGCATCCTACCATAAGCCCTAGCCACCACTAGCGTGGTGGGTTCTGATCGCATTCTGTCCGCATTGACCGCGCGACCGTGCCATCTATAATCGCCACCCGACCGGACGCATTGGAACGAGTCCGTCGCGCCACCGGTCAACTGCGAGGATCGCCGAATGAGCCTGCGCCGAACGCCACGGATGGTGATGCTGGGTGTGATGGCCGTCGCCGTGTGGAGCACGGCATGCCAGTCCAAGTCCTCGACCGTTTCTGACACGGGTCCGTCCGCCGAAGAATTGATCGCGTTTTACAGCCCGAAGTCGATCAAGATTCTGCCATTCACCAAGGCAAAGAGTTTTGACGACGACGCCATTCCCGATGGGATCGAAGTGTCCATGCGGGCACTCGACGGCGCGGGTGACCCGGTCAAGTCGTATGGGACGTTTCTCTTTGAGTTGTACTCCTACAAGCCGGGAAGCAGCGACCACAAGGGCGACTTGATCCAATCCTGGCGGCAGCCGATTTTGAGCCTCGATGAACAGAAGAAATACTGGGAGCGCGTTACCACCAGCTACCAATTCCAATTGAGCTGGGAGGGCAATCCGCTTTCGCCGCAAAAGAAATATGTTCTGGCGGCCAGCTTCCAGGCCTCTGGGGGCCCGCGATTATTTGACGAATATGAATGGGATTTCCGGGTCGATCGGCAGGAAATCCTTCAGGGTCTGGGGCAACCGAAGTCGTAAAACACATACGCGAAGGGTGCCACTGGCTGCTTGTCAACCAGTGCGAACGTGAGTGGTCTGGTACGCTGCCGTTTTCCCGCTATGTTCTTTTTTCCATAATAGTCCACTGCATCTGCTACAATTATCTGCACGGAGCCCCCGCACGTGGACCGAGCAGACGTGATAGATCACCCGCACGATTGGCAGATTCCCAGCGCGTTGGATTCCCAGCGCCGCGCTTGGCGGCGGTCTTTTTTTATCGCGTTGTCGATCCACATCAGCATCGGTGCGTGGCTATTGTCGCATGTCGTGCCCGAGCCGCCCATGGATGATTTGGCCCGGGTAGCGCCGATGCTTCGCGCCGGCATCGCGGAAGAAATGACCAAACCCAGCCAGCCGGATAACTTGGTCGCGCAAGGCGACCATGCCGCGGCGGATGCCGGCGATCCAACCGAAGTGGACATTCGCGGCGGCCTGGAGCGGGCCATTGCGTCTGCGGCTGAATCCCTCGTTTCGGGAGATGCCATCAATCGGCTCTCCGAGCAGGCCAAGGTTTTGGAGCAAGTCAGCAATCCGCAGGAAGTGGCGAAGATGACCAGCCGCATCTCCGAGGCCATGGGCCTGAAGGCCTGGCCGGACGGCGCCACCAGCCGGCCCGTCGCCGCGGGGCCATTCGATTTTGACAAGGCGCTGTTGCTCGATATCACGCGCGAGGAACGCGGCGACACAGTTACCATTCGCCAGGTGCTGGGGACCCGTGATGGGGCTCGGGCGATCATCGAGTCGTCTCGGCGGAATACAAAGACGGGGCCGAAATTTGAGCAGAGGCTTCTTGAACCCAATGCAACGCGGCAAAACGACCCGGTCATTCTGATGATGGATGCCGAGGATTTTGCCGCCGTCGAAGCCCGTCAAAAACCGTATGAACTGATGCGGCACTATCCGCTCGTGCAACAATTGCACAAGTCGGCGGTGTTGCCGCTGATTGAAAAACTGGCCAGCGAATCCGGCACATCAGGGACGATTGCGCCATGAGAGACAATTTCGCCGATCGACTCGTCGCCGCCATCAAGAAGAGCAGCATGCCGGGAGTGGTCGCATTGGACCCCGTATTCGAGCGGCTGCCGGCGGCATTGAAGCAGGGGGTCGCCAAAGGAGATCGATCGGGCGAGCTGTCCGCCATCACTACATTTTGTCGCGAATCGCTGCCGATCTTCGCGAAGCACATTCCCGTGGTGAAGATCAACTCGGCCTATTTGGAGCGGTATTACGCCGAGGGAATCACCGCCTACCACGCCATGATCGCCGAGGCCCGGCGTCTTGGGATGCTCACCATCGGCGATGTGAAGCGAGGCGATGTAGGACATACGGCTGATCAATACGCCGCGGCGCATATTGCAATGCATGACGATGCTCGAATGGACAACGGCATTCCCGATTCGATCACGATCAATGGCTATTTCGGATGGGATGGCGTGAAGCCATTCTCCGAGGCAGCCCTCGCTGCCGGTCGAGGCATCTTTGTGCTGGTGCGCACATCGAACGAATCGGCTGCAACGGTGCAGGATGTCGTGACCAGCGACGGGCGGAAAGTGCATGAGCTTGTGGCCAGTCTGGTGGCGCGGTGGGCGGCCGAGCCGCACGCGGTGGGCGCGTCGGGCTATTCCTCGATCGGCGCCGTGGTGGCGACACGGAACGCGAAGGACGCGGCGCAGCTCCGCGAATTGATGCCGCAGTCGATTTTTCTCGTGCCCGGCTATGGCGCCCAGGGCGGCACGGCCGATGCCCTGCGGCCTTATTTCAAGCCCGATGGCGGCGGCGCCATTATCGCCGCGGGGCGATCGGTGATCTTTGCCTACGAGACGCCGGCCTACGCCGCGAAATTCGGCGGCGATTGGAAAGGCTGTATCGACGCGGCCTGCCGCGATTTCAAGGCCGATCTGCAGCGCGTGTGGCCTGCGACTGGCAAAGTTTGACATTTTCCCCCAAAAGACCTAACTTTCCTCGGCTTCGGCGCTCTAGTTCTGCACATGTGTGGCAGGCATTTTCGCGCCGGAACAGGGCACGAACTCCTTTCAGTGAGGGCATTTCATGACTCGTAACACGATGTGGCTGGCCGGAGCCGTTTTCGGCGGGCTGTTCCTCTCTGCCGGATTCGTCATCGCAGGAGATGAGACGATGAAGGGCGGCGACAAACCCAAGATCCCCGATGGCCTCACAGCCGTCATCAAGACCTCAAAGGGCGACATCCGCGTGAAGCTGACGCCGGATGAGACGCCCATGACCGTGGCGAACTTCGTCAACCTGGCCGATCGTGGATTCTATGATGGTTTGAAGTTCCACCGCGTGATCCCCAATTTCATGATTCAGGGCGGCGACCCCAAGGGCAACGGATCGGGCGACCCCGGGTACAAGTTTGACGACGAGTTCAGCCCCACTTTGCGGCACGATGGTCCCGGCGTGCTCTCGATGGCCAACTCGGGCCCGGGCACCAATGGCAGTCAGTTCTTTATCACCCATGTCGCCACGCCGTGGCTCAATGACAAGCACTCCATCTTCGGACGAGTGACCTCGGGCCAGGAAGTGGTCAACGCGATCGCCAATGGCGACACCATCGAAATGATCCAGATCGAAGGTGACATCAAGCCGATTCTGGAGAAAGAAAAAGCCAAGGTCGATGAGTGGAACAAGATCCTGGATGCCAAGTATCCGCGCATTCCCGCGGCCGATCGCGAGCGCAAGGCCGCCGAAAAACGAGCCAAGGCCGAACAGGAGGCCAAGGAGAAAAATAAGAAAGTGCTGGAGGAGGCATCAGGCCTGATCAAGGACAAGCTCAAAGCCGATCCGGCCAAGTTCATGGTCAGCAACACCGGGCTCTGGTCTTATGATGTGAAAAAGGGCGACGGGGCAACGCCGAAGTCGACCGACACCGTCACCGTTCATTGCACCGGTTACCTGGCGAATGGAAAAGAATTCTATTCGACGTCCACCAAGGGTGAGCCCATTTCGAATAATTTTGGTCCCACGGGTTTCGTGGCCGGATTCTCCGAAGGCGTGAAGGCGATGCAGGTTGGCGGGAAGCGAATCCTGGTGATCCCGGGCAATCTCGGCTATGGCCCCGGCGGCAATCCGCGGGCGGGCATCGGCCCGAATGCTACGATCGTCTTTGAAGTCGAATTGCTCGGCATCAAGTAGCCGTCAAACAATTCGTCGATCGATTATTGAGCCGCGCCGGCATTACCGGCGCGGTTTTTTTATGGCCAAACCAAGTACTTTCGCAGCGACTGGGGGAGCCTGGCTGCCAGCGCATTTGTTTCCTCCTCACTGAGCGGCGATCGATGGTGATAGGTGTGCCAGAAGAGCAGGTTCCTGCTCTGTTGTCGGCGGCTCTCGATCCAGGCGAGCGCGCCGGCCAGCGCCTTGGATGTATAGGACTGATCGAGCGTCATCGCGCTCCAGCCGCTGAGTTGGCGGGTCAACTCGGTCGCTTCGATCGTTGCATGTGCATATCCGCGACCGAGTGCGTTTGATATCACTTCGAAATCGCTTCGCGTGATTTCAATGTCCGGCACGGATGGATCGCGCTCGCGCATGAAGTGCAGCGTCCGCCGTGCCAATGCAGCGCATCGACCAGCCGTGCAGTACCAGCGATTGAAAACCACGACGCCGGCAATGCGTGTGGATAATCCTGCCAGCCGACATCCGAGCAGGACGCCCGCGGCCGTACCCAAACTCCCAAGCCCGACAAATATGTAATCCGGCGACGGTAAGAGTCCGGCGTCGATTTGCGAGCGAAGTTCCAACGCCGCATTTACATGACCAAGGCAGGACATGGAAGTCGTGCCACCAGGCGGAATCATGCGAACCCGGCGGCCGCGCCGTCGCTGACGAAGCCATTCATGCAGGAATTTCGGGAGCGCCGTGATCGGATTGACGGGAATGAGCCGGGCGCCGGATGCCATTTCGTCGAACAGATTCCGCGCGACATAAGGGGCGGAAGGCTGGCTGATTACCAGCGCCGTCGTGTCCATGCCGAGCGCGCGCGCGTGATAGGCGGTCGCGGCCACGTGGTTACTGCCCGCGGCGCCGAACGTGATCAGAGAATCCGCTTTCTGCTGCAGCGCGTCGCCCAGCAGAAACTCCAGCCCGCGCACCTTGTTACCGCCGATGACCGGATGGGTCCGGTCCTCCCATTTGATGCTCAGGCTGGTCAGTCCGTAATGCTGTGACAGCGCGGGGAGATCATTGATAGGTGTCGGCGAATTGACAATGGGTGTCCAGGGCACGCGCTCCGCCAGCACCGGGAATCGCTCGAAGAGGGGGATCGGCTTCATCGAACCGACTCCGCCACGCGAGTTGCAACGCGCTCGGCCAGCGCGGCAATGGTCATCGACGGCGGCACACCGGTCGGCGTCGGCACCAGCGAGCCATCGGCGATGAATAACCCCGGATGTCCGAACACCTCGCCGTGTGAATCGGTCACGCCGAGTTCGGGCGAATCGGCCATGACCGCGCCGCCCAGCGGATGCACGGTGAGCGGCATGCGGCGCTCGAGCCAGGCCGGCACCATCAGCCATGACGCCCCGGCGGCATTGGCAAGCATGTCGATGGATGATTGGTTCACTGTCTCGCACGCTTCGGACGTGTGTTCCGTCTTGCAGCGAAGGTGTCCGTTGCCAGCATTCATCAATCGCCTTGGCTTCTCGTTAGCGCCCATGATTCCGACAATCCATGCGGACAGGGGGACCTTCCCTTTCATGTCGTGAAGCGGTCTTGCGAGATAATGGGGCTGATGTGCCAATCGCGCGATTGAGGCCAGGAGGGGGTCGCGCAGAATCGGCATGCGACCCAGGTCCATCATGAAGAAACGATTTGGCTCCCAATGATCGAACCACGCGATGGCCGGCGGGGCGAGGTCCGCAGCCCAGTCGTAGGTGTCGCCGATGAGCAGCGCCCCGCGATCTCCATTGGTGAAAAATCGCTCCCCAAGTTGCGTACTGATGCGCGGCAGCGTGCGGTGTTCATCGCGGTTGGCGAACAAGAGTCGCACGGAGCTGAGCGTGCCGGCCGCGACGACAACCCGCCGGGCAGTCACTGAATCCGGGCGGCTTTCGCCATCGGCGAGACGATCAAACCAGATGCGAAACCCACCGGGAATCGGCTCGATGACGCGAACAAACGAACCGGTTTGGACGCACGCACCATTTTCAGTCGCCAGCCGCAAGTAGGTTTGATTCAATCCACGTTTCATCGCCAATGGACCACGAAACCATCCGCCCAATTCAGATTTAATTGACGAGGGGCTTCCGCGCTGGTGGTGCGACTCAGGAATCTGGCTCCAGTCCATGGCCAGCGGGAGCGGCGTCACGGCGATTTGGAGGAATTGGCCGAGACGCCGCATCCATTGGATACGCGGCAGGTTATCAGAGCACGTTGACGGTCGAATCGCGGTTTCCACTCGTTCGTAACAGGGCGAGAGCGCCGCCTGATCGATGCCGCGGGGCCAGGAATCGCGAAAAATCTCAGGACGCGGGCGAATGGTGACGGCGGTATTAATGCGCGAACCACCGCCGAGTGCATTGCCAGTCAAGGCCCCCAGTCCACGCAATGCGTGAATATCCAGAGGCCCATTCTGATACATGCCGCGATGCAAGGCCGTGCGGCCTTCGTTGATGGATTGCCATCGGACATTATCGAGGGGGTCGCCGCGTTCCAGCAATAGGACGCGCAATCCCGCCTGCGCAGTCCGCGCCGCGACGACCGATCCGCCGTAACCCGATCCAACCACAATGACATCAGTATGCAAACGGTCGGTGTCTCCCGAGCGACGTCGATTCGCTTAACGTATATTATCCAACCCGGGTTGACGGGGTCGCGGGCGAATCTGGACGGCACATGATCATCGATGTCCATTGTCACGTCGGCTTCAGCGCTCGCCGCGTCGCTCCAAGCATTGAGCGATTCAGCTTCGAAAAAAGCGGCGCACTGGCCCATCCCGGTTTCGACAGCTATTTCTCCCCGCGCATGCTCAGCCGCCTAACCTGGTGGGCATTACGCCGCATGCTTGGCGTCGATCCGAGTCTCCCGCCAGGCGACGCCCTCGACGACGCAATCGCTCAGGCAAACGAGCGACATTGGACGGGCATGAACACGGTCGATCGGCTTGTCTTGCTGGCGTTCGACGAATACCACGACGATGCGGGCGTTGCGCATGGGCCGGTGCAGCGAAAATCCGAGCGAGGTTCCGATTTGTATGTCTCGAACTCGCTTGTGCAGGCGATGTGCAAGCAACAACCGAAACGGTATCTGCTAGGCGCGTCTATTCATCCCTATCGCGTCCAAGACGGCCGAACGGCATGGGACATGCTCGATGAAGTCGCTGCTGCCGGGGCTGTGCTTATCAAATGGTTGCCGATCCATCAGAATATTCGGGCGGAAGATCCGCGGACGATCGCATTCTTACGCCGGGCCGCAGCGCTGAAGGTGCCGATGCTGATTCACTACGGCGGCGAGATGTCGCTCGGCCGGCAGCACATGGAGTTCGAAAGTCCGCTTCCAATGCTCGACGTACTGCGGCAACTCAAACGAGAATCGGCAATGCCGACCGTCATTGTGGCCCATGCCGCGACGCCGTCGTTTCCCTGGCAAGGAAAGTACTACGCTCGGGCGTTTCACGATGCGCTGGCGGGCGAATTTGCGAACGATCCGCTCTACGCGGACATCTCCGCACTCGCAGCATTCGGGCGATCGGGCTGGCTGCCGCGACTGGCAAGACGTCGCGAGCTGCACCGAAAGCTCCTGTGGGGTACGGATTACCCGATCCCCGTGCTGCTTGCGCCATATTGGCTGCGACTCTGGGGTCAGCGCGGACGGATCGCTGCGATTCCATCCTGGATCGAGCGGGACCTGGCCCTGAAACGGGCGCTCGGATTCGACGAATGCGTATTTACACAGGCGGCTCAAATCCTGCGGATGGAGAAATAGTTTGAAATTGCCCGTCGTGATGCCCGAGATCGCCGAGCAGCGTTACGACTGCCACAGTTGCACGAATTGCTGCCGCGATCTGGTCGTGCACATCACTGCCGATGATCGCAAACGCATCGATGCCGGCGATTGGGCAAGACGGCTCGGGGTGGCGCCCTACGTTCGGCTGGGTGGCGAATGGGTCTTGAATCACCGCGCCGGCGGAGGCTGCGTCTTTCTGACGGACGCCGGCAAATGCGCCATTCACGCGGAGTTCGGGCCAGATGAAAAGCCGCTCGCCTGCCGCATCTATCCCTTCACCACCACGCGGAGCCACGGCGTCGAGCATGTCGGACTGCGCTTCGATTGTCCCTCGGTGGCGGCGAGCCGGGGGGCGTCGCTCGGTTCACATCGGTCGACGGTCACTAAGCTTATTCAGCAGTGGGATGACGAGGGTCCGGGTTTTCCGATTGGAAAATCGGAACTGGTTCCCGGCGTATTCATGTCCGACGCCGAGCATCGCATCGCGGCTAAACAGATCGATGGCTGGCTGAAATCTGACCGGCCGGAGTTCGATCGGGTTCGGGGTCTGGCGCATCTGTCGTTCACGCTATCGCAGGCCAAACTTGATCGAGTGCGTGACCGATTCGAAGAGCTTTTGTCCATTCTCATTCAGGGTCTGCCGCTTGAATTGACCGAAGCTGAAAATCAGCCGCCGGCTTCGCGTCAGTCGAAACTATTCAGGGAATGGGTGTTCGCGCACCTGGAATATGCGACATTCGGCGAAATGCAATTCGGCCTGGTCAGCCGCATTCGCGAACGATTCGCGCAACTTGCGGCCTCCAGGACAATGCGGCGAGGCGTAGGACGAGTCCCGTCGTTTGAGGGATGGGACGCGATGCCGACGTTTGACGAGGTCGAAAGGGTGGCGACGTCCGACCCGGCATCGGCGGCAGACATCTCGCGGCTCTGGATTCGATATCTGCGCGTGCGAATTGCAAGTGGGTCAGCCTGGGGGGCGGGCCATGGCGGCTACGACTTTGCGACAGGTCTCGCGGCAACGGTTCTTTCGCTGGCCGTGGCAGGTTGGATCGCCCGCCTGCTGGCCGCCCGCGCCGGGCGAGCCGCGTGCACGCTCGAAGACTGGACCGCGGCCATAGGCCGCGTCGATCGAACGGCCACACGCTCGCCGGTTTTACGCGGCAGGGTCGCCCGGCTTCGGCTACGCTACTTGGCCGATGATGCCGGTATAGACCGGCTTCTATTTCGATATCTGCACATACCCAGTCCCGTGCCCGCTCCATGATTGAGCCACTGAATCGCTACCACTCCTCGCTTGCCCCGGCAGCGTCTTCCCGCATGCGGGCCGTGGCCGCGATGCTGATCGCCATCGCATGCCTGGGCATTCGCTGGCCCCTGCTCGCGCATCCGGGGTTCAAGCAGGACCAGGTTTTCTTCTTGCACTGGGCCAATCTGGCCGAGCGGGGGGGAGTCGCGGCGGTTTATGAAACCAGCGCTAACGGCAAGCCGTGGTGCAATTATCCGCCGTTGTATCCGTACATTCTCCGGGGCCTGGCCGGGGTCTATCGTGTCGGGACGGGCGAGTCGCTGGATCGGGAAGCCATAAGCGATGTCATCGAAGGTCGGTCCTCTCCGCGCGCCGCCGCCGCGACGGCTCTGTTCAAGATGCCGGCGGTAATCGCCGACGGCCTCACTTGCGCGCTTCTGGTTTTGTGGTTGTCGAGGCGCATCGCGCTGCGCACGGCCATTTCGGTGGCCGCGAGTTATGCGGTGATGCCCGCGGTCATTTTTGATTCGGCCGTCTGGGGACAGGTCGATTCAATTCCCACATTGTTCGCCTTGATCGCCCTGGAATGCACCACCCGCCGCCGGTGGACGTGGGTCGGCGCGTTCGCGGCCCTGGCGATGCTGGCGAAACCACAGGCCATGATCTTCGTACCATTATTCGTTATCGCGTCGATTTACGCGGGCGCTCCGCGCGCGTCCTTCGCACTGGTTCGACTTGCCGCGGGCGCGGCGGCGGTCTGCCTGGTGGTGTTGGCGCCGCTCTGGTCGGTCCGATCGGGAATCGAAATGGCCTTTACCGATGCGGCGAGTCATTATCCCTTCGTTCACCTCAACGGGTTCTCGACCTGGTTCCTGGCCAATCCGCTGCCGGCTCCACGACTCGAGGCATTGGCGCAACACTATCGCCGGGACGATGTGCCGATTTTCTGGACCATCACGCCGCGCTTCATGGGATTCGCGGCGATGTGGGTTTTTTTCTTTGTGACCCTCTTTCTCGTGGGGCGGTTGCGGGCCACCGATTTGACCATTCGTTATGCCGCGCGCATTTTGCCATTGGCGTTCGTCGTAGTCTGCACGCAGATGCACGAGCGCTATCTCATCCCGGCCCTGGCCTACTGGGCGTGGGCGTATCGAGCGACGTGGAATTGGTGGATTGGCTGGGTGGTGATCGGCGCCGTGTCATTCCTAAATCTGCTTTGGGTATGGGATCAGCCGCCGGCCAGCAGCTTGGTGGCATCGCTGGCGGATTGGACCCGGTCATCACCTGGCGGAATCGCGACGGGCGTCTATTGTGCAATCGCCCTGGTGATTGTCCTGCTGATGTCATTGACCGGCATGGGCGGCCGCTCGTTGCGGAAAGAGATCACCGCTTAGCCGCCGGCACCGCGATGGTCATGCCCGGTCGCAGGCGCTTAGGACTGTTCTTGACCAGCGCCTTGTTCATTTCATAAATCTCTTCCCAGCGTTTTCCGTCGTTCAGCACGCGCTTGGCGATCGTGTAGAACGAATCGCCGTCACGGACGACGTAAGCGGTGCGCCCCGGAGCCAGGGCCGGCGCTGGCGGGGCCGCCGCCGCCAATTCGACGGGCGCGGAATCGATTGCGGGGATCATGAGAGTCTGTCCTTCACGCAGCGACTTGGCGTTCTTAACGCCGGGGTTGGCCTTGAGAATGGCGCTCGTGCCGGACGAACGGCCGTAGTACTGCACCGAAATCCCATAAAGCGTTTCGCCATATTCAACTTTATGCTGCTTGGGCCATTCGCTCGTGGAGAGAGCGGTTGCTTGATTGGCGACCACACCGCTGCCCGCGCCCGTGTCACTCGCGGTGATTGACGGTGGCTCGGGGGGCGGTGATCGCAAATTGCCTGCCGCTGAGTTGCCCGAATCGAGCCCGCCGCCCGCGGTGGTTTCATTGCGGCGAATCCGATCGCCAATTGAAGTCAGGTCGAGGGCCGGCGGCTTGGGTTCAGGCGTCGCCGGCGAATCCGGTTCCAGGTTTCTCCGTGTGGCCTCATCCAGGATATCAGAGGACCCGGTGCGCAGGGGCAGAGGTGACGGATTAAGCGGCGGCAATTCGCTGCGGCGCGAGTGTAATGAGTCGGCGAGCAGTGTATCGTCTTGCTTCGGGCGCGAGACCGGAGGCAGGGGCTTTGGTTTCTCGCGCGGCGTATCCGTGGCAAAAAGCGGGGGCGTCGTGGGCTGAACGGTTCGAACGGTCTCTGCCACCGGCTTCACCGAGGGTGGAGGCAATGCCGCGGATGGGTTGGACCCGCTGTCCAGCAGCGAAGCACTGGATGCGCTGCCGCGCCGGCCCAGGCCGACGAGGACGTCCTCGTCCTCGCGGCTGCTGCCATAAAAATAGACGCTCGTCACGACAACGACCAGCAACCCCACAACCACGCCGACTCTAGTCTCGTTCCTCATAACACCCTCCGTGGCGAACACGTCGCATGGATTGTCAGGCCGTGGCTGGTGCAGCGGCCGAATACGACTCGCGCGCCGCCCGGCTCAGCAAAAGCTGCCCCGCAATGGCGAACGAACTATACGTGCCGGTGATGATACCAATGGACATCGCAAAGTTGAAGCCATGAATTCCATCACCGCCAAAGATGTACATGACCACGCAGGTGGCCAAGGTCGTCAGGCTGGTCATCAGCGTACGTGCCAGCGTCTGGTTGATCGAATCGTTGACCATCTTGACGGTGACGTCGCGGGACCGGCCTCGATTCTCACGGATACGGTCGTACACGACGATGGTGTCCGTGACCGAATATCCGACGATGGTCAGAAATGCGGCGACCATGGTCAGATCCACGCGGAACTTGTGCAGCATGAGGGCATTGCCAAAGGCCGTTTCGGCTACCAGGTGAGCAAGGCCGATCATCAGGCAGACCACGAAGATGTCATGCACCAGAGCTACAACCGCCGCCAGGCCCCAGCGTGCATTCCCGAAACGGAACCAAAGATAAATAATGATTCCCAGCCAGGAGAGCACGAGGGCGATCTGGGCGTTCAAGGTCGCCTCGTCCGAGACCTGGTTGTCAAACTGGGTGATTTCACTCAGGGAGGTCTGGCGTTCGAGGGCGGTTTGGGTAAGTTTGACCTCTTTCTCGGCGAAGTCGCCGATCCACTGCGGCGACGGTTCGCCGCCTTGCTCAAAGGTGTAGTTCTCATCGGCTACCAGGACGAGCATGCGACTGTAAGTCGCTGCGGATGGGTCTGCGGTGGTCAGGCCGATCACTTCGGATTCACGCCACCCTGAGCTCTCGAATCCCGGCTGGAACCGCATACTGCGAAGTCGTTTCTTGACTGAATCAATGGTCTGGGGCGGCTTCATATCCTCCAACACAAGGGCGACACCGCCACGCCAACCCTGTAGATCCAGCGTTTCCGCCTCGGCAGGAGAAACCGGAAGTCCTAATTCCGACGGCTTCTCGCTCCGCACCGGGAAATAGGATCCCATGGGCGATTGAGCCAGTTTGAAGCTAAGCGAGGGCTGCACGTCGATGTAGTCGTGCAGGTTATCCAGGATCGCTTTGACCACGATGTCCTTGCTGGTCTCGCGTGTCGTGATTTTGAATGCCTTTTTCTCGTTGTCCGCCGTCGTGACCTGGGTGTCGGCGATCGACTCGGCCGCCGTTCGCATTCGAGTTGCCATGGTCTTCAGCCGGTCACGCATTTGAGCTTCGTTGAGGTTGGCATCGACCTTCGTGCGAATGCTCAATTCCTGCGCCGACGGATCGGAGTAGGTCACCGGACTGATTTCCGAGAGCTGCTTGTCCATCACGGCGCGGACGATGGGATCCAGTCGAGAGGCGGGCACGCCTGGGGAGGTGATCTTATAGGTGTCGCCAGTGCCGCTCACGGTGGCGTTCTTGAGCGCGTCAGCGTATTTTTCGATGGTCTCAGAGGAGGCTTTCAACTTATTTTTAACGTCGGCGGTGGTAAGTGAACCGGGGGTTTTAAGGTCGATCTGGGCCGACGTGCCGCCGAGGAATTCAATGTCGTAAAGCTCCTGCCGGGGCATTCGGAAAAAGAGGAATGCACCGAGCAGGGTCGCGGCAATAGAAATTCCGAAAAAGAGGTGCCGCTTGGCGCACCAGTCGATGTGCGGCGTTGCGAAGAGTTTGCGCATGGGAAGATGTTCTACGCCGCCGGTCTGAGCCGAACGATGGATCCACCTGAAGCCCCAGATCGTGCCCAGCACGATGAGCATGACCGGCCCGCAGATCAGCAGGCCGCGCCCCAGCCCGATGAGCGAGGATTGATCACGCAGCTCGGGGGCGACCATCGACATGCCGAGGCCGTAAAAAATAGCGCCAGCCACGGTCACGGCGATGGAGATCAGCAGGGGATACCGCCGGACTTCATCTGGAATGCGGGGCAGCGACATCATTTCAAAGTAAACGCGAGTGACGAGGTACGCGGTGAATAGGTTCACCAGAACGCCGATGCCGAGGGTGAGGCCGAAGCCCTTCACGTCCTCGCTGCCCAGGAAATAAAGAATTGCGCAAGTGAGCAGTGTTGTAAGGTGAGAATCGAAGATGGCCGTGAATGCCCGCTCGTAGCCGAGTTTGATGGCCATGCGCAGAATGGCCCCCTTGGCCAACTCTTCGCGCTTGCGCTCGTTGATGAGCACGTTGGTGTCCACGCCCATACCGATGGACAACACAAGGCCGGCGATGCCTGCGAGTGTCACCGTCGCGCCCATGACTGCCATGGCCGCAAGCACGAAGAGCGTGTTGATGGACACGGCGATGACCGCGATCGCGCCGGAATAGTAATAGACGAAGAGCATGATCGCGGCGACAACGATGCTTCCGTAAATGGCCGCCTTCAAACCCTTGGATGCATTTTCTTCGCCGAGTGTTGATCCGATGGACCGAACGCTGATCGGCGGATCCTTCAACTTCTTGGGAAGGCTGCCGGCATTGAGCTTGCGCGACATCTCCTCGACCTCTTTACGCGAGAAGCTTCCCGTAATTTGTCCGTGCGTGCGGATCGGGGTGTGGATGTTGGCGTGAGAGATGCACCGGTCATCGAGGAAAATTGCCAGTTGCCGCTTAACGTTGGCGGTGGTGAGGGCATAGAAGCGCGAGCCGCCGCGCTCGTCGAGCGTAAACGACATGGCCTGTCTGCCATTTTCATCCAGGCTGGGCTGGGCGCCGACGAGCCGCCATTCCGTGGAACCGGCCTTATGAACCAGCGTGTAGCCCTCGGCGATGTGCGATAAGACATAAAATTTGTCGCCGAAGCGCTCGACCACGATTCCTCCCGGCAATGCGTGCTTCGAGTTTTCAAAGTCGCGCTGCAAATCCGTAAGGCGCAGGAAATCCTTGGGATCCTCGATCTCAAACCACTGGAATTGGTCTTCGCCCGGCTTGGGGCGGGGCCCGTGTTCCTTGAGCCAGTTGATATAAGGATCAAATTTCGCCGGATCATCGCGTCCGCGCTCGGCCAGAATGCGGAACTCCAGCACGCCGGTGCCCTTGAGCAGACGTTGCAGGTCGGCCGGGTCTTCCAGTCGGCCTTCGCCACGTCGCCGGCGCTTCAGATTGTCGCTGGCCTGCACCAGTTCCGCGATGTTGGACGAGAGTCCCGGGAACTGCGCGGTTACTTTGGAAATGGCTTCTTTGCGTTTCGCGTCGGTAGGCTTGGATTCCAGGATGGCCTGCAGCGCGCCGATGTCGAAGTTCGTCGCGAGCACATCGGCGATTGCCTTGTCCAGTTTCTCCTCGTGGGCCACGACGTCGTTGATCGTGACGCCTTCCTTGAAATTATTGGGGTCCACGTTGGCGGCAAGCACCGCGGCGACTGCACTTTCATGCGCCCGCTGCTTGGCGGCAAAAGCCTCGGTGACATCCGCCGCGGGGGCCGCGCCGTTGACCGGTTGAGTGGTCGCCCGCGCAGCTTCAAGGGCGTCCTTCGTCTTCGCAGCATCGTCGAGCAGCGCCTGTCGGGCCGGCACGGACCGAACGAGCGCCGCCAGCGCGGCAGTGCGCTCGGCAGCCGGCTTGGCCAGCGCCGCTTCCACCTCGGCGGCGGTCAGGTTGTCGGCCTTGAGGGCCGCAACCCGGGCGTCATACTCGGTCTGGGCCTGGTGGTGAGCATCAAACTCCTTGGCCGCCTCCTGCAACAACGCGCGGCGCGGCTCGATGCCGCGAACCAGGGCGTTGACGGCTGCGTCGCGATCAGCGCCGTTGCGTGAAATTGCGCGCAGAATCTCACTGCGGCGAACGTGCGACGCGGCAATGGCCGCCTGCTCTTTTTCGTACGCCTCGCGATTCTTGCGAACCTCATCGCTCGGACGGGGCATCTGGATTTCCAGGCGGTTGTGACCGATCGGCCGCCATACCAGGTTGAACACCTGGTTGGGATCAATGCGCTCTTTGAGCACCTTGATGACGCGCTCGGAAAGACCCACGCGCTCGCCGGGCGACATGCCGGAATCGTCGATCTCATAGGTCAGGCTGTAACCGCCATAAAGGTCGATACCAAACTTCAGTTTTTCCTTCGGCGGATAAATAGTCGCGACGGCGAGCGCCACCAAGGCCGCGATGCCCACGATTTTCCACCAGAGATCCCGTTCAGCCATGATGTTCCTCGTTTCGTGAAGCGGCCGGTGTCCGGCGACCCAGGCCGTGCAAATAAATATGTCGTTGAAAGACCGCGGATGAATCCGCCGGCGTCATGACGAAATTGATGTCGAAGTTATTGCTCGACGATTACGCGATAAGCGTGAGCCGAGCAATGCAAAGAAATCACGGCGCGCTGACAGGCGGCGCCGCGGCGTTGAAAAGCGGGGCGTGAAGTGTAACGACGGGTTCGCTCCAATTGCGAATATCGACAATTGAATGACTTGCCGTCGGACGCGTGGCCGGCGTGCAATCGCAGACGTCAATTGCGATTGACCAGCGGACGTCGGAGTCGGACTTGGAGACGCAAACCTCAGGCGAGGCGGAAAACTTAGGCGTGTCGTCCTGCTTTTGAGTTGTACCGGAGTCTGTGGGCGTCGAACTCTTCGCCTTGGACTCGCGCTGGGCGAGCCGGCGCGAGAAGTCGTTCGACGCCTCGCTCAAACGGGGTCCCCCCAGCAGGGCCGCCAATGCGATGCAGGCGAGGGCGGACTTGCAGAGAATGGGGCGGTTCCGGTTCACGATGTCAGACTATACCGCCGCGTTGACGGGGGGGCAATGCGGCCCTGTCTGCGTAAATGGGACTCATTTAGGGACTTATGGGCGTGTTATCGCGTCATTAACAGGTCAGCGATGGCCAGGACCGCAAACAGGATACTCACGCATCCGTTGAGCGTGAAGAAGGCGAGGTTCACGCGCGACAGGTCGTTGGCCCGCACGACGGATTGTTCGACAATCAGGAGCAGTCCAGTAAGTCCAAGACCAATCCAATAGAGATTGCCGGCGCTGATGTGCACCCCGAGCCGCCAGAGGCACACCATCGTGACCACGTGGCAGATCCGTGAAATCCAAAGGGCGGGGCCGATGCCGACCCTTGCGGGGATGGAGAACAGGCCGTCGCGCCGATCGACGTCATAATCTTGACATGCGTATATAATGTCGAAGCCCGCGATCCAGCTGAGCACGGTGAAGGTCAGCCAAACGGGTGCGGAGCTGATCGATGCGGGGTTGATGGCGATCCATGCGGCCGCCGGGGCGAATCCGATGACGCCACCCAGGATAAAATGGGCCGCGGCGGTGAAGCGCTTGGCATAGGAGTAGGCGGCGAGGCACGCGAGGGTCGGGACCGAGAGCATCAACGGCAGCGCATTGCGATACAGGACGAAGAATCCGGCGCAGCCCAGCACGAAAATAGCGGCTGTGGCCCATAGAAATACTCGGGCGCTGCGGGCATCGATTCGTCCGGCGGGAATCGGACGGCCGGCGGTTCGCGGATTCCGGGCGTCAATCGCGGCGTCGGCCAAACGGTTGAAAGTCATGGCGAAGCTTCGCGCCGAAATCATGCAAATCACGATCAACGCGAATTGCCCGGGTCGCGGCAGACCGCCCGGCAGGCCGCGGCTCGCGAGAAATGTCGCAACCAGCGCAAAGGGCAGCGCGAAGATCGAGTGCGAGAACTTGATCATCTCGCCCCAGGTTCGCGTGGTGGATGCAAGGGTGGTCATGGTTGGGATCGCTGCCTGCGGGCTTCGAAGAAGAGTATCGCCGCGGTGACCGAGACGTTTAGACTGTCGCAGATGCCATGCATACCGATTCGCACAGGTTGTATGTCATGGTCCTGCCAAGTGGTTCCCAGGCCTGCCGCCTCTGCGCCGAGAATGAAAGCAGTGGGCCCGCGGAAATCGCACGTGGTGTATTCCTGCCTCGCGTCCGGACGGGCGGCAAACAAGGTGATTCCACGCTCGCGCAGAAATGTCACTGCTTCGGCCGCCGTGGTCTCAACCAGTTGCATTGAGAAAATCGCCCCCGTGCTCGCCCGGATGACGTTTGAATTGTAGAGATCGGTTCGCGGATCTGACGCGATGACCGCATCGACTCCGGCGGCATCTGCGCTCCTCAATATCCCGCCGAGATTTCCCGGCTTTTCGAGGCCATGCATGACGGCGATCAGCGGCGCGGCTCCGAGTTTCAGGTCTTTCAATAATGGCATCGGCGGCACGGCCAAGGCCAGCAATCCGTCGGTTCGATCGCCATATGCGATTTTCTGCATGACAGGTTCATTCACTTCCGTCAGAAGCTGACCGCCTGGTCGCGCATCGCTGAGCCACTTTTGATCGTTCGCACTGAGCATGGATGGACAATAAAAGACAGCTTGCAGCGTCCACTGCGCGGCGATCGCCCGCTGAATCTCGCGCCGTCCGTCGATCAGGATCGGCGAATCCGCCGCGGATCGTCCGCGCCGCAGGCGCACGATGTCGAGGATTCGCGGATTTTGGACGCTGGTGATGATCATCTCTTCAATCCAGCCGCGGCTTGTGCGCGGCGTAGTCAATGGCCCATTGCTCGTTGGACTTCGCCGCCGATTCCTGTTTTGCATCGCGTGCAAGTCGTGCTGCTTCGCGGGAGAGTCGTGTCGCCTCGTCGAACTGTCCGGCAGCGCCGTATGCGGATGCAAGCGTCTCCAATACCTGGAAGTTACGGCTACCCAGCGCCTTTACAACATCCTCCGCGAGGCGAACCGCCTCCCGACTGTCGCGTAGGCGCTCGTCGGGACAGCGTGCCAATGTAATCGCCAGCAGGTTTTTCAGCGGCACGCTGTTCGGGGCCACTTCCAGGCCGGCGCGGGCCGTTGAAATAGCTGACGCCCAGTCGCGCCGCAGGCGGTCGCACTCAACGGCCCCGCGATAACCCGCGTCATCGTTGGGTCGCAGGGTCATTACGCGGGCGAAGGCCGCCCGTGCCTCCGCGATTCTGGGATCGGTGGGATCAGGATTCGATGGCCTGTCGCCTTGATCATTGTTCACGTTGCGCAGCAGAAGAATTCCCAATTGGGTGGCGGCACGAGGGTTGAGCGGATCGAGTGCGTTTGCCCGGCGAACCAGATCGAGCGCCATCAACCAATCCAGGTCATGCTCGGCAACCATCGCCCGGGCCAGCATGGCCGGAACATGATCGGGCCGAAGCGTCAGCGCCGCATCGAGCGTTGACCGGGCGTCGGACCAGTTCTGCATGCGGATATGAACTTCACCGAGCGCCGCATAGCCCTCGTATTGCGCCGGACGTATTTGCACGGCGGCGGAGTAGTGGGCCAATGCAGTTGGGTAGTCCCGTTCGCCAAGTGCTTCCTGCCCGAGCCCAAGATGAGCGGGGAAACAATTGGGATCGCGGGCCAAAGCGGCGCTCCAGAGTGACTTCGAATCCGCAAAGACGCGAGCCTGCGATCGAACGGCGACGATGCAAACGATCACCGCGGCGCAAAAGGCCACGCTCGTAATACGCCATCTCATCGCGGCCGTCGATCTCCATTTCTCGACGACCGTTCCCGCTGCGATGAATAGCCCGATGCACGGAACATAGATGTAGTGATTTGAGGTTGGCGACACCGCGAGATTGCCGTAGGCGATCAGCCCCAGCGTCGGCAGCAGCATGAGCATGAACCACGCCAATCCCCATTTTGCAGCAGGTCTAAGACGCCGTCGCCATTCAAAAACTGCGGCGAGCGCGATGGCGAATCCTCCGACGCCCAGCCACCATCCGACGTGCGTCGGGATAATGTTCCAGATGGGATAGACCGGTGCAAGATCGAGCGGGATCACGAGCTTGAGCACATACCACCATATCGCTGTGCCCGCGAGCAGGACGCGATGCAGTGGAGTCGGAATCATCGTGAGCGCCTGTGCATCGATGAATCCCGATTCAAAATGCCGCGTGACGACAGTGGCCAGCCATGCGAGCAGCAGCATGGGAATGATCGACCGAATGCTCTTGCGCAGCGGCCGCTTGAATGACGCGATGTCGAGCACCAGCCAGGTCAGCGGCGCGAGCAGAATCGCGCTCTTGCTCAGCAATGCGAGGGCGAAAAAGATCAAGGAGCATCCATACGCAAGTCGCTTATCGCTGCGGACGTAATTCAGCCACGCCAGCGTCGCGAGCAAGATGAACAGGCACGCATGCAGGGTCTTGCGCTCAGCGATCCACGCGACGGTCATGCCCTGCATGGGATGGACGGCAAAAAGCGCTGCGATGCCCGCGGCGGTGAAAGTTGATAAGCCCATCCTGCGACAGAGGATCAGAACAAGCGTCGCGTTGAGTGCGTGCAACGATGTGTTAACGACATGGTATCCCGTTGCGCTGTCACCCCAGAGGTGATGCTCAATCCAATAAGTTGTAAACGTGAGCGGATAGTACTGCTCGTTCTCGGTGGAGAACCAGATCCGCCAGAGTCCTTCATAGTCGAGCAGGTTGCGATTGGCGGTGATGTAAGGGCCATCATCCCAGTTGGTGAAACCGAAGGACCAGGTTTGAGAGAACACGACAAGCGTCACGATGGCGAGCGTAATGGCAATGAGCCAGTCTAGGCGAGTGATGTTGCCGGCAGATTCTCGAAGTAAATCAGGAACTTGCTCTGGGGAGCTAATAGGTTCGGCAGCCTTGCGTTTGCGGCTCACGCGCCCATTCTCGCCGCAATGGCTCTGCGGCAACAGTAGCGTCGGCCCTCCGTGGCCGACGGATCGTGGATTATCTTGGAAATACGTCGTCCGCCACAGAGGACGGACGTTACAAAGACTTCAAATATTCGTGATGCGAGCCGGACCCTTGCTCGCGAGATCGGCCGGGTCGCGGAGCGATTCGAGGCTGAAGCGATCGGTCGTGCGTCCGTACTCCGATCCGCCCATGCGGCTGACGGCCTGCAGCTTGGCGGCGTCGCAGATCATGTCGCCCGGGACCAGCACGGCGTCATCGACGTGAATCGCGATCACGTCGCCAAACACGACCTGGCCCGACGCGGGACCGTCGCCACAGGAAACGACCTGCCGCAGGCGGCATTCGATGTTGACCGGGCTTTCCTTCACCAGCGGAGGCTTGACCTTTGAGGCGGGAATCGGTGTCAGTCCACTTTTTTCGAATTCGCTGACGCCATGCTCGAACTCGGTGCTGCAGATGTTCATCCGGTCGGCGATCGGCTCGGTGACCGTGGCGATGACGAATTCGCTCGTGGCCTGAATGTTGACGAGCGTATCCTTCGGCTTGCTGTGGCGATTGAACGCCGGGCTGAATATCACCACCGGCGGATTGGCCGAGACCATGTTGTAGAACGAAAACGGGGCGAGATTGAGATGACCTTCGGCATCGATTGTGGAAACAAACGCGATCGGCCGCGGCTGCACGAAAGTGAGATAAAGCCGATGCAATGCGCGGAATGAATGTTCTGTGGTTGCAACGTCAATGTACATGCAGCCAATTGTAGAGTGCCCGGCGTGGGCGCGCAAGAGCCGATTGTGCAAGCAATTGGAGTTTTGAATCGTTGGGCTTAGCGTAATCGCTCGAGTTGACCATCGGCGGGTTGTGTCGTGGATTGCCTACGGACTGGCGGCGGCATACCCATCTTTAGGCTCATGTTTCCCGGCTTTGAGGCATTCTTGTCCCTGAGGGGTACTCCCGTATAGCAACGCTCACCGGTAGTTGCACAGCCCGAGGCACTGAGTGAGATGCCGAATATCACCATTATCGCGGCTGCAATGCGACTAGCGGCCCATCGGATCTTCGGGCGAATGCCCTTAGGGCAGTCAGTCGTGAGCATGGTGCCATCGGCGCGTTGGTAGAACTTGATGCACAAACGCCCCTCGCTGCGTTGAACCAAGTCGGCCGCGTCCACCGCCTTCATGTCGGACAGGTTGTAGACACGGAGATGGCATTCATCGCAGAACCGCACGCGGTTGTCGCCCTTCATCGAATCCCAGGGGACGTTGCAGGGCGAGGCGATGGAGACGTTTGACAAGATATCGAGGGCAATCGAGCGGTCCATGCTGCGAATCCTCCCTATGTACTATCGACCGGGGATATCGTTCATGCTCGAATTGCTTGCGCAATCGGCTCTTTGGGGGCGCTTACTGGCGCTTACCGAAGGCAATGACCTCGTTCATGCTGCCGCTGCGGAAGCCGCGGAGATCGAGGGTGATGTAGTGGTAGCCTAGGGCGCGAAGCTCGTTGTCGAGTGTTGAACGAACCGAATCATCGGCCAGCTCAGCAATACGATTCGCCGGCACTTCGATGCGGGCCAGTTTGTCGTGATGCCGCACGCGGCATTCGCCGAAACCAAGCCGCCGCAGGAGAGCTTCGGCCTGCTCGATCATCTTGAGCTTCTCGGGCGTGATGGCCTCGCCATACTGCACGCGGCTCGACAGACACGGCGCGGCCGGCTTGTCCGCAGTCGGCAGGCCCATTCGAGCGGAGAGAATGCGAATGTCGGCCTTGGTCAACCCGGCATCGGCGGCGGGGGAGTGCACGCCATGTTCTTTCCCGGCGGCAAGGCCCGGTCGAAAGTCGCCGAGATCATCGGCATTCGTTCCGTTTACCACTGCCGAAATGCCGCGCGTTGCCAGCAGCGGGGCCATGCGCGAGTAAAGCTCAGTCTTGCAGAAATAGCAGCGATTGGTGGGATTGGCGAGATAATTCGGATCGGCAAATTCCTGCGTGTCGAGAATCACGTGCTCGACGCCGATAAGCGTCGCCAGTCGCCGGGCATCGGCATCTTCCACATCAGCCAGGCTGCTGCTGCGCCCGGTCACGGCCAGTACGTTCTCGACACTGAGTACATCGGCGGCGACTTTCAAGACAAATGTAGAATCCACGCCCCCGCTGAACGCCACGGCCACGCGGCCGAGCGGGCGCAATAATTCGCTCATCCGCGTCAGTTTCTGGTCGACGATTGCACTGTTGGCAGCAGCCGTATCCATTCTTTTCGCTATTCGCTATTCGCTATTCGCCATTCAACGTACATTCGTGACCATTATAGCGATGCGGACGATGCATCACGGTTTGCCAGCCGGAGCGACGTCCTTCAGCGCTTCTTCCGCACGGGCCATCCCGCGCTCCGCCCCCGGCAGCCCGGGCGAGAGGCTCAGGGCATGTTGAAACACGCCGCGTGCATCACCCGGACGATCCAGGTCCATCAGAATATCGCCCATCAGCACGTGATTGAGCGGGTTCTTGGAGTCGAGACTGAGCGCCGTCTGACAGGACTTCAGGGCGTTTGCGAATTGACCTTGCGACGCATAAACCCGGGCGAGGGTCTGGTGCGGATCGGCCCAGGTCGGCTTCAAGGCCGCCGCTTTCTTCAGTTCCGCCACGGCGCGATCGGCCTGGTCGAGTTGGAAATAGGCGACGCCGAGGTTGTGGCGAATTTCGGCGCTGTCGGGCCGCAAATCCAGTCCCGCTTCATACTCCTTAACGGCCTCCTCAAACTGACCGGCAGCGGCCAGCGCGTTGGCCAGATGATAATGGGCCTCCATCAGGCGCGGCTTGAGTTCAACCGCGCGCTTGCCATGTTGAATTGCCTCCTCGGCGCGGCCTTCGTTGATCAGCACCGCGCACAGATTGGCATGTAAAATCGCGCTCTCGGGAAACCGCTTCAATGCGTCTTCATAGTACTTGGCCGCCGTTTGGGATCGGCCCAACTGAATCAGCACCACCCCGACGTTCACCGGCGAGAAATCATCCGCCGGCGGTTCCTGTATCGCGGCTTCGCATTGCTTAAGCGCATCGTCAGGGCGTCCGGTGCGGGCGTAGTGCAGGGCGAGGTAGCTATGCACCCGGGCGTCGTGCGGGGCGATTTCGAGCATGTGCGTGTAGAGTTTTTCGGTGTCGGACCAGTGGGCGAGCGCGAAGCGCGCCCCGGTCGATTCAATGATAAGGACCAGCGCCACGGCGGCGATGACAAGGCTCCGTTGGACTCCCGTCCAGCGCGAGATTAGCCAGTCGAGGCCGTGGCAGAGAAGAATCGCCACGCCAATGGAAGGCAGGTAAAGATATTTGTCCGCGGCGATGACGTCGGTGAATCCGACGAGCTGCAACGTTGGCAAAAGCATCACGCATGACATCAGAAAGCACGCAAAGAGCGCTCTTGTCGCGCGCAGGGAATAGAGCAGCACGAGGAGAAGGGTCGCCGAAATGATGACGCCACGCAGAACTGCAGGCTCGGCGAGTGAAAGGGTTGGAGGAAATATGTAATGGCCTGAGACCGCGACCGGCCACAGGAATTGGGTGATGTAAAAACCGATGTTGTGGGTGATGATGAGCGGAATTCGCAAGGGCGACGTCGAGCCGGGCAGCTCCGCGATCGCCGTGTTGCCCTGGGAGAGAAAAGTGATGGTGCCCATCGCCATGGCGGCGAGAAAAAACGGCGTTTTCTCGATGATCGCATGGCGGGAGATACGCCCAAGCGGCCACCAGTCAAGCAGGAGCAAAACGATCGGCAACGGCAGGCTCGTCGGTTTGGAAAGCAATGCCGCGAGGTAGCACAGCAATGACGACACGAGGCTGCCAGTGCGCCGATGCTGGACGAAACGCAGGTAAGTGAGCATAGACAGAAGCGAGAAGAACGCTGCGAGCAATGTCTTTCGCTCCGAAATCCACGCGACCGGCTCGACCGCCAGCGGATGCAAAGCGAGAATCAGGACAGCCAGCATCGCCGCCGGCATGATGGAGTTATTTGTTGGCCGCGGGTGTGTCGGGCGGGCAGCCGCCGTCTTGCTTTCGGACCGAGTGTTTGCAAATCCTGCCGTACCGGTGAATAGGCTTCGCAGAATAACGAGCAACAGGGCGGCGTTCGCGAGATGGAGCAGCAAATTGGTGCGCCGAAAAGGCGCCAGGTTGTCTGGAGAGCCGCCCAATGCAACGTCAACCATGAGCGAGATCATGGACAGCGGGTGGTAATAGCCTTCGACCGTAGAGGGCGCCAGCACTTCCCCGAAAAAGCGGCGGATGGAATTCCAGCCTGGCGATTGAACAAGCGGGTTTTCGATGAGGTACTGCTGATCGTCAATCGAAATCGCCCGAGCCGAGAGAACCGGCCAATGGACAAGGCCCACAATCACCACGACCAAAACGATCGCAAGAACAGGCGGGGTGTTCCCACCGGATTTTTTGAGGAAGTGCGCTGAGACGGGCGTCGACGATTTAGCCATTCCGCGCAATAGTGAAGCGCACAGTAATTTTTCGCAAGCGCCGGATCAGGTTCAGGCGTTTTGGGCGGGGATGGTGGAGTCCGCCGACTCGCGCCGAGCCGGACCGGTCGAAACCGCGGGCGTCTCTTTCGCCCGGGTTCGTGTTCGTGCCGGCGTTGCACCCTCCGTGAAGAATGAGCCCAGCTCGCGGAGTCGCTTGTAGCGCTTCTTGAGAAGCTGCTCGGTGGGCAGACGCTTGAGGTCGCGCAGGCTGTCTACGATGTACTTTTCGATGTTCGACGCGGCTGCGGCCGGATCGCGATGCGCGCCACCCAGCGGCTCCTTGATGACATCGTCGACCAATTCGAGTTTGCGCAAATCGCGGGCCGTGAATCGCAGCGCATGAGCAGCCTTGGCGGCATGCTCGGCCGATTTCCATAGGATTGCCGCGCAGCCTTCTGGTGAAATCACCGAGTAGTACGCATGTTCGAGTAGAGCAACGCGGTCGCCGACGCCGATTCCCAGCGCGCCGCCCGATCCGCCTTCGCTGATCACCACGCACACGATCGGCACGCGAATCCGCGACATTTCCATCAGGTTGACGGCAATCGCCTGGGCGATGCCGCGTTCTTCCGAGGCGATGCCCGGATAGGCGCCGGCGGTGTCGATCAAACACACAATGGGCACATTGAACTTCTCAGCCAGGCGCATCTTGAGCAGGGCCTTGCGGTAGCCCTCCGGATGGGCCATTCCGAAGTAATTCTCCAACCGCTCCTTCGTGTCCTTGCCCTTGTTGTGTCCGACGAACATGCATTTGAGATTGGAGATGCGGCCGAATCCGGTGATGATCGCCTTGTCGTCGCGCACGCCGCGGTCGCCATGCAGCTCGACGAAGTCGCGGACCATGAGCGAGAGATAATCGGGGACGAGAGGCCGCTTGGGATGCCGGGCCATCTGCACGGTTTCCCAGGCGTTCAGTTTGGTATAGAGCTTGCGGCGGGCGGAAACGAGTTCCGATCGGACGGTGCGAATCATGACCGAGTGGTCGCGTCCAGTGGCAACCTGGCTGGCTTCGAGTTCTTCGATCTGTCGTTCTATCTTGGCGAGCGGACGCTCGAATTCCAGGTACCCATTGTTCCCCATGCCGCCTGATCCGGATGAAAGCGTGGACATTCAAAGCCTCAAGGTATCGCGTGCTGCGGCCGGTCGGGGCGGCAGCGGGCGTAGTCGCGAGACTAGTGCCGAGTTGTGATTCGTCGGTTGGCGAGCCCGGCGTCCGTCGCCTGCTTCGCCCGTTATCCTGGCGTCATCCTCCGATGATTTCGCCCTGCGTTCCCCGCGGTTCCCTTTCCGCGCCAACGGATGACCGGGGGGCCGGACGCCCAAAGAGACATCCTTTGCTAGCGACACGTTAGCCTCCCGCTGGGCTATCGACAAGAACAATTTGACGCAATCACAGCCGATAACTACACTCCTCGCTTGTTTCGCTCTCGACATTACCGCGTAAATCATTATCCGTTAAGGTTTTGCATCCAAATCAGGACGCTCCATTGCCGACCTGGCGTGTCATCGTTGAACCGCGAAAAGGAATGCCGGACCCGCAGGGCCGGGCGGTCTCCCACCTGATTGCGGACGTCCATGGGTCCGAGATCAAATCGGCAAAAATCTACCTCTTTGATATACCGGGAAACGCGTCAAGCGATGCGGCCGAACGCAACGACTCGGACCAGCGACGGGCGATTGAGACGATTGCCCGTGAGTTGCTGACCGACCCGGTGGCGGAGGTCAGCCGCTGTGAATTCTCGGATTCTGGGGCTGATGCCACAGACGGATCAGTCATTGAGATCCACCTCAAACCCGGTGTCATGGACCCGGTGGCCATCGCGACCGAGGCGGCCGTTTCCCAGATGGGAATATGCCTTGATTCGGTCCGCTCGGCCCGGCGACTGCGGTTCGCGACTTCAATTCCTGAACACGTGCGGCCCCGTCTCGCTCGGTTACTTGGCAATGGGTGCATCGAGGATGTGGTTTTCGGCATCAGGCCCATTGCCCCCGCACCCAAACCGCCGGTCTACCAGTTCAAACTCCAACATGTTTCGCTAAGGGAATTGGACGGGGCGGCATTAGACCGCCTTAGTCGCGACGGACATCTATTCCTTTCACGCGACGAAATGCTGGCGATTCAAAAGCACTTCCTGTCACTCGGCCGCGAGCCGACGGATCTGGAGCTTGAGACCATCGCTCAGACGTGGTCGGAGCATTGCATTCATAAGACGCTGAAGAGCGCCATCGAGTATCGCGGCGCTGCGATGCCGGATTTGGAGGGGAAGGCACGAAGGCACGAAGGCACGAGGGCACGAAGTGAAAGCGTCGAGATTCGTTACGACAATCTCTTGAAGGACACCATTGCGGCGGCAACCGACGAGTTAATGCGAAGGAACCGCGGGCCCCAATGCCTCTCGGTTTTCAAAGACAATGCCGGCATCATCGCCTTCGACGATGAATACGGCATTGCAGTCAAAGTCGAAACACACAACCACCCCTCGGCCATCGAGCCCTACGGCGGAGCGGCGACGGGCGTCGGCGGGGTGATCCGCGATGTGCTCGGCTGCGGACTCGGGGCGAAGCCCATTGCGAATACGGATGTCTTCTGCGTCGCGCCGCCGGACTGGCCAGACGATGCGGTCCCCAGCGGCGTGATTCATCCTCGCTCGGTGCTGCGCGGCGTGGTGTCGGGTGTACGCGATTACGGCAACTGCATGGGCATTCCCACGGTGAACGGCGCGGTGCATTTCGATCCGCGCTATCTCGGTAATCCGCTGGTTTATTGCGGCTGCATCGGGCTCATTCCGCGCGATCGCATCGAGAAGACCGCACGGCCCGGCGATGCCATCGTGGTCATCGGCGGACGCACGGGTCGCGACGGCATTCACGGCGCGACTTTCAGCAGTGCCGAACTAACGGACACCCATACCGACGAATTCGCTCATGCCGTGCAAATCGGAAATCCGCTGGAAGAAAAAAAAGTCCTCGATCTGATCATACTTGCGCGGGAGTACGACGGGGAAAGGCACGAAGGCACGAAGGCACGGAGGCACGAAGGGACAAGCAGTGCTTCGGAAAGTCGAGATCAATGTCTTTTCTCGGCGATTACCGATTGCGGGGCCGGCGGGCTTTCCAGCGCGATCGGCGAAATGGCGGAACACACGGGCGCCGTCGTGGACCTCGAAAAAGTTCCGTTGAAATACGCCGGCTTGCGCTACGACGAGATTTGGATTTCCGAAGCCCAGGAGCGGATGGTGCTCGCCATTCCAAACGAGAACGTCGAGACATTCTTGAAGCTGGCGGCCAGCGAAGATGTTGATGCGACGGTCATCGGAAAATTCTCGGATGATCGCAAGCTCGTGGTGCGATATCAGGCGAACGTGGTTGGCGAGCTTGATCTTGGGTTTCTACACGGCGGGCTGCCGAAGACGATCCGCAGGGCCGAGTGGCAACCAGGCATTAATCAGAGCCCCGACCGTAAGGGAGGGGTGAGCGCTGATTTGGAAGCGACCCATGACAGTGAATTTTTTCCGCACTCCCAACTCCCTGCGCGGCTCTCGAACCCGACCATTGCCTCGAAGCAGTGGATCATTCGCCAATACGACCACGAGGTGCAGGGTCGCTCGGTTATCAAGCCGCTGGCCGGCCCCGGACAGGGACCCTCGGACGCAGCGGTTATTCGTCCTCGACTCGATTCGAATCGGGGCATTGCCATCGGCTGCGGGATGTCGCCGGATCTGTTCGAGGCTGATCCCTACTGGATGGCAGTTGCGGGCATTGACGAGGCCATTCGCAATGTCGTATCGGTCGGCGGCGATCCCAAACGCACCGCAATTCTCGACAACTTCTGCTGGCCGCGCGTCGATGATGAGCGAAACCTCGGCGCTTTAGTGCGAGCTTGCCAGGCGTGCCGCGATGCAGCCCTGGCCTATGGCGTGCCATTCATCAGCGGCAAGGATTCGCTGAATAATGCGTTCGCACTTGACGGGGCAGATGTTAAGCGTGTTCAACAAATGGTCGATCGCTTCGGACGCGATGGTGCAGCAGCAACGCGCGGCGGTCGATTATCAATTCCCGGCACGCTGCTGATCACGGCAGTGGCGCTGGTGAACGATGTGCGATGCTGTGTCACCTCTGACCTGAAACGGCCCGGTTCACGAATCGTCCTGGTGGGCGGAGATCAATCGTGGACAATGTCGCAAGCTGTGTCAGCCAACAGTTCATTCGTTGTATCGAAGGTGCTGACAGTTCACGATTTCGTTGCCGGCGCGATTCAGCAGGACTGGGTGTCGGCAGTTCACGATGTCAGTGATGGTGGCGTGCTCGTCGCCGCGGCGGAAATGGCCATCGGTGGCAAATTGGGAATTGAGCTCCGAGAGGGACGGATAGGGCAGATTCCGAGTCACTCAATCGCACCGCCGGCCGCGTACTTGATCGAACTGACGGATTGTGGATCCAAGGATGCGGACGCGAGGCTGAAGGAATTGGGTGCTGTCGAAATCGGACTGACCCGCGCTGCGGATGATTCGAAGTGTCACATCAACGGCGTAGAACTTGGCGAAATCTGGCGACGCACGCTTGATTGGTGATCAGAGCCGGCGTGTCCTCACACCGGTGAGTGACGAGAATGCGCTCGCATCTTCGAGGGTTCCCGCGAGTAACGAGAGTCTTGTCGCGATTAACCGGACTGAGGACAGTCCGGCTCTGATCGCAATCAGGCGGTCACGGGCTCTTCGGCGAATAAGGCGTTAACGAAGGTCTCCGGATCGAATGGCTCCAGATCGTCTATTTTCTCGCCGAGGCCGACATATTTGACTGGCACATTCAGTTGCTCGCGGATGCCGACCACGATGCCGCCCTTGGCGCTGCCGTCTAGCTTGGCGAGGATGATGCCGCTGACCTTGACGTGTTCGCCGAAGGAACGGGCCTGGTTGACTGCGTTTTGTCCAATGGTGGCATCAAGCACCAGCAACACCTCGTGCGGCGCGCCGGGGATTTTCTTTTCGACCACGCGCTGAATCTTATTCAGCTCGCGCATGAGATTGTCCTGGGTGTGCAAACGGCCGGCGGTATCGATGAGCAAGATGTCCGCCTTGCGGGCGAGGGCCGCCTCGCAGGCGTCATACGCGACAGCGCCGGGATCGGCGTCCTGCGAGTGTTTCACGATATCCACGCCGCAGCGCTCGGCCCATTGGGTGAGTTGTAGCACTGCGGCGGCGCGGAATGTGTCGCAGGCCGCCAGCACGACTTTCTTGCCTTGCTTCTTCAATAGATTGGCCAGCTTCGCGACGCTGGTCGTTTTACCTGAGCCGTTGATGCCCGCTACCAGCACAACCGTCGGGCCCGATGCCGCCTGGGCCAAACTTCGCACATCATCCGGCCACTTGGCGACGATGGCCTTCTTGAGAAACACGACGATGTCGCCGCTCTCGCTGATCTCGCCGCGCTTCCAGGCGGCCCGCACGTCGTCGATCAGCTTCTTCGCCGTGGCCGGGCCGAAGTCATCCTGGATCATGGTGTCGTGCACCTGATCAAGCAGCTCATCATCGATCTTGCGGCCAATGGCCAGCACGGTCTTGAAGCTGCCGACGACTTTGTCGCGGGTCTTGGTGAGAGCGGATTTGAGTTTGTCGAAGAGGCCCATGGGAAAAAGTGGTCAGAGGTTAGTAATCAGTGGTCAGTGGTCAGTGGTCAGTTGCCAGTAATCAGTTTGTTGTGTTGGCGGGTTCGGAAGTAGTACCGACGGTTGAGAGTGATTTGTATGCCGCGTCGAGCACGCCGTTGATGAACGCGCCCGATTCGGCCGTGCCGTAGAGCTTTCCGAGTTCCACCGCCTCGTCGATGACCACGCTCGGCGGCGTGTCGGGGTGGTGCAGCAGCTCGCACATCGCCACCCGGAGGATGTTGCGATCGACCGGGGCCATCCGGGGGACCTTCCAGTTCTCCGAGGCGGCCTGAAGGTGCTGGTCAATCTGCTCAAGGTGCTCCCAGGCTTCCGTCGCCAGCTTCTTCGCGTACCGCTCCACTTGGTCGGGCGGCGATTCATCGCGCAGAAACTCGACGAGCTGGCTTAAAAACGCTTCGCGCAAAACTTCGGCCTGACAGAGGGCCTGCATGGCAAGGGAACGCGCAAGTCGCCGGTCGTTCATCATCGCGAAGATTGTAGCATGTCCATCATGCCGCGCAGATCGTCAAGCGACTCGGACATGTCCCGGCGTTCCATCCTGGCCATCTCCAGGGCCGATAGCGCAGCGTCCACGCCCTTGTTACCATGAGCGCCTCCGGCGCGGGCAAGGGCCTGCTCGAGCGTATCGGTGGTGAGCAATCCGAATCCGATCGGTATCGTGAATCGAAGGCTGACTTCCATCAGCCCATCGGTCGCGGCCCGGCCAAGGTGCTCGTGATGTGTGGTCTCGCCGCGAATGATGCAGCCCAGGGCGATCAGTCCGTCATATTCCTCGTGCTCCGCGATGACTTGGGCCGCATAGGGCAATTCCCACGCGCCAGGCACCCAGAATTCTCCGATCGATTCCACCTTGTGCTGCGCGAGGGTCGCCTTGGCGGCGTCGTGCATGAGGCGGGTGACATCTTCATTGAACCGGCTGGTGATGATCGCGAATCGCCCCGTGGAAGGGGCCGAGACCGCAAGAGCCTTGTTGGGCTTTTTGTTTTGTCGCGTGGCCATGTCAAAATGATACCTTCGTCTTGAGATTTACGCACTTCCGGAGCCGCCGTGCGGTTTGTGATTCGATGCACTAACTTTTATCATGGATTGGCTCGATAGCGGCCTGTCGGATGGGGCGCGCGGGCATTGGGCGGCGACATGTTCCATCAGCCTCGCGAGCGAGCCGAAGCCCTGGAGTTGCGGGCGAAGTATGCCGCCAACGCGACGGTCATCAATGGCGGGACTGATCTGCTGGTGGCCCTCAATCGTGAGGCGATTCATTTTCGCAACGTGCTCGATCTGAACCGCGTGGACGGGTTCTCGAAGATCGAGCGGGAGAATGGACATTGGAATCTGGGCGGGGGAGCGACCTTCAGCGGCATCGCGAAGATGCCGATCGCAGCGCTTGCACGCGCGGCGATGACGATTGGCGGTCCGGCGATTCGCAATCGGGGAACGATCGCGGGAAATCTTGGTACGGCCTCGCCGGCAGGAGACGGTTGCGTCGCGCTGCTTGCGAATGATGCAACCGTGGAACTGTCTCACGCGACGCGCGGCAATCGAATCATCCCCATTGCTGATTACTTTCTCGGATTTCGCAAGACCGCGCTGCTGGCCGACGAGTTGATCACAGCGGTACGAGTACCAGCAGACTGGCGAACCGCGTGGCAGAAGATCGGCAAGCGCGGCTCGATCAACATCAGTCTGGTATGCGGAGCGGGCGGCGTGTCGCCGACTGGAGCGGCGCGACTCGCGTACGGTTGCGTGGCCCCAACAGTGGTTCGCGCGAAGTCCGCGGAGGCGATCATCGAGCGTGACGGCTGGAGCGATGGCGCGATCGAGGCGGCGGCGCAGGCGGCAATGAAGGACGTAGCCCCGATTGACGATCACCGCGCGTCGGCGACCTATCGCCGCTCGATGGTCGGGGTGATTACCCGGCGGTTGTTAAAGGAGTTGCGACCGTGAGCGACTCCGTCGAGCAGATTCGACTGGCCTGTACGGTCAACGGTCGCGCCATCGATCGTCCCGTCGATCTCGATCGCACGCTGCTGGATTTTCTGCGAGACGACATCGGTCTGACCGGCACGAAAGGCTCATGCCTCGAAGGTGAGTGCGGCTCGTGTACGGTCATTCTCGAGGGAGCGGCGGTGAATAGCTGCCTAGTACTGGCTGCACAAACGCAAGGATGCACTGTTGAGACAATCGAGGGACTCGCCAACGGCGACAAGCTGCATGTGTTGCAGGACAAGTTCCTCGCCAGTGGCGCAGCCCAGTGCGGCTACTGCACGCCGGGACTCATCATGGCAGCCAAAGTGTTGCTCGACGCGATCCCCGATCCGACCGAGGAGGCATTTTTCGAAGGCATGGAGGGGAATATCTGCCGGTGCACGGGATATGCGGCAATTTGTGAAGCCATTCGAGCAGCATCCAAGGAATGGGCTCGATGAATTCAAGATTTGGCTACTTCTGCTTCGTGCTGGCTGTCGCTCTGTCGGGATGTTCGAATCAATCGTCAACGTCGGTTCCACCTTCCGATTTTCGAATTACCATCCGGGATGCCTATGGCGTCGAGGGTTACTGGTTTGATTATGAGATTGTCCCCAACGCGGTGCGCATAAAACGCGGCGACGATTTCGGGAGTCCAATTCGACTCGTGTATGAATCGAACCTGGTGAGCGAGCAGCGAGCCGAACTAGCAGATTCGGTCGCCAAATTGGACGCCGGCAAACTCAATTCCAAATACCATAACCCGGATGTTGCAGATGGCGTGCAGATCACCTTCGAGATTTCGCTGAACAAGTCGCCACCCAAACGGGTATTCATCGGGAATACGAATCAGACCGATTTGCAGAAACTCGTAAAGAGCATTAACCGATTTATTTCGCCTGTAGGGTATCGAATCCGTGAAGCATGGGACGAGCCCGGAAATGCATTCATAGCGGGTGAGCCCACATCGCAGGAGTCCGATGACTCCGACGACACAGGCTCTTGAGAGCGTCTATAGGTTCGGACGCCGATCCAAATGCAAGTCGCGCCAGCCATAAATGAACCACTGGTCGAACCGGCCACGACACCCTACAAGGAGCGTCCGCATGGCTCGGTCGGTCGCAGCGAACGGCGCATTGATGGCGTGGAGAAAGTCACCGGGGCCGCGTTGTATGGCGCGGACTTGTTCTTCAATCGGGGTGATTTATTTGCCACAATCGTGCGATCCGAAATTCCGCATGGACATCTGATCAGCATCGATGCGGCCGCCGCGCTCAAGATTGACGGCGTACTAGCGGTATACACAGCGAAAGACATGCCGCCCGGCGCGACCAATCGCCAGGGTTTGATTCATCGCGACCATCCTGTGCTTGTCGAGGACAAGATTCTTTACCGCGGCGATGCGATTGCGCTGGTCGTGGCTCGCAATGAGCGGGCCGCGAAGCTGGGCCGCAGGGCCGTCAAGGCCGAATACGAGAAGCTCCCCGTCGTCGGCGACATGGATGATGCCCTCGCCGATGGCGCGCCGAAGCTCCACTCCAATGGCAACATCATGGGCGGAAAGCGAATTCGCAAGGGCGATGTCGATGCCGCGCTGGCTGGATCGGACGTCGTCGTGAGCGAGACATTTCAAACCCAGACCGTCGATCACGCCTTTCTCGATATCGAGGCTGGCATTGCCTATTGGCGCGACGGGCTTCTGACGATTCACGTTTCAGGTCAATGGGCCCATGAGGAGCGGCGCCTCGTCGCGCTCGCGCTTGGTCTGCCGATCGAATCGGTTCGCATCATCACACCGGCCACCGGCGGGGCTTTTGGCGGACGCGAAGACCTGGGCTTACAGGTCTATCTTGGGCTCGCGGCGCTCAAGCATCCCGGCAAGACCATTGCCATGCGTTACAGCCGCGAGGAGTCCATGCGGGCGCGACACAAGCGGCATGCCCTGCGGATTCACTACACGCTCGGGGCGAAACGCGACGGCACACTGACCGCGGCGAAGATCACGGTTTATTCCGACGAAGGGGCGTACGCCTCGACTGGTCCGGCGGTGCTGCGCAAGGCAGCGAGCCATTCGACTGGGCCATACCGCGTGCCGAATGTATACGTTGATGTATATGGCGTTTATACCAACAATAATCCTACCGGGGCGATGCGCGGCTTTGGCGCCTGCCAGATGGCCATCGCCTACGAAGGCATGATGGAGCGGCTGGCTGAGTGGCTGGGCATGGATCGCATCGAGTTGCGGCGGAGAAATCTCATTCGCTCGGGCGACCCGGTCACGACGGGCCAGATCATTCCGCTGGCGACCGGCATCGAATGCATGGATGCGGTGCTGAAGCAATATCGATCAAAGCCGATGCCCTCAGCGCCGAAAGAGCCGCACCTGAAGCGCGGCGTCGGGCAGTCGGTCATCTGCTTCGGACTCGGCTACGGCGATGGCTTTCCCGATGCGAGCCGCGCGATGGTGCGATTCACGAAGGAAAATCGACTCGAAATTGCGACCGGCGGCGTGGAGTATGGCCAGGGTCTGCTCAACATGGCCGGACAGATTGCCGCCGAAGAGCTGGGCGTGCCGATGTCGCTGGTCGATGTGGTCTGGGCCGACACGGGCCGCACGCAGGAGTCGGGCTCCTCCTCCGCTACGCGACAGACGTATTTCACCGGTAATGCAGTGAAGATCGCGGCGAGCGAACTGCGCGAACACATACTCGATATCGCCAGCAAGCTGTTGCAAGTGCACCCCCACGAATTGGATTTGCGCGACGCAAACGTGCTGGGGCGATTCGACTCAGCGTTGCGAAGACCGTTGGATGAAATCCTGCGGGCGGGGCGAGAGCGGGGCCATTCGCTGGAGGCCAATGGCATCTTCAAACCGCGCACGGTTTGCGAAGATTATGACACAGGCCAATCGCCGCGCTCGTTCATCACGTACTTATTTGCATCGCACCTGGCGCAAGTGCTGGTGGACACCGAAACCGGCGAGGTGCGGATTGAGCGGTACATCGCCTGCCACGACGTGGGCAAGGCAATCAACCCGCAAAGCGTCGCCGGACAGATGATCGGCGGAGCGACCCAGGGCATCGGCATGGCACTCATGGAGGAAGTCGTCAATATCGACGGGGTGATGAAGAACCCCAACTTCACCGATTACATCTTGCCGACGTTCCGCGACATTCCAACGATTGAGACGGTCATCCTGGAAAACGACGACCCCGGCGGGCCGTTTGGTGCAAGAGGCGTAGGCGAGCCGCCATTAATCGCGGCGACTCCGGCTGTGCTTGCCGCCATCGGCAATGCCCTCGGCATCCAACCGCATACCACGCCCTGCACGCCGCAGCGGGTATGGGAATTGCTGCATCCGGATGTGGCATCGATACCGTATGAATCGCGCTTGGGTCTAGCACCGGAGCATGCACGGATGGGGCGATAATCGGTCCCATGTACCTCTCGCGCTATGTCCCACAACGCTACAATAGAGAGTAACGTGCTGGGTGTTTTGCGGGCGCGTAAGTCGGAGCAAATCCATGACGGTTTCAATCCCTAAGGATCTGGAGGATTATGTTCAGTCGAAGGTCGCGAGCGGGCAGTGCGCATCCCAGGAAGCATTGATAGCAGAAGCGCTTCGAGTTTATCGCAAGATCGAAGAAAGCCATGCGGAGCTCCGGGCCTCCGTAGAGGAGGCACGTCGGGACCATGATCGAGGCGATTACGTCGCTCTCAAGAGCGAGGTGGAGATCCGGGCTTTCTTCGACGACATTGCGGCTCTAGGTCGGAGCCAGCTGGATTCTGCGAGCAAGGCGTGATTGAACTACATATCAGCCCGCGCGCGAAAAAGGACCTTGCGGCAATTTGGGCTCATATCGCGGCCGACAATCCTGATGCCGCAAATGACCACCATGAATTCCTGATTCAACGCATGATCAGTCTGGTTGAACAGCCGCGCAAAGGTCGATTGCGGCCCGATCTCGGTATCGATATCCGCGCACTGTTCGTGAAGAACTACGTCGTTATCTATCAGATCACGGCGGACTATTTGTTTGTCACGAGGGTCATTCACGGCGCCCGCGACCTTTCCGCCCAGATGGGAGACGAGTCGGGCTTTGGGCAGGAATAGACAGATACTCATGACTGAAATGAAAACGGTAGATGTCACTGGCGCAACACTGATCGCGCTGCGCGGCGGAAGTCCCGGAGTAGTCCGAGATCAGACGATTGGGATCGAATCTGGATGGATTACGGGCTCGCAGCTTTCAGCAACCGGCGATTGCATCGACGCATCCAGTCATGTAGTCATTCCCGGGCTCATCAACACGCATCACCACCTGTATCAATCGCTCACCCGCGGACTGAAATGTGTGCAGGACGCGCCGCTCTTTGGCTGGCTGACGCAGCTCTACCGGCGCTGGCGGACGATCGACTACGAGGCGGTCAAGCTCGCGGCCCAGATCAGCATGGCCGAATTGCTGCTCTCGGGCTGCACGACGACCAGCGATCATTTCTACATTTTTCCGCAGGGCAGCGATGTGCGGCTGGAGGCCGTGCTGGAGGCCGCTGATTCGCTCGGCATGCGCATTCACGCCTGCCGCGGAAGCATGAGCGTCGGCCAATCCGCCGGTGGCCTGCCGCCCGATGACTGCACGCAGGATGAAGGCGCAATTCTCAAGGACTGCGAGCGTGTCATCGAGGCGTACCACGACGCCGGTCGCGGTTCGATGCGCCGCATCGATCTCGCACCCTGCTCGCCGTTCTCGGTCAGCCGCGAACTGCTGCGAGATACTGCGGCGACGGCCCGCGAGCGTGGGGTTCTGCTGCATACGCATGCCGCCGAGACGGCCGACGAGGATGCGTATTGCCGCGACAAGTTCGGGATGCGTCCCATCGAATGGCTCGACGAGAATGGCTGGCTTGGCCCCGATGTCTATCTCGCACACTGCGTGCACCTGTCCGACAGCGACATCGCCCGCATCGCCAAAACGAATACCGGGGTCGCGCATTGCCCTTGTTCGAACATGCGCCTGGGCAGCGGCATTCCGCCCATTCGCAAATTGTTAGACGCCGGCGCGAAGGTCGGCCTCGCCGTCGATGGCAGCAGCAGCAACGATGGCAATCACGTGCTCGCTGAAGCCCGGCAAGCGATGCTCCTCGCCCGTGTGCAGGGCGGCGCGACTGCGATGACCACGGCCGAGGCTTTCGCCCTGGCCACGACCGGCAGCGCCGCGGTGCTCAATCGTCCGGAGCTTGGACAAATCGCCCCTCGCTTCGCTGCTGATCTTGCCTTCTTCCGTAAGGACGACATCGCTCTGGCTGGCGCGATTGAACAGGACCCGCTGGGTGCGCTGATGCTCTGCCATGTCGGCCGCGCCGATCGCGTCATTGTGAATGGCCGCACGGTCGTGGAGGATGGTCAGATCTTGACGGTCGATCTGCCCATATTGATCGAGCGTTTCAACAAGCTCGTGCGCGAGCGATTCTCAAAATAGATCGCCGCGTGGCCATTCATGACTCTTGAGTCCATCTCGCGTGCACGTTTTACCTTGTATCTCTCCCCGTCAACTTGAACTCAATTGCCATTCCTGATCGATCCGAAACCACGCCTATAGACATTGGTATTACAGGATTTGAGGCCGGCCGGGAGTCCGATGCGGAAATCCCGCCAAGCATTCGCCTTTTCCTGTATTGCTAATGTCTATAGGCGTGAAATCTGCGTTGATAAATGGAATTCCAGTCAACCAGACAAAAGAGAGTTGCGACCTGGTCAGAATTGAGTGCTGGGGGCGGCTAAGCCGCCGGAGAATATCGAATCCCGATTTAGGAGCTGTCGACGTTTGGATCGGTGGGCATATAGCGTCTCGGGATCTTGGCCCTATTGATTGCGGCGGGTGAAACTGTCAAGCGGCCTCCAGCGCCTCATGCTTGGCAGTCCTCTTGCAGGGGGCCGCACCCTGATCCATGAAAAGCGCACCTTGAGGAGTGCGGGCGTCTTCGCCTGCACGGCGGACCAGAGGTCCGCACTCCCCGGTAACGCCTATTTTCAGGACAGTGTTAATTTTTTATGCACACGCGCGAGACTCGCGGTCAAGCTGCACTTGACCGTGCCAGCACTGTAGCAATTGAAACGCTTGGTCCGTCGGAATCTGGAATCTCAAATTTGAGATTTGAAATTTGATTTCATATTCAATTCTCACGGCTCATCATTGATGTCCGGCTCATTGGGGTGGCTGGGCTCCGGGGGCGATGGCGGTGGTTGCTCATCGGGCGGGATCGGTGCGGTGACGCGGTTGTTTCGCCGGCCACGAGGCTGCTCCGTGGGTCGCCGGCTACGCGGAGTGGTCGCCGGATGCCTGCCCGGCCGAGAATCATGCACAGGCGGGCGATCTTCCACCTCCTGCGGCGCGTCGTCGAATGCAAAATGCGGGCCGCCGAGAGCCATGTGGCAGGCAATGCACGATTTCGTTACCGCCACCAGCGCCCGCCGCACGCGGGGCACATCCTGCCGGGCGTCGGCGCGGGCGAGCTCTGTGGCCGTTCGGCGATAGTCCGACGCTTGTCGCGATAGCGTGCGCTTTTCGGTCGCCGTCATTCCCTCGCCGACAATGGCCGGCATCGCGGCGGCATCGGCCGCCATGGCCTCGCCCATTCCGGCAGCGCGAATCAGGTCCGGGTCCGGCTGCGGATCATCCAACTCGTCCGGAGGGATGCGATCGAGGTGCATCTCCGTCAGCTTGGCCATGAGGTAGTGCAGCCGCTGCGGATCAATGCCATGCAGGCCCTGTTCTGGCGGAGCATCGGCGTAGGGATCGTCAGTATTTGGTTGCTGGCAACCGAGGCCGAACAACAGACATGAAGCGATCGAAGCTGTGATGAGTTGGAGTGCGCAACGGAAACGACGCGATCGATGTGCTAAGCAGTTCATTTCCGCAGGAGTCTAACGCTTGAGCCCGGCAACGGGAAACGGTCACGCCGCCAGATCGGCCGTCTTCGCCTTGCCGTCGCCGTCATACCAGTCGTCGTAATAATCCTCGACGTCGTCGTAGTAATCTTCGAGATCATCGTAATAATCGTCGTCGAAGTAATACCCATCGTCGTAGTAATACTCATCAACGTAGTACCCGTCGTCGTACCAAACGTCGCCGTACCAGTAGCCGCCATCATCGTAGTAATAGCCATCGTCGTAATAGCCGACATCGCCAGGCAGGTAGGCCAAATACGTGGATTCGTCGCAGCCGGCTAAGGCGAGACTGGTCAGGACGACGGCGGACGCGGCGAGAGTTGCGAGGTTGCGACGCATGATTTCAGCCTCCTGAGGATCAGTTTGAAGAAACTTTCCGGTCACCTGCCGCGTCCAACGGGTTTGCGGCACCTCGGATGAACGGACCTGAAATGGTCCTGCCGATTCGACCCGGCCGAACCGGGTTGGGTTAGGTCCAAAGGCATCGAAAACACTCAAAATTCCGGTCTTCGGGCTAGCCCCATCGCCTGTCGCCAGTGGCGGAAGGGACTTGGCGACGTCAGGCGGAATAATCAGGGACCTGGGGGCAATACCAGTGCGTCAGGCCGGTTTTCGGGTGTCCGAAACCCGGCTCGGATAACATTCAGACAGCCCCGCAGACCGATCCGGAGAGGCCAACATGTTCGAACGACTGGCCACCGTGCGACTGAAAACCGCTGAAGACGCCTTCGACGATGGCCGCATCGACGAGGCGTTTGACATCGTCACCATGCCCGACCTGGCCGGTCACCGCCGCACCCAGATTCTGCTCAACAAGCTGGTCGAAGCCCTCCTCGCTCGCGGACAGGATCATCTGCTCAATCAGCGTTTCGGTGAGGCACTGGCGGATTTTGAACGTGCGGATCGTTGCGGGCATTCGAAGGAAAAAGTCGTCGAATGGCGCAATCGGGCTATTGCCGCCTCGCGCGAGGCAGTCGATGGCCGCAAGACCCGCGAGGCCGCGCTCGCTGAAGCCCAGGCGCGGATGGCAGCAGGCAGCCTTGCCGGCGCGCAGTCAGCATTGAATGCGGTCGCGGGGATGGATGCCGGTCGTGCGAAAATGGAAGATGCGATCGCGCGGCAATCGGACCGAGCGGCTGCGGCACTGGAAGATGCCGAAGAGGCCTTCAAACGAGATGACTTGCCAACGGCGGTTGCGCGGCTGCGAGCGGCGCTGCAATTGCATGCCAAGCTGGATGGTGTGTCGGACCTCGAAGCGCGACTCGTTTCGCGTGTCGTGAAGATCGCCATGGAGTCGTTCCGGCAGGGTCGCTTGCAACGGGCCGAACAGCAACTGGCATTGCTGTCGGACGTCGGCCGCGACCGGACCGAACGAATCGATGCTCAAAACGCGTTGCAACTGGCCCGCGATGCCGGCAAGGCGATCGGCGATAGTCGCTATGCCGCTGCCGGCGTTCTGCTGGGCCGACTGGCCCAGGCCGAGCATAAGGGCGATTGGGTCGCCTCGACGCGCGATCAGTTGAATCAATTAGACGACCTGCGGCGATCGGTATTGGAAGGCCCGCTGGCCTGTTTTGTTTCGCACGAGGCTCATCGAGCGGTCGAGCCGGTGCACGATTACACGATGACCGTCGCACCCGTAGCGCGAGCATCCACACCCCCGGTGTTGCGAGCGCCTGCGGCTGCTGGGCCAGAGTTTGGTCATCGAAGATTAATGTTGCGGATTGATGGCGTGGGCAGCTTTTTGTTGCTCAACAGCCAGCGGATCAGCATCGGCCGGGCCGGGGCGGGTGCGACCGCGGATTTGCAACTGGTGAGCGATCTGGCTGATCGCCAGGCCGAGATCATCCGCAGCGGCGACGACTACTTCGTCGCGGCCTCGGGCGGCGTCGAATTGGCCGGCCGACCCGTTGAGCATGCGTTGCTCCAGAACGGCGACAAGGTTCGCCTCGGGCATCGTGTTCGCCTTCGATTTCTGCGCCCAAGCCGAAAGAGCGCCGCGGCGGTGCTGGAACTGGGCGAAGGTGTGCGGATGGCCTCCGACTGCCGCAGAGCGATTCTCATGGGTGGTCCGCTGATCATCAGTCCGCGGCGCGACAGCCATATCGTCACGCCTCCGGGCAGTGGCGACTTTGTCTTGATTCTTCGAGATGGGGCAGTCATGTTGAAGTCAACCGGCTCCTCGTCGAGCGCGACCACGCTGGCGCTTGGTGCTCCTTTGAACGTCGGCGACCTGCGGATCGGCGTTCAGCATGTCGCTGATGGCTCGTCTGCCGGCCGAGTAGTTGGTTGACTTGAGGGTTGAATTGGGTGGTACGGGCGTCCCGCCCGTTCATGAAACCAATTACGGGCGGGACGCCCGTACCACCCATGCTGAGAAATCGTAGGGCGGGTGATCGACCCGCCGAATCGTCCGGATCGTGAACTATCGTCGTCTGTCTCGTTGAGGTCTCCCGATGTCTTTCAGATTCAGCCAGGGTGATCGGCCGCTGCCGGGTTACACCATCCAGCGCGGCGTGGGCCGGGGTGGGTTCGGCGAGGTCTATTACGCCACCAGCGATGGCGGCAAGGAGGTCGCGCTCAAATACCTCCGCGAGAATCCCGCGATCGAAGTCCGTGGCGCCCAGCATTGCCTCAACCTGAAGAGTCCCTACCTCGTTGATCTGCATGACATTCGCCAGAATGCCGATGGCGAGTTCTTCGTGGTCATGGAGTTCGTCCACGGATCGTCGCTCCGCGACCTCATGAACTCCGAGCCGCACGGACTGGGTCCGCAGAAAGCGGCCTACCTCGTCCGCGAAATCGGAAAGGGTCTCGCGTATCTGCACGATCGTGGCATCGTGCACCGCGACCTCAAGCCCGGCAACATTTTCTATGAAGATGGATACGTCAAAATCGGAGACTACGGCCTCTCGAAGGTGATGGCTGCCAGCCAGCATTCGGGTCAGACGATTTCCGTCGGCACCGTGCATTACATGGCCCCCGAGGTCGGCAGCGGCAACTACGACAAAACCATTGATCTCTATGCCCTCGGCGTGATCCTGTACGAGATGGTCCTTGGCAAAGTTCCATTCGCTGGATCGAGCATGGGCGAGGTGCTGATGAAGCACCTGACCGCTCAGCCTGCGGTCGATGAGTTGCCCGAGCCATTTCCGCACGTCATTCGCAAGGCCCTCGCCAAGGAGCCGCGCGATCGATATCAGTCCGTGCAGGAAATGATGACCGATCTGTTTGCGGTGGCGGATCTGGATCGCAGCGTGGCGGCATTCGAGCCAAATAGTCTGACGGTGGCTGCCGCTAAAGTGGCCCGCGATCTGGCCGCAAAGAAGACGCCTGTTGCCATCGGTGCCCCGGGCAGCAGCAACGTAGCGGTTGCGACGCCTCCGCCGATCGTGCATCAGGATTTGCTGGCCGACCGCCGCGCGTTTGCAGGTTTGGATGCGGTTGGTGGGGGTGGAGGCGGGGCGCGAATCAGTTCCGGCTCGGGCCCGTATTTTGATACACCGAAGCCTGCGACGAGCGATCAGGACGACGCGTCAACCAAGCCGGGCACGCCGGCAGTCGCGCGCTTCCTGGCCACGCTCGGCATGGTCACCGGCATTTCCGTGACTGCCGCCGTTCTGGGTGCGGACGGACACCCGGAGGTGGGCGGCGCGGTATTCCTGAATACATTTGCCGTGATACAGGGCGTGCTGCTCGGCTCCTGGCTGGCTTTTGAGAAGCTTCACCTCAGCGACAAGTGGATGCCGCGCATCTTGATCACATGCGTGACCGCCCCGGCCCTGCTTCCTGGGGGATTGCTGCTGGGACTCAAAAACAGTAGCTCCTTCAATCCCATCTCGCTGGGCGGCGTTCTTCTGCTCGGTTTGATGTTGATGGACTGGCCGCGACGCGTCGCCTTGGCGCGCAAGGGCGAGATGTCGCTCAAATCGGCCCTGCTCGCCGGGTTTTTCGGCTGGATCATTACTGCCCTCATTCCGGGCGATCAATCGGCGCTAACGGTTCCAGTTGCGGCCACGTTTGCGGCGGCATCGCTTGCCGTGCAGGCCCTGTCGAGATTGAAGGGCCAGGCGGCCGGTATTCGCCCGGCCAGGGCAGCTGAAGCAAACCGTTCGGACACGTGGGCCGCGGCGCTCACACCGAATGCAGAAAACGCAGCCTACAGCCCGAAGCCAACTCCGGCCGTCGCAGTCGAATTGCCGACCGCCGCGGCTGCCGGCCCGCCGCCCATCGCGGCAGGTGCTCCGCCAGTCGTTGCCTATGCACCCACGCCGTCGTATCTGGTTAATCGCGTGGAGCGGAACAACACCGTTCGCGCATTGTGGCTGGTCGCCTCGTTGCCCTTCTTCGCGACGGGTGTCATTTTGTACATCCTGGTGGGTATAGGCGAAATCAGGGGCCACGACGACGAAGCGGGCGCGTTGATCATCGCCACAAGCTGCATGTTGTTTGGACTGGCCAGCAGCACGCGGGCATTGTCACGCTGGCAGCGCGGCTGGTGGCGTGGACTGGCGCGACCTGGCATCACCGCACTGGGCATCAGCGCCACGGCAGGGGCCGGCATCTACATGGGCGTCGGCCATCCACATGGTGACGACATGATCGTCTGCGTGATCTTCCTGGTGGTGGGCGCCATGCTTTTCCTGGGGAGCTGGATCATTCCAGCGCGGTTATTTGATTCCGCCGCAAGTGAAATGGTTCCGACCCCCAAAATTCAATCGGAAGCGCTTCAGCGAACCCATGCCAAAGGGAGAAAACTGCTCAGGCTGGGTCAGGCTGGAATTGCCGTGGGACTGGTTTTGCTCGCCATCTTACTTTCGACGGTCCCCGGGCGAGAATTGGATGAGGTTTTGCCGCCAACACTCATTCCGATCGGACTCGCCTCCCTGAGCTGCCTCGCCGTGGGAGCCATGAAGCTTAGAAAGACAGCCGTCAATGTCGCGGTTCCGGTGACTCTTCCTATCCGCCGCACCTTTGATGTCGCCGCAAACCCGAACCTGTCCCGCCTGATCGAGCGGCACATGGTCATGCTGGGTTACACACTTGCCAATCGGTCGGACCTGCTATGGCAATTCACCCGCGGTTCGTTCCCCGCCCAGTTCTGGAACAAGGACGTACGACAATGGTCGACGCGGGTCAACATCGCGGCCTATGAGCTGGACGATGGCGGATATCGCATCAGTTGTCTGCTCGATCTCGACCGGATGTTCAACGCCCCGTCAAAGGAAATGAAGGGTGCCCTTGACGCTGAGCTGCGTGATCTGGGCGAACTGCTGGCCGGACGGGAGGTTGCCGTCGGTTCCTCCCTGGGAGGGCTGGTGCGATGACGAGCGGCATTGCCATGAGCCGGCTGATGGTGTTGATTGCCGGCGTCGGGGTACTGGTCCTGGTCTTACGATTGATATTCGGTCGGAGACGACGGCGCGGTGGAATCGTGGCAGGTGCCATGATCTTGTTGGTGGGGTTGGCGTTTTTTGGCGTCTTTGTTCCCCGCTCAGCCTATTCGCGGGCTCGTGCAGAACAAGCCCGCGCCCAGGCTGAGCGAGAACGAGCACTGCAGGAGGCGCGGCTTCGACAGCGACAGGCGCGGAACGCCGGCGAGCCATTGTTGCCAGGCCAGAAGGAGTCCTCGGATGCCGATGATGAGGACGAACCATCAGATGCGACTGATTCGGAGCGGGAAAACGCCGCCGCGGAGGAACTGCAGGACAGGGTGAATGATGCCGTCGACGGGATTCAGGAAAAAGTCGAGTCTATGACTGAGGCGACAGTCGAGTTGGGTGGGGTTCACATTAAGACCTACCACCCTCCAACGCCGCCCGGACCGCCGCTTATCCAGAAGACCAGGACTCAAACAGGGTTGCCGGACCGTTCTCCGCGCGCCCAGATTGGCGCCGGCATCCTCCTCGCAGGCGTGGTTCTGGCCGGGTATTTCTTCTTGAACGCCAACACGCGGGGGCATTACACCTGGCAGCTCCGCATTGGATCGACACTGGTCTTTATTGCGTCGCTGGTGATCATTCTGCTGGTGACCAACTGTATTTGACATCCTGGGAGTGGGCCCATCTCCAGTCCCAAAAGGGGTAGGGGTGGGCCGAACTGTCGCGGAAATTCCCAGCTCCAGTTAAGCTTTCAATTGCGGCAGACATCGTGTACCTGCCGGCCTCAATGACTGCGCTGAGCGGCGGGTATGCAGACGGATGACGCGGATCGTTTCCTGATTGACGCGGTTCGCGGCGGGGATCAGCGCGCCTGGCACCAATTCATTGAGCGCTATCAGGGTCGGCTGCTCGCGTTCGCCGCGTCGCGCCTGGGGCGCGGCGGCGATGCCGAGGATGCGGTTCAAGAAACATTTCTTGGCTTCGTGACCAGTTTGCGGCACTTCAATTCCGATCGCCCGCTTGAGACCTACCTGTTCGCCATCCTGCGCTACAAGATTGGCGAAGTGCTCACCAAGCGGCAGCGCCGGCACGATATCGCGCCGGGGTTTGACGTCGATTGCGATGCCGGGCCCATCGAAGCGGTGGGCGGCGACACGCCGAGCCAAATGGCCCGTCGAGCGGAGGCGGTGTCGCAGCAGGCCGATCTGCTGGCCACGATCCTTCGGCGGCTGATCGAAGAGCTGCGTGACAGGGGCAAGCTTGATGACCTGCAGGTGATCGAGCTGCTTTTCTACGTCGGACTACGCAACAAGGAAGCCGCAGATCTTCTGGGACGCGATGAGAAGGCGGTCGCCGGCGTGAAATTTCGGGCCTTGGCGCGATTGCGCGAATACATGGACGAGATGGGTGCTGCCGCCGAAGGAGCGCTGGCGGGCGAGGAGGTCGATGCGGAAGTGACCATCGCCCGCGTATGGCGCGAGCGGCGTTTGAGCTGCCTGAAGCGCGGCACGCTCGGCACCTATTTGCTCGGCGTGCTCGAAGAGCCATGGCAGTCGTACACCGCGTTTCACCTCGACACCGTGAAGTGCCTGATGTGCAGGGCAAATGCCGAGGATCTCGCAGGCGAAGCGGAAGAACAGGCCCCAGCGGTGAGCGAACGAATGTTCCAATCCAGCGTCGGATTCCTATCTCGACCGGGCAGCGGAACCTGAAATCAGAACCCTCTGCGGCAGCAGGGGGCCGACAACGAGTGAATTGTGCACAGCGGAATGATTGAGAAAATCAGAGAATCCTTGAGCATGAAAGCGCCCTCGATCGATGAGCGCAACGCCGCATGGCAATCCACGCTTGATCTGATCCTCGCCGAATTCAAGTGTCCGGTCGGGACGATTCATCACATGGAGGCGAGCAGCGGTTTGCTTCATCTGATTGTCCGCCGTGGTATTCCCGATGCGATTCTCGATCGCGTCAATCGCATCCCCATCGGCAAGGGCATGGCAGGATTGGCTGCCGAGCGCCGCGAATGCGTCGAGGTGTGTAATCTGCAGACCGACACATCGGGCGACTCCAAGCCAGGCGCGAAAATGACCGGCATGGAGGGCTCGATCGCGGTGCCGATGGTGATTAATGGCCGCGTGGTGGGCGTATTGGGCGTGGCTAAACCAACGGCGTACACCTTCACCGATGGCGAACGCCAGGAGTTATTGGCCATCGCCGCCGAGATTGGCAGGGCCTTCGACAAGCCATCATCGGCGACCTAGGATTTGAGAGTCGTTGTGGGGTCGTCAGAACCCCCTGCGGAAGCAGGGGGCGTTCGCGCGTCTAATTGCCACGCGCATTCGGCCCTGGACTTCCGTCCTGGGTTCCGGTCGAAGACAGCTGGAAACAATGCCAACCTACGAATACGAATCCAATTCGAAAAAAACCTGCAAACATTGCCGCGCGCGGTTTGAGGTGATTCAACCCATCTCGGAAAAGCCTCTGACGAAGTGTCCCGAGTGCGGCGGCGCGATCAAGCGCGTGCCGTCGCTACCGCGAGCGCCACAAACACCGTTTCTGTCCGGTGGCAATCTGTCGAAGAAGGGCCTGACCAAGCTGACCAAGAATTGCGACGGCAAGTATGAGATTTCCGGCGGTCAGAAGAGCAAAAAGGCTGAGTCACTCGCGTCACAGCTCCGCAAGAGGGGCATCGATTGACATTCGCCGCCTTGTGCCCGGATGATTGAGCCATGAATCCGCTGGTCGCGATCATCATGGGTTCCAAGAGCGACTGGGAGACGCTGCAGCATGCGGCGCAGACGCTCGAAGGGCTTGGCATTTCGCATGATGTCCGGGTGGTCTCGGCGCATCGCACACCGGACCAATTATTCGAATATGCCGGCGCCGCGGCCGGCAAAGGCATCGAAGTCATCATCGCCGGCGCCGGCGGGGCGGCGCACCTGCCTGGAATGACAGCTTCTAAAACCGCATTGCCGATTATCGGCGTGCCCATCCTGTCGGACGCCCTGCGCGGCATGGACTCGCTGCTCTCCATTGTCCAGATGCCAGCCGGCATCCCGGTGGCGACCATGGCTATCGGCAAGCCGGGGGCGATCAACGCGGCCCTCTTCGCCGCGGCCATTCTCGCGGGCAAGCATCCGGAGATCGGCAAGGCCCTTCAGACTTATCGCGACAATCAGACGCAGGTCGTTTTGAAAAACCCTGATCCGAGGACGCCGGCATGATCGTCGGTGCGCTGGGCGGCGGACAGCTCGGCCGCATGCTGGCCCTGGCGGCTTATCCGCTGGGCGTCGAAATGCGCTTTCTCGACCCGACCGAGGGGGCTTGTTGTTCGCAGATTGCCGATCTGATCGTGGCGGATTACACCGACACGGCCGCGCTGGACCGCTTCGCCGACGGACTCAACGTCGCCACGTTTGAATTTGAGAACGTGCCGGTCGAAGCCGTGCGACGTGTCGCATCGCGCGTGCCGATGTTTCCATCGGCCGAAGCCCTGGGAATCGCGCAAGATCGCCTGAATGAAAAGCAGCTATTCGAGCGGTTGGAGATTCCGGTGCCGCCGTATGCCGCCGTCGATTCACAGGCAGAACTTCAAGCGTCGGTCAAGCGGATCGGCTTCCCCTGTGTGCTCAAGACCCGACGAATGGGCTACGACGGCAAGGGGCAATGCGTCTTGCGCGGGGATGCGGATGTCACCGAGGCATGGCGGAAGATCGGCGGCGTGCCTCTGATTCTGGAGAAGTTTGTCGATTTCGAACGGGAACTCTCATTGATCGCCGCCCGCGGACGCGACGGCGCCATTGCATACTATCCGCTAGTCGAAAATCACCATGCCGGCGGAATCCTGCGCACGACGATTGCACCTGCACCCAATGTGTCACGCGAACTGCAAGCGCTCGGCCGCCGACATCTGCAAATGATCCTAGAGAATCTCGACTACGTCGGAGTTCTCGCGGTCGAGTTCTTCGAGAAAGATGGTGTGCTGCTTGCCAATGAAATGGCCCCGCGCGTCCATAACTCTGGGCATTGGACGATTGAAGGCGCCCACACGAGCCAGTTCGAAAACCACCTCCGCGCAATTCTCGGCTGGCCGCTTGGTGACGCATCGCCGCGTGGTCATGCTGCCATGGTCAACTTCATCGGAGAACTGCCAGCGAAAAAAGACATCCTGCAAATCCCGGGCGCACACTGGCATGATTACGGCAAGCCGCCGCGTCCCGGACGAAAGGTGGGGCATGTGACGCTGGTTGCGGAGGATTTCAACAACCTCGAGACATGCCTCCAAGAGGCAATAAAGCTCGTCGGCAACAAATCATCGTTTGCTGGATAATGTCACCCGCGCACGCGCCGCGTCGGATAGATTCGCTGCGGCTTCCCCAATTTCTTGTATAGCGTTGGTCAGCGCCCGAACGAGCATTGAATTCTGAGCGAGGTCTGTCCGCACGCGGCCTGCGATGTACTTCGCAATGTCCCGGGAGGCCGCGAGCATGTGCTCGATTCGCACACGATCATCGATTGCACTTCGCTTTCGCTCACGACCCATGAAGTACCTTCGAATCCCGCAGAATGAATGGCCGTAAGTATGGGGAGAGATCAAATGGAGTTCGCAAGTCCACGGTTCGACCAATGATCTCGCTTAGCTCCAGGATCATTTTGCCAAAGCCGAACATACCGGGTGTCCGTCCAGGTTGAAATTCCACCAGCACGTCGACATCGCTGTCGGACCGAAATTCCGGACTGAGGATGCTCCCGAACAGCGACAACTTTCGCACGTTATTGCGACGGCAGAAGTTCGCGATGTCAGATTCTCGAAATTCGATTCCGTTCAGTTGCATAGTCAGAATGTTCTATCAGTTTCGACCCAAATTCTCTTGTCGTTGCAGCTACTTCCCCGGCTCCGACGCCTGCTTCAGAATCGTTGCCGACGAGACTTCATCCATGCGCTTCAGGTCGGTCCAGAATGTCCCCGGCCCGGCGAAAATCATGCGGATGGAGTCAGGCTGGAAGCTCTTGGCGAATGTATACATGTTATACGCCTCGCCGGATCCCAGAGCCTGCACCAGCATTTTCTTGCCGTCGGCCTCGGCCTGCTGCTTGAGCTTGTCGACGTCGGCTCGAGCTCGACCCAATAGCTCCACTTTCTGAGCGTCAATCGCGGCAATTCTCTGATCGATTTCGGCAACGGTCAGCCGGGCCTGGGCGGCGATTTCGGCCGCCTTGCGCTGACCATCGGCCATGATCTCGGCGACTTTCTTGCGCGTCTGGGCCTGAATAGTCTCACGTGCGACGTCCACTTTTTTCTTCTGGGTCTCCAGGTCCGCCAGCTTCTTGGTCGACGCCTGCAACTTGACATTCGTCAACTGCCGCTCGACCGCCAGAAAACTCTCCTGAATCTCGGTGCGCAAGTCGGTTTCGTCGGCCGCGGCCGACCCTTCGCGAGAAGTAACTTCGACGTTGCTTATCAAGGCCAGCAGAAGCTCGACATGTTTGCCCTTGCAGACTTCCTTCAGAGTGGTGGTCAGCAAGTGCTGAAACTCCTCGCGCTTATCGCCTTGAATGAAATCGCGAGCTTCGTATTTCGACCCTTCGTTGCGGCAAATCGAACGCAATTGCGGCTTGATCACCTTCTCCAGCACTTCGGACATCGAGCCGAATTCGTTGATCACGGTGGCCGAGTTCCGGGGATGCAATCCCCAGACCACAATCACGCCCAACTCGATGTCGTACCCCGACTTCGACGGAAAGCGAATGGTCTCGCGGGCCGTCCGATTCACCGCCTGCGTAAATTCGTTATAGCCCACTTCGGTCACCCGCACCCGGGCCATGTAGGGATTGATGTAGTAGACCCCAGGTGGGTACACATCAGCCAGCGTGCCGCGCTCGCCGGGACGGGCCAGGCGCCGAACCTTGGTCATGGCCGGCGATTGCCCCGGCTGCGTGGAGGGAGTTGCGGTCACATCCGGTACGTCGATCAGTTCAGCCGTCGTGCCGATCTGGTTGGTCACGACGCCGACAAATCCGGCGGGAACGACCAGGGCGCGCTCCTTTTTCAGTTCGAATTCATACGGATTGATGCGATAGACGCCGGGCGTCAGTACCTCCTGCACGATGCCGCGTGTGCCCCTTGCCATGGGTTGCGGCTCATCGTTTGGCGGCACGGGGCCGGTCTTGCGGGTCAGAATTCCGACCTCCGGAAGATCGCCGCCCAGGACATTTCCATCGGGACTGGCTTCAATCGGCATGCGGCCGGTCGTGTTCGCCCAGGTCCAGGTTTTTGCATCGCCGGGTTTGATTTCCACGAGGTCCTTCAATTCCCAATCCCAATTCACGGGATTCAGAAAGTACCGGCCCGGGCCCCAGGTCTCGCGCTGGATGCCTTTCTGCCCTGGCTCGGCGACGGTCTGATCGGGCGGAAGCGGTTCGCCGAATTTGGCAATGCGCACGAGACATTTGCCCGGCGGAACATACACACGGCACATGCCGAAGAGCAGAAGTACGACCAGTCCGCCAAACCCGATCGTGAGCCAGGTGAGCAATCGCACTGAGCCTGTGAGCTTTGTAAATATTTCCTGTGCTGTCTTCATGTCAGTTGCTCCCCCGGCTGTCATGCTTGTCGGGCACATTTGAAGGCGTGCGATTGCCGGTCGGCGGGCTTGCGAATCCCGGTGGCGAAGTTGATTGAAAGGACCGGAATATGTCGGCCAGCGGACCATCGGTGCTCGTAAGCACCGACTTGATCGACGGGGCAACTTTTTGCAAGTACTGATTTCTGGCATAGGTCATGCCATCGCCGAACGCGGTCACGGCCGCGGCCAGCGGTTCGGCCTGGGCCTGAAATCCGAACAGGACAACCTGGGCATCGGCCTTGCCCATCGAGAGGATGCCCTCCGCCTGCTTGCGGGCGGCGTCGAGATCGAACTGGGCAACCTGCAAGCGCTGATTGGCCTCGGTGATAGACACCGCGGCCGTCTGCTCCGCGAGCGTGGTCAAGGCCACGACATCCTTGTTGACTTCTCCGATCGCCGCATTCTGCTTGGCCAGCTCCTCCTGTTCGACCAGTTGGGCCTTGGCCTCGGCTTCGGCGGTCTCATTCTCGTAGCGCTTGATCGTTTGGTCGGCCAGCTCGCGCTGTCGAATGATCATCCGAACCCGCTCCGGCGGTTTCAATTCGCGCACGGTGGCGGCACGAATCTGAATGCCCTGAACGCGGCACTGGTTCTGCAGGTCGCTGATCCATCGTCGCTGAAACTCCTCGCGGGAGCCGATGAAATCACGGGCGGTCAGCTTCGAGCCTTGAATGCGGGCCAGACTTGTCGCGTAGGGCTTGATGACCTTGGTGACCACATCATCCAGCTCGCCGATCTCGACGGTCACCAGCGGAGCCTTTTCGGGATAGATGGCCCATTCTACGGTGCCTTCGAGATGGATGGTGAAACCATCCCACGAAGGGAATTCGATGGCATCATCGCCAAGAATGTCATATTTGTGACTGCGAGCGTCCACCAGTTGAACGTGGGTCTGATAAGGATTCAGATTGCGATAACTGCCGGGGCCAAGCGTAAGCGACTGCACGCCGCGTTCGCCCGGGGCGACCGTGTACTCATTGGGATTCTTCGGATCGGGGCCGGAAAGCACGCTCACCACGCCGGTCCAGCCTTCGCGGATCACGATCTGGTCAAACTTCTGCACGTCGTAGGCATAGGGATTGATGTTGTAGCGGCTGGGCTCTAGTGTTCCCGCGATCGGACCCGCTTCGTCGGGGCTGGTTGCCACGACATGCCCCGGAGCCAGGGGTTTTCCGTATTTTCGAATCTTCACGCCGAATTGGCCGTTCTCGATGATCGTCGCGGGCACGACCATCCGCTCGTAATAGATGGGCGATATGAAGTAACGGCCTTCGGGCAGGACCTCATATTGAATGCCTGGATAATAGTTGCGAACCCACTCCTCGCTCTTGCCCGACGACTCGGCGATCTGCTTAACCAGTGCCGGATATAAAACGACCTGCGTCTCAAATCCCTTGGGCATGCCCGGCTCGCTGACCAGGGCGCCCTTGTTGATCAGCACCAGGATGTGGTTCTGAGGAACCTCGACTCGTTTGATGAACCACCAGTAAAACGGATATGCCAGCAGCAGAAGAACCAGAATGACGATCGGCGTCTTGAACTTGGTTATCAATCCGCCGGGGGCGAGAAACCCGGGCCTGTTGATGGGAGCATTATCAGCCATGTCACTGTTGCCTCCGGGCGCGAATGTGCCGGGTCATGCGGTGATGGGCCGGTAAAGCAGAACGCAAACTGGCAGAGGTCCGCACGCGGCGATTCGCGACTGTAATGTACCAATGCGTCGCGAGGTTGCCACTACAATTCGCGGCGACTTTTGGAATGCTCATGGTTGCAGATGGCACAGAAACAAGTGTTCCCGGCGGTGCAGGCGTCGTCGAGGCGCCAAAGCGACACCTGCGGCCGCTTGCAACGCTGATGATCGCCCTTGTCGCGGCCTCGGTCCATGTCGCCGTTAATGGCTATTCGTTTGGCGGATGCACCGAGCGGCTGCCCGCCGCATCGCCCAGCGGCGATCATGCCAACATCCTGCCGTGGGTTTATTGGCATCAGGACGACTCTCTGTTTCCTCATGACCCGCAGATTCAATCGGGGGCATCGTATGCGACCGTACTATGGCGAATCGTGGCGCTGTGTGGGCGCGCGATTCAGTTGCCATATGTCTTTTTCGTGTTTCACATCCTCGCGCTGATCGGGACGTATGCCGCACTGTTTTGCCTGGGGCAATTGCTGGGAGGGAATGCATGGGCGGGGGGCATGGCGTGCGCGCTGTTCGTCGTGGCATGCGATGCCCCGGCGGGGGAGGCGACGCATGATCCCGCGTTCTATACGCGCATGGCGGCGCTCCCACTGGTTCTAGCCTCGGTCTATGGCGCTCTGCGGGCAAGACCGATACTGGCGTTTGCCACACTGACGGCCTCAGTTGCAGTTCATCTGCTGACCGCATTTTACGCGGCGCCAATCGTGCTCGGGCTGTGGATGTTCGCGTCCGGTCCATCGCGACAAACGAGAGCGCTTTGGGCGGCTGGGTTCGTTTGTGCAGCCATAGGCATCGCATTCATGATTGGCGGCGGTGCCGGCATCAGGCTCGGGCGTCCTGGCGACGAGTGGCTCGACTTGCAGCGCGGCAATAATGTCATGCATCTATTTCCAAGCCATTGGCCCAGAGAAGTCTGGCGCGGCATGAACCGTGCGACTGTGTTCCTCCTTATTTCGCTGGTGAGGGGCACAACACCGCAGCTTCGAAGATTTTCCCTCATTGTCATCATGTCATGCGTCGTGTTGGCGCTTGCGGGTTGGCTGTTCGCCGAGAAATGGCCCTCGATGCTGATCATGCAGTTGCAACCGCTGCGCGGGCTGAAGCTCGGCATGATCCTCGCTCTTGTTGCCGGCGGGGCCTGGCTATGCAGATCGCAATTGCCAATCACGCGGGTGACGGCAATGGGCTGCTTGATCGCCTGGGTTGGCCAATATTACACCGCCTTCTTATTTGTGCTGGCGGTGGGCCTTTTTTATCGCTTTGTATTTAAGAATGAGGTGACGAGATTCAGTCGGAATCTTGGAAACACTTTGGTCGCTCTGGGCGGCTGCTTTGTCATTGGGTTGCTGGTGCGCAACACGGTGGAAAGGGTAGAATTGAAGGACGGGCAATTCCAGTATCGCTACCGTCCCTCGCTGGACCTGCCGTGGAGAGTTGTGACCTCTCCCTGGGTGGATGTGCAGCGTTGGATTGCGATCAATACGCCAACGGATGCCTATTTCGTCACTCCGCCGATCCTTGAGGGCTTCCGCACTTACTCACGACGAAGCGAATTCGCCGACTGGAAACAGGGAACTCTGTCACTTTTTCACGAGCGCTTTGGTACGGAGTGGCTGCGGAGGCTCGCCAGGCTGATGGGCCCGTCCGGCGGACCTCTTACCTATCTCGATCTCTACAATCGCTACAATGGTCTTAATGAATCAGAATTCCGGTCATTGGCAGCGGAATACGGCCTGACCCACGCGGTCACGATGAAGCCCGTGCAGGGCCTCACGCTGCTGCACCGAAACCAGGTCTTCATTGTCTATCAACTTCGCTGATGGCTGATCCATCAAGCCGTGGCCGGCTTGTCGGCCTTGCTGAGGGCTGTCGCCCGGCGGTCAAGCGCCACGTGCAATGCCATCAAGCGCTTGGCTTCCGCCGGCTGCTGTGAAATCGGCTGGGCAAAACGCGCCCGTGCAGTGTCGACCGCTTCCGCATTGAACTTATCGACTTTGTCCAGGGCGTCGCAGATCTCGGCCAGCCGGGTCAACAGATCGGTGGAGCACTGCGAGACAAGTTCGTCATTCAAAGCCACCACTTCGGCCATTCGACCGGCGTTAACGCGACGGTCCACGAAGTCGAACCACTGCACATAAGCGGGCGGCGCGGACACGGCCTTTGAAAGGTCAACGTACTCATGCTCCATCCCACGTATGGAGCGGGCCAGCTCGCCGCCGTCTTTGTCGGCAATGACGAATTTCGACGGGCGCGACTGCGAAAACTTGAGACCCACCGTGTAAGCGGCGCGCATTCGCAGGAATGCCGGCGTAAGACAGAGCGCGCCGAAGCATGAGCGCATGGCATCGACGGGCGAACTCAAAGCGCGGGGGGAGGCCGACAGCAGGCAGCGGGTCAGGTTGCGCGTGGAATCCGACGTGGCGACGTCATTGCCATTGTGGACCGATGTAGGGATCGGAAGTGCCAGTCCATCGAGTTTCGGTGGAATCTTCAGCACCAGGTTGTCGCCAATGGCCCGCGCGATGGCGATCGCGACGCGACCGGCATCCAGGGCGAACCGGGCGAACTGCGCATTGTCGAGGACGACAAAGTGCGTGTAGACGCGCTGGCCGCCTCGGGCGGTGTGCTCAACGCCCGCATGGCAATGGACGGCGACAAAATGCCGCTGCGAGGCCAGCGTGAAAAATGACATTCCGACTGCGTCGGCGGAATCCTCGCACATGCTGCCGTGCGATGGACAGCGGCGCGTGATCTCTGTCCGTTCATCCATCTTGATGCCGGGTGTGGCCGTGATGATGCGATAGCCTTCGCCAGTGTGCGAACGGACGGATGTGAAGACTCCGTGCTCCACCGTGAGGGTTTCACCCGTGGGTGGCACGGTGGTCAATCCCAGAATGGAAGCGGGTCCGCGCACGGGTGCGGTCGAAGCGATCGTCGTGGCGCCGGCGGCCGGATGCGCAGCCACACCCGCGCGATAGTATGGAGATTTGGGCGACATGGTCGTCCCCTTTCAAGTATCGAATTATCAGATCTGGTCCAGAATCCACTCAAACGGCTCAAGCACGCCACGCAGCGCGGTGTGCAGGGGCACCGGGACGACGCCGTCGTGACCGGCCAGAGTGGCATAACCCAGCGAACCGATCACGCTCGAGGCGAAGAATTCGACATTCTCGAAGCGGCTCTTGCACAGGTTCCACAATCGGTTCAGGTTGGCTTCGACGAATCGACGTGGGTGGTCAAAGCACTCCGGGCAATGATCGGCCTTGCACAAAACGACGGCCGTCGGCATCGTGATCTTGTCCTGATTCTTGGTGACGCGGAGGGCGTCGATGTAGCTCAGGATCTTCATGGCAAAGAAGTCGGGATTCTGCGAGCCGTGTGCCGCCATGGCCGCGTCGATGAGCAGCAGACAGCCTTCGCTCTTGGCGAGTAGATTGCGAATCACGCCAAAGGTCTGCGGCGTGGCCACTTCCGCGGACAGCGACTCGCCGGCCATGTCGGGCATGACCAGGTCGGCCCACTTCGCGCTTTGCAGGCGGCGGCGCACCTGGTAGTAGGCCCAGTACCACTGGTTCACTTCCATCGGGGTCTTGGGCGGAAAGGTGCGGCGCGACATGTGTCCAATGACAGTCTGCTGGATATCGATCGAGAACGCGCCCTTCGGGATCGCCTCGAAGTCGCCGGCCCGCTGGGAGAGCATGTCGAGCAGGAAGCCGAGATACACGGTCTTACCCACGTTGCTCTCGCCCACGATGCTCACGATGCCGGGCTTGCGACCCATCGCGGCGCAGTCGGTGGCGATGGCGGTCGGAGCCGAGCACGACTTGCACAGCTGCGCGTCGGCGGCGTTGTATTGGTCGCATATGAAGCAGGGTGCGACCACGGGTTGTTTCATAGTTGCGTTCGCCACTTTTTACTCTCCTACAGATCTACTTCTGAGACGGCAGATCCGACAGCTCCAGGGCACAGCGGAAACCGACGTTGTGGGTTCGCGCGATGCAGGCCAGACCGGTTCGGAAGAGTCCGGTCGCCTGCGTTGCAAAATAGGTATCGAAAGCGCCGCCGCGGATGGCGCGCATGAGCATGTCCCCGACGACTGGCTGAGCGTTTTCATCGAGGATTTCGAGGTCGCTGGCAGTCCACTCCCAGACGTTTCCGATGAGTTGCTGCACGTCATTCGGGGCTGATCCGCCCTTGAAGGCGTCGACCGGGGCAGTCCCACCCACGCCGCTGGCCCAGATGTTGCACTTCTGAATGTCGAGCGCGTCGCCCCAGGGGTACCGGCGCAGGGTGTTGGCGGCGCTGCGAATACGCCAGGTCGCGGCCATCTGCCACTGCGATTCGGTGGGCAGACGCAGGCCGGCCCATTTGCAGTAGGCATCGGCCTCATAGGCGTTGACGCCAACCACCGGGTGACTGGCCAGCTTCTTGCAATGCCGCCCGCCGCGCCAGTATCGCGGCGCCTGCTTGTCTGTCAGATCCTTGAAGTCGATCAGGTGCGGCCAGATGTCTTTGGGCCACAGCTCCAGATTGGAATAACCACCGGCATCGACAAATTTCTGAAACTGAAAATTCGTGATCGGATGCTTGGCCAGCAGGAACGGCGCCGTTTCCACGTCTTCTTCCGGAAGGCCCGGTGTGTCGGTCATCATCCGCGGGAGCGAGACAAATCCCTCCGGGACGAGCGCGTAGCGCTCGTCGATCACGCCAAGGGTCCTCTTCGCGACTACGGCGTAGTCCGAACGTCCGCGCCATTTGTCCGCGTTGCTCACGATCGTACCGAACCGCTCGAGCTGCACGCACTGCATCAGCGGATCGGTATCGATGGTGATGAGGTCGGCCGGGTCGTACGGCTCCTCCAGCGGGGCAACGCGCGGCGGCTGCGGCGTTCGGCTTTCCGAATCGCCGGGCTTGCCACGGCCCAGGAATCGAGCGGCCATATCTCGACCGCCGGCGGAGAGTTTTTTCAATTCAAGCATACGTCACCCTTCCTCGTGCTTCCCGTGAACCGCGTCAACCCGCGCCGATGGCCCGGCGTTTGGCGTCGCGACACAATTTCTGGAAACGCTCCAGCGAGGCCCGCGCTTCCTGATCCGCCGGCGACGGCGGAACGTCCTTGTCAGCGGGCGCGCCGCTCTTCACATCCGACTCTGAGACGCCGTACTTCGGCAGGAGATCGTCGCGCTGTCCGGTGACCCGGGTCAGCTCGGTCTCGAGATGCCGCTGCAGCGAGGCCAGCGAATCGCGAGCCGTGTTGAGCTCCTTCAACTTCTCGTCCCACTGCCGCTCGTACTCCGCGGCGCTCGACTCGCGGCGCTCGATGTCCGCCCGGCGTTTCTCAAGGGCGCCCGAAAGCGAGGACAGCTCCTGCTCGCGGGTGGCCTGGTTCTTCCTTTCGCGCGCCAGGTTTTCGCGATCCGACTGGAATTTCTGCATCTCGTCGTCCAGCGTCTTGCGGGTCTGCGTGAGCTTGATCTCAAGGGCGCTGACCTCGGCGTGTCGCGATTCCCAGTGAGCCCGATCCTGCTGAAATTTCATCAGGTCGGCCTTCAGTTTGCGGGCCGATTCTTCATTTCTGTCGCGGTCTTCACCGAATTTCTGGCGATCGGTTCTTAGTTCTTCGGCCAGCGCCTGAACCTGCCGCTCGCGCTCGACCAGATCCTTCTCCTGATCGTCGAGCTTCGATTTTTCCTGATAGATGCGCTGGGTGGACTCATCCGCGGATTTCACCACGGAGGCCAGCTCCTTTTCCTTCCGAGCGCAATTGGCTTCGCGCTTGGTCACTTCGGCGAGGCGGGTTTCGATTTCGCCGCAGGTCTGTGTTTCCAGTTCCCCGAGCGCTTTACCGTCGGCGACCATCTTGTTGTGATGTTCTTCGAGGGCCGCGCGGCAGGCGTCCAGGGCGGCGGCCCGGGCATCAAGCAATTCGCGCACCGTCTGCATCGAGGACACCAGGTCCCGGCCCATCGCCTGGATGGAAGACAGGTCCACCTCCGGCGGTGGGGCCATCGGCCGGCTTTTCGCAAATGCGCTGCTTGCGGTCGAGGATGTGCTGTTGCCTGACGTGTTCATCCCTTCCCCCTTGCCCACCATGAGCGCTTGCCGTCGCGCGGTCCATCGCCCCGGACCAATCGCGCCTTATGCTCCTCCACCAGTTGGCGAAGTGATTTGGATCCCTCCAGGAGCCGCCATTGAACCTTGATTGCCTTGGCGCTCTCGGAACTCAGCCCCACCAGCACGCTCTCGTCATCGTCCGGACTTGCAGGGCGTGCCACCGGGGTCTCCTGCAAATCGTCGTCGGCTGCTTCATCGCCGGATTGCCCGCTCTCGATCGCGCCGGACTGGGCGGGGCCAACTTCTGGAGCGTTATCACGCGTCGGTTCAACGATCGATTCAGCAATTTCGAACCGCGTGGCTGCGAGTTCGTCGGGTTCTCTGCTGGAGTTTTCTTGCGGTGGAGGCACACAGCTTGCCGAGACTGGAATCTGACCCTTGCCCGCATCGCGCGCAGCAGGGGCATAATTGCCCACCGCTGTCGACCAGGCGGCCAGTTTCTGCTCAATATCCGCTAGCGCGAGTTGTATGGACTCGTCGCGCAAAGGAATCGAGGTCAGCAAATCTGTGACGTTCTTGCTCATGCGCTCCCGTGGCGCGATGCACGCGCAAGTGTCCGATGTCGCCGGGTTGGCCGGCGAATGGAATACATGCGCGGATGTTGCCCCCTCCGCTCAAACATACGTTCCATTTCGGTTGATAGGGTCACACACGTTTGCCACGTGACGTGAATTATCGAAGAAGATCGCACCGCACCTCCTCAGCGTTCAGGTTATGGGCCAGCACTGACCGCGCCTTGGCGACGACCCATAAGCCCCCGAGTCCGAAGTCCGAAAATCGCATCAATGAATTAAGGCGACCGTTGGGAGCGGAATCGGGTCAGTCCGCCTTTTCCGTGAAGCAGGGCCGTGATAGAGTTAAAGGGCCCCTCATTACCGAACAGTGAAGCCCGGCGCCGGCCGGGGAGTGTTTGTGTGACTCGATGGCCCAACCGGTTTCCGCCGCGCCTGATGCTCCGTCTTGTTATTTGCGGGGCGTCGGTCGCGCTTTCGATGACCGCCTCTGTGGGCCGTGCGCAACAAACCAAATTAATGAAGGCCGAGGAGGTACTGAACAAGTGGACCGAAAAGACAGGCGGCGAGGCGTGGAAAAAGCTGCACAACCGCGTCATGAACGGGACCATGGAAATTCCGCTCTTACACCTCAAGGGTCCAATCACTTCCTATGCCGCATCGCCGGGGAGCAAGTACGAAGTCTGGGAGCCCGTTCCGGGACAGCCGTCTGAACGAGGCTGCAGTGGTGCGATTGCCTGGGAGACCGTCCCCGGCTCGGGCACGCGGATTCTGCTCGGGAATGCCAAAGCGACGGCGATTCTCGATGCCGCCTTCATTATTGAATTGAGATGGCGCGAGCTGTTCTCCAAGGTGGAAACGACCGGACTTAAGTCCGTAAAAACGCTTCCAGTGGGCGACCAGCCGGGCGTCAAACGCCTCTGTTACGAGGTGAAAATGACTCCTAAGGACCCCGACTGCGAGCCGGAAAAATGGTATATAGACAACGAGAATTTTCAGCGCATCGGGACAGTCGGTAGAGTAATGGCCGACGCGAAACTGGTCGACCGCACGAGGCTCTTTGCGGATTATCGTCCCGTGAATGACGTGCTCGAACCGTTCGTGGTTTGCGAACAAGTGGATATTCAAAAGCGGTTCGTCTTTTACAAGAGCGTTCAACATAACGTCAGAATGTCGAAATATCGCTTCGAATTGCCGGAGGCCATCAAGAAACAGGTCGCCGATGGCGGAAAATCTGCGGTGACGTCCGGGCCGACCACCCAGCCTGTTGAAAAAGCCGATAAGTCGACATCCCGCGCGCCGAAAACAGATGCGAATTTACCTTCCAAAAAGACTGGCGAGCACTGACCCGTGGCGCGCTTCTTCTCGAAGCCTATCCCGCTCCGATTCCTTCGTTCACGTCCGTCTTTTGATCCGATGTAAACTGCTGCCGACTTAATCCTTGTCAGGGTAACAGCTTGCTCCAGGGGCTTCCTATTCTCAGTATGACCGGCGGGACATTTGGAATTCCGCTGTTCGTGGGGTTCGCGGTCACGTTCATCATGACCGTGGCCGTTCGGCGTGTTGCTATTTACATGCATTGGTATGACCTGCCCGATGCGGGGTTGAAATCCCATGCCCGACCGATTCCGTTTATGGGCGGCATCGCCATGCTGGCTGGCTGGGTGGCGGTCGGCATAGCACAACGTTTTCAGTCGAATGCGGTGCCTGCGGTGTCATCGGTGGTGATGCTCGGTGGCCTTGTCATGGCGATCACCGGGTTGATCGACGACCGGATTCACTTACGTCCGCGGACCCGACTATTGCTGGAAGCGCTGGTTGCCATCGCGCTGGGATTCGGTACCGTGGGCCGTGGCATGGTGATGGCATGGGCGGGGGCCACGGAATCGCTCACGCTGCGAATTTTGTCGCTGGGGACCGTGGGACTCGTCACGACCATCGTTCTGTTGATTGCAGTCCTGACCTTCACTACTAACGCGACCAATCTGATCGATGGGCTGGATGGACTCTGCGCCGGCGTCTGCGCAATCATGGGCGGAGGCCTTACTGTGTTCGTTTGGATGTTGTGCGAGCGGGGTGTTCTTTCGAGCATTCACGCCGCCGGCCTCATCACGCTGGCCTTGGCTCAGGTCGCAATTTGTCTGGGTTTCCTGTGCTTCAATTTTAATCCCGCGTCGATCTTCATGGGCGACAGCGGATCGCTGCTGCTGGGCTATAACGTCGCCGTCATTCTGGCGATGCTCGGCGATGCAACATCGCCGCGCTGGGTCATGGCCGGGGCGGTCATGTTCGGATTCCCAATTCTTGACACAACGCTTGCGGTCGTCCGCCGCTGGAAGAACGGACGTCCGCTGTTCGTGGGCGATCGCAGCCATTTGTACGATCAATTGCGCGATCGAGGACTTACGGTTCGGCAGACGGCGTTGGTTTGTTACGGCGTCGGCACAGCTTTCGCAGGTCTTGGACTGCTCTCATTGACAATCGTGTCTACTCCCATGCTGGTGGGAATCTACGTTGCCGCAGGAATTGTCAGCGCGATTGCACTCGTTCAATGCGGAATGCTGCGGGTCGATGATGCGGCAGCCCGATCACAAAAAGACAACGTAGGGCGTCATTGATCGCCAGGCCGAGCGTAGCGTGGCGAGATGGTGACATACGGTTTGCCGCGCAACTTCTTAATCAGGATAAGCTCGCCCATGTCATTGCCTTCGATGAGGTGGCCGATCCATTGCAGCAAGTAGCCGCACACGAATAGCGCGGCTGGACGCCACCACAAATCCCAGCGATCATCGAGAAGTTGCACGGCTGCCAGCGGAAGCGCCGCGATGGTCATGGGTATGCCGACCATATGCAGCCAGAAGCTGGTCGGATTGCGGTGTCGGGCGAGCCAGTTCTTGAGCCAGCGCGGCATTGGAATCCAAAAAAGAATATTGAAAATCGGAGTCAATTCAAGTCTTTAGTGACAACCGATCACTGACAACCGTCTACTATCGTTCTCTCACAAGCTGGTCGCGACGAATGCCGAATTTCGACAAATGCGGCGATACGTCCTTCACGAACCGGACACCGTCATTGTAATAACCCGCGGTCGGCACGAGGCTCGGGAGGCGCTCATTCCACCAGCGGTTGAAACAGCCCATGAGCATCTCGCGGGTGTACTTGGCGATCATGCTGGCCAGCGCGGTGAGCAGGCATTTGGACTCGCCGCCCTGGCTGAACGACACTCGCCAGGTCCCGCGCGGGCCGGTCAGTTCGTAAGCGCTGTGCAACTCGCCCTCTTCGATGACCCGGAGTTGCCTTCCGTCGAAAGCACGGAGCAAGTCGCGGGCATAAAAATCGCGAGCACCCTGTTTGTCTACGTAGATCACGATGTCGTGATCTGGAAACGCGTCTGAGATTCGTTGAATCAATCGTAAGACCAGTCCCAACGAGACCACGGCCTTGTTGTCCGTGCCCTTGACCATGCGGTTAAATTTTTCCTCGGGGAGAATTTCGGCCCACATGCCCGCGACTCGACCGCTTAACGAAGCGAGATTGTTCCGCAGTCCGGCGCCGGCGATGCGCACGCCGCCGGATTCGCAGGCGCTGGGTAAGTCGCCGCCAAGATCGCCATACCAGGGATGGGCGCCGAGGGCCCATTGTGCTTCCGGGGCCAACGCTGTGATGTAGTCGCCGAGCTTTTCCGGAATTTCCTTCCAGGCATGCAGGCAGCCCAGGACGCCGCGCTCCAGGCGTCCGAGGCCGTCCTGCCGATGGTAGACCTGCTTGCTGTCGAGTATGACCAGGCGCTTGTCGCGGGTCGAGATTTTCTGGGTGACGCTCTTCTTCAGAAACTTCCATAGGCAGCCGTTGACCGCATCCGCCGGCACCTCCATGGCGGCCGCGCTGACCACCAGCGGCCCCAGCAGCGGACCATAGCCCGCCTCGTCGATCCCGGCCACAATCGTCATCCCTGACCCGTTCATGACGGGCATCATGCCGCAGGTCGGTGCTGATGGCCAGTCCCTTTGTTATTTCATCAGTGAAAAATCACGAACCCGAGTCGGAAATGTTGGCCCGTTATTTTTGGCCGCTTGACTGATTGGATACTACAATTCACACAGTTCATCAGGGTACCGGTGGAAACCTGTAACAGTTCTAACGATCTGAGTCCATGACAAAGTGGTAGAACTCCCTGACTGGCTGCCGCTCTTTCCCCTTCCCAACTGCGTGCTGTTGCCACGCGCGATCCTGCCATTGCACGTCTTCGAAGAACGTTATAGATGCATGACCCGCGATGTCCTCGAGGGCGACCGTTTGCTGGGCATCGCACTGCTCAAACCGTGTACCCATGACCAATACGTCACACTGCATGCCCCCATTCATCCGGCGGTTGGCATGGGGCGCGTGGTTAAGGTCGAGCATTTGCCGGACGGCCGTTTCAACTTCCTGCTTCAGGGATTGGAACGCGTGCTTGTGTTGTCTGAGAATTCTGCGGGACCGTATCGACGCGCCAAATGTCGTGTGATCCGAACCCGCGACCTGGAGCCCGGCCAGGAGTGCCGGATACTTCGGGAATTGCGACGCTACCTGGAATCGCCCAATCTCGCATCACTTCCGCCACTTGCCAAAATCAACACCCTTCTTGATTGCTGCACCCTCCGACTTTCAGAAAAGCTCGATGCCGTCGCTTCCGTCGTAATGACGGCGTGCGAACAGAAACAGCAGGTGCTCACTTTGGGCTGCGTGGCCAGCCGCGCCGAGCTGGTTTTCGCGACGCTGAAGCGAATCGGGGAGGAAGGTCTATCTCAAGTTCGGCCCGCACCAATGGAGCGACCGCGACCCGGCGAGTGCTGGAATTGACAGCCGGCGAATACTCCGAAAAAAGCACCGGAATTCACGGATTTTGACACATTTTTCCCGGTGAATCGCGGCAATGCCCGTCTGATTTGACAGCCAAAACCCATTGGACGATAGTATTTGCATAGGCCGCTCGCGCGGCGCCCGGTCTGACAGATATCGAAGCAGTGTTGTTTCATGGACTGGGCGGTCGCGGAGGGCGGTGTTTGAGGTTCGGTTTATGCCAAGAGGTACAGTGAAGTGGTTTAACGACTCGAAGGGATTCGGGTTCATCCAGGCGGACGATGGACAGGATGTGTTCGTGCATCAGTCCGAAATCAAGATGGAGGGTTTCCGAACCCTCGCGGAAGGGACAAAGGTTGAGTTTGAATTGACCCAGGGACCCAAGGGCCCCAAGGCCCAGGCAGTTCGCCCGGCCAATTGAGCGAACACACACATTTTGATGCATAATCGATCGGGCATCGTCGCGAGAGTGACGATGCCCGATTTGTTTTGGAAAACAGTGGTCAGTGGCTGGTGGTTAGTGGTGAACGATAAGAAGCCCTCAGCCTTCAGCCGTCAGCCATCAGCCAATTCGGCCAATCATTTCCATCTGTTTATTCGATACGCCGTCCGCTTCTTGATAATGGCGGCGATCTTGAGCGTTCTCTCGGGCTGCTCGGTTACTACTGGACCGATCAAGCTTCGAATCAACGACGGAGTGGACAAACCGCCAGTTTCGGTGGCTTTGTTTCTGGTGGATGGTTTGGACCGGCAGGTCATGCAGCAACTGGCGTACGAGGGCAAACTCCCAAACATACAATCGCGCTTCATGGACGGCGGGGTTTGCGTTGATTCCGCAGTCGCCTCAATGCCAGCGTTGACCTATCCAAACCTGGTTTCGGCCATGACCGGCCGTTTTCCCGGCCACCACGGCATTCTCGGGAACCAATGGTTCGAACGCAGTACCCTCCAAATCCAGGATTACCTCACGGTTCCGACCTATCTGCTGGCCGGCAACGACTTCGACGCGCCCACCATTCATGAGATTCTCGATGAGCAGTTCACGGTCAACGATCAATGTCCGGCCCGCCGCGGCATGGATCGGACGGCTGACAACTGGTTATTGACGGGTGCCGATTGGTTGTTGGGCACGTACACCATCACGGATGCCCGCGTGGGTTCCGACGTCGCCTGGGTCGCGAAGGTCTCAAATGAAGCCGGGAAATGGCCGGTGTTCTGCACATTCTATTTTCCCGGAGTCGATCAGATTGGCCACGAGGGCGGATCCGATTCGAGTTCCTATCGACATGCCGTGGAAAACGCAGATCGGCAAATCGGCCGGGTCATCGACGCCATTGAGGAAGCGCGTCCCGCAAAGAAAACCTATTTCGTGCTGCTGGCTGATCATGGGCATATTCCACTAAATCGTGATCGGAGCGCTGCCATCGCCAGATGCCTGGACTTGGGATTCGGGCTCCGCGTACTGCATGCAGAAATTAACAATCCTGATCCGGAGAAACGGGCCGAGGAGCTGAAGAGGTATGACGCGATCGTGATCACCAGCGGAAGACGCCGCGTCGCCATTCACCTGCGCGGCGAGGCGGATTGGAAATCGGCGCCGACCCGTGCCCAGATCGATCAGATTCTGGATCGACCCGCCTGTCCGTATCACGGCTCACAGCGCGGCATGGCACGACTGGTTGACTTGCCGGTCGTAGCGTGTGCAGCCCACAAAACGCCGGGCGGCGCAAGAGTTGTCACCCGCAATGGCGACATCCTGATCGAGCGCATCATTGAGCGGAGCGAAGCGCGTTATCGCGTTCTCCAAGGCGCAGCCCTTCTACCCGCCGGGACGCCGATTGAATTCGACGTAACTCAATGGCATCCCTCTCGCGCATGGCTTGCCGCGACGGCTGACTCCGAATGGCCGGATTTCGTGCCGCAGGTCGTCGACATGTTCGACTCGTCACGCGCCGGCGACATTGTTGTTTTCGCGGCAGACGACTGGGCATTGGGTCCGGGCGACCAAGGGGGGCACGGCTCATGCGTGGCCCGGGACATGCGCATTCCCATGTATGTTGCGGGTCCTGATCTGCCGTGCGGAACGCACATCCGCTGTGGCCGACTGGTGGACGTGATGCCTACGATTCTGGATCTGTTGGGCGAGTCTGGTCGGCTGGCCGGGCAACCGCCCATCGATGGAAAGAGCCTGCTGCCGGAATTGCATCGCGCCAGCCCTGCGTCGCGGCCTGCGAATTGATTAGCCCGATGTCCACACTCAACAAGATTGTGACGCGCGTCTTTTATTATCCGTCGATCGGATATAGCGCGGCATTGCAGTCGCTGGGGCGGTGGCGAAAGTGGGACCGCCTGGACGATTACGTGCTGCTGGGCGGCCGGCCCTCGCGCAAGGACGTGCACGCGCTGGCCGCAATTGGCGTGACTGCGATCGTGAACCTCTGCGAGGAATTCGGCGGACACGCGCGTGCCATGGAAACTGCCGGAATCACGCAGCTTTACCTTCCTACGCTGGATTTTCACTGTCCAACGCCCGAGGCCCTGCAGTGCGGAGTGGAGTTCCTGCTCGACCAGCGGACGAAATCAAGGCAGTCGTACATTCATTGCAAGGTGGGCCGGGGGAGGTCCGCAACATTGGCGCTCTGCTATTTGATCGCCGCCCACGGTCTTTCGCTTCCCGCGGCATTTCGAAAGTTGAAGGCTGTGCGCCCACAGGTCGTCCGAAGTCTGGATAGACGACCGGCGGTGATTGAATTGGCCGATCGAATTCAGCGGCAGAGCGCCGGCTCAGTTTAGGGAGTCGAACGAGGCTGGGTTGCGGGATGAATTTCGGGCCACAGTTGACGGCGGGGGGCGGCTTCCGGCCCGCTCGATGGCCCCGCCATGCGTCGCGAAGAAATCCACGACCATGTTGAACATATATTGACGAGCGTATGGAAGATATCCCACGTGGCCGCCGCCGGCCATAATTAGTGCCGCTACATTCGGATTGTGCACGCCCTTAAGCAAATCCGCCGCATCACCAACCGGAATAAGCGGGTCGTTGCCGGAGTGAACAATGAGCGTCGGCACCCGGGATCGTTCAAGCTTGTGGCCCACCGTTTGACCCTTGTGCGGCATCAGGCGCAGGAATCGAAGTCCGTCCTCGACGCCGGTCGGGTACCCCAGGGCCGACTTGGAAAATTCAAACTCAATCAGTTTTCGCAGGCTTCCCGAATCGTCGTTCGATCCCCGGTCGTGCATGCGCCGACGTACCGTGCTCTGTAGATTGTTGATGCCGGGACTCTCAAAGATACTACAGGGCGTATCCATCAGATCAATGACATCTTCAAATTTGGGAATGCACGAAACCGCAATAACGCCGGCCTGCAAATGTCGACCGGGAGGAAGAATGGGCATTCGCTTGGCCAGTTCTTTGTCGATGTCGGGGTCGCCCAACTCGCGGTCTTGATACCAGGCGGCGAGAAGCGCCGTGTTCGCGCCCCACGAATGGCCCATCGCGCCGGTCTGTTTGACATGTGGCTGATGCTCGAGCCAGTCGGCCGCGGCCAGCAGGTCGCAAGTCTCCAGCACGCCGAATGTGAACGGAAGGTCTGGATACCGCAACGCGGTCTGTCCGTGCCCGCGCGGTTCAATCGCCAACACGTGGAAACCACTGGCGCGCAGTCCCGCCGCCATGTCGCGTGTGCGGAGTGTCAGATTATGGCCATAGACACCGGGGAGCAGGATGATGCAATCGGCATCCTGAATGGCGCCATCTGCCGAGCGGGCCCAACCCAGGCTGCCGGATAATTCGTGTCCATCCAGGGTTTGAAGTGTGATCTCTTCAAAACCTGTCCAGCCGAGGGTCGCGTCATACTCCTGATAGGGCCTGCCGCCGGCTTGAGCGCTTTGCTGCAGGCCGCCCCAATTCCACAGGACGCGATCGATGTGTGTGGGTTTTCGGTCAAAATACTCCCAAACGTCTGCCGGTGGCCGGTGCTCGCCGGTAAGACTCTCGGTTAGAAGTGGTTCGGGATCGTGGGGCAGCAGAAATCTGAATCGATCATGCGCATTCACAAGCCATTGCCGCGCGTTGCGGCCGGCGGGGGGCGAAATGAGCGGTGGGGCGACGAGGTCGCGGACGGTAGGGGGATAAGACGTCTCGGAAAGACCGCAACCGGAAATGGCGGCGCACGCCGTCACCAGGATCGCGCACGTTGCGAACACACTGCAAATCCGGACTTCAAAGCGTTCTGATGTTGACGATCTTAAACCTTCGACGAAGTTAGTCATTGCCGCTACAGTACGAGCGGCGCGTCATTTCGTCAATGTAATCCGGGCAGCCATGCGGCATATGAATACGGCCCTCGCCGCATCATCACACACAGCGAATCCTTCGCGGGATCTCAACGCGACAAACCGGGTTTTCAAACCGGCGGGGACCGCCTACTGGCTGCTCGTTGCCCTCATTCTGGCCGGCGCGACCGCGGCGGCTCACGGGCCATCTCTTCGCGGCGGACTGTTCTTCGACGACCACTGGCATCGACTGCAGCTCGAAACTTCGGGCTGGGGCTGGCGCGATCTCCTCAATTCCGCGACACTGGAGCCGGCCCGGTTCATGGAGATGTGGTGGCAGACCGAGCCGATCCGGTGGCAGTATTCTCGACCAGTGTCGATATTCTTGATGAAGGTGGTCTACGTCGTTTCGGGCGGAAGCGTCGTGGCCCAGCATGCCGTGAGCATTCTGCTCCACTACGCCAATGCGCTCATGGTCGCAGGACTGGTCTGGCGGCTGACGCGACATCGCTATTGGTCGGTCGTGGCCGGGCTGTTATTCGTGATTTATTCGCACAGCGTATTCGCAGTGGGGTGGCTGGCCTCCCAGAACACGGTGCTGCAAACGACGCTCGTTTTGGCTGCGATTCATTGGTATGCGACTGCGGCAACTTTGGCGCTCGGTCCAAATCAAACTGACGCAGACGAATCGCGGTCATTGTCGCTTGGGTCCGCTGTTGGAATCGTCATGCTCTATGTCCTGGCGCTCTACTCCCGTGAAAACGCAATCATGCTGCCGGTGATCCTGGGCTCCTTTGATCTGGCATTCGGCGGGAAGGCCACGCTTAATCGACATCGGGTTTTTCACATTACGATGATCGCCATCAGCGCTGCATTCGTCGCATGGCGATTCTTCGCATTTCATGCCCCCATGCCGCACATCTACTCACGGCATTTTGAAGGCCCAATGACAGTGAGTGGTGTATTCGACTATGCGACCTGGCTGCTTGCCAAATTGTTGCATTACATCTGTTCGGCCATCTGGCTGTCGCCGATGGTGGTCGGTCCGGCGGGGCGGAACAATTCGTGGGTCGAGGTACCCGGCGATGCCATCCTGACAGTGGCCATCATTCTCGTGCTCGGCCTCGGCTATTTCTCCGCGACACGGCGCGTAACGGGTTGGTGGATCTGGCCGTTGTGGATTGTGCTCGCCTATTTACCGGTGACGGCGATCCTGCCGACGCCGCATCAGGGTTACGGCGGCGGCGTGGGTTTTGCCATCGCTATGGTCCTCGGGCCCGCGATGCGGCGACACGTCAAGCCGAAAGGATGGCCGCTCAGCGCGGCCGTGGCTACATGGTTCCTGATTGCGACTTCGATCTACATCCCCATCTATCGCACATTGTGGAACGGTATGCGCGGCGCCGAATCGCTCACCACTGCCAAGCTCGCCACGCTCCCGCCGCCGGCGGGCGCGACGGACCTCTTTTTTATTAATCTTCCATTTGTCAATATCTATGCCAAGCTGAGTCTCGGCGAGATCTGGGGCGATGCGTCACGCGACATGCGCTGCCACGCGCTTTCTTTTGCGCCGGCCGTGCCCGGAATCGATCTGCCATGCCGCCTTTGGCAGGTCGACGATTACACGCTTCGCGTCACGCTCGATCGTGCAAAATCGCCCCCCGGCGCGACGGGTTATTTCTCCGGCCTGCTGGGGCGGTTTCTTCTCGAGGGCATGCGCTCGCACGGTGAGCCGATCATGCAGCCCATTCGAACCGACCAATTTGATGTGACTGTTCCAAGATGGGAAGACGAATTTGGCGCCGAAACGCTCGAATTCAAATTTCATCGCCCCCTGGCATCCCCCCAGTATCGCTTTTACCTGTGCACTCCAACCTGTCCGCTGGCCGAGCTGCGGTTTGCGGGCCACAGTCCGGAAATATCGAGAGCTGCCACAGTGGACGCCGGCTTTACAGATGAGTTGCTTGCCAAAACCAAACTGTCTCTTCAAGATGTTCGGCTTGCCGCGGGCAGATTGGAGCAAGGCGAGGCTTCCGCCGCTGAGATATTGTTTGCCATATTGGCTGGGCCCGAGGGGCCGGAGCGGGCGGAGGCGTTGAAGTCAGTGGCGCCCATGGTAGATTCGCTAGCGTCGGCCCTGGGCGGCCCGGGGCAGGATGTCGGCGATATGGAACGCCGGCCGGCCGCTGACCGCAGTAAGGCTTGGCAAGAGTTTGCCCAATGGTGGCGGCAAAACGTCGATGACCGCCAGTTCCGTGAGGTTTGGCGGGATCGAGAACGCTTTTCGGCGATTCGATATCAGCGGGATGGCATTTTCCGGGTTCGGACCATTGCGGGAAGCATCATTAGAACTGACCTATATATGACTGGGCCGCCGTTTCCCGGGCCCAGGCGCGGGTTCTAGTTTTCGTTGGCGCGGAAACCAGGCTGCGGTGTCAGGCACAGCGAGTTGGAATGAGCGAACAACTTTCGACCACGTTTCTCACCGGATCGACCGGTTTTCTGGGTCATTTCATCCTGCGCGATCTTCTGCAGCGCGGCCGCCGCGTAGTGGCCATGTTGCGGTCGCCGCTGGGCGAGAGTTCGCGGCGGCTGGCCGCGATGCTGCGCCGCATCGGCGTAGACATGGGTGCGATGATCGAACGCGATCGGTTGCTGCTGGTCGAGGGGTCCATGCCCGATGGACTGCCGCGATGCGAATGGGGTCCCACGCATGAGATTGTGTCCTGCGCCGCGAGCCTGCAATTGCTCTCCAACGGCAATCAGGAGCCCTATCGCACCAACATCGATGGCGTTTGCCGGCTGATCGAATGGGCCGATCGTCATGAAGTCACGCGTATACATGCAGTGAGCACCGCCTATGTCTGCGGCTGGCCCACCGGTGAGATTCCGGAGACGTTTCACGAGATCGAGCCGCACTTTCAAACCGATTATGAGCGCAGCAAATGGGTGGCCGAGTCATTTCTGGCCCAATGGGGGCGGCAGAACAGCAACGTGTTGACCATCTATCGCCCGAGCTTCCTGGTGGGTGATACCGTCAGCGGATATACCACGCAGTTCAATGGCTTCTACCAGTTGGCCCGCATGATCAGCCTGATGAAGGAGCAGTATGGCGGCGTCGAGGACAATGGATTGACCTATGTGCCGCTACGCCTGCCCGGGCGGGCCGATGACCGACAGAATTTTGTGCCGGTCGACTTCGCAGCTGCCATCGTCGCGGCTTGCGTCAACAAGCCCGCACTGCAGGGCCGGATCTACCACTTAACCGATCCGACACCGCCGACGAATGGACAGCTCAAATCGTGGTTTGAGGAATACTTCGGACTTCACGGCGGGCGTTTCATTGATCAAGACGTGGTGAACGGAGAACGGTCTTCCGCGGAGTCTCTTTTGTGGGAGCAGTATGAACTGATCGTTCCCCGTGTTTGCCGCGACTTTGAATTCATTTCGGCCAATACGGCCGCAGCCGCCGCAGTGAGCGGACTGGAATACCCCACGCTCACGCGCAAGCGCATGTTCTCGTTGCTCGACTATGCTGCCTCGGCCCGCTGGGGCCAACGTGCGAATCGGCTGATTGCCTGAACATCCCCGCTAATTCACAGGTCTGGGCTATCGATATTGGGTGAATTGGTCGACTATTGTTAATAGGCGACCATGAAATCGAACACACCGCCACACAAGCCGCTCAATCAGAAGGCCTACGGCTCCATCCCGCACCTGCCGGGAAGCCGGCGCGGCCCGGGTGACAAGGGTCTGTCGGTCGATCAGGCCCGAATCTGCACGACCAAGGCCCGCGACCGGCACGATGTCATCGTGGTCCAAGAGAAGCTCGACGGCTCGTGTGTAGCCGTCGCAAAGATTGAAGGTCGCATCGTCCCGCTGATTCGCGCAGGCTACGAGGCTGCGAATTCTCACTATCCCCAGCATCATATGTTTGCCGCCTGGGCGTTTGAGCGCTGGGATGTCTTTGCGGCAATCCTTCAGGAGGGCGAATGGATGCCCGGCGAATGGCTGGCCCAAGCACATGGCACACGGTACGCCTTACCGCACGATCCATTTGTCGCTTTCGACTTGATGCGCGGCAGCGAGCAGGATCGCAAACGCACGCCGCTGGATGAATTCATGGAGCGCATCGCCGGTCGACTCCCGACTCCGCGGCTCATTCATCGCGGCGGACCACTCACCATCGAAGCGGCGCTTACGATCCTGGAACCGTCGGGTCACGGCGCAATCGATCCGGTCGAAGGCGCGGTCTGGCGGGTGGAACGGAAGGGCGTGGTGGATTTTCTCGGCAAGTTCGTGCGGCCCGAGAAGATCGACGGTTGCTACCTGCCGGAGATCGCGAATTGCGAACCCATTTGGAACTGGCGGCCGAAGTGGGGATAAGGCTCGTCTAGCCCGCGCCGAGCGCGCGATCGGCTATGATTAGTAGTGGAGGCTTTGGAATGTCGACCGCTGTACTCAGAGAGCTGATCGAGGAACGCGCAATCTTCCTGCCGTTACGCGTTAGACAATATCATGCCATGATTGCCAACGGTATTCTGCCGGAGGGTGCACCTTATGAATTGTTGGATGGATACTTGGTCCGCAAGGACCGCAGCGCCGCCGGAGAGAGTCCGATGATTGTCGGTTCAGAGCATACTCGAACCGTGATCAAGCTCGAGAAGCTTAGTCGAAAACTTGAGCCAATGGGATGTCATCTGCGGACCCAACAGCCCGTCTCGCTCCCACCTATTAATGAGCCCGAGCCCGATGCGGCAATCGTCATGGGGAACGAGGATGACTATCCTAACCGTCAACCCGGCGCCAAAGATGTACTTTGCGTTATCGAAGTGGCAGATGCGTCACTGAGGCACGATCGCATTGTCAAATCACGCATCTATGCGACCCATGGCATCCCCCAATTCGTATTGATCAATCTTGCCGATCGAGTGATAGAGATTTACTCACAGCCGTCGCGCAAGAAGGGTCTCTACGCTAGGTCTGCTGTTCTCCAGGCTAAACAGCGGGTCATCTTTCCGGCGACAAAGGGCCGCACACTCAGCGTTCCCGTTCGCTCACTTCTGCCTTGATAATGACCGATTTGTCCTCCGCCTGCTGTTCGCATTATTATTTTGCCCATGGCCACCTTGCCCCAACTTCAACCTTCCCGCCTCACCCAGGATGACGTCGGCGGCGACCGCTGGACGCTTAACTTCGGTCCGCAGCATCCTGCCACGCACACCACGCTCCGTCTGATTCTGGAACTCGATGGCGAGACCGTCGTCGCCTGCACGCCGCACATCGGCTACCTGCACAGCGGCTTCGAGAAGCTCGGCGAGCATTTGAATTACAACCAGTACGTCGTTGTCACCGATCGGATGAATTACATCAGTCCGATGGCCAACAACATCGCCTGGCACCACGCCTGCGAGAAGCTGTTCGGCCTGGAATTGACGCCGCGCTGCAAGGCGATTCGCACAATCATTGCCGAACTGGCGCGGCTACAGGACCATCTGCTCTGTGTCGGCGTCGCCGCGCTCGATCTTGGCGCGTTCACGGCATTCCTTTACGGCTTCAACGAACGCGAGATTATTTACGATCTGTTCGAGGAGATCTGCGGCGCCCGTTTCACCACCAGCTATACCCGCGTCGGCGGTCTGATGCAGGACATTACGCCGCAATGGCCGGCGAAGGTGAAACAGTTCGTCACGGGGCGCCTGCCCAGGGCCATTGCCGACATGGCCGGCTTGCTCACCCGCAATCGCATCTTCGTCGAGCGAACCAAGGGCATCGGTCTGCTCGGCTACGACGATTGCATCAATTGGAGCTGGACCGGACCGATCGCCCGGGCGAGCGGTGTGAAGCGCGATCTGCGCAAAGATGAGCCATACCTTTGCTATGCCGACAACTGGGATGGCGAGGGCTCCTCCGGCGTGCACTTCAAGGTGCCCATCGCCACCGGCTGCGATGTGTATGCCAGGTATCTGGTGCGCCTGGAGGAGATGCAGCAGTCGATCGACATCATTTTGCAGCTTGTCGATAACATTCCCGCCGGCCCGATCGACGTCGTGCCCAACGAAAAAATGACCCTTCCGGACAAGCGCGAGGTCTATTTCTCGATAGAGGGCCTGATTCGGCACTTCGAGACCATCATGACCAACCGCGGCTTCGAACCGCCGATCGGCGAGGCTTACGGCGCCAACGAAACGGCCAACGGCGAGCTCGGTTTCTACCTGTCATCCGACGGCGGAAATTGCCCCTACCGCGCCCGCTGCCGCCCGCCGAGCTACATCAATTACCAGGTGTTTCCCAAGCTGGTGCTGGGCCACAGCATCAGCGATGTGGTGGCAGTCCTTGGCAGTCTGAACATCATCGCGGCGGAGCTGGATCGGTAGAAAACCGCTCCTGAAATTCCGCCCGGACTCACGAGTCGATTATCGATTCCCGATCCTCCATGGCTTAGAGTTTGACACAACTGGTCCCTGCCCAGGCGGACCTTGAATCGCGGACAGTCGTCAAAATACGCAATTCCGCACTGGAAAAATTGACTAATCACGGTCAGTTTTGATAGCATCACTTCCGATCAAATCGGCGGTGCCGCGATCATGCGGATCAGGCGGGGAATCCCTCGCCCTGCAATCGATTGGGAAAGGACCGTCCGCACTTTCAGTGTTCGAAAGAAAGGAAACAGTTCATGAAACGTGCAATCGCGGCACTCGTTCTGATGTGCGCCGTCAACGCCGCACATGCGGGAACACTTTCAACAGCAGCGTCCACTTCGCAGATCACTTGGAATGCAGGCATTTATCTCAATCTGACGCCAACGGCCGACCTCAAGGTCTACTCCATCGACACAAGAATCGCGACGGGACCGGTCGGCACTCCCGTCACCTTGTACGTGTACACGTGCAACCTGGGGGCCTATCAGGGCAACGAAATCACGGCTGCCAATTGGACTCAGGTTGCAGTCGTCAACGCCTACTCCAATTTGACCAATCTCACTCGTTTCACTTTCAAGAACCCGCTGAGTTTCGCATCCGGCGTTACCAAAGGCGTATTGCTCTGGTCACCCAATGGTCTTCGCTATACCAATTCAGCGACCACATCGTTCAACAACGCCGACCTCACGCTCTTTAGCGACCGGGTTCGGAACGTTCTCTTCGGCGGCACAGAGACCACGCCGCGTGTTTTCGCCGGCAACATCAATTATGTGCTGGCAAATCAAATTGAGGGGGCTGGCGCAGTCGAGCCGCATTTCGTTGAGCCAAACTGTGCAACGCTCCTTACTGTCATCGTATTCCCCGCGACCTCTCCGGCCAGCACGGGCATCACCGTGACGGCCGATCTTTCGGCGATCGATGGTTCCGCGACGCAATCGCTGTTTGACAATGGCAGCAATGGAGACGCAGTTGCGGGCGACAAGGTGTTTTCCTTTCTTGCGCCCGTTGGGGCGGCCGTAACCACCGGACTCAAGGCAATTCCGTTCACCGTGTCGGATCAGAATAACACTTACAATTCGAACCTCTCGGTCAATCTGACGGTTGTAGCGGCCCAGTCGCCGAAATTCATCAGCCTGCCGCGCGGCAATGAAGGCTGCGGTGGCGCAAGTGGGATCAATACGCTGATTCGGGATCTGGGCGCCCCGCGCACGGCACAAATGGTTTACGCGGCCGATGAACTGAAGACCATTCCGGTTGGGGCCAAGATCGACTCGCTCAGTTTTCGGTTTTTTCCGGACACCGGCGCCGCCAACAACCCTCCGGGGACTTGGCCGGCAGCCAATCTCCAATACGCCAATTACGACGTTAAGTTGAGCAAGCTCGCTGCCGGTCTCACGGTGGCCACGATGAGCTTGACAAATTTCACCAGCAACATCGACGCCGGCAGCGCTGTCATGGTTCGAAGTGGTCCCATGACGCTTCCAGCCAATTCACTGACCGGCGGCGCCCAGCAGCCCGCGGTCAATCCGTGGAATGAAATGATTATTGATTTCGCCACGCCATATGTCTACGACGGACAAGACTTAGTCGTCACCGTGAGCCATAACGGGTCCAATGTGGTGGGCACACGGTTCCTTGACGCGATCGCAACAACCCATGCGGGTTTCGGGACGCGATTCCGCTGCATTTCGGCAAACGCGTACAACGCCACGACCGGCGGCGCCGCGGCGACGCAGACCATCCTCCGCTTGAAATACCACACCGACCTCGGCGGAACAGGTGCGATCACACCGACGGCCGTTGAGCAAAACTGCAATGCGCTCATCACTGTGGTCGTGACACCGGGCTCCAGTCCTCCCAGCACCGGCATTACTGTAAGGGCCGATACTTCGGCAGTTGGTGGCGGCCCGGACACGCAGCTCTTTGACGACGGCACCAACGGCGATATCACGCAGAATGACAATATTTACTCCCTGCAAGTTACGGTTCCCGGGGCACAACCCACTGGTTCCTTCCGCATCCCCATCGTGATCGAAGATAATCAGTGCCGCATCGACGATGCGTTTGCGAATGTCAAAGTCGTGGCCCCGCTTTCAGGCATTCCATCGGCTACGCCGGCGGCCCTTCCGGCCGGATGCCAGACGCTGATCAAGGTTGTCGTGACGCCCGCCATTTGTTCAACGAGCACCGGTATCGCGGTGATTGCTGACCTTGCCCCTATTGGCGGCGCGGGCAATCAAACCCTTTTTGACAATGGCACAAACGGCGATCAGGTCGCAAATGACCTGACGTTCTCATACCTCGCATCGATTCCGGGCAACCTCTCGGTCGGACAATATTCAGGCCTTGTGACCATCACCGACAACGAAGGTCACATTGACCAGCCTTTGTACACCCTCGATATAACTTCACCGTTCGCGAATGCGGTCGCGGCCGCTACGCCATCGCAATCCACCGTCGGAAACCAGGTGAAGATTACGCTCAATCTGAATATTCAACCCTGCGCAGTCTCCACCAATCGCACGGTGACCGCCGACCTCAGCCTTCTGGGCGGGAATTCCAGCCAAGCGCTTTTGGATAATGGTGTCGCGCCGGACGTAACCGCGGGTGACAACATCTATACCACATCCATCATCGCACCGGCTCCGCCTTGCACGACGTATGACATTTCCATTGCCGCAACCGACAACGAAGGGCACCTCGACAATTTCAATACGGTTCTGACAGTTAGCCCGGCCGGCTCGCCCATTCTCTTTAACAGTGGGCCGATCGTGACACATCCGGGCGGCGGGGCCAATGGCGCTGATCTCAGTGCTTTGCAGAACACGGTTTCGTTGCCGAACATTCCGATTGCCATGAACATCCTCGGCTTCGGCGGGGCCGCCCCTGGTCGCAGCGCCGAAGATTTCGTCGTCTGCGATCCGGCGGGCTGGAATATCAGCACAATTACAGTCTATGCCTACCAGACAGGCTCGCCGCTGACTTCAACGATCACCAGCGTCACATTGAGAATCTGGGATGGCGCGCCAGGCGCCGCGGGAAGCAACATCGTCTTTGGCGACGCCACTACAAATGTCATGACCAGCACCTGCTGGACAGGCATCTACCGGGCCACGTTGACCGATTTGTTAGGCAACACCCGGCCAATCATGGCATGTGTTTTAGACGTCAATACGGCTCTGCCGCCTGGCCATTACTGGATCGACTATTCCATGAGCGGCTCCGTCGCCTCAGGTCCGTTCACGCCGCCGATCACGCGTCTCAATCAGCCGAACACCGGCAACGCGATGGGTTCGGCCGATGGCATCGCCTACGCGGCCCTGATCGATAATGGCGGCTCCACCGCGACCTACCGCGCGGGCCTGCCATTCCTCGTGCGCGGCACGGCGGCGAGCGGATTCGTGCTGGGCGACATGGACTGCAGCGGGGCCGTCAATGGCCGCGACATCAGTCCGTTTGCAGGCGTTCTGGTGGGCTCCGACACCAATGCGTCGCATGTCTTCATCGCTGACGTGAATCAGGATGGTCTGGCGGACACGGGCGATATTTCGGCCATGACGACGTTGCTGTTGAACTGACCGGAGATGCCGGTCGGTTTCGATCACAAGGCTACCATTCGGCCCCATCCTTTACGCAATTTGCGCGAAGGATGGGGCTTTACTTTTAACGAAACCCAAGCCATCTGGCCGGTGTCATGCGTTCTAAATTGTCGTGTATTTTCCATTGGTACCGGATAATCTGCATTCCGTAGTTGACGCGTCCCGGCCCAAGTGGAACAGATCGACCTGGCTGAGTGCCGAGGGCCTTGCATTGTCTGCGAAAACGACTTTGGGATCCTCCTCGTTCGGTTGGGACTTCTGGCGCGAAATATTGGCAATTACAATGGCCGCCCTGGTCCTGGAGTTGGCCCAGGGACTGGGAACTCAATGGTTCGCCTGGCATCCTTCAGAATTGAATCCCGCGTTTGCGGAGGGCCGCGAATGGTGGTCGGGTCGATTGTCCATACCAGTCCGTATTCTCGATACGGCATACGATCCCCAGAGCGGCAAGGTCTACAACGCGTATCCGCCCCTGCTTTCATTCATCAGCTTTGTGGCCCATGCGCCGTTGCCGGGTCGTTCGATTCCCACTTCGTTTCCGGAATTCCTGCCGCTGATTCTGTTCGGCCTGCCGCTGCCAATGATCGGCTATTGGGCGTTCAGCCGCCTGACGACGAGTCCCTGGTGGGCTGCGACCCTTACGCTGGGCTGGTTGGGCGGCACGGCCCTCATGGGGGTCACGCGCCTGGCGCGCAATTGCGATATCTACCACCTCAATCACATCTTGTCTCAATATGGCCTCCTGCTGCTGACCGTCGAATTGGTGACGCGGCGGCGTTTGTGGATCATGCTGATTGGGCTGGCAATCTCCGCATGGTCCCGGCAGCTGACCCTGTACTACGCGCCGGCGATTGTCGTCGCACTGCGTCTGGGGGCCGGCACGCATGCGCCGAATAAGGCCCTTCAACATGATGAATTGCGCGGCGCCGGCGGGGGCCGACGCGCCCAGGCAATGATCAAGGCGGCGTTGACGAAGCGCCGTACAATTTTGAAATTTGGATTCGGTCTTTTTGTCATTATGGGCGTGCCGATGGCGCTGAATTGGGCAAAATTCGGCCGACCCTGGCGGTCCGGCTATGAGCTGATGTATGACCTGGACTCCAATGTGCAGGATCGGGTTCAACGATTCGGATTGTTCTCCACGGCGTTTTTGGCGCGAAACTCACATTATATGTTCGTCGATATACCGAATTGGCAATGGGCTGGATGGCGACCCCGTCCGTTGCCGAGCGTTGAAGGAACCAGCATCTGGTTCACCTCTCCGGTTCTGGCGCTGGTCTGGCTGGGACTGCCGGCCTGGTGGCGCGACCCCATGCGTCGCACGTTGATGCTCTGCTCGCTGGCAATCATCGCAGGCCATCTGCTCTATCACGCCACGGGCGAAACAGCCCCCGGCTATTATCGCTATTCGCTCGATTACATTCCTGTCTGGATGGCAATTGGCGCAGGCTGGCTCACGTCCGGATGGCGCCGCTGGATCACCCTCGCATGCATTGCATGGAGTGTCACCTATTTCAGCCTCCTCTATTCGTGAACCCAATTCGTTCTCGATTGGAATTGCGGTGTTATCGGGGTGTGCGACCCGAAATTCCGGCGCTATAGCCGCGGATCGACCGGCTGACTTTCCATCGCCAATACTGCAAATGCGCACTCGTGCACGCGGCGGAGCGGCTCGCGGCGCACGAAGCGCTCCAACGATTCGACGCCCAGTGCGAATTCGCGGGCGGCAAGTGAGCGCTTGAGGCCCAGTCCGCGCGAGCGCAGCCGGTCGAGATGCTCTTCGCGGGTGTATTCTGGGCCATAAATGATCCGCAGGTATTCGCGTCCGCGGCATTTGACTGCCGGCTGAATGAGCTCGCCGCGATTTCGCGCGATGAAGTCCAGCGGTTTGATGACCATGCCCTCGCCGCCGCGAGCCGTCAGTGCCTCCCACCATACAGCCCCGGCAGCCTCGGACGTCGCGTCCGTCACGTCGACCAGGAGGTAGGGCGTCGCCAATAGCAGGCCGGTGTCTGCGCCGCAGAGCCTGGCCAGCGTTTCCATGTGCCAGACATGATCCTTGCCCGCATGGACCGCGCCTTCCGATGCGAGCAGGTGGAATGGCGCGAGCTTAAAGTCTTCGAGCGAGGTCACCGGCCAGCAGTAGCGTCGATATGCCGCGACAAATTGTTCGGACATCGCATGACGACCATGAATCAAGTCACGTAGAACCGCTGCGTCTGGTTGTCGCAGAACTGTTTCATCAAGAACTCGCATCGCTTCCGCGAGGCTCGCTCGCGCGGCCGCACCGACTGAGGCGTACTGCTCGCGCAGAAGGGCTTGAGCCTTGGCCGACCACGGCATCAATTCGCAATCGAGGCACAACCAATCGGTGATCAGTTCATTCCACAAGCCACTGGTGGTCGCGGCGCTGCGAATGCGTTCCAACATCGCGCATTCAAGCGCGGCGTCGTCGAAGAATCGCCGGCCGGTTCGCGTGTAACAGATGCCCGCGCCGTCGTCGGTGATGCCGAATCTCTTTCGCGCCACGTCCTCATCGCGACAAATGACGACCACGGCTCGCGAGCCCATGTGCTTTTCTTCGCAGATGACCCGGGGCACGCCTTCGTGGCGAAAATAGGCAAACGCCTCCGCTGGGTGTTCCAGTAAACCCGGCTCGCGGCTGGTTCCTGACGGAGACATGGTCGGTGGAAGATAAATCAACCATTTGGGGTTGACTGCGAAGCGGCTCATGACCTCCAGCGCCGCGGCCGCGTTCTCGGCCCGAATCGTGATATTGCGGTGCAGCCGCGTGGAGATGATCCGCTTGCCGGTCACGTCGGACAGGTCCAGCATGTCGTCCTGGGCCTGCTGGGCGGTGAGGGTCGGCGCTGCGGCTTCCGGCGAGAGAAACGGACGTGCGGGCTCGCAGTAGGTTGCTGCCGCGCGAACGCTGACCAGTTCGCGCTCGGGCCAGCGAAGTGCGGTCAGTGCGCCGCCGAAGACGCAGCCGGTGTCGATGTTAATGGTGTGATTGAGCCACTCCGGCTCGGGCACCGGCGTGTGACCGTAGACCACAGTTGCGCGACCGCGATAGTTCGCCGCCCACGGGTAACGGATGGGCAATCCGAATTCGTCGGTCTCGCCGGTCGTTTCTCCGTAGAGTGCGAACTCTCGTACTTTTCCTGAACCGCGGCCCTGCATTTCCTCTTTTAGGCCGGCGTGGGCCACGACCAGACGTCCTCCGTCGAGAACGTAGTGGCTGACCAGGCCATCGATGAATTCGCCCAGTGCGTTTCGCGCAACCGCAAGCTTCGATGGGTCGAGTGACTCGATTTCAGCGATGGTCTTTTCGAGACCATGGGTGATTTGCACATTCTTGCCGCGCAGCCAGCGCATGAGCTTGATGTCGTGATTGCCGGGCACACAAAGCGCAGTCTCGGCCTTGACCATCGACATGACCAGGCGGAAGGAGTCGAGAATGCGCGGTCCACGATCGCCGAGATCGCCGAGGAAGATGGCCTTTCGTCCAGCCGGTGGCGTGACGCGGAATTCGCCGTCGTTCGATTCGACCGCGTAGCCCAGCTTTGCCAGCAGGGTAAGCAGCTCATCGGAGCATCCGTGCACGTCGCCGATGATGTCGAACGGCCCGCTGTCATGCCGCCGGTCATTCCACAAAGGCGTGCGTTCGATGACTGCGGCGTCCACGGCCTCCGGCGAATCGAGCACAAACACATGGCGAAAGCCTTCGCGCTGCAGCCCGCGGAGCGAGCGGCGCAATTGGGCATTCTGCTGCCGCACGACGTGCGGACCGAAGGCTCGATCAGATCGGTCGTGATTGCGCTCGTGGCAGACGTCGTCCTGGAGTTTAAAAACGATCGCTACCGGCAGGCAGTGGTATTGCCGTGCAAGCGCGACCAGCGGGGCACGGGACTCAGGCTGTACGTTGGTCGCATCGACAACGGTCAATTTACCCAGGGCCAGCCTCTGACCGGCGATGGTGTGCAGCACATGGAAGGCTTCGTTGGAGACGGTCTGATCGTTCTCGTCATCGCAAACCAGCCCGCGGCAAGAGTCGGACGAGAGCACTTCGGTAGGCTTGAAATGCTTGCGCGCGAACGTGGACTTCCCCGCGCCGGAAGGGCCGATGAGGACGACGAGGGAAAGGTTGGGAATGGAAATGTTCACGCAACATCCAGCTAAAGGAAAAAAGGAGTTCACTTTACTGTCGAGATCGACGCCGCAGGACTGATCCAACCAAACCAACCACCAACAGCGTCGAAAAGTTGATGACAGCCAGGCCCACCGCGCCAGTGAATCCAATAGTGAGCATGAATTGACGCGGAAGACTTCCAAACCACGCGCACACCCCGATCAACATCAATTCGATCAGAGTCAAGATAGCCGCAAGGCGAATGAGTCCAATCATTCGAGTACGTTCGCTGCCGCGTGGATCCTCATTTTCGCGCCCCCGGGCTCCGCACTCTGGACAAAGTTCCGTTGATGAAATAGCCAGGAGGTAGCCGCACTTTCGGCAAAATGGCACCGGACGGCCTTCCGTTCCATTCAATTGGCGTTCTATCGCAGCGATGACCCTGGCTACGTTTTTCTTGTTTTTTCCCCAATCTTCCGCTTGTAGCGGCCAAGAGCATTCGCTGTTTACGTCCGCGAGGAAGCCATCGTCCATGTCAGTCAAGGTCAGGAGGATTCGCTCGCCATAGGACCAGAGGCTAATCGGAACTTTGAACTCGGCATGGTTTTGCCCAACGGTTTGCAATTTCATTTTGCAATTGTTCCCCACCTCTTCCAGGCGAAGTTCGCCTGACCTGCGTCCCCTGAAACGCCGAACTTCCCTATGTTTCGCGCGCATGGGCTTACACCTGCGGAGAATCCTGGTCACTCATAACGATACTTGACTGCACACCGCCATCTGCGTCGGCGAGCCGACAATTTCATCGACCGGACCGACGGGCAGGAAGCGCACTTGATAGCCGAAGCGCTGCGCGGCGCGATTCGCCCATGCTTGAAACTCGGCCCGGGTCCATTCGAATCGATGATCGCGATGACGCATTTTTCCAGCCGGCAACGATTCCCATTTCACGTTGTATTCGACGTTTGGCGTGGTGATCACCACCGTCGTGGGCTTGGCGCATTCGAAAACCACGCGCTCGAACGTCGCCAGGCGGGGCGGATCGAGATGCTCGATCACTTCAACCACCGCCGCGGCATCGAAGCCGGCCAGCCGCTCGTCGCGATAGACCAGCGAGCCATGCAGTAGCTTTATCCGCTCGCGCTGCATCGGCGGCATGCGTTCCAGTCGCAGCTTTTCCCCCGCAATCTCCAGCATGCGATGCGATACGTCAACACCGACGATCTGCTCGAATTGCTTGTCGTCCAGGAGCGCCCGAATGAGTCGGCCTTCGCCGCAGCCGAGGTCCAGCACCCGCCGTGCGCCGCTGGCCTTCAGCGCCGCGAGTACGGCGCCCATGCGCTGCTGGTTCAAACTCACCCGTTCCTCAACGACGGACTCCTCGGCATCCTGCTCGGCAGCTTTCTCATCTGGATCGCCGGGCTGGTCATCGACCAGTTGCTCCAACGCGGCCCGGGCATAGTGATGCTGGTGCTTCAAGTAGCGCCGCGCGATCAGGTCCTTTGACGGATGCGCTGCAAGCCAGCGCTGTCCGTGCTTGAGCAGTTTGTCGACTTCGTCGTCGCCCACCCAGTAATGCTTGTCGTCATCGAGTACGGGAATGAGCACGTAGAGGTGTGCGAGCAGATCCTGCAGCCGCAACGTCGCGTCAAGTTGCACATGGAAATAAACACTGTCGCCCCATTCGGGTACGGTTTCATCGAGCGGCAGCCGCCGGGCCTGCACGACATATCCGAGCGGTTCAAACAAGGCGCGGAGAAGTGGTTCGCCGCCTCGACAGGGAAGCACGGAAATTCGCGCAGTCAGCGACAGGGCAGTCTCAACCAGATGCGGTCGATCCTTGCATCGGCCGGACAGGGCCGTGCCGAACACCTCTGCAATGGCCACGCTCATGAAGCTCGATGCGACGTAGGGTCGGTCATTGACATAGCTTTCGAGCAAATATCGACGACCGGGCGGACCTTGACGATCGCGCACCAGGGCGACCGGATCGATGTCGATCATCAGCGCCGCAGTACAGCATTCGGCATCGGCTTGGGGATAGAAAACGTGCGCGGCACCGAAGGTCATCGGAAAGCTCTGCACCCGCGCGGGATTCTTGTGCAGCAGGTAGCCGAGATCGGTGGCGGGCGCATGCGTCGTGCTCAGGGTCAGCAGCATGGCGACATCTTAACGCGATGTATTGATTCGCACGGGATAGCGGGAGAACCGGGAAGATGCGAACATGCGGACATGGCGAAGGAAAGCGCAGGACTGTTGATGTATCGAACGGGCCATGCCGGTTGCGAAGTGCTGCTCGCGCATCCTGGCGGGCCGTTCTGGGCGAAAAAGGATGCCGGGGCTTGGAGCATTCCCAAGGGCGAAATCGAGCCGGACGAGGAGCCGTTGGCCGCGGCCATCCGCGAGTTTCGCGAGGAGACCGGACACGCGCCCGCTGGTACTTTTATTCCATTGGGTCAGTCGCGGCAGGGTGGCGGCAAGCTGGTGCATGCCTGGGCGGTCGAAGGCCATTTCGATCCAAATGAGTTGCGCAGCACGGTGTTTTCGATGGAGTGGCCGCCAAAGTCGGGCCGCCTGAAGGAGTTTCCCGAAATCGATCGCGCGGCCTTCTTTTCGCTGGATGAAGCCCGCACAAAGATTCTGACCGGCCAGGCCATTTTTCTCGAGCGACTTCAACAGGAACTTGGCCGCGGCGAGCGTTCTTGAATGAATGTGCTCGCTCGTGCGAGATTCCCATCTCGCACGCACAGTCGCGGGAATCCCTTCCCACGCATGTTGTTCGGAGGGAACATAGTTGGAAGGAGCGATTCTCAGCGTCTCGACGCAACCGCACTGTCCAAAGAATTGGCCGACAACAGTCGCGGCCATGCCACGCGCTGCAACTACGAATCAACGAGCGTTGCTCATTCTCCATCAATTCGCGTTCGCCATCGGGACCGAGCTTCTAGAACGTGTTGTCTGTTTACGGAAACCAGGTCAAAGCTCTCAACGTATGATAACCACTCCATAACTGCCATAATATCGTCTCGTGTCCATTTGTCGTAGTCCAGGGCATTATCATCCCTGGTCAAAATCTCTCGAACCGCAACATCGAGAACCGACGTGGTATCCAATTCCGCGAATTCTTGATCCAAGCACCACCTCAACGCCAGAAGTATGAGATAAATGGAGTACGGAAACACACATTCTATTGCATCCCAAAAATACTCCGATGCTTCATTCGTCGAACTGGGAAAGCAGATCGTCTTGCACTGGGTTTCCCATGCGCAGAGCCTGGCGTCAAGCATTTTCTTTGCTGACATCAAATCGGTTTCCAAACGGCTCAACCCTTATCGCTCGCTTGCTCTAGGCAGGCCAACGCGGATTCTGCACGCGGCGGCTTCTTCTCCCCGCATTCCGAGCAAACGCCGGAGGTGTTGCCCGTCAGGTCGTAGCCACACCGCTGGCAATGCCCGTAAATTAGTCGTCTTGGCCGTCGAATCACTAAATACGCAACGATACCGATTGCTCCTGTGCCAAACGTTGCCAGCATGCCCCAATCCTCGCCTTGAATGCTGACACGCACGCCTGCGAGTAGGGCACCAGCGCCCCAGAGGACAAACACCGTTCCTAACACGTCGTCAATGATGCGGGACACCCGGGAGTGCGTGCGCTTTGCGCGCTCAAGCAATTGAATGCCGAGGACGCTGAAGACAACCATGGCAATAAGGATGGGAGGAGTCACGCGGCTATTTCTCCAGTCGCCTTGCGAAACTTGTTGCCGCATTCCGAGCAAACGCCGGAGGTGTTGCCTGTCAAGTCGTAGCCGCACCGCAAACAGCAGCCGGGCGGAATTCGCCGCCGGTCGCGATGCCACAACCACGCCGTCGGGACCGCGGTGAGGAGAAGTAGGAACCAGAAAGGGATCCTGGCAATTGCCAGCTTCAACGTTCCACGAGGGGTTTGAGTAACTTCGTATGCAAAGTCTGGTCCATGGAAACCCAGGTCTCTCGATGGCAATGCAAGGTATCCATTGCTCATATAACTCAGATCAAAGTTACTACTCAGTGCAACGACGAAGGCACCGCGGTTAATCGAAAAATGACAACCTTGCGTCGGTAGCACCCCAAACGCATTCCATCCGCTGAAAACCCAACCTGCAACAAGGATTACAACCAGGCTAACGCCGGTCCACTTGAGCATGCGGCGGGCGCGCGAAGGTCGATACATATCTACATTCTAACGACAGTTGTCGGTGATCGGTGACCGGTGACCGGTGACCGGTGGAACATCAATCGGCACATACCGGGTCGCACACATGCCGACGCAACGGCCGTCGGCATGGCACCCGGTCCACCTTATTGCTTACAGCCTAAGGCTAATGGCTTATGGCCCAAGCAGACACGCGACGAAGCCGGCGACGTCCGCGCCGTTGGCGAGTGTGTCGGCGTTTGTATCCGCCTGGCATGGCGAGCAGCCGGACGAATTGCCCAGCAGAGCATTCACGAAAGGCCCCATGTCGTTGAAATCGACGGCGCCGCTGCAATCGGCGTCGCAGGAGTTGCATGCGGCCGCATCGCGATAGGCCAGCACGTTGTTGCCGATGCCGGCGATGATCAGTGTGCCGTTTGCGCCGATGGCTGGCGCGCCGATGTTGACGTTGGGCACGGTGAGGGACCAGATCTCATCGAGATTGGGCGTAAAACAATAGACCCGGCCGCTGCCGAATTGACCGTTGGAGAAATAGACCCTGCCGGCGGCGTCGAGCGCCATGCGCGGGGCCAGCCCGTTTCCGCCGTCGTTCGGGATCGGCCCGACATCATCGATGACCGCGCCATTGACCGGGTTGAGCCGCGAGAGCATCCGGTTCGGAGCAATCATGTAGACCGAGCCGTCTGGCCCGACTCCGAATTCAGAGGTGGTCGTCCAATTGGCGGGGATGGACCATTTGAGCGTCATCGCGCTGCCGGTATCGGTAAACGCGTAGAAGAAATCGACAGAGACATTATTCTGCGTGCGCGACATGTATATGGTGCCGTCCGGCCCGACCATTGGCCAGTTCTGCTCGGTCACTCCCGGCATGACCGGCGACTCATACATATATAGACCCGTCGCAAGATCGCGTCGCTCGATGACCTGTCCGCCCGGGGCGAGGCCGTCGATGTAGAGGGCATCGCCGAAAATCGCGCCGCCGCATTCGCCGCTGACCGCGCGGTCGCGCACGCGATTCCAGACGGTGGCGCCATCCTCAGCATTGATGCGCGTGACGGCGAGATGGCTGGCCAGGATCGGGTCGCCATCGGGGGCGAAGACGACACCGTCGTAAGCGCCGGCGAGGGTGGTGTCGGTGGAATCCCACAGCGTGTGACCGTCGACGACATCGAGGGCGCGGAGCTTGGCAGCGACGGAGCCGCCGTTGCCGCTGCGGCTGGCGAAGACGCGGCCGTTCTTCACGCCGGCGATCCAGGGAATCCAGTCGCCGGAGTTGTACGGCAGGGTCTTGGCCCAGAGCTCGCCGCCGGTGTCGAGATCCATGGCGACGATGTAAGCGTCGTTGGGCACGCTGGTGGGGGGGAAGGACACTTCGCGGACAATGAAGGCCCGATGGCCCTCGATGACCGGTTGCCAGGCGATGATGGAAGAGCGCCCGCCGGACCAGAGAGTCGTGGTGATGTCGGTCGGGCCGAACTCGGAGGTGATGCAGTTTCGAGCGGCGTTACCGCCGGAGTTGGTCCAGTCGGCGGCGCGGGCGGGAGCAGGTCCCGAGGGAATGATGCATGCAAACGCGCCTGCCACGAGCCAACAGAATATGGACAGGCGGCTAAAAGTTGGGCTCCCCATTGTTTCCCTCCCAGGTCGCCACGAGCATTATACAGCGGGGTGAGCATGAATTAGATGATGCACAAAGAATAACGAGGCATTAATCAGCGTGATGCCAATCAAGACAAACCTAACGGGCGGGATTAAGATGCAACTGGAGCAGTTTGCATGCACCGGACTCATCAAGAAAATGGCGATCTGGCCAAGGCCAAGGCCATCGGCCGAAAACGCAGGCGGCAGGGCAGGCTCTGGCCAGCGCCGATTCGGGAGACCGACTTGGGACACATCTATGCCGACGTAACCGTGAGTTCCATGGCAGGGGCAAAGAAGAGCTGGACTGGCCGAATGCTCGTCGATACCGGTGCGACCGACACGTTCGTTCCGGGGAGCGTCCTCCGAAAATTGGGGATCAAGCCAATCGGTAAGCGCCGATACGAAATGGCTGATGGCAGGGAGCATGAGCTTGTTTACGGAATCGGTGCAATTGAGCTGCTCGGTGAAACGACCGCTGGATCGCTGGTTTTCGCGGGCGAGAACGACGAACCGCTGCTGGGCGTTACAGTTCTCGAATCTGCAGGATTCTGGATTGATCCCGGCCGCGAACGACTGATTATTCGTCCGCCCAAACTCAAGTGAGGATGGGCAGCCGGCGGCAGTTAGTCAGGCGGATCGATGTTGCAGGTTCAAGAAGAGACATTCGACTTTTCCATGTTGCCCGATGATGTGAATCCTCAGGGCGCAAGTGCCCGCCGGGATTTTTCCAGCGCAATTGTCCGCGGGCCTACATACCTGGACCAGGCCCTATCAATCCGCGGTGCCGGTGATGCGAGGCGCAAGAAATCGATACCGCGGTCGAGCAACAAGACTGATCAGAAATGTTGCACGCGCAAGCAGCCAAGCCGGCGGCATCCAGATCGTATCGAACACGGGTGCAAGTCATTATCTTTACGATATCGGCAAGCCTAATTAACAATTGATCGCGTCAGGCGTTTTGTTGAAAGCGCGGATCAGAATGGGACCCTTCTGCGGCTCTCTCGGTGTTGACCAAGAGGTGACATGATATGGAACTCCCGGACAATCTTTGGCCACACTTCATTCATCCGTCTCCGCCCGCAGTAATCGCCGCGTGGGACCCTGCGTGGAATTCACCTGATGATGCGCTGAACACGTTTCTCGAAACTGCATTCCAATCGAATCCCTCATCGACGAGGGTGCCAACCAGTCGCTCCGCAGCGGTCATCGAAGAGCAAAACGGCTGCCGCGTCGGGCCCATCGAATTTCGAGTGACGGGCCCGGACGACAAGCCCTGTCCAAACGCCGCGGTCGGCTTCGACTTGTTTTGGCTCTCAACACCCGAATCGCACAAGCCCGCTCTAAACCCCCGGACCTGGCGCACCGACGACTCGGGCGTCTTTCGAAAGGAATCATATCGGGAATGCATGTATCCCACGGTCGTTTATGCGATTGATGAAAAGCGAAAGCTCGCCGGATACACCATCGTGGAGCGATTGAGTGAACTCGATCGCCCAGTGCTGGTGAAAATGCTCCCCGCCCGAACCGTCGTCGGGAAGATCAAATTTGCGACGTTTGGTGGGCTTAGACCTGAGTATATTCGCATCAGCTTCAATCCGGGCGAAAAGCCTTTCGACCGCTGCCTAGTTCAATCTGCGACGCTCGATTCCTTTGAAATGCTCATGCCGCCCGGGAAGTGGACTATGTCGGTCACGGGCTCCAGCTCCGTCTATGAGTTTCCAGCACCGCCTCGCACGTTCACAATTGAAAGCTCTCCAACAGATTTGAAACTGGACGATTTTGAAGTCGTTCTGGCTGCTAGTCAGAAGCTGATCGGGCAAGCGGCGCCTTCGTGGCAAGTTGCCTCGTGGCATGGCGGTGGCCGTCACACATTGGAAGAGTTCAAGGGGAAATGCGTTCTGCTCAATTTTTGGCAGGCGGGAAGCGACCCGGTCCTTCGTGTGAAGGAAATCCTGGAACTCTCTGAACACTGTCGCCGTAAGGTCACGTCTATCCTGATCAGTTACCCCTTTGCCAAAGGGTTTTCCGAAATCGAGGCAAGCCTCGGCGTCGCTGACTCGGCTACCTTTGCCGCACTTCAGACGCAATTGCAAAAAGGCAAATTACGACTAGGCTTCGACGCGCCCGGTACTCTGGGGGATCGCCACCGCGGCAAGACCGCGGAAATCTATGGCGCCAGTCCTTTCAAGAGTTACCTCATCAATCCAGGACGGTAAGGTGCTCTGCGTGTCTGATTATGGCGAGCTGCAGACCATGCTGAGTTGGCTTGATGAATTGGAGCGATGAGGAACAGTTTGCTTTTCGGATTCAAGGATGCCCGATCTTGCTTACGGCGTCCGCGGACCGCCGGTTCGTTTCCAGCGAAGTTGTCCGCGGGCTTCCACACGTGGACCGGGGCCCATGCGACCGATCACCGAAATCGTGTCGATTCGCGATGCCAATGACGCGAGGCGCCGCAGGGTTGCGACCGGGTCGAATCCCTCCGCGAAGGTGGGCATCTTCGGTAGCGGAATGACGACTGTCTTTTTCTCACTGCCGCGTAGAAACACCAGACGAAACGCGCCGCTCTCGCGGCTTTGCTGATAGGCCTCGGCTACGAGCTGTGCCGGACGGCTCGTCGCGGTCGGTTTTCCCCCAGCCTCGATGATAACATCGCCCGATTCGAGGCTGCCCTCGGCCGGCGAGCCCGCCTCCACCTCCACGACCAATGCCCCGCTTTGATCCGGCGCCGGCTTCAACGTCACGCCCAATCGACGCCGGTCTTCAAGACGGCGATCCGCCCACTCCTTCCAATACGTCGGATTGAGCATCTCGGGTCGGGTTCGCGACAGGTAACCATCCCAGCCATGAATCAACGCCGCGAGCTTCTGTCCGTCGACGCGAAAGTAATCCGTGATCGGCGACTTCGACGCGAAGGCCTCAAACGATTTTTGCCGGACCCGTGTGCCCGGTTCGGTTCGCGCGTCCAGCAGCCGCAGAGCAAGCGTTTTGCTCGTGGCCATGATCCATTGACCATCCGCGGCGAACCAGCAGGGCTGAACCGTCGCCATGGCCGGAAGGCCCATACGCTTTTCGAGTTGCCGGCCCCAATCGACCCAGTGCAGGGACTGCTTGCCCGCGACCTCCGACTGAATCGGCGAAGTCTCTTGCGTAGACGCCGTGCCCGAGACAAGGTCGAGGAAGCCGGTCATCAGCTCCATGGCCGAATCGACACGATGCGAAAGGGCTTCGGTATCACGCGATTCGCAAATGATCGACACTGCCGGGACGACAGCGTCTCCGCGCGTCTTTGCCGGCCGTACGTCGGCGACCCAGGTCACGCGCGGCCCGATGGATTTCGCCAAGGCCAGGCGATCCTCCTGTTTGGTGACAAACGTATTAAATAGGACTGCGGATAAGCTCGTTGGGGCGGCGTCATCCGCGGCCATCCAGCGCTGAAAATCCGCCGGCGCGTAGGACCGGGCCCATAGAAATGCCGCATCACCCGGCAATTTCGCCAGCTTCTGCGGCGTCCACGTAGCCGGTGTCCCATCGCCGGGCCGGACATGGCCGCGAAGCTCGAAGTCGATTCCCTCGCTGGTGACATTGGCGGTGCAGAGCAGCCGACTGGGTCGCGGATCGTCGGCGGCGGGAGCGTCGGTCCACGACGTATAAATCAGACAGGAGTAATCTTTTGGGGCGTCGGCCCGAAGGGCGGCGACATCGGCGCGTCCAGCCAACGTCGGCCCAGCGCGATCGGCCAGCAGCGCCGCCGAGCGATCCCACAAGCCATCGGGGTCCGCCGTGGGGCCGAAGAGCAGCACGCGATCGCGCACCGCAAGGCCCAGCCCGCCAGGGAGTGCATATCGCTTCACGGGGCCGTCGGTTTTTTCTTCGCGAGCCCGCCAGCGGCGCAAGACTGCGCGCACATCGCCTTGGGGAGGGAGCTCGGCAATGACCACGCCGACTTCCCATCGCGTGGGATCGACCGCGAGCAGCGCGGCGCGAACCCCAAGCAATTCGTCGATGGCCTGATCCGGCGTCAATCCGAGGGAACGCTCGGCATGCAACTGCCAGGGCTGGGTGGTCGCTGCGGGCGTACTGAGCTGCTGTACGGCCTCCCAGATGCCGCGGGTTCTGAAGATGTTTCGCACCTGCGCGAGATCACGAAACTCCATAAACAGCCGGGTGTCACCGGGCGCCCATTTGAGCCAGTCGGCGCGAATGGACGCCGGCCCAGCGGGTTTCCCCTGCGCATGTGCGGTCGTCACCAAACTATTAGTGAAAAAAAACGCACACGTAAAAGCGGTGCAAGCCTGCCGGGAATGCAGAAAACCAATTTGAGATTTGAGATTTGAGATGCGAGGCAGGGGGCGTGTCATCCGTGAATCGCCCTCATCGATTCCAACTCATATTCGAGGTCGTCGAAGCTCTTTCAGAACCTACCACGCAAGTGGTGTTACCAAATCACGTTAGTTTCTCGCCTGTTTGAGCGGATCCCGGACTTGCGTCCGGGGTTCTGAAAAGCTGTCCTAGAGGCGAATGAGTTCGGCGTCGCCCTCGGTCCCATTCGGCTCGAGTCCCGGCGGCCGCATGATTTCGTCAAAGGTCGGCAGGAAGAAATCGAGCAGCGAGGGATCAGTGGCCGTCGCTTTTGCATTGCCGCCGGTCGCCCGGCCAATCGCCCGAGTCGCTCCACATGCGGCATCGGTCGCCGCGACTTCGAATAGCTGATTGAAATCCTGAACGGCCTGGCGAGTCTCATTCAGGGCGCTGAGGGTCGGCTCGACCATGCCCTTGACCCCGGCCTGCTCGACCGTCACGCCGCGAACGGCAGTGGCGGGAGCGGGCGTCTCGTCACCCGGGCGAATCAGAATCGCGAAGAACAACATGGCGGCGACCGCGGGAATCGCAGTCATCGCGAACGAACGCATTCGACGCCAGCGCCGATCGCGCCGCGTCTCAACCTGCTTAAATGGAATGGTCTTCGTGGCAGCCCGCTCGGCAACCATGGCGGCCATCCGCGCGGTGAAGCCTGCGTCCAACTGCGGCTCGGCGCGATCGGCGGCAATCACGCCCCCGCATGCCCGAACCATCTCGACTTCCCGCTGGCAGACGGGGCACTGCAGCAAATGGGCATGCACCTCGGCGGTCAGGCCGGCGGGCAGTTCACGATCGATGTAGGCATCGTGAAGCTGGCGGACGTGACGACAGGTGACACTCATGGATGACGGCTCCGAATCCGACTTTTTCAAACGCAATGTCGACTCCCTTCGACCCACCAACCGCAGCATCATCCGCGGGTTATCCTGCTTGTGCTCCGGCGCGTACAACAGACCAATCCTCGATCAACTCCCCGCTGAGCATGCGCTTCAATTGTGCGCGGGCTCGATGCAGGTGGCTCTTCACGGTCGCGGCCGGAATCTCCAGCACTTCACCAATCTGCTGGCACGACAGCGACTCTCTATAGAAAAGTAATACCGTCGCCCGCTGGGCAGGTGACAGTTGATCGACGGAATTCCAGATGATTTCTTTGAGACGGCTGGCTTCGTCGCTGTTGACGACGGCATCGGCGATGGAATCGGGCACGTCCGCGCCGGGCGAATCGCCCTGTGCAAAGGTCCCGAAATCGACATCGAGGTCCTGACTCTTCTGCTTGCGCATCGAGTTCAGGCAGAGGCGATAGCCAATGGTGAACAGCCAGGTGCTGAAGCGGTAATTGTTGTCGAAGGAATCGAGGGCTTGAAACGCGCGGAGGAACGCCTCCTGGCAAAGCTCCTCGGCGTCATGGTTGTTGCGGACCATTCGCCAGATGAAGGCAAACAGTCTTTGCTGATGTGAGGCGATGAGTTCCTGCGAGCTGTGCGCGCAGCCGCGCTGGGCCGCGGCGATAAGCTGGCGCTCACGCTCGGGGGACAGCCGCCCGTTTTCAGGGTCGATCTGAGTCATACACCTTCCACTCCATTATATCGTGTACCAAAGGGGCGGTTGCGTCGAAAGGCCCCATAAATTGCGGCACACCGGCCTCGGCCATACCATTTTCGGTCATGGCCAAGAACGCCTCGCGTAAGACCCAGACTCACACCACGCGAATTCAGAACAAGAAAGCGCGGTTTGATTATGAAATTCTGGAGACGGTGGAGGCCGGAATCGCGCTTAAAGGCAGTGAAGTCAAGAGTTTACGCGCCGGAGAGGCATCCATGAGCGATGCCTATGCCCGGGTGGAGCGGGGCAAGGCCACCCTGCACAACTTTCAGATCGAGCCGTACCAGCAGGCCTCCATCAACAACCACGACCCCAAGCGAGTGAAGCTGCTGCTGCTGCACAAGCGCGAGATCAAGAAGCTCGAGCAGAAGGTGACACTCAAGGGCCTGACCATCGTGCCGCTGACGGTGTACTTCAACGCGAAGGGGCTGGCCAAGGTGGAACTCGCGCTGGCCCGCGGCAAGAGCGTTTCAGACAAACGTCAATCCATCCGCGAGCGCGAGACGAAGCGCGAGATGTCGCGAGCCCAGCGCCGCGGCGGACTGTAGCGCCTTATCAACTTGAGCTCTCCGACTCGGGAACAGGTCCGCCCCAGCGTGGACCAGTCCACTTCCATATTTCTTCAACTTCGATTTCCCTCTCAATGCCAAACTCCGGCTTCGGCGTTATCCTGCGACTGGCATACAGGACATTCCATGTGCGCGTCCTGGCGACAATTATGCCTTCGTCTAAACGGGATACGTCGACAACCTCGACGTCTCGGCGAATGTCGCACGCAACGAATCGAGTAAAGACACAACCAGGACGATAACGCCTTTTCCAGAAGTACAGGCGTATTCTCTGAAGTAGCAACATTGACGACTCGATACACCGCGAGTCTTTTCAATTCTCTACACGTCTAAATCGCACAACATACAGTAGCGCCGCGCCGGCGATCCAGATCGCGCCAATGATGGCCGCCGCGCGAACTTTCGGGTCTAAGTATGCGCCGACGAGCGCCGCGAATTCGCCGGTCACGAACAGCATCGGCACCACCGGATAGCCCGGCACGCGCACTGGCCGTTCGACGTCCGCCCGCTTGCGGCGTAGCACCATCAGCGCTGCGCCGGTCAGCACGAAAAACGACAGATCAATAAACATGATGCCGGTCAGCACGAGCGTGTCCGCTCGCTCCGGACCGACCGTCAGCAGAATCACCAGGGAAATAACCGCGATGAGCAGAATCGCAGGAATAGGCGTGCCGAAGCGGCCATCGAGAGAGGCGAACGGACGAAAAAACCGTCCGTCGCCTGCCATGCGATAGAGCAGCCGTGGGCCGGCGAGTAATTGCGAATTGAGCACGCCGAAGGCCGAAATCGCGACCGCACCAGCGATCGCGCGGCGACCGAGCGATGGATAGATCGCGGCGACGGCGTCCGCCGCGACAGCCGAACTGCCGGCGACGCCGGTCGGCCCGAGCAATCGCAAATACGACCAATTGGCCAGCAAATAGACGGCGATCACAACCAACACGCCGCCGACGATTGCACGGGGCAGGTTTCGCTGGGGATCGCGCACTTCGCCTGAAATCCACAAGGCCTGCTGCCATCCGCCGAAGGAGAACATCGCGGGCACCAGCGCGGCGAGAACCCCGGCGACGCCTCCGAGTGAGGCGGTTCCACCAGCCTTGGGGATGACAGGCGTAGCGACGTCTTCTCGGCCCAACGCGATAGCCAGCAGGGCGATGAGTATGAGCGCCAGCACCTTGGCATACACCGTCAGGTTTTGAATTCGTGCGCCCCAGACTGCGCCCACAATGTTCGCAATCGTAAGGACGAAGATCAGTGCGACCGAGATGGCAAGAATGGTCGCGGTGCTCCAATCGCTTCCGACGGCGATCGCCAGGTTGCGGGCGCAGACCACGGCGATGATGCCGATGCAACCCGCCAGCGAGGCGGTGGAATTGCAGAATACAAAGAGAAACGCAGGGAAGGGGCCGTATGCGTCACGCAGGATTTCATACTGCGCCCCGCTGGCGTGATACATTCCGCCCAGTTCTGCGAAGGTCAGCGCGCCGCACAGTGCGATGGTTCCGGCAATGGCCCACGCCACAAGCATGAGCGCCCCGCTGCCGGCAAGCTGGGCCGTCCGCGCCGGCGTGAAGAAAATGCCGACGCCGACAATCGCCCCGATGACGACGCACGTTGCATCGCGGGCGTTGAGCACGCGCTCTGGTTGGGGAGCGTCCACATCGACCTTGGCGTATTCGAGAATCACGCAGAGGTTATACCGCGTAGGGGGTGTGACGATCACCGGCACGTATCGAACGTTTTTTCGGGACACTAGCAACTTGTTGGTGTGCCGGGGTTGGCCGGTTCTCTCGGCCACTCTCACTGCGCCGACCGGAACCCTAAAAGATTTCGCGTCAGTTGTCCGCCCGACAAGACCAATTCACGAAGCGCCTCGTCGAGGTGACGATCCTCGACGATTGGCGTCCGCTCGGGAGTCTCGTCTGCGGCGAAAAGGGCCGCTCGACGCAGTAACTCCCGAATGAACGCGGCGCTCGCGCCTGCGGTTCGAGCTACCATTTCATCCGGTTTTGAGAGTTTCAGCGTCAACCCCTTGCCATACAACTCAATCAGGCGTCGGCGGCACGTTTCATCCGGAAGGGGCACCTCGATGGCCTGATCGATTCGGCCGGGTCGGGATGCCAGCGCGGGTTCAAGCAGGTCCGGACGATTGGTGGTCAGCAAGAACAAGACGTCCGCATCATCGGCGAGTCCATCCATCTGATTCAAGAGTTCGAACAAGAGGGGCAGCGCGCATCCTCCGCGCTGGGTTCGCTCTCCTCCAATCAGATCGACGTCTTCGACGATCACGATGGCCGGCTGCAGCATTCGGGCCATGTGACAACATTGCTCGATCAACCCCTGACCTCGGCCGGTCACCAGAATAACGGTGCGGTTCTTCATCGACTCTGCAATGTGCATGGCCGTCAGCGTCTTGCCGGTCCCGGGTGGGCCGTGCAGAAGCAAGCCGCGCTTGAGATGCCGTCCAGCCGATCGAAGGGTGGAAGACAATTCTGAAAACCGCGTCGTATGACGCTCAACTCGGTCAAGCAGTCCCGATGGAAGAATGATGTCGCTGCGACCGATGGTGGGGAGGTGGTAAAAGCAGACATTTATTCCACCGAATTGAGTTGCCTCCAGCGACACCACGCGTCCCCGAAAAATGTTTCGCTTACGCATGATCTCGCGGAGTTGCCGCAGCACCTCTTCGGCCGCGGCGCGCTCGGTCGCCATCGCCTCCAGGGAAAGTCCGCTCTGCATGGGATTCCGGGAGTTGGCGGTGACGTGTAGCGCCAATGGCACTTTGTTGTCGAAAATGAGATAGAGACCGGATTTGACGCAGGCGAGCACTGAGTCATTTCCAGTATCGACGTTTGTATATTCAACAGGACCCTGGGTCAATCCAACCCCGGCCCAGGGCCCGCGCGGCGGCGGACCCACAAGCTGCGACAGCGTGATGTTGCTGAAGGCTTTGTGCTCGCTGGCGACTCCAATCAGCTCATGTGATCGCCCGGGTTCCGCAAGATAGGCCTGAATCGCAAGGTGAAGATTGGCCTGGTCGTAGCTGGCCAGTTTTTCCTCGACGACCGGCAGGGTAGCAGGGTTAGGTCCAAAATGATCGCCGAGCCGCTTTTGAAAAAACGAGGGGCCGGCAGTTCCGCCGGACATTTGCTGCATGAATTCCTTCATCGCGTCATTTGAATTGGATGAAAACATACGGGTTCGCCCTTGCAGGCTCTCCATTTACGACGAACCGGACCCTGCATGCACCGACGAATGTCGTGATCCGGCACATCATTCGAGTATGCTATTGTGCAGCTTTGTGGAGTTCTACTGGTTGAAACGGAATCGTATTGGGTTGGACTAGTAACCGCCTCTATTAAGGACGCCGAAACCAGGAGGATGTCGTGTGAACCAGTTTCGCAAGGAACCTGTTCGGCATTTATTTTTATTCGCCATGTGTGTAATGGCGTGTGGAGCGCAGGCGTCGCCGCCCGACGATGTGCCTGCCGACGTCGGTCGGATTCCCGAGCAGCCTGATGACCCCTACGTGCCCGGTGTCGGCACTGACGGACCGGTACCCCGAGCGCCAAGTAACGCGCCTCCGGGCAGCGTGCAGGTCAATGTTTCTTCACCGGGAATGAACATCCTCGGAGACGCGGCCAACGAGCCGTCGATCGCGATTGATCCGACCAATCCACAGCGAATGGCCATCGGCTGGCGGCAGTTTGACACCATCGCGTCTAATTTTCGGCAGGCCGGGTACGGCTATTCCGTGGACGGGGGAAATACGTGGACGTTTCCTGGCGTCTTGGAAGCCGGGGTTTTTCGCAGTGATCCAGTGCTGGATGCCGACTCATCGGGTCGATTTTTTTACGCCAGTCAAAGACAAAATTTTTGCATGGATATATACCAGTCAACAAACGGCGGCATGAGTTGGCCGGTGTCATCTCCCGCGAGTGGCGGCGATAAGGCATGGTTGGCCGTAGACCGATCTGGCGGCATTGGCGACGGCAATGGTTACCAACTCTGGCAGTCGGCGTTCACCTGCTCGGGGATTGCGGGCATTTTCAATCGCTCCACAGATCATGGTGTCACCTGGAGCACGCCCATTGGAATTCAGTGGAATCCGCGGTTGGGCGTCGTCGCCGTTGGACCCGATGGAGCCGTTTACGCGACGGGGGTCACCACCAGTACATCCACTTTCGTCGTTGCAAAATCGTCGAATGCGCAGGATTCCTCGGTGACGCCGACCTGGAATTTCTCGGTTATGGGTGGATTTCTTGGTGGCGCGTTGGTCAACAGTTCCGCCGTTAATCCGGGCGGCCTCGGCGGCCAGGTTTGGATTGCCGTCAATCCAACAAATCCCATGCACGTTTTTTTGCTTTGCTCGGTCGACCCAACCGGCGCGGATCCGATGGATGTTCGTTTTGCCCGCAGCTTCGATGGTGGCCAGACCTGGCAAGCTTCGGTTCGAGTGAATGACGATCCCGTCACAAACCACGCCAACAATTGGTTCGGAACAATGTCAGTGGCGCGGAACGGCCGCATCGATGTAATCTGGAATGACACCCGCGACGATCCCAATAATCTGCTGTCGCGTGTCTATTACGCCTATTCCACAAACGAAGGTGCAACCTGGTCGGCAAATGTGGCTTTAACGCCGCAATGGAGTTCTCTCGTCGGCTGGCCGAACCAAAACAAGATCGGCGATTACTATCACATGATCTCGACTGACACCGCCGCGCACCTGGCATATTCCGCGACATTCAACGGAGAACAGGATGTCTATTACATGCGAATCGTCCAATGCCTCAGCTGTCGGGGCGATGTCAGCGGCGACGGCCTGAAGGACGGTCGCGATATTGCAAACTTTGTTCGTTGCTTGAATGCCTCGCCTGTTCCTCTGGATTGCGGCTGCGCCGACCTGAATGGCGACCGCCTTGTCAATCTGACTGACTTGTCGCTATTTGTAGATAATATCCTATTCGGCGGGAGCTGCCCCTAGCACGCCATTCAGAGTCGGCCTGGCAACACATCAAGTCTGGAGGCGGGTCGATGACCCACCCTACGGATGCTGAATCACCCCGAGGCGCACGAGTAGCAACACAATTGCGACTACTACAAAAAAAGTTGTGAATATGATTCGTCTCGTTAATCGGCGCCGACGCGCGCAGCGGTGACACACGAACTTCAAAGCTGACTCGTCGCCCGTCATGGCGGCGCCGGTCGCCCGCATCGCTGACAATGGCCCCGACGCTTCCGGAATGGTGCGAGTTCCGTCGGTGAGGTCAAGCCATTGATGACAATAGAAGCAGTAGCCATGACGGGAACGATCTGGTATTCCGTCGATGGCCATGGGAATTCCTCACTTCAGATCAGTTGTTACCGCTCCGCGATCGGCACAACCTTCCGCAGCTCCGGCCCGATGTACTCGCTCAGCGGCCGGATGATCCGGTTGTTCTCCTGCTGCTCCATGATGTGGGCGCACCAGCCGGTCACGCGGCTGCACACAAAGATCGGCGTGTAAAGCTCGATGGGAATGCCAAGCTGGTAATACGCGTGGGCGGCGGGATAGTCCGTGTTGGGATGAATGTTCTTTTCCTTGAGCATCAGCTCCTGCAGCTTGTCGGCAATCTCAATCAAGTAACCTTGACCGGTCATCTTGGCGAGCTGCACCGACCATTCGCGCAATATGCCCGCGCGGTGATCGCCATTCTTATAGACGCGATGCCCGAAGCCCATGATGAGCTTCTTGTTGTCGGGATGGGCCTTGTTGTGCTCCTGCACGTCGCGGTACCACTTCTCAACGTTCTCCGGCTTGCCGATTTCGAGGAACATCCGCATCGCGGCTTCGTTGGCGCCGCCATGTAATGGACCCTTGAGCGCCCCGATTGCCCCGCTCACCGCTGAGTGCATGTCCGAAAGCGTTGAAGCAATCGTCCGTGCGGTGAAGGTCGAGGCGTTGAACTCGTGCTCCGCGTAAAGGATGAGCGTGCCGTCGAGCACCTTGCCGTAAAAGTCCGGCAGGTCTGTCTTGCCCAGCATCATCGCCAGAAGATTGGCCCCGTGAGACTTGCTCGGCGATGGCGCTACCGCCGCCACGCCGGTCGTCTGCTGCGCCCACAAACCGAGCGAGAAGGCCATCTGCCCGAGCAATCGCTCGCTCTTGCGCAGATTGGCCGCGCGGGAATTGTCCTGGGCGTCGGGGTCGTAATGCCCCAGCAGCGATGCCACGCTGCGGAGCATGTCCATCGGGGGGATAGTCTTGGGCATGGCGGCGACCGCGGTGGTCACCTGCTCCGGCAGATTCATCGCCGCCCGGACGCGCCCGCGGAAATTATTCAACTCCGCCTTCTTGGGCAATTCGCCATGCAGCAGCAGGTAGGCGACTTCATCGAATGTCGCGTTGGCCGCCAGATCGGCAATGTCGTATCCGCGATAGCGCAGTCCGCGCTGGGTCACTTCGCCGATGGCGCTTTGCCCGGCGACCATTCCTTCGAGTCCGGCCTTGAATGCCGTAGATTCAGACTTTGATTCAGCCATGTGAGCCTCCAGCAAGGTTGTGCGTGGAGGTCCATCCTATAGGGGCGCGGACAGGCTGTAAAAACCGAATGTGGGATGAGAGGGATCTAGGCTAGTGGCGGGGGTCTAATTTCATTTCATTATGTGAATCGTCGCAGAGTTCGGCGATGGGCATGCCCAAACCCTTCAACTCCTGTGTGCGGGCCAGGCTCTTGGCCAACCGTTCGCGAAGCAACTGGTTCATCATGGACAGCTCGCGGCATTGGGCGCGCAGCTGTGCCAGGTTGGAGTCGAATTCGCACAGGAGTTGCACTGTCCTGGCGGCGGTGCCCTGGGTGGAACCTGCCAGTTTGGTAGCGGTCTGTTCAAGCGAATCGATCGTCGAATCAATCAACGTGTCGACCTGCGACATGGTGGTGCTTCCTGGTTGGTCGTCGAATACCGGAATTATACGGGGGGGGCGCGCAGCACATCAAGAAAAAAGTCAATGCGGATGAAAGAGCGCAAATGGGACTGCCAACAGGGCTTACGATTCGATGGCGGAATGGGGATATGGATGAATTCAAATAGCCACTAAGCCACGCAGCCACATGGCCACGAAGGGTAGAAAATGGCAGCGCATGCCACGCAGGCTACTTGCCCGGCAGGTGATTCATCATCGAGCGACAGGTCTTCTCGCAGCGGCGACATTCCTCCGCGCAGCGCTTCATGTGATCGTCCGATGGAAACTTTTCGCAGGCGGCGCCGCAATCGGCGCAGGCCTTGGCGCAGGCATCCACGATCCAATTCGCAAACGGGCCACCGCGGGCGCAGATCTCGGCGCAGGCCGAGCAAATGGTGGCGCAGTCGCGGCAGGTCGCCAGCGTCGTGGCATGTTCCTTCATCCCCTCACCCAGCTTGTGGGCGCAGTGGGTGGCACACTGGTCGCAGGCCCGCTGGCAGTCGCCGCAGGCCTTGGCGCAATCCTGCATCATCGAGTCATGCTCGTGGTGCATGTCCATGGCGCCGCCCTTGGCGGGCTCGTGCTTGCCGGGTTCATGTTTCGAGGGCTCGTGCTTCGCAGGTTCATGCTGCGCAAGGGCCACGACGGCCCCGAGCGCCAGAATCACGCCTGTCAATCCACTCATTCGCCGCGCATTCATGGGAACCATCCTTTCATCGCCCCCGCAGGCCGGCGTCGCCGGCGGAATGACCCTGACGAACGCGCTTGCGGCCGGCCATTTCGAAAATGTAGTTTCAGTTCAGGAGATAAATCAGCGCTTATCCGCAATTCAGCGGACGAGGCCAGTTGCTTCTTCGCCATAGCCACGAATAAGCAGCATCTCCTACGGGGTTTGTTCGGGTTCGGCGAGCGTGGCGCTACTGGAAAGTTGATGGGCGAGAGTAGCAAGTAGAGCGGTGGGCTGGTTCCCCCAATCAACTTTATCCTTTCCCAGACGAGCAGCAGATCGGGTGAAAAGGAAAAACGAAGTTGGGTGGTCTGCATTTTGACGCTGTCCAGCAGCCTCTGCGCCAATTGCTTACAATCCTGCATCTGTTCACGGATGACGCCAGACCCGAGGGAACGGGCAGCCTCTCGCAATCATGTCGCTGCAACTGGCCCATGAGGTCCGCATGTCCCATGAGGGCGGCCCCGAAAACCCGGAACCCATGAAGACGGAGCCGGACCGCACGGTTCAGCCGGTTGGCCGGGAAGGTCCACCGCGGTTGCCGTTCGTGGTCGTCGGCGTGGGGGCCTCGGCTGGGGGGCTGGAGGCCTTTACCGAATTCTTGAGCGCGGTCCCGGCCGACAGCGGCATGGCCTTCGTGCTCGTGCAGCATCTTGCTCCCGATCGCGAAAGCATGGTCGCACAAATCCTGCAGCGCAAGACGCCTCTCACAGTTTACGAGGTCGAAGACAACATGCCGCTCAAGCCGAATCACGTTTACGTGATTCGGCCCGGGCACGTGCTGCGGATTCACGATGGCGCGCTGCACCTCGGCGAGCGGGTGGAGAAGCCGCAGCACAACCGCCCGGTGGATGACTTCTTCCGCTCACTGGCCGAGGAGCAGCGCGAGCGGTCGGTCGGCATCATCCTGAGCGGCATGGGCTCCAATGGCACGGCCGGGGCCCAAGCCATCAAGGTGGTCGGCGGCCTATGCATTGCCCAGGACCCAGACACCGCCATCCAGGCCTCCATGCCGCGCAGCTTGATCAACGCGGGATATTCCGATTTTGTCATGCGACCCGCGGAGATGCCCGAGTTCCTGATGCGCTATGCCCAGCATCCCTACGTGCGCGGCGAAAGTGTTGAGGAGACCAACGATCGGCAGGTTCAGCAGAGCATCGTCGAGATCATCAATATCCTGCGCCTAAAGACCAAGCGCGATTTCAGTCCCTACAAGCGGCCGACCGTGCAGCGCCGCATCCTCCGGCGGATGGGGTTGAACCGGATCGAGCAGTTTGGCGAGTATGCCAAGCTGCTGCGCCGCAGTCCGACCGAGGCCACGGCACTGGCCGACGATCTGATGATCCACGTCACCGGGTTCTTTCGCGATCCGGAGGCCTGGGAGACCCTGCGGCAGAAGATCGTGACCCCGCTGGTGGCCCAAAGCACGCCGGGTGCGGACATCCGTTGCTGGGTCTCGGCCTGCTCCAGCGGCGAAGAGGCCTACACCCTGGCGATGCTGCTGACCGAAGCGGCCGAGGCAGCGGAAAAACACTTCAACGTCAAGGTATTCGCCACGGACACGGCCCAGCGCACGCTGATGTATGCCCGCAGCGGCCTGTACCCCGGCGGCATCGAGACCGAAATTGCGCCGGCCCGATTGGAGCGCTTCTTTGAGCGCGATGATTCGCTCTATCGCATCAAGCGCGAGCTACGCGAGATGGTGGTCTTCGCCCCGCAGAACGTGGTGGAGGCCCCGCCGTTCTCGCGGCTGGATATCGTCACCTGTCGAAATCTCCTGATCTACCTCGAGCCCGAGGTGCAGCGCCGCATCCTGACCATGCTGCACTTCGGCCTGCGCGAGAATGGCGCGCTCTTTCTGGGAAGCAGCGAGACCATCACCGGCTGCGAGGATCTTTTCGAGCCGCTGGACCGCAAGTGGCGGATTTATAAGCGGGTCGGCAATGGGCGTAGCGCGCAACTGCCCCTGACAATTCCCCGCACGGTGCCGCGCCCGGCTACTGCGATTCACCCGGCCGAGGCTTATGCCTCGCTTGGGCAGATCACGCAGCGGGCCATGCTGGCGCGGCACACGCCCGCATCGGTGGTGGTGGACCGCGAATTCAAGATCATCTACTTCCATGGCAACACCACGCCCTTTCTCACCCAGCCCGATGGCGAGCCGACTTCCGATCTGCTCAGCGTGGTCCATGTGGAAATGCGTGGGGCGGTGCGCTCAGCACTCATGTACGCCACGCGGCACAAGGGCTTCGGGACTGCCCGCGATGGCGTCATTGATACTGTGGCGGGGCGACGTCGGGTGGAAATCACGGTCGAACCGCTGGACTTCGGCTCACCGGGCGGCAATCTGCTGGTGAACTTTAATCTTCGCGTGGAGCCGGCATTTTTGGAGCCCGCGGATACCGATGACGAGGCCCCGCCGGTCAATCTGGTGTCCGAACTTCAGCGGACGCGGGATGAATTGCAGAGCGCCGTGGAAGAGCTGCAATCCAGCAACGAGGAATTGCAGGCCTCCAACGAAGAGGTCATGAGCGTCAATGAGGAATTGCAAAGCTCCAACGAGGAGCTGGAGACCTCCAAGGAGGAGATGCAATCGCTCAATGAGGAATTGAGCACGGTCAACTCCCAGTTGCATGCCAAGAATGACGAACTCGAGCGGACCAACAACGACCTGGCCAGCCTGCTGAGCAGCACCAGCATCGCGGTGATCTTCCTGGACACGGCGTTCCGCATCCGCAGGTTCACGCCGGCCATGCGCGACCTGCTCGATGTATTGCCGTCCGACATTGGCCGGCCGCTGAAAGACCTGAATCAAAAGTTCACCGACCCGGCTTTGCTGTCCGACGCGGCCGCGGTACTGGACAAGCTGATTCCCCGGGAAGTCGAGATCAGAAGCGACCGCGGGCTGTTCTACCTGCGCCGCGTGCTTCCCTATCGCACAATCGAAAATCGCATCGACGGCGTGGTCATTACATTCGTCGATATCACCGAGGCCAAGCGCTCCGAGGACGAATTGAAGGAGGCCAAGCAGTCCGCTGAGCACGCTAATACCACCAAGGACCGCTTTCTGGCCATGCTCTCGCACGAACTGCGCACGCCGCTCACGCCGATCGCCCTGGCGCTCTCCGAATCGCTGGCCGATCCCGCCATGACCGGTCGCATGCGCGAAACGATCGAAATGATCCGTCGCAACCTGGCGATCGAGACCCGCTTGATCGACGACCTGCTCGACCTGAGCCGGGTGATGAGCGGCAAGCTGCGCATCACCCGCGGCGCCGTGCACCTGCACGACGTGCTGCAGCACGCCGTCCGCATCGTGAGCAACGACGCCAAGACCAAGGATTTGACGCTTGACGTCAAATTGGATGCGGCCAATGACACGGTCTCGGGCGACGACGCACGTCTTCACCAGGTGTTTGTGAATCTACTGGGCAACGCGATCAAGTTCACGCCGGCGCGCGGCAAAATTCACGTGCGCACGCGCAATGCGCCCGGTCAAATAGAAGTAGAAGTCTCCGATAGCGGGGCCGGCATCGCGCCCGAACTCATCGCCCGCATCTTCGAACCCTTCGAACAAGGCAACGCACCGGGCTCGCGCAAGGGCGGGGGCCTGGGCCTGGGTCTGGCCATCACCCGAACCATCGTGGAAATGCACGATGGAGAAATTACCGCTCGAAGTGATGGAGCGGGCCGCGGGGCCGCGTTCGCGGTGTCGTTACCACTGCTGACCGGCGGCGACACGACATTGGCGGATTCGAAAGCAAAAGGATCGCAGCGCCAATCCCAGTCGGACAACGCGTCTCAGTCGGCAGCCTCATCCGCATTCGCCCCGCGCAATATCCTCGTCGTGGAAGACAATCGCGACACGGCCAATGTCATGCACCGCATCCTCGTACACTTCGGCCACCACGTGCGAACCACGGACAGCGTGGCCGGGGCGCTAAAGCTGGCCGAGCAGGAGCATCCCGAAATCTTGATCAGCGACATCAGTCTGGCAGACGGATCGGGCCACGATCTGATGAAAGCGCTGAACCGCCGTCGTCCCACGCGCGGCATCGCCGTCAGCGGCCTCGGGCAGGAGCAGGACATCCGCCGCAGCGAGGACGCCGGCTTCCACGAGCACCTCACCAAGCCAGTGGACATCGAAGCGCTGAAAGGCGCGCTGCAGCGGCTGTTCAGCGAGTAGTTTAACAACAGAACGCACCACCCAAGTTTCGCCCGGTAGGGCGCACGATGGTAGCCGGTGGCTTCAGCCACCGGAAATCGACATTAAGTTTTTTTCCGCCCGGTAGGGCGGTCGAGATGTGCGGCGCGCCAAGTCTTCCCCGAATTTGAGCCCTCGTCGGCCCTAACGGGCCGAGATAAGAACCATGGGGAGTTCTGTCCCAGAGGCTGAAGCCTCTGGCAACCATCGTGCGCCCTGACGGGCGAAAGGTCACTTTCCCGTGGCCGCTTGATCGATGGCGTTCAATCCGTCGTAATCAAGCAGGTCATAAAGCTGCTTGCGCGTCTGCATGCGGTCGATCCACGCATTCTGATGGCCGTCGCGCTTGAGATCCGCGAGCATTTTTTCGATCGCGCCGAATGCGACACGCAGGCAGGTCTGCGGATAGATCACCATGCGGTAGCCCATTGCTGCCAGCTCCTTCAGGCTGAGCAAAGGTGTCTTGCCGAACTCGGTCATGTTGGCCAGCAGAGGGGCCTTCACGCGCTTTGCAAACTCAGCGAGTTCCTCTGCGCCGGTCATGGCTTCGGGAAAAATCGCATCCGCGCCGGCATCGAGATATTGCTTCGCGCGGTCTACGGCGTCGTCGAATGAGGTCACGCCGCGGGCATCGGTCCGCGCGATGATGAGGAAGTCCGGATCGATGCGAGCGGCACAGGCGGCGCGAATTTTCTGCACCATGTCGGCGGTGGTGGTCAGGGCTTTGCCGTCGAGGTGTCCGCACTTTTTGGGGAGTATCTGGTCTTCGAGGTGCAGGCCCGACACACCGGCGGCTTCAAACTCGCGGACCGTGCGTGCCGCGTTGATGGCCTCGCCGAATCCGGTGTCGGCATCGACGATGACCGGCACCGTCACCGCCGCGACGATGGCCCGGGCATGGGCGACCGCCTCGGACATGGTGGTCATGCCGACATCGGGCAGGCCATAGACGGCATTCGACATGCCGGCGCCGGAGACATAGACCGCGTCGAAGCCGGCCTTCTCAATCGCCCGCGCCGCAAGGGCATTGAATGCCCCGGGCATGGCGACCGTGGATTTGGCGATAAGGTCGCGGAGCCGGCGATTGCGTGTGTTTGGCATGGTGGCATTATCTTGGAATCCGCCGCCGGGTGCCAACGGAGGCGGGTTTCCCCTGGGTTTTAAGGGAAGCAACGATAATGTCCGATATCAGAAATAGTTGCGCGGCGGGCCGTTTCAGCACTGAAATCGGCCTCGCAACGCGCGGCAGGCGAGGATCACAGAGTTCGAGAGGGGAAACACGGAGATCTTGCCATGTCAGGACATGCGCCGGAATTCCCAACGCTCACAGGTCGACTGCGCCGCTGGCTGGCGGAGGGCTCCGACTGGGGGCTATCCGTCGTGATGCTGGGGTTGTCGGTGCTTGCATTTGCGACCGCTGTGGCTTGTGCGACGCTGATGTCTAGTTGAGCATCGTCTCTCGATCGGGTGTTGTCGTGAAGTACGCGGTCCCGCAAAGGGCCGTATCTGGCTGATCGCCGTTTACAAAAAGCAATCAGCAAACGCGTATCCGCGTCTTGACTCCTGCCCTTTGATCCTTCATTCCGGCCAGCAGCGTCGCTTGACGGCCTGCCCCTTTTTGCCTTCAAATCACGCACCTGTAATGACTTCGCATCGCCGGCGGGCCGTGAGTTTCGTCGGGGCCGTCTCCGCCTGAATGCGGCTTGAATCTGCCGCGTGGGCGTGTATAACGGCGGAAGATTGTGAAGGATTTAACGAAGTCGACCGCATCGATCGGCGGCTTCGCACCGGAGTCGGGATTTGGCGACCATTTCGCTGCCGTGGATAGAAGTCGAGCCGGGATCCCGTGCGGGCCAGCGGCGCAAGGCGATCGCCATTCTCTTGACCCTGGCGGCGGTCTGCTTCGTCATCGCGGGGGCGTGCTACAACGCGCCGTTTTTTAAGCTTGGCGACGCGAAACTCATTCAAGACTGGAAGGTCATCGTCGCATTTCTTGGGGTCCTGGGCCCGGCGGCGACCGGCGCGGTCCTGTTGCTGGGGGCCTTTGCGGTTTATGCCTATCGCCAGATCGGAGAATTTCTGCTCTGGGGATACACGGCCCTGGTCGTCTTTATCGGTGGAATCGTCGGCATCTGCCTGATCGTCTGGCTGCACGCCATCCTGTTCCGATACGTCGCTCACCTGGAATCAGACCCCACGGTGAACGTTGCGACGGACACAGTCAATCTCGGCATCGGCTATTCCGCGCCGCTGACGGCCCGTGAAATCTACAACGGTATACAGGACAAGATTGACCTCCCGCTGGCTGCGTATGCGCTCTGGCCGATTCAGATTCCGCTGGTGCGGGATTTGCTGGCCGTCGGCGGCGTGATCGGGTTCATCAGCGTGATTCCGCTTTTCGGCATCTGGTGGGAGCGCAAGGTGGCCGGGCGCATGCAATCGCGGCTTGGGCCGATGCGCGTGGGCGGGTGGCATGGCTGGGCTCAATCCATCGCAGATGGCATCAAGCTGATCTTCAAGGAAGATCTCGTCCCCGCTGAGGGCGACTCGGTTCTCTTCAGGCTCGCGCCGTATCTGGCGTTCGTGCCGGCGGTGTGCGCGTTCATTGCACTGCCGTTCGCGACTACATACGTCTTTCGCGAGTTGGACGTCGCGCTCATCTTCATTCTTGCCATGCTCGGCATCGAAGTGATTGGCGTCATCCTCGCCGGCTGGGCCAGCAACAACAAATGGTCGGTCTATGGCGCGATGCGCGAGGCCTGCCAGATGGTTTCGTATGAAATTCCCATGGGCATGGCTTTGCTCATTCCCGTCATGGTGGCCGGATCGCTGAATCTCTCGCATATCGTCGACGGCTTCAAGAATGCCGACGGAACGATTGCATTCGCGGGACAAACCGACGGTTTTGCCTCGTGGCTGGCGTGGAAAAACCCGTGGTGCTTCATCGCGTTTTTCTGCTACTACACGGCGTCGCTGGCCTCCTGTAAGCGAGCTCCGTTCGATCTGCCCGAGAGCGAGTCCGAACTGGTTGCGGGCTTCCACACGGAATACAGCGGCTTCCGCTGGAGCCTTTTCTTCTTCGCTGAATACGCGGCCATGTTCGCGGTGAGCGGACTGGCAGTCATTCTCTTCCTCGGCGGTTGGAAGGGCCCACTGCCGATGTCAATGGCGCCGACGGGCGACGGTCTGCCGGCGATTCTCATTCGAGGACTTTTTTTTGACGGCCCCATCATCTTCATTGCCAAGGGCTGGATTCTCTTCTACGTGCAACTTTGGATTCGCTGGACACTTCCGCGCATCCGGATTGATCAAGTGCTTTACGCGTGCATCCAGGTGCTGCTGCCGCTGACCATGTTGGTCCTGCTGGCCAATACGCTATGGCTGCTGGCCGTGGATGCATCCGACGCCATGCGCGCGGTCGATTCCGCGATTCACTGGGTTCTGGTCATCATTGGTCTGGTGACGGTCATCGGATGCCTGGTGATCGCGACGTATGGATACATCCATCGGCGACGTTTGCCGGGGCCATTGGTGATCGAGCATTTGCCGGGGAGTTGATTTAATGCACGAGCAACCGGCCCTGCGATGCGTGTTGTGCAAGGGAGAGATGCAACTCGGATTCGTAGCGGATAAGTATCACATGCAGGTCGTGGATGTGCCTCAGTGGTATCCGAACTCGCCCAAGAGAGGTTGGTTCGGCGGAGTCAAGCGACCGGAAGGAACCCTTGAAGTGCAGACGTTTCGATGCAGCGCTTGCGGTTATTTAATGAGCTTTGCGACTGAGTGAGTTGAGCGACCGTATGTCGATAGACGGATTGGCATTTTACATTTTTGCTGGCGTGGCCCTGATTTCGGCCATCGGTATCGTCGTGTCCACCAACATCGTGCGCACGGCCGTCTTTCTGCTGGGGACACTCGGTTCGGTAGCGGGGTTGTACTTCCTGCTCGACGCCACACTGCTCGCGGTGATCCAACTGATCGTGTACGCCGGCGGCACGCTTGTTCTGATCATTTTCGGCGTCATGCTGACCAGCAAGAGCCCCTGGATGAAGTTCAGCGCCACGCGACCGCAGGTGCTCGGCGCGGCATTCGTGGCAATCCTGATGGCCATCGGTTTGTGGACACTCACGCTTCGCGCCGACTGGCCGAATGCCCACCCGATGACCACACCGCCGCAGGTGGCCGACGCCGGTAACGCGTTGTTGACTGATTTCCTGGTTCCATTTGAGGCGGCCAGCGTGCTGCTGCTCGTGGTCATGATCGGCGCGGCCTATTTGGCGCGACCGGAGAAGTAATCGATGGTGGGATTGACACACTATCTGGCCCTGTCCGCCGCGATCTTTTCGCTCGGCGTGCTGACCATGTGCATCAAGCGCAATGCCATCGGCATTCTGATCGGCGTCGAGCTGGTGCTGAATGCGGCCAACATCAATCTCGTGGCCTTTAGCAAGTATCAGTCCGGCACGATCAGCGGACAGATCTTTGCGGTGTTCGTCATTTTGCTCGCGGCGGCCGAGGCGGCCATCGCCATCGCCATTTTCATGAACTTCTACAACAGCGTGCAGACCATCGACGTGGACCGCGGAGACACGCTGAGGGGCTGACGCTCTCCCGAATTTATGCCTGACTATCAGACAAGATTGATTCTCGGCGTGCTGATCCCCCTGATCAGCTTCGTCATTCTTGCGCTCTTCGGTCCGCGGCTGGGCAAGCCCCGGGCGTCATGGGTGGCGCTGGCCGCCATTGGGTTGTCGTGCCTTCTATCGACATCCGTTCTTATCGGCTGGCTCGGCTGCGACACGGCCCAGCGCGAACAGCTCAACCAGGGGGCGGCACGTTACCATTGGTCCGATCTCGGCAGCATCTCGCTCGACGTCGGCGTCAAGCTCGACAGCCTGACCGTGATCATGTTCTTCATGGTCACTTTCATCGCCTTCTGGATTCACTTTTTCTCGATCGGCTATATGGCCGGACACAGCGACGAGGTCGATGGCACCAGCAAGTACCATCGCTTCTTCGCATACCTGTCGCTCTTTTGTTTCTCCATGCTCGGCCTGGTGATTAGCAGCAGCCTGCTCTTCATGTTCTTTTTCTGGGAGCTAGTCGGCCTCTGCTCGTATCTGCTGATTGGCTTCTATTTCGACAAGAAGTACGCGTCGAACGCCGCCATGAAGGCCTTCATCACCAATCGCGTTGGCGATCTGGGTTTCATCGTCGGATTGATGATGGTCGCCGCCTTCCTCGGCACGCTCGATATTGAACAGTCCGCCAAAGTCTTCGCGGGACAGTTCGAACATCAGACCGGTATTTTTGCCGCCAGCTTCACGCTCTTCGGGATTCATGTTTCCGGAATGGCCGTTGCAACCATGATGGGCATCGGCCTGTTCTGCGGCGCGATGGGCAAAAGCGCCCAGTTCCCGCTGCACGTCTGGCTGCCCGACGCGATGGCCGGTCCGACACCAGTGTCCGCGCTGATCCATGCCGCCACGATGGTCGCCGCCGGCGTCTATCTCGTCGCGCGGATCTTCCGACTGCTGACGCCCGATGCGCAGTTCTTCATCGCGGTCATCGGCTGCGTCACGCTAACCATCACCGCGCTGATCGCCATCGTGCAGACCGACATCAAAAAGGTGCTGGCGTATTCGACGCTCAGTCAGCTCGGATACATGATCTTCGGCATGGGCGTCGGAGCCTGGGTCGCAGCGCTGTTCCACCTCATGACCCACGCCTTCTTCAAGGCCATGCTCTTCCTCGGCTCCGGCCAGGTCATCGAAGGCTGCCATCACGAGCAGGACATGCGCAAGATGGGCGGCCTGAAGAATAAGATGCCGGTCACCTGCTGGACGTTCTTCATCGGCGTGCTGGCGATTGCCGGATTTGGAATTCCAGGCGCCCATCTCGGCCTCGGCGGCTATTTCAGCAAGGATGAAATCCTGGCCGTGGCCTACGAGCGTACCTTTAACTGGGGAAATATTGCAGAGCAGACGAGCCCCGAGGAACACGCCCGTTCAAATGACGACGATGCGAGACGGTTCATCAGGCCGGTCAGCCTTCAAGCGGACGACAAGGCTTCAAACGTTGCGGCTGACATTCAACTCGCAATGGCGGATGAACACGGCGCAGGCCACAGCGATGCGCACGACGCTGCCGACGAGCACTCCACTGCGACGCCGGAGAAGCGGAAGATCGCCATGGGATTGCGCTCGCTTCCGAAGTGGATGTTCTGGCTGCCGATCATCATCGCCTACGTCACGCCTTTTTACATGATGCGCGCCTGGTGGATGACCTTCTGCGGCAAGCCGCGCGACCATCATGTCTACGACCACGCACACGAGGACTGGAGGATGTTCGTCCCGCTCGTGGTGCTAGCCGGGGGGACCATCTGGTGCAGCTATTTTCTGTTCCGGCCCATGATCTACGACGCGGCATTGAAGGCCACTGACGCCGCGGCGACAGTCGCGCTGGACGGCGAGGCCCATGCCCCCGGCATGATGATGTCGCTGACCCACGGAACAGACATCTGGAGCAACCCGCACATGGCGCTGGCCCGCATCGTGGGCTGGTCGTGGCTGGCGGGTATGGGCCTGGCGGCCTTTATCTATTGGGGCGGATTGGGACTGGCGTCGCGGATCAAGCGGGCGCCGCTATTCAGTGCCGCCCATGCGGCGCTGGAGCGCAAGCTTTACTTTGATGATCTGTACGACAACGTGCTGGTCGGCGGCACAGTCTTGATCGCATATGCGTGCAAATGGTTCGACAAGATTTTTGTTGATGGATTCGTCAACGGTACAGCCTTTGCCACCAAGGCGATCGCACTCATCTCGGGCCGGCAGTTGGACATGAAGGTCAATGAAGGCGACCTCGGACTGGTCGATGCGGTTTACAACGGCATCATCGGCCAGGGTGCCATGGGCATCGCCACCGCGATTCGCCGCCCGCAAAGCGGCCGCATTCGTTCGTACATCGCACTGGCCGCGGGTTCGGCGGCCGTGGTGTTGATCATCATCCTGTTCCGGGAGCAGATTGCAGACTCATGGCAGTGGCTGACCACCGGTCGAACGGCGGCGGCGGCGACACCGTGAGAATCAAAATGTTGAAGCGCGCGGCGTGCTAGCCGCGCGGGGAGTCAGACGTCCGTGACACACATTCTCGATTGGATCATCTTCATCCCTCTGATCGGCATGGTTGCCGTGCTGATCGCGCCCAAAGGGATGGCCCGCGGCATCACATTTCTTACGACGGGTGTCGTCCTGCTTTTATCGATGGGCCTGTTCGGACCGTTCCTGGCGGGAGGCTATGGCGCCAGGGGCTATGGACAACTTCAGTTTGAGCACAAGCTGGATTGGATCCACGTCGGCGCGTTCAACATCAATTATCACATCGGGCTCGATGGTCTTTCCTTCCCGCTCGTCATTCTCACCACGTTGATTACCTTCCTCGCCGCGTGGACCTGCTGGAACTTTGAACACTGGAACGTGAACCGCGGGCCGAAGGGTTTCTTCGCCCTGTTTCTCATGCTGGAAACGGGCGTGCTGGGCACGTTCGCCTCGATCGATTTCTTCCTCTTCTACGTCTTCTGGGAAGTGATGCTGCTGCCGATGTACTTCCTCATCGGCGTGTGGGGCGGGCCGCGGAAGGAATATGCTGCGATCAAATTCTTCATCTTCACTCTGGCAGGCTCGGTGCTGATGCTGATCGCCTTGCTGGCGATGTTCTATGCCTCGGCCGAAGCGCTCGGCGGCACCGGCACCTTCAATCTCATCGAGTACGCCACCAACCCGAAGATTCAAAACCTCTTTAACAGCGACACGAAGCAATTCCTCGACCGGTGGAACTTCGGCAAGGCCATGTTCATCATGCTCTTCATCGGTTTCGCGGTGAAGGTGCCGGTCTTCCCGTTCCACACCTGGTTGCCGGACGCACATGTCGAGGCGCCCACGCCAATCTCCATGATCCTCGCGGGTATTCTGCTGAAGCTCGGCGCGTACGGGTTCCTGCGGGTTTGCTATCCCATCTTCCCGGCCGCCGCGACGTCGCTGGCCTTTGTATTGGCCACGCTCGGCGTGATCAACATCATTTATGGCGCGCTCTGCGCGATGGCCCAGTCCGACTTCAAGCGCCTGGTCGCCTACAGCTCGATCAGCCACATGGGTTACGTGCTACTCGGCATCGCGGTCATGACCCACGCCGGCTTCCAGGGTGCGATGTTCCAGATTCTGGCCCACGGCGTCAGCAGCCCGATGTGCTTCTTTTTGGTCGGCGTAATTTATGATCGAGCCCACCATCGCGACATCAATCGCTTCGGCGGAATCTGGCTGCAGATGCCGACCTACGGTTCGCTGGCCACGCTGGGTTTTTTCGCCTCGCTCGGCCTGCCGGCCCTGTGCGGATTCATCGGCGAGTTCTGGGTGCTGATCGGCACCTGGGCGGCCTCGCCCGTGCGCGGATTTGAGTGGGCACGCCCGATGGCGGTCATCGCGGCCTTCGGCGTCGTATTGACAGCCGGCTATATCCTCTGGGTCATCCAGCGGGTCTATCTGGGCAAGCGCCGCGAAGAATATGCCGGCTTCCCGGATGCATCGGCCCGCGAAATCGCCATTCTTCTGCCGATGGCGGCTTTGGCCATCTTCATGGGCATTCTGCCGCAGTACACCTTTGACCTCATGAACGGCACGCTCGGGCCGCTGCTGGAAAGCATTCGCAGCACGTCCGCAAGCGTCGCCATGGCGATGGGAGGCTGATCGCGTCAATGAACCTCCTCCCACTGGCTTCGATGTGGTTGCCGACCGGCCCCGATATGGGCTACATCCAGCCCCTGCTCGGATTTGTGGTGACAATTGTTGCGATACTCGTTGCGTCTCTTCTGGTGGGGCGCAATTGGCGCGTAACCGGCACAATCGCCGTGCTCGGCTCGCTGGCCACGGCCATCCTGTGCGTTCGCGATTTCGACCGCCCCGAGGGCTGGGCCGGACTGGCCCCCAACGGCGCGGCCCCGATGCTGGTGGTCGATCAGTTCAGCCTCTTCTTCATTTTCCTGGTCAGTCTATTTCTGGCCGGCGTCAGCGGCTTATGGTATCTCGGCCAAACGGCCCATCAGCCCGAAAGCCTGGCCCGAAAGCACGACGCCGTAGAGTTCTTCGTGCTGTTCATCGGCAGCGCCCTTGGCATGTCGCTCATGGTCAGCACCACGAACCTGCTCATGGTCGTGCTGGCTGTCGAAATGGCCTCGCTGCCGTCATATGCACTCGCGGGCTTTCGCAAGAAGCACCGCTTAGCCGCCGAGGCCTCGCTCAAATATGTGCTCTTCGGATCGATCACCAGCGCCATCATGATCTATGGCTCGTCGCTGCTGTACGGTCGGTACCAGACGCTCGATCTCATCCGCATCGGAACCGGCATCGCCCAGGAGACTCAAGCGGGGGGGCTGCCAATTATCACCGGCGTCGCACTGTTTGGCGTGCTGGTGGGCATCGCATTCAAAGTCTCGGCCGTGCCGTTCCACTTCTGGTGTCCCGACGTGTTTGAAGGCGCATCCATCGAGGTGACGACCTGGCTCTCCGTCGCCAGCAAGGCGGCGGGACTTGGCCTTATGCTCCGACTGATGTCTGCGATCGCGGCCACCCCGGGCTCCGTGTATCCGTTGCAGAATTCGATCAGCCTCGCAGTCGCCGTCATGGCCGCAATCACCTGCACCGTCGGCAACTTCGCCGCATTCCGGCAGACCAATCTCAAGCGATTGCTTGCCTTCAGCTCAATTGCCCATGCGGGTTACATGCTGATGGCCGTCGCGATCATCTGGCATCCGTCCGGCGGCCGGGCAGATGAGGTGCATCCCGGCTTCTCGGCGCTGGCCGCGTATCTGGTCGTCTATCTCTTCATGAACTTGGGCGCCTTCGGCGTCGTGGCCATGGTCTATTGGGAGACCGGTCGCGAAACCATCGACGGCATGTACGGCCTGATTCGCCGCCAGCCGGTGCTGGCCGTGGCGATGGCGGTGTGCCTGTTCAGCCTCATCGGCCTGCCGCCGCTTGGCGGGTTCATGGCCAAGCTCTGGCTGATCGCGGCCCTGTGGAACGCAAACCTCGAGTGGCTGGTCATCGTCGCGGTTGCAAATACCGCCATCAGTCTTTATTACTACGTGCGGATCATCCGCGCCATGATGATGGTGGATGACGGCCAGGCGCCGGTGCGGGCGCCACTGCTGGGCCAGGCCCTCGCCGTGGTGTGCGCGGTCGCCATCCTGCTTACTGGCACGATGTTCGCGGGACGGCTCAAGGGTTTCGCCGATGAGCGCTCGTCGAATCTTTATGCGATGTCGGACTCGGGTCCGTTGAGGTTCTCGCACGCCGGTCCTGCAGCAGCGGCAAAGACAACCCAGGTTATCGCCCAGCGGCAGGACTGATCATGCCAGACCCCGTGTCCATTTTGAACGGCCTGCTTCACGCCGAACACAGCAGCTTGGTAAATCAGTTGCGCGAGGCGGGACCCTTCGTAAGTCAGGCCACCGCAAAGGAACGGCTGGTGGTCGACCAGATGCTGGCCGATGAGACCAGCCACGAGCGCGGCTTGGTTGAACTCATTGTCTGGCTGCGCGGCACGCCCAATCTGGGTCCGGTGCCCACGGAAGTGGGCAGTCTTCACTATTTGACTTTGTCATTCCTGATGCCGCGGATCACCGCTTCGAAGGAAGCGCTCATCCGGGCCTATGAGTCCGCGGGCTCAACTGGAATTCCGCGAGTCGACCAATTCAAGAATCGCTGCCTGGACGACCATCGCCGACATCTGCAGGATCTCCGCCGAATCCATGGCGGCATGGCCGCACCCGCGGCCCACTGATAACACCAATTCTCGAAATGCCTAGTGGTGTGATTCTGCCGCCGGCTCCGCTGCTTTCGACTGGATGTGCGCTTCGGATTTCGGCTGAGACTCGGCTTCATGCCCGGCCCCGGTGTCCGATTCATCCTCCGCCTCAGGTGTACGCGATTGAGAGACCGGCATCGACTGCTCGGTGAAAATCACCTCCACCCGCTGATTCTTGGTGTGCTCGTCGGCGCTATAGGCCGTCTCCTGGGCCCGGTCATAATCGCCGCAGATGACGATTCTCATTTGCCGGGCGTCGATGCCGAATGATTCCAATTCGGCGGCCACGGCCGCGGCCCGCTTGTAGCACAGCTCGCGCCCGTGGTCCTTCGCGCTCGTGGCTTCGACTGTGCTGCAATGACCACGCACTTCGATCATGGTCATGATGCCCTTGAATTGAATCGCAATCGATCTCGCCTTCTTGCGCGTTTCGTCCGACAAGGCGGACGACTGCGCCTCGAAGGGCACTGAACCGCACAGCTCGCGATACTTACTCGCCCGGATCGACTCTACGTCGTGCTTGTCGCCCGGTACGCCGGTGGTCCGCGCAAAACCCTTTTCATTGCGCTCCAGCACGCGTCGTATCAGCGGCAGATCCTTGGGGTCGGTCGAGGCCAGGTTGACTGGGTTGTTGAAGCCTTCGCGAATCGCCAGGGCCGCATCGATCATGTCCGGGCTGTTCACCGGATTGCCGTCTTTGTCGGTGCCGCCGACGCCGCCGGCGGCCGGCTTCATGTTCATGGCCAGCATGATGACGAAAAAACCCATCATCAGCGTGACGTTGTCGGCGAATGAAATGAGCCACTCCGGCGCACCCTCGTGCTCGCCTTCATGGCCGCCGCCGCCATGGTGACCACCGCCGCCATGGCCGCCGGACTTGCCGTGGCCATGCCCGCCATCGCCTTTGCCATGCTCTTTATCGTGGTCGGACATGAGTAGTTGTCAGTATTCAGTTGTCAGTTCTCAGTCAGACTAGTCGGCAGTGAACTGACAACTGATCACTGACAACTGACAACCGTCTTTATGCTGCCGCCTTCATCTTGTCTCGCGCCGCCATGGGGAAGAAGGCCATCATCTTCTCCAGCGTGACGCGCGGGTTGTCACCGGCCTGAATCGAGAGCAGGCCCTGCACGATCATCTCGCGATTCACGATTTCCTCGGCCGAGCGCATGCCCAGCTTGTCGCCGATCGGTCCGCAGATCGCGTTCGCGACCACGGTTCCGTACATCGTCGCGCAGACGGCGACTGCGAGCATCTTTCCCATGGTGCCGATGCTGCCGCCTTCGAGGTTGCCGAACATACCGATCTGTCCGACCAGTGTGCCGACCAGTCCGTAACCCGGACCGTAGAGCTTGATGAGGTCGAAGAATTTCTTGCCGGCCTTGTGCCGCTCCTGCATGGCGAGAATCTCCATGCGCAGCGTGGTTTCGACGGATGTTGCGTCGAGTCCGTCGATGGTCATGCGGATGCCGGTGGCCAGAAACGGATCGGCATTCTTTACTTTCTCGTAATCAGCTTCGAGGGCCAGCACGCCTTCGCGCCGCGCCTTGTCCGCGAGCGATGCGACGAGCTTAGCCGTTTCGACCGGGCTTTGTCCCTTGTGAAACATGAAGCGTTTCAGCCAGCCGCCGAGACATTTAATCTTGCTAAGCGGCATGGACATGAAGACAACGCTGACGCTGCCGCCGCCGACCATCAGCACGCCTTCGAGCGAATAGAACATCGCCCAATGGCCTTCCGATGCCTCGAAGCCGACGATGCCGAGGCAGATCGCGCCGATGCCCATTCCAATCAGACTGGCTATGTCCACGGCTGACTCTCTCCCCCGGAAAGCACCCGCGCATAGCCCGCTGGGGGCCTGCGCACGTCTGGAACATCGGCTCGTGCCGGAAATACCTTCATGTAGCGATCCTTCAAAGAGCAAACATTCAAGTCACGGCTGATAAAGGACGCTGCTGCGCGACTATGACGGATTGGTTGCGAGGGTGCGTGAAATGGCCTTATGCTTATGGGCCGCCGCGCAACGGGCCCATCATTGGCCTTTGCAGCAACGCCCGGAAATGGAGAACACCCGCGCATGAAGCTTGCGTTCAACAGCATCGCCAACGTCGGATGGGACCTGCCGACGCTGGTCATGAAGGCCAAGGAATACGGTTATCAGGGGATTGAGCTGCGCGGACTTTCCGGACAGATGGAACTGCCGCTGGCCTCGGAGCTGGCCGCCAGCCCCGCCAGGATCGCGGGACTCATTCGCGACACCGGCGTCGAACTGGTTTGCCTGAGCAGCGCGGCATCGTTTCACATGCCGAATCCAGCCGAGGTGGCCCAAAACCTGGCAACGGCCCGCGCGTACATCGAGCTGGCCGCCCGACTGAGCTGTCCGATGGTCCGCGTATTCGCCGGCGAAATCCCCAGGGGTAAGATTTTATACGAGCGTCGTGAAACGGTGCTGGGTCGCATTGCCAATGCGCTTCGCACGCTGGTCCCGGTCGCGGCCGAAAATGGCGTGACCGTGGTGGTTGAAAACGGAGGGGACTTCAGCGACAGCGCTGCACTCTGGTATCTGGTCGACGCTGTTGATTCGCCTGTGGTGCAGTGCTGCTGGAGCCCGTTCGCGGCCCGATCGCGCATGGAGCGTCCAACGATTTCGATTCCGCGCCTCGGAACGAAAATTGCGATGGTGCACGTGTGCGACGGCAAGTTCGCGGCGAACGGGGGGCTGGAATCGTATGCCACGCCAGGCCAGGGCGACCTGGAAATTCCCCGGATGGTTCAGTTGCTCAAGGGCATTGCCTATCAGGGCTACTTGGTGGTGGATTGGCCCAAGCTGTGGGTGCCGAGCCTCGCCGAAGCCGACAAGGTGCTTCCGGCGGCTGCCAAATTCCTTCAGCCGCTGATCAATGAGAAGCCGCTGGTCATGACCGCTTACAAAGGCGACAAGAATGCGCCCCGGCAGGGCTTGGCGGCGGTGAATTAGAGCGAAGAGGGGGGCGAATGTATCTCAAATCCCGCCGATTGTTCATGCTCCTTGGCGCTGTGCTGTCTATCGCGGTGATCTTGCCGGTGCGCGGTGAAGACCCACCGCCTACGAAGCCGCCCCAGCCGACGACCAAGAAATCTACCAAAGTAGATATGACGCCCATTCCGTCCGACGAAAAGGCCGAAAGCGAGGCCGTCGCCCTGGTCGGGACCGGGTTCAAGACCAAACATACATCCCATTATGCGGTCATCTACAACACCAGCGACGCGGAAGTCGGCAGCTTCAGCACGGCCATTGAAGGGACCTATCGCTCGTGCATGAACTATGTCGAGCGGCTGGGAATTCCCCCCGAAAAGCCGGACAAAAAGCTCATTATTTATTATTTCAACGAACACAAGCAATACTCGGCGTTTTCCCGCAAGTTGAAGCAGGGCGACCGGCCGCAATCGCAGCCTGGAGTCTATTTTCCCGAACTCAATCGCAGCATGTTCTACAACTTCCGCAACCAGGACAGCTTCAAGTCGGCGATCTCCGGGGCGGAACAAAAGTTGAAATCGCTGCGCGACGAACTTCGCGCGCCCGGGATCACCGCGGAGCGAAGACGGCAGATTCGGGACGAAATGAAGAACGCGCAGGCCCAGGCCAATGCTGCCGGACGGGAGGGGGGCGACCTCAGCGAAGGTATCGTGCAGCATGAAGTGTCGCACCAGGTGCTCTGGAATGTCGGCTATCACAACAAGAAGCAATTCTTCGCCAATCCGCGCTGGCTGGCCGAGGGCACGGCCCAGATGTTTGAGACCATTGCGGACGGCGGGGGGGCCAATGTCGGGGCGGTGAATACCGATCGGCTGAGGCATTTTTTGTATCTGGAGAATACCGGCGGGCTGATTCCGCTAAAGAGCTTTATTTCCACCCACACTTATTTCGAAGAGAAGACCATCGGCACCGCGTACGCAGAGTCGTGGGCCCTGACGCACTATTTGAACCGGGTGAAGCGAAAGCAACTCAAGACATACGTGGAAATAATCAGGAAGCGACCGAAGGACTACAAACCCACGGAAGCGGTTGAAATCGCGGACTTCGAGAAGGCCTTTGGAAAAATCGATTCGCGGTGGGAAAAAACGTGGAAGGCCTGGATGAAAAAAGTGCGGATCTAACACTCTGGTCGCGCGTCCGCCGGCCACTTAGCCGGCAGACGTGCCCGCTCCAATACCCGCAAGGCGAATTAAATGGCCAGGTTGATCGACGGCAAGGCGCTTGCCGCCACGTTGCGCGACGAACTCGCTGCGAAGGTCGCGGCGCTCACCGAGCATGGCCGGCGGCCCTGCCTCGCCGCTGTGCGCATCGGCGATGATCCCGGGGCCGTCAGCTATTCCCGGAGCCAAAGCGCCTCAGCCGCGGCACTGGGTATTGAATATCGCCTGGTCGAATTGCCGGGCGATCGCGGACAATCTGAAGCTGAGGCTGAAATTGCGCATCTAAACGTCGCCCCGGGCGTCCACGGGATTATGTTGCACATGCCGGTTCCGAGCGGGCTCGACGGTTTCCGGCTGCAACAATTAATTTCACCTGCCAAAGACGTTGAAGGCGTGGGCGCCACCAATTTCGGATTGCTGGCCATGGGTCGGCCCGCGCTGGCGCCCTGCACGGCAGCCGCCGCCTACGCATGTCTGACGTCCGTCAAGCCAAGACTCGACGGCTGTCGCATCGTGGTGGTGGGCCGAAGCGCCATCGTCGGCAAGCCCCTGGCGATGCTGCTCTTGTCCGCGAACGCGACCGTCACGCAGTGTCATTCTCGGACACGTGATTTGCCCGCGCACACTCGAGCCGCTGAGGTTCTTATCGTGGCCGCGGGAAACCCCGGCTTGATCGGCGCGGAGCATGTTTCGGCCGGGACAATTGTGATCGACGTGGGCACTAATCGCGTCAACGTAATGGGTGCGGACGGAAAATCGATCAGCCGCCTGGTGGGGGACGTACGCTTCGACGAAGTCGCCGACATCGCGGGCGCGATCACGCCGGTGCCCGGAGGAGTTGGCCCGGTTACGGCGATGATGCTGATGGCGAACACGATCCAGGCTGCTGAACGCGCCTTGTAAATTATTGTAGGAATAAAATTTCATCGAACGATATTTTTCTGAATCAAAAAATTTGTGATTTGAGACTTCAGATTTGAAATTTCAGATCTCGCGTCCACAATTCTCAAAACCTTAAATTTGCAATCTCAAATTCGGCCCGGTTATGTGAATCAGGAAGAATGGTCATGGCGCAGTTGGACAAAGACAGGAAGTTTGGATCAAGATGAAAAGCTAAATCACGGCGGGGCGGCGAAAAAGCCCGCCTGCTGCGTCACTGCATCGATGCGAACCGTTTGCTCGGCCGTCGGCCCTTCCTCGCGGGCCACGCGAAGCTGCGACAATGCCTCGGCGGGATCGCGGGCCTGCATCAGCGCCTCGGCCAGGGCAATTCGCCGGGCGGGGGTCGATTGCAGCTCGACTGCCAGCTTGAGATAGCGAATCTGGCGGGCCAGTTCGCCGCGCAAAGCCACCTCGCCGGCCACCGTATCAAACGCCGCGGCCAGCCGGGTCGAGTCCATCTTCTTGTCCGAGAGGATCAGGCCGTCGCGCATGCGAGCGAGATAATGATCCAACTCGCCCAGCGAAAGGGCACATTCGGCCCAGGCGAGCAGGCAATCTCCCTTGGGTTTTCCTTTGAGCAACTCGGCCGCCTCAGTGTACATCTTTGAAGCCGTGCCCGGCTCCTTGGCGGCAAACCAGATGTCGCCGGCCAGCTTCCAGCAGTCGCCGCAGCTCGAATCAATCTGGACGCAACGCAATGCGTGCCCCAACGCCGAGTTTTGCTCGCACAACGTGATCTCAATGGGTTTCTCGGTGGTTACGGCAACGATGATGCCGCCGAGCGCGAAATCGCCCGGTTTCGGCATTGCGCCGGCGGGACAAAGCCGGCGTTCGACCCGCCCCAGCGGGCTGCCCACAGCCTGAAGCGCCAGGGCCCAGTGGTAGTGCAGGTCCGCCGATTCCATGCCGCACCATTCGGCTTGCTCATACCGGCTGGCAGCCAGTGCGGGCGAGCCGGACGCTGCATACGTTCGAGCAAGCCAGTAATGATCGACGGCAGCGGATGGCCGCAAACGCACTGCACTGATGAGCTCGCGCCGGGCCTCGGCATATCGGCCGAGCATGAAATAGGCTTGTCCCGCTACCGAGTTTCGCTCGGCCGGAGAAAGCTGCAGGGTGCGATCCTCGAGCAGGCGCAGCGCCCGTCGCGGATTGTTTTCGGCGAGGGCTGCATGCGCCGGTGATTTGGCAACCTTATTTACTAAGCGTGTTTTGGACTGCGACTGCTTTTGATTGGGACGACTCTCGGAGGCGCGACTCGCAGCCGGCCGGTCTGCGCCATCGTCGGCGCGGACAGTCCCGGCGGCGAATATGCCGGCGCAAGCTGCAAGAGCAGTCGCGAGGCGTCGCATGTCTCATTGCCTCCAAAAAGACGCGATCCGCGAATCCTGAGTAATCAGGAGCCTCGATCAACGCCTTTTGTCGGGCGCCGGTCTCAACGTCGTGAAAGGCAAATCACCGAACTCGTTATCCGGCCGATCAGCCCCATGAGAAGCCGAAACCCTGTTTGTTGCTCACCGCATCTGCAGGACACGGGGATGACTCCGCACGCGTGATCCTGCTGCCGTTCCCCCGAACGACACCCCCAAAGGCAAGCCCTCCGGTTCTCAACCGTACCACCGGCAATCGCGCCGGTCAAAACGAAATTCGTGGCTCCGAAAACGACAGTTCCGGAGGCAGCCGGCTCCCCGGTTTTTAGCGGAAGTCGAACGCAACATAATATTCGTTATGAGACCTTAAGCGGGGGGTCTCAAAATAGCGTTTCAAGCTCGATTGCGAGCTGGTGGGCTAGTTGCGACGGCCGGCTGGCGCCGCGGCGCCCTTGCCAAACTCGCGGTTCAAGTCGTGGCTGTCCCACAGAATGAATTGTCGGCGTCCCCAATCGAACGTATATGCGTGCAGCCGGTTGGCGGCCGCGTCGGTGACATAGACGATTTCCGAGGAATCGGTGAACTGTCCAGTGACGACGATGTAGTCGCCACCGCGGTCGGTCTGGCCGATGGCTCGGACCTGAGGCGTAGGAATGATCGTGACGATCAGGAACGCGGCAAAGAGAATCGTCGCGGTGATCGACAAGACGCCGATGGCCAGGTTCTTGTTGTCCTGCATGGCTTATTCAATCCTTCGGGTCAATTAAGAAAAAAAACACCTTGGGGGGTGCATCAGGGTTTGCCAGGGCCGCCGCCCGGCCGGAAGTCTCGCTCCAAGTCTCGATAGCCTTCATACGCGAGGCGGCGGTTATTCTGATCAACATTGGGCACGAATACATGCATCCGCCGTTTGGCGAGATCAAACACATACAAGGCATCGGCGCCGTCGCGGATTTCGGCCGCAACCATGAGGTAATTCTCCGCCAGCGGCACCGGCTGGGCCTGAGCCATCGGAGGACGCCAGGCAGCCAGGATTAGTGCGGCAAGCAGCGTCAAATTGAGCCCGACAAGCAGGATCGTGATGGCACGCTTGTTCATTTGATGGAGGCTCCGATTGAAATCAAACTGGTAATTTGTATGGAGGCGGCGTCCTTAGAGTCTCTGTGGGGGCTCAAGTGCCTGCGGCCCGATTGCTCGACTTGAAGCCAATGGCCAGCGATCCAAATATGCACACGCCCGCGATGACATATTCGAGAATCGGACGCGACGACGGGAGTGTTTCGACATTGTCCGGTCGAACGCCCTCTTCGACGATCTGACCCAGGGCTGGCCGAACCGTCAACAAAACGGCGATGGCGATTGCGGCTGCAATCACCAGCACCCTTCGTATTTCACAGGCTCTTTTCTTATTCAAACAGGTGGTCACGGGCATGCCTCGGTGCAGGTCTAACTGATAATTACCACAGGCGCTTGCGGCCCATGAATTATACCGCGGCCGCCCGATCGCACAAATCGAATAGTCCAGCGTTAGCACGGTGCGGCATCCCAGGCCCGGCTCAGCGGCACAGCGGCTTCGGCGAACCGCTCGGCCGGAATCGAGACGGTCTCCCATCGAACCGAGAGCAGCCGTGCGTGGCGGGCATAAAAGTCCAACGGAATCAAAAGATGGTCATAGGCCCGGCCCGCAAAATGCCATGCGGCGGGTACGTCCGGCTGCAGCGCCCCGTCGGCGATCGTCTTGGGGGCCAGCCAGTAGGCGAATACGAACACAGCCTGGAAATCGGAGCCAAAGATCGATTGCCATTCAGACAGGCCGGCCAGATCCGCCTTGGTCACCCAGTTCTTCAGCGGCGACCGCCCCGACGCGCCGACCGGTGTCTTGCGGCCCTTGACGTCGACCAGGCAGGCCCGCCCCGCCGGTGGATAGACTATATAGTCAAATGACTTGATGCCGACGCGACCGGTGATGTTCCGGCGGACTTCCTCGACCGAGACAAACGGCGTCCCGCGATGGTTCAGCAGCGCTTCGAATGAAAGCTCATAATGGCTGCGGGCGATTCGAGGCTGGCATGCGGCGGCGACCATGTCGATATTCCAGCGCCAGGCAACTTGCTGTGGCGGACCAAACTATGGCCTAACATCTTGCCGCGACGTCGCAACGGGGTCAAGCAAAACCTGGGCCCGGGTGCGGTGACATCGCCGCCGTTATATTCGACGCCATGCGTGTCGTAGCGGGCCGGTATCGCGGTCGAAAAATCGTCGCCCCCGAAGGATGCGGGACCCGCCCCATTTTGGACCGGGCCAAGGTCGCCCTGTTCGATTGGCTCGGCTCGCGGCTGGCCCAGCCGGGGACCCTCCCCCCCATCGCCGTGCTGGACCTGTTCTGCGGCGGAGGAAGCCTCGGGATCGAGTCCCTGTCACGAGGTGCCGTCTGGGTGACATTTGTAGACGCTGGCCCGGATGCCATTGCAGCACTGCGTGAAAACCTCGCCACGCTCAAGGTCGGCGGCGATCAGGCTGCAGTCTTGCAGAGTCCGGTCGAGCAAGCGGCACTGCGGCCTCCGTCTTCGTTGCAATTTTCCCTGGTGTTCCTCGATCCACCTTATCGATTGACCGCCGATCTGGAAACTGGGTCGATCATGAGCCGAATATGGGCGCGGCTTGATACCGAGGAATCAATTTCGAGCGACGCATGGCTGATCTGGCGACACGAACTCTTTCCAGCACATTGGGATCCTAAGCTTAGAATTCCACGTGGACAAGTTGTCGCG
>JADMIO011305969.1_pt1 | contig 130871 bp, 108 predicted proteins | sample 8958161 | NCBI WGS metagenome assembly JADMIO01 (sample SAMN16585339, study PRJNA669376) | soil metagenome | isolation source: Crop rotation soil | place: USA: Cullars Rotation, Alabama | collected 2011
GCGACAACTTGTCCACGTGGAATTCTAAGCTTAGGATCCCAATGTGCTGGAAAGATCGTGAACCGTGGCACGGACAGTCCCAGGTTTTCTCAGCGGGATTCCACTGCACGATGCAGCCAAGATGCGTGCAAACCGCTGAACGCTCGTGCAACGCGCCCGTCGCATCGCGATAGACCGCGACCTTCAACGCGCCGCGCCGCATCACCGCGCCGGAATCTTTTTCGATCTGATCGGCGGATGACACATCGCCGCCCGTGACCCAGTCCTTGTACTGAGCGGCCATGTTGACGGCTTCTTTAGCGAACTCTTTCGTCGCGCGCATCGTCACGCGGCCCGGATCGTAGAGCGATTGCCACGGGTTGTGACGACCGAGGATCAGATCCGTGAGCAGGATGCCGGCGATCGTGCCGTGGGTCATGCCGTTACCGGAGTCGCCGGTCACGGTGTAAACGTTCTCGTGATCGAGCGGGTTATGGCCGATGAACGCGAGACTGTCGACCGGCTCCATCACCTGCCCCGCCCATCGATAGGCGACGTCTCGCATTGACGGGAATCGCTCGCGCGTCCACTGCTCGATCCTGCCGTGACGCTCTTCGATGTCGTCGGCTTGACCCGTCTTGTGATCTTCACCACCGACGATCAACAGATCGTGTTCGGCATCGACACCTTGATGCAGACGCACGTAGTGATACGGATCGCCGGTGTCCCACAGCAGCATCAACGGGACAGAACCTTTCGGCACGCGCGCGCCGATCACGTAGGTCATGTACGGCGCCTGCTTGGTGTGCACGACGACGAGATCGTTCACCGGAGTATTGGTGGCGACGACGATCGCACTCGCTGCGACGTTGCCGCTCTTCGTTGCGACACTCGCGCGCTTGCCGCCTTCAACCTTGGTCGCGTGCGTGCCCGTGTAGATGCGTCCGCCGCTGCGTTCGACGGCTTGCGCAACGCCGGCGAGATATTTCAGCGGATGGAACTGCGCCTGGTTTGGAAAACGCAGGCAGGCCTGCGTGTCGTAACTGATCGGCGCGCGAGCAACCTTGCTGACGTTGTGAAGTCCGGCGCGATGACACGCGGCGAGCTCGAGGTCGAGATAGTTCTCATCGTGCTCAGGCGCGCGAATCAAGTAGCCATCGAGCCGCGTGAAATCGCACGCGATCTTCTCGCGATTGACGATCGTCTCGATCTGATCGATCGCGGTCGTGTGACTGTCGGCGGCGAGATGCGCGCCGCGCTCGCCGTGCAGCTTCTCGAGATCCATGTAGCGATCGTCGAGCGCATTGACGAGATGCGCGGTCGTGACGCCGGTCATGCCGCTGCCGATCGCGCCATCGTCGAGCACGACGACCGACTTCCCAACTTGTGTCAGCAGATACGCAGTGGTGAGACCGGAGATGCCCGCGCCGATGATGCAGACATCGGCCGATGCGTCAGCGGTCAGGGGTGAATACGCGGGAAGCTTAGCGGTAGATTCCCACACCGAGCCCGTCGTTTCGGAAGACATGGGGATTTTCCAAGCAACGGGTGTTCCAGCGAAGAAAGTTGCCAGTTACCAGTTGGCAGTTACCAGTTGAGTTGAAAGTTGAAGTTGCAGTTGCAGTTGCAGTTGAAGGTGCGCACTGCGTCGTTAGCTCATCGCCTGTTGGATGAGTTCGACGATTTTGGGCTCGGAGGGGAAGCCAGTACGAGTTTTCTCGGCGACCTTTCTATCGTCGAGCCATACGGTGAACTCACCTCGGCCGCCTGGTTCCAGATCGGTCTCGAGATTGAGCTTGTCTTTGATCAACGCCGCCACACGGGCGGCGCGCGGCTCGTAGTTTCAAACCACGCAGTAGCGGATCTTGATTCTCACAGTTTCCATTCTTCCACGGTTCCAAAGCGTTCCAGGGGTTCCAAAGGGTTCCAAAGGGTGTGGTTCACTCGGAGCGGAGCGTTTCGACCGGATCTAAACGAGAAGCGCGAATTGCCGGGCGCGTGACCGCGCTGATCGCGACCACGACGAACGTCACGGCAGCGGAGATCAGTACGGACGGGTCGGCGGGTGCGATGCCGAATAATAGCGATGCGGCAACTCGGGTGGATGCGACCGCGGCTGTCACGCCAATTCCAACACCAGCGAGTCCGATGATGAGCCCCTCGCGTATGAACATCTGCCGCACTCGTGACGGCGTTGCGCCGAGTGCTACTCGGATCCCAAGCTCGCGAGCGCGTTGACTCACTGAGAATGAAAGCAGACCGTAGACGCCAACAAACGCAAGCACGAGTGCGGTGATTGCAAGAAAGGCTGAGAGCGCGGCCAGCAATCGTTCCCGCACCAAAGTCGCGTCCATGTTGTCATCGATGGAATACCAGCCTCGCGGGTAGTCGTAGTTACGCGTGGCAAGCAGGTTCTGGACGGCAGTCTGCGCGGATAACGGGTCCTGTCGCGCGCGGAACAGCAAGACTGGCGCCTGCATCGTTTCCTGCAACCGCGACAGATACACAACCGGCACATGAGGATCGCGCAAGTCACCGATGCTTGCATCACCAACGATGCCGACAATTTCGACGGCACCGCGTTTCGGATCGGTGCCGACTCGAATGTGACGACCAAGCGCGTTCACGCCGCTGAAGAGCGTGGCGGCCAGCGATTGATTGATGATGGCGACTGGCGGCGCTCCAACCGTGTCCGACCAGGAAAAATCACGGCCCGCCTGACGCGCGACGCCAATCGTCTCGAAGAAACGTGGCACCACCATTTCCGTCAGTGCATTCGCGGTTGCGGGACTGCCGCTGACGTCGATTGGTGTGATCGACTGTCGAGTGAGAAATTGGCTGGCATTGAAGTACGTCGGAAAAATCCCGCCCATCGTCACCGATTCGATTTCGGGTAACTCCTCTATCGCGCGGACCAACGATGTGTAATGCGCGATCAAATCTTTTGGCGCGGCTGCACCCGGTAACGCGGTGAGGCGAGCCCAACGGACGCCTGAATGAGCAAAGCCCCCATCGATGTGACGCAGATTCCATAAGGTGCGTGCGAACAGACCGGCGCCCACGAGAAGAACGAGCGACAGGGCGATCTGCACCACCAGCATGCCGCGGCCTGCGAAACCGATCGCTGGTGTCGTCGCGCGCTCCGGCCGCAATCCGAGGGTGCGACGACGCGATGCGCGAGCGGCGGGTAAGGCGGCGATCAGCAACCCACTGAGAACGGCGGCGGCGATCGTGATCAGCAGCACGCGCGAGTCGGGCGACGTCTGCAGGCCGATCGGATCGCGTCCCGTCCAAATCACATCGGTGATGAGCGCCGTTCCCCGAAACGCGAACGGCAGTCCGACGATCGTTCCAGCGAGCGACAGCACGACACCCTCGGCCAGCACTTGCTGTATGAATCGCGACCGCGGTGCACCGAGTGCGAGCAGGATCGTGAACTGCTGTTCGCGAGACGCGGTGCGCGCCAGCATCAGCGCGCTCAGATTGACGCAACCGATGATCAGCAGCACAACCGTCGCCGCGAGCAACAGCGCGAGCGGCCGTCCGAATCGCGTTCGCAAGGAAGAAAAACCGTTCGAGAGGCTTTCTACCTTGATCGCGGAATTGGCGATGTCACGGCGTTCCGCCGCCGGCAGCCGCGCTGGAACAGCGTCGACGCGCAATGATTGCCACGCGGTTTGCACCACGGCGCTTGCTTCCGCCATGCCGGTGCCGTCGCGCAGTCGCCCGACCGCTTGCAGTCCGCGAACCGGACGATTCGGGTCGGTTCCCAGATAACGATTCAGAACCGTGATCGGAACTGAAAAGCCGAATCCTGAATCGACATAGAAGCCTTTGAATTCCGGTGATGTGACTCCGACGACCGTCATCGGATGCGCGTTGATCAAGATGCGCTCGCCGATCGCGTTCGGATCGCCGGCGAACAGCCGTTGCCACATCACGTAGCTGATGATCACCGCAGGTGAGTCGGTGTCGATAAAATCGCGATCGTTGAAGAAGCGGCCGAGATGCGGGCGCAGGCCCAGTGCTTCGAAAAAACCAGGCGTCACGGCTTCGATCAATCCTTCGGCGCGGACGCCCCGTGCTTCGTTCATCATCAGCCCGCCGCCCGAGTACAACACGAGATGCTCGAAGACGGGAAGCTTGGCGAGCTCGAGATAGGTGTCGTGATAGAGCGGCCGGCTTTGTCCCTTCTCATCCACCGGCTGCACGAGAACAATGCGAGAGGGATCGGACACCGGCAGCGATCGCATCACCAACGCGTAATACAGGCTGAACAGCGTCGAACTCGCGCCAATGGTGATTGCGATGGTGGCGACGACGGTCAACGCAAATCCGGGTGCCCGCCGGATATGGCGAACGGCGTGCCGAAGATCGACAGTCAAGTTGTCGAACATATGTCGCTCCGCTTCGTCCGGAAGTATAGGCCCTGGAACCGTTAAAATAGGCGGATGCCTGCACTACTAGAAGCCATTGAGATCAAGCGCAAGATGTACTTCGAGTTCGAGAACCAGCCGTATCACTGCCTGGACGTCGACATCTCGACACCGACCGCGCGCGGCGGACAGACACTGGTGCGATTGAAGATGCGCAACCTGATCACCCGCGCCGTGTTCGACAAGACCTTCAAGGCCGGCGACAAATTCGCGGAGCCCGATCTGGTGATGGCCAAGGCGACGTTCACCTATTCAGATGGTGACGGATATCACTTCATGGATCAGGAGACGTACGAATCGCTGACGCTCAGCAAGGACGCGCTCGGTGAGGATAAAGGTCTGCTGACCGACAACCTCGAAGTGCAAATCCATCGCTACAACGGCCAGCCGATCGGCATCGTGTTTCCGCCGCACGTCGAGCTCACGGTCACCAACACTGAGATGGGCGTGAGAGGTAATACGGCGAGCGGCAGCGTGACGAAGAGCGCGGTGCTCGAGACGGGATTAGAGATTCAAGTGCCGCTGTTCATCAAGGAAGGCGAGAGGGTGAAGGTTCACACCGAGACGCGCGAATTCGCCGGGCGCGCTTAGGGGCGCAACAACAAGCCCAAAGTGAATCTTGAATAAGCAATATGCCGCCCTACGCTGCCCGTCGGCGGATCGACGGTCAGGCTGCGCAGGTGGCGGATGTCGAAGCGGATGCCGACGTTGTTGGTGAACATGCCGATCGCGCCGCCGCCGAGCGTGATCGCGGGCACGGTGCGGCGCACCTGGAACAGGTCGAGAAAATCTTCCGCTTCGGCGTGAATCAATCCGCCGCCGATCACACCATACGGACGCAAGCCGCCGCCGGTCAGGCGCGGCGGCAACGCGAGCACGATGCTGCCGGTGAGATCGTTGGCGTAGTTCCCCGGTTTCACCAGCGGGGTGTCGCGGCCGATCTCTTCGTTGCTGAAGAAGCCGGCGATGTTGCCGAACTCGACTTCGAAGTTGATGATGCGATCGTCGATCTTCAGCGCCGCGACGCCGAGCACGAGCTTCTTCTTCCCCGCCGCGAGCTCGAGGTCGACGATCGATGTGGAGCCGCCGAACTTCATGCCGGCAAACGGCACGATGAAGAAATCCGCGCGCGCGGTGCCCGGAAACGCCGCGAGCAACACGAACGCGATCAGGAGGGCTCGCGTCATCAGCAAGAGTTTATCGCGGCTTGAATTCGGCGATGACAACGCGCTTCTCTCCTGAATCGAACGTCCGCAGCGGCCAGAGCTCCTGGTCCTGCTCCGATAACGTCTTCTCAATCGCGTCGAACGTCTCCTCGTCTTCGTAATAGGACGGGTTGAGCACGATGAACTTGACGCCGATCGCCCTCAGGTACGATAGCGATCGCGCCGACGGAAAGTTGCGGAGCTCGTCGAGCGTCTCTCGATACCGTTCCGGCGCGAATGCGCTGTAGCCGTTCACCAGCGGCTGCCAATGGTGAATCGAGCGCGCCTGATAAGTGGTTTCATACCGCCAGAGCGAATTCGGCGTCGGCACCGGCAACTCCAATACGATGGAGCCGGCGCGTTGCGCGGCGAGATAGTTCGTCGCCTCGGATGCGCGCGCGTTGAAGACGCGAACCGGGATCGGCGCCGACCAGTATTCGGCGAGGCAGATCGAAATCGCCACGACCGCAAGGATCGTCTCCGCTGCGGGCCATCGCGATCCGACGCGCGTCATGCCCATCGCCGCCAGCATCGCGATGCACATTAGCATCACCGCGCCGAATCGAGCCGGCGATCGCAAGCTCGAAATGCCGGGCGCGATCCGCTGCAGCGCAGGAAACAACTGGCCATGCGATCCGAGCGCGCCTTCGACAGCAACGATGCTCAACACCGCGTACAACACCGTCGATGCGCCGAGCGGAGGAATCAATGCGGCGCCGGCGAGCACAACGGGCACGACACCGGGATAGAGACTGCGTTCATCCGGCGCGACTGCCGCTTCGTTGCGACCTCGCAGCGCATTCAGCGGCGCGACGCGCAGGAAATCAGCGGCGCTCGCGCTATAGCGCTGTTGCTCGGCGACGCTGCGCCCTCCGTATGTCGCTCGCGTTTCGACGTACGGCGGGCCGTAGATGAGCACGACGATCAACATCGGCGCCACCGCGGCGAACGCGCCAATCGCAAGATTCGCTCGATCGCGGCTACGCACCAACGCGATCGCGGCGGCGATCGCAAGACACAACGACAGGAAGACTCCGTAATAGATGCTCGATAAAGTCTGGGCCGCAACACACGCACCGAGCAGCAGTCCGTTGACCACGCCGGGCCGTTCGATGAGGCGATGCAACGCCAGCATCGCCAGCGGCATCCACATCATCCATTGCAGCTCGAGATGCGCGATGTGCGCAAAGCGATACGGCGCAAACGCGAAAATCAATCCGGCGATCGCACTGCCCGGAATCGATGCACCCAAACGGCGGGCGAGGAAATACGCGGCAATCGCGGACGTGAACAGGGCGAGGATCAGCAGCGCATTGTGCACCATCACCGGATCGGCGCCAAGCCACAACGCGGGTGACGCGATCACGCCGACGAGCAGCATCGCATCTGAATATGCGAGCGTGTTTTTCTCGGGGTAGAAAATATTCGCGTCGAAGAGATGTGCCGGATCCGTCGCGATCTGGTGCGCGATCCACGAAATCCTCCAGACGCTGAAATACGCGTCGTCAGAATCCGGCAGCAGGCCCGCCGCAGGTTTACTCAGCGGCCACGTCATCGCGATCGACAACGCCGCGAACGCGACGATGACCAAAGCAGTTCGCGCGCGGTGGTCGGACACGGTGCCGTCTAGATGAACAGGCGGAGAAAGACTTTCACGAACGGAGATGAGGTGACGTTGGCGTTCTGGAGGTCGTAACCCTGGGCGAGGCCGCCACTGTTGGCGAGCATGATCAGCGTGAAATTCACCGGCCGCTGGCCCGTTTGTGTCTTCGTCATCTTGACGATGAGCGCGGATGCCGCGTCCGGGATGTGACCGAACGTCCACACCAGCCGCTGCCCCGACTCGGTCGTGACAAACCAGCCGAGGCCGGTGGGCATTTGAACGCTGAACTGGCTCCCGTTCGCATTCGTGAGGACGAACGACTGGTTGCTCCACATCCGGTTGAGCGTGAAGGAGCTCAGCGGGATGCCGTCGTCGCTATCGAGTTGCCTCTCGAACTCGGCAAGATCGTGGACGGTCGACACCACTCCGCTGGCGGCATCGACACCGTACGACGGATATTCGGAAGGCGTCGCGTGCGCTCGAACGTCGATCTTGTACGGCGTCGCGACATCAGCCAGCACGCGCTGATAGCGGTCGACTGCCGCCGGATCGAACAGCGCACGCGCTGCGGCACCTTCGGGGCGAATCAAATCGAGCCCGGGCACCGTGCGTTGCAGGACAAGGCGATTGAGAATCTCCGCCGCGATCGCCTCGCGATACGTTTTCGTGAAGCATCGCGGCGATTCGATCACCGGCGTCAACTGCGTGAACAACTGCGGGTCGTACTTGAAGCGGCCGCCCGTCGAATGCGACAGCACCTGCCGGGCGCTGGTCTCCGCGACCGGAAATGCCGGGACGACAGCACGGATATCGCTGTCGATCTCGTAGCGGAAACGATCGATGCAGACACCCATCAACACGCCGGTCATCGCCTGCGTGATGCCGCCGATCGGCACCGGCGTGTCGGCCGTCATGTAAACATTCCGGTCGACGTCGGCAAAACCGTAGTTGTAGGTGCGCGCGACTATACCGTCCCGGAGGATGACCGCCGATACTCCGGGCATGCCGATCTGCTTGGCTAACGGCTCCAAGTAGCGGCCGAAGATTTCGAGCGGGAATTCCTCTTGGGCAGCCCCCCGCTGCCCGCCCGTTAGAACAAGGGCGATTGCCAGGACGACGAAGAAAAAGCGGTATTTCATCAATTTCCGGGGGTTTCTTGATCATATATCGGACGTTTCGCATGGTTCGTGTGTTAAAGTCTGCGGGTCGACTTTGAACATGGCAGCAGCTCGTCTGTACTATCGATCCGTATTCCTGACGGCGATTCTTGTAATCGCCACCTCGTCGCTCGCCGTAGCCCAGACGCAGGCAGAGGCGTTGAAGGTCCGGCCGCTCGTGAAGGACGGCCAGGTGCTCGTCACCTTCTCGCTCAACGGCGGACTCACCGACGAAATGAAGGCGGTCGTGCAGAGCGGCCTTCGAACTGTTTTCACCTACACCGTCGAATTGAAGATGCGCCAGGCCGCGTGGGTTGACCGCACGGTCGCGACCGCCGTCGTCTCGACGAGCGTCGATTACGACAACCTGACACGCCGCCACACGATCTCGCAGTCACGCAACGGCCGCGTCGAGCAATCGTTCGTCGTCGAAGATCCCGCGCAGGTCGCGCAGATGGTGACCAACTTCGATCGCCTCGCGCTGTTCGATACGAAGATCCTTCAGCCGAATCACGAATACTACGTGCTCGTGCGCGCCGACGCGCGGCCACGCAGCAACGCGTCGTTCTGGCCGTTCTCCGGAACCGCCAGCGGCTTCGCGAAATTTACCTTTATTCCCAATTAGCGCGAAGGTTCTTCACGAAGGTTCTTCACGAAGGTTCTTCACAAAGGTTCTTCACGAAGGTTCTTCACGAGGGTTCTTCAGGAGGGTTCTTCTTCTTCTTTTTCGCCCTCGGATTAAAGCGGGGATCGTTCTTCGCTTTCTGCAGATAGGCCTGCCAGCCAATCATCGCCGTGCGACCGCGCGCGAGGAGGCGGATCAGCGGTCCGACTTCTTCGGCCTTGAAATATCCACTGCCAACTCCGTCCCGTAAGTGATTTTCCGTTTCTTCAAGAGACCCCATCGCGATCTCGAGAAAATAGAGGGTCTGGGCCGGACGATAACGGCCAAATCCTTCTGCGATGTTTGAAGGCACCGACTTGCATGAGTCGTTGAGTTGATTGCGAAAATCAAAATCCTTTTGCGCGCGCGGCGAAGCCGCCATCAACGCCACGATCTTCTCTTTCAACTCGAATGTGAGTTGCCAGCACACCATCTCCCGAAATGATTTCGCCATGCCATAACCCCAAGCATGGCGTGTGCCCGTACCGAATTCGCGAATCTTCGAATGATTTCGCGGGCGGCAATTTTCGGCGGTGAGATTTCTGCGACACGCAGCCGCGAAGATAATCGCAGATTTTGCGCTTATCCCTTGACGATGAATCCTTTTTTCTCGAGATGCGTTCGAACGCGATCGCGCAGCTCACCCTGAAGTTCGACGCCGTCTTCTGTCGTTGCTCCGCCGCAGCCGCATGCTTTCTTCAAATCACTGCAAAGATTCTTAAGGAAGTCGACGTTATTCGGCAGGCCGTAAATCACGGTGACTGTCTTTCCGCCGCGCCCCTTCTTCTCCATCCGCATCTTCGCGACGACGCGATCCGGGACAAGCTCTTTACCTTCTCTAAGCGTCTTGCTGCATTGGCAGTTATCGATCGGCCACCCGCACTTCGGGCAGATGCGGCCTCCGGCCGTGGAGTAAACGAGCTTCGAGTTCGACACTACTTAGAGAGTAATCGAACCTTCGTGAAGAACCCTCGTGAAGAACCTTCGTGAAGAACCTTCGTGAAGAACCTTCGTGAAGAACCTTCGGGCGATTATTCGTATCTCAACGCCGTCGAGGCTGAGACCGCAGCGGCGCGGCGCGCGGGAACGAAGCTGGCCGCGATTGACACCGCGGCCAGCACGATCGGGCCGACGATGAACGCCGCGAGATTTCTCGGATCGATCCCATACAAGAACGTCGCGATGAAGCGGCTCGACATCCACGCCGCGCCAATGCCGATCGTGACGCCGCACAAGATCATCACCAGCGCGTCGCGCAATACCAGCGAGGCGACTTCGCCGCGCGTCGCGCCGAGCGCGAAGCGGATCGCCATCTCGCGCGTCCGCTGTGAGACCGAGAACGCCAGCACGCCATAGACGCCGATCGCGCTCAATACCAGCGCCAGGACGGCGACGCCGACCATCATCGCGCGTGCGAAGCGGACCGCCTGATACGTGTAGCTGACGCGATCGGCGAGCGGTTGATCTTCGCTGATCGGCACCGCCGGATCGACGGCCGCGATCGCGCGGCGGATCGTCGCCATCAGCGCCGCCGGATCGCCGCTGGTGCGAACCACCATTCGTGAATCGTTCACAAACGGATCGTCATTGAGCGGCTGCCAGTAACTCAGGAAGATCTGCTCGCGCACCGGCTCACCCGACGAATAGAACTGCGCATCGCGCGCGACCGCGATCACTGAGTACGGGCGGCCGTTGACGTAGACGCTCTTGCCGACCGCGGACGTCGACGGCCACCAGTTGTGCGCGAAGACGTCGTTGACGATCGCGACACGCGGCGCGTCGAGGGTGTCGTGGTCGCTGAAGTCGCGGCCCTCGATCAACGGCACGCCGAGCGTCTTGAAATAATTCGCGCCGGTGTGTCCGACGAGGACGGCCTTGCGCGCATCGGCCGCCGCCGCTGGATCGAGCGACACGCCGACGTTGCCGCCGCCGGCGAGCATACTCATGTAGACCGAAGGACTCGCGCCGGTCACACCAGGCACCGCTTCGATCGCTTCGATCGCGCGCCGCTGAAACGCGTGCGCGCGTGCGCGCGGGTAATCGACGAGACTCGGGCGCAGCCGGAATGTCGCCACATGATCCGGATCGAAGTTCGCACCGCGATTCAGATTCCACACGCTCTGCAGCAACAACGCCGCGCCGATCAGCAGCAACACCGACGCCGCCATTTGCGCGGTCACGAGCACCACTCGCGCGCGCGAGCGGCGGCCGCCGCCCGATCCGCTGTCGTCCTTGATCACGCTGACAACGTCGGCGCGGCCGGCACTGATCGACGGGATCAGACCGACGAGGAACACCGCCGCGATCGCGATCGCTGCCGTCGCCGCAAACACGTTTGCGCTGATCACGAGCGAGAAGCTCACCGGGCGCCCGGCGCCATCGTGCGAATACACCGATTCGAGTAACGCGTTGCCCCACACCGCGACGAGCAGGCCGGCAACGGTGCCGAGCGCGGCGAGCACCGCCGTCTCCGTCAGCAACTGCCGCATCACGCGAGCGCGCGTCGCGCCGAGAGCGAGACGCATCGCGAGCTCTTTGCCGCGCGCGCTGGCGCGCGCCATCAACAGGCCCGCGACATTGGCGCACGCCATCAACAACACGACGCCGACGACGACGAGAAACAATTGCAGCTGTTCGATCTCACTCGTGACAATACCGAGTCCAACACCTTTCGCTTCGACGAGGTGATAACCCAATCCCTTCAGGAGTTGCGGGTTCTCGAGTCCAACCGCGCGCGCGATCACATCGAGCTCCGTCTGCGCCTGCTCCCTGGTGATCGATGGCTTCAGTTTTCCGACCAGCTCGACGACGCGACAGTCGCGCGCGAAGGCGTCGCAGTAGCGATAGCCATTCGTGAACATCGCGGCGGGAATCCACGCGTCGTGCTCGGCATCGCGGATGCGGGTGCCGTTGAAGCCGCGCGGCGTGACCCCGACAATCGCAAACATGCGCCCGTTGATCTGGATCTGCTTGCCGATCACCGCGATGCTGCCGCCAAAATGCCGCTGCCAGAAGCCGTAGCTGATCACGACGACCGCATCGCGATCGCGGACGCGATCTTCATCAGCGGTGTAAAAGCGCCCGAGCGCCGGCGTCAACTGCATGACGTCGAAGTAATTCGCCGTCGCGACCGCGCCGTTGGCCGCGATCGGTTCGCCGTCGATGAGGATGTGCATCGGCGACGTCGGGTAGTGCGCCGCGAGGATCTCGAAGCTCTTCGAGCGATCGCGCACGTCGGCGTAATCGGCCATCGACAACGGATACGGGTCCGCGGGCCGATTGGGGCGCGTCTGGAACACGTGCACGATGCGATTCGCATCGGCGACGGCGAGGCGCCGGAACATCAATGCATCGGTCAGGCTGAAGATCGTCGTGTTGGCTCCGATGCCGAGTGCGAGAGTGAGCACTGCGGGGATCGTGAAGCCCGGGGTCTTGCGGAGGTAACGAATCGCGAGCGTGATGTCTTGCCGGATCGTCTCCATGCGGTGCGGCGAGAGCATATGGCGTGCCGCGGCATTTTCAAAAAACCGGCCGGTTTGGAACCGCATATCGAAAAACCTGTCCGGACGCGGGACGATCACGCCCGGAACCGCTGCGACGCGGGCGGCGTAAGATATCGATAGTGAGAGTCGTTCTTGTCCTCGTCACCGCTTTAAGCTTCGCGACCCCCGCCGGGTCGTGGAGCGTCGCGCGCGAGCTCTCACCGCTGACGTGCAGTTCGACGATGCTCGCCGCGCCGTCGACCGGTGCATTCATCGCGCGCGCTGCAGTCAAAGCTGAAAAGACACTCGGATTCGGATTTGCGATCGCATCCGATATCCAGTCGCTGTTCCCTCCGTCGTATTCAACCGACGCCGACTCGCTCGGCTCGATCGATCCGCCGAACCTCGATCTCTCCGGACCACCACTCGCACCTCGTCCTCCGCCTCTCTAGGCCAGCAGGCTAGCAGGCCCGCAGGCCGGCAGAGGCCTACAGGTAACAGGCATTCAGAGGAGAGGTGTATGCATGAGAAGCAAGTCTTTCGTCATCGTCGGCGCAATCGTCACGCTGCTCGCCGGAATCTTGAACGGACAAACGCCGGTCGAGATCCGCGCCGCGGCCACGAGCGCCGTCGCCGGATGGCAACAGATGTCGGCGCCGCGCGGCGAGGCGATCTGGGTCGCGCCGGATGTGCCGCTGACGTCGCGCGACATCGCGCGCGCGGAAGCGCGGACGGATCCCCAGGCGGGACCGTCGATCTTCATGGTGCTGACGGACGAGGGCGCGAAGAAGATGGCGGCGCTCTCGGCGAAGCAGGACAACAAACCGATCGCGCTGCTGCTCGACGGCCAGGTGATCTGGGCGCCGATCGTGCACGGATCGATCGGTAAAGAAGTCAGGCTCACCGGCGGTGACGGCGGCCTGACCAAGACGCAGATCGATCGCCTACTGGCGTCCTTCAAACGCTGATCGCAACGGGGCCGGGGCTAATACGCGCAATAGTCCCGGCCCGTCATTCGCTCACGCAAATCATCGGCGTTGAAGATGTAATTCGCATTCGACGGATACACCGCGTACGGCGCGTCGGCATCGGCCGCGCCTTCGAGCGTGGCGAACCACCAGTGATCGTCGCCAACGAACAACGGCGGTAACTGGATCGATTCGAGATTGACCTTGCCATCCGGCGTCGCGCCGAAGAACTGAATCAACGCGAAGTTGAACATCAGATCGGGCAAGCCGCTCGCGCCGGGAATGCGCGCCTTCAAATAGCTCCACGTATTCGCGAATGGTGAGGATGGTCCGCCGGCGGCGGGAGGATGATCGCCGCCGAGCGACGCGAGTCCATCGCGAAGCAGCGTCGTGATCTGCGCCAACGTCTGCGATCCGTTCGGCACAACGGGCACAGTGACGTCGATGGCTTTTTGAAAACATGACGTGCTGCTTGACACGATCTCGAAATCGCCGTGCTTGATCGCATTCATCACGCCGACATCTCCCGCTCTCGCATCGCCGCCAACCATTACGAGCGCGACGTCTTGTTCGGTGGCATCGATCAGTCGTCTATAGGGCGATTCAGGTGTGCCGTGACCGTGATTCGAATCACCATCGATCACCAATAGATCCGCGACCTTGCTAACCTCAATCGATCCAACCTGATCGTCCCATCGCACCGACATTGCGGGATTGATCGTCACCATCTCGACGAGCAACTGATCGAGCGCTTTGTCGGCGGCGCCATGATCTTGATCGTTCCCCACCGTGAGGCCAGGCACGACGTGGCGTCGCGATCCGAGGATCGCGTCATCGCGCAGCGCACGATCCGCGATCTTGAGCTCGGTGAGAAGGTTCGGTGATCCGCTCGGCGACCAATCGGTACCGAGCGAGACGGTCACGCCCGCAGCGATCGCGTCATAGACGGCGGCGGTGTGACCGTAGAGCAACAGATTCGAGAGCGGCGACCACACCAGCTTCGCGCCGCGGCCGTCGCCCACACCATCGGCTCGCGCCGGCGGCGCGCTGGCCATCTCCGCAAAATCTTCAGGCTCGAGGCCCGCGCCGTGCACGATCACCGTCGCATCGGTCAGCAGTTGCTGTGATTTCAGCGTCCCGAATTCCGCGCGCGATGAAAACGGATCGCCGGGCCGGCGATCGGCATCGCGCACGCCTTCAGCGAGATGGACGAGCCATGCATCGACGAATCCCGCGGCCATGCCATTGCGAAGCTGCGTCTGCTCTGCCGCGCTGATCGCGTTGATCGACGGCACGCGGCTGAAAATTTTCTGGCGACCGAAATTGATCGCCTCGACATTGCGCGCGAGGATCGAATCGTAGCTCGCGCTCGATCCCGCTCCTTGTGTCGTCGTCGTACCGCCGAGAATCATTCGCGCCTTGGCGAACTTGATCGACTCCGGCGTCCGCGAGAGCGCGCTGCCCGACGTCATCACCGTCGAGGGATTCGATACCAATCGCGCGAACTCCGGCGAAGCCGGCGCCGTGTTCCACTGATAGCGATTCGCGTACGGCTCGGTGCCGAGCGGGCGGCCGGCCTGCGGCTGCTGATGCGAAGACGGCGGGCGCCACAACGGCAGCATGTCGAAGAAGGGATGATCGTGAAGATTGATCAGGCCCGGATAGATGATCGCGTGAGGACCGAGCGGCACACGCACGACGCCGGCGAGATTGATCCCATCGGGACGATTGCCGCCTTGCCAGATCGCGGCGATACGCCCACCGCGAACCAGCACGCTGGCGTTGTGAATCACGTCGCGATCCGCGTTCATCGTCACGACGGTGCCCTGCAGCAGCACTTCTGGGTCGGGCGGCGCCGCCGCGTCGACGCGACGCTCGCCGACGCGCCCCGCGGTGAGCAGCAGCGAGAGGAACAGGACGAAGGACAGGGGCTTGCGCAACAGGACCATGGACTGTCTCCTACCCTTCGAAGCGGGAAACCCGTCCGAAAACTGTCACAATACGCGCCGGCGTGATTTATGGACGTAACCTCGCTGCTGCAAGCCTGGGGTGAGGGTGACCAGCGGGCGCTGGAGCAATTGATTCCGATCGTCTACGACGAGTTGCGGCGCGTCGCGAGCCGGCACATGGCCGGCGAACGCCCCTCGCACACGCTGCAGACCACGGCGCTGATCAACGAGGCTTACCTGCGGCTCGCCGATCTCAACGGCGCGCCGATCAAGAACCGCACCCACTTTCTCGCGCTCTGCGCACGTGTGATGCGAAACGTGCTCGTCGATTTCGCGCGATCACGCAATTATCAGAAACGCGGCGCCGGGGCCGCGCACGTCGAGCTCGATGAGGCGCTGTATGTATCGACGGCGCCCGATCCGAATCTGATTGCGATCGATGAGGCGCTCGAGCGGCTTGCCGTCGTCGATGCGCGCAAGAGCAAGGTCGTCGAGCTGCGGTTCTTCGGCGGCCTCAGCGTCGAAGAAACGGCTGATGCGCTCGGCGTCTCCGTTGAGACGGTGATGCGCGATTGGAAATTTGCGAAGTCGTGGTTGATGCGCGAACTGGATCCCAATCACGCATGACCGCCGACGAGTGGCACCGCGTCGAGGAGCTGTATCACGCCGCCGCGCAGTTGCGTCGCGATCAGCAGAAACAATTCCTCGACGATGCGAACGCGAGTGACGCGATTCGACGCGAAGTTGAATCGCTGCTGCGATACGACTCTGACAGCACCGCGTTCATCGAAGAGCCCGCGATGAACGTCGCCGGTCGATTGATGGCGGCCGACCTGTCGATCGCGGAGGCATCGCTGATCGACAGCACGATCGGTTCCTTTCACGTGCTTCGCAAACTCGGCGAAGGCGGGATGGGCATCGTCTACGAAGCCGAAGACACGCGACTTCGCCGGACGGTCGCGCTCAAATTTTTACCGCCGCAAGTGGCTGCGCACCCGCGCGCGCTCGAACGATTCGCACACGAGGCGCGTGCTGCGAGCGCGCTCAATCATCCGCACATCTGCACGATCTATGGCGTGCACGATCACGATGGCCGCCCGTTCATAGAGATGGAGCGGCTCGAAGGCGAGACGCTGCGGCGACGCATCACCGATCGCACGTTGACCGGGCCTGACGCGATCGCGGTGATGATCGATATCCTCGATGCGCTTGGCGCCGCACATGGCAAAGGCATCGTGCATCGCGATCTCAAGCCGGCGAATATTTTTTTGACCGCTCACGGCGCGAAGATCCTCGACTTCGGCATCGCGAAGCTCGATGCATCGCTCGAAGACGGCGCGGTGATGGGAACGCGCGGCTACGTCGCGCCGGAGCAACTCGCCGGCCGCGACGTCGATGGCCGCGCGGATCTCTACAGCCTCGGCATCATTTTGAAAGAGATCACGACCGCGCCCGCGCTCATCGCGATCGCGAATCGCGCGTGCAGCGAATCTCCGGAGCAGCGCTATCAATCCGCCGCGGAGATGCGAGCCGCGATCGATCGCATCCGCACGCGCGCGATCCGTACCCGTCGATGGCAGATCGCGGCCGCGATCATCGTGATCATCGCCGGCATGTCCGCGATCGGGGCGCGATACCTGTCGGCGCGTTTCCGCGATCCGTTCGCGAATCTTGGCCTGCGACAGATCACGCACAACGCGTCCGAGTTCAGCATCGACAGCGGTGCGATCTCAGCCGACGGCCGATTCATCGCGTATGCGGATCCGCGCGGCCTGCACGTGATGGAAGTCGCATCGGGCACGACGCAGCACGTGACCACGCCCGCAAGCACGTGGGACACCACGCCGGGATGGCTGCCTGATGGCAGCGCGTTCATCGCCAATTCAAATGCTGCATCGATCGAGACGTCGAGCATCTGGAAGATTCCGATACCGGCGGCATCGCCGTCGCGGCTGCTCGATCACGCGCGCGCGCTGTCGACATCGCCCGACGGACAATGGATCGCGTTTTCAACCGATGGCGATATTAGCGGCGATCGCAGCGTCGCGATCATGCATCCTGATGGCAGCGCACAGCACAAAGCGTTCGATGCAGCGGCTGGCACCGCGATCTTCGACCTGACGTGGTCGCCGGACTCGACGCATGTCGCGTACGGCGTGAAAGATCTTGCAACATCGGCGATCACGCTCGTGACGCGAAGCATCGACGGCGGCGCGCCGGTGACGATCCTCGAGCCGCGCGATCCGGAAGCGCTGCAGGGCGCGCTCTGGCTGCGCGACGGCCGACTGCTCTACAGCCTGTATCAACCCGTGGCCGGCACCAGCGGCGGATCGACGCAGTGCTCGCATTGGCAGATGCGCCTCACCAACGATGGTCGCATCGCCGAGCGGGCGCAGCGTCTCGCCGGATGGTTGCCGCAATGCGTCGCGGGCATAAGCGTCACTGCAGACAGCAAGCGCATCTTGTATTTGCAATTCGCGCTGCAGGACACGATTCGTGTCGCGCCGATGACCGCATCCGATCGATCGCAGCGTCTCACGGTCACCGAAGGCCGCAACATTCCCGCCGCATGGACGGCATCCGGCGGCGTCGTTTTCATGTCCGACGGCGATGGGCGCATGGCGTTCTACGAACAACAACCCGGCGCCGAGTCGCCGCGCCTGATCGTCAACGAGCCGGGCATCGTCGGCGCCGCGCGACTCGCACCCGATGGTGAGACGTTGCTGTATCTCGTCTCGCCGTCACGATCGTCGCGTGAGACGCAGATCCGCCGCATCTCAATTCGCGGTGGACAGTCAGAAGATGTCGCGCGCGGAATCTTCATCGATGGCATTCGATGTTCGAGCCAGGGGGTGCCGTTGTGCCTGATCGCTGAATCATCCGCGAACGAAAGCAAGATCGTCTTCATCGAGATCGATCCGCGCAAAGGACGCGGCCGCGTCGCGCTCGAGATCGCGGCAACACGATCGGCCGACTATCGATGGGCACTCTCTCCGCGCGGCGATCGCATCGCGATCCTCAACACGACGGAGCCGATCATTCGCATCATTCCGATCGACGGTTCCGCATCGAGCGAACTTCGTGTTCCCGACGCGGCGACACTTGGTTACATCAGCTGGCGCAGCGACGGCCTCGGCGTGATCGTCCCGCGCATCAACGCCGATGGCGCAGCGCTTCTCTCGCTGAATCTTGATGGAACAGCACGTGTTATTTGGAATGAGCCGGGAGCAACCGATATCTCAGGCATTCCGTCGCCGAGCGACCAGGTCGCGGTCTGGATCCGCACGCGCAACGCCAGCCTGTGGCTGGCCGAGAGTCCGTAATATACTCGCCCCTTCAAGCGGCGCATTGCGCCAGTACTGGAGTTGACCTCATGAGTGCCGATCCGAAAAACCTTTTCACTGCTTTTGACCGCGGTCTGATCTCACGCCGCCAGCTGCTTGCCGCGCTTGGCATGGCCGCCGCGATTAGTCCCGTCACCGCACTCGCGCAAGGCCAGTGCGGCGGCGCGCTCAAAGGCACGCCGCAGTGCAACACCGAACCCGCGAAGCTGCCCTTCGAGCCGACCGGATGGAACACCGTGTTGCTCGATCACTTCACGTGTGCGTGCGCTGATTACTCGAAGGAAGCGGCGTACTACCAGGCGTTGATGAACTGGAAGATCCGCAGCGACGATGGCAAGCAGGCCGTGCTCGACATCGGTGATTGGGGCGGATTGATTCTGCGCGGTGGATACGTGGCTCCCCCGCCGCCACCCGCAGCGGCAAATCCTCCGGCGGCTCCGGCCGGCGGCGGCGCTCCGGGCCGCGGCGGCCAGGGCGGTCCTCCGCGTGCGCCGCGCAACGCCGCGTTCGACGGCATGGCGTGGGGCATCGACAAGTGGGATGCGAAGAAGGTCGAGAGCGAGTTGAAGAAACGCGGACTCAATCCGGTCGCCGACAATCACGGCGACTTCCAGAGCTTCAAGATCAGCGATCCTGACGGCTTCCAGGTGTGGATCACCAACGGCAACAAGAACAATCGCCGCAAGGGCGCCGCGAACGGAAAGACTTCAGCGCCCGCGCCGTTCGCATCGACCAATTGGAAGACGGTGTGGCTCGATCACATTTCGTTCGAAGTCACCGACTACAAGGAGACCGCGGCGTTCTATCACGCGCTGCTCGGTTGGAAGCTTGGCGAGGATGAAGGCAGCCAGAACACGATGGACATCGGCGACGTCGGCGGTGTGATCGTGCGTCGCGGCAATCGCGGTCCGGTCGTGCCCGGAGCGCCGCGTCGCGCCGGCATGGGTCACATCTCGTTCGGCATCGCGGATTTCGATCCGGACAAGGTGAAGGAAGAGCTCACCAAGCGCGGCCTCACGGCGCGCGAGGACACCGGTGGTCGCGGCGACATTCACACCGCGCCGTACAAGAGCTATCACACGACCACGCCGAACGGCTTCGACCTGCAGATCAGCGCAACGACGAAGGCCACGCGTAACGATGGCTAAACGTTAAGAAGACGTAAAACTTTGCAACGCAAAGGGCCGATCCGGAACTGTCCGGGTCGGCCCTTTCGTATGTACGTCGGATGACCCGACAACCGTTTTGCGATTTGTGGGGTCTAAGTAACGGACTTCTCAAAGGAGCCACGCGCCGATGCGCCGATTCAGCCCGGTTTTAGCGACGTTCGTCCTCGTTGCACTGTTTTTCGGCCTTCAATCACAACCCGGTCACGCACAAGCGCGCACTGCCGAGAGCGTGATGGCCGCGGCGCGTGCCGCGCTTGGCGGCGAGGCGAAGATCGCCGCCGTCAAGACCTTCATCGCGACCGGCCGCACGCGGCAAGTGCGCGGTGAGAATCTGGTCCCGATCGAATTCGAGATCCAGGCCGAGCTTCCCGACAAGTACGCGCGTCGCGATGAATTCCCCGCGCAGGATCAGGGACCGGTCAACGCCGGCTTCGTTGGTGATCAACTCGTGTTGACGCCGCGTCCCAGTCCGCCGGTCCCGCCGCCGGGCGCGCCTGCGCCGCCGCCGGGCGCATTCGAAAATCAAATGCGCGCGCGCATGATCCAGTCGAAGCAGGATTTTGCGCGGCTCCTCCTCGGCATGTTCGCGGGCTCGACGCCCGCGTTCCCACTCACCTATAGCTACGCAGGCCAGGCCGAAGCGCCGCAAGGCAAAGCGGATGTGATCGACGTGAAGGGCCCGGCGAATTTCAGCGGGCGCTTGTTCATCGCCGACAACGGATTGCCGATCATGTTCAGTTGGACGCAAGCAGGACCTGGCCCTGGTGGGCCCGGTGGACCTGGTGGTCCTGGTCGCGGCGGTCCTGGTGGTCCTCCGCCGGGAGCAGGCGGTCCTCCTGCCGGCGGTCCCCCCGCAGGTGGTCCTCCGGCTGGTGGTCCTCCACCGGGAGCGGGCGGTCCGCCGAAGCCGGCGCCGGAGCAACGAATCTTTTTCGCTGACTACAAGGAAGTCGATGGCTTGAAGCTGCCGTTCCGTATTCGACGGGCGGTGGGATCTGAAACGACGGAAGAAACGACGTTCGATCGATACCGCATCAACGCCAAGGTTGATCCGCGCCGGTTCGACACGACGGGCAAGTAGATCAGGAATCGATTATGAAAATAGTTGTTTCATTTGTTCTTGCAGTGTTCGTGTTCGTCGCGTCCGCGTTCGCGCAGACGCCCGCCCCCACAGGCACAGCGACGCTCGTCGTGACGGTCGTCGATACGACCGGCGCGGTTCTGCCAGGCGCGACAGTCACGGTCACCGGTCTCGATCCGAATAACAAAGCCACGACGGTCGAACCCGCGAAGGCGACCGATCAAGGCATCGCGACGATCGTGAAGCTCGCGCCCGGACGTTATTCGTTGAAGGCGGAGTTCGCGGGATTCGAGACGCGCACGATTCCCGAAGTGCGCGTGCGCGCCGGCAACAACAAGCAAGTCGCGATGCTGCCGATCGAAGGCCACAAGGAAACCGTCGTGGTCGGACAGGACAAGCAAGCGGCCGCATCGGATCCGCGCGGCCCGTCGTTTGGATCGACGCTGACGCGCGAGCAGATCGAGCAGCTCTCCGATGATCCGGATGTGCTGCGACAGCAGTTGCAGGACATGGCCGGCCCTGGCGCGGTGATCAAGGTCGACAGCTTCGAAGGCGGCGCGCTGCCTTCGAAGTCGCAAATCAGATCGATCCGCATCTCGCGCGATCAGTTCGCGGCTGAATTTCATGCCGCCGGCGGCGTCAACATCGAGATCATCACGCAGCCCGGCGCCGGACCGATCCGCATGGGCCTCGGCTATCAGACGATCGGCGATACCTTCACGGGACGCAGTCCGTTCACGCCGGTACGCGGACCCGAAGGCGATCAGAACGTCAATTTGAATTTGAACGGCACGCTCGTCAAGAACAAGAGCTCGTTCGGCCTGTTCGTCAACAACCAGCGCCGGACGCAGACGCCCAACATCAATATCGCGACGAGCGACGACAAGCGGCGCGCCGAGGCGCTCGCGCTGCGGCAGAAGACCGACGGCTTGAACGCCAACCTGAACATCGACTACGCGGTGACGATCGACCAGACGCTGCGCTTCGCCGCCGGCGTGAACACGAACAACAACAAGAACCTCGGCATCGGCACATGGGATCTCGAAGAGCGCGCCTACCAACGCGACAGCACGAATGGCTTCGCGCGAATGCAGCAGATCGGTCCACTGGGCCGTCGCGGCTTCCTTCGCACACGATTCCAATACTCATGGACCGACACGACCAACAACTCCGCACTCGAAGCGCAGACCATCAAGGTGCTCGATGCGTTCAACAGCGGCGGCGCGCAGCTTGCGGGCGGACAACACGGCAAGACGATCGTGCTCGGATCGGATCTCGACTACGTGCGCGGCATCAACACGTGGCGCGTCGGCATCCAGGCCGATGCATCGCGCTGGCGCTCCGACGATCGATCGAATTATCTCGGCACCTACACGTTCGAGAGCCTCGATGCGTACGAGGCGGGACGTCCGCGCAGCTATACGCGCCGCATCGGCGATCCGAATCTTTCGTATAACTGGCTGCAGGGCTCGCTCTACGCGCAGGACGACGTGCGCGTGCGCCGCAACCTCACCTTGAGCGGCGGCGTGCGCTACGAAGCGCAGACGCACGTCAAGGACTACGACAACGTGATGCCACGCCTCGGCATCACCTGGGCGATCGGCAAGCAGCAGGCGCCGACGACGCTGCGCGCCAGCTGGGGCATCTTCCACGACTGGCTGTCGAACGGCACCTACGAACAGACGTTGCGAGTCGATGGATTCCGGCAGCAGGAAATCGACATCGTCAATCCCACGTATCCGCTGTTCAATGATTCCGTGCTGGCGGCGGCGCCGGTGAGCCGTTACGTGCTCGGCGAGGACGTCGTGCTGCCGCGAACGACGCGCGTCAGCCTTGGCATCGACCGCCGCTTCAAGGTCGTGCAGGCCAATGCGACTTACGCGTATCAGCGTGGCGGCGCGGTGGCACGGGGCGTCAATCTCAACGCGCCGGTCAACGGCATCCGTCCCGACGTCAGGTTTGGCAACGTGATCGAAGTCGTATCCGATGCCAGCTCGCGGCTGAATCAGCTGCAGACGAACATCTCGATCAACCAGGGCGCGCTGTTCCCGGTCAACAAGTCCGCGCCGCTGATCAACTTCAAGCGCGTAACGTGGTTCATCAACTACACGTTGTCGAAGGCACGCAACAACACTGATGGCGCGTTCAACATCGCGCCGACCGGCAATCTCGACTTGGAATGGGGACCGGCCAACAACGACGTGACGCATCGCTTCAACGTCCAGTTCAACAACCAGATCGTGAAGAACCTCGGCATCGGCCTCGGCTTCAACGTCAACAGCGCGGCGCCGTACACGATTCGCACCGGCTTCGACGACAACGGCGATCTGATCTTCAACGATCGTCCCGTTGGTGTGGCGCGAAATACCGAGCGCGGATCCGGCTCGTTCAATCTGAACATGAACCTCAATTACCGCTGGCAGTTCGGCAAACCGGTGCAGGGCCCCGGCGGCATCGGCGTGATCTTCAACGGCGGCGCGGTCGATGTGCGACAGGTCGAGGCACCGGGCCGCTTCAGCATCGGGTTCTTCATGTTCGCGAACAACCTGACGAACCACGCCAACTACACCGGTTATAGCGGCGTGCAGACGTCGCCATTCTTCAAGCAGGCGACGGCGGTGCAGGGCACGCGCCGCGTTCAGGCTGGACTGCAGTTTCTTTTCTAATCACTCAGCGCGCAGTGCGACGAGGGGATCGACCTTCGTCGCTCTGCGTGCCGGCACGAACGCGGCGAGCGTCGTCACGATCGCGAATGTGATGACGACGCTGATGAACGTCAGTTGATCGAACGGCTTCACGCCGTACAACAATCCCGACAGATAGCGAACACCCATCGCGGTTGCGATCAGGCCGAGCACGATTCCGGTGATCGTCAACTTCGCGCTCTGACCGAGCACGATGCCCATCACTTCGCTGCGCTTCGCGCCGAGCGCCATGCGCACGCCGATCTCCTGCGTGCGGCGAGCGACGCCGTACGACAACACGCCGTAGAGACCGATCGACGCGAGCAACAGCGTCAATGCTCCGAAGCTGAATGCGAGTGCGGCAACGAGCCGCTCGCGACTGAGATCGCGTTCGAGTCGCCGCTGCATGGCGCCGACGTCGCTCACCAGCAGGTTCGGCTCACTGCGACGCAGCGCTTCTCGAAGCACGGGAATCATCGCGGCGGGATCGCCGGCGACGCGCACGTCCATGTTGGTGAACACGGTGTTCCGCGACAGCGGCAATTGATCGGCCGCGAAATACGTCATCGGCACCGGCGCGTCGTGCAGCGTCTGCGTGCGCGCATCGCGCGCGACACCAACGATTTCGGTGTCGCCGGCGGTGTCGCCGCCAATGCGCTTGCCAACGGCATCGGTGGTGCCGAAAAACGCGCGCGCGGCGGTCTCGTTGACGATGGCGACCCGCGGCGACTGCGGCGTATCGCGATCCGTGAAGACACGACCGCCAAGCAGCGGGATGCCCGTCGTCTTGAAATAGTCAGGCGAGACCCAGTTCTTGAACGTCGATCCCTGTTTGCCCGGCTCGAGAATCACGCCGCCTGATGACGAGCATCCGGCGATGAGCCCGCATCGAGACACCGCGGCCGACGTCACACCCGGCAACGCACTCGCGGTCTCCACCAACCGCCGCGCCAGGTCGCGATATTGATCCGATCGATAGCCGCTGTCGATCGGATCGAACGACGCGGTCACGAGCTGCGCGGTCTGGAAACCCGGATCGGTCCGGACGAAATTGATCAGCGTCCTGCCGAGCAGCACCGCGGCGAACACGACCGCAACGGCGAGGGCCAATTGCGCGACGACCAGAGAACGCATCCCGTGCAGCGACGCGTTGCCGACGTTCTGCCGCTGATTGTTTTGCAGGCTCGCGGTACGACCGGCGCGCACCGCGCGGAACGCCGGCGCCAGGCCGAAGGCAATCGCCGTCACCAGGGAGACGAGCGCGGCGAAGACGATCAAACGGCGATCGGGCGCGAAGACTTGCGGCAGTTGACTCGTCGATGCGAACACTTGTCGCGCGAGGTAGCTGCTGCCCCACGTGCCGAGCACGAGACCGATCAATCCTCCGAGTAACGAGAGCGTGAGACTCTCGGTCAATCCCTGTCGCACCAATCGTCCGGTCGATGCGCCGAGTGAAATGCGGATGCCGATGTCGCGCGCGTTGCCGGCGGCGCGGGCCAGCAGCAGGTTGGCGATGTTCGCGCACATCACGATCAGCACCAGCGTCACCATGCCGGTAATCGCAAACAGCGCATCGGAGAAACGCGAGCGGAGTCCGGAGTAGCCGCGAGCAAAGGGCTCGACGACGAGCGTGTGCGCCATCATCGCGTCGCGCTCCTTCGGCTCATCAAAGGTCTTGACCATGTCCTCGAGCCCGGCGTGATTTGCTGCCGTCAGCGCCGCGATCGCTTGCGCTCGCGAGGCGGTCGGCACGCGGCCGAAGACGTTGAGCCACGCCTGCAGATCCTGCGTCAGCCACGGGCGATCGTCGTAGGTGACGCCGTAGCTGCTCGAGTTGTTGGCGTAGCGCAGCGGCAATTGCAGGGTCATCGGCACCCACAGATCCGCTTCGTTGTCGTTCCACAGTCCGACGAATTCCGGCGGGGTGATGCCGATGATCGTCAGCGCAACGCCGCTCAACGTGACCGTCTTGCCAATCACATCCTCGGAACGGTTGAAGAAACGATTCCACAGCCGATCGCTGATCACCGCGACCGGCGCCTCGCGATCGAGGCGCACGTCATCGGGCGTGATCAATCGACCGCGCCACGGCGCGATCCGCAAGGTTTCGAAAAAGCGGCCGCTCACCAACTGCGTGAGCACGAAGCGGCGCTCGGTCTCGCCCGGCAGGCGAATGTTGAATCGCGCGTTGCGAGTGACGGCCGCGAGCGAGCCGCGATCGCCAAGCGCCTGTTCGAGCCGCTCGAAGCGTGGGCCGCTGAAGCGGTTGAAGCGGCCGGTGCCGCCGGTCGTATCAGCCACACCCTCGGGGCCGGTTTCGTGCAACATCACGAGCTCGTCGGCGGCCGCGACCGGCAGCGGCTTCAATACAACCGCATCGAGCAACGAAAAGATCGCGGTGTTGGCGCCGATGCCGAGCGCGAGTGTCGCGATCACGATCAGCGTGAACGCCGGCGTCTTGATCAGGCGGCGCATCGTGTAGCGCAGGTCTTGTGCGAGATCGTCGAGCCATGCGATTCGCCGCGATTCGCGATGCACCTGCATCGTCTGCGTGACGCCGCCGAAATCGCGCAGCGCCGCGAAGCGCGCGTCTTCGCGCGACAGGCCCTTCGCGACGTATTCCTCGGTTGCTTCGTCGAGATGACTCGTGATCTCGTCGTTCAGTTCACGGTCGCGGCGGGTCATGTCACGCCTCCTCGTCGGCGATCTTGAAGAACCGTTCGACGATGCTGGTCGCGCGCTGCCATTGCTCGCGCTCCGTTTGCAGGCGCTTCTTGCCGGTGCGCGTCAGCGAGTAAATCTTGACGCGCCGGCCCGATTCGGAGGCGCCCCACTTCGCGGCAATCAATCCCTGCTGCTCGAGTTTGAGGAGCGCCGGATAGAGGGTGCCCTGGTTCATCGCCAGTTGATTGCCGCTGATCTGCTCGATGCGGCGGGCGATGCGGTAGCCGTGCAGCGGCCCGATGCCGTCGAGCGTCTGCAGGATCATCAAACCGAGACTGCCGTAGAGGACGTCGCTCTTGTCGGGCACCATATGTGGGGAGCCTACAGATTGATATGTTGACTGTCAACTGGTTCGATTCCCCCGAGGCACGGAGAAGGAACGGAGGCACGGAGGATCAAGGGAAGCAAATTTTGTTTGAAACAGATTCGCGCCAACTGTTCTTTTCCCGACGCGTTTCCTTTCCCGACACAAATCATTTCCCGGAAGGTGTTTCTCCCCTCCCGGGAGCGTTAGAATCGATGCCTTCATGCTCAAATTGCTCTCTTTTCTTCGTCCGTACCGGGGACCCGTTGCGCTCGTACTCGCGCTCGCGCTGGCCCAATCGCTCGCCAGCCTGTATCTCCCGCGCCTGATGGCGGACATCGTCGACCACGGCATCGTGCCCGGCGACACGCGGCAGATCATGATTTACGGCGGCTTGATGCTGCTGATGGCGCTGATCGGCACCGCCTGTGCGGTGGGCAGCAGCTACTTCTCATCGAAGACCGCGTCGGGCTTCGGCCGCGACGTGCGCAACCGGCTGTTCGATCGCGTGGCGCATCTCTCGGTGCATCAGTTCGACACCTTCAGCACCGCCTCGCTGATCACGCGCACCACCAACGACACCACGCAGATCCAGCAGGTGCTGATCATGATGATGACGATGGTGATCACGGCGCCGATGATGGCGATCGGCGGCATCGTGTTGTCGCTGTCGCAGGACACGCGCCTGGCGCGCGTGCTGATCGCGGTGATTCCGGTGATGGCGATCGTGTTCTTCCTGATCATGCGGCAGGCGATCCCACTCTTTCAGAAGATGCAGGTGAAGATCGATCGCCTCAATCTCGTGCTCGACGAAGGCCTGACCGGCGTGCGCGTGATTCGCGCGTTCGATCGCAATGCGCACGAGAGCCGCCGCTTCAATGCCGCGAACCGCGATCTCACCGACAACGCGATCGCCGTCAATCGGCTGGTGTCGATGCTGATGCCGGCGATGTTCATGATGATGAACCTCACCGCGGTGGTGATCATCTGGGTCGGCGCCAATCGCATCGATGCCGGTCAACTGCATGTCGGCGCGATGATGTCGTCGCTGCAATACGCAGTGCAGATCCTGTTCTCGGTCTTCATGGTGACGGCGATGTTCGTGACGCTGCCGCGTGCGGCCGCATCGGCAGAGCGCATCAACGCGGTGCTCGACGTCATTCCAGAAGTCAACAATCCTTCACAAGCGAAGTCGCCGAGTGGTGCTCGCGGGCTGGTTGAATTCCAGAACGTTGGGTTCAAGTATCCAGGCGCGGAAGAGCCTGCGATATCCGGCGTGTCGTTCGTCGCGAAGCCAGGTGAGATCACCGCGATCATTGGCGGCACCGGCTCCGGCAAGTCGACGCTTGCAGGACTGATTCCGCGCTTCTACGACGTCAACGAAGGACGCGTGCTCGTCGACGGCATCGACGTGCGCGAAATGAAGCAGGAGGATCTGCGCGCCAAGATCGGTTACGTGCCGCAGAAAGCGGTGCTGTTCAGCGGTACGATCGCGACCAACATTCGCTTCGGACGTGAATCGGCGACCGATGAACAGGTGACACACGCCGCTGAAGTCGCGCAGGCAACGGAGTTCATCAACCAGAAACCCGAAGGTTATGCGGCGCCGGTCTCGCAAGGCGGCACCAACCTGTCGGGCGGACAGAAGCAGCGCCTCGCGATCGCGCGCGCGCTCGTCAAGAACGCCGAGATTTATGTGTTCGACGACAGCTTTTCCGCGCTCGACTTCGCGACCGACGCGAAGCTGCGCGCGGCGCTCCGCAGCGAAGTGACCAGCGCCACGGTGTTCATCGTGTCGCAGCGCATCGGCACGGTGATGAATGCGGATCGGATCGTCGTGCTCGACGACGGACGCGTCGCCGGCATCGGCCGTCACGCAGAGTTGCTCAAGACCTGCGAGGTGTATCGCGAGATCGCTGAATCGCAGGCGTCGCTGGAGGACGTGGCATGAGCGACGAGCGCATGAAAATGAAAACGCAGCAGGGCCCGCCGCCGGGAATCTTCGGGCGCGGCCCGATGGGCGGCTTCGGCATGCCGGTGCAGAAGGCGAAGGACTTCAAGGGCACGGTCCGCCGCCTGAGCGGATACCTGCGTCCTCACAAGAACGGACTGATCGTCGTGATCTCGGCCGGCGTGATCTCAACGCTCTTCAGCGTCGTCGGTCCGAAGCTGCTGGGCAAGGCGACGACGAAAGTTTTCGAGGGCTACCTGGCGCGCGCGGCGGGCCGCGGCGGGATCGATTTCGCGTACGTCGGATCGATCCTGACGTGGCTCGTGATCCTCTACGTCATCAGCTCGACGTTCCTTTATCTGCAGCAGTACCTGATGTCGGGCATCGCGCAGAACACCGTATTCGCGCTGCGCCGTGATGTCGAAGCGAAGTTCAGCCGGCTGCCGCTGAAGTTCTTCGACTCGCGCACGCACGGCGAGATCCTCAGCCGCGCCGTCAACGATCTCGACAACATCAGCAGCACGCTGCAGCAGAACCTGACGCAGTTAATCAGCTCGGTGCTGTCGGTGCTCGGCATCATCATCATGATGCTGACGATCAGCTGGATCATGACGCTGGTGGTGCTGCTGACGCTGCCGCTGAGCGTTACCGTCGTCGCGACGATCGCGAAGCGATCGCAGGCGTTCTTCATCCGGCAGCAGAAAGCGCTCGGCGAAATGAACGGCCACGTCGCCGAGATGTATTCCGGCCACACGATCGTGACCGCGTTCGGCCACGAGGAGAAGTCGGTCGAGAAGTTCAAGCAGCTCAATCAGAATTATTTCGACAGCGCGTGGCGCGCGCAGTTTGCGACCGGCATGATCTTCCCGATCATGATGTTCGTCGGCAACATCGGCTACGTGATGGTCGCGGTGATCGGCGGCTACATGGTGACGCGGCGCTCGCTGGCGCTCGGCGACGTGCAGGCGTTCATTCAGTACAGCCGCCAGTTCTCGATGCCGATCACGCAGTTGAGCAGCATGGCAAACACGATCCAGCTGACGGTCGCATCGGCGGAGCGCGTCTTCGATCTGCTGGACGAAGTGGAAGAGCCCGCCGATCCTGCGCCGGCGAAGCAGGTTGTGGATCCGAAAGGCCACGTTGAAATCGATCACCTTGCATTCAGCTACAAGGCCGATGCGCCGCTGATCGAAGATATGTCGATCGACGTCGAGCCCGGCAAGACGGTCGCGATCGTCGGTCATACCGGCGCCGGCAAGACGACGCTCGTCAATCTGCTGATGCGTTTCTACGACGTCAACAGCGGCTCGATCCGCATCGACGGCGTGGACATCCGCGACGTGACGCGCGGAGAATTGCGGCGCATCTTCGGCATGGTGCTGCAGGACACGTGGCTGTTCTCGGGGACGATTCGCGACAACATCGCGTACGGCCGTGAAAGCGCGAGCGAAGAGGCGATCGTGCGCGCAGCGAAAGCAGCGCAAGCGGATCACTTCATCCGCACGCTGCCGGAGAACTACAACACGCTGATCAATGAAGAAGCGACCAACCTGTCACAGGGACAGAAGCAGTTGCTGACGATCGCGCGCGCGTTCCTCGCCGATCCGGCGATCCTGATCCTCGACGAAGCGACGAGCAGCGTCGACACGCGCACGGAAGTCCTGATTCAGAAAGCGATGGCGCAACTGATGCACGGGCGCACGACGTTCGTGATCGCGCACCGGCTGTCGACGATTCGCAATGCGGATCTGATCCTGATGATGGAACATGGCCGGATCGTCGAGAAGGGATCGCACGATGAGCTGCTGGCTGCGAATGGCAAGTATGCGAACTTGTATCGCAGCCAGTTCAATGCACCTGCGATGGCGTGATCCACAGATTAAACACAGAACGATCCACAGATTAAGCACAGAGCCTTAAGGGTTAATCTGTGGATCCTCACGTGGTCTGTCCGTGTTTAATCTGTGGATCTATTTAACTGCTGCGAACGGCGTTGACGCCATCGTGTTGCCCCAAGACAACGCGATCCGGCCGCCGTCGTTCTTCATGTCGACGAACGACCACGTCAGCTGATCGACGGCGTATGGCAGCTTGTCGAGTTTCATCGGCACACGGACGATGTCCTTGTCGGGCGTGTAGCCATACGCGCCCCACAATGCGGTCTTGTTGTTCGGATCGAACTTGTCCTGCGCCGGCCAGCTCGAGATGATCAGCGTCCACTCCGGCAACTTCAGATCGACGAACAAGCTGTATTCACCCGGCGGCACTGTCGTCTTGCCGAACATCAGCGGCACTTCGGTCATCAAGCGCGTCGACTTGTTCGCGCCCGCGCGCCACACCGGCGGCGGCGGAAATCCCGGCGCGCCGACATCGTTCGCGGCCTTGCCGTAGTTCGGGCCCGAGCCGAACAGATCGCGTCCGCGCTGCAGCGGGCGTCCGTACTTGATTTCGATCCACTTGCCGCCGGTGTAAGTCTCACGGCCGAGCGTGAATGCGGGCTGGGCCGGCTTGGTCCACGTGCCGAGCACCTGCACTTGCGCGGATCCTTCGGGACTCATCGGCCGCGCCGGCGGCTGCTGCGCGACGGCGAGCGCGCTCAACACGATCGTGAATACAGCAAGAGCTCCAAGTTTTCTCGTCATGTGATCCTCAGGGTTTGGGTCGCGGCTCTCTCGGGATGTTCACGGGCCCGACTTTATTCCAGATTCGCTTGCCGACTTCATCCGCCTGGCGCAGGACCGCCTGCTCGTCGAGCGTCAGCACCTTGTTGTCGCGCATGATGAATTCGCCGTCGACCATCACAGATTCAATATCGGACGGATGGCCGCCGTGAATCACTGCCGAGATCAGCCGGCCGTGCGGGACCAGATACGGCTTCAGCGTGTTCAACACGAACAGGTCGGCCTTCTTCCCCACCTCGAGCGAGCCGATCGTTTTCTGCATGTTGACCGCGCGCGATCCGCCTTCGGTCGCATCCGCGAGAATGTCTTCCGGCTGTGGACGCACGCCTGGAAACGCATCGGTGCGGCGAATCCGCTCGGTGAGCAGCGCGATGCGCATCACTTCGAATACGTCGTTGGTGTTGTTGTCGGTGCCGAGCGCGATCGGACAACCCGCCGCGCGAAGATCCGGGATCGGCGGAATCACGCCGCGATTCGCCGCCATGTTCGCTTGATGCGAAATGATCGTGCGCGATTTGCCGAGCAGCGCGATCTCGCCCGCGGCGACGTATCGGGCGTGCGCAGCGAACAGGCGCGGACCGAGGAAGCCGTGACGATCGAGATATGCCGCCGGGCGCAGCTTGTGGAACTTCTCCATGAACTGATACTCGGCGATGCTCTGATTCAAATGAATCGTGTAGCCGAGATTGTTTTTGTCCGCGAACGCGCGCACCGCTTGCAGCAATTCCGGCGACGATGTTTCCGTGAGAGCAGCGGCGGGAAATACGTTGATGCGGCCGTTGTTCTTGCCGTGCCACGCGCTGTGGAGAGCCGCGATCTTCTGCATGCCCTCTTCGCGCAACTTCTGGGAGAAGCGCGGCGTTTCGCTCTTCGCGAGACCTTCTGGTGACAGCGGACCAGGAACGTTCTCGCTATCGCGGATCGATTCCGCGAACACCCATCGCAATCCGGTCTTCGCAAGCGCGCCGGCGTAGCGATCGATGCCGCCGGCATTCTCGACGAACGTCGTCGTGCCGGTGCGGATCGCTTCGAGCGCGCCGACGACCGTCATCAACTGCGCTTCTTCTCCTTGCAGAAGACTCGCGGGCTGAATCGAAAGCTTCGCTGAATTCGGAAATCCGAAATCCTCATTGAAGCCGCGTTGCAACACCGCGGTGAGGTGCGCGTGGCAATTGACGAGACCGGGAAAGATCGCCTTGTTGCGGCCGTCGATCACATCGGCATTCGGATAGTTCTTCAGAATCTGATCGCTCGGACCGATCGCGGCGATCTTGTCGCCGACGATCGCGAGCGCGACCTCGTTCTGGACGAGATCGGCGTTGACGACGGTCGTGTTGCGAAACACGATCGCCCGGGGCGCGTTGGGTTGCGCGCCGAGCATCCGCGGCTCGACGATCAGCGCCGCTGCGACCGCTCCGGCTCCGCCGAGTAGGTCACGCCTGGAGATGTGTGAGGCCATGCGCCGATTATCGTGATCGCGCGCCGCGAGTCAACGCCGATCGATGGTGATATCGTCGTGCTCCTGAAGGAGCAGATACATGACAACCGGCAGCTCTCATCCGACCCCCGAGAAATTCTTCGACATGGCATTCGCGTTCGAGCGCACCGCTGCAATCAAGACCGCGGTCGATCTCGACCTGTTCAGCGCGATTGCCAGTGGCGCCGACACCACGGCGGCGATCGCAAAGCAGTGCAGCGCGAGCGAGCGCGGTGTCCGTATCCTTTGCGACTTTCTGACCATCAACGGCTTGCTGACCAAGACCGGCGATCGCTACCAGGTCACCGCTGACTCGCGGGCCTTTCTGACGAAGTCGTCGCCGATGTATCTCGGCGGTACGCTGCACTTTCTCACGTCGCCGGCCGTGATTGGCAACTTCGACAAACTGACCGCTACCGTCCGCGCCGGCACCGTCGCACCAGAAGGCAACTTCGTCGCCGGTACCGAGCAGGACCTGTGGGTAAACTTCGCGAAGGCGATGGTGCCGATGATGATGCCGGCGGCGCTCGGCATCGCCGACGCGCTGAAGATCAAGTCCGCAGGCCGCGTGCGCGTGCTCGACATCGCGGCCGGCCACGGCATCTTCGGCGTCGTGCTGGCGCAGCAGAATGCGCAGGCCGAGATCGTCGCGGTTGATTGGGCGGGTGTGCTCAGTGTCGCGACCGACAACGCACGGAAAGCCGGCGTTGGTGATCGCCATCGGGCCTTGCCGGGCGACGCATTCAAGGTCGACTACGGCACCGGCTACGACATTGCGTTGCTGACGAACTTCCTGCATCACTACGACACGCCGACGTGCGTCGCGCTGCTGCGGCGCGTCTACGCCGCGCTCAATCCTGGCGGCCGCGCAGTGATCCTCGAATTCGTTCCGAATGACGATCGCGTGTCGCCGCCAATTCCTGCGGGCTTCAGCATGATGATGCTCGCATCGACTCCCGCCGGCGACGCGTATACGTTTGCCGAGCTGCAATCGATGGCACGCGAGGCGGGATTCAAGAGCGTCACATCGCACGCGCTGCCGACACCTGAAACGGTCGTGATCGCCGTCAAGTAAGAGCGCGCTCGAGCGCGGCAGAATCCGGCGAGGCCACAGAAGATCCGCGGCCTCGCCGAGGGGGGCTAGAACGTGATGCGGACGCCGAGTTGTCCCGTACGTCCCTGGCCGGCGACGATCGTCTTCATGAAATTCACCGAGTTCCTCGCCCCGGTCGGATTTCCGAAGTTGGCCTGATCGAGCAGGTTGTAGATCTCGAGGAACAGGCCTGCCTGGTAATGGCTGATGTGCGTGATGTATTGCACGCGGCCATCGAGCAGCACCTGCTTCTCACCTTGAATACCGTTGCGTACCGCGACTCCACGCGAATCCGTTGCCGACAGGATCGTGCCCGGCAATCCCGACGGCAGCGCCACAAGATCGTTGACGCCTTTCATCGGACGATCGTTGCTGGTGCCGTCGCCATTGACGTCGGTGCCCACGGTCTCGTTGATCGGATAGCCGGAGTACGCGCGGAAGACGATGCCGCCGCCGAATCCCTTGCCGAGATCCACCGCGGCGCTCGTGGCAAACGCGTGCTGGTTGTCGCGATCGCAACGCCCGTAGTCGAGGCGCGGATCGCTGTCGACGATGATCGACGCGACGTCGTAACAATGCGCGAGCGTGTAGCTGATGCGGCCCGACCAGTGGCTCGACATGCGCCGCTCGAGCCCGAGCTCGAGCGAATCGAACTTGCTGTCGAGTGCCGAGCCGAGCTCCTTGGTCTGGTTCTGATTGAACTGCACGAACGTGGCACCGCGCGCCGCTGCAGGTACGAGCTCGCCGTTTGGATCGAACACGTTGACGCCAAGACGCGTGATGCGACCCGTCGCGGGATTGATCGGCCCTTCGTTGATGTCGATGGTCGCGGTATTGTCGCGGCCGCGATTGCCGACGTAATCGATCGATGCCGCCATCGTCGGCGACAACTCGTGCTTGATGCCGCCGCTGAACGCCCACGTGTACGCCATGCGGCGATCGCCGTCGACGAGCGGTCCGGTCGTCGTGTTGTTGATTACGTTGCCGCCGAGCACCGTCGAACGCTGACTCAACAGAAATGCCTTGCAGGCCGGACTGATGATCGCAACACCCGGAGTAGAGCCCGCAACCGGGTTGAGGCACGCCGTCGCATTCGCGTTTGGCCCAACCGGGAAGGTGCCGGTGATCGCCGGTGATGTGACCTGCGTCGTGTCATAGGCGAGCGTCGGCGCCAACACCTGGCGCTGCAGCAGCGTCTGCAGGATCGCGAGCTGTTGATACTGATAGACCTTGCCGAATCCGCCGCGGATCAACGTCTTGCCAGAACCCGTGACGTCATAGGCAACGCCCACTCGCGGACCGATCGCGTCCTTCGTCTTCTTCGTCAGGTCCTGGTAGTCGTAACGCACGCCAACGTTCAGCGTCAGCCGGTTGTTGATCTGCCACTTGTCCTGAACGTATCCGCTCGATCGATGATCGATCTGCGTGAACTCGAACTGCCCCATGCTGATGCCGAATCGGAACGGATACGTCGTCGGATCGGCGGCGTTGAACGGCGCATCCGTCGGGAACGTGAACAAGCCGGTGAAATTCGTCGCGGTGCCTTGCGGCAACGCACCGTTACGGCTGAAGGCGACGCCGGCCTTGAAGGTATGCTCGCCGGCCCATCCCGACTTGATCCACGTGATCGTGTCATCGAACGTGACGTCGCGAATCAGATCCTGCGCGTAACTGTTCCACACGCCGGCGTTGTAATCGGGGTGGCTGTTGCGCGAGCCAACGTCGAATGGATCGATGCCGTGGAAGCCAATGAACTTCCAGTCGGAATCGAACAACTGCCCCGGCCCTTGCAGCAAGTTCTCGCGCACGTGACCGACCTTCAATTCGTTCGTGGTGTGGTTGTTGAGCACCGACGCCCACGACGCGCTGAACACCTGATCGCCTGAATCGTTTTCGTGACGCGCCGCGGAAAGAATCGCGAGGTCGCCTTCGATCGAATCGCGCTCGGTGATGATCGCTTCACGCGTCCAGCGGAAACTCAGTTGATTGTTGCCGTTCGGGTGATAGTCAAAACGCGCGAAGGTATTCGGCCCATGGAATGCGGTCGTCGTCGAATACGACACCGCTAACGGCGCCGCCGCCGCCGGGAAGTTCAGGTTCGCCGCCTGTTTGGCGCGCGTGCCTTCGTAGTTGCCGAAGAAGAACACCTTGCTCTTGACGATCGGACCGCCGATGCTGCCGCCGTAAACGTTGCTGCCCGATTCGGGATTCTCCTCGCCGGCCTGCTTGAGGAAATAGTTCGTCGACTGCAGTTTGTTGCTCTGGTAATACTCGAAGACGCGGCCGGCGAATTTGTTCGTGCCGCTCTTCGTCACGCTGTTGACGACGACGCCGGTCGATCCGCCGTACTCGGCGGCGTATTGATGCGTCTGCACCTGATACTCGGACATCGAATCGAGCGAGATGCGCGCCTGCGTGCCCTGCGATCCGCCGCGGCGCGAGTCGTTGTCGTTCTGACCGTCGACGAGAAACAGATTGTTGGTGGTGGCCTGTCCGTTCGCACTGAACTGACCGCCTTCGAATGATCCGACCTGCAGCACCGGCACGAGACCAGGAATCGTCTGCATCAAACTGAACTGGCTGCGATTCGCGCTCGGCAAGCCGTCGATCTCGGCGCTCGTGACGTTGGTGCCGATGCGGCTCGAGGTCGCCTCGACGAGCGGTGTCGTTCCGTTGACGGTGATGGTCTCTGCGACGCCGGCCAGTTGCAGCGTGATACCGACGGTCAATTCCTGTCCGACATTGACGACGATGCCGGAGAGGTTCGTCACCTGGAAACCCTGCAGCTCCGCCTTGATCGTGTAAGTGCCGGGCAGCAGCGTTGGGATTGTGAACTTACCATCAGTGCTCGTGACCGTGACACGCTCGAGTCCCGTGTCCTGATTGATGGCCGTGACCGTCACGCCGGGCAGCATCGCTTTCTGCGCGTCCGCGACCGTGCCGTTGATTTCAGAGCGGCCACCCTGCGCTGCAGCAGTGACCGCACATACCAACGTGAAAATCAGCCCGCAGAAAATGGTTCGACAACATCGGATCATAAAAGCCTCCAGGTCGATAAAGACAAGTCACTACCGTTTCAACGTGAGCTTCTGCGCGCGCCAGTTCCACACTTCGCCGACCCACAGATCGTTTTCCGTTCGGCAGTCGATCGCGTTGACCATGCCGAATTCCTTGGGCAGCTTGCCGGCGCGTCCGAATCTGCCGACGACCTGGCCGTTCAACCGCACCTTGTAGATCTCGCCGGCGTCCATGCTCTCGGGATCGTTCGAGTTCGAGCTGTAGAGGAATTGCGTCGATCCACCGGAGATGCAGATCGCTTGCGGCGATCCGATGTTGGTAATCGTCGACTTGAACGTGCCTTCGCCATCGAAGACTTGAATGCGTTTGTTTCCTGCGTCGGCGACGTAGATATTTCCGGCCGCATCGCTGGCGATGCCGCGGATGCCGTTGAACTGATTCGATCCTGACCCGGTGCTGCCCCAGGTCTTCAGGAAGTCGCCGTTCTTGTCGAACTTCGCGATGCGATTGTTGGGTCCGAATCCGTCGGCAACATAGATGTTGCCGTTGCGATCCCACGTCACATCCGACGGCCGGTTGAAGCCATCACCATTGATGCCCGATCCTGCGGGCCTGCCGGCGTTGCCGCCGCCACCGCCGCCACCGCCACCGCCCGCGGCCGGCGCTCCACTCTTCGAGAGCAGCGCGACGTCGGCGGCTGTCGCCGCAACGCCGGGCCCGGGTCGCAGCGTGATGTTCTCAGGCTTGCGGCCGAGCACCAGTTGGAAGCGGCCATCCGAATCGAACTTCACGACTTGATTCGAACCGGCATCGACGATCCACACGTTGTCTTGTGGATCGACGCGCACCTGCTGCGCGAAGTTGACGGCATACACGCCCTGTCCGATCTCTCGCACGAATTTGCCGGATTGATCGAACTGAAACAGCCGCGAGCCGCCGTGATAGAACGTGCGCTCGTCACCGAGCGTCGCCACCGCGTGGCCGGTTCGCGCATACACAAACACGTGACCGCGCGAGTTGGTCGCAACCCCCGCAACTTCACCATACGACGGCAGGTTGATGATGTCGGCATTGGCGTCGAAGGCGATCTCCGGCACCGACTGCGCGACAAGCGATGCACCGGCGACGAGCGTGCCGATCGCACCAATCAAAAGAAGAAGTGTGCGTTTCATGATCGGCTCCTACTTTCCTGCTGAAGTCTTGGCGGCCTGCGGGCGAAGGACGATCTTCTGCACGCGCCACTGAGTGATTTCGGAAACGTAGACCTCGTCAGGGTTGCGGCAATCCATCTGATGCACGCTGCTGAATTCCTTGAAGCCGTGCCCGGCTTTGCCGAAGCGGCCGATCACCGTGCCATCGAGCTCCATCTTGTAGATCTCGCCGGTCTCATCGGCCTGATCGAAATTGTTGCCGGTGGGAAACGAGTTCGAGCTGTAGAGGTATTGATGCGGTCCGGCAGAAATGCAGACCGCCCACGGCGCGCCGACGTGCTCGTAGACCGCTTTCTGATTCAGATCGTTGTCGAGCACGACGATGCGGCGGTTGCCGCGATCGGCGACGTAGACCATGCCCTTCGCATCCACCGAGATCGCATGCGGAGTGCTGAATTGCAGCGGACCATTGCCGCGCGTGCCGACGGCCTTGATGAAGCGGCCGTTCTTGTCGAACTTGACGACGCGTGAATCGTTGTAACCATCCGAGACAAAAATATTTCCCTGCGGATCCCAGCCGATATCGGTCTGGCGATGGAATGTGTACGGGCGGTTGGCGCCGGTGTACTGTCCGGCGCCGGGCGTCATCGCGAGCTGATCGAGCGGATCAGGACGTTTGCCGAGCACCATCAGCAATTTGCCCTCGGGATTGAATTTCTGGATCACGTTGGTGCCTTCGTCGACGGCCCAGACGTTGTCGTCCTTGTCGACGCGCACCGCGTGCGCGAACGAGAAGCCGTAACTGCCGGCGCCAAATTCCTTGACGAACGCGCCGGTCTGATCGAACTCGAACAGGCGGGTCTCGCCGCTGCGCACGTAGACGAAGACATGGCCCTTCGAATTCGTCGCGACGCCGGTGCCTTCGCCCATGTACAAACCGGCCGGCAGCTTGAAGAAATTCGGAACCGAGTCGAATGGAATTTCCGCTGCCGTCGCCCTCGCGGTCGCGGGGCCGGCGTTGGCGCCCGGCTGTGCGATCGCCGGCCATGCCGACAGCAGAAAACCGGCCAGAACAATTACTGTGAAGCGTGTACGCGTACGCATCGGTTCCTCCTTAATTCTTGAAATTGAGCTACGAATGACTGCGGACCGACGCGCGCGCGACAGCGGATGAATGAGCCTCAAACGAGGCTTGATGATTGCGAACGTTATGCGCGTGCAACGGGAGAGTCAAGACAAGTTCGGGCGCCTAACCTGGTCGATGGCTCGCATTTGGCATACCGTCCGGCGTGCCTTATCTGCTGGTCTTCTTCGGATCGCTCGGCGTCGACCTCGTGCCGATCATGGCGCCACCCGCCTGGACGATCATGGCGTTCTGCATCGTCAAATACCGCCTGAATCCGTGGATCGTTCTCGCGATCGGCGTGCCCGCCTCAGCACTGGGCCGCTACCTCTTCAGCCTCTATATCCCGAAATTCTCCGACAAGGTCCTCGCGCGCAAAAAGAAAGAGGAACTCAACTACGTCGGCAAGAAACTCAAGGGCCGCTTGTGGGAAACGTGGGTGTTCGTGCTCGGCTATACGCTCTCGCCGCTGTCGACGACGGCACTCTTCACCGCCGCGGGCATGAGCAAGATTCCAGTTTGGAATCTGTTGCCGCCGTTCCTGGTCGGGAAATTCATCAGCGACGCGATGATGATCAAGGCCGGCGAGTACGCGGCCGGCAGCTTGAAGGACATGCTGCACGGCGTGTTGAGCGCGAAGAACATCATCATTGCGGCGATCACGCTCGTCGTGACGGCCGGATTCCTGTTCGTTGATTGGTATGCGCTGCTGGCGAAGAAAAAACTGAAGTTCAACTTCAGCGTTTTCAAATAACCTCAGCGCGCTTTCATCACGATTTGAATCGAGGCGCGCGCATCTTCGGCGATCTGGATCGGTGACGAGACGAAGCCATCCGCATGTGCGATCACACGTAAAACGCCGCGCCCGATCTCGTTGAAGAACGCCATCCCTTTGGTATCGGTCTGAGCGAATCGAGTGACGTCGCCGCCGCCGATGATCTCGACGACGGCATCACCGATCGGTTTCTTGTCTTCGTCGATCACTTGCAGCTGTATTCGCGACTGCGGCAATCGCGACAACGCCACTTCCTGCAGCGTGTCGGGTGTGATGTCGAATGCGCCTTCAAGTGGTTGATAGTCGCGATCGCTGATCGTCAGCGTTCCGCCCGATGCGCCGGCGCCCTCGAGCAGCGCATCGCCATTCGCCGTGGCCGTAGCTTCGACACGACCGCCGCTGCCGGCCCACACCACTGATGCGTTCGCGATCGCGCGTTGCGAGGCGCGATCGATCACGCGCACCGGGATCAACCCGTCGGGGATCGCGATCGCGATCTCTGTTTGTTTTTCGGGGATGGTGACGCTCGTGAGGTAGGTCGAGTTGAACAGCGATACGCGCACTTGTGCCGGACCCGGCGGGAACGATGCGAACGTCACGCGTCCGTCCGCGTCCGTGACACCGTTGCATGACGCGGGCGCCGGCGTGATGCCCGATCGACGCATACCCGCGGGGATGAATCGCCATGGCGCATCCGGCGGCGAATCGGGCCACACGCTGACAGTGCGCGCGAGCAGCGCACCGAGCGGCGTCGTGATCCGCAACGACGCGCTGCCGCCGATCACCATTCGGATCGTCGGACTGTTGGCGGCGCCCGCGGAGACGAGTCGCGAGATCGACAGATCGGCGACGCCGCACGGCTTGATCGCCTTGGTCCAGACGCGATAGCGTCCACGTCCTAATCGCTCGAACACCGCGCGACCGCGCGCGTCGGTCTTCACCGGCCGATACGAGAGCGGTGACGGCTGCACCGCATCTTCGATCCAGACATCATGCTGCGGCACCGCTTGACCGTTGCCGTCAACGATGTCGATCTGGAGTTGGGTACTCGGTTGAATCGTGATCGTGCCGCGATCGATCACGCGCTGCGCATCGCTGACGGTGATGTCGGGCAATCGCGTCGGCGCGAGTGGCGCGCGATCGAAGCCCAGCAGCGAACGCCCGCGCGGCAGCGGTCCGATCATCGTCGTGCCATCCGGCTCGACCTGCTCGCGCGTGTGATCGAGCGGATCCTCGATCGGCAGGCCGTCGGCATCGATCGACTGTCGACGCAATCCGCTTGCGATCGGATCGCCATCGACCGTCACGAATCGCGCTTTGTAATACGTCGGCGGGCTCAACGTGATCGGCGGCAGCTGCATGCGTCGGGACGGCGGCACCGACACGATCGCGCGATACGGCGCGAGACGCGGTACCGCGATGAACAGACGACGCTCGCCTTGTGAATCGGAAATGATGCGGAAGTGGCCGTTGCGATCGATCGTCGCGATGTTTTTGTTGATCCCCGTCGTCATCAATGTGACGCTTCCACCGGTGACCGATTGACCGTCCGGCGCCAGCACGTCGCCGCTGATCACGGCTTCGTCGAGCGCACGCTGCGCGAGCGGCGCCGAGACCAATCCGACGCAGGCCGTGACGTACAGGGCAGTGCGGGGCAGCGGCACGAAAAGAATTATGCCCCCCGGGAGTCCAAAGCGAGACAAGCGCGGCGTGAAAGTCGTGCGATGATTCACGGCGCATGCCCAAGAAGAAAGTCTCTTCCGCAGCTCGGCTGGTTCCCGGCTTCGATCTCAAGGCGTTCCTCGACTCCGCCGGAACGGCCCGGAAAATCATCAAGCTCGCTCCGAAGGGCGTCGTCTTTTCGCAAGGAGACCGGGCGACCGACGTGTATTACCTGCAGGAAGGAATTATCAAGCTCTCGGTTCTCTCGCGCTCGGGCAAGTCGGCGGTGGTCGCCACGCTGGTCGCAGGTGACTTCTTTGGCGAGGGATCGCTCGCGGGCCAGTCGCGGCGGATGGCGAGCGCCGTCGCACTGAAGGCGAGCAAGGTGCTCGTCATCGAGAAGCCGGCGATGGTCGAGATGCTGCGCACGCAACCCGCACTTGCCGATCGTTTTCTCGTGCACATGCTGGCGCGCAACGTTCGCATCGAAGAGGACCTGGTCGATCAGCTTTTCAATTCCAGCGAAAAGCGGCTCGCGCGTGCGTTGCTCCTGATGGCGCGCTACGGTATGCCCGATCAGCAGCTACAGCTGCCGAACTTGTCGCAGGAGACGCTGGCGCAGATGATCGGCACGACGCGTCCGCGCGTCAATTTTTTCATGAACAAATTTCGAGACCTTGGCTTCATCGAATACAACGGCGCACTGAAGGTCAACAGCTCGCTGCTGACCGTCGTTCTCCACGACTGACGCTTACCAGCTGCGTTAGGGAAGGCGCGGCAAGTCGACGGTGAAGACGCATCCCTTGCCGGGCAGATTGCGCGCGTAGACGCGCCCGTTGTTCACTTCGGCGCCCCAGCGGCAAAATGCGAGACCGAGGCCGACGCCGCTTCGGTCGGCGCCGCGCTGCTCGAACGGACGGAACAGATCGTTGAAATCGCTGCCACCCGGCAGGCCGCCGCACTCGTCATGAACCTCGATCAACACGCGATCGTCGCTTGCGCCGGTGATCAGATTGATGGTGCTGCCTTGCGGACTGAACTTCATCGCATTCTGCAGCAGGTTCACGACGACGGCTGACAACACGTCGCGATCGACGTCCACCATCATGGCCGTGTCGACCGGCGACACGATCAGCATTCGCCCGCGTGCCTTCGCGTCGAGCATCGCCGCATCTTTCAGGGTGCTGATGAAATCGGCGACGACAATCTTCTCTTTCGGCTGCACGCCGGCCGTGACGCGAATTTCAAGCAGCGATCGGCCGACCAGCTCGCGGAGGCCGGCCAGGCTGCGATCGACGATCGCGCCAGTGGTCCCGCCGGCGCCGACGCTTCCCGTCTTGATCACCTCGTAGGCCACGATCGCGGTGTTGACCAGGTTTCGCAGTTCGTGCACGAAAAATCCCAAACGTTCGTTGCCGCGCTCGGTCAATCCATCGAGGCTGGATTGCTCGCGTTCGCGTCCATACACCGTGACCGCACCGGCGATCGCTTCGTCGAGACACCGGTTCAGCGTGCGGAAGTCGGCGGTGTCGATTGGTTCGCCGGTTTCGAGCGCGAGTTCGTGATGGTCTGGCACACGTCGCCGTAGTCGTGAACGACTTGTGAGACCGTAAACCCCTTGAGCAGTAAGTCGTGCCCGTGCAGTGCCGCACTCGCGGAGATTTCGAGATCGGTCCCGCCTGGGGATTGCAGTGTGTGGACGAGTTGATCGAGGAACAGTGGGACGCCGGAGTTGATTTCAGAGACCGCATGCGCGCCTTGCGGTCTGGTCGCGACCCTGTCTTTGCATCGCGTGATGATCTCGTCGCGGTGGGTGAGGATGAATTCGTTGAGCACGAGCGTTCTGCCTTTCTGCAGACGATCGTATGCCGCCACCCTGTTGGGCCGCTGTCGCAAACTGAACAGACGACGAATTCGGGCGTATTTTCAATGTCGCGCGCCATTCACGACGCGTCGGCGACGCGTGGTTTATCTGATGCGCCAGAGCTCGCGATGTAGATCTGATGTCGTGCGAGGCGCTCGTCCTCGCGATGCCTGCTCGAGTACGGTCGCGGCGCATACGAGTTTCAGCTGCGCGTTGATCGGCTCTCGTTGCGCCGGTTTGCGCGGTGCGGCGATGAATGCGATGCCGATGCTGATCATGTAGAGGCCGATCATCGGTGCGGCGAAGATCGCCTGGTTCCATGGATCGGAGGACGGCGTAAGCAATGCGGCCGCGACGAAACTGATCAAAATCGCGTAACCGATCTGGTTCCACATGAATCGCGCGGTGATCAGTCTGAGGCGCGCGAGAAACAACACCAGCGTCGGAATCTGGAATACGGCGACCATTCCCAACAACATGTTTCGATAGAGCTCGAACGTTTCTTCAAGGCTTGGCTTGTAAACAATTTTTGTGAATTGAATCCTGCTGAAGAACGCCATCATCGACGGAAACAAAACGTAATGCGTGAACGCCGCACCTGCCAGGGTTCCAAGACACGCCAACACGACCAACGGCAGCACCAGCGTCTTTTCGCGCGCGTGCAGGCCAGGCGCAATGAATTGCCACACTTGATGCGTGATCACCGGTGCGGCAAAGATGAAGCCGGCCATCAACGCAAGGTCGAGCAGGAACGATAGCCCTTCGCCCGGACGAGTCATGATCAGCGTCGTGTCCGGGGGCAGCGCCGAAAGCGTAGGCGCGAGCACGAAATCGGCGATCCTCTCGACGAAGAAGAAGGCCGCCAACATTCCGGCCGCCAACGCAATACAACACACGATGATGCGTCGTCGCAGTTCGTCGAGATGTTCGAGAAATCCCATCCGGCCTTCGGATGGTTCCGGCTCGGTCTCGGGATCGAATTTGTAGTTGGGAGTCGCTGCCATTCGCGCAGCTTACTTCATGAAGACGCGTTGCGCGCCCGGAAGGATTCGAACCTTCGACCCCCGGCTTAGAAGGGTCAGTGTCTGACCTACAACCGAGACGCTGTCAGTAATTTACAGCATCGCCCACGCGATTTGCCCACGCGCTCTGCATCAATAACCCATACATGCGGATCTTGTTTGCGATGTGTATTCGTCCTTACTTACGCGAACATACCCAGTCTTGCTAGGTAGTCCTTTTCCTTCGTACATCCATGCCCTTCGGGCGCTGCTAGAAATCAGCGGCAGGCCATTGTCCCAACACCAATCAAGGACGTCTTGCGAATTCTCGATGCCGATGTCGATGCCGACGTCGTTCAGGAGAAGGTCAGCATCCCATTTGCTCGGTCCGAAGCAGGTTTTGCTGCACCCGGTAATGGCGTCAACCGGAATTTGAATTTTGGAGTACATCAGCGCGAAGGGTTTGTCCGCTCCGATCTCCACAAAACCAGACGTAAGACCGACGTTCGCAACACCGCGAAGATTCTCGGCACCCGAATGGTACTTGCCAGTAAGAACGATTGTTCGAGATGCGACCATTCTTGGTTTCAATTCTGACTTCGCCGGGAAAGCCTTCTCCAAGTCATCGTAAGAACCGCCGCAAGCAACACCGGCGACGATAAACAGAATGATTAGTGCTGGTCGAAGCATGGGTCTGGCCTCAGAGAAACAACGGTCGAAACTTAGGAAGAACCCATCCCATGAAATTCGGCGCGAATTCCATACGACACCCTGTGCGGACAATCGGGTGAATGCGAGACCCTGATTGTTGAAGACATAGCCATCGGGATCGGACACATGCCAGTAATCGATCATTGCCGATGCTATTTCGCTAGCAATTCTTGTTGCCGGGTTAACAATCCACAGTGCGCCATTTGATATGACGATCACGTCACGACCGTTCGGATGGGTGAGGACTTCATCAACGCCGACGATGCCGGGCTGAAAATTGCCGACCCAAGTCTCAGCCTCATCTGGCGTGAACTCAACGACTAGCCCTTCACGCGCCCCCAGTCCCCATTGATCTGGGAAGGTCAACGCTCGTGGCCCGTATGGCGGCAAGCCGGGAAGTTTGCGAAAGGTCATGGTCAGGGTGAACGATAAGTTGCCCACGCGAACCGTGACCGTTTCTGGCTAAGTATGGCGGTTATTGGCAATGCGGGACTTTCCGAATCTCGCGGAAAATCACAAATATTGCGCGCCCGGCAGGATTCGAACCTGCGACCCCCGGCTTAGAAGGGGCAGTGTCTAACCTACAACCGAGACGCTGTCAGTAATTTACAGCAACGCCCACGCGATTTGCCCACGCGATTGCGATCATCGAGTTAGCTACGCAAGACATTGTGTTCCTTCAGGAAGGCTTTGCAGTCCTGATCCGCTTCGCCCAAAACCAGCTTGTCGTAAGCGGCACCAACCGCCTGCTTCACTTGAGCCTTCTCACCGTTGCCCAACTTGTAAGCAGAGCCGAACATCAAATCTCTATTTCTCGGGAAGCCTAGCTTTTTCAGGTTATCGGGGTGATAGCCGAACCCGAGAAACGCAACTATCTCCGCTCCATTAATCACGTTGCTAAGCGAATTGAGGAGAGAGTCGGCAAGTTCCTGATGAACGACCCGAATCCCTTCCTTCGCCTCTTGGAGCCATTCGAATGAAGGCGTCTGCTGGTTCGAAGGTTGCGGCAAGGTTCCGTGTACGTGAATCACAATCGAATTGACGTAGTCGAGCACTTGCTGCTGATTAACATCCGGATAGAGCGCAACGATGGCGTCGAAGAGCTTCGACTCGATGAGGGTATCAAAATTGAAAGTGATGAAAGTGACCGCGTTGCTACGCAATTCCTCCAATGACCGCGTCTCCTGAAGCATCTTGTTCCAAACGAATCGGATCCAATCTTCATCTGAGTCAATCGAAAAGGTCTTAACGCCCTTAAGTTTGGGCCAGAGGCAGAATGCGATTGCTATCTTGCCTAGATCCTGCACGAACGTATCGTTGGGGTTCTTTTCGAGAAACGCGTCAACCGAATCCGTCATCGAGACGATGAGTCGATTTCTTACTCTCTCAGTCTCAGTCTGATCTTTTCCAGTCAATCGGTAAATCGCACTGTAAAGATCTTGATTCTTTAGGGTCGTCACAATCATGTTCAACAGTTCGCCGCCGCTCGGCAAGCCGTACGGGATGCTGCCGCCAGCCCCCACAACCAACACCGTCTTCTTGCGAATCATTCTCTCCTCTGGCGGATAGACTCGATTCGGATTGATTACTTAGCCCCAAACTTCCAATTGAGGTAGGTGCATAACCCGGATAAGTCCGGATAGATTGTTCGGGCGCTCACGCCATGACGACTAAGCGCCCGAAGCATATCCTCACGGCATTCGTCCGGGATATGGACTTCGGTCATGAAGGACGATACCTCAGGATTATTTTCGAGTGCGATCCAGCGTTTATTCCTCAACGAGTACCGATGCGCTGTGAACCAGCCCAGTTGTGCGACGATTCGAGGATTGTTCAAGCGTGGCTGAAACACACGCGTCTTCGCGACTTGAAACGGGCTGACGTGCGTTTGCTGAACAAGGCTGTCAGCTTTCAACGCATAGACGTACACGTCGGTGTCTTTCAAAGGATCAGCACACGCGAACCACAACGCAACAAGCGGATTCGCTGACCAATCGAGAAGGCGGGTCGCCATCCCGAAGTGTTGTGCCCACACGAGAAGATCCCAATCATCAGGCTCAGGAGAACTGAGTAGAGCGGCACCTAGACGCCGCAATTGGTGCAATAGCTGCTTTTCAGTTTCTCCGGTGTCCTCTCTTGGATTTTTTCTAGCAATTCTGGGAATTAGCTTGCCGCTGAGAGGTTGGCCTCTAAAGAGGAGCAAATCGCTGTCGTCGCCTAGGCCTTCGACTACCGAAACGAATTCGGAGAACGATTCAACCGACTGTTTAGTCATCGCCATAATCACGCCTGCCGGATGGCAGCGATATCGATCTGTGGATGCCCATCAACATCACGAACGAACGGAATCAGATCGCGACCAAGGTCGAATAGCCCGTAGAAACGTTCGACGAGCCGATAGGCTACGCGCATCGGATGTTCGTGTATCTCATCAGCAGTTGCAGCTAGTTCAGCGTCGGCGGGGTCTTGCTCCAACTGGAAGGCATGAAGATCTTCGACGAACTCGCCCCGTCTCGGCTGACGTGTCAGAAGTATTCGATTGCCCCGTGCATTTATAGGATTTCGAAGGCTTAACCGAAACCGACACTCAGCGGGTCTATTTTCGAATCGCGGCAGAAGGTCTCGTAAGAACGTGACATAGCTGGCATGAACTTCCACGAGTGCAATTGGCGACAGGCGTGGGCGGTTCAGAAAGGCCTCAGCGTTCCGTTCGCGACCCAGAAACGTATCGTCCGCTGCCGCACCAAAAAGCAACGTGCCGTCTTGATAGAGTCGAAGGTGCTTTCTCTCCCCTTGAAACGCTTCGAGCGAGTTATCTGGGCCTTCTTCAGGGAGTGCGCCGATGGTTAGATCAAAACCCGCATGTCGAAGCTGTCCCGCGTCGCGAAGAAGTTGACGCACGCTGTCGGCATGCCCATCTCTTCGAAACTGCACGATTCGCGTGGGCGGAAATGGCGATGAGGCCAACACGTAGTACGGTGTGAATTGCGGGACATCCACAAACATCGAGTCGATGCGATTTGTAAGCCGGTTATCTCCTATTTCCTGTGGAGCGGCGTCCAGCGCTAGCGGCTCGGCGACTGGTTGAAGGGGTTGGTTCGCGAGTCGGGCATCGAGCAATTCCTCGATGCGTGACAACCGCCGACTTGTCGTATCGCGACCTTTCCGAAGAAGCTCTTGCAGATATTTCGGTGTGAGAGGCGCGTTGTCTCCACCTACGCGTTCCGCGTAACCGACGAATATTTCTTTCAGGTATCGCCGGTCTTCGACGACCTTGGAAATAATGAACGGCTTCCTGTCTTCGTTTTGCGGTGGTATGAAGATCACGCCGATACCATCGGGTGCATGAGCACCGGCGAACCAATCAATTTGTAGACCTTCGATAGCTGGATAAACGTGATTGCTGATCACGCCTCTGTACGTGGCAGAATTGAAATCGGCGTTGGGAACCAGCGTCAACCGATCTATAACGTCCTCATCAGCCGCCAGATTGGGTGATGTACCCAATCCGATAATCAAGTAACCGCCTTGAGTGGTCGCAAGAGCAGCAACGTCTTTCGCCAACTCGAATCGACCTTCTGGTTGGGCAAGGTCGTAAGCGGCACTCTTTACTTCCAGAAGTTGGTCTTCAACGACGTTGATGAATCGGTTGAAATCCCCACGGGCAATGATTTCGGCGACATCTGGAATTGGCGGCACTGGCACCCCCGAGCAACCACCTGTTGGGACGAGTTCGCCACATTATCTGTGCTTCGGATCCAACCCGCCACACTCACTTATCCGCTTCGGCGTCGGCTCTCATCAAGCTTTCGCACAAGCGCCGTCAGCTTTTCGTTGCTAGGAGCAGCGTAACGCTGGGTCGTTTTGGGCGAGGTATGGCCAAGTATCTCTTGGATATCCGCCAAATCGGCACCAGCCCGGCGAAGATCGGACGCGTACGAGTGGCGAAGGCGATAAGGATTGAACGGCTCAACTCCCGCACGTTTGCAGGCGCGAGTCCATGATTTCCACATCGAAGACGTGGAAAACTTCCCCTGTGCACCGATTGCGATCAATTCGCGCCACGCTGTTACGCCGGATTGGTTCAACGGCTTAGTGTGAGTCTTACCGCCTTTGCCAGCTTTCCTAATCAGCATCGACGGCGGATCTTGTTCCAAAAAAGGTTCGACATCGGCGCTCGTGTCAACGCGCATCAGTTGCGAGGGGCGCATCCCGGTGCAATAAAGAACCTTACAACGGACGATAGTCTTCGTTCCCTTGTTGCTTGCTTCCAGTTCCTTAGCCCAGTGAGTGAACACCCGCTGGACGATGACAGGAGCCACATTTCGCGCTTCAGGCTCTGGCTCTTGTGGACGTTTAATTCCCCGAGCGGGATTAAACGCGTCAGCGCCGTCGAGCAATTCATAGAGTTGGGACAACGCCGTCAGGCGATGTCGAATAGTGCTGGCGGCGACACCCTTCCGACGCCAGTCGTCCACTTGTTGCTTCACGTCGGCTGGCTTGATCAAGTGTCTCGGTCGCGCTCCAAACCGATGGCACCACGACTCAATCTCGTAACGGCGATTCGTAGGATTGTCTATCGTGATCAAGCCGAGATAGCGGGGAATGTCACCGTTCAAGGTTCCGCGCACGGGAAGAAGGGTCTGACGGCGCATCTCGGCAATTTCGTCATCGCGCCATCGCTTCATCAGCTTGAGCGATGTTGATTCAGGGAAGGTTTTTTCGCGGTTTAACCCGCCTCTCGTGCGATCACCCCAAGCGGCTTTCACTCGAAACTTTCCGTTTGCCAGTCGGTAAATGCCTTCCGCGACCTTAGTAACGATTGCTGCTCCCATTAACGCCGTCCCGTTCGCGCACCGCTAAAGGGGCGTCGACGTACGCCAATAGGTTCCGATTCGCTCAAGAACCGCATCACAGCCGTCTTGCTCCATCGTGGCTTGGTGTCGATTGACGGAAGCTCGGGAATGGGAAACGTACCCATTGTTCTTCGTCGGTCAATTGTTCGGCGCGATGTGCGAAACAGCTTCGCGATGTCGGCAACGAACAGAATGTCCGGCAGCGACGTGAATGCAGATTGGGTGGGAGAGTCGCGGCGCTCGTTAATTAGCGGCGATACGCGAGTGTCATTGAAAGGAGATACCTGACCAACCATTTGATGACTCCGAAAAGTCACGCTTCAGAAGGCACACCATTGACAGTAAGCACGCGACGAAGCGTGTTTTCGAGGAGCACGGTCTACTGTCAGATGAGAACGCGTCGTCCGCTTTCGCGGCGACCTGCCTTGACGATGAAACGCCTTGGCTTCTCGGATCACAAAATTCCAGACGGCTGTGGGTATCCGGACATGTCGGCGACCTGCCACGGCTGCCAACTCATATAAACATTATAACACATTTCTGACCAGATTGGTGATCGCAAGTTGTTGACAGACATAGGGTTAAGTAATTTGTTATAGATTGAAATAAACGTATGTCATTTATCATATAATGACACCGTGGGACGCAAGCCGAAGGAAGACCCTCAGAAACGCACCTCGTTCTTCTTGCCCGAAGAACTGAAGCACGGGCTTGAACGGCTGAAGCAGGACATAGGCGTCCCTGAAACCGAAAGTGTTCGCCGGGCGTTGCGCGAGTATCTGACGGCGAAGGGCTACGACATTCAGCAACTCAAGATTGAAGCGGCAGCGAAGCGGAAAAAGGAGAAGAAGTGATGCGCGTAGCGCTCTACGTACGAACCTCGAAGATTGATCAGCACCCAGAAAACCAAATCTTTGAGTTGCGTCAGTATGCGAACGCGAGAGGGTGGACGATCTTCAAAGAGTACGAAGATCGGATGTCGGGCGCGAAGGATGGACGACCGGCGCTTCAGCAGTTGTTACAAGATGCCAAACGCCGCCGCTTCGAAATGGTTCTGTGCTGGCGTTTGGACAGATTTTCTCGAAGTCTTCGGAACCTCTTGTTCACCGTGGATGAACTGGTCAGCTACGGCGTGTCCTTCTCATCCCTCAACGAGGGCATCGACACTCACAGCGTGACTGGGCGATTCACTTTGTCGATTCTCGGCGCACTTGCTGAAATGGAGCGAAGCCGTATCTCCGAACGTGTGAAATTAGGACTCGACCGAGCGAAACGAGACGGCGTGAAGCTCGGACGGAAGAGGCCCAAGCAGGCCACGGATGAAGCCATAGAAGCGTTGAATGGACTGTCACTCAGAGCCGCTGCCAAGACGCTCGGTGTATCGAAGTCATTCATCCACAATTACAGATCACAGCGTCGAGCCATAGCCGAACCAGATGGCGCTGTTCTCAATCCTTACGAACTTCGGTAACCGTGCGAGGAATCGCTCATTTCGAGACTCACCGTGAAACTTCATCCAAACCAGTGGGTGCGGTCAGAATTTTACCGAAGCCGACAACTTGTGAGCCTTCTCGAATCGTGAATGTGGCATCGGCGGTGACCGCCGAGTAATCGACTTCCGGGAAATACATCAACGACAGAGTGACTTGATGGGCGATGCCTGACTGCAGAACTCGATCATCACCTACAAATTGGACGCCTAAGTAATCCTCAGTGCCATTGCCGTTACGATCAACTAAGACGATGCGTTGATCGGGATCGCCGATCACGATATGCGGACGATAGAGCGGTGAATCGACAGCGTCGAGACGCCGACCACCTTCGCTTGGTAACAGAACCGTGACTTGAGCTAACACCGTTGGCTTGGAACCCATTATTCAGTTACGAACTATATTTCGACAGATGGTCGAGCGACGGGATAACTATTTGAACGTCGAGAGTAACAGAACACCTTTCCGTTTACTGCCCTTCATACGTAGCCGGATTGTTGATCAATGATCCGAAGCCAGCAATCGGTTCCGTTGGCACAGTGCGTCCACAATCGAATGACGTGTGACCTGCTATTTGTCACGGGTGACTACCGCAAATGAAGCCCAAATTTAGTGGGTCAGGCAGAGGTCTGTGGACGCCTAAACCGGCTTCCCCAAATTCACACTCCCCGCCGCGAGTGAGTCTGAATGCTGCTTGATATCAAGTAGCCGCCTGATGGATTCTTCCAAAATCTTCGGTTTCCGGATGTTCTCTTCCGACCAGATGCCGTCGGAGCCGTCAAGTTTCCTGAAAGCAAGTAGGTATGGGCTGAGTTCGCCTTTAGGCATCGGCTCTTCTAATTTCGCATCGCATATTTGGTTCTTACGGTAGCCCTGTAAGTATTCGTAGGCCAAGAAATCACACGCTTGAAACTGCAACACCGCCTTACCATCCATAACTTTCGGCAACAATCGAGGAACGGCGTAACCCTTTTCTCTTAGCGCCTTCGCCAGATGTGTCTGAAATGGATCGCCGCTCTCGAGAACGAAATTGGGTTGCGAGATGCGCCGTTCCTCGCAAAACCCTTCGATTACGGCAATGTGCGCGTAAGCGCCGAACGGATATGCATGGTTCGCTTTGCCCAATGCGAATTCAGAATTTCCGTTATCCAATTGGTACTTCTTGAATGCAGTGGCATCGACCACGGTCACGAACCGACGTAAATAGAAGTCAGGCTTCGTGATGACGGCGATGGCAGCATCGAGGATTCGTTGTCGGGGGTCGACGTCGTCCGTGAGTTCGTTCATGTGGAGTGCCTTCAAACCGTGGCCTTGAAGGAACACTTCCCATTCAGCGCAAAAGCCAGACCAGCAATCTTCGTTTGTCAGGAACCCAGCGACGATCTGGGCGACATCGTTTGCTTGGTACGCGGATCCACTCGCATCTCCGTAGTAAACGGGTACCTTCGCCATGTCTCAGACTTTAGCTGAACGAATACCTGTTACGCGACGTCGGCGATATGCGTTCACCGCAACGCTAGGCTCGTAACATGACTACTGAATAGCCGAGTAATCGAGAAGTCATCATTCGAAGAAGATCCAATGACGCGCTTTTAACAAAGCTCTCGATAAGCCACGCGTCCGTACTAGTCGAAATCTCATCCATATATTCGGGGTGATATCTGACGAGACTACTGAGGAAAAACCAAACGGCGTATGTGGCCAACTCCGGGTTCATGGGGACTCTCTCCTCGCCAGATGCCGTTGGGCACCACGCGGAGAACACGAATTGATATATCGCATTCGACAAATTCGGATAGGCGCGATGCGGCAAGGCAACACGAAAATCGTTAAGCATCACATCGGTGTGAAACGATCCGTCTGGATTTCGGGGATACGGGTTGCGACGTTGAAAAAAACGCGTTTCTGACGTCTCAATTCCTTGAACACCAAATGCTCGAAGAACGAACCCTTTGACGGTAGCGGGGACGACTTCCTGGTACTGTTCAAAGAAAGACGCTGGAATAAGTTCGTCCCTTACGCGATTGTGAAGGCCCACCAAATCCCAAGAATGAGACTCGTTCCCAAGCAAAGCCCAGCGAGACAAGAACGCGGCAATCCTCGGCTCATAACGCGACTTACGTAGCTGAAGGCCTATGGGCATCGAATAGCCCAACAGGTCGTGAACTTCCAAGACGGTTCCGTCTTTAATCGTCGTGCCAACAGCTAACTCGTAGTAAAGAGCGAACACGTCCTTGTTCGAACCAACGGTCGCCGTCCAGCCGTCAGGAATGACGATGTTCTCGAACAAGCCATGCCGTATCTTGCGGGGCGTGATCTCTGCCTCATTACTCTTGGGGACACGCGGTGGAAGAACGTTCCGAAGCAGGCAACACGCCTTGGCGAGATTCAGGAAGCTGTAGTAGTAATTCAGTGGACTTGAAATCCAACTTAGGGGTGACGCGCCACGATAGAACGTCTCTGCTTGACGTAGGTACGCTCGCAATTCTCGCCACTCGTTCTTAAGTTCTTCTGCCGTATGGTTACGTCGTTTATTGTCGTGCGTTTGAAGCAATTCGATTCCGACGGATTCCACTTCGGCGGCGTGATGGAGAGACAGCCATAGTTCTTCAGCGAGGTCGGGACTATCCGTTCGCGCCATTTCCAAGGTGTTGTCGGCAAACCTCAGTTCGAGGTAATCGTTCGGCATCCGGAACGGAGCTGGTTCTCTAGTCATGTCGAGTCTCGAGATGTGGGCTGCTTTGTTGGCGCGATGCCAGTCGTATCAGGACTTCAGCAGTGATGTTATCTAGCGGCTGTACACCGCGCCATACGGTGTGTTGCGACATCGCTGGTAGTCGCCAGAGCCGAACTTGCGAAGTGCCGCTCCGCTGAACTTATTGAATTCGTCGCGAATCAACTGGTTGCGCCGATATTTGATGTTGTGTTCCGGAACGAACTGGCCCCAGTAGAACGCACCGAATGAAAAGAAATGGGTCGGGTCAAAGCCAAGCTTCGCTCTGAGCACATCGCGGAATGTGTAGTCGCCTTCTCGGATGTGCTGAACGATTGTTTCAAGATCCTCAATCTGAAGGAACACTGGCGGACGAATGTTTGTGTATGCCTGAGGGATTAGGTGACGCGTCCGATGCATGAAGCGTTCGATCATTAGCCGCGAGGCAAATCCGTTATCGAGTATCGGCTCCAAGACAACGACTACGGGCCAGATTGTCCTGATGCTGTTGACAGGGATGGATGACACCTGTCTCGACCTTGGCAAACAGAAGGTGTGCCTAATATTTGTTGCTAGCTGGTGAACGGCAGAGCCGGGAGTATTGCCAAATCGACTCGACAGGGACTCGAAGAACTTCGAGAAGACGCCGGAATACTTGCCATCGGCATCGGCGAACGTTCCTTTCACTTGAAATACTATTGCGTTCGCTTCTTCGAGAACGACACTATCGAAAGCTTCAATATTAGGCCTCGTGTAAAAAGGATTCTCCACTAGTCGTTCGGATTCTTTTGGCACAGCATAACGAAGCAATCGTAGGACATAGTCCTCAAATAGGTACCCCCACAAACTTGAGAACTGATATGTTCGCTTTTTGGCGTCCTCGCTCGGGCCTGTATCGAGTGCCTTGTTTACCGCCCAGTAGAAACCAGCCGCCAATTTCTCAACCACAAAACACGGGTCTACACACAGGTAATGTCTTGGTGAGTAGCGCCAGACAGGGTTGGCTCTTATGAAGCGATGATCAAAGAGCAACGTCCGCTCGTCGTCCAACGGTGGCATCAAATGCGGCACAGCGGAAATGTCTACGGCGACGTTGGCGAGAAACTGTTCGAGCAGTGGGCCACCGATCACGTTACCCGGCGCGTGGGGATTCAAGAACGCATCTTTCAGAAACCTCGGTAGGTTGGCTGCCGGTAGGGCCTGAAAGTACGCGAAGATCCCGAACATAAAGCTTTGGAACGTCTCAAAATCAAACCCGTTCGACAGAAACACGAAGAGTTGCTCGAGATGCTTGGCAAGCGGAAGGTCTATCCGATCCTGAAGATGCTCTCCAAGCATCAGGTGTGAGCGCACAATGGCATTGTCGATTCGAGGCAGGTTCTCCAATTCCTGAGACGGGGCCATAGTCGGCGCCAGCTGATAAAGGGCCTTCAAATCTCTTGGCATTGCTCGTTCGTCGAGCAGACCGTTAATCGCCAGAGCGAAGTCGGCGAGAACGTCCATGTCATCACGTGTCTCCAACCGATTGCCATCATGATGGCCATAGAGCGCAAGCAGACGAATTGCCGCAAGGACTTGGGCGCGGTGGAATACCGCATGAGTTCGGGGGTCTTTTTTGCGGAACTTTTCTCGAAGCTGATTCTGTCGCCGAATCGAAATTGTGTCCCTCATTATCGCTTCTTGGACTTGTGCGCGGATGCTGGTGTCGCTACCTAGATCCTCAAGAATCGCTGCAACGCCGAGCAGCAAGTTAATTTTGCCGAAAATCGTCAATCCGGCTTCTCGGTTGATCGACTGAGCAATGTGGACGACTTGCCGGAAGGACAGCGGCGGATCGCCGAGTTGAGGCAGATCGATGACCGTTCCAAGGGTCGGCGGTTTCAGCACGATTTAGAAGAACTTCAAGAATCGAGACTCGGGTCGAAACTTCGTCTGGGGATTGGCATACCTGCTCTCGCTATTTCCGGTCAGCGTCGTGTTCGTCTGCTTACTTGGATTCACTACCTACGCTATGTGCGTGAGTCTGATGTGTTCGAACCGTCAATTCCAGACTGATTCGATGGGGAGTTGGCTGAAGAATCGTTGACGTACAGAAGTTTGGGCTTCGGGCCAAACCGCGAACGTAGTTCCATGGCCAGCCCCGAGAAGTCTGGATAGATCGTCGAAAACGACACTCCAATGTTTGCCAGTTCCTCTAGTAAGGCTGGTGCTTCGTTACGTGGGATAGAGAACTTACGGAAATTCCCAGCCAGCAACCCTTCGTCATCATGAAGTCTTTCGAAGTCGCGTTGATCTGTGCCGTGAATCGTAAAGCAACTTCGTTGCACCACTACGCGACGATCAACGGCACTTGCTTGCACCGCTAAGGGGAACTTGGTTGGTGCCATGTCTTCGGTGACGATCAGTTCAGCGGCTCTCTTCTCGCTTTCGAACGCGAGTCGAAAGTTCTCGCGACCCGGAATTGCCTTCCACGTATTTGGAAATGCAGGTAACCCCGCCGAGTGACGGTTTAGTTCGACAGGGTTCAGCATCCAAATACCCATATTCCGACTCTTGTAAGCCTCTTCCGGCTTGGGAGACAACGCCCACTGTGACACGGCGAAGAAACAAGCAAATAACGGGCTTTCTGTCCAATCCAGTAGCCGCGTGGGGAGTCCAAAATGTTGCGCCAAGAATAGCCATTGATCGAGGCGGTCGGTGTCCGGAGTAGCGCCGAAAGCAAGCGCCTTCAAGCGAAACGTCGAAGTCATTTGAAATTCGTCATACTCCCCTCGAAACACACCCGGCAGTAAAGGTTCGCCTGCATCAGCTTGGCCTCTGAACCATGGTCGCGCATTGCCGACATGCCGCCAGGCTGCACCGTACTCCTTGATGAGGGAAAGCAATTGAGGAAGCGCCGTGATCTCCGTGTCGAGAACAAACCGTTTGCTCATATCAACCGCCAACAACTAGCTACGCAATTTGGGGCGATCTTCGCCAATCAGAATGAACCGATAAACGCTAACCAGTGCCTCATACGTCTCATAAAAATCGTCCGCGATTAACGGCGGTATTGCGTAACATCCCTGCCTGCTATTGGGATGAGCCAGCATCACTCGATTGTCCCAGCACATCTTCAGATACTGAGACAACGGTTCACCAAGATGCATCGTATTCGCTAGATGGCGATGAACACCCTCGTAGCTAAGTTCTTGGCCTGCTTGGGCACCAAGTGCGTGGCGCAAATAATCGAGGGCGGCTTCCATCGCGATGAATACCGATAGGGCAGCTTCCTCGCGAAACAGGTCGTGTTCCCACAACACCCAGCCTTTCATCAGGCAACTAACTCCACGTAGCAGAAGCGGATCACGCGCACTCAGAGCGTGATACAGCTTGCGACGGGCTACCGCGCTATCGGGATGTTCGTGTCGCGTGTACGCACTCGTGTATCGCTCCGGAAATCGATCAACAGTCAATTCGTGCCCGACACTTTTGAACGTGTCGAGACAGTCTGCGTCACCCAAGTCGATAGCAGGCAATTCCAACGGGTCGAGACTTCGCGACCACGGCGATGGGTACGCGTGGTAAATGCCGCTGCCCTCGGGGATGGACAACGTTACCGCGCCCCACAATTGAATTTCAGCGACGGAGGCCCAACTCAATTCTGAACCGAAACCCTCAAGTTCTCTGACGTTTGCTTCCACTCGCGTAACAGAGAGAACGAATTCTGGCTCGGAAAGGAACACCGCATCAGAGTGAATGAACGACTGCTCGGGATAGATCCCGCTCGGATGCATCACTCGCAAGAATACGGTGCGCTCTTCGGCTCGGTTCATCACTGCGAAGCCGCGATAGTAGCTCAGGTGTATCATTCGCGCACCTGCCGATGACGCCAACACCCGACCCCGCCAAAGTTCGGCGAAAGCGTCTGTCGCTGACTCGCGCTGATATCGAGACAACTGCCGGACTAGAACTGTTGCAGGTTCTGCAAAGCATTGCCGACGACGGTCAGCTAACAGAAGAAGAAGTGAAAGGCCTTCGGTCTTGGCTAGCAACAAATGCCGCTACTAATCTTCCTTCTCACGAGTACCTTACGACTGTCATCAACGAGGTTCTTCGGGACGACATCATCACTGATGATGAGTTCAAACTACTGCATGACGCCGTCCTTCGCGTCCTTCCGCCAGAGTTGCGGTCGATAGCCGACCTACGACGACGTGAACAACGTAAACGGTCAAGCGAAGAACGCAAACAGCAACGCAATGAAGAAGCCCTTCGCGGTCGTGAAGAACGTGACCGTAATCGTCCGCTGGAACGCGCTGATTTCATGATTGCGGGAGCGACCATAGGGGAGGATCGCCGCGAAGCGTGTGAAGGGTGCTGTGAGGACGACGTAGTGTCCCTCGTTCGTGAGCCGGACAATCCCTACGACAGCAACGCCATTCTGGTAATTTGCGAGGACGGATCGGACTTGGGCTACGTGCCCAGAACGCTCGCCAAAGACCTTGCACCATTGTTGGACGGCGGGGCGCGGCAAGAGTTCAAGGTGAAAAAACTTCTGGGCACTTCTTCCGACAGAATCATCCCGGTCATAGTTGGCTGTTTGTATGGTCGGGACACAGACAGAGGTAGTCCGACGCCACCTGCGACAGAGTTCCGGAACGAACCGAGCGTTGCACTCCCGCCACGCGCAAGCAACCCGAGCAATACCCGCTCAGTTCGCCCCGTCGTCGCGGCTGGCACCAGAACTAAACCTCTTGACTTGCGCGAACACAGCGACTCTCCTTGGACTTTCGGCGACATCGGTATCTGGATTGTTTGTGCGGCGGCAATAGCACTGCTCGGAGCAATACTCTACGTCGTCTATCTTCAGTAGCTCTCGGCTCTATGCCCACCAGAAACGACCGACGCGAACGCGAAATACTCGAAATCTTCTTGAACGGATACGAGTCTGGACGGTGGGCTGACGCCAAGTACGATTGGGTTGACGAACGTTTCGATAGTTCAGTCGAAGTCATCGCCACAAACAGAGCCGGTCAAACACTGGCGATTGAACACACGCTCGTTGAGATATTCGTTGGAGACAAGGAAGATGCCGAGCGACACAAGGGGTTTCTGGCATTGCGCGACGATCCTGAACTCGTTGTGTTCGGGAAGATGATCGTCGTCCAAATCCCTCGAAACACCCTGACGCGTGGGTTTGATTGGCAGCCTGTCGTTCGCGAGTTTCGTGAGTGGCTGCGATCAATGATTGCATCATTCCCAGCCGACCACTCCGAACAGGTTTGCCCCGTCTCGGAGGTTCGTATTGCGAACAAACAGATACCGGTAAAAGTCAGGGTCTTGGACATGCCTCAGAAGCCGGGGCGGCTGTTCATCAGTCGATACGGATATGCCGACACCGCAGAGTCCGTTGACAGAGCCTTGCACCGCAAGTTACCCAAACTGACAAAGACTGTCGCGCAACGTCGCATTCTGATGTTCGAGCGCAACCAAATGACGCAAATTGAAGGAAGGATGTTCGAAATAGTCGAAATGCTGAAGGACAAGTATCCCGACATTAGCTTAGTACATGAATTCTGGTGCGTAGAAACGATTGGCTACGAGGAAGACAAGCCGCGTGACGAAAGAGTGTTGTTCTTCTCAAGGTTCAGCGGCATTGAACGAGTCGAAACGTTGATGTTTAATGCCGGTCACTACTCTGAATGACTGGTCAGACAACGACCGGGGTCGATCTTCCAAACATTGATGCGAGCCAAGTCATACCGAACTTCGTGGGCGGGGGCTTGTCGCAGGGATGCGAATCGACAACTAGCCTTTTACATTTTTGACAATTTCAATTCCGACCGCTTTATACCGCGCAAAGTGATCGGCTCCGTCCCAGCCCTTTGGCATCTTGCTACGGTAGCCTGCCGCATTCAGCCGGGCATCTTCTTCTTTCGTAATCAGAACACCTGCTCGGTAACGACTGAGAGCCGTAGCGACCGTTTCGACAGTCACTTCTGAGAGCGCCAGCAATTCAGCTTGAAGGTATTTGAATGGAACTGAGTGATCGTAAACCAGTTCACCCGTTCCAAATCCAATTCCGAGTGAGGCTCTAGAACGGGACTTTGCGACGTGTTCCTTGTTCTTAGATTCCCGGCACTCCCAAAGAAAGTAGATCGGTTCACGTAACGCCTTCGAGTAACTGGACACTGGCATGCCCATCGCTTTGACACGTTGACAATACCGAACGGCTTCGACGATTAAGGCGAGACGCTGCGACTCAGTCATCTATTGAGACAATTACGGTTATCGGTCGATCTAATTCTCATTTGCCGTCTGCGATTTCGTGCGCCCGGCGCTGGACCGCCTCATCAAGCGAACGCTGCCACTCTTCGAAGCCACTAGGCGGCGTCTGTCCGATCTGATAGGAAGCGACCGCCTGTATTCTTCGTGAGAATTCGTCGTCACCGAGACGTTCGCGTTCCGCCTTCCACACTTGATTCCGTGCCTCAATGTAAGGATTCGTGGCGGCTCGAAACTTATTGCGCTTTTGATCTTTCCAACGCGAGAAGAAGCCCATAAGCCGGTGCCCCTTTGAGACAGCGAATGCTCTTACAATTGGCTCGGGCGGTCAAGGCATGACCGGTGGTGTTCCCGCACAAATGCGGTTGCGAATTCCACGTGGCAATCGTCGATCCTCTCTAGCAGCGACTTAATTTGACGGGGTGTCGTCGGTCGTACTCGCGTCTTCGGCTCGATGAATATGTCTCGAGCGGCTCTCTCGAACACAATTCGTACTTGCTCGTATGCTGCCATGAACTCTCGCAACGCGCCCGCTGGCATCGCGACCATGATCGTCAGTGTGTCGGTGCCGCCTGTGTCGCGATATCGAATGGGAAGGACACCCGGCGGTTCGTCGGTAAACCTTTTGCCGCACGGAAAAATGTCAAGGGTATTGATACTGTCGATGAAGCTCGGAATCCAATCGCTTGCTCTCGGCTTCGCATCGGTGATGGTGACGCTGTAATGCCAACGATACCCATTCAGCCAGTGCGTTAGATTTTCTCGAAGGGGAACTTCGTCGCCCCACAACTGGTTGTGGAATCGCTAATAGCAGTGTCGACCATAGCGTTATTTATGCTTTGTCTTACGACGCATGACACGCCGCTCTGACGCTCGTCGCAGGAGAATCGCGTATTGCTCGATGCAGCCCACACCTTGCAAGCTGAGTCGTCACTTGCTTTTGCACAGTCGATGATGCTTGCGGATGTAACGGGTCACGCATTGGAACGGCGTCATCAATAGCCGTTGAAATAGCCGGTCGAGCTTACTGTCGTCGACCATGTGAACATTGGGCGTCAATTGACATTCGAATGATGTCGCAGTCGCTCGTTCAACCAAAGTGCGGACATTGGCGTACGTCTGAAGGTGTGGCTGGAGAGCACCGGGCGGTAACGCGATTAAGATGACGATGCTTTCAGATCCGTCCGCGTCCGTGAACGAGAGCGGAAACCACGACGGCGGGTCGTTTGTGGATTCTTGCTGGCTCGGAAATAGCGACGTCGAGTTGATCGCGTTGTGAAATAGTTCGAGCGACTTCGTGGGACGCTGAACGCCCGACGGCGCGACGACGGTCACGATGAAGTCCCATCGAAATCGATACAAACAATATTTCAGGTCTTCACGAGTAAATGAGCCATTTTCGCTCGACCAGATATTGTCTCGGTCGCTGAGTGTCCGTGTTGCTTGGTTGATCACACGATTGACGGTGCCGAATCGAAGATTCCGTCTCTTACGTCGTCTACGTCGCTTCTTTCTCGATGGTTTTGTGATCGAACCCAAAAACATGCGTTCCGCAACATGACTGAGCAACTCCGGCGACATGTCTCGCGGCAGCGTGCCAGTCCGCTCGTACGATTCGATGATTTGGTTGGCGCGTTTGTCTAATTGGGCCAACCGTCGCGGCTGTTCGAATTTCTCGAGCGCCTGACTGCCGCCGCCGTGTTGCATGCGGTAACTCATAGCGCGAGCTGTTGTTCTCGAGATTCGGCAGCGAACAACCAGTCCAGGCCATCGGGGTGCGGCTCCGGGATGATTGGGGCGCGTTCCCGTTCGCGCCGAACGCAATACACACCGCCAGCATTTGGCTTACCGGCATAATCCCAGATCGCGTCACCGACGGTGGCCTGCCATTGCCGCTCGTACACTTTGTTGTTCAAGGTCATTCCAATGTGTTCAAAGGCCACATCGCAATCGATACCGGCTCTCGCCATCTCGCTCTGTAAATAGAGGCGCGTAGAACGGCACATCGATGCAACGAAGTAGGTGCCACATAGATTCGGGAATGGCAGTTTGCCGTGCCCGTGGTAAATCACCACGTTACGCTTCACCGCCTCAGGAACGCCGTACCACAACACCGGTGGCAACGATTGCGCTTTAATGTCTTCGGGATCGTCAGAGATGAACAGGCGTTGAAGGGCGTGGTTGTACACGTGATGCCACGACGTGTCTTGTAACGCATTCTTCAAGCGTACTGCCCAGCAAAAGGAAAATTCGCCCGGCAATGCGTCAATTCGGGCAGCAACAGCAGGAATGGCAAGGGGATTTTTGAATTTCAATGACATGACGAGCCTTTGCAGAAAAAACGATGGAAGTTAATGACGACTGAGGGTGGAGATTGCTTGGCGCAGCAGACGACGGACGGTCTGGCTGAGAGTTCGGTCATCATCAGTGGCCAAGGCGACAAGATGCTGGCGTTCGACTGGCAGTAGTCGAACGGAGATTGTGGCGGTCTTCTTTGCGACTGATGTCATATAAGGGCTTTCCGTTCGTTGTAGCCAACGCTGGCGACAACCTGTACGGCGATGTACACGTTGCACTACCGTTATTTAGGAGATTCGCAAGCTCTCGACATCGGGTGGAGCGGATTATCCGAAGAGAGTGTCGACTCAAGCGGATCGGTATTGATGTGAAGCTAAGATTTGTTGAGCCGCGACGTATTTCTTCACTACGCGGTCGTTCTCAACCAGACGATCCAACTGCTCGTGTTGCGCGTTCCAAAGTTCCCGGTCGATAGCACACAGCGGGTGCTCTTCAACGGCGATTAAGCGGTCTTCGTAGGACAAGTCCGGTTGTGGTAAATGGAAAATATCGACTGGGATCGACGGTGGTGCGAAGTTCGCAAGGGCGTTCAACCGGAGATGGCGCAACATAACGTAGTTAGCGTCACCAATGGGCCACGGCAGCGAGTACTCCGGTAAGGTCAACGCCGATGTCATCGATCTGATGCCGATCCACGTCGGAACTGCCTTGGTCAATTGCCGGATGACTGCGACCGTGGCGTCGATGGTGTCTAGCAGATTCGCGCCGTTACCCTTTTCCGTCGCAATCTGCCCGTGGAAGTACCGGCGGTTATCCACGTCCACCTGAGCGACAGCGAACCAACGGCAGGAAGCACCGAAGATGGTCTTTACCGCTGCATCAAAATCAGCGTCCCAACGCTCTGGAACGCCCCGGTCGCAGAATGCAATCGAGAACGCTACATCGAAGTGCAATGGCAGTCGCGCAAGAACGTCACGCACTTCATCGATCTTCAGAGGATTAATCATTAGGGGTGATCGCAACCACGACTCAGGAACGAGTTCTTTCGGAAGATTCATCGCTATCTCACAGCTTCGCCCAGAATGTCGGTATTGGCTCTCGCGCGGTGGGCGATGCTGACGCGCTGTGAGCACGAACTAAGGGTGATGACGGATGAATCAACCGCGCCGGAGAAAAGCAATTCTCGTCGCGAGATTCAGACGGTCGGAAGAACTAGTGTTCGGATGTAACGCTTGGTCGGTGAACTACTGGCGGTTCTTCGAAAAACAACTTACACATTAATTATAGCATGCACACCGAGCGATTGATCGCAGACGCAGGTCGAAATTCGAATTTATTTTGTCATTCGCCGCGTCACTTCGAACGGATAGAACACATTCCTGTACGGTTCAAACATTTCCTGCATCACCGCTGATTGCCAGTCGATGTACTCCCAGACGCACTCGGTGTTCGAGGTGAACTCTTTGAGGTTGTAGCTCACGCAATTCTCTGGCTTCCGCGTTGTCGCCAAGTACACATCCGCGCCCGGACGCCACGACTGGGCCTCGCGCTCGATCCGTTTCCTGATTGGATCAAGCGTGTAGTTGTTGAACTCCCGGAGTGCATTGACTGGTGGAATCCAGATCCCCCCATGACAGTGCCATCCTTCATCGCCTTGCTCAAAGACTCCGTAATATTGCACTTGCTTCGCGAGCTGCTTCGGATACCGCTTATTCGCATACGCTGGCGCGACGATTAGATCGTTGAGAAGGTGATGGAATTGACGATCCCAGTCGGCGCGAAATGACCCTTTGGTCAAGAAATTGATACAGTACGTGAGCGGAAATTGATTCCGTATTGCCATCAACAACGACCGCATGTTCATTTCGAATGTTTCCTGTGTTCCCAGATTGGGCATCAAGCCTTGTTCGGTATTACTCAACGGCGGACTCCTTCATAGGTTCGCCGTCGCATTCTGTAATGCCCGTACGATCGCCCTTTAGGACGTGAAATAGGCAGGCGCGAACAATTTGCGCGATTGGTTGATCTGTTCGCCGCGACGTTTCTTTAAGGAGTTCTAGTACGTCTGGATTCATACGGATGGTCAATTGATCCATATGGGATTTTTTATTTTCTTCTGTCGTGGAATGGATCAATTGCAGTAAGAATTTCAATCCATGTGGGTGGCTGTTCTGATCTGTGTCGACTGCGACAGCAGGAGCATCAGTATTGGTTAGGGTTTCTAGATTCACATTTCCTTCTTTTACGTTGTTCTTGATTAGTCGATAGATACACCTATGGCTATAGGGCCATTCATGGCGGCTACGGAACAGCGAATCCCCAACAACTGAAGGGGCACCAGAATGTTTGCCAGCACGGACTGACCAGAGCCAACAGTCCGGGCGACACTACTACTTATGTACCGCGACTCGGTGACCGAATCGCTTGGATTGCTGGAAGGCTTACGCTGGGTCGGAGATAGAAAGCACTCGGGCGACGAACACTCGCGGTCTTCACTGCAAAACGTTACGTAAATAGAGTACCGCGAATTTTCGGCAGCCCCACCATCAATTTCGCGTTTTCCACAGGGGACAAACGGTACGTTATGAAGAAATTCTTGACTTAGGTATATCGCCCCATAACGTACCGTTTGTCCCTCGCGAAATTGCGTCACGCTGACGCAGCTTCGTCCCCACGCGCTTCTCCCTGAACGGCTCACACCTCTAGATACCCCGCTACAGGCGACAGAGTCCCCGCTAAAGGTTTATGGACACGAAATGGTGCGAGGGCTGTCCGACACTGCAAACGCGTCTAGACGCCGCCCAATGGGAAATTCGAGGGCGCGGCGCGGGGCCACCCGCCGTTCGATTGGGTTAACGAATCTCTGACTAGTCTCGATTCTTATGCCTTGGCGGGTTTGCCTCTCCTATCCACCATAGGTAGGCAACCGCCGCCAATGGCCCCGCCACCAGAGAGCGGAACGGAATGGCGCTTTCGCGTCTGTACTTCTGGTCTTATCAACGTTCAAATGCGCGATCATCACTAGTAGCCCGACAGCTATCAGCACCAATGAAGGAGTCAGTACATAGAACACGATTCCCTCAGACCTAATGTCAAGCATGGCGGCAAGGAATGTCGCGAAGAATCCCACGATTCCGAATGCAGTGCCAACTGCCATTGCTCTGAATATCATTGACACCTGACACAACGATTGGTCTTCATCTTCTAGCTTCTGTTCCGCCACAGGCGGGAGAACGTTCGCAAAGCACGTCGAGTGATTGGGTTGCGGAACAAAGTCATCGGACCACCAATCCATTCGCCTATCGCAATGGCAGCCACAACGAGCGCACTCACAATCCATTTATTCATCGCGTCGGGCAATCACCATCTTCTTGAACGGAAGCGATTCGATCATTTGCTGAGCAATGTGTTCGCTCATGACTGACCACGCCGAGTCCGGCGAAGTAATCGGTGATGGCTTCCGCATCAGGCTCAACCCTGACGACAAGCGGAAATGCAACGAACAAATGATGAAGTCCTCAATGAGAAAGAAGAATTCATTCCAAAGACCGCCCATTGCATCACGAAGGTTCTGCTCGTTCGACCACTGAGGCACTTGAACTGTTCCATCGGTATCTCTAAACAGCGAAAACTTCTTGATCGCAATTCCACCATCCTGGAGATGGTTGATGCAGTCACGTGCGCCGATGATGGCATCCAGCCACAACTTGCGTTCAGCCGTGAAGCAGACCCTCTTCATGAAGTCGATCTTGAATGCGAATCCGCGTGGAACATTCCGGTCAAGAGAATCGGTGACCTTGTCTCCCTTGTCACCGAAAGTTCCAATAGTCCAACACTTGCCGACCATCGGTCGCATGGCCTTGACGACGTGATCCAAAGTGCTCTTGATCTGAACCGCAAACTCGTCGAACTCTGTGAACAGTTCCTGACCGTAATCGATGTGTTCCCCGCCCTTCTCAAATTCGCTCAATAGACGGTCTTCTTCGCGCCGATACCCGTCCAAGTGTTTCCACACCGACACCATCTTCCGTGAAGTCAAAATAACGACATCGAAGAAATCGCTCTGCTCGTCTTGTTTTAGATCGGTATATCGCTGGGCGATTTCTATTCCGCGCTTAGCGATGCGGTTATTGACGATGGCATTCGGTGTTGAGTCGGTGAATACCAACGCCGCTTTGAACGGTGGAGTAGTGCGTTCAGCCATGATGGTTACTAATCAACGACGCGGTTCAGGGAAAATGCAACCCTGATATTCGTCCGGCTTGAAACTCTTTACCACCGCAATGCGAGATGAACAGTTATAGAAAAGAATGTGGACACCACGTTTCTCGCATGGCGCGGAACAAACCGTCCAATCAAATAAACCGTTGACGACTTTCGGTTGATCACCTTTCTGTTCAGGACTGCCGCAATTCGAATTCACGTCGCTCAGACTCAGCCCCAGCTTGACAACACAAGTGCCAAGTGGCGTCTGCAATTCCCACGTTCGTGATAACCAGAGTACGCCTGTTAATGCGACCGCAAGAAGCACCGCCGTCAACCAGTAACGACGCCAAGTGGGTTTTGGACGAGACACTGTCTCACTCCATGTTCGCATGGAACGCCCGACAAGCTCATCCGGACTGCATAGGTACGATCCTCATCGACCGGACAATGCCCGGACGCGGCGGTGATTGGCTTGTCGGACAGGTTCGTGATCGCTTCCCAACGACAGCGGTCGTCTTCGCCACCGGCGAATATGTTCCACCGCACATTAGCCAGCAACGCGGAATAGCTGGCTTCCTTTCGAAGCCTTTCAGTGTGGAGAGCGTCCGCGAAGCAGTCTCGGCTGCGATGCTGTGGCATCAAGTCGCGTCACGCACTCGAACTGATTAATCAAGCCACCGTGCCTCGCTCCTTGGTCAGCTATGGAAGGTCGAGTGTTACACTCCCCACGTGGCACGGTCGTCACGTTCGCGGAAGTCCGCGAACGCGAAGACTCGAAGCCGTGAAGCTCGTTTACCGAGTCGGTATTCTCATGATTACCCCGTTAGAAGTGGCCACCACTATTCGCTCAAGTCAGTTCCATTGGACATTTGGAATCGAGCGAAACGACGGGCGCACGGACAAGACAAGTCTTTGCGAGTCGTGTTGATTCGGGCACTCGAACTTTACGGCTCCGGTCGTCTTCCACTCTGATCTTCCCTTCAAAATCGCCAGTTCGATAACGCTTCTCGATTTGTTATATAACTTTTGACCTACGAGTTAGACGCGACTGCATTGGGGGCTTATATGAGTTGGCGTACGACGTTGGTCGCGACAGCACTCTCGGCGGTTGCCCTTCATTGCCCTCTATGGGCACAAGCGACCGAGAATGCATTTGTGTCGTATGTGCGGCAGATGAGCGCGGACTTGAATCGTCTTGATTCGGATAGTGCGATTCGCGATTGGATATTGAGAGACGATTCGGAGCTACGCAGCAAACGTAACCAAATAGAAGCGTTGGTCGTGTCTCAGTACCCGAGTGCGATGCGCGCCGGTAAATTGCAAGAGAAGCTGGCGACTGACTACGAACCAATCGTGAACGCCAAAGTTGAGGAATTTAAGAAATCGATAGCAAGCGTTCATTGTGACCGGAGCTTGTTCACTCCGAACAGCACCGTTGCAAGTCTCGAACTTGGTGCCCCCTCCACAATGGAGAATGCCGTCGCTCAACTCGAAGCTACGCGGCTCGGCGTTCGCGCCTCTGACGTGGCAGTTGTTTTTGCAACCATCGATTATCCAGAGCAATCACGGAAGTTCATCCCGTCTGAGGCATATCAAAGCCAAAGCCAGAGATTCAACTCGACGGAAGCTTTAACTCAGTTGAACCCGCGCGAATCGTACTGGCTCAAAAGAGCCACTGTGAGACTACTGGTCGTCAGCCGCACACCTGCGACCACGCCAGAGGCGATATTTCGCGAAGAAGCATTTGGAATACGATCTGGGTTTTCGTTGGGCGACTGCACGTTCGTGGATCTAGCAGTGCACGGGAGTGCATCGCCAGATGCGACCTTTCCCTCACCAACGACGCCGCCTAAGTATGTACAGCAAGTTGAGGCACCACCAATAAGGATCGACGGGCGGCAGATCGCGCCCCCGAAACAGATTAAGGATGTACGCCCCATTTACCCGCCACTCGCACAGAGTGCCAGAGTTCAAGGCGTTGTGATCATTGAAGCGACAATCGACGCACAAGGAATCGTGAAGGACGCGAAGATCACGCGGTCTATCCCGCTTCTTGATGAAGCCGCTCTCGATGCAGTGCGACAGTGGCGTTACGCTGCCACAGTAATTGATGGAATTCCTGTCGCCGTTATCATGACCGTCAGAGTTCAATTCAGCCTTCAATAGGCCCAGTCAGGTATGTGAAGTGAATTGTGAAGTGAACTACGAATCCCAGACTAGATTCTGAAAAGTCTTGGCGGCATGTCGCATCGCTTCTTCAAGTGTGTCGAAGCATCCGCTTCCACCGATGAATACACCACGGCGCTCCGTCCCGCCGTACTGTAGGTAATACGAATCACGCTGCTCATCTTGTTCCGGTGGGTCAACTGGATCGCCGCTGCCATGACGTACAGGGCTGTACACGATGCGCACGTCACATGTAATCACTTCGTCATAGAGGAACGTGCCAGCTTTGACGACTTTTTCCATCTAGGTAACCTAACGGTAGGACGCACCCGTCAACAAACCTAAATCCCACGTAGTTGCTTCAGTAACAACACCAGCTTCTCTCGTTCAGACGGCGGATCGACGTAGTCGCTGTGTTCTTCGAGCAGTCGAATTAGTGCAGTTGGATTAGCGTCACCAGACGGCTTGAGCCGATACTTCCCAAAGTCGACCGTACCGATGCCGAAGAACCACTTCCGATGAACGTTCGGACGCAGCCATTCGACTTCATAAGGAACTGCGTTCTCGTCAAAGACTGCTCGAACTATTGTTTCCGCGTCAGGTGGTTCGATATCGCGAATCACAGACTCTTCGGACGGGAACACGAACAGAGTCGGTTCGTCTAGCAGGATGATGAACACAAAAGAACAACTCGCATGAGCCCTCCTAACCTTATATGAACGCCGCGCGTCATCATTGAATAGTCTCTTCCTTCGATGGTATCGACTCAGCATGCTGCTTCTCACGCTGAGCATCAAGTTCGTCAAACGTTTGGCGTTTCGCCAGCATTCCGATGTCCGCGTAGTGCTTCAACATCCTTTGCACAGTTGCCGCGTGATTGACTGAAGCACCGCGTCTGACACCAGTGTCTCCGCCGTTTCGGCAATGAAGGTGTGACGTAAATCATAGAACCCGCAAACTCATCGAACTCCGTGGGTGCAAGTCGATAGTGCGTAAGACAATCGATAACTGTAATTTACGGGGTGCCTAACGAGTGCGACTCGGTTCGTGCGGAAACGAATCCTACCTTTACTGAAAGAGTTCAGTTCCCAGAAGTCGCACTCGTTTACGTTCCAATCATTGCATTCGCTATGGCGACAGTCATGTGGATGCATGCTGCAAATCAGATCCTCAGCCCCGTTGTTGAACATCGACAAGAGTTGGGCTAGGCTGTGGCCCGAATTGGAGAGCCATAGATGCCAGCGTGCCCAATGTGCGGAGAGGATATATCAGCCGACAGTTACTACTGTAGGCATTGCAAGAGAAACTTGCCGACCGTCGATGGTAAGCCATCATTCCGAAAGGACGGCTCTGTCGACCCCGACAGTTTTGATCAACAGCTAAAGGCCCTGGGCGATTTTCATCAGTGGTTCACAAGGAAAGAGATTAATCATCTTCCAGAAATCCTTTCTAAGGGCGAACGAATCAGGGCGCTCACATCTGGTCTTTATCAAGGGAACACGTGGTTAATCACCGTTACGGATCAGAGACTGCTATTTCTCGATAAAGGAATGATGTTCGGATTAAAACAAGTGGAACTTCCACTAAAGCAAATAAGCGCGTTGTCGCACAAGACAGGATTGATGTTTGGGGAAATCCATATTTCGACCAGTGGCGGCAATAGCGTGATTCAGTCGATTCCTAAAAGTGAAGTTGCAAAAATTGCGGCAATCATTTCGACACTCGTTCGACAAGTCCAAGAGGTGAAGTCGGCAGCCGTTGCGACTCAACCAGTTGATGTTGCATCGCAATTGGAACGTCTGGCGGCATTAATGGAGAAGGGAATCCTTACGCGGGAAGAGTTCGCCGCGCAAAAGGCAAAACTTCTTTCGTAAATTAAGCGTCCGACGGCGGGCATCACCTCATGATCGACACCGAGCGGGCGGTTGAACTGCCGCTTGCACCGGCGTATCTATGCGCCATAGAACCTAGCGTTCCGCCGCCGACGCGAGAAGTCTGACACATTGTCAGGATGGAATGCCCACGCGGATGGCCACGCGACCGTCTGGTATCTTGCCGCACGCCGGTTACTCGCCACAGAATTTCGTATGGCCAAGGCTGTCAAGTTCATAAAACGAAAGCGGAATATCGCTGGTAGAGCGAACGGCGTCATTGTGTGCAGCGTGTCTTTTCCCGCTATTGAGGAAAAGTATTACCAGCGGTTTGGCTTCCGTAAGAACGAAACGAAGCTGCTCTCATTCGGTCGGTTCTTTCGTAAAGAACTCTCACGTGCCTCAACCATTCTCGAAGGTGCGACGGTCACGGCTGACGCCGTTGTTCGCATGAAGAGCGGTCGTCTCGGTCGTAAGAGGTTAGGAGCATGGCAATCAGGAGACTCTGTCCAACGTTTCGTTAATGCCGTTACTAAGGCATGGGTAGAACTTCCCAAGGAAGATGATTGGGAATCGGAAGTTATCGATCTGCCAGATACTCAGGCTCGGAGCAGGTTACGTCGATAAGATCTGTCCAAAGAACGCCACGTCAGACCTAGAACGAAGGTTCACATCGATCATGGTCAGACACCCACTTCCATCTGGCCCGCTATAGCTCCCGCCCTCAACGCGTCCGGCTCGAAGATCCAGCGTGAATGGCAGCCACGCATCATCGATTGGTGTCCATGCCAATCCAGAAAGTCGATGGCCTTCAAGTTTCAGGCAGCGGAACCCATCCCATGAAATTCGGCGCGAATTCCACACGACACCCTGCGCGGATAATCGGATGAATGCGAGACCCTGCTTGTTGAACACATAGCCATCGGGATCGGAAACATGCCAGTAATCGATCATTGCCGATGCTATTTCGCTAGCGATTCGTGTTGCCGGGTTAACAATCCAGAGTGCGCCATTTGATATGACGATCACATCACGACCATTCGGATGGCTCAGCGCTTGATCAACGCCAACGATGCCGGGCTGAAAATTGCCGACCCAAGTCTCACCTTCATCTGGCGTGAACTCGACGACTAGTCCTTCACGCGCCCCCAGTCCCCATTGCTCTGGGAAGGTCAACGCTCGTGGCCCATATGGCGGCAAGCCGGGAAGTTGGCGAAAGGTCATCGTCAGCGTGAACGATAAGTCGCCCACGCGAACGCCCACGCGAATCGTGACCGTCTGTGGCTAAGTATGGCGATCATTGGCAATGCGGGACTTTCCGAATCTCGAGGAAAACTCACGAATGTTGCGCGCCCGGAAGGATTCGAACCTTCGACCCCCGGCTTAGAAGGCCGGTGCTCTATCCAACTGAGCTACGGGCGCGTGACTTCATCGTAACAGTCATTCGCCCCTTACGCTCGCGTTGGCGTTGGTGAACGCAATGTGCGTCACCGTGTCCCACGCGTTGTGGATGCCGATCAACAACAACGCGAGCGCCGCGGCGGCGATTACGTATTCAGTCTCTTCATCACCACGCGCCAGCAACGTGCCGGCGATCAACAGCGCGGCATAACTGAGCGCGGGAAGAATGAAATAGAAAACCCAGTCTTCAAAGACCGGCTGATACTCGGATTGCCGCCGTGCCCGGCGCAGCGCGACGGCAATGTAGATGAGGCCGCTCAGGCCGCTGATCGCCATCATGATTCCCGGCGCCGGCAACGATGGCCAGGGACCGCTCATGATCGCGGAGATCGTCAACGCCGCCGCGAAGTGAACGACGGTCGGCGTGCCGAATGCGCTGAGGGCGCCGAGCGTGGAGTACTGCCCGCGATCCGCGATCAGCGTGATGACGACGAACTGCAGACCGATCAGCGCGCCACCCGACGATCCGACGATGACGTAGAACGATTCCCACGACGACAGCATCGATTCAGGCATCCGAGATTCTGTTCCAACTTGGAAAACCGCGCGACGCTAATTTTATTTTCCGGGTTTCCACCCTGGCAGCGCGGCCGCCTGTTTGATCCAGCTCACCAACTGCTTTTCATCGATCTCGTCGTTTTCATGGATGTCGAGGTAACGAACATCGGGATGCTTGCTCGGCCCCGGCGGCATCGGCAGCATGGACTTGCCGCGAAAGAACGTCACCTTCACATGACGCGGGAAGACGTAGAACTGCATGAAATAACCGCGGCCTTCGAGCGCGTAGAACGGAGAATTCCATCGCACCGCTCGTTGCACGTTCGGCACCGTGCGCGCGATCAGCGCGTCGAGCCGCTTCCCCACCGCGCGCTTCCAGCCCGGCATCGCCGCGATGTAAGCGCGCACGGGCCCATCGCCGTCGGCTTTCGCGATCTGCGGATTGCCGCTTCTCAGCAGCACCGCCTTCTTACGCGACTTGGGCATTGGTCGGACGCCGGCGCCATTTCGCGACATACGGCAGCGCGAACATATAGAGGCCGCTGAACATCAGCAGGAACAACGGCAGCAGCGGCGAATAGGTGATCCACGCCGGCGGTGGACCGGAAATCATCGCGACGAAATTCGCGAGCACGGTCAACGTGAACACGATCGACAGCCAGCGGTGACTCTGACGAATGAAGTTGCTCATGGGATCCTCTCGAGGAGATCGACGAGCTTGCCGCCCATCATCTTCCAGCCATAACGCGCGCCGCCGAAGTTCTGTTTCTGATCCGGTTTGAAGCCCGATTGCACGAGCGAGAGATGCGTGCCCGTCGCGGTTGGTGTCAGCGTGAAGGTGACGATCGTGTCGATGGTGCCGGCCGCAACCCAGGTGTAACTGAGCTTGCGTAGCGGCTCGATCTCGAGGAACTTGCACTGCACCGTGCCGTCCCAACCGGGATGCGGCTGCGTCTTGAACGTGAACGGCGCGCCGGATTGCAGCTTGAGACCGATCACCGGCAGCAGCCATTGCTCGAGCAACTCGGGCTCGGTGAGTGCGCGCCATAGTTTTTGGGGCGAGTGCTTGAAGTCGAACTCGAATGTGATCGAATCCGTTTGCGTGCGATCGGTCGTGTCGGTGACGCTCATTCGTCCATCTTCTCCAGCAACGCCTCGAGGCGATCGATATGCGTCGTCCAGAAATCGCGATAGTGCGCGATCCAGTCGATCAGGGGCTTCATCCCCTTCGGCTGCACGCGGTAATAAACGAGGCGGCCGTCGCGGCGGTCCTTCACCAGGCCCGCGGCCTTCAACATCGCCAGGTGCTGCGATACCGCCGGCTGCGAGATATCGAACTTCGCCGTCAGGTCCTTCACCGCAGCTTCGCCGCGGGTCAACGACTTGAAGATCGCCCGGCGGCTGGGATCGGCCAGCGCCTGGAAAATCCTGTCCTCGACCATCGCGGCGTGCATGTATGATATATAAGTAATTGCTTATTGATTGTCAACCCCAGTTTTGGAGGCGCCTTGTGAAGAAAACAGCGGCCAAGAAAGCAGCAGCGAAGAAGCCGGCGACGAAGAGCAAGGGCGATTGGCGGAAAGACACGATGGAACGCATGCGGACGCTGATCGAGGCCGCTGTTCCAGGCGTCGTCGAAGAACAGAAATGGAAGAAGCCGAGCAACCCCGCTGGCGTGCCGGTGTGGTCGAGCGACGGCATCATCTGCACCGGTGAGACCTACAAGGATTATGTGAAGCTGACGTTCATGAACGGCGCCGCGCTGGCCGATCCGTCGCGCCTGTTCAACGCCGGCATGGGCGGCAACGCGCGGCGCGCGATTGACATTCGCGAAGGTGAGCAAGTCGATGCAACCGCGTTCAAGGCGCTGGTGAAATCCGCGGCGCTGCACAATCGCCGCAGCAGGAAATAGCGGTAACCTATTGACCCACTCGTGATGACAGCCGGGTCAAACAAGCTGCTGCTGTGCGCGATCGCGGTCGCGGCATTGCTCGCGGCCGCGTATTCGAATCACTTTCAGAACGGCTTTCATTTCGATGACAGCCATTCGATCGAAGACAACGTTTACGTCAGGAGCCTGTCGAATATTCCGAGGTTCTTCACCGATGCGACGACGTTCAGCGTGCTGCCGCTGAATCAGTCATATCGTCCGGTGTTGCAGACGACTTTTGCGATCGATTACTGGATCGGCGGCGGCTACAAACCGGTCGCGTTTCAGATCGATACGTTCATCTGGTACCTCGCGTTGCTGGCATCGATGGCGATGCTGTTCATGTCGATCACGCGCAGTGAGTGGATCGCGCTGGTGGCGACGGCGTTGTTCGGCATGCATCCGGTCTGCGCCGAGACCGTCAACTACATCGTGCAGCGCGGTGATCTGATGTCGACGTTCGGCGTCGTGGCGGCCCTTGCGATGTATATCCGCATGCCGGTCGCGCGCCGCTACGGGCTGTATTTGATCCCGTTCGTGTTCGCCGGTCTCGTCAAACCGCCGGCACTGGTCTTCCCTGTTCTGCTCGCCGCGTATCTTGCGCTCTTCGACGCGCGTGCGAGCATCGTGCGCGACGTCGCACCATCGGCGATCGTCGCGATCGTGCTCGGGTACTGGCTGTCGCACATGACGCCATCGACGGCGACGACGGGCGCATCGCATCCGGCTTTGTATCTGTGGACGCAGCCGTTTGTCGCGATGCGATATTTCTCGATGTTCTTCTGGCCCGCCGGCTTGAGCGCCGACAACGACTGGCCGCTCGTCAGTGGACCGTCGGATTGGCGCGTGGCGCTTGGCGGCGCATTCATCGCGGTGATGGTCGTCGTCATTTGGCGCTGCTGGCGGCCAACGTCGACGAAGCCGATCGCGTTCGGATTGCTCTGGTTCATCGTCGCGTTGCTGCCAACGTCGCTGACGCCGCTCGCTGAAGTCGCCAACGATCATCGAATGTTCTTCCCATTCGTCGGCTTGTCACTGGCGGTGACGGTCGCGGCCTCGCTCGTGCTGGCGCGAATCGTCGCGATGCCACGGCGATTCGCAATCGGCGCTGCACTGATCGCGATCGTGCTGATCGCGGAGTCCACCGGCGTTTACGCGCGCAACGAAGTGTGGAAGACCGACGAAGCGCTGTGGCGCGATGTCACATTAAAAAGCCCGCGCAATGGACGCGGCTGGATGAACTACGGCTTGACGCTGATGTCGCGCGGCGATTACACCGGCGCGCTCACCGCCTACGAGCGCGCCCTGCCGCTGACGCCCAACTACAACCTGCTCGAAATCAACATGGGCATCGCGCTCGGTCAGCTCGGACGGCGAGCCGAGGCCGAGCACCATTTTCAACGCGCGATCTCGCTCGAGCCGGCCGACTGGCGATCGCACATCCACTACGCGCGATGGCTGGCCGGCGCCGGGCGGCCGGCCGACGCACTCGCCCACGCGCGCATTTCCTTCGAGCTGAATCCGGCCGATCTCACAGCGCTGCCGATCCAGCAATCGGTGATTCGCGTCGACAACACCGCTGAATATTTCCTGGCGCGATCGCTCGCCGAGTACCAGATGAAGCGCTACAAGGAAAGCCTGGCGAGCGCGACGCGCGCGACCGAGCTGCGTCCTGAATACGCGGAAGCGTGGAACAACATCGCGGCCGCGCACAACGCGCTTGGTGAGTTCGCGCAAGGCATTGCCGCCGGCGAAAAGGCGATCCAGTTGAATCCGTCGCTGCAAATCGCGCGCAACAACGTTGCCTACGCCAGGCAACAACTGCAGACCCGCAAATGACGACCCGCGCCGTCATCGTCATTCCCGCTTATGAGCCGACCGGAAAATTAACGGAGCTCGTCTCGGATCTGAGTGGTGATGACCGCGCGATCCTGATCGTCAACGATGGATCGTCGGCAGAATGCGCGGACGTGTTCGCACAGATCGCAAAGCTGCCGAACGTGACGGTGTTGTCGCATGCGGTGAATCTCGGCAAGGGCCAGGCGCTGAAGACGGCGTTCAATCACGTGCTGCTGCACTCGCCCGCCGCCTCCGTCGGCGTCGTTACCGCCGATGCCGATGGCCAGCACCTCGCGGCCGACATTCGTCGCGTCGCCGAACGACTCGAACGCGAGCCCGCAGGCGGCACGCTGATCCTCGGCAGCCGCGGCTTCAGTGGCAACGTTCCGTTACGCAGCCGCTTCGGCAACACGATGACTCGCGGCGTGTTTCGATTGCTGGTCGGACGCGCACTGACTGATACCCAGACTGGTCTTCGTGGAATCCCGCGCGCGTTTCTCGGTGAGCTGCTGCAGATCGAAGCGGGGCGCTACGAATTCGAGCTCGAAATGCTGATCCGCGCGGCACGGCAGATGGGTGTCGAAGAGATCGAGATCGCGACCGTCTATGGCACGTTCGCGAAATCGCATTTCAATCCGCTGCGCGATTCGCTGCGGATCTATTTCGTCTTCCTGCGCTTCCTCAGCCTGTCGCTGATCACCGCGGCGATCGATTACATCGCGTTCGCGGTCGCCTTCACCGCGCGTCACAACATCCTGATCGCGATCGTGACCGCGCGCCTGATCGCCGGCACGTTCAATTTCATCGCGAACCGGCAGGTCGTCTTCCGATCGCGCGGCAACGCCGCGCTCGAAGCGATCAAGTACGCGGCGCTGGTGATCGCGCTGATGACGATTTCGTACGGGCTGATCACGACGCTCGTCAACGTGTTCGACTTCAACGTCTACGCCAGCAAGGTCCTCGTCGAGGGCACGCTGTTCGCTGCATCATTCGCGCTGCAGAACCTCGTCGTCTTTGCCGGACGCAGGCGCTAAGACTCGACGAACTCCTTCAAGCGGCGCAGCTTGTCGTCCCAATCTTTCGAGATCGCATTCAGGTAGCGCTGCGCGTCGGCGAGACCGTGCGCTTGCAGCTGCCACACCGTCTCGCGCCCGCGCGACTCGCTCTTCGCGAGACCGGCGGCGCTGATCACGCGCAGGTGTTTCGAGATCGCCTGCCGCGAGATGTGAAAGCCGTCGGCGAGCGACGCGATCGATTGCGGACCGTCGTCGCTCAGGCGCGAGATCAGTTTGAGTCGCGTCTCGTCGCCGAGCGCGGCGAAGATCGACGCCGGATTGGCAACCGGCGCGGCCCTATGACGCTTTCGCAACATACTTTTCGATCAGTTTGATCTGCGATGACCAGCCGCCCTCGTTCATCTTGAACGCTTCGGCGCGGCGCGCCAGCGGAACGCCGTTGAATCCAGTTTCGATCACCGTCAGCATCACGCCGCCGGGGACTTCTTTCAACGTGAACTCGACCAGCGTCATCGGTTCGCTCGAGTAATCCTTCTTCGGATCGATTGCGAACGGGTGCCAGCGAAACGAGAACAGCTTCTGCGGCTCGATGCGATCGATCGTGATGTCGAACTTCATCCCCTCGTAAGGCTTCTGCATTGCCGCGACCTGCGGATCGACGGTCGTTGGCGCGATCTGCCCGACGATGCGCTCGCCGGCTTTGAAGGGACCGGAGAACTTCACGCCGAACCAGGATCCGAACTGCTGTGAGTCGGTGATCGCGTGCCAGACGCGCGTCAGCGGCGCCTTGAGCACGATCTGTTTTTCAATGCGATCGGGAACGGAATCGGTCTTCGTCACTTTGCCTCCAGTATCGTCTTCAGTGCGATGAGGTCTTTGCGGTTGGCGCGGCGCATCGCCGCGGATATGAACGGCGCCGCCAGGCGTGAGAAGCCGCTCGGCACACCGCGGTTGCGCAGCGTCATCCGCGTGCCGCCCGCGGCCGGCGCCCACTCGTAGGTTGTTTCCATCGGAAACGGACCGTCGGCGGTTCGCATCGTCAAACGCTCGAGCGGCGACAACTCGCTCACTTCATACACGTACTGCAAGCGCCGTCCGAGAAATTGCGCGACGAATGCGAATCGTGATCCGACCGCCATCGGTCGCGGAGTCTGCCACTCGACGCTCTGGATGTTCACATACCAGCGCGGCGCATTATCGGGGTCGGCGGCAAACGCGGCGACGACTGCGATGGGCGCGGCGATGACGATCTCGGACGTAACGTCGACGGGTTTGCCCAATATGCAACCTATTGATTGCCAATCTACGCGAAGCCCGCATTAAATGCAACCATAAGGTTGCTCGTCACTTGCAGGGTGCGGCTTCCGTCCGGACCGGAGTGTTATCTTGATGCCGAGATGGCCCAGGTTCGCGTCGCGCTCGCCAACATCGAATATCCCGATAGTCCCGAAGACTCGGTCAAGCGCGTTCGAGAAACGATCGCCGACGCCGCTGCGAAGGGCGCGGCGATTGTCTGTTTTCCGGAATGCTACGTGCCCGGGTATCGCGCCGCGAATCGCAAAGTGCCGAAGGCCGATGCGGCGTTTCTCGAGCGTGCATGGAGAGAGATCGCCGAGGCTGCGCGCGCAGCGAAGATCGCCGTCGTACTCGGCACCGAGCGGATTGTCGATAAGGGCGTGTTGCTGACGGCGCTGGTGATCAACGCGGACGGATCGTTCGCGGGATTTCAGGACAAGCGCCAGATCGATCCGACCGAAGAAGGTCCTTACATTGCTGGCGACGGTAATAGGGTGTTCAATGCCGGTCCGTTGAAGTTCGGCGCCGCCATTTGCCACGAGGGTTGGCGGTATCCGGAGACGGTGCGATGCGCCGCGAAGGAAGGCGCGCAGCTCGTCTTCCATCCGCACTTTCATGAGGCCGAGCCGGGATCGTTTCGGCCGAGCGAGTTCGCCGATCCGCGCAACACCTTTCACGAAAAGGCCGGCCTGTGCCGCGCCGCTGAGAACACGATCTTCTTCGCGATGGTGAATTATGCGAGCGAGGGATCGCCGACGACGTCAGCGTTCATTCGACCGGATGGAACGCTGCTGTCGTATCAGCCATACGGACAAGCCGGATTGCTGATTGCCGATCTCGATCTCGATGAAGCGACTCGCCTCCTCGCGACGCGGTGCAAGACCTACTGACGCAGCTAACGCTGCGCGCCCACGGATTACGCGGATTACACGGATGAAGAAGGGCCCCGCGGCGGCCAAAGGCCGCCGGCACGAAGGCCGAGGGCGGATTTTCGAAAGACGATAAGTAAATTCTCTCGAAGTCTTTCGAAAATCTGCCCTCGGCCTTCGTGCGAGCGCGCCGGGCTTTGCCCGGCGGCGGGGCCCTTGTTCGTGTTAAGACGCGTATGCGGGCGCGAGCCTTATCCGTGTAATCCGTGTAATCCGTGGGCCGCGAAGCGGTTGCTCAGCGTTTCGACTTGGCGAGGGCTAGTTCTCTAGACACCGACAGCAAATCGCGAATCGCATCGTCGGTGAGCTGATCGATCCGCGCGAGCACGAGCGGGTACTTGCGGTAGTAATCGGTGACGTAATAGGTGTCGGGCGCGTCTTCGAGGAGCAGATCGCGCTGTTCGAACTCCGATCGCACGACCAGCGAGTTCGGCTCTGCCGACGGATGACTCGCGATGCCGGCCATGAACGATCCGCCTGCTTTCAACACGATCGCGCCGTCGTAGCGCTTGACCGCTTCGACGCCATCCATCGAGAGTCCGATCGCGCGCACGCAGGCGAAGGCATCCTTCTTCGCCATCGCTACTCGATCTGATATTGAATGATCACTTCCATGCGACGGATGTTGGCCGTCGCGTAGCCCGCGGCTTTGGCTTGCGTGAGGATTTTCTGCGCGTCGGCGTCGGTCTCGCCCGCGTAGACGGCGATGAAGCCGCTCTTCTCATTCACGTTCGTGTAGGTCACCTTGTCGCCGAAGTCTTCGCACATGTAGCGATGCAGGAAGACCTTCGAAGTTGGAAACGCTTTCTGCGCTTTGACGCGTTCCGAATCCGGCGTTCCGCACAGCGCGCCGCTGCTGAGGATCACCGCGTAGAACGGCTGCGATTTGTCGCGGCCGCGGTCGAATGAAAACGGCTTCGCGATCGTGAACGACAATTCGTTCGGCTTGAATCCCGCGCACGGCTTGCCCGGATCGCCGCAGACTTTTCCCTGCGTCACGACTTTCTTGCGAACCGCTTCCATGTCCTGCTCGGCCTCAGCCGCCGGCGCTTTAGCCTGCGGCTTCACCTGCGCGGCCGGCACTCGATACAGGAAGATGCAGCGGCTCGGTTCGAATGACGTCTTGCCGCTTCGATCCGTCGCGCCGTAGCCGCGCGCGTGGAATGTCGCGTTGCGTTCCTTCGCCAACGATGCGAGATGTTCCTGGGACGGCGATTCGAACAACATCGCAAGCATCAGCGGCAATCGTTTGCCGTCGCTGGTGCGCAGCACGATGCCTTCGCTATTCGGATTGGTCGCGATGTCGTCGACGATGGTGCCGGTCGCTTCAAAAGGCGTGGCGCTCTTGTTCGGCGGCGCGGCGACAGTGTCGGCAGCGGGCGGAATCACCCACACCAGCGAGGACACGACGGGCAGTTCGACATTCTTGAGCGCGGTCGCGCCGGGCTGGAGAGGATCCAGTTCGGCGAGGCGATTCAAGTACGCGGACTTCAAGCACGATGCATCGGTGCAGACATCTCGCTTCGACTTCAGCCATTCGGTTTGATCGGACTGCAGACACGATGCCGCTCTCGCGTTGCCCGCGCGGGCTGCGGAATAGTAGCGTCCGAGGTATTCGTCCAGGTCGGCGACGCCGCGATCGGCGCAAATCATTTTCTCGATGCGCGTCTGCGCCTTCGCGCAATCGAAGCTCTGCGCCGCCGCCGGCGCCGCCGCGAACGCGATCGCGCCGGCGAACGAAATCATGCGAAGGATCATGGGCACCCTCTGGGAGAGTCGATGCGCCGGAGATTACCAGAACCGCCGCCGGATCGCGTCACCCGTCGGTGTTGCGGAACAACGTGAAACGGATCGATGTGCCCTGGCCCGGCGTGCTGCTGGCGTCGATCGTGCCGCCGTGCGCGGTGACGATCCCCCTGGCGATGGCGAGACCGAGTCCGCTGCCGCGTGATTCGACACCCTTATAGAAACGATCGAACAGCCGCGGCAACTGCTCGGCCGCGATGCCGGCGCCGGTATCACTGACGGTAACGGTCACGCGATCCTTGTCATCGTCGACCGTGATCGTGATGCGCCCGTCGGCTGGCGTGTATCGAATCGCGTTGGCGATCAGATTCGTTATCACCTCGCGAATCCGTACCGGATCGATATCGAGAACGACGTCACCGGGCGGCGGCGCGATGATCGATGCGTGCCGGCCGCTGAAGCTGCGCGCGGCATCGCGCACCAGGTCGACGATGTTCGTCGACTCCCGTTGCAGCGGCAACGCACCCGCCTCTGAAAGCGCGAGCGTGCGGAGATCCTCAACCAGCCGCGACAGCACGTTCGTCTCGTCGAGAAGTTGCTGCAGCTGTGTTGCATCCGGCGCATAGACGCCATCGATCACTCCCTCGATGCGACCCTGCAGTACCGTCAGCGGCGTGCGGAGCTCGTGCGCGACATCCGCCATCAAGTCGCGACGCACGCGATCCGCATCGTGCAGCCGCGACGTCATGGTGTTGAACGATCGAATCAACGCGCGGATCGGCGGCGGCCCGGACTCGTTGACACGTACCGCATAGTCACCGTCGGCAACGCGATCGGCGGCGTCCATCACCTGCTTCAACGGATTGCCGAAGCCTCGCATCAGCAGAACCAGCCGGAAGATCAGAAAGCTCGTGAACAGCATCGCGAGCGGGATCGCGATCGACGAAGACGGCCGGACACCGAATGCCGTCGACAGCCTCAGCGCCGCGGCGACGCCGCCGATGACTGCGAGGATCGTGAGCGCACCGACACCGATGCCGGCGCGGCGGAAGTATCGCGCCCGCGAGTACGGGTCGTAACCACGGTAGTAACCGCGCCTCATGGCTCGGCGAACCTGTAGCCGACGCCGTACACGGTCAGCACATAACGAGGATCTTTCGGATCGGGCTCGATCTTGCGGCGAACGTTCTTGACGTGCGCGTCGATCGCGCGATCGTACGACTCGGTCTCATCGCCGCGAATGGCGTCGAGAAGCTGGCCGCGCGTGAAGATCCGGCCGGGTTGCCGCATCAGCGTTGCCAGCAGCTCGAATTCGGTTGCGGTCAACTCGACGCTCCGCCTGCCGATGCGCACGTGCATGCGCGGCACATCGAGCGTGATGCCGCCGGCGCGAATCGCATCGCCACGCGCAGGGCCAAGCTCGGTGCGCCGAAAGACCGCGCGCACGCGCGCGACCACCTCGCGCGGGCTGAACGGCTTGGTCACGTAGTCATCCGCGCCAAGCTCGAGACCGGCCAGCTTGTCGCTTTCGTCGACACGTGCCGTCAGCATGATGATCGGCACGTTCGACTGTTTGCGAATTGCCTTCGTCACAGCGACGCCATCCATCTTCGGCAGACCGAGATCGAGCACGATCAGATCCGGCTGCCTGGTGCGCGCGAGTGTCATCGCATCCTCACCATTGGCAGCGGTGATGACCGCGTAGCCCGCGCGCTCGAGATAGTCGCGACAAATCTCCGCAATGCGCGGCTCGTCGTCAACTACGAGGATGTGCTTCATCGTGACCCTGATCGGCCGGAGGCCCGTAGCCGTGGCGATGGCCATAGCCATATCGCCAGCCGCGATGATCCCACGGTCCGCGCCACAGCAGACGCAGGATCAAAAACATGAACAGGATCGAGAAGAAAGGGAAGAACGGAAACACACCGTAGCCCCACGGCCGATGCCAGCCGTAGTACGCGTAAGGTGCGCCGGCCGGCGGCGGCGCTGCCAGCGCGCGACCGCCCTCCGCGATGCCATGCGCCATTCCCGCGTTATAGGCGCCGACGCCGATCGCGGTTGCCGCGCCGAGCACCAGCAGCACGATCAGAATGCCGCGCCATATTGAGCCATTGTTCATTGCCTCTGCTCCTTGATCGTCGAGCGCTTTTTCGCGTCGACGAGAGCAGTGTGGCAACCAATGATGAAGAGAATGTGAAGCGTGCGCCGGCGAGCTAGTTCGCTCGCAGGTACTTGTTCAACCACGCCACCGAGCGTGACCACGCGAGCTTGGCGGCATCGGCGTCGTAGTTCTGCGTGCCGTCGACGTGGAAGCCGTGGTTCACTCCCGGATACACGTAGGCCTCGTGCGTGATGCCCGATGCACTCAATGCATCGTTATAGATCGGCCAGTCGCCAGCCAGTGCCTGATCGAGCTCCGCGTGGTGCACGAGCACGGCAGCCTTGATGTTCGCGACGTCGGCAGCCGCGGGCGCGCGGCCATAGAAAGAAACGGCGGCCGCCACATCAGCGCCCATCCGCACGGCGAGCGTGTTGACCGTGCTTCCGCCGAGACCGACGACACCGAGCTTGCCGCTGCTTGCGGGATTCGCTTGCAGCCAACGTGCTGCCGCGACAAAGTCCTCCGGCGAGCCCGCATCGGGCGCGAACACCAGAAAGTTTTCAGTGGCCAGGCGGCGCGCCACATCTTCGATATACGGATTCAGGCCGCGGCTCTCCTGCACCACGATGACCGCCGGTACCTTGGCGCTCTCGCTCGCGTTGACCGGCTGCACGAGGTATCCCTTGACCAGGCCCTGGATCGTCTGGAACGACGTGTACTCGGTCTTGATGCGCTTGTCGTTCTTCGACACCTGCTGCGCCGATGCAAAGCCGGGGACCAGCGTCAACAACACCAGCGCGACAAACGCGCGCCGGTCGATCATGCGATTCATGGCGTACTCCTGAAACCGAAACTCTATCAAACGAAATTGTCTCTCATCGCGCCGGCAGTTGGAGCAGATAGAGATACGTGCTCACGTAACATTGGCCGGCGGCGCTGACGCTCACCAGCTGCCCGCCGAGCACACGATTGAGTTGCGCCGGGCTCTGGCTCGCAGTGAAGGACGACACCGGCTCGGCGACGGATTGCCAGACCGCATTGCCGCTCGCATCGAACTTGGCGACGTATTGACCGCCGCCATTCAACTCCGCGGTCGAGTAGTACGCGCCAAGCACGTAGACATTGCCGCCCGCATCGACGTCGAAATAGTCGTAGCTTCTTGCTGCGCCCAGCTCACTCTTCAGCACGATCGGATCGATCGGACTCAGCGTGCCATCATAAACAGCGATCGTGTTTGCGGCGTCGCTGCTCTTGACGTAAACCTTGCCGTCCTGGCCGACGTGCGCGGCGCCGCCACCCGACAAGCGAAGATCCGAAAGCACGGCGCCCGATTGATCGAGGATGCTGACACCGGACGACGACGCGGCGTAAAGCTTCCCATTGACGACGGACAGCGCCTGCGCCGAATCAAACGCGCGGCGCCAGATCTGATCGCCATTCGAACTGTAGGCGATCACCACTGCTGAAACACCGCCACAACTCACATAGATCGCAGCGCTCGAATCGGCGGCAACACCAGCGCACGACATGTTGCCCGGCTGTTCTGGTGCGACGGTGCGGCTCCACGCGAGCAGTCCGGTCGCGCTGATCTTCAACACGGTTCCAACCGTGGACGATTCGACCTTGCTTTGACCCGCGACGAGGATGTTTCCGTTGCCGTCAAACGCCAGCGTCGTTGGCCGAATCGAACCGCCGGGCCGATACGTCCACACCACCGTGCCGCTCGGATCCGCTTTCGCAACAAACGCGCGAACATCCGAATCGGGATCGCCGCAATAACCTGCTGCCGCAACGTTGCCGTCGGCATCGCTGGCGACCGAATAGACGGATCCATTCGCACAGCCGGCGCTGACGACGATCTTCGGCGTCACGGCCGCGGGAGATCGCGATTCGACCTGCGCGGCCGCGGGGACCGCCCCGAGGACCAGCGCGATCGAGAACGCCATTCGCATCTGCAGCATTACTTGATCACTCCCCTATTTGATCTGCACGGTCACGGTCGCCGTGTTGTTGCCCGGGACCTGATCGACCGCGTCGCCGCTCGCCGCGACCGATGCGGTGTTGGAAATCGACGTGGCGCCAGGCATCACTTCGACGGTGATGTCGATCTTCGCCTGCGATCCGACCGCGAGCGGATTCAAGGTGCACGTAACTGTGCCCGTCGATCCCACCGCCGGCGTCGTGCAGGTGCCGTACTTCGTCTCCGCTGAGACGAACGTCGTTTGCGCCGGCAGCACGTCGGTCACGATCGCGCCGGCCGCATCCGGACCAAAGTTCCGCACCTTGATGCTGAAGCTCACCGTCGTCTTCTTGCCTTTGATTTGCTTCGGCGCATCGAGGTCGAGGAACAGATCCGCTCTCTTGAGAATGGTGATCGACAGCGCCCTGGTCGCGATCTGGTGCGACGGCAGGCCCGCGTCGGTTGCCGCAACGGTGAACGCAAATACTCCCGTCGACGTCGTCGGCGTGCCGCTGATTTCGCCGGTCGATGGATCGAGTGTCAAGCCCGATGGCAGCGCGCCGCCAACAATCGACCATGCAACAGGCGGAGTTCCTCCGCTGGTTTGCAGAGTCGTTGCCGGATACGGCGTTCCAATCACGCCGCTGGGCAAGCTCGCCGTCGTGATCGACAGCAGTGCGATGCCCCTGCCCGCGAGCGACACGTCGATGCCGAGGCACGTGCCACCGGCGACCGGGCATTCAGAGACTGTGAGCGTGCCGCTTGCGGAGGTTGCCGACGTCGGCGCAAAGGTTTCCTGGATCGTGCACGTGCCCGGACCAACGAATCCTCCACCGGCGCCGCACGAATCGAGCGCCAAGCTGAACGGAGGATTGATGCCCGCCCCTGAGCCAAGCGTGACGCGATAACCGTTGTCGACCGTCAGCGTGATCGCTCTCGTGCTCGTTGAGCCAACGACGACGTTTCCGAAATCAACGCTCGACGGATTCGCCGCGCGCACGCTGCTGCCGGTGCCACTGACGCTATAGGTAATCGGCAGGCATGTGCCGCCGCCAACCGGGCACTCAAAGACGTTCGTCGTTCCGCTCGCGGGCCCAATCACATTCGGTGTGAAACGCTGTTTCACCGTGCACGTGCCCGGCCCGGTGAATCCACCTGCGGTGCCGCACGCGTCGAAGTCGAAACCAAATGGCGTGTTGATGCCGCTGCCGGATGCGAGCTGCGTGCGATAGCCGGCGTCAACGGTGATCGTGACCAACTGTTCGGCGGTCGTGCCTGCCGGCACCGTTCCGAAATTGATGCTCGACGGAGACGCGGTGCGGACGCTGATACCGGTGCCGGTCACGCTATACGGAATCGCGAGGCAGGTGCCACCCGCGACCGGACACTCGAACACATTCGTGGTTCCGCTCGATGTCGTCTCGGAGGTCGGCGTGAATCGTTGTTTGACCGTGCACGTTCCGGGTCCGGCGAATCCACCGGATGTGCCGCACGTGTCGAAGTCGAAACCAAACGGTACGTTGATGCCGCTGCCTGACGCGAGCTGCGTGCGATAGCCCGCATCGACGGTGATCGTGATCGAACGCTCGGCGGTCGTATTGATCGGCACGCTGCCGAAGTTGATGCTCGCCGGATCCGCCGCGCGCGAGCTGACACCGGTGCCGGTCACGCTATACGGAATCGCGAGACAGGTGCCGCCCGCGACGGGACACTCGAACACGTTCGTCGTCCCGCTCGATGTCGTCGGCGAGTTCGGTGTGAATCGTTGCTTGACCGTGCACGTGCCTGGTCCAGCGAATCCGCCGCCGGCGCCGCACGAGTCAAAGTCGAAACTAAACGGCACGTTGATGCCGCTGCCAGACGCGAGCTGCGTGCGATAACCGGCGTCGACGGTGATCGTGATCAACTGCTCGACGGTCGTATTGATCGGCACGTCGCCGAAGTCCACGCTCGCCGGATCGGCACCGCGCGTACTGATGCCGCTACCCGTCACGCTATACGAGATCGGAATGCAACTGCCGCCGACGACCGGGCACTCGAACACATTGGTCGTGCCGCTCGATGCCGTCGCGCTCGTCGGCGTGAATCGTTGTTTGACGGTGCACACTCCCGGTCCGGTGAATCCGCCGGATGTGCCGCACGAGTCGAAGTCGAAACTAAACGGCAGGTTGATGCCGGTGCCAGAGGCGAGCTGCGTGCGATAACCGGCATCCACGGTGATCGTGACCGACCGCTCGGCGGTCGTCCCGATCGGCACGTTGCCGAAGTCAACGGTCGACGGATCCGCAGCGTGGATGCTGACGCCCGTGCCGCTCACGCTGTAGGAAATCGGGATGCAACTGCCGCCGACCACCGGGCACTCGAAGACGTTCGTCGTGCCGCTCGAGGGCACGGCGGCGGTCGGTGTGAATCGCTGCTTGACCGTGCACGTCGCTGGTCCGGCAAATCCGCCGCCGGTGCCGCACGTGTCGAAGCTGAAACTAAACGGCGCGTTGATGCCGCCGCCCGACGCGATCTCCGTACGATAGCCCGCGTCCACGGTGATGGTGATCAACCGCTCGACGGTCGTATTGATCGGCACGTTGCCGAAGTTGACACTCGCGGGATCCGCCGCGGCGGTAGTGATGCCGGTGCCCGACACGCTGTAGGAGATCGGGATGCAACTGCCTCCAGCCACGGGGCACTCGAAGACGTTCGTCGTGCCGCTCGAGGCCGTCGCCGACGTCGGCGTGAATCGTTGCTTGACGGTGCACGTGCCGGGCCCGGTAAATCCGCCGCCGGCGCCGCACGTGTCGAAGCTGAAGCCGAACGGCGCATTGATGCCGCCGCCCGACGCGATCTGCGTGCTATAGCCCGCGTCAACCGTGATGGTGATCGAACGTTCGACCGTCGTATTGATCGGCACGTTGCCGAAGTCGACGCTGGTGGGATCCGCGCTGTGGATGCTGCCACCGGTGCCATTGACGCTGTACGAAATAGGAATGCAGCTGCCACCCGCAACGGGACATTCGAATACGTTCGTGGTGCCGCTCGACGTCACCGTTGACGTGGGCGTGAATCGCTGCCGCACCGTGCACGTCCCTGGTCCGGTGAAGCCGCCGCCGGCGCCGCAGGTGTCGAAGCTGAAACTAAACGGCGCGTTGATGCCGCCGCCCGACGCGATCTGGGTGCGATAGCCCGCGTCAACCGTGATCGTGATCAAGCGCTCGACCGTCGTATTGATCGGCACGGTGCCGAAGTTGACACTGGCCGGGTCCGCCGCGGCGGTAGTGATGCCGGTGCCGGACACGCTATAGGAGATCGGAATGCAGGTGCCGCCGGCGACCGGGCACTCGAAGACGTTGGTCGTGCCGCTCGACGCTGTCGCAGCCGTCGGCGTGAAGCGCTGTTTGACGGTGCACGTGCCCGGTCCCGCGAATCCGCCGCCCGCGCCGCACGTATCAAAGCTGAAACCGAACGGCACATTGATGCCGCTGCCCGACGCGATCTGCGTGCGATAGCCTGCGTCGACGGTGATGGTGATCGAACGTTCGACCGTCGTGTTAATCGGCACGCTGCCGAAGTTGACGCTTGTAGGGTCCGCCTCGCTGACGCTGATGCCGGTCCCGCTCACTGGAATGCTGATCGGGATGCACGACCCGCCGGCCACCGGGCACTCGAACATGACCAGCGTCCCGCTGGACGCGCTCGCCGCGGTCGGAGTGAAGCTTTCGATCGCGTTGCACGTGCCGGGACCCGGGAATCCGCCGTTCGCACCGCACGCATCGAAACTGAAATGGAATGGCGCGTTGAGGCCGCTGCCCGACGCGAGCTGCAGGCTGTAGCCGGCATCCACCGTCACCGCGATGTTCTGCGAGACCGTGGTGTTGAGAGGAACGTTGCCGAAGTTGACACTGGCGGGGTTCGCGGACCCCTGGGCGGCGACTTCATTACCTACGAGCAGCAGCAAGCTGCCGAGGATCACAATTCTGATCGAGTTCATTAGGGAGGCGCGCGGATGATAGTCCGCAGCGCCACATTACGCAACACCTGTCCGGGTCAGGAATGACGGAGTTGATACCAGCCGGGCGCGAGCATCTCGGCAAAACCTTCTTTGACGAGCGCGCGATTGCCGCGTCCCGCTTCCGGTCGTGACAATCCTGTAACTCGCGCGAGCTCACCAGGAATCGTCAGGCCCGCGTTGCTCAAAAAACATCTCGCGATTTCTTTCACTGCCTCATCGCGCTTCACGCGCTTCGTCAGCTGATCGGGAAATCGCGAGACGGCGAGCGTCCACACATAGGTGAACTTCGGTTCGTAATACACGCCTTCGGGAACAACCAGCATCGCAGCTTGCAGTTCATCGAGCGCTGACGTGAACGCCTTGCGATCCTTCACGCCGGAATCTTGTTTGAGATCCGACGTCGCCATCTCCCATTCCTTGCGCAACACCTTCAGGATCTTCAGCGCGTTGCGGCTCAGTCGCGACTTCTCTTCCGATCGACGGACGCCCCAGATCGCGTTGAAGTACGGCACCATGCGCGGCGCGATGAACGTCGCCTTGCCGCGCGCCATCTTCGCGTAATACATCTGGCCGCGGCGAACGATCTCGTCTTTCAACAGCCACGCCGCCGATGCCTCTTCGTCCTTCTGAACATTTCTCGGCATCACCGCATCACGCCGGCCGCAGACCGCGACGTATAACGACGGACCTGGCCGGCGCGAATCGGTCATGCACGATGCGAAGCCGACCTGCTCGATGAAACGCTCGGCATCGAGCGCCGTCGATACCTGGCGCGCGCCTTCGCGGCGCCAGCGTTGATCGCGAAAGTCTTCGATCTCTGAGGGGATTTCCGGACGAGTCCGCACTCGTCCATTTTATCGATCGGAGCTAAAGCCGGCCTTTGAGTTGTGCTTGAAGCGCATCAGCGGACGGAACTCCGTCCGGATACAACCGTCACGTCGGTGATTCGAGCGGCTGCGCGGGCTTCGGAAGATCGAAGAGATCGTTGCCGCTCAACAACAACGTCGGCGTCGGATAGCCGCGCCGCAGATCTGATTTCGACAACGTGTCGAGATCGGTGACGACGTACATCGACGGCTTTCCGAGCGCCTTCAGTGCCGCATCGAGATTGGCGCGCATCGCCGGCGTGTTGACGCAGCTGCCGCTCGTGAGGAACTCGAGCGATGCAGAGCCTCGCGCCGGTGAACATCCGGCGAGAACGATGACGAGACAACCGCAAGCGATGCTGCGGACCAGCATTCCCATACGATACACCCGCGGGCAAACGGTTTAAGATAGCGCCGCGTGCCGCGTCAACGTCATCCAGAGCTTTCTTACGGAGCTGCGTCAGCGCGTTCGCTGATCTCGCCGCCAAAGCGATAGCCGACCCATGGCTCCGTGAGAATGAACCGCGGCTGCGCAGGATCGGTCTCGATTTTCTTCCGCAGTTGATTGACGAGCACACGCAGGTGCTCCTGCCGTCCCTGATGCGAGCCCCACAATCGCTTCGCGATCGCACGATGCGTAAGCACGCAGCCGCCATGCCCGATCAGCATCGCGAGCAGATCAAACTCCTTTGGCGTCAACGCTACTTCTTCACCGGCACGCAGCACTCGACGCCGATCGAAGTCGAGCGTCAGCCCGCCGTGCTCGATCTGTCCGTGTCGCTCCGGTGAATCGGCGCCGCCGCGTCGAAGACCGGCGCGAATGCGCGCCATCAACTCTTCGGGACTGAACGGTTTGGTGACGTAATCATCGGCGCCGGCGTCGAGTGCCTTGACCTTGCTGCGCTCGTCGCCGCGAACGGTCAGCACGAGGATCGGCACGTCAGCACGGTTGCGAATCTCGCGGCACACGTCGACGCCGTCCATGTCCGGCAGGCCGAGATCGAGCAACACCAGCGATGGCGGTTCGAGATCGACCGCAGCGAGCGCATCGGCCGCGGTCGGCGCAATGGTCACCGCGTAACCTCGCGAACGCAGCAACGCGGCGGTGGCGCGTTGCACCGGCGGCTCGTCTTCGACGAGCAGCAACGCCGCGGTCACGCCGACACCTCGACGAGCTCATCGACATGCCTGGTCGCTGCCGGCACGATCAGCGTGAAGATCGCGCCGCCATCGGGATGATTCGCGACGTTGATGCGGCCGCCCTGGACATCGACGAGTCCGCGTGCGATCGCGAGGCCCATGCCGGAGCTGAAACGATTCGCGCTGCCGGCGGCGCCGCGAAAGAAACGATCGAACACGCGCCGCAATTCCGCATCGGGCACGCCCGGCCCGCGATCGCGAACCGCGATCCGCAATTGATCGGCCTCCGTTTTCACGTCGATTGAAATCGGCGATCCAGCCGGCGAATATGCCGCCGCATTCTCGAGCACGTGAGCCAGCGATGCCGACGTCAAGCGCGGATCGATGCGCACGACGTCAGCGGCATCACCGGCATTGATCGCCACGTTGCGGCCATCAAGGACCGGCCGCAACTGCAGGCACGCGGCTTCGACGATGTCGGCGGGATGGACCCATTCGACATCGGCCTGGATCGCGCGCGTTTCGACGCTCGCCATCGCCATCAAGTTGTCGAACAAGCGCTTCAAGCGCTCGATCTCGGATTGCACGATCGCGATCTGTTCGTGCCGCTCGTCATCGGACAAACCGGAAGCGCCGACATTGCCCGCAGCGACCGCCAAGGCGGTCAGCGGCGTCTTCAAGTCATGACTGAAGGATGCGACCATCGCCGATTTCATTTCAGCACTACGGCGTGCTTCATCGGCAAGCTGACGCTGTTTCGCGGCCTGGATCGCGCGCTCGGCGCTGCGTCGCGCCTGTTGCGACAAGTGACTGCCGATCAAACTGACCGCGAGCAATGCAAATAGCGACAGCACATCGTCGGCACGCTCGATCGAGAAGGTGTGGATCGGATCGAGAAAGAAGTAATTGAAGACGACGAACGCGACGAGTGATGCCAGGACCGCGACCAATCGCGTCGAAAACGCCGCGACGCACAACACCGCCAGCAGCAGTAACAACGCGGCCGTGGTGTCGTTCACATCCGAATTGTACGAGTGGTTCACGCCCGATTTCCGGGACTTATGAATTCCTTATGAGTTTCAGAACTACAACGAAATGAGCCTAAGGGCCGCACTGCGGCCCGCGGAGGACCCATTCAGCCGCATGACGCGGCAGGGGCGCATTCCGCCTTCGCTCGCGCAAAACACGCGCGAGCTACGGCGCGACAGAGGACTTCCACCTCGAGCCCGTCAGCTAACTCCGTCGGCGCTTGGAGGCTTTGTGGCGCTGGTCTCGTTTTACACGCACGTCAAGCGCGCGCTCGTGGGCGCGCCGATTCCGTCGCATCGCGCTCATCACGAGCGCTTCTCTCGAACGACTGGGTTGGCGGTACTCTCGTCGGATCCGCTCTCATCTGTCGCGTACGCAACCGAGGAAATCCTTCGCGTCCTGACGGTGGGCGGCGTCGCCGCGCTGTGGCTCGTCACGCCGATCGGCGCCGTGATTGCGGCGATGCTCGGAATCGTCGCGTTCTCCTACCGGCAAACGATCTACGCGTATCCGAGCGGCGGCGGCGCTTACATCGTCGCCAAGGACAACATCGGTGAGATGTCCAGCCTGACCGCGGCTGCGGCATTACTGATTGATTACGTGCTGACCGTTGCCGTCAGCATTGCCGCCGGCGTAGCCGCGATCACGTCGGCGATGCCGTCGTGGCATCTGCGGCCGGTCGAAGTGTCATTGGCGTTTGTCGTGATCCTGATGCTGGGCAACCTGCGCGGCGTTCGAGAATCCGGACGGCTATTCGCCGCGCCGACCTATTTCTTCATCGGCGCGATCCTGTCGATGATCGCCGTCGGCGCATGGCGATACGTCACCGGCACGATGACGCCGCCGGCACCACCGCTCGACGCGCTGCCCCTTGGAAGTGGCGGCATCGGCGCACTCTGTCTGTTCACCATCCTCACCGCATTCTCAAATGGATGCACGGCGATGACCGGGGTTGAAGCGGTCTCGAACGGCGTGCCTGCATTTCACCCTCCCGAAAGCCGCAACGCCGCCGCAACGCTGGTGATCATGGCGGTGACCGCAATCACGATGTTCACCGGCATCACGCTGCTCGCACATGCGTATGCCATCGTGCCGAGCGCGAGCGAAACGGTCGTGTCTCAGATCGCACGCGCGACTTTCGGAGGCGGCACGCCCCTGTACTATGCCGTCCAGTCATCGACGATGCTCATTCTGGTGCTGGCCGCGAACACGGCCTATGCGGACTTCCCGCGGCTGGCGTCGATCGTCGCGCGCGACGGATTTCTACCGCGCCAGTTCATGAATCAAGGCGATCGTCTCGCCTTCTCGAACGGCATCATCATCCTCAGCGTGCTGGCCGCGGTGTTGCTCGCGATGTTCGGCGGTGATACGCACGCGTTGATTCCGCTTTACATGATCGGGGTGTTCGTCTCGTTCACGCTCTCGCAATGGGGAATGGTCTTGCACTGGCGGCGATTGCGTCCGCGCGGATGGCGGACGAGCGCGATCATCAACGCCGTCGGCGCAATCGTGACGGCAATCGTCCTCGTCATCGTCGCGATGACGAAGGCCGCCGAGGGCGCGTGGATCGTGCTGGTGATGATCCCGCTGCTCGTCGCGGTGTTTGTCGGCACCAAGCGTCATTACCGTGCGGTTGCATCCGAGCTGACGCTGCGTAATTGGCGTCCGACAGCGGCCGGACACAACGTCGTCGTCGTGCCGATCGGTGGTGTGCAAGTGGCTGTGCTCAGAGCGTTGAAGTACGCGCGCTCGATTTCGGATGACGTCAAAGCGGTGTACGTGGAATTCGATCCGGCGGCGACGCGGCAGCTGCGCGACGACTGGCAGCAGTGGGGCCACGGCGTCGAGCTCGTCGTCCTGCCGTCGCCGACACGATCCGTGTTGACGCCGCTCTTGAATTACATCGAAGAGATGCGCGAAGTGGCGGCAGAGGGATGGGTCACCGTGATCCTGCCTGAGTTCGTGCCTCGCCACTGGTGGCATCACGTATTTCACAATCAGCAGGCGCTGCTGCTGAAGGGTGCGCTGCTGTTTCAGCCGCACATCGTCGTCACGAGCGTGCCGTTCCATCTTGGTCTCGGCGCACGTGCGTAGCGCGTGGCTGACGACGCTGATCCTGGTGATACCGACGCTCGCTGCAGCTCAACCACCGAGCACCGCCAGTGAATGGCGGTTCGGCGGATTCGCCGACATCGCCTATCTGTTCGATCACAACGATCCACCGAATCATGAAACGCGCAGCCGCGGGACGGCATGGCGAGTGAACGAAATGGATCTCAATGTCGTCGCGTTCACTCTTGCGAAACGCGCAACGACCTCTTCTCGCTGGGGTGGTGAGTTGTTCGTGCATGCGGGCCGCGATACGGAGAAGTTCGCCTTCTCGGCGACGGCACCAAATCTGGCCGCGAGTGATTGGTTGCGATACGTTGGCCGCGGCAATATCACTTACGCAAGTCCATCGAGTTGGCAATTCCAGGGAGGTATCTTCAGCAGCCTCATCGGCTACGACTCGCTCTACGCTCGCGACAACCTGAATTACACGCGGCCATGGACGGCGGATTTTACGCCTTACGTGATGATGGGCATCAATGCGTCACGCGCGATCACACCACGGGTCACGCTCACGGTCTTCGCAGTGAATGGCTACTGGCATCTCGCTCACGCCAACAACGCGCCGAATGGCGGCGCGCAGGTCGCATATGCAGATGGTGAACTGACGGTGAAACAGACATTGCTGCTGGGGCCGCATCAATCTCGCACGTCACCGGATCTGTGGCGATGGTTATCCGACACGATCGTCGAACGCCGGCATGCTCGATGGATCGCCGCCTTCAACGGACAGGTTGCCTTCGAGCGTGTCGACGAAGCGGGAATGCCGCGCGCGTGGTGGATGGCGGCGCAAGTCCCGTTCAAGTGGACCTTCACTCCGCACTGGAGTGCCGCGGCGCGCGCTGAAGCAGCGTGGGATTCGCGTGGGCGCTTCACGGTGTTCGAGCAAACAGTCACCGGATGGACCGGCACCGTTGAGTACCGGCGCGCTATCGGATCGATCGGTTCGATCGTGCGCACTGAATTTCGGCAGGACAGTTCGCGCGGACCGCAAGGCGGATTTTTCGCGAGACCAACCCTCGATCCCAACGCGATCGTGCGCTCGCAGCGTCTGTTCGTCGTCAGCCTGCTTTTGAATTACGGCTGATCAGGTTCGCATTACAATGCGCCGCGTGGCCCCCAACCGCTGGCGCATTCCGATCGGCGCCGTCGCCGTGCACATCTGCATCGGATCCGTTTATGCGTGGAGCACGTTCAATCGACCGATCCAATCGCTGTTTCCAAATGAGCCGTGGTGGTTCAGTCCGCCCTACACGACATTCACGACCGCGCTCGTCTTACTCGGATTGAGCGCGGCGTTCGGCGGACCGTGGGTTGAGCGACGAGGACCTCGCGTTGCTGCAACAGCAGCGGCATTGTTCTTCGGCATCGGCCTCACGATCGGCGGCATCGGCCTCGCGATCGCGCAGCCGGTGATCGTCTTCCTCGGCATGGGCGTGATCGGCGGCATCGGCTGCGGCCTCGGCTACATCTGCCCGGTCAGCACGCTGGTGAAATGGTTTCCCGATCGCCGCGGCATGGCGACGGGGATGGCGATCATGGGCTTCGGCGGCGGCGCGTTCCTCGCCGGATACCTCAACGTGTTCCTGATGGATCGACTCGGCGTTGCGAAGACGATCATCGCGCTCGGCGTCGCGTACCTCGTGATCATGTTGATCGGATCGCGATTGCTCGAACGCCCACCAGCGGGATGGAAGCCGGACGGATGGACGCCACAAGTTCAGAGAACGGCGATGATCACCGATCGCAGCGTGACGCGCAACGACGCGATCCGCACCGCGCAGTTTTATTTGCTGTGGGGGATCCTGTTCATCAACGTCACAGCCGGCATCGGCATCCTGGCGCAAGCGTCGCCGATGATGCAGGACATGTTTCATCGCACGCCGCTCGAGGCCGCGGCGGTCGTGTCGTTGATCAGCATCTTCAACGCGACGGGACGATTCGTGTGGGCGTCCGCGTCGGATTACATCGGACGCCGCAACACCTACACGATCTTTTTCGTCGCGCAGTTCATCATCTTCCTGCTGATCCCGGGGCTCGCATCGAGCGGCAACTGGATCGCGTTCGAGATCGCGCTGTTCACCGTGTTCACGATGTATGGCGGCGGCTTCGCGACGATCCCCGCATTCCTCGCCGACATCTTCGGTCCTGAAAACGTCGGCGCGATTCATGGCGCGCTGCTCACCGCGTGGAGCTGCGCCGCGGTGGCGGGACCGGTGATCATCACCGAGCTCTCGAATCGCGCCAAGGCCGCGCTGCCGGCCGGCGGCGATCGCGTCCACATCTACGATCAGCCGCTGCAGGTACTTGCCGGACTGCTGGCGGCCGGATTCGTGTTGACCCTTCTAGTCAGGCCGTTGCGCGTCCCTGCAAATCCGCATTGACCAATACCGGGGCCTCTGTTACCTTCCGGGCGCTAACGAAAACTCGCTGCCTTCGTCCCCCTTTGGAGGATTCGATGCGCAAGACCCTTGTTCTGTGTTTGCTGGCAGGCGCGGTTGTTTTGGTGTTCCCTCTCGTGGCTCGCGCGCAAGGCTCCATCACCGGTTCAGTGAAAGATCCCAGCGGCGCGCTGCTTCCAGGCGTGACCGTCGAAGCATCAAGTCCGGCGTTGATTGAAAAGGTTCGCACCGCGGTGTCGGATACGGCGGGCAATTACAAGATCGTCGATCTGCCGCCCGGCACGTATGCGGTCCGCTTCACGTTGACCGGATTCAAGGCCGTCGTTCGCGAGGGCATCGTCATTCAAGGCGTCTTCAACGCGCCGGTGAGTGCCGAGATGCAAGTCGGATCGCTCGAAGAGACGATCACCGTCTCGGGCGCATCGCCGACCGTCGACGTCAGCAACAACACCGCGCAGTTCGTGGTCGATCGCGACATCCTCGATCAGATCCCGACGCCGATTCGCAACACGCCGGCGCGCGCACTGCTCTTGCCCGGCACCACGGTCACGCCGTTCGTGCTCGGCCAATACAGCATGAGCGTGCACGGATCGAACACCGCCGACATGGTGATCGCGATTGACGGCATGCGCGTCAACAACCTGTGCGGCAGCGGCCAGTACAGCGGCTTCTACATGAACGATGCCGCGATCGAAGAAGTGACGTTCACGTCAGGCGCCGAATCCGCTGAAATGCAGAACGGCGGCTTGCGCATCAACAGCACGCCGAAAGACGGCGGCAACAAATTCGCAGGCACCTTCTTCGCGTACGGCGCGGGCAGCGGCTTGCAGGCGGACAATCGCACTGATGCGATGAAGAGCGGCCCGGCCGCGATTCCACAGCCCGGCATCGCGTATCTGTGGCAGATCAATCCGTCGATCGGCGGACCGATCAAGAAGGACAAGCTGTGGTTCTACTTCACCTATAAGTACGAGGACAACAAGACCTACGTGCCAAGCTCGACGTTCGCCGACGGCAGCCGCGCGTTCAGACAGGCGCAAGGCAATTACAGCGCCGTCACGCGACTGACGTATCAGGCATCGAGCAAGGACAAGATTCGTTTCTATCTCGATCGTCAGTTCAACGGCGAGGACTACAACGGCTTCAACACGCTGCCGACGACGACGCCGGAAGCATCGACGGATGCATACGGTATCGGCTGGGTCCCGCAGGTGAAGTGGACGCAGACGACCACGAACAAGCTGTTGCTCGAAGCCGGCTTGTCGTACTACACGCAGTATTACGAGCAGCAGTGCCGCGCCGAAGCGGGACCGTTGCCGATCCTCGAGCAGACCACGAATCGTCTGTCGGGCCGATGCGGCAACACGATTCCGCCGTATACCAGCTGGACGAAGTCGTACAGCGGCGGCGCGTCGGCGAGCTACATCACCGGCTCGCACGCGTTCAAGGCGGGAATGACGACGCAGTGGGGCACCAACTCGCGCACGTTCGACTCCGCCGCGCAGATCAATACGCTGGTCACGAATGCCGGCCTGCTCAACGCGCCGCCGACCGCGAGCAACCCGGTGCCGTGCACCAGGCTCCCGTGTCCGCTCGCCGTCGTCGTGGAGAACACGCCGGCGACCGCGGAGCAGAAGGTCAAGAGCGATCTCGGATTCTTCGCGCAGGACGCGTGGACGATGAGCCGCCTGACGTTGAATCTCGGCGCGCGTTTCGATCACTTCAATGCCGAAGTGCCGGCGCAATCGTCGCCGGCGCCGCTGTGGCCGAACATCACGAACCTCGCCGGCCAGACCGCGCCGACGCCGCGTGATTTCGCCGCGATCCCCAACGTGCCGAACTGGAATGACTGGTCGGTTCGTTTCGCCGGCGCCTATGACCTGTTCGGCACCGGCAAGACCGCGATCAAGGTCAACGCCAGCAAGTACATCGCCGCGGCCGCCGCGGGATACGCCGCCAACTTCAATCCGATGACGTATTGCGGCAGCTGTTCGGGCGCCACGCGATCGTGGATTGATCTCGACGGGAACAAGTCGATTCTCGATGCCGCCGGCAACGTGCAGATGAACGAAGTGTTCGGCGGTACCGCCAACTTCGGACAGATCACCAACGTCGTCGATCCGGATTTGAAGCGCGGCTACAACTGGGAATACAGCACCTCGGTGCAGCACCAGGTGATGGATCGCGTCTCGGTCACCGCCGGCTACTATCGCCGCAACTTCTACAACCTCGACGTCACCGACAATCTCAATCTCTCGGTGAACGACTGGACGACGTTCGGCATCACGACGCCGACCGACACGCGTCTCCCCGCTTCGGGACAGCCGATCACGATGTACACGCTGAATCCGGCAGTGGTCGGCGTCGCGACGCGCAACCTGCGCACGTTCTCCGACATCAACACGTCGGTCTACAACGGCTTCGAGGTCAGCGCCAACATGCGTCGCGAGAAGCTGTTGCTGTTCGGCGGCATCACCACCGATCGCAAACAGACGACGACATGCGATGAGCGTGACAATCCAAACAGCGCGCGCTTCTGCGATGCGACGCCGCCGTTCCGCACCACTTACAAACTGAACGCCGCGTATCAGTTGCCGTACGAATTCCAGTTGAGCGGATCGTTCATCGCCACGCCTGGACCGAGCGTCGCGGCGAACTATACGGTCACTGCAGGAATTGCGGGGCGCACGATCGTCGGCGGCACCAGCGGTTCGACGACGATTGGCGTCAACCTGATCGAGCCGAACACCGTGTTCCTCGATTACAAGAAGCAGCTCGACCTGCGCATCGGGCGCAACTTCCGCTTCGGCGCCCGCCGCATCCAGGGCTTTGCCGACATCTTCAACGTGCTGAACTCCGGCACCGTGCTGCGCGTCAATGAGACCTTCGGCTCCAATCCCGCGACGAACGCGTGGATGACGCCGACGGCGATCATGGACGGCCGTTACGTTCGCTTCGGCGTGCAGATGAGTTTCTGATCGTTCCGAGACACGGAGAAGGAACGGAGGCACGGAGCACGGAGCACGGAGCACAGAGTACGATGGGCGGTGAATGCAGCCGCCCATCGAACCAATGCTCGCGAAGTTAGTCGACACAATCCCCAAGACGGACGGATTGCTCTTCGAACCGAAGTGGGATGGCTTTCGTTCGATCATCTTTCGCGGCAAAGACGACGTCTACATCCAAAGCCGCGATCTGAAACCGCTCGATCGTTACTTTCCCGAATTACACGACGCGCTGATCGATCGTCTTCCGGCCGGCTGTGTCGTCGACGGTGAAATCGTGATCGCCACCGATCATGGTCTCGACTTCGACGCGCTGCAGTTGCGCCTGCATCCAGCGGCATCGAGAGTGGCGAAACTCGCAAAAGAGTCGCCGTCTTCGTTTGTCGCGTTCGATCTGCTCGCCGCCGATGGCGAGTCGATCATGGATCGACCGCAGCGCGATCGCCGCGCGATGCTCGAGAAGATGCTGGCGAAGGTCAGGCCGCCGGTGTATCTGACGCCAGTCACGCGCGATCGCAAGGTCGCGTCCGAATGGCTGCAGCGATTCGAGGGCGCGGGTCTCGACGGCGTGATGGCGAAGCCCGCGGACGCGAAATATCAACCGGGCAAGCGCGCGATGTTCAAGATCAAGCACGCGCGCACGGCCGATTGCGTCGTCGCCGGATTTCGCTGGCACAAGAAGATCGAAGACGCGGTCGGATCGCTGCTGCTCGCGCTCTATGACGACAAGGGCACACTGCATCACGTCGGCGTGACCTCGTCATTCACGATGGAGAAGCGGAAGGCGCTCGTCAAAGAGCTCGAGCCGTTGCGGAAGAATGCGATGGCGAACCACCCGTGGAAAGAATGGGCTGAAGCGATGGGGGAAGGTCAGCGCATGCCTGGCGGGCAGAGCCGATGGAGCGCGGGCAAAGATTTATCGTGGGAACCGTTGCGGATCGAGCGCGTGTGCGAGGTGAAGTACGACCACATGCAGGGCGATCGTTTCCGTCATGCCGCGACGTTCCTACGATGGCGCGACGACAAGCCACCGAAGGATTGCAAATACGATCAGCTCGAAATCACTCCGGCTTTCGAGCTCGCTTCGGTTTTCGATGCCACTCGTCGGGGTTAGCGCCTTCCCAGGGATTTGGAATCGGCGGCAGCTTCGGCTGTTTCGGCCGCAACTCTTCTGGCACGTGTTGAAGGTTGATTCGAATCCGCCACCACGTCGATGATCGGCCGCGCATCGAGTCGGTCAGAATGTCGGCCGGCTGAAGATGCTCAACGACCTTCGGATGCTTCTCCTTCCACGCTTCCAACAACTCGACAACCTCGGTCTTTTTGGTTGAGTGGGCGACGGTAATCAAAGGGTGTTTCGAAACCCGCCGGCCTTTCGCGCGTGAAGGCTGCACGCGCGTCGGTTCATCGGGCGCCTTTTTGTATTGCGGCGGCCACGGCGCGTCGCCTTTTCCTTCTTTCTCATGCTTCGCGGACAACTCGAGCAGCGCATCGAGCGACCCAGGATGCTTGTCGATGTCCGCGTGACGATCGCCGTTCTTCTTGAACCACGCTGGCATCGTCTTGATGGTGAAATCCGCGGGATCGCACTCGTCGATCTCTTGCCACGTCAGCGGCGTCGAGACGCGAGCATCGGGACGCGGCCTCACCGAGAATGCAGAACAGACCGTGCGATCTTTTGCGTTCTGGTTGTAGTCGATGAAGACGCCGTGCCGCTCCTCTTTCCACCATGCGCTCGTCGCGATCGACGGAGCGCGGCGCTCGACTTCGCGCGCGAGCGCAACGGCGGCGCGACGCACTTCGACGAACGACCATTTCTGGTGGATGCGAACGTTGACGTGAATACCGCGCGAGCCTGATGTCTTCGGCCAGCCGACGAGACCAAGATCGTCGAGCGTCGCATGCACGACCTTCGCGACATCCTGCACCTGGCGCCACTCGACACCAGGAATCGGATCGAGATCGACGCGCAATTCGTTCGGGTGATCGAGGTCTTCGGCGAGAACCGGATGCGGATGCAGTTCAAGGCAGGCAAGATTCGCCATCCATGCAAGCGCCGCGGCATCACGCGGCACTATTTCTTCTGCGGTTCTTCCGGACGGGAACTTCAGCTCGACGACTTCGATCCAGTCCGGCCGCGATTCGGGCGCGCGCTTTTGATAGAAGAACTGCTCGTTGATGCCGTTGGGATAACGCACCAGCACGTTCGGACGTCCGCCGGCGCCGCGCAACGCGCCTTCAGCGACATCGAGGTAGTAACGAACGAGATCGATCTTCGTGTATCCCGCATCGGGAAAGAGAATCTTCTTCGGATTCGAGATGGAAACGGAACGCGCTCCGATCGTGAGCACTTCAACTTCAGGCTTAGCCATGCTTCAACGCTCGTTACGCGAACTCACTCCGACAAGGCCGACGAACCTGTGGCGCCGGCACGCGAATCTCTTTCCTGTTTCAATTGAGAGTAAAGCATTTCTAGCTCCGTTCGCGTAAATGGCCGGACCTTGATTCGCCGCACTTGTTTGGACTTTACATATCGCGACAAATAAAAGCTTAGGTACTCCTGAACACGAGACAGGAGTTCGGCGGCCCACAACTTCACGGTGTCGTGAACGCGAATGATCGGCATTGGTAACACGTCAAGCTTAGGCGTCGTACGGAACATCTCATGCTCCGCAGCAACCTGAAATTTTCCCTCTTGGAGCGCCGACAACACTCGATCTCTGTGCGCATCGATTGCATTCCAAGGCAGTGGTGCATCTTCGGCAGTGTCTGCAACGGCCACGAACTCAATTCGGGGAAGAGAGTTGTCTAAATCCAGACGCGGCACGGCACCAACAAACACGTTTGCGTAATAGACGTTGTCGAGCATCTTCAAATACGGGTCGCTGTCGGGCCGAAAGTTTTCCCAAAACACTCGCTCTTCTGGTTGTAAGAGTGTGGGGTTGTTCAGAGCGTCCGCATGGCGGGCACGGATCTGCATACTCGGCCGCGAATGTCTCTTGTACTCTTTACTGAAATTTGTAAGTGCATGGAATGGCCGAAGGGTTACGCATGTGCGATTCCATGCGTCGGACTTCTTCCTTCGCTCTGTTAACAATCGTGTGACTATAGCCTGGTCAGGCACCAAGTTCATGGCATGCAGTGGCCATGCCGCGATTTGTCCAACTCGGTCTCTCGCTAGAGTGCTAGCGAACCAATTGATTATCGGAGCCAAGACGCTCAATTGCGCGGCTTTGACGACGCCCACGACCGTCTGATGGTCATCGCGACACTTCGATGCAATTTTCCAATTCGTCTCGATCGCGTCGCGGACGATCTTTTCATACGAAGTCATGCCGCGATAGTGATGGAAATCGCGATCTTGGGGTGAGACCGTGCCATCGCGCAGCACGACGTCGGCAGCTTGTATTTCAACTTCCCCACCTACGCCGTACCACCTACTAAGTAACCGGTACGCCGCGCGTGCTTCCATCAGATCCATGGCATTCCAGACTGAATGCATGTACTCGCTTTCGCTGAGATCAGGAAAGAACAACTTCGCCATGATTGAATAACGGTTGTCTTGGCGCTGCATGTCCTCCGGTTTCTCCGGCAATCGCAAGAAAACCGGAACTGTCCGACCTCGGCTGACCACAGAACGATTAATTTGCCCGACCGAGGTATTAATCGAGATCATTGGCGCATGTCCGACCGATAAATCACCGGGGTCACCCAAGAAATTCAGCATCCCACCTCGGCTCGATCCGTCAACTGCGCCAATTATCATTGGCCGTTCAGAGGGCAGTGGAAGCGCGTCGACAATAAACGGCTCTGGCGCGACACGCCGCCGAATTTCCTGCTCGAGTAGTACAGCGTCTCGGATGTAACCATTGTGAAACTCACCCTTGCGTCGCTCCTCGATCGCGACGTCGATCGTGAGTGGGACGTGGACCGCTTCTTCTGATATTCCCAAGCCAAACTTGAGGAGTCGTTCCAGCAATCTTCGGCCGGCATCAGCTTGCTGTTTGAGCTTTGGAAGTTCGAGAGTCGTCGAACTCCTAGCTAGATCGTCAATTTGCGCGTGAAAGTCTTCGCAATAGCTCTCGATCGCGGCGATAAACAGTTCTGGCGCAGATTCTCCTTTCATCCGCTCGCGGAGTTCAGCCCAAATTTCTTCTGGAATCTCGTCAATCTGGCGACGGGATTCAGTCCAAACCGGCAACGCGAGGAGCGGATATTCCGGATCGATCATGGCCACAAGGTCTTCCTCCTCTAGCCACTGGCTGTCACTATCGGCGCCGACTACGTAGTAGGTCGTACCGTCTCGGGATTCTGATTTCAACAAACCGCGATGAGTTAATCGACGCGCGACGTTGTAGTAGGCCTCTTGCGTAACGCCGTCACCCATCTCCGTCGCGCGGCGATAGACGTCTGCGACAGTGGTTCCTCCGGGTGCGCCCGCCATTTCCAAAAACAGCCGGGAGCGCCCGCCGGGATCAAGAAGACGAATTTCAGCCATTCGAAGTGTCTCCGATGGGGCTCTTGCGGCGGTGGGCGAATACGCTTGGTGTGCGGCCTCCGACGGGCGTTCGGCGTTCCCGAACGCGCGCAAGGAAACCATGCCTAATCAACTCGCCGGAGCCCGAGACCGCGCAAACTCCTTTAGGGAGTTTCGGCAGTTGATCGAGGATCTTATCGTCGAGGTCAGCAATGACGCCTTGAATTGCCTTGAGCTGATCCTTTTCGAGCGAGAAGACGAACCGCGTTTGCAACCGCTTAAGAACGCTTGCATTCAAGTCCTGCGGCGACTGACTCGACAAGATCATGCCAGTTCGGACATGCCGTCCCATTCGCGCGAGTTCGAGATGCACTTGGGTGCTCACAACTCGTTCGTCGTTGGGGACAATCGCGTGCGCTTCATCGACGAAATAGCAAGCGAACCAGTTTGCTGCTTCGGAGTCTCCGTCTTCTGCGCGCCTTGCCATTTCACGACCGACTCGTTGCAACTCTCTAGCACCTGCCGCGGCAATCAGCTGTGTTTCGCGAAGGGACAAGAACCTGCAGTCCAGAACGACAAGGCCGTACTTAATCAACTGCGCAATGAAATCGAATTCGCCCCCGATAAGCGGATCTCGTTCGAGCACGCTGACACGAGCGATTGCGGCTCCGATGCTCGTCTTGACCGCCTTGCTCGATTCGCCGAGCTCGTTAATCTTGTCTCGCAGTTGCTGAAAGGAAATTCTCTTGCCTCGAGCCTCCGTTCGAAGTCGGTCGTGAGCCAGTTCGATGAGTTCCGCATAAACCGTCCCTTGCTGGACGTTGGGCGTGATCGACACGAGTTCGGGTGGTGTCATCAAATTGAGCGAAATACCGAATTTGTCACGATCGGGAAGAGTGATGACGAGGCCGTTTAACGCTTTAGCGGCCTCAATCATTTCTCCATTCACGTCAAGAACAAGGCATGGGATGCCCCAAGCTCGCGCTTCCTCAAGGATGTTGCCGCTGAGATAAGACTTGCCTTTGCCAGGATTCCCGAAGACACCGATGTGGAGTTGCAAAATCTGCGGTGTTAAATTCACAGGAACCGGATCAATTCCGTAAGTGGTGCCGACGAAGACCCCAGTTGCGGGATCGGGAACACCTCCGATCGTCTGAATCACTATTTCGTCAGTCAACAAAACTACTGGATCGCCCGCTCGAGCGAGGATGATCGGCGCTCGCCCTTCACCGACCGCGGACCATTTGCCGTCTTTCTGCTCGATATCGAATTCTTCAACCGTCGCCGCCTCGGCCAGCCGAAAGATCCGAGTGGAAACGCCCTCCACTCCATAGCCACGACCAAGTCCCAACACTTCGCGTGCGGCGGCGAGGTCGGGCACTTCGTTTGGGTTGACCTCAAATGAGTTGGCGATCTGAATCACGGTGAGAACGTCGCGATCGCGTCGCCCGTGCCACACGCCTAGGAACTGGCCCGGCTTAACCTCTCGTTGCGGCTCAAGCAATGCCGCGAGGTCCGAGAAACTTGGAGTTTGATTCCAGTGCACCACCCGCCCAACAAGTTCGAATCCCGACGGTAGGGCCGGATCCACATCGGCAGTAGCATCATCGACGACGAGCGTAACGTTGTTGTCCATCGCGTCCTCCAACTAACATCAAACATGTTAGTTGTTAGATGCGCGCTTGTCAACTGTGGATGAAATTGCAGAAATTACGATATTTGCGCCCGAATGGCGTTATACATTGATTTGGCGATAGCTCCGTCGAGGGCATTCCCGACTAACACTGCTGCATAGGATGGCAATTCCTTGAAACGGAAGGAGTCAGGAAATCCCTGGATCCGGGCCGCCTCACGAAGCGTTAAGGTGCGATTCTCAACTGGGTGCCAAAATCGGCCGCCGCCGGCGTTCGCAAAGAAAGTCGTGATGGTGCGAGAAAGGCCGCGGCGATGGAGGCGACCGTATGTTTGCGAGTAATGATCACTTGCGCCGGACCATCGCCTTCCCTCACCCACATTGCGCATGCGATTCAAAATCGCGGGCTTGTGATCCCAGGCAACGTGGTTAAGGGCGGCGGATTTTGGGTCCGAAATGTCCGGAAGCCCTGCAAGAGCGTCCGCGATTACTGGAATAGAAAGAGGCCCGAGTTCTTTTTCAACGAATGGCAAATGCGAACGGACTCTCCTAGCCGCGGGCGGTTCACCAAGCAAAGCGACGCGATCACTGTCGATGGTTCGATACGTCCCCGTACTATATGAGTAATAACGCTGCGAACTGCCACCATGCGTGGCGGCTGGAATTATCGGATCTACCTTTAAGTCCTTTCGGAATGCGATCAATACGAGACGATGCCGGCACTGGACACTTCCTCGAAGAGCAGCGTTCATAATTCCGGCCGTCCAGACGTACCCGGCATTTTCGATGATCGAAATGAAATGCGCGAATCGACGCGGTGTAGCTGCAAGCGGAACGTTTTCCATTCCAATTGCCAAGGGTTGTAATGCAGCTGCTAATCGGGCGAATTTTCGGAGATGTGAATTCCGCCGATCCCAGGATTTTCGCGTTCCGACGTCGCTAAAACCCTGGCATGGAGGACATCCCAGCAAGATATCGACCTTGCCTCCGGCCAGACGCTCTATCGTCGTCGGCAGAATGGTCGTTAAGTCTCGTTGATGATATTGCGCATCGGGAAAATTCGAGAGATAGGTGTCGGCGGCATATTTGTTGTAATCGAATAAACCGGAAACGACACACCGGTTCCACCGTCGGAATGGTTCAACGGACCGACCGGTTCCGGCATAGAGCTCGACGACACGATAACGGCGACGGACGATCATTGCACCTCAGAGATAGACCAGATGGATATCCTTACCGTTAAGCAACGAAGCCATCGAATGTCTCTTGTCAGGTCGAGAGGAAATCGAACGACGGAGTGGCGATTCAGATCTGCGTTGATGCGAAACGGTGTCAGAGGCTGGTCCATGCACCCACGCCAGGTACCCGGGCGGCCAGACTTCGTCTTGCCAAAAAAGCAAATCGCCCTCTTCATTGATGGCTGCTTCTGGCATCGATGCTCTCGTTGCAAACGACCTTTGCCGATAAATAACCGACAGTACTGGCGCGCCAAGCTTGCGGCGAACGTCGCTCGATCGAAACGCGTGGATCAGCAATTGACGAAGAAAGGGTTCAAAGTAGTGCACTTGTGGGAGCACGAACTACGAACAACGTCAGAGATAGATGCGCTCGTTCGAAAAGTTATGTTGGTTGGTAACCGCGCCGCTAGATTATAAAACCAATATCTAATTTAGCGCTCAGGAAACCGCTAAAAAGATTCGCGCTTTCTAGTGCCGTGCGGCGCTGCGCGAAGATATTGCGCCGGCCAGGTGATTTCCTGTCCGAGTTGTTTTGCGGCTCGCATCGGGAAGTACGGATCGCGCAGCATCTCTCGCGCGAGCAGCACCGCATCGGCCTGGCCGGTGTGGAGAATGTGCTCGGCCTGGATCGCGGTCGTGATCATGCCGACGGTACCAGTGAGAATGCCGGTCTCGCGGCGGATCCGCTCGGCGAACGGTGTTTGATATCCCGGTCCGACCGGAATCTTCGCGCTTGCGACGTTACCGCCCGACGAGCAATCGATCAGATCGACGCCGAGCGGTTTCAGCTGCCTGGCCAGCTCGATCGATTGATCGATGTCCCAGCCGCCGGGCGTCCAGTCGGTCGCGGAAATGCGCGCGAACAGCGGACGATCCTCGGGCCAGACGCGTCTGATCGCCTGCGTGATCTCACGCACGATGCGCGTGCGATTCTCGAAGGAGCCGCCGTACTCGTCGTGCCGTTGGTTGCTGAGCGGCGACAGGAATTCGTGAATGAGGTAGCCGTGCGCGGCGTGGATCTCGATGACGCGAAAGCCCGCGGCAAGCGCGCGCTTGGCCGCATCAGCGAACGCGTTGATGGTTGCCGCGATGTCCTGCTTCGACATCTCGACCGGCTGCGGATAATCGTTACCGAACGCGATTGCTGACGGCGCGAGCACGTTCGACCATCCACCGTCGCTCTCCGCGACGGCGCCGTGGCCACTCCATGGACGATACGTGCTCGCCTTGCGGCCCGCGTGCGCGAGCTGCATGCCCGACACGCTGCCCTGCGCGTGCACGAACCGCACAATGCGCGCGAGCATCTCGATGTGATCGTCTTTCCAGATGCCGAGATCTTCAGGACTGATGCGGCCTTCCGGAGTAACCGCGGTCGCTTCGGTGAAGACCAGACCAGCGCCGCCAACCGCGCGCGTGCCGAGATGAACGAAGTGCCAGTCGTTGGCGAAGCCGTCGGCGCTCGAGTACTCGCACATCGGCGAGACGAACACGCGATTGGGGAAAGTAGTGCCGCGAACCGTCAGCGGTTCGAACAGGTGAGTCATTCACACCTATCGTATCGTTTTCGAAAATGCTCCAGGCGTCGTTCCGTAGGAACGGCGCTGTGGTCGTTAAAATATCTTCTTGTAGTCGGCGTAATGCACCGGAATCGCGACCACCAGGCTCCTGTTGTCGGCAACCGCCTTTCGCACGGCCGAGCCGATCTCATCCGCATTCGATGAACGAATCCCGTAGACGCCGCACGCATCGGCCATCTTCACGGTGTTGATCGGATTGAAGTCCATGCGATACGGCTCGAGCTTCTTGTTTTCCTGGGAGAGCTTGATCAGCGAGTAGCTGTGATCTTCGAGCACGACCGTGATGAACGGCGCGCCGACGCGCTCGGCAGTCTCGAGCTCCTGCGCGTTCATCGAGAAGCCGCCGTCGCCGACCGCCGCGAGCACCGGCACATCGGGCCGTGCCAGCTTCGCACCGATCGCCGCGCTCAGACCATACGCCATGCCCGACAGACCGTTCGACATCCAGAACGATTCCGGCTTGCGGCTCGGCCAGTACTGACCGAACAGATATTTGTGCGATCCGACATCGGTGGTCACGATCGTTTCATGCGGCATCGCGTCGGCAAGCGCGTGAATGATGTCGCCGGGCCACATCGCGCCCGGTGCGCCCGCCGTGTCGTTCAACAGATCGAGACGCTTCTTCTGAAAAGCTTCGAACGGTTTGCCCCACGGCTTCGGCGGGCGGCCGTCGAGCATCGCATCGAGCAGCGCCATGTGATTTACGAGCTGGATGTCTGACGGCAACGCGCCCGTCGCATTGCGCGCTTCGAGCACCCAGTGAATCGGCAGCTCGGCATGCCAGGTCTTGTCGATCTCGACCGGATCGAGACCGAAACCGATCCGCAGATCCGCTTCATTCAGCGCATCGACCATCACGCCGTCGGCGGCCATGCCGCTGATCACACCGACGAAGTTCGGCGACGTCTCGTCGATGATGCCCTTCATCTTCGGCGTTACCGCGAATGGCAGTTGCCACGTCTCGATCCATTTGCGGACGCGATCGGTATTGAGCGTGTCGAGACCGAGGCCGATCAACACGATCGGCTTCTTCGCCATCGCGCAGCGCGAGCGAAGATCCGCGGCCTTCGCCGCCGGATTCGCCATCGGCCGCGTCGGCGGACCCTCGTTGTACTTTCTTCCGATCATCGTCACCGGCTTGACCGCATCGCGCGCCGACAGCGTCAGGTACGACGCCGTGAACGGGCGCGACATGCACGAGGCGATCGCGCGATCGACGACTTCGCTGACGTTCTCCTGCGTGATCTTGTCGACGACGCGGCAGATCGGCGCGAAGGTTTCATGAAGCGGCAGCAGTTGATGGGTGTGTGACGCGGGCAATTCATCGGGGAGCTGCGCGGTGATCGCGAGCAGCGGTTCCTGATCGAGATATGAATTCGAAATGGGCAACAGCAGATTCGCGGCGCCAGGGCCGAGCGTGGCGAGGACGACACCAGGTTGACGTTTGATCTTGCCGTAGACCGCCGCGGCAATGCCGGCGTTGGCCTCGTGCCGCATCAGCACGAAATCAATACCGGCTTTTCGCAATTCATCGATTAATACGAGGACTTCACCACCAGGCAACCCGAAGACGCGATCGATACCGACATCCGCCAGGCTCTTCGCCACCGCCGCTGCCACATTCATCGCGGACTAGTATGCCGCGAGCGGCGGCCTTTTTACGACTCCGGCCGACTCGGTCGGATCGTCTTACGACTATCGGCTTACGACCGTTGTCTAATCGGCGTCCTTCGCGTGCTTCTTCCGATCGGCGTAGATCTGCTTGATCGTCTTGACGTAGCGGCGCGTCTCGCGGAACGGCGGGATGCCGCGATAGCGCTCGACGTTGCCAGGACCGGCGTTATAGCTGGCGAGCGCGAGATCGACGTTGCCGTTGTGATAATCGAGCAGCCGCTTCAAGTAGCGCGTGCCGCCCATGATGTTCTCGCGGGGATCGAACGCGTTGGCGACGCCCATTTCATCCGAGAGCTCGGGCATCAACTGCATCAGGCCTTCAGCGCCGGCGCGCGACACGGCATATGGATGAAACGCAGACTCCGCCTGCATCACCGCGTGAATCAGGTGCGGATCCATGTCGTACTTTTCAGCGGCCTCGTTGATGATCTCGTCGTAGGCCTGGCTGGCCGGCACGGCGAAATATTCCGCGGAGACATCGACGGTCGGCGTGACGTTTTTTACGGCCGGGAGAATCGCGAGCACGGGCCGCGACAGCGGCGCCGATGACATCGCCGCGGCCAACACCGCGTTGCGGACACGGCGCCGGCGCGCCGTACGACGGCGATCGACGGTACCGCGCTCTTTCGCGCGCCGATCACCATGCCGCCGCTCGGGTCCGCCGAGAAGCCCGGAGCTGTTCCACTCAGGAGTCATCTCTTTTTTCTCCTTCTCCTGAGGGAATACTCTGCAAGAGAGCTACCAGTTGGTCATAGGTTCGAAGATTGCATCGGAGTTCTCCTATATGGCGAACAATTCAATCAAACCCGACCTTGAAGCAGACGATGAGTACCCTCCGGTGACCCGCGAGAGCAGCCGAGGCGGTCACGAACCGCCGCCGGAAGCCAACGATCGCCCCGAGCAGAACATTGGATACGACGAAGCCGCGAAGGGACGCGCGCTTACAGCCGAGGAACGCGAGCGCGCAAAAAGGGAAAGCCCGTTATCGGACTGACCCCTCTAGTCCCGCGTTGTTACCTGACGCGCCGAAGCCTTAGCGAAGGCGGTCGGCACAGCGCTTGCTCTTTGATCATCACGTGAGGGCGCTAACGACCCTCTGGAGGAACGAACGATGGGCATTCTTGGATGGATCGTTTTCGGTCTCGTGGTTGGCGCCGTCGCCAAGCTGTTGATGCCGGGTCGCGACCCGGGCGGCATCATCGTGACGATGGTGCTCGGCGTCGTCGGCGCGCTGCTCGGTGGCTTCATCGGCCGGGCGGTTGGCCTGTATAGCGCGAATGAAGGCGCCGGTTTCATCATGGCGCTCGTGGGCGCGATCATAGTGCTTGCGATTTATCGCATGACACTTGGCGGCCGCACGCATCGCACGGTCTAGTTCGATTGGCGGTGGCGGGCTATGTGCTCGCCACTGCCGTCGCTACCGCTCTTAGCAGCCGTTCGGAGTTGAACGGCTTCGCCAGAAATTCTTTCACCTGCCCGCCAATTGATTTCGCCGTCGCTTCATTGTCGTGAATGCCGCTTGCCGCAATGATGCGCACGTCAGGATTGATCTTGACCAGCTCGCGCATCGTCGGCAGGCCGCCAAGCACCGGCATTGTCATGTCGATGATCACGACCGCGATCGACGGTCCTGAATCGTTGTAGATCGTCAGCGCTTCTTTTCCATTCGCGGCTTGCAACACTTTGTAGCCGGCGCGTTCGAGTGTGCTGCTCAGCACGCGTCGAACGGAATCCTCGTCATCCACGATCAGCAGCGTCTGGCCGTTGCCCTTCGGCGTCGCCATCTGCTGCGCGATCGCCGATGCAGGGGCGGGCGCGGGTGCGACCGGGAAATAGACATGGAAGCGAGTGCCGCGACCGAGCTCGCTGAACACGCGAATGTGGCCGCCGTGATTGCGCACGATCGTCTGTGATGTCGATAGTCCGAGACCGGTGCCTTTGCCCTGTTCCTTGGTGGTAAAGAACGGATCGAAGATCTTGTCGATCAGGTGCTGCGGGATGCCGACGCCGGTGTCTTCAACGCGAATGACGACGTAACGGCCCGGCGTGAGCTCGGTCGGCAACTCGTGATGTGGCGCGATCGTCTCGGTCGCCGCCGACAAGCGCAACTGACCACCGTTCGGCATCGCATCCCGCGCGTTGACGCACAAATTCAGCAGCACCTGGTGGCACTGCGTCGGATCGCCGAGGATCGACGGCAGGTCGGGATCGACCGGCGTCAGGATCTCGATGGTCTTCGGCAGCGTATCGCGCGCGATCCGGACGACGTCGGCGATCAGATCCGCGGCGCGAATCTCGACGCGCTTGCCTTCCTGACCGCGCGCGAACGACAGCACTTGCGACACCATCTCGGCGCCGCGTTGCGCGCTGGTCGACATCGTGTCGATGATCTCCCTGCTATCGGGATCGCGCAGGCGATCGCGCAGGAACGACATGCCCATCATGATCGGCGACAGCACGTTGTTGAGATCGTGCGCGATGCCGCCGGCGAGCGTGCCGATGCTGTCGAGGCGCTGCGCGCGATAGAACTGCTGCTCCAGCTCTCGACGATCGGTCACGTCGGTGTTGATCGAGAGAATGCTCTGCGCGTCACCGGCGGCATTACGCACCAGCGTCCATCGGCTTTCGATCGTCACACGCTTGCCGGATTTCGTCTGCGGCTGCAGTTCGCCAGTCCACTCACCACGCGACATCACCTGTTCGTACGCATCCTTGACGTCGCGCGCGTCGCCGGTCGGATAAAACAACTGCGTCACGATCTTGCCGATCGCTTCGTCGGTACTCCATCCATACAGACGTTCCGCGCTCTTATTCCAGTACGTCAATCGCCGATCGAGATCGGTGACGAGAATCGCATCCTGCGCCTTGTCGAGCAATGAGGCCTGCTCGCGCAGCGTTTGACTCGAGCGCTCGTTACGCGCGAGCAGCATGATGAATACCACCGCGCCGCCGCCGACGAGCAGCGTCAGCACGAGTGCGATGGCGTAATAGCCGAACCGGCGCTCTCGCACGCCGGCAAACGCGTCGCTCTCGAGCGTGCCGACGGTGGCGATCACCGGATAATCGGCCATCGTGCGATACGCAAACACGCGCAGTTGGCCGTCGACACCGCCCGGTCCGATGTAGACGCCGGCGGCATTCTCGGTCTGCTCCTGCAGCAATCGCGATTGCGCGATGTTCTCGCCGAACGACATCGAGCTGCCCTTGCGCCGCGCCAGCGTGACGCCGTTGGTCAGTACCAGCGACATCACGTCGAGCGGCCCGAGCGTCGTGTTCTCGAACAGCTGCGTCAGGTATCGCGGCTCGATCGAGATCGCCGCGATGCCGCCGAACGATCCATCGGCCTTGTTGATGCGCCGCGTCAGCGTGATCGCCCATCGGCCGCTGATGCGGCCGAGCACCGGCTCCGAGATCAGCAGGTGTCCGGTGTCTTCCTGTTGATGCTTCTTGAAGAATTCGCGATCGATGATGTTGGTTGGCGCAAACTCGCGCAGCGACTCGATCACGTTGCCGTTGGCGTCGGTGACGCCGATGAAGGTGATCGATGATGAATTCGCAAACGCCGGCGCGACCAGGCGCCGCAACGGAATGCGCGGACCGGCGCCTTCGTACTGGTCCTTGATCAGGACCAGGAACTGGTCGATGCCTTTCAGCAGTTGATTGGTCTGGACGTCGAGGGCGAGCGCGAGGTTGGCGTTCTTGCTGAACTCGCTCGAGCGCGCCTCAGCCATTTCCGCGAAGCCGCGCTGCGTCGTGCCGACCCAGAAGATCGCGATCAGCACCAGCGCGAAGATCGCCGTGGCTGTTCCGCCGTACGGGATCTTCGCGAATGGTCGCAACACGTCGTAGTTATCGGGCGGGCGGAACCGGGCCGACAGGTTTCAACGCTGTCGGTTTGGCCCCTGATGCGCCGAGCGCGTCGTAAATCGCCGGGATCGCGGTGATCAGTTCATTCGTATCGCTGATCACCTTCGCCAGATCCTCGCGCAGCTCAGTCGTCGAGCGAACCTGCTGCTGCGTCGGCAGCGACGTCGATCCCATGATCTGACCCTTCGTCTGCCCCAGCGATCCGCGCACGTTGTTCTGGCCGCCGCCGAATCCACCGCCGCCACCGCCGCCGCCCTGATTCAATCCAAGCCGGCGCTTGAGATCGTTGATCTTGGTGTTCGCGTCGTTGATCGCGGTCTTCGCCGACGCCGGCGGATTCGCTGCCGACTTCATCAACGTCTCCGCTGCCGCGAGTTGCGTCGCGAGCGTGGTCACCGCTTCGGCCGCGCTGTTTGCGACGCGCTGCATATCGTGAAGATTCAGCGCGGTGTCGTGCCACACCTTGCGATCGGCGTCGGTCATCGTCACGTCTTTATCGCCGCTGACGCGCAGGTTCTTCGTCGCGACATCTTTGCCGTCGACGACGAGGGTGACGCGATATTCGCCGGGCAGCACGTTCGGTCCGTTGTTGCCGCCGCCACCGAATCCACCACCGCCGCCACCACCCGCTTGCTGACCCGCCAACGGCGGCAGCGGCTGATGACGAAGATCCCAATACACGCGATTGACACCGGCGCCGCGCGCATCGCGCAGATCGTTGCCGGTCAGTTCGCGCACCTGGTTGCCGGCCGCATCGCGAATGCGAAGCGCAACGTTGGTCTGGCCCTTCGCGAGATAGAAACTGATCGGCGCGCCGTAAGTCGGGTTCTTTCCGAAAAACGGCTTATCGGTGACGAAGCCTCGATCGTTGGCCTGGTTGAACTGCATCGCGGGACGCAGGTCGAACAGGAACGCGTCGGTCTTGATCGCATCCGGATACTGCCGCAGCGGTGTCGCATCGTCGAGAATCCAGATGCTGCGGCCGTGCGTCGCGAGGATCATGTCGTTCTCGCGCGGATGGAAGACGATCTCGTGGATCGGCACCGTCGGCACGTTGCCCTTGATGCGCATCCACTTGCCGCCGCGATCCGGGCTCACGAACAATCCAAACTCGGTGCCCGAATACAGCACGTTCGGATTGTTGGGATCCTCCGTCATCGACGTGACGGTGTGCCCCTTCGGAATGCCCTCGCCGATCGAGCGGAAGTTGTTGCCGCCGTCGACGCTCGCATACACGTAGGTGTTCATGTCATCGGCGCGGTGATTGTCGAACGACGCATAGACGACATTTACTTCATGCGCGGAGGGCACGAGTCTCGACACATACGCGTTCTTCGGCACGCCCGGAAACTTGCTCGTGATGTCGGTCCACGTCTTGCCGAAATCCTTGGTGACGTGCACCTTGCCGTCATCGCTGCCCGCATAGATCACGCCCGCCTGCTTCGGCGACTCCGCGAGCGACACGATGTTGCCGTACGACACGACGCCGTCATTTCTCGCGATGTCGATCTCGGATCCTTTGACGCCCATCAACGGCAATTCATCGCGATTCGTGTCAGTCGTCAGGTCGCCGCTGATGATGGTCCACGAGTTGCCGCGATCCTTTGACATGAACACTTTGTTCGCGCCGACAAAGATCGTGTTGTGATCGTGCGGCGAGATCAGGATCGGCGTATTCCAGTTCCATCGATACGGCGCTTCGCCGCGAGCGGGCACCGGACGAATCGACTTGCGCTCGTTGGTGACGCGATCGATGCGTGAGATCGCGCCGTCCTGCGACTCAGCGTAGATCGTGCGCGGATCCTGCGGGTCGACCTGCACGTCGAAGCCATCGCCGCCCTGCACCGAGAACCAGTCGTCGTTGGTGATGCCCTGCCGGCTTCTCACCGCGCTCGGGCCGCCCCACGAGTAGTTGTCTTGCAGTCCGCCATAGACGTGATACGGCGTGTCCATGTCGTAGGTGACGTGGTAGAACTGCCCGAGGTCCATGTTGTAGATGCCCTCGAAGGTTTTCGCGCGGTCGTAGCTGATGCCGAGACCGCCATCGCATCCTTCGAGGATGTGATTCGGATTGTTCGGATTGATCCACATCGCGTGATGATCGTCGTGCATCGTCTCTTGTAAATAGAACGTCTTGCCGCCGTCATCGGAGATGTGCAGATCGACGCCGAGCACGTAGATGCGCGAGTCGCTCTTCGGATCGATTCTGATCTGCGAGAAGTACATCGGGCGCGGATTGACGTCCGACATTTTTCGCCACGTCATGCCCGCATCATCCGATCGATACGTGCCGCTCTCTTTAGCGTGCTCGATGCGCGCGTAGACGATGTTCGGATTGGCGCGATAGACGTCCATGCCGATGCGTCCGAGTGGACCCGCGGGCACGCCGTTCGTGAGCTTCGTCCACGTGCGGCCCGCATCGCTCGACTTCCACATTGCGCTGCCGGGTCCGCCGCCGTTGAATCCCCACGTCGCTCGACGACGCTGATACGTCGCCGCATAGATCACTTTGTTGTTCGACGGATCCATCACGAGCTCGGTGCCGCCGGTGTCGTCGTTGACGAACAACACGCGCGTCCACGTCAAGCCGCCATCGGTCGTCTTGTAGATACCGCGTTCGCCGCCAGGACCCCACAAGCTGCCGAGCGCCGCGACATAGACGACGTCGTGGTCGATCGGATCGACGATGATGCGCGCGATGTGCTTCGAGGTCGCGAGCCCCATGTGCTTGAAGGTGTGGCCGCCGTCGATCGACTTGTAGATGCCGTTGCCCCACGATCCGCTCTGGCGATTGTTGTTTTCGCCGCTGCCGACCCACACGGTGTTCGCGTCGTTGGGATTGATCGCGATGTCGCCGATCGACACGGTGTCCTCTTGATCGTCGAACAACGTTTCCCACGTCGTGCCGTTGTTCATCGTCTTCCACAGGCCGCCGGTCGCGGCGCCGACGTAAAAGACGGCGGGATTCGATTCGAGCACCGCGAGATCATCGATGCGCCCGCCCATCGTCGCTGGTCCGATGTTGCGGAACTTCAATCCGGGAAAAGGATCAGCGGCCGCCGGCGCGGGCGCGGCCGGCGTTTGTGCGGGACGCGTCGCTTGCGCATGCGCGATCAATGTCGACAGACCGATGGCCGTCACCAATACCAGGAAGTACAAGCGAAACTTCATCAAGGCTCCTCCAGAGACTTGGAGATGCTACCGCGAAGCGGGCTCTAAGTGGGGGCGGACGATTTTTTCGATTTGATCCATCGCTTTGACGATGGCGACGCCGACCTGTTCGCGCTCTTCGGGTGTGAGGGACGTCAACAGGCTGTGCGCTTCAGTGGTGCGAGAACGGACGCCGATCGTCAGGTGATACGTGCGTCCGTCGTCTAGAAAGCGCTCGCGCGAGATCTCCATCCCGGGATTCTACTGCGGTGAAAAAGCGAGCAACACGTTACCGCCGATGCCGAAGCCGAGATAGTTGTAGCCGGAATTCATAAACACCATTCCGCCCGCGACGACCGGCCCCGGCCCGTTAAATGATCCGCCCTTCGCCGTGATTCCGTTCACGGTCTGAAACGGCTGGTTCGTGTCGAACGTCCAGATCACGTGACCATCTTTCGTGTCGTAGGCGCGCATCAATCCCGTCGTCGTTCCCGAAAACACCGCGCCAGGAATCAACGTGATCGCCGCCGACTGCGCCTGCACGCAGTTACGAGGATCCTTGCAATCGGCGCGCGATGGACGTGCCTCCCACAGCGGTTCGCCGGTATCGAGACGAAGCGCGTGAAGACCGCCGGCGTCTTCGGTGCCGAGCAACATGTCTGACACCGGGAAGTAACCGGCATTCGCGTCCGCGGCCGATCCCCACTCGATGCCGCCGAGCGCGCTGCCTTTGCCGACGCGGCGCTGCCACACGATCTTTCCTTTCGCATCGGGATTGAGTCCCCATGCGACGCCGGATTTCTGTCCGATCACGATGATGCTCTTGCCGCCGGGCAGATCGCGCAGGATCGGCGAGTTGCCGAAATCGAAATCGGGACCGTCATCACCTTCAGGACAGTTTTCTTTCTGCGGCGTGCAGCCGACGACGTAAATATCTTTCGGCGTGACCTGGCTCGCCCACTGGATCTTGCCGTTGTCGAGATCGAGCGCGATCACTGCATCGCTGTTCGGCCCGCCCTCACCCGAATATTCGTTGCCGGTCGCGACGTAGAGCACCTTGCGCTTCGCATCGATCGTCGGCGACGCCCAGATCGCGTTGCCCGATGGCGCATAGAGCTGCGTGCCTTTCGAATTTTTCTTCGTCGGCTTCGGCGCATCGATCATGAACGTCTGCCACAACTGCTTGCCGGTCGCCGCGTCATACGCCGCAACGCTGCCGCGGAACGTGCAGCACTCGTAGTTGTCGTTCGATCCGGATCCTTCTTCGAACGAAGAAACTGGAACGTACAACTTGCCGTTGTACAGCGTCGGCGCGCCGGTCACGCGCGCGAACGGATGTTGATCGACGCGCTGCGTCCAGATCTGCGCGCCGGTCTCTGCATCGACCGCGAAGACGTTGGCTTTCAGATCACCGAAGTAGATCGCATGACGAGTGCCGCTCGCGGTCTTGATCGTGCCGACACTGATCGCCGTCCGCACGCCGCCCTTCGCTTCGAACGACCAATAAACGCAACCGGTCGCCGCATCGAGTGAATAGACGAAGCCGTTGTCAGATCCAACGAACACGCGGCCGCCGGCGACTGCGGGTTGACCGTATGCAGACGCGCCGTTCGGAAAACCAAACGCCCACTTCAATTGCAGGTTCGGAATTTGTGTCGCGCGCAGGCCCGCGCCTTCAGCGGTCTGCATGCGCGTGTTCGCCACGTCACCGCCCCAGCCGGACCACTTCGCGCCCTTCGTCGGATCGAATGCGGGCTTCGCGGTGCACTGCCCTTTCATCGCCGACGCTTTGCCGGATTCGGATACGCCCATCGGACGGCCGGAGAGCAATTCGGCGAGCGCGCGTTTTTGTCCGTCGCTGATCCCGTTCGCATTCGCGACCATCGATCCGGTCGTCAGCGCCGCGAGAATTCGCTCCGGCGTCATCGACATCAGCGCGTTGCGATCAGGCGCGCGCCGCTCGTTCGCGGCCGAGCCATGACATTGCGCGCAGCGCGCCTCGAACAGCGGCATCACTTGCAGGACTTGAGCGAAACTCGTTGACGGAAGCAGAACGATAGTCAGAATTGCCAGAGCAATGCCGCGTCGCTTCATGGGTATTTTCCTGTCGGCCCGACGGCCTGGCGGCCTGTCAGCCTGTCTTTTTCACCTGTAAGGAGTCGTCTTGAACGTCGACGCTTACGCGATCGCCGTCCTTGACGTCGCCAAACAGTAACAGATCCGACAGCGGTTTCTTAATCGTCTTTTCGACGAGGCGCGCCATGGGACGGGCGCCGAACGCGCGGTCGAATCCCTTGACGGCGAGCCAGGCGCGGGCCGCGGGCGTAAGCTCGATCGTGATCTTGCGATTCGCGACCAGCGCGCGCAGCTCGTCGAGATGCTTGTCGACCACGCGCTCGATCTCGGCGTTGCCGAGCGCGGAGAAATGCACCACCGCATCGAGGCGGTTGCGGAACTCCGGCGAGAAGACGCGCTCGATCACGCCGGTCGACTTCGTGCTCGTCGGCTGCTCGAAGAATCCCATGCGGCGCCCGGACAGATCGCGCGCGCCGGCATTCGTCGTCATGATCAGGATCACATGACGGAAATCCGCGTGACGGCCATGCGTGTCGGTGAGCGTCGCGTGATCCATCACCTGCAGCAGGATCGCGAACAGATCGGGATGCGCCTTCTCGATTTCATCGAGGAGCAGCACCGCGTGCGGTGACTTGCGGATCGCATCGATCAGGAGCCCGCCCTCTTCATAGCCGACGTATCCCGGCGGCGCGCCGATCAATCGCGACACCGCGTGCTTCTCCATATACTCGGACATGTCGAAGCGCAGGAACTCGACCTTCAACACGCGCGCGAGCTGCCGCGCGAGCTCGGTCTTGCCCACGCCGGTCGGGCCCGCGAACAGGAAGCTGCCCATCGGCTTGTCGGGCGCGCGCAATCCCGATCGCGACAACTTGATCGCCGACGACACTTCATCGATCGCCGCATCCTGTCCGAAGATCACCGCCTTCAATTCCTGGTCGAGATTTTTCAGCGCGACCTTGTCGTCGCTCGACACCGCCTGCACGGGCACGCGCGCAATCTTCGCGACGATCTTCTCGATGTCGGCGACAGTGACTTCCCGTCTCCCGTTTCCCGACTTGTCTTTGTCATTTCCCGACTTGTCTTTGTCATTTCCCGACGAGTCTTTGTCATTTCCCGACGAGTCTTTGTCGGCTCCCGACAGTTTCTTCGCAGCTCCCGCCTCGTCGATCACGTCGATCGCCTTGTCGGGCTGGTGCAGATCTTTCAAGTGACGCGTCGACAACGTGACCGCGGCTTCCAGCGTATCTTCGGGATACGTGACGTGATGATGTTCCTCGTACGATTTCTTGAGGCCCTTGAGGATCTCGATCGTCTCCGCTTCGGTCGGCTCGAGCACTTCGATCTTCTGGAAGCGGCGCGACAACGCGCGGTCTTTGTCGAACGATTGCTTCACATCGGAAAACGTCGTCGATCCGATGCAGCGCAGCGTCCCCGATGCGAGCGCGGGCTTCAACAAATTCCCAGCGTCCATCGTGCCGCCTGATGCGGATCCCGCACCGACCAGCGTGTGGATCTCGTCGATGAAAAGGATCGTGTTCGGCTTTTTCTCGAGCGCGTCGAGCACCTGCTTCACGCGCTCTTCGAAGTCACCGCGATACCGCGTGCCGGCGACCAGCGCGCCCATGTCGAGCGCGTAGACCTTCGCGTCTTTCAACACGTCGGGCACGTCGCCGTTGTGAATGCGCAGCGCGAGTCCTTCGGCGAGCGCGGTCTTGCCGACCCCTGGCTCGCCAACGAGCAGCGGATTATTCTTTCGCCGCCGGCACAGCACCTGCACCATGCGCTCGATCTCGAGCTGACGTCCGATCAGCGGATCGATATTTCCTTTTTCGGCCTTCGCGATCAGATCCGTCGCAAACGACTGAAGCGGATCGGATGACGGCACGCCCGCATCGCCGCCATCGGGCGCGCGACCCGGCATCGCCGATTCCGGCGCGCCGTGCGAGATCGCACGCAGCAGCGTCAATCGATCGACACCTTGTTTCTTGAGGAAGTACGCGGCGTGGCTCTCGTCTTCCTGCAGCAGGAACACGAGCAGCGCGCCGCTCTCGACTTGCTGCGCACTCGACGATGCGGCGTGTACGACCGCGCGTTCGACGACGCGATCGAAGCCGAGCGTCGATTCGGGCTTGACGGCTTTCCGTCCGGGCACCGCGGTGAACGCCTTGTCGAGCACTTCTTCGAGATCGGTACGCAGCGCGTCGATGTCGACACGGCAGCGCGCGAGAATTTCCTTCGCCTGCGGATCTTCGGTCAGCGCGTGCAGCATGTGCTCGAGGCTGACGAGATCGTGCCGGCGGTCGGACGCGATGCGGAACGCGCGGCGAATGCTCTCGAGCGTATCCGGCGCGAACGGAACAGGGGTGCGGCTCATTCGCGTGATTCCTGTGCATCCGGCTCGATCGTGACGAGCAGCGGATATTCGTGTTGTTCGGCGAGCTGCTGCGTGGCCTTGACCTTGGTTTCCGCGACGTCGCGCGTGAACAGGCCGGCCACGCCGACGCCTTGTTGATGAACGTGCATCATGATCGCAAACGCATCGGCGTGCGCGAGGTGAAAGATCGACTCGAGCACCCAGACGACGAATTCCTGCGTCGTGTAGTCGTCATTATGAAGCAGCACTTTCCAGAGGCGCGGGTGATCGACGCGCTCGTCGACCTGCGAGTCCTCCTGGATGCGCTCGCGAATCTTCGGATCCGCCACGATCCCATCATAACCTTTCGATTACAGGCGCAAAGTGCGGGGCGCGTGCGACGGAGTGCCCATCAGATCACTATCCAGCATCCATTCCGGCGCCGGCATTCTGACGAGGCGCTCGATCTCGGCAACAAACCGCCGCCGCGACATGTGCTCCGCCCCGAGCGACATCAAGTGCGCGGTCTCGAGCTGGCAGTCGATCATCGGGAACTCCCACCGTTCGAGCTGCCGCGCCAGCGTGGCCATGCCGATCTTCGAGGCGTCGGTGCGGCGCACGAACATCGACTCGCCAAAAAACATCCGGCCGATCGCAACGCCGTAAATGCCGCCGGCGAGCTCGCCGTCCATCCAGATCTCCACCGAATGCGCGAGGCCGGCGTTGTGCAGCCCGGTATACGCGCGTCGCATCGCGGGACTGAGCCACGTGCCGCTGTCGCCGGCGCGCGGCGCGGCGCAGCCGTCGAGCACCCGCACGAACGCGCGATCGAGCGTCACGAAGTACGATCCTTTACGCAATCGCTTGCGCAGCGAGTGCGACACGTGAATGTTGGCGGGACGAAGCACGGTGCGGGGATCCGGCGACCACCACAAGATCGGATCGCCCTCGTTGAACCACGGAAAAATTCCGCAGCGATACGCTTCGATCAGCCGCTTCATCGTCAGCGATCCGCCCGCCGCGAGCAGCCCCTCCGGATTATCGAGCGCGTGCTCGACCGGAGGAAACGGATCGCCCGGGCCAAGAAATGGGATCATGCTAAGCTGGTCGTCCCCTCAGAAAGATTATCGATGGTCTGGTTCTATGAACGGCAAGGCAGTTTTATCCGTTGCGAGACGCGTGTCGCAAGCAGCGGCGCCGGCTTCGAGCTTGTCGTAATTCAGCCCGATGGTTCCGAGCGCGTTGAACACTTCGACGACTCGTCGACGCTCGCGCGCCGCCAGGCGGAGTTGGAAAATTCCCTCACGCACGACGGATGGACGGGCCCGTTCGGGCGCACGATCTGAGTCCGAACTCTGTGAGCGCGCCCTCTGAAAGTTGTCGGTTACCAGTTGGCAACTGCCAACTGGTAACTGTCAACTACAGCTTTTTAGGGAAGATGGGGTGGATGACGGGATTTGAACCCGCGACAGCCGGAGCCACAGTCCGGAGCTCTACCCCTGAGCTACATCCACCATGGGGTTGAATCTGAAATTATAACACCCCATCCATTAAGAGTGAATTTCGACGCCTACCTCGCAGCCCTGGAACACCGCCACCTCGCCGATCTTCGATTCAGCGACGTGACCCGCGCGTTGCGCGCGTTGTCGTCGGCCTATGTCGAAAGGCGAGAATCCGCGCTCGCCGATCACAAGGCGCTCGATGGCGCCGGCAAGCGCGCGGCGTTCGCGTTGTATTACGGCCCGCTGCATTTCCTGCTCGTGCAACACATCATTCGCGAGATTGGCGTCGCGTTCGATCCGGGCGTCGTTGTGGATCTGGGATGCGGCACCGGCGTTGCGGGCGCCGCGATCGCAACTTCACAATCACCACATCTCGGCGTGGTCGGCTTCGACACGCATCCGTGGACACTGGACGAGGCACGTTTCACCTACAAGGCGTTCGGTTTGAAATCCGATGTGCGTCGCGCTCACGCAGCGAAGACTCGGTTCCCTTCGGACACGTCAGTGATCGTTGCCGCTTTTGTCGTGAACGAGTTGAATGAAAAAGATCGCGACGCGCTACTCGCGACATTCAAGACGTCTCGAAAGCGCGTCTTGATCATCGAGCCGATCTCGCAACGAATTTCACCGTGGTGGGATCAATGGGCCGCTGAATTTCAGAAGATGGGCGGCCGCGCTGACGTGTGGAAATCGCGTATCGACACGCCGCCGTTGATCAAGAAGCTTGCGAAGGCATCGGGACTGCGTCCCGAAATGCTCACCGCGAGAAGTTTGTTCTGCTAGGCCGGAGCGGGCGGGGGCGGGGCCGGTGTTTCCAGCGCTGCCGCAGGCGTCTCTTCCTGCTTCATACCTGGATTCGGTGTCGCCGGCAGCGCGAGCTCGCCCTTCTCATGCAGCTCGATCGCCGCCTTCACGACCACGGGATCGAACGCCTTGCCTTCGAGATCCTTCACCATCGCCAGCGCTTCGTCGAGCGAGAGACCTTTTCGATACGAGCGATCCGAGCTCAGCGCATCGAGGAAGTCGGCAACGCCGAGCACACGACCGAGCAGCGGAATCTCTTCGCCCTTTAATCCTTCGGGATAGCCCTTGCCATCCCATCGCTCGTGGTGACACTTCACTCCCGGCAACAGGCTTGCAATCTTGCCGCTCTGGATGTGCGACAGAATGCGGACGCCGTGCAGCGGATGCAGCCGCATCTCCTTGAATTCTTCGTCGGTAAGTTTGCCCGGCTTGTTCAAGATCGCATCGGGCACGCCGATCTTGCCGACGTCGTGCAGCAGCCCTGACAACTCGACGACCGCGCGGGCGTCCGCGTCGAATCCCAGCTGCCGCGCGATGCGCACGCCGAACGCCGACACGCGTTCTGAATGCTTGTGCGTGTAGCCGTCCTTCGCGTCGATGATCGAGGCGATCGCCTTCATGACGTCGAGGAACAGCCGCTCGACTTCCGCCATCAATCGCGCGCGGTGCATCGCGATGCCGGCTTGATTGCCGACCGCGGCGAGCAGCTCGAGCTCCGCTTCGCTGAACTCGCGCGCCATCTGGCTGTCGACGTAGAGCACGCCGAGGATTTCATCGGTCGTCCGCATCGGCGCGCACATCACCGATCGAATGCGCTGCCGCACGATGCTTTCGCCGCCGACGTAGCGATCGTCGGCCATCGCGTCATCGGTGAACGCCGAAATGCCTTTCTCGAGCACGTCGTTGACGACCGATCGAGAGACCTTCACTTCGCCGGACGCCTTGCCGTCCTTGGTGCGCACCGCCTGCATGTCGACGGTGCCGGTCTCGCGATTGCGCATCAGGATCGCGGCGCGATCGCCGCCGCTCACTTCGAGAATCGCCGACAGGATCGAATCGAACAGCGCCTCGACGCTCGACGCGCGCGACAGGATGTCCGACACCTTGTGCAGCGTCGTCAGATATTTCTGCGCCGACTCGAGCAGGTGCGCTTCATCCTTGCGCTTGTAAAGCTGCGACAGGAATTCGAGCTTGGTCGGATCGACCGAGCGCTGCACCAGCGTGTTGCTGCGCGTTTCGACGATGCTCAACGACGTGGTGCTGGCCGAAATGCCCTTCGCAGGCGAGATCACCTGCGACGCGCCGGCCCCGAGCAGCTCGATCACCGTCGAGCCGATGCGAATCTTGTCGCCTTGCGCGAGCTCGACGGTTGAGATGCGCTTGTCGTTCACGAAGGTGCCGTTCGCCGATTGCAGATCGGCGACGACGACCGCATCTTCGCGCGCGGTGATCGTGCAGTGGCGGCGCGACGCCGCCTCGTCATCGACCACGACGTCGCAGCCCTTCAGGCGGCCCAGCGTAATGCTCTGCCCGGAGCTGACCGCAATCGTGCGGCCGGCCTCCTTCCCTGAGCGGACTGCGAACTCGAAACGCATGGGCAGATGATAATGAAGAAGGAGACCCCTTTGCCAGACTCGTTGGTGGAAAAGCGTCTGCGTTATATCGAGCGGCAGCGTGAACTTCATAAAGAACGTGTGAACGTGGTCTTTGAAGGCCGCGCGCCGGAGGGCACCGGTCCCGCCAATCGCCACGGCATGCCGAAGCTGCCGGTCGGCCAGCGCCAGGTGCCGAACTGGCCGGTGCTCGACCTTGGTGATCTTCCCGAGGTGGCGCTCGATCAATGGCGGCTCGAAGTCGGCGGGCGCTGTGAAAATCCGTTCACGCTAACGTGGCAGCAGTTCCTCGACTTGCCGCAGGTCGAAGACGTCAGCGACTTTCATTGCGTGACGACGTGGAGCCGCATGGACAACCGCTGGAAGGGCGTGCGCTTTCGCACGATCGCGGAGCTCGCCGTGCCGTCGCCCGATGCGACGCACGTGTTGTGCACCGGCTACGATCACATGCCGGGCACGCGCATTCCGTACACGACCAACCTTCCGCTCGCGCGCGCGATTGAAGACGACGTGCTGCTGGTGCATACGTGGGAAGGCGCGCCGCTGCCGCAGGAACACGGCGGCCCGTGCCGCATGATCACGCCGAAGCTCTACGCGTGGAAAGGCACCAAGTGGATTCGCAAGATCGAATTCCTTGCGGGCAACAAGCGCGGCTTCTGGGAAGAGCGCGGGTATTCCGACACCGCTGAACCCTGGCACGACGACAGGTACACCTACTAATGTTTTCAGCGAAGGACTTGAGGCCGATGCTGGCGACGCTCCCGTCGTCATTGCCAAGCCTGAAGGATCCTTCCTACGTCTACGAGCCGAAGGTCGATGGCATCCGCGCGATCGTGGAAGTGCTGCCGGGATCGCCGCCCTCAGTGCGTTTCTGGTCGCGCAACGGTAACGAAAAGACCGCGCAGTTTCCCGACATCGTCGAAGAGATTTCGACGTGGCTGAAGAAGATCAAGGCGCCGGTCGTCATCGACGGCGAGATCGTCGCGCTCGACGAGGAGCTGCGTCCTGCAGGATTTCAACGGCTGCAGCATCGCATTCACGTCACCGTTCCCGGCTTCAACTCGAAGAAGAAAATTCTCGCGCCGAACGAGCAGCCCGCGGCGTTCATCGCCTTCGATTTGCTGCGCGAGGGTGATGATGATTTGCGCGAGCTGACACTCGTCGAGCGGCGCAAGCGTCTCGAGGCGCTCTTCAAGAAGTTCAAGCCACCGGCCAACGACTTCGTTCGATTGACTCCGCAATCCGCCGGCGACGGCAACGCGTTGATGAAACAGGCGCGCGAGGAGAACTGGGAAGGCTTGATGGTCAAGCTCGCCCGCTCGCCGTATCGCACCGCGAAGCGCAGTCCCGAGTGGATGAAATACAAGTTGAACAAGCAGGATGAATTCGTCGTCGCCGGCTGGACCGATCCCGGCGGCACGCGAATGCATTTCGGATCGCTGATCCTCGGCGCGCACGACAAGGGCGGTCTTCGATACGCCGGTGAAGTGGGCACCGGATTCAGCGGCGCTGAGCTCGATCGCGTCATGAAGATGCTGAAGAAGATCGAGACGCCGACGTCTCCGTTCGATCCGAAGCCGAAATTACTGTCAGCGAAAGGCACGCCGCATTGGGTGCGACCCGTCCTCGTCGCGCAGATTCGCTATACCGAAATCACCGATGACGGGCGCCTGCGTCATCCCGCGTATCTCGGCTTGCGCGACGATAAAGCCGCGGCCGAAGTCACGACGCCAAAAACTTCCAAGCCCCAAGCCCCAAGTCCCAAGCCCATTCTGGCGAGCGAAAAGATTCCAAGCGCCCGCGACATCGATGCGATCGTCGCCCAGCTCGATGAATTCGAAAAGACGCGCAAGAACGGGCGACTCAAATTGCCCGAGGGCGATTCGATCGAGGTCACGAACCTTCACAAGATGTTCTGGCCCGCGGTCAAAAAGACGAAAGGCGATCTGATTCGCTACTACGCGAAGATCTCGCCCTACATCCTGCCGGTCATCAAGAATCGTCCGCTCGTGATGAAGCGATTGCCGAACGGCGTCGAGGGACCGTTTTTCTATCAGCATCGCGCGCCGGAGCCGACGGTGCCGGGCGTGCGCATCGAGACGCTGCCGAATGACGATGTGCCGGCGCGATTGATCGGCGGATCGCTGAAGACGCTGCTCTACATGGCGCAGCTCGCCTCGGTGTCGATGGATCCGTGGTTCTCGACGATGGACGATCTCGATTCGGCGGATCAGGTCGCGATCGATCTCGATCCGCAGCCGGGTGCGACGTTCAAACAGATTCTCGATTGCGCCGAGTGGGTCGAAGAAGAGCTCGATCGCGTGAAGGTGCAGGGTTTTCCGAAGACGTCGGGCTCCGAAGGACTACACGTTTATATCCCGCTGCCGCCTGGCACGCCGTACGAAGCGGGCATGCTCTTCTGCCAGATCATCGCGACGATGATCGCGGCGAAGCATCCGAAGGTCGCGACGGTCGAGCGAATGGTGCGGCGCCGGAAAGATGGAACGATCTACGTCGACTATCTGCAGAACATCCAGGGCAAAACGCTGGCGTGCGCGTATTCAGCGCGCGGCAGCGCGTTCGCGGGTGTGTCGACGCCATTGACGTGGAAGGAAGTGCGTCAGCGCCCGAAGCCGCAGGATTTCACGATCGACACGATTCACGCGCGAGTGAAAAAAGTCGGTGACCTGTGGGCGAAGATGCGCGCGCACAAAGGCACCGACCTGTTAGCAGCAATCGAAAAGCTCCGCAATGGCGCCGGGTGAAAGTTCCGAGAATCGGCGCTTTTAGTCGCCGCGGAGGCGATTACGATTTTGGGGGATGCCCGAGAAATCGAAGCTTTTGCGCTGGACAGAATGGCGTGTCTCGTGCAAAGACATAAAGCACCCCCATGCCGCTCTTGCCAACACGTGTGTGGCTCGACGCTGCCGCTGCCATTGCGGGCGAGAACCGACTCCAGTCGGCCCTCGTCGTAGCCCTCAATTCTATCTGCGAGACTGTGCTGGCCCACGGCATGATCCTTCGACGTGACCGCAACGGCTGGCTCCGCGTGGCCTCACGCGTGGTCGAGTCTCGCGGCGCCGCGTGGCACGCCAGTCTCAACGGCATCGATCAAAGTCAAGGACCACTGATCCGCCTCGCGAACGGCCATGAGCCGGCCACCGGCGTCATGCTCACCATGGCCGCCGCTCCCGCGATGATGCTCGTGCTCGATGGCGAATGGGACGCCTCGCGCGAGTCGCTGTCGACGATCCGTACGCTGACATTCGCGCTCGAAGCAGTTCGTGAGCGAGATGAAATGGCGCGCATCAGGCGCGCGCTGACACGGGTGTATCGTGCCACGCGCCGCTTGCCCCCGACGTTGACTGTGGAGCAGCTCGGCGATCGTGTGGTCAAAACGGCGGCGCATTTACTCGCCGCATCGCGGGTGTCCCTTGCCGTCGTCGACGCGGCAACGAATCAGGTGTCATTGACCGCGGTGCACGGCGTCCCGCAGTGGCTGCGCGGCGAGACGCTGCGACGAGATCAGGGCGTCATCGGGCGCGTTCTCAAGGAGCGGCGGCCGCTTCTAGTCCCCAACAGTCACGACCTGCGCGGCCCCGTCAACGCGGATCGATATCGCACATCCTCATTCGTGGTCACGCCGATCCTGGCCGGCGACCAGGCGATCGGCGTGCTATGCGCCACGGACAAGCATGATTTGTCGGTGTTCAACCGGCGTGATCGCGCGGTACTGCGCGTGCTTGCTGCCGGCATTGCCGGAACGTTACTCGCCGCACGCACCGCCGCCGAGCGCGATCGCGTCATGCAAGCGGCCGCCATCGATCCGCTGACCAGCCTGTATAACCGTCAATATCTCGATCAATGCCTGCAGCAGGAACTCGAACGAAGTAAACGCGATGATAGCAGCTTCGCGCTGTTGATCGCGGATGTCGACGACTTCAAACAAATCAACGACACTGCCGGCCACCAAGGCGGCGATCACGTGCTGCATCGCCTCGGCGATGTCATCCGCTCCGCCGTACGCTCGATCGATGTCTGCGCGCGATACGGCGGCGATGAATTTGTGGTGCTGATGCCGAACACCAGCCTGCAAAACGCGCAGGCGTGCGCGCAACGCATCAAGGCAATGACGTCGGAATATTGCGGCTGCGATACCTCGGACCGTTGCGCGACGATCAGCATCGGCATTGCCGCGAGCGCGCGCGGTGACGACGCGACGGCGCTATTCGCGCGCGCCGATAAAGCACTGTACGCCGCCAAAGCCGCGGGCAAGAACCGAATCCATGTCGATGGCCTCGAGCTGGCCGAACCCAAGCCGGCGGCGCCACGCGAGCTGCCCTACGTACTCATCGCCGATCCTCAGGCGGAACGGCTGCCACACTATCAACGATGGCTTTCCAGCACAGTGGGATCCGAAGCTTGGAATTCACGTGACTTGAAGTCGCGGC
>JADMIO010809245.1_pt1 | contig 130827 bp, 113 predicted proteins | sample 8958161 | NCBI WGS metagenome assembly JADMIO01 (sample SAMN16585339, study PRJNA669376) | soil metagenome | isolation source: Crop rotation soil | place: USA: Cullars Rotation, Alabama | collected 2011
CGACAACTTGTCCACGTGGAATTCTAAGCTTAGGATCCCAATGTGCTGGAAAGTATTTTACTTGCGATGCAACTGAACGACGATCTCCTGGTTGCGCCGGGAAAGAATGACGCGGCCGTCTTCGATCGATTTAACCGTCAGTTGATAGGTCTGTGTGCCGATCTGCAGGCCGAACTGCTGCCCTTCCTGCATGACCTTGCCGTTGATGATTGCGAAATGTGTCTTCGAATCGAGGGTTATCGAGCTAACCATGAACGCGGTCGGTGGGATTTCGCCGGCGGCATGCTCGGGCACGGCACTGGCGTTTGCATGCTCCGGTGGCTTCCACCCAATCGGCCAGAATGGATTGCGATTGTCGCCCTCCATTTGAAAGGCCGATTTATGTTTTAACTCTATCGCAGGCGGGGCGTCGGCGGGCTTATTGTCTGCTGATTCCTCGGTCGCCGGCGGAGAGGGTTTATCTTCGGGGCCCGTTTTTTTCTGGGTGCTCTCGGCAGGAACGGAAGCGGGCGACCCCTTTGGGTCGGTTCCAGCTCCCGATGAAACCGAGCACAGCGCGATCAAAAGAATGGAGGCAATCGTCTTCATTGCTTGGGGATGTACGTCATGGCCGCCAATGTCACCTGCTGATATTCCTGCTGATCGCTCGCCGTATGGATGCTCAGCTTGTTGATTGAAAGCAGCGGCTCGGCATTTTCCAGCTGCGCGATCGCTTTGCCTAACGCTGCGTAGTCGGCCTGGGGCAAATCGATCAGCCAGGTGTATCCCGCCCAATTGGCGAGTTCCGCGCCCTTGAGTGACGTGGTGTTTTCGAGTCGCACACCGGCCTTATCGATTTGTTGATTGGCGAAGAAAACTTTCATGCGAGGCGGAAACCAGGCGATCGGCGCCCCTTCCGGGCTCAACGCCTTCAGGGCGGCGAAGCGCTTGGTAGCGTTGCTCGCGCTCTTTTCCAATGCCGCGACCTTGCTTAGATCGTCTTTCGAACGATCGAGTTTCGCCTGCCTATCATGCATTTTATCCAGCATCGAGCTGCGGCTCCGGTTCAATGGACCGAGGAAGAAATTGAAGTAGGCGTACAACAGAAAGAAAAATCCCATCATGCTCAGGACGATTTTCTTAATTTGATCGGGGGTCAGCTTCGGCGTCGTCATTTCTTCTTGTCGCGTTTGGTTGCCTGCGAGGCGGCAGCCTTCGGATCGGATGGACTGAAACTCACGTTTAAAATGTAGTGCGCCATGGCCATGTTGGTGCCGCTGATACGAACGATGGTGTCGAGATCTTCCAGGGCTTTGAACTCCACTTTTACGTCGCTGTAGACCTGGCCGAGTTGTTCGATCAACATTTGGCGAAGATCTTCAGCGGCGGCCCGCGGTTCGCGTCCAGCGGCTACGCCATCGAGCGTTACCGAAATTCCCTTGTCGTCAATTGTGCCATCAAGCCCTGTCAGTTGCGCATTGGGAGCCACACAGCGTGAGACCGTTTGCAAGAACGGTCCCCAGTAGAATCGGCCGTCGACATAGTCATCGAGCGCGCGCATCGTCTTGATCGTGTTGTTCAGTTCTTCGGAGCGCTTTTGCGCCGCCGTTACCGAAGGTTCAACCTTCGTCCATTGGCGGTCGACGACATCGAGCTGACGCTTGATATCGAGTGTGCGGTAGGCATTTAGCAAATAATAGAGCAGCATCAGGACACCGACGGCGCCCATGGCGATCGAGCCGAGCTTCAGTGGATCGCGCTTACGCTGCCGCTGCTCGTAGATTTCCTCGTGGAGGAGGTTGAGATGCAATGCCATGGGGAGCTAGGGAGAGAGATATTCAAGGCCTGCACCGCAGGCGACGTTCAACGACACGAATTCGTGCGGCAGCGCGCTTCGTTTTTCCTCCGGCAATGACACTTCGCAGGTTTCGAGCGGGTCCCAGATCTCGCAGGGGAGACCCAGTTCGTCGCTCAAGGTTTGCAGGACGGCTTCGGCCCGAGCCAGTCCGCCGGAGACAAAAATTCGATGGATGCCTTCTTCGCGCTGTCCTTCGAAAAAACCAATTGAATTGCGCACCTCGGTAGCCAGCCTAACGACCGACGTGTGGCAAATCTCGGTCATTCCGGCGTCGCCCTCCTGGATCATGGTCCAGGCCGCGTGCTCATCGAGCGCGCCATTAGCGGTAAGGGCCTGCGACAAATGTTTGCCGCCGTAGTCGATGCTGCGCACCAGCACCAGTTCGCCTTTGCTACCGACCAACACAGTGCTTTGGGCGTGACCCATATCGAGCAGCAGGAAGGCTTCGTGATGAAAGATTTCGGGGTAGGCGAGTTCGAAAGCGTTGAACGAGCACACCGGCGCCAGCTGCATCGTGTCGGGCGACAATTTTATCTGGCCCATCGCGTCGACGATGTGCTTAACAACACTTCGAAGGAGTCCTGCTACCAGGTATTTGGTTTGCGTGGCAACTCCAGTTTGGACCGCCACGTTGCCGCCGCCTTCCGTTCCTTCGGAGGATGGCGTGGATAAAGGTCCCGGATCTGACACGACCGGGGCGACATCCAGGACGAAATCTTTGCATTCCTGGTTAAGCACAGCCAGACCGTTCAGACGAAGCGCATTGCGGAGCAAATCGACCGGCGTATTTGGTTGTTCAATGATTCGCAAAAAGGAATTCGGATCCGAGACCGCAATGGCGCATCCCTTGCCGTTACCGCCGAGCTCTTTAGTCAGCGACTTCAACGCTTGAGCCAATTCCTCGGTGGTTAAATCGTCTTTTGGAAGTTGGCGGGAAGCGAAGTTGGTAAGAATAAATCGCGAATCCTTGCGTCGCAGAACGACTCCTTTGAGGATTCGTTTGCCCAAATCAATCCCTATGACAGAATCGCCGCGTCTGGCCATGATGCAGTGCCCCGGTAAAGCGGGAAACGTGCCGACTGTCTGGTTTGTTCGGTAGTTTGCCCGGGGAGAACGGCAGAATTGATCGCGCAGGATGGCCTAAGCGGCTGCCGATCTGCGGTATCCAAAAAATTGCCGTTCTTTGATGATTCGGACCACTTCAGGCGGAACCATGCTCTCCCAGGACGAATCTCCCGACTGGAGTTTCGCCAACGCGTCGGGCGGGTGAATCCGCAGGTATTCCGGGTGAAAATGCGAAATCTCTTCGATGAACCGATTGTCGATCAGATATTGGTAAAGCGATCGCAGGTTCGCGGCGACGTGTAACTGGGTCGCGGTGACGATTTTTCCCGTTGATTCGTCTACCGTCGGATAGACGAACAACTTGAGGTCGCCTTTGAACATGCGTCCCAGCGCCTCGAGGATTCCGCCCTCGAGATTCAGGTAATATTTCTCGTCGAATATCTCCATCAGGCTGGGGACACCCATGACAAGCCCAACCATTCGGTTTGTGTAGCGAGATAGGTAACCGGCCAGGCGATAATACTCGCCGAACTTTGACACCAGCACCGTGCGTCCTAACGCACCAAGAATGTCGACGCGCGCCAGGAAATCGGCGTGGTTCAATTGGCCTTCGGACAGCAGGTTCTGCAACGTCATCTCCATCAGCACGACCATGTCTGCTTCGGAGCACTCGCATTGTTTGAGTAAAACGCCTCGCGCGCCATCGAGCATGTCGTTCGTCGCGTGCGTCACCGGCCGGAAACTTCCCCGTTCAACAAGAATCGCCTTTTTGTAGAAGACCTCCGCGGGTTGCACCGTCTCGCCATCGGCCTGAAACATGACCGCATCGGTCAATCCCTGGCTAACGAGCTGCAGGCTCATCAATCGATTGTCGATCTTGGTAAACGCCGGGCCGGAGAACTTGATCATGTCTACCTCGATCCGGCCGTGCGCGAGATTTTCCGGGAGAGATGAAATCAATCGGGTCGGCTCCGCGTAGTGATAAAACGCACCGTAGATCAGGTTCACCCCGATGACGCCGAGAACTTCCTGCTGATCCACATTTGCTTCGTCCAGCATCCGCACGTGGATGATGATTTGATTCGGTTCGCTGCGCGGCTCTGTCTGGAAGCGAATGCCTAACCAGCCGTGCGCTTCGTTATGCTGCTTGAAACTCCGCGCTGCTACCGTGTCTGCAAACACGAAGAAATCGCGCTGGTCGCCGATCTTCCGATCGAGCCGTTCCAGCAAGAGCCGATACTCATGCTCGAGCATTGTGTTGAGTCGTACGCGACTGACGTACCGGTCCGCCGGGCCGTAAATCGCATCGCTAAACGTCATGTCGTAGGCCGACATGGTTTTCGCGATTGTTCCAGCCGCTCCACCAACGTGAAAGAAACGGCGCGCAACCTCCTGGCCGGCGCCGATTTCAGCAAACGTCCCGTATTTTTTGGCGTCCAGGTTGATCTCGAACGCCTTGCGGTTAGTCCCTATTTCCATCTCCGCGTTCATACAAATGCTCTAACGGCGAACCGCGATTGCCGCAAATCGTGATGGGCTAGAGACGAACGGTTTCCGCGCTGTTTGCCGGAATCCAACCCCGCAAGTTGTTAGGCAAGCTGGCATAAAGCCAGTCGCCCCGTCTGCTTTCGATTTTTATTTCGCTGCCGGGGGGTAACGCCAGAACGCTGCCGGCGCTGTCAGCCGTAGCCACGCGGGCCTGGATATCCTTCGCGGTGACGATTGCCAGCGATCGTCCACGATTGCCGGTTTCAAGCCGGTAGGCGGCGAAACCCGAAACCCCGAAGATCGTAATAAGCAGGATGCATAAAACAGTCAGGCCAGCGCCTCGACGCTCGGCGAACATTATTCGGACCAGGACGAAAATGGCCATCCAGAAGGCTACTGCAGCGGCGATGGTGAATTGTTTGGCGCTGGCTATTTGAAGCAAACGATCGGGAATCCCGGTCGGCAGCTCGAGTGCGCGTGCCTCATCTCGTGCGATCCGGAGATTCGCTTGGGCCTCCGGATGGTTTCGATCCAAGGCCAGCGCCCGTTCGTAATTGAGGATCGCCTTGCCGAAATCTTGCGTGCGGAAATAGGCGTTGCCCAGATTGTAAAAAGCAGCGGCGCTGTATTCGCCAGTTTTGACCAGCGCCTCATAGTCGTTAGCTGCCTGCTGAAACTGACCAGCGGCATACTCCTGATTGGCCTTCTCAAATTGCCCATGCGCGGGGACTGCGAGGCAAAGCGCCGCGGTCATCACAAGATAGAAAATGATCAGCTTCGATTTCATGCGTGAAGCTGGTCGATGAGATGGAGCATCTCGCGTCGCTTCTCGGCGGAAATTCCGCCATTGGCGGCGCCGCTGTAGCGCGCTTCGTCACTTTGCTCGAACAATTTTCGCAATTGCGTCCGCGAACTATCGTCGAGTTCAAATGCGGACGCCGCCGTCTCGGCATCAACCACATTGGGATCCACATTTTTCACGAGCGCTGTTTTCACCTGCACCGCGCGGGACGCATGCGCGAAGTAGTCGCGGGAAGCTTCGTCGCGTCTCAACTTCTTCATGAGCTCCGACACTTCGTTATGCAGCGCCGCAATCCGTCTCGCTTCACGATTGCCTAGCCGAGCTTTGCGGAGATTCCAACCGACGAATCCGATGATTCCTAAAAGAGGTATCACTTGAGCGAACCAGAACACCCGCTGCTGGTACAATGGCGTGAAGGATTGCGCGCGGCTGGGGCGATCGGTGAGCAAATACAAAATGTCCTGCGGCTTTGGCGTTGCCGCGGTCGGCGGAGTCGGCGCGGTCCGGCCCGGCGAAGATGGTGATGCCGCCGCGGCTGCGGTTGCGGGACTGGTTGACGCGAGCGCGGCACCTTCAACCCGAATCGGGATGGCGTCGCTTCGCAGCGTTACATATTTCTCCTTGGTCGGATCAAAAAACGAAAATGAAAAGGGCGAGATGTTCTGTTTCTTCTCGTTAGGGGAAAGAACAACCTCGAATGTCTTGGCGCCGCTAATCCCAACATCGTCGTCCTGCTTGAACTTGGAAGAGGGTGGATACTTGTGCCATCCCCGGTCGTCCTCGAGCGACGGCGCGTCGACCCGGTCGAAGTTTCCCCGTCCGGTAATCGTCGATATGACGGTGATTGGATCGCCGGTTTGCACACTCTTGGGATTGGCGTCGACGGTCATCGTAAAGTTGCCGACGGCGCCGGAGAAATTCGCGGGGGCATTTGCCGGCAGCGGTTTCACTTCCAGGGCAACGGGTTCACTAACAAGCGTCCGCCTTTCCTGGCGACCCATCATGCCCCAGGGATCGGCGAAGAATGGATCGGAAAACGGGTCGTCCATGTCAAATGGATCAAATGGCCGGTTGCTCGATCGCTGCTGGCGCTGGCGTGGAACGACGACTATCGCGTTCACTTCGACAGGTCCGAGGTCGAACTTGCCCGGTCGCGTGGCGGCGAGCGCGGTTTTGTAAGTCACAACTTCGCAACGGCGGCCGTTCACCTCTTCGGTCTGCGAATGGTCCGGCGCCTGGAATTTTTGCATCGTGAACCCTTGCGTCTTTATTTCGGGCAGATCCACCGGTTGTCCGCGACCAAAGAACCCGACACGCACAACCACCGGGATCACTTCGCCGACGTAGGCTGTCTTCTTGGGCACCACCAGCTCCACGAATGCGACCTTTGACGTATCGATCGACGCATTGTTAGCCCCGCCGCGGGCATTAGGATTTTGTGCCGTCGGATTTCTTCCACCCGCGGCCGCGCTCACTACGTGTAGCGTGAGTTCCTCGGTTTGCAGCGATGAACCGCCGGCACGAAAACTCTGCGGCGGAATCCGGAACGTCCCGGCTTTTAGGGGAAGGATCGTATAGGTGTAGACGACACTCGCAGTGATCGTGAAGTTGTTCATCTCGACTTGTTGCGATTGGCCGGTGTTATGAATTTCCAAGCCTTCGACTGAAATCTCACGCGGCGCCTCAACTCCCCTAACTCCGGAGACCTTGACCTGCATCTCGACCATTTGACCAACCATCGCCTCAGAGTTGCTTAGAACAGCAGTGGCTTTTGGCGAATCAGCGACTGCAAATTGCGTCGCGGCAATCGCCATAGCTGTCGCTGCTAAAAAAGTGCGTTGATCCATCAGAGTTTACGTCGAATCCCAGGGTCACTCATCCTGCGCCTTACCAGTCGTTATAGACATGACGCGAAGCCTTGCGTTCATCAAGTTGGACGCGGGCCTCCTCGTCCTTCATCGACCGCAACAAAGCTTCGGCCTGGCGTTCGCTCATTTCACCTTCCTTTTCCGGCTCAGCCTCGGCGGCTTCAGCATTTTCTTCCGGTGGCTTTTCCGATTTCTCGCCGTTCGCGCCTTTTATCTCACCCGCCATTTTCTTCTGCGGCGATTGAGACGGTAGGGGAGTTGGGCTTGCACCTTGGCCTGATTGCTCGCCTTCACCCGGAGTCGGGGAAGGAGTTGGCGCCTCGTTCTCGCCGGAATCTTGCGCATCGTTTTTTTCGTCCCCCGGACTCGGTGACGGCTGGCCTTTCGGTTGTTGGCCCTCGCCCGGCGACGGTGACGGCGACGACTTTTGCTGTCCGGACGACTTCTGATCCTTGTTTTCCTTGTCGTCGTTGCTCTTCGACTGGTCCTGTTTCTGATCTTGTTTCTGGTTTTGCCCGTTACCGGATTGATCCTGCTGTTGCTGCTGCTGCTGCTGTTGTTGTTGATTTTGATCCTGGTTTTGTTGCTGATTCTTTTTGTCCTGGTCCTGTTGCTGTTTGTCGTGAAACAACTTCGTCATTTCATTCAGCTCCGGATCTTGCGGAAACTTGGACAAGCCTGCGTCCAGTTCTCGCTTCGCCTCTTTTTCGTCGCCGAAGATATAGTACTGAGAACTACGGTGGGCGTAGTCATTCGCTGTGTCTGTTGCAGCGAAGGCAAAGCGCGAGACAGCAGCCAAGCTAATTATTATCAGTCCTCTTGATACCATTGATGTCTTGCAAACGGTGGATGTAGTCGGCGTAAAAATTGATCGAAGGATCTTCCTTGAGGGCGTCGGTCATGATTCGAAGCGCGGTTTTATACGAACGCCGTCGCACCGCCTTGTCGGCTTCTTCCTTGACCTTCTTCGCCTTTTCGTCCGGCTCGAGTGGCGGAGTGGGTGAAGGTTGAGATTGTGAAGGATCGGATGACTGCTGTTGTTTCTCCTGCTCCTTTTTGTTCTTTAGCTCGTCGATTTTTTTCTTAACGAATTCGGCGTTCTCTTTCGCGTCGTTATCTTTCGGATTGAGCTTGAGCGTTTGGTCGTAATGTTGGAGCGCGTTTTGCCAGTCGGCTAACTTCTTGTCGTCGGCCTTTTGCGCGTCGCCGCGCTCATAAAGAGTATTGCCGAGGTTATAATGGCTCTTGGCCTGCAGACCGGCGTCCGGCGTTAACAAGGCCTGGCTCAACGATTCGAGCGCCTTGTTGTAGTCCTTCATTTTGTAGGCTGCAGCGCCGGAATCGAATTGCAGCTTATCAGCGGCCTTGGTTTCGGGATGCGCCTTCAGCACTTCCTGGAATTGCTGGTAGGCATCCGGAAAGTTTCCTTTCTGATAAAGATCAATGCCTGGCGCGCTGGCGAAGAGCGATGACATCGAAACCATAAGTAATGCGGTTGCCGATACTAGCGCACTGACACGTCTCGATTTTCGCGCGGGTTCGCGGACGCGTTTCCGTTCCCGGATCAGGATCGATAGGGCAAGGCTGGCAATTGCTGCGCCTAACGGCCATTCGTATCGCTCGATCGGTCTGCGCGAAGACCGGACATCCATTTCGTTCGCGGTCATTTTCGAAATTCCCTCATCGAACAGCTGCTGCATGCTTCGCGGTCCGTTTTCCAGGTGAAGATAAAAGCCGCCGGTCTCCTTCGCGATTTGTTCCAGCCGTCCTTCGTCGAGTTTCGATTTCACGACCTGGCCCTTGGAATCCTTAACGAACTCGTTACCGCTGCCTTCGCCCGCCACGGGAATCAGCGAGCCTTGTGGCGTTCCTACGCCAACCGTAAAAATCCTGATGCCGGCCTCCGCTGCCGCTTTCGCCGTCTTTGCCGCGTCGCCGCTAAGGTCTTCACCGTCGGTGAAAATTACCAGTGCACGATTTCCGACGGCACTTTTGCCATAGGTTTGCTGGGCGAGCGCGATCGCTTCCGATATGTTGGTGCCGCCTTCCGGGATAGTTTTAGTATCCAGATCCTGAGACGCCTCGACAACGGCGTCGTAATCAATAGTTAGGGGAGCCTGGACGAAAGCCCGACCGGCGAAAGCCACCAGGCCGATGCGATCGCCCTGCAAGTCGTTGATCAGATCCTGGATCGCGAGTTTCACCCGGCCTAACCGATTGGGTTGAACATCGTTGGAGAGCATGCTGCGGGAAGTGTCTACTGCGACCAGCAAGTCGATTCCCTTGCGCTTGACGTCTTCGTAGGTGTAACCCCATCGCGGCTGAGCCAGGGCGACAGTGGCAAGACCCAGGCCTAGCAATACCAATCCGAACCGAACGACGCGGCGCACCCTGTCGACCAGTCCGGCAAGCTGTGGCAACAGGTGGGGCGACGCAAAATCGCGCAACCGTTTGGCGCTGGTTCGTTCTCCATGAAGGAACAGGAGCGCCAGCAGTGGCAACGCCAGCAAAGCCCAAAACCATTCTGGTGCGCCGAAGGTCATGGCAGCTTCCTCCACACTGTTTGCGCAAGAATCAATTGCGCGATCAACAATCCGCAGCCGCTCATGATGCAAACCGGAAACAAGTCGCGATACTCTTGATACTTGTTAACCTTCACCGTCGTCTTTTCCATCTTGTCGATGTCGCTGAAGATCGACTCGAGCGAGCGCGTATCGGTCGCACGGTAAAATTGTCCCTCCGCAATCTTTGCAACTTCTTTCAGGCCGGCCTCGTTAAACTCGACGTGTTGACGTTCGTAAATAATGTTGCCCAGAGCGTCTGTCACCGGTCCGCGCCGGTTGTAAATCGGCGCGAGCGCCTCACCGTTGATTCCGGCGCCAATTGCATAGAAGTGGATTTTCAACGCCTTTACTGCTTCGGCCGCAGTGTTGGGCGGGACCTTGCCGGCGTTATTTTCGCCATCGGTTAGCAGGACCATCGCGCGGCTCTTGGCATGTTTATCGTTCAACCGGCTCGCGGCCGCAGCCATCGCCGAGCCGATTGCAGTGCCATCCTCAACCAGGCCAATTTTCACTCGATCAAGATTTTGCATCAACCACTCGTGATCGAGTGTCATTGGGCTAACGACATAGGGCCGTCCGGCAAACGCGATGATCCCGATGCGATCGTTAGGCCGGGCTTCGATAAATTTGCGTGTCACTTCGCGGATGGTGTCGACGCGTGTCGCCAATTCTCCGCCGATCGTAAAGTCCTTGATCAGCATCGATCCCGAGACATCGAGCACGAGCATGATGTCGATCCCGCTGGCTTCTACCTGCGTCAAGCTTTTGCCTAACTGCGGACGGGCGAGCGCCACAACCAGCAGCGCCAGTGACAGAAAAAGTATCGCCCGCAGAATTTTGCCCGCGCGCGAGGCGCTGTGTTTTCCGATTGCCGCCAGCGCCGACGTCGAGGAGAAGATTAGCGCTGCTGAGGCGCCGCGTTTTCCGCGCAGGTACGCCAGCAACGGAATCGCCAGCAACAGCAACAGCAGCCATGGCCGCGCGAACGTGAGCGCGGTGTCAGCCGGCCATTCAGGCAAGTGCAGGGGCAACGTGGCCTCCTTTCACGAATCGCGTCGCTTCATCCAGCAACAAATGGCTGTCGGCCGTCGTCGCATCGTAGCGCGCAAACTTGATGAGGTCGCAGCGGCCGAGAAAATCTTCCAGCAACAATTTATCATCGCCGGAAAACGACGGCGTTTTTGCCAGCGAATTAAGGAATTCGAATGAGGTTTGCTTTGTTAGCGGAAGAGCATATTGCTCGGTGACGTACCGGCGAAGGATATCGGAAACGCGAATGCTGAACTTGTATGGTTGCGTCGTTTCGATCTCCAGCGCGATTCGCTCAAGCGCTTCGAGCGCGCGGTCGCGTGGAAGTTGCGGAGGCAATGCCGGCCGTTTCCGGCGAAGAAACCACCAAACGATAAGTCCGATTAGCGAAAGGCCGACGAAAACCGTGAGAAAAATCAGCCACGTTGGAACTAACGAGTATTCGACCGGCGGAGCCACGTCGTGTGGAAGTTCTTCCGTCGCGGCGATGATTCCCGTTAAGATCGACATATCGTTTAGCGAACTGCGAGTCGTCGTTCGCGTTGCTTAAAAAATGACCGCAGCGCGGGCAAATAGTCAGCACCGGTTTGGAGTGCGATCGTGTCGATGTTATTCCGGCGCAGAATTCGCAACAGTTCGTTTTGTTGCCGATCGACCAGTTCGGTGAATCGACTGCGCGTTCCGCGATCCGACGTGTTGATCTCAATCTGTTCGCCGGTCTCGGCATCCTCCAGTGTGATAATGCCGATGTTTGGGAAAACTTTTTCGCGCTCGTCTTCGATGTGAATGGCGACGAAATCGTGTCGACGTCCGGTGACGGCGAGCGAACGGGAGAAATCGGGCGCCTGAAAATCCGAAATGAAAAAAACCACTGCCCGTCGGGTTACGATCTTGTTCAAATAATCAAGAGCGACTGCCGGCGCCGTACCGCGGCTTTCCGGCTGAAAGAACAGGATCTCGCGGATTATGCGCAAAGTGTGCGAGCGTCCCTTTTTTGGCGGAATGAACAACTCAACACGGTCAGTGAACAGCAGCAATCCCACCTTGTCGTTATTCCGAATCGCGCTGAACGCGAGCAGGCAGGCGACTTCGGCCGCGAGCTCGCGCTTCGATTGCGTCGTGCTTCCGAAATTTCCGGACGCGCTCACATCGACGATCAACATCACGCTTAGCTCGCGTTCTTCGGTGAACTTTTTTACGAACGCCGTTCCGAGCCGGGCGGTAACGTTCCAGTCGATCGCGCGGATCTCGTCGCCGGGCTGATACTCGCGAACATCTTCGAAATTCATTCCGCGCCCTTTGAACACCGAGTGGTAATCGCCGGCGAACGCGGTCTCGACGAGCCCGCGGGTTTTGATTTCGAGCGCGCGAATCTTTTTTAGGATCTGGGAAGTTGTTTGCTCCGTCTGCATCATGGAACAGGCAACCCGGCAAAGATTCGTTCGATAATTGTTTCGCTCGTGACCGCCTCGGCTTCCGCTTCGTAACTGACGATGATGCGATGACGGAGCACGTCCGGTCCGATGCTTTTCACATCCTGTGGCGTGACATACCCGCGGCCGTTCAGGAACGCGTGGGCGCGAGCGCCGAGCGCGAGGTAAATCGTAGCGCGCGGTGAAGCCCCATAACGGATCAACCCTTCCAGCGGCAAATTGTAGGCCGACGGCTCGCGCGTCGCCCAGACGACGTCGACGATGTAATCCTTTACGCGGTCATCTATATAGATGCTGTTCACGACATCTCGCGCCGCGATGATCGATTTCGGGTCGACCACGGGGTTCACCTTCAAATCGGGCGCCGATGTCGCCATCAAATCGAGAATCGTTCGCTCTTCCGCTTTCTCCGGATAACCGATGTTCAATTTGAACATGAAACGATCGAGCTGTGCTTCCGGAAGTTGATAGGTGCCTTCCTGTTCCAGCGGGTTCTGGGTCGCCAGCACCAGAAATGGATCGGACAGGGGATACGTTTGCTCGCCGATGGTGACCTGGCGCTCCTGCATCGCTTCGAGCAACGCGCTCTGAACCTTCGCCGGCGCGCGATTGATTTCGTCGGCGAGAATTAGATTCGAGAAGATCGGCCCGAGCTTCGTGGTGAACTCGCCGGTGCGCGGGTTATAAATGAGCGTCCCGATCAGGTCGGCGGGCAGAAGATCGGGCGTGAATTGCAAACGCTGAAACCCGGTTTGAACGCACGACGCCATGGTTTTGACGGTCAGCGTTTTTGCCAAACCGGGAACGCCCTCAAGCAGGATGTGACCGTTGGCCAGCAATCCCAGTAACAGCCGGTCGACGAGATATTTCTGGCCGATCACGACGTGGCCAATCTGCTGGCGCACGGCCGGGATCCATTGGCCAAGCTGTTGCACTTCTGCGGTGATCTCCTGGGTCGATTTCATGTGTTTTTTTGAGACAGATTTACTGGGTAAATGTTCGATCCTGTGCCGGAGCGCTTCCGGCGCGGGCAAGGCCGCCCCACGCGAACCGGGCGACGGTCGCAACGAGCGGGCCAGCTACACTTTTTCGCTGCGCGGGCGCAGCGTCAAGAGGACTGGCAATCCGGCATAAGGCTCCGCCTCACGTATCTGAGATTCGAGGTAGCGGCGATACGTGTCGCTCAGTAATTTCGGATCGTTAACGAACAACACGAACTCTGGCGGCCGAACGGACGACTCACGCCCGGCACGTTTCGATTCGCCGCTGGCTTGAGCAGCGTAAAACAACTTCAACCGTCTGCCCGACACCATCGGCGGCGGATTTGCCGCAAACGCCGCACGCATCAATCGATTGAGAACGCCGGTGCCGATGCGGCGTTTCGCTGCGCCGCGCACCTGGTCGATCAAACGAAAGAGGCGTTCGACATTTTCGCCCGTCTTGGCAGAGGCAATCAGTATTGGTGCGTAATCGAGAAAGAAGATTCGCTGCTGCGTTTCTTCGACAAGCTTGCCGATTGTCTCTTTACCGCCGCGTTTTGGTTTAACGAGATCCCATTTGTTTAAAATCACAATCGCCGCTTTGCGGTTCTTTTGAATCATGCCGGCGATGCGTTTGTCCTGCGCCGTCACGCCACTCGTAAGATCGACAATCAGCACGCACAAATCCGCACGCCGAACACTGCGCTCGGCGCGCATCACGCTGAACACTTCGACCGAAGTTGAGTGCGACCCACGCCGTCGAATTCCGGCCGTATCGATAAAGACAAATAGTCGCCCGTCGCGCTCGTAGGAAATATCGACGGCGTCGCGTGTTGTGCCAGCGAGTTCGCTCACGATCGCGTGTTCGCTCTGGAGGATGGAATTAATGAGCGAAGATTTGCCGACGTTAGGCCGTCCGATGATCGCCATTGAAAGCGGAGCCATTCGGGATTCGGTGTTCGGCGTTCGGTGTTCGGCGTTGTGCGGGAGTAACTTGTCGATTTGTTCGAGTAACTCCGAAATTCCGCGGCCGTGCGCCGCGCTGATGACAATGCCGCTTCCGAAGCCTAACGAAGCGAATTCCGCAGCACGATCTTCCTGCTTGTCATTGTCGATTTTGTTGACCACCAGGAGCAGAGGTTTGCGTGCCTTGCGCAATTTACGGGCGAGCTCTTCATCGATTGGGGACAACCCGTGCTTGCCGTCGACAACGAAGACCAGCACGTCGCTTTCCGTTATCGCGCGATTGACGGTACGCTCAACGTCTTGGGTGAGCTCGGTTTCACCGGCGCCCGCAATTCCGCCGGTGTCCCACAATTTGAACGGCTGGTTTCCGCGCGAGCAGGTTGCAGAAATTCGATCGCGTGTGATGCCGGGTTGATCGTGAACAATCGCAATGTTTCGTCCCACCAACCGGTTGAACAGCGCGGACTTCCCGACGTTAGGCCGTCCGATAATCGCAACAGTGTTCATCCACAGATTTCGCCGATTTACCCAGATCCCCTAAATCGAAAACCAGTTGGCCAGTCAATCTGTGAAAATCTGTGCAATCTGTGGACAACGGTTGAAGACACCTACCGCGCGGGATGAGCGTGGCCTTCGGCCTGAAGTTGGCGGACACCCTCGACCACGTAGATCACCCCGGAAATTGCGGTGAACACGCCGGCGATGGTAACGACAAAGAGAAGGGGAAGGAAATGCAATTGCAGCATCACCCATGCGATCGCAATCATCTGGCAAACGGTCGCGACTTTGCCGGTCCAGCTCGGTTTCACTTTCATTTTATCGCCGATCAGAAAATGAAGAATTACCGCGCCTACCAGAATGACCGCATCGCGCGATATCACCAGCACCGGAAACCATAGAGGAAACTTGCCGTAATCGGGATCGTGCTGGCTCCAGTTGCTGATGCTCAATGTGATGATGCCGCTGAGGAGCAATCCCTTGTCGGCGACAGGATCGAGAATCACTCCAAGAGCGCTCCGCTGGTTGTAACGGCGGGCAACGTAACCATCGAGTCCGTCGCTGACCGCCGCGAGCAGGAAAACGATGATCGCGGCGAATCGTTGCCATTCCTGAGGGGCGCCCGCCTGGATGCTTTCGCCGTAATAGATGGCAAGCGTAACGAAGACCGGGATCATCAGGATCCTGACAATGGTGATCTTGTTAGCGGTGGTCATAATGAGGCAGTCACTGTAGCGGCGGTCTTTGGGCGCCGAAACTATTTAGATTCGAAGCCTGCCGGTGCCCTCTAGGCCCCCCTCGTTCCAGGCTTTATCCACCACTCGAGGCTTGACAGACTTGGTCTGACAGGAGCATTACCGTTGGCTGACGAGGACGTCACTCTACTCGAGGAGTAGGACTAAATCGCTGGGATCGATTTGTTTGGCCGTCTTTATATCGACGGTATTCGCCGACGAAGAACCGGAAAAACCTGGACTTGCCGTTGGCCAGCCCGCGCCTCCGTTCGTTCTCAAAGACCAAGACGGGAAAGAAATTGCGCTGGAAGCGTTGTTGAAAAAGGGCCCGGTGGTCGTGGTGTTTCACCGTTCGGCGGATTGGTGCCTTTACTGCAAGCTGCAGATTGTCCAGCTGCAACGCAACCTTCAGGAAATTGAAGCGAACGGCGGGCAGATTGTTGGCATCAGTTACGATTCGCAGGAGATCCTCAAAAAATTCGCCAGGAGAAGCAAAATCACGTTCCCGCTCCTGGCGGATGCCGATAGCAAAACAATCGACGCCTACGAGATTCGGAACAAGGACGCGCCGGAGCGGGTAAAGGGCGTCGCCTATCACGCCACCTTCATTGTCGATCAGCAGGGAATTATCCGTTCCAAACTGTATCAAGTGAGTTACCAGGAGCGACCTTCGGTGGACGCTCTGCTTGCTGCGCTTAAAGAAGCCCGGCAAGCCAGCGCCGCCAGCCCAACGACCGGAGATTTTACCCATGTAGCTAAAACAGGAAAAATAAAGTAAGCACGGGACGGAAATGTCCCTAACGAGTCAGGGCTCGTTAGCAAACATGGCTGACCTGTGAGGGTTTCTTACCGCTGGAGAACGAAACCATGAACACACGTCTATCTGCCCTAACCGGTGCCCTCGCATTCTTCATCGTCGCTGCGACTAGCCCGTCAGCAATCGCCGGGCTTCTTTCGGTTACGGATGTGAACCCAGATCCGAATATCATCGAGATTTTTCTGACCGCCAAAGAAAGGGACGTAACCATCGGCGGCGCCAACGTCCATGCGAACGTCTATAACGACGAAATGGCCGGAGCCGTGCCGCCAGCGAGCGGTGGCATCCCGGTTCAGGTGATCAATGCGAAAGTCGGTGATTTGATCATCTGTCATTTCGTTAACCAACTCCCCGGGGAGAGCGCCAGCATCCACTGGCACGGAATCGAATTGGATAACGACAGCGATGGCACCGCCGTTACGCAGGATGCTGTCCTGCCGGGACAAAGCTACACCTATCAATTCAGAACGTTCCGTCCGGGTTTGTTTTGGTTCCATTCCCACATGATGCCCGGTAACACAACCTTCGCCGGAATGTACGGCGCGATCATCATTCAGAATAACATCGAGTCTACTCCGGCCCGGCCCGCGATCCTGCCGGCTGAGGCGGATACCTACACCCTGGCCTTGAGCGACATCGACTTCGACGCCATGGGCAAAGTCGGCCGGAGCTTTGGTGGCGGGACCAAGACAATCAACGAACTGGTCGAGCTCTGCCATCTGTGGACCGAAGGCGACCCGGGCGGAGATATGACAGCTTGCAATGCCGCGACCATCCCGGGCGGGACCGTGGTGGTTAACGGCCAGAAACCGGATGCGGGAGCGCAAACGCCGAAATTCGTTGTACCGTCTGGAAAGAAAATCAGGCTCCGGATCTTAAGCGAAGGCCTTTCCCGGCATTTCCGCCTCAAGCTCCTCAACAGCGCCGATAACAAGCTGTATCGTATCGGCGGCCAGGGCGGGCTGCTCGATAACGTGCAACTAAATGGCGGAGTCAAAGGGACCTGGGATACCAAATACGACGTGGGCGAAATCGCGCTCGGCTCCGGCGACCGGGCCGACGTTATCATCGTCCCTTCGGGCAACCAGGGAGATATCATTCAACTGGTCGGCAACCCGTTACCCGACCCATTCAAGATAAGCCAAAGCCTGCCGATGAATTATCCGATCGCGTTCTTCCAAATCAGCGGCACGTCGAGCGACACGCCCCCCGCAGCCGGTGATCCGATCCTCGCCGGTACCGCCGAAGACGTCGAGAATCTCAAGATTGCTTCGGGGGTTGTTCCACTGGTCGACCCTGCGCCTAACGGCGGCAGCAATGACGAGACGATCCGCCTGACCACGGCGCGTCCGATGATGGCACACACTTCCCCTTCGATTGATGGTTTCTCTTCCATGCTCGATTCCAATATGGGTAATGGCGACTTCATGGTTGTGCCGCACCCGCCCACGGCGCGCTATGCGCATGTAGGGGATTTGCTCGAACTATCCGCGAGAAACGAAACGAACTCTGTTCACCCATATCACCTGCACGGTTTCTCGATGCAGCCTGTGCGTTATACCGACAATATGGGGACAACTCTTTTCAATTTCGATTACGACGAGTTTGTCGACACGATCGACGTCTATCCCGGCCAGACTTTGGTTTTTCGCACCCGCCTGGATGATCGTCCGAAGATTTGTGATCTCTCCCCGAGTTTTCCGCCGGGTCCGGTCCTGGCGGCTTGCACCGATTCGGCCTGCGGCGGAGTCGTCGGGCGATGGTTGTTTCATTGTCATATCTTCTCCCACGCCGGCCTCGGCATGATGGGTGAGGTCGACGTCCTGCCGGCTGCCGTTGTCTGTCCCACCCTAACGACGCAGGCCTCGGGCACCGTTAGCACGGGTGGCTCGATCCACGATACCGCGACGCTCGCTAACGGAAACAACCCGACCGGCCAGATCATTTTCCAGGCCTTCGGGCCGACGGATCCAGCATGTGGCGGGACGCCGGCGTTTACTTCTGTCGTTCCAGTCTCGGGAAATGGGAACTACAACTCCGCCGCGTACGCCAAGACAAAGGGCGGATCGTACCGTTGGATAGCGACGTATAGTGGCGACGCCAACAACAGCTCTGTCACCACCGATTGCGGCGACCCTAACGAATTAGTATTGGTCAATGGCACGTCGGGCGACGGCAGTGGCACAATCGCCGTTCCGGGCGGCACGGCTTTCTTCAATATTGACATTCACACGACGGGAAGGAAACCGCGCAAGTCGTTTTCCTACAGCGACCCGGCAAATCACTTCTCCTTCAAGGCCATTACGATTTTCCCGGTTAGCTTCTCAGGAGGTCATCTCCACTTCTGTGGCACGGCCAAGCTCAAGAAGAGGGGACCAACCTTCACCTTCTGCGTTGATGTGTTCGATAACGGTCCGGGATCGCTTGACCAATTCTCCATCATGGCGAGCAACGGTTATTCCGCCAGTGGCACCCTTACCAGCGGTAACATTATTATCCAATAAACGCCTAACGAATAATTGTTCTGTAGCGGCGGTCTATGACCGCCGGTTATAAAAGTGGTTTCGGCGGTGGAACCCGACGCTGCAGGGATGATCACACATTCGCCTTTACCCACGCAGCGACCGCCGCCTGTGAATGTGTCGGCCCGAAGAGCTCGTCCGGGCAACTCGTGCCGCCCGGTCGATTGTAGCCGGGAGTAAAATCGTGTCCGAAGATGTTTTCGCGGGGGATATGATATTGCGCGAGCAGCCATCGGATCAGCGCAGCTGAGGAGTCTGATTGTTTTGCGGTCAGCGCGTCCGTTTCTTTTCCGACGTGCTCGATGCCTATCGAGTCGCGGTTCGCTCCCATGCAATGCCACGCCGCATCGGATTCGCTGACAAGTTGGTAGATGTCGCCATTGCGATCGATCACGTAGTGCGCCGAAACCGGGTTCCTGCCGCCCGGCGTCTGAAAATGATCGAGCGTGCTTTGTAGCGAAGCCTCGGTGCAATGGAGCACGATTTTTTCGATACTCGATCCATTGCGCGACGAATAGTTAGGGCTCTGGATGAATTGCTGAATCGGTGGTTTGGCGTTCGGATTGCTCGTGCCGTGACCGGCGCGTCTAGCCGCTTTGACGGCGATCGCCCTGCGCGCTTCGATCGTCACGCTCACGTTGTCGTCCGTGTTAAGTCCTAACGCAGCCGCGAGTCCCGGTGAAAGATCGACGTCCCGCCCGGTGTCTTCGTTCGGGCCCCAGTCGACCGGCCGCGCTTCCGCCGATTTCCCATTCTTCGGGTTTTCGATTGTTGCCAGCGTGTTCCGTAAAAATTGCTTCGACGTTTGCGCATAATCCCATCGACAGGCGAAATAAAATTCATCCGGATTTAGCCGCCGTCCGAGCCCACTCGTTCCCGGCGGCGGTGACGGCAGAAAAAGATACGAAAACTTTGGATTCGTTAGGTCGGCTTTGGCGAAGAGCGCCACGTCTTCATCGGGTTTCATTCCGAAATCAAGCGGTCCGCCAAACGTCGACATCTTGCCTTTGACATGGAAAAGGACTTCTGGCGCATCGGCCGCAGGCGCTGCTTTGATTGTGGCTTTTTTCGCTCTCTTTTTAGGCATATTCGATCCTCCGGGTGATAACGACTTCGATGATTCCAAAACCTTATCCGTAAATTACAAGGCGAAGTTCTCACAAGGGATCGCTGAGTAGTTCAACATTTTGGACTTTTCCGCGTCGATGCTTGCCGGTTCGACGTCCGGCTGGTAGATGGGGAAATGGGCCGCCAATGGTTACATGCAAAGCGCGAGGTCGCCGGTCTGAAGAAAGGCCAGCTCGTTGGAAAATTGGTGAAGGAAATGATGGTGGCTTCGAAGATGGGCGGTCCCGATCCGGCTGGCAATGCCCGGCTCGCCGCCGCCGTCGAAAAGGCGCGCAAGGCGAGTGTTTCGCGAGATGTCATAGACCGGGCCATCAAAAAAGGCGCTGGCATCGGTGACGAAAAACTCGTGCTGGAACATATCGTTTTCGAAGGATACGCGCCTCACAAAGTGCCGGTGATTGTCGAAGTGCTTACCGATAATACGAATCGAACCACGCCCGAGATTCGAGTCCTGTTCCGCAAGGGCGGCCAGTTAGGCGCGTCCGGCAGCAACAAGTTTCTTTTCGACCACGTCGGACTGGCGGAGGCGTTTCACCCGGACGCTGCCGCAGATATCGAGGCCGCGGCAATTGAAGCGAACGCCCGCGATGTGGTGCCGCTCGGCCATGCCGAAAACGACGACATTCCCGCGGAATCGACTGGTGCTCGCTTCATTACTGAACGGACGGACCTTCATGCGGTTTCCCAATGGCTGAGCCAAAACGGATGGACTGTCGTGACCAGCGAGCTCGGTTACATCGCGAAGAATTTTCCAGACCTAACGAGCGAACAGCGCGCGGAAGCAGGTGAATTTCTCCAGGCCATCGAGGATAACGACGACGTCCATCGAGTCTGGGCCGCGCTGAAATAAGACCGAGTCAGTATTGGTGCGATGACATTGACGCTCGAAGATCTGCGCTTTGTCGGCGCTTGGGCAGCCGATTGCGCCGAGCGGGTGTTACCGTCATATGAAAAAAAGGCTCCGGTCGACCGTCGTCCGCGGGAGGCGATCGATGGGATCCGGCTGTTTGCGAGAGAAGGAAAGCGAACCGCGCAGCTCCGCAAACTCGCGTTGGCCGCTCACGCTGCAGCACGTGAAGTTGACGACCCAGTCGCAAAAGCAGCGGCCCGTGCGGCTGGTATGGCGGCCGCGACAGCATACACCCACCCGTTAGCGACGCTGGACCAGGCGAAACATATTCTTGGAACTCCGGTGTACGCAGCGCATGCGCGCGAGCTTGCAGCAGGCGATTGGCGCGTCGCCGACGCCGAAATTCGCTGGGCCGTTAGGCGTGCCTCCGGCAGAGTTTGCCAAGTCTTGCGACGTTTTCCCGCTCGCACTACCGGCCGCACCCGGCTCCAGATGCTGTATTATCAAGTCGACTCAGGCCTTCGAAATGTTGGCAGACGGAACAAAACGCCGCCTAGCCTATTGCAAGACCATAAGTAAACTCTTCGCGTCACACGCCGATGTGGCGAAATGGCAGACGCAACGGACTTAAAATCCGTTGGGCTTAAAAGGCCCGTGCCGGTTCGAGTCCGGCCATCGGCATCTTCAATTTTTTTAGCGGCGCTCTACGACGATCGCAAACTTCCCCCCAAAATCGGCGACGGTCATAGACCGCCGCTACAGGATCATCCGTGAAATAGCGCGCCCAGCACGTTCGGAATAAAATCGACCATAAAATGGCCGATCATGTTGGCGATCAGATCGCGACGCCACAGGTACGATAGCGTGAGAATAATTCCGAGCGCGAGTGCAATGACGATATTCGCCCAGCCGCCGGTCCAATGTCCGACCGAGAAAATAACCAATGGGATAATGGCAGCCCAGGGCCGTGACAGGCCGACCATTTGCAGCCGTTCGATGGCGTAGCCACGGAAGAAGAATTCTTCGACGATACCGGCGCGCGTTACGATTAGGGTGATGAGCCAAAGAGGAAGCTTGGCCATTGCCTCAGAGGCCGGGCCGTGGCCATAACCTGTCACCGCGGCAAGGATGACTGCGACAATAAAGCAGACCAGAGTGAGCAAAAGGCCCCAGCCTAACGATTTGCCGAATGTCGATGTTCCGATGCCAACAGACGTTAGCGGAAGCTTCTCGGCTTTCAGGATGATCAGCAGCACAGCCACGGTGCATAACCAGATGAGTCCTTCTTTCCAAAGCGCGGCTTCAAATGTGAGTGCAGGCCAGTAATGGTTGACGATCGCTCTGGCGACCAGCATCCCGAACAGCGACAGCAACAGCCCCAGCCAGGTGAGCTTCGACGGTGCGCGTTTCTCGATTTCAGTGTGCATCGTATTAGTAAGATGCGCTAGCGGAGTGATTTGGATTCAAGCTTGGGAATCAAGGAGCGGCGTGCCTTGGGCAGGCGCCGGCTGAGTTAAACGGCGGTTGAGAAACCGCCGCTCCGTAAATCACATTCACGTGATCGTTCCGATTTGTGCGGGGAACGATGGGACGGGCTGAGTCTCGTGAATCTTGGCGAAATCGACGGTCAATTTGCGGCCCTCCTCGAGATACATCTCGGCAAAAGAATGGCCGAACCGGACATCCCGGTAGGTGTAATCGCGGTGGGTTTGCACGGCGGCGGGAATTACGGGATCGATGCCCACGACCGAAACGACGAATACTGCGCGACATTTCTCGAGCGCTTCAAACGAGGACCCGTAAAGCGGACTCGATTCGTCGATGGTATGGCGCAGTGTCAGCGCGGCGGGAAACGCTGCCAGCCTGTCGAATTGCAGTTTAAGCGGATAAAAAAAGCGAAATGTGTCGTCGTTCTCGATCGGCTCGTCGCGCGCGAACAAGATCCGGAACTCCGCTTCCACCATGCTTTCGCGATGCAGATTGCCGATTCGCACCATCAACGTCGGTTTACCGTTCAGCGGGCCGATCACGATCGGTTGACTGAAAATAATGCGCGCGATCGGCCGGGAGAACCGGACGAAAATCAGGCCGGTCATTACCGCGAGGCCGAATACGCCGACCATGATCTCGACTGTGCAAACGATGTGGCCGTAGGTGGAGTCGGGATACCAATGGCCATAGCCGATCGTCGCGAGCGTTTGCAGACTAAAGAAGAACGCGTCGAGAAATGAGTTGTTCGGCAGTCCATTAATGCAGCCGGGCACGAGGAAATAGAGAAAGGCGAAAATCAGGTTTAGCCCGAGATAGACGCTCGTAATAAACAGGACGAATTGCGGCCAGGTGAACGATAGCAACGACTGATAGAGGTCGCGCCATTCCCAATGTTCGGCGTTGAGCTTTAGAAACTCGACGTTGCCGGAACGAATGGTTCTCTGTTTGGCCATCCGCTTGAACCTTGGGCCGGCGTGCAAGGCCTCGTCAACTCGGCAATTGGGAGTTTCCCGTGACCCGCGATTCCTCCCCGGACTTGGAATGACGTCGCAGCATCGCGACTCGGCCGGCGATCATCCTGAGCTTCTCGCAGGATCGGGCAAGTTCGGGGGCGCAATAGGCAACTCAAGCCTTGTTGCTGCGCGGGTATCTCGCTAAAATGCGCCGATTGAAATACTTCGCGCCCTTCGTGGCGGTATTCCTCCTGCAGGCCGGCGCTGCATCGGCCCAGAACCACGATGTCCACACGTCGTTTCTCTGGCATTTGCACCAGCCGATTTATTGGCCGGATAAACGGGCGGCGACCGATCACTACGAAAACGCCTGGGATACGATCCAGGCGCAGGACGGCGGTCGTCCACATCCATCGCCAGAAGTGCTGCGCAATGTTTTCGGGCTCGACGACCGGGTCGCGGCCTATCAATACCGGCCGAAGGATGCGTTAAGCGACATCACGTGGTTAGGCCACGCCGGCGTACAGGTGAATTATTCCGGCGCACTGATGGAAAACGTGCAGAGCCTCGGATCTAACAGCCAGCTCGGTTATGCCGGTAACTGGTATCAATCGAACAAAGACGCCAAGACGTGGACAACGACCGGTGGCAACGCGCGAATGGACCTGACGAATTTCACTTATCACCATTCGCTCGCGCCATTGCTTAGCGATGAAACGCTGGAGATGGAGCTCCGAATTCATAAGCGCCACATGCAATTGCTATGGGGTGATCCGACTTCGCATGGTTATTTCCCGGCCGAAACATGTTTCTCAGAACGGATCATTCCAATCCTGAAGAAGGTCGACATCTCATGGAGCATCATCGCCAACAATCATCTGGCTCGCGCCTGCGCCGACTTTCCGCTCGTGCTTGGGTCCGGCGGCGAGAATTGCGACATTCCTAACAAAGCGGATCAATTGAATCCGGCACAGGGTTCGGGAAATTATCAGCGTCTGAGCATCGATCGGGGGATGTCGCCGGCTGCGCCGATGCCGTTCGCCTATCAAACGCATTACGCACGTTACGTCGACCCGAGCACCGGCGCGGAATCGAAGATCATTGTCGTGCCGAGCGATCAGGCCCTCGGTTGGAAGGATAGTTACAGCACGTGGGACCTTGGATTGCTTGATGGCTTGCACGCGCGCAATAACCCTAACAAGCCCGCGATTGCGCTGATGGCTCACGATGGCGACAATGCCTGGAGCGGCGGTTATTCGTATTACCGGGAGTGGGTTGGAAATTTCGCCAGTCAGGCGAACGGCCGCGGCTACGAGCCAACAACAGTCGACCAATTCCTGGCTGACTGGCCGGTCGACCCTAACGACGTGGTGCATGTCGAGGACGGCGGCTGGGTTTATGCCGATGGCGATTTTGGCTCGCCGATTTTCCTTAACTGGCATTTTCCGCCGAGCCACAACGTCGGTGGCGTGAACGTTGTTGATCCAACAGTCGGCGTTTCAGACAAGGCGGACGTCTGGCGGGTGATCGTTGCGACAGAGAACCGGGTGAAGACCGCGCAGCAGATCAGCGGTATCGCACCGCGGATCGATCAGGTGCGTGACCCGGGAAGTTTCGCGACCTCTCCAAACAATGTCGAGCTGGCCTGGCATTACTACTTAGCCGGGCTGGACAGCGGATTCGTCTATTACGGGTGTCACGACGACGAATGTCAGCGGCCGGTCGTCGCACAAAACAACGCGCAGCGTGAGATCGGCCCGGTGTTATCCGATCTCACCCAGGACACGACGCCGCCGACAGTGTTCATCCCGCAACGCCATCCGTGGAATCCCGGAGCCCAAAACTACGGTGTTCAATACAGTTATCGTTCGACCACTCCGACGAATACGAATTTCTGGGTATGGACTTATGTCTATGACGCGTCGGGAGTTGCGAACGTTAAGCTGAAATACCGTGCGAACGGCGCGAACCATCCGCCTAACCAGGATGAATTCAAAACCTATGCCGGTGGGCCGGATACCGGGGCATGGAACAACATCGACATGACCAAACGAGTGGTTGCGCCGGTGATCGGGGCGTCGCCGCAGTTTATCGCCGACTATTACCACGCGCAGATCACCGGATTGTCGGACTCGTATGTCGACTACTACGTCACCGCCACAGATACGCGCGGAAACACGTTCAACTCACCGATCCAGCACGTTTACGTTGCGACGAATCCCGGTGGCACACCGACGCCAACGCCTACTCCCACGCCGACCCCGACGCCAACCCCGACGCCTACTCCCACGCCGACCCCAACCCCTTCAGTTACGCCGATTCCATTTACGATGGATGGGCAGGCAGACTCAGCCGGGTACCTTCAATTTGGGAATGGGATGACGATATACGCCGCAGTTCGTGGTGGAATTCTGTATCTCGCAACGTGGTCGCCCGGAAACAGCGGCGGCGCTAACGACCATTTCATTTTTGTAACTGATCAATTACTGTCGTCGGCATCAGCTCCCGCGCCGTGGGCGAAAGCAGGCACCGTCGCGATGGCGGCGAATAAACCATTTATCGGCGGAGAAAGCGCAAGCGCGTTCGCCGGCTGGTTCAACGCGCCTGGCTCCTCACAAGTTGCGAAGGCACCGACGAACAGTGGACAATTGGAAGGAACGATTGACCTGGCCGCCGCGTTTGGATCGATCCCGCAAAACCTTTATGTTTGTGCAGCCGCTTATTCCACTGCCGACGGTGGTGGTTTGGTCGCGCAGGCGCCCTTGGGAAATGGCAACGGAAATATTGAACCTAACGAGTTTATCGCGCTGTCGACGGTGGCGCTCAGGGATGAAAACTCAGATGGCAAATACGACCGCCTTGATCCGGCCGTGGATTTCAAAATTTCGCAAATGACGAAGCCGAACGGAGCCGGCGCTACGATCACCTGGAATTCGGTACCGGGAAAAACATACACGGTCGAAAGCAGTGACCAGTTAGGCGTGCCCTGGTTGCAGATCGGCGGCGACATCACCGCCGGTCCCGGCGAAATCACGCTTTCGGTGACCGATTCTTTATCCTTTGCGCGCCGTTTTTATCGGGTAAATCTTCTCAATCCTCAGCCGCCTTCGATCAATGGCAAATCCACTTTTTCTTCCGGTAATTCTCGGCACACCGCGACAGGGTCGCGAGAGCGAACACGCAGCAAGACTCGTTTACGAACAAACCAAAAAGCGCGCCGGAGTTGAGACGGAGCTGATCGACGTGCGGACGTTGCCGATGAAGCTCGACGACGCCGGCGAACAGATGAAGGACCCGAAGTTCTCGGCAACAATCGATCGTTGCGACGGGTTCATTATCGTCACGCCGGAATACAATCACGGTTATCCGGGCCTGTTGAAGCACGCGCTCGACATGAATTTGAAGGAATACATTCACAAAGCGGTCGGTATTTGCGGCGTTTCCGCAGGAGCGTTTGGCGGCGCGCGCGTGATCGAAAATCTTTTGCCGGTAATTCGCGAACTTGGCGCGGTTGCGATTTTTGAAGACGTGAATTTTGGCAAGGTCGGATCGCTGTTCGATGAACGTGGAGAGCTCCTCGACCAAAATTTCATTCGCAGGATCGACAAATTCCTGAACGAGCTGATTTGGATGGCGAAAGTCTTGCGTCACGGCCGGGAAAACATTCCGCCGGTTTAACATTTTGAACGCGTCGCTTCGCGAAGAAGACCTGGAGGAAAGCTTCGCCCGCTCCGGTGGTCCCGGCGGACAAAACGTGAACAAGGTTTCAACGGCCGTGACGCTTCGTCATCGGCCGACCGGGATCAGTGTGACGGTGCAGGATTCGCGTTCACAGGCGCAAAATCGCAAGCTAGCCCGCGAACGGTTGCGCGATGCAGTTGGAAATCATTTTCAAAAACAGCGCGACGCCGAAATTTCCAAGCGCGAAAAAGCGCGAAGACGAAAGTCGCCCCGGCCGCGCGCGCTCAAACAAAAAATCCTCCAATCGAAACGCCGACGTGGGGAACTGAAGAAACGTCGCGGGAAAGTTTTCGACGCCTAACTATTTCCAAAGCGTATCCTGCAGCGTTTTGATTCGCGCCACGATCAACGCCGACTTCTCCGGCGCCGCTTCCAGCGCTTCGAGTTTCTTAACCCACTCCTTCTCGTCCGCTCTCACCCTGGCGAATTCCGCTGGCGGCAGCACCATGCGCAAAGCTGCGTAAACATGATTAAGCTGTTCGTCCAGCAGCTGCGTCTTCTCTTCTTCTGTCTTCACGATGGTGCCTTCAAAGTCTTCCGGTGGAGTTTCGCCAACAAAAATTCCCTTGTCGGACGGGTCCCCGAACGCGTAGCCGAGTTCGTCGCTTAACTCCGAGCTAATGCTACGCGCTTCCGCCGCCGTCCATTTCTTTGCCGGATAATCATAAGTCCCACGGAACAAAATATAGTGCGTCTTCGGATCGAGCTGCTTTGGATTATCCTGGCCGACTGCGCGCACGCGGATTTTACTTCCGGGTTCGAATCTGAAATAGGGCTGGAGGTCGACGCCGTCCCCGCTTGCCTTTTTTGTGGCTGCATCCGAAACATCGTGGATTTTTTTCCCGATCTCCACCTGTTCGAAGTGATCGCCGCGCGGCTCAAGAACGTCAACCTGGTAGAATCCGTAGCGGCCGTCATACTGCGCGACGCACAGCTTTGAGTCACTGCTCCATTGCGCCGTAAATCCAGCGTGATTCTGCCCTTGAAAATAATCCGAGCCTTTGATCTTGCCGATAATTCGGTGCGATTTGAGATCGGCCATGTAGTTGACGGAACCTTCATCTTCGTCGGCGCCTTCGTCCTCATCCGGTTCATCGGCGTCCTCGGTTGCCGCGGCAACTTTGTTATCGGGTGTCTGACTTGCCGTCGCGGAAGCGTCGGGGGGCGGTTGCGTTGCGTCTGCGGCGTCCATTTCTGCCAACGCCGATTGTTTGCTTTCGATGAGAATGCCATAACGACCGTCCGGCGATTCAGATCCCTTCGCCACGATGTACCCTTTCGGCCAGTCTTCGCTTTGGGCCGGTGCAATCAGGGCGAAGAACAAAGCACAACAAAGCGTAAAGGATGGTAGTGTGTGCATTTCGGCATGATGACGCCATGTTCTGGCGAAGGATCAAGTACCGAATGAAAAAGCTGAACATTGGGATTATCGGAGCGGGTTGGCCTGGCCAGATGCATGCCCAGGCGATTCTTTCCGGCAAGTTCGCGACCGTTTACGGGTGCGCTGACCTCGACGACGAACGCCGCGCTGCCTTCGCGAAAGCCTACGCTCCGAAAAAGAGCTACGCCGATTACCGCGAGCTCCTGCAAGATCGACAAGTTGATGCGGTGATCGTTTGTCTGCCGAACTTTTTGCACTTCCCGGCTTCGTTAGCCGCCATCGAAGCTGGAAAACACGTCTTGTGCGAGAAGCCGCCGACGATGAACGCGGCCGAGATGAAAGTTTTGAAGGAGGAAGCAACCAAACGAAAGCTGATTTACTTCTTTAGCCGCCAATATCGTTTCACACCGGGGATGCGCGCGGCGAAGAAAGCCATCGAAGACGGCCGGCTGGGGAAGATTTATCATGCGCAGGCGACCTTTATTCGTTCCCGCGGCATACCGGGCTGGGGCGGGGGATGGTTTACCGACAAGAAACGCAGTGGCGGCGGTGCATTGATCGACATCGGGATTCATGCGCTTGATGCGGTTTGGTTTCTGATGGGTTCACCGCGGCCGGTTTCGATCAGCGCTAAAGTTTTTCGGAACTTCGCTCACATTGTCGATGTGCCGGTTTTCGATGTGGAGGACGCCGCTTATGCGTTTATTCGTTTCGAGAATGATGCCGTGGTTCAACTGGAAACGTCGTGGGCAGGGAATCTTTCCGATGACATTCCGCCAAGACAGGTTTTTGGGCAGGAGCTCATCAACTCCATGCTTTACGGAACGAAGGGATCGATTCGCCTCAATCCGTTAGGGATGTTTGAAGATCAAAACGGGGCGGTGGTCAAAGTCCCGCTCGACGTTCGCGACGATGAGCCGGGCGGATTCGAATTGCAGCTTCGCAACTTCGTGGAGTCAATCAGCGGCGACGCTGAACCGGTCAACAGTGCACAACAGGCAGTGGAGTTGATGGAGATGATTGACGGAATCTACGCTTCCAGCGAGCTCGGGCGGGAAGTGCCAATCGATTGAATAAGAGGCACTTTTCCCCGTCTTACATACATCTACCGCCGCCATTCGCGGCGATCTCATTAACACAACAAGGGATTCAAGATTATGAAAAAGACTACTGTTATTACGTCACTGTTCGCGGTCATCGCCGGCGCAATGTTGTCCTCGTGCGCGAGCGACGAGCCGGTAACGACCCAAACCACGACCACCACGCGTGAGACAACCGTTCAGCAACCGGCAACGTCTCGCACGACCACGGTCCATTCGACCGGATATTAAAAGAAATCTGACGAAGTATGAGGGATTCGCCTGGCGGATCCCTCTGCTCGTTAGGAGGTAGGCTCGGTCTCGACTACCGTTTCTTCCGCCGCCTGGCTGACCACCGGTGCAATGGCCTGAAGTTTTTCGCCGCTCTTCAAGTCCATCAGCTTGACGCCCATCGTATTGCGGCCGGTCTCGCGAATCTCTTTCACCCGTGTCCGGACCATCTGGCCCTTGGTGGTGATCAACATCATTTCGTCGGTTTCGCGAACCGTTAATGCACCAACGACGTCACCGGTTTTGTCGCCGGTTTTCATCGTAATGATGCCTTTGCCGCCCCGGTTCTGGGTTCGGTAATCCTCAAACGACGTTCGTTTACCGATTCCATTCTCGCCGGCCACCAGCAACATCGCTTCAAGATCGACAATCGCGATGGCAACCACGTGATCTTTCTTCTCCGGGCGAATGCCCCACACGCCAACGGTGTTACGGCCCTGGTCGCGCAACTTTTCCTCGTGAAAGCGCAGGCTCATGCCTTCTTTCGTGATCAAAACGATCTCGTTGTTGCCGTTCGTTAGCTTGGCGTCGATCAACCGGTCCCCTTCTTCAATCTGGATGGCGATGATTCCGCCTTTGCGAACGTTTTTGTAATCGGAAAGGTTCGATTTCTTCACGATGCCGGACTTCGTCGCAAACACGACATGGAAGTTTTCGTCCCACGTCGCATCGACCGCATTCGCGCCGGTGCCGGATTTCTTCGATTGAACACGAATCGTAGCGGCGATTTTTTCTTCGGAACGTAGTTCGAGAATATTCGCGATCGACCGGCCTTTGGCGGCGCGACCCATCTCCGGGATATTGTAAACCTTCTCGACGTAAACGCGGCCCGATTCGGTGAAGAACATCAGGTAGTCATGGGTCGTCGCGGTGAAAAGATGCTCGACGAAATCGCCTTCTTCCTCCTCGGTCGCGCCCTCGCGCGTTGACATGCCGATCACACCTTTGCCGCCGCGGCGTTGCGCGCGGAACGCGCTGACCGCGGTGCGCTTGATGAATCCCGCGTGGGTGATGCTGATGATGCAACCCTCGTTAACGATGAGGTCTTCCATGTTGATCTCACCCTCGTCGAAAGCGAAATCAGTCAGGCGATCGGAACCGTGTTTTTCGGCAATCTCGCGCAATTCCTTTTTGATAATCGTCAGGACGCGCTTCTCCTTCGCCAGGATGTCGCGGAGATCCTGGATCTTCTCGATCAAATCCTTGTATTCGCCAGTAATCTTGTCGCGCTCCATCCCAGTGAGCTGATACAGGCGGAGATCGAGGATCTGGTTGGCCTGATGCTCGCTGAACGCGTAACGGCCGTCGACAAGGCGCGCTTCACTGCGAATAAGAACACCGAACTTCTCGACTTGTTTCCTGGTAAACTCGAAGGCGAGCAACTTTACACGTGCTTCATCGCGGTTAGCCGATTCGCGAATGATGCGGATGAATTCATCGAGGTTCGCGAGCGCGATGAGATAGCCTTCCAGTGTCTCGGCGCGTTCCTCAGCTTTGTGCAATTCGAAACGAGTCCGGCGGAGAACCACTTCACGGCGATGCTCGATGTAAGCGGCGTTAGCTTCCTTGAGAGAAAGCAGTTTCGGCCGGCCGTGATCGATCGCGAGCATGATGACGGCGAACGAGCTTTCCAGCGCGGTATGCTTGTAGAGATTGTTGATGACGACTTTCGGATTCGCGTCGCGCTTTAACTCGATGACCACGCGCGTGTTCTCGTCGGATTCGTCGCGAATGGCAGTGATATCGGTGATCGTTTTGGCGTTAACGAGGTCGGCGATGCGTTCGACCAGCGTCGCGCGATTCACGTTGTAGGGAATTTCCGTGATAACGATTTGTTCCTTGCCGCCTTTGATTTCTTCCACACCGGCTTTGCCGCGCACTTTCATGCTGCCGCGGCCGGTCTCGAGATATTGTTTAACGCCGGCGTCGCCGTAGATCGTGCAGCCCGTCGGGAAATCCGGGCCTTTCACGTGTTTCATCAGGTCCTGCAGCGTGATGTCGGGATCGTCGATCTGCGCGCAGATGCCTTCGACGACCTCGCGCAGATTGTGCGGCGGCATGTTCGTGGCCATGCCGACGGCGATGCCGGTACCTCCGTTGACTAACAAATTCGGAAACGCGCTCGGGAAAACCGTGGGCTCGGTCAAGCGCTCGTCGTAGTTAGGGACAAAATCGACGGTGCCCTTGTCCATGTCGGTCATGAGCGCGGCGCCAAGGTGCGTCATGCGCGCCTCGGTGTATCGCATGGCCGCGGGCGGATCGCCTTCGACCGAACCGAAGTTGCCCTGGCCTTCGACCAGGGTCTCGCGCATCGCCCAGGGCTGGGCCATGTGCACCAGCGTCGGATAAATCACTGCCTCGCCGTGCGGGTGATAGTTACCGCTCGTGTCACCGCAAATCTTCGCGCACTTGTACGGTTTGCGGCCGGGAAACAGCGAAAGTTCATGCATCGCGTAGAGGATGCGACGTTGCGAAGGCTTGAGGCCGTCACGCGCATCGGGCAGCGCGCGCGAAATGATGACCGACATCGAGTAATCGAGGAACGATCTCGATACCTCTTCGGCTACGTTAATAGGCTCTACTTTTTCGTTAGCGTTGTACATCGGAGGAGAACTAGACAGGATTTACAGGATGAACGGGATTCTGGAGGTCCACCGCGGCGGGATCATTTAGATAAAGGCGGTGCTTGCGTTTGAATTGCAAACTGGGTGCGCCAAAATTCAGGAGAAGACCCACGTCGCGGTTTGTGGCATTCAAATAGTTTACAAGTTGGACTTCGTCGGCTTTTGAGAGCGAGCTAATCGCCTTGAGTTCGCACAAGAGGGCGTCGTTGATGATCAAATCAGGGACAAACTCCCCGACGATGACATTTTCATACCGGACCGTAAGCCGTTGAGAGACCTCCGCTGACAAACCGGCACAACGAAGTTCGTGCACGAGCGCGTTCTGATAGACCGATTCAAGGAATCCAGGTCCTAAAACGCGATGAACCTTCATCGCAAGGCCGATCACTTTCTCAGTCAGTGTGTGGTCGCTTGAATCCAATCCAGTAAATCCTGTTAATCCTGTCTGGGATTAAACGTCCAAATTCCGGACGTTTAATGCGTTGTCTTCGATGTATTGGCGACGCGGTTCGACCACGTCACCCATCAATCGAGTGAACATTTGATCGGCTTCGACCGCATTATCGTCGTTAAGGTCGACCTTGAGGAGCTTGCGCTTCTCGGGATTCATCGTGGTCTCGAACAATTCCTTGGCGTTCATTTCCCCGAGACCTTTGAACCGCTTGATTTGCACGCCGCGCCGGCCGATTTCCAAAATCTTGTGCAGGATTTCCGGAATCGAAAACAGGGGGTGAGTCACACCTTTATCGCCGTCGCCTTCAATCAACTCGAAAATCGGCTTATCGCTGGCCGCGTAGTGGTCGACTTTCAGCCCTTTGCGCGCGAGCTCGCCGATGATTTTCTCAATCGAAGCCGACTCATGCAGTTCGACCAGCTTGGCCCGACGACGCGGGCCGGTGCCGTTCGTCTTTGCGGGACTTTCATTAAGCGGCAGCAATTCCTGGCCTAACTCTTGGTCGAACAGGTTGAGATCCGGATTGCTTTGATGGAAATCGCGAACCGATTTCTCGCTGTGAAAATAATGAACGGTCTCGTCGTTGCCGTCGCGAACCTTGACCAGGTAAGTCGGCAACTTTCCTGACTTCGAATTCCGTTCGCCGAGATAGCTCTCGAAATCGCCGCCGTGGCGCCGGACCGCTTCGCTGAGCTTGGCGAGCTTTTGCAGCGACTCGAGGATGTCTTTCAATTGCGCCGCCGAAATCTCTTTGCTGTCGGCGAGATTCTTCAGGCGAACGTCTTCCGCGCCTAACGTGATCAAAATCTTGTTCAGCTGGATGTCGTCATCAACGTACTCTTCGCGTTTTTTGCGCTTGATTTGATAAAGCGGCGGTTGCGCGATGTAGATTTTGCCCGCGCGCACAAGCTCCGTCATTTGCCGGAAGAAAAACGTCAGAAGCAACGTGCGGATGTGCGAGCCGTCCACGTCCGCGTCGGTCATGATAATGATGCGGCCATAACGCAGCTTGCTGATATCGAACCGGCCTTCTTCCTGTTTGCCGTTCGGCATGCCATCAATGTCCTCGCGCGGTTTGCCGATCCCGGTCCCGATCGCGGTGATCATCGCCTGGATTTCGTTGTTCTTAAGAAATTGATCTTCGCGCGCTTTCTCGACGTTGATGAGCTTGCCGCGGATCGGCAGGATCGCCTGGTAACGACGGTCGCGTCCCTGCTTGGCCGAACCACCGGCCGAATCGCCCTCGACGATGTAAAGCTCGGTCAATTCCGGATCGCGTTCTGAGCAGTCGGCTAGTTTGCCGGGCAGACCGCCACCGGTAAGAGCGCCTTTGCGAATCGTCTCACGCGCTTTACGAGCGGCTTCACGCGCCCGCGCTGCAGTCAGAACCTTGTCGAAAATTCTGCGCGCGACAGGCGGGTTCTTGTCGAAGAACGTCATCAGCCCGTCGTAGACCGCCGAGTTCACGATGCCGTCGATCTCGGTGTTAACGAGTTTGACCTTGGTTTGGGATTCGAAGCGCGGGTTCGGCAATTTGATGCTCAACACCGCGATCAAGCCTTCGCGAACGTCATCGCCCGAAATCGAAGGATCCTTTTCCTTGAACAAGTTGGTCGACTTTGCGTACTGGTTGACCGCCTTGGTTAGGGCAGTGCGGAAGCCTGTGAGATGCGTGCCACCATCTGGATTCGGAATGGAATTGGCGAACGGCAGGATCTGGTCGTTGTAACTGTCGTTGTACTGCATCACGACATCGACGAATACTTCGTCGCGTTGCCGCTCGATCACGACTGGCTTGGGATGAATCACCTGCTTGTTTTCCCCCAGTTGCTTCACGAACTCCTCGATGCCGTTCTTGTAGAAGAAAGTCTCCTTCTTGTCCGAGCGCTCGTCGGTCAGGGTGATTTCAATTCCGGGATTTAAGAACGCCAGCTCGCGCAAACGCGTGGCCAGTCGCTCAAATTTATATTCAGTGGTGATGGTGAAGATCGTGGGGTCCGGCAAAAACGTGATCAGTGTACCGGTCGTCTTCTTGTTTTTGATTTCGCCGATGACTTCGAGCTTCTGCGTCGTTTTGCCTTTCTCGAACGCCATGTGATAGACCTTGCCATCGCGCGAAACCTCAACCTTGAACCAGTCGGAGAGCGCGTTGACGCATTTCGCACCGACGCCGTGCAAACCGCCGGAATATTTGTAAGCGCCCTGGCCGAATTTGCCGCCCGCGTGAAGATTCGTTAGGACGAGCTCCACCGCCGGCATTTTCCATTTCGGATGAACATCTACCGGAATACCGCGGCCATTGTCACGAACAGAAACGCTGCCATCCACGTGAACCGCGACTTCGATCTTCGTGCAAAATCCGGCGAGATGTTCGTCGATCGAGTTGTCGAGGACCTCGAACACCATGTGGTGTAACCCGCGTTCATCGGGGTCGCCGATGTACATCCCGGGACGTTTGCGGACCGCCTCGAGACCTTCCAACTTGTCGATCTGCGCGGCGTCGTACTTCTGCGTTTTTTGAATTCCGGTATCTTTTTTTGTGTTTTCCTGACCGGAAGTTTCTTCGTCCATTTTGGGCAAGGCTGCGGCTGGCATTATGAGCCGGAAACATAGGCAGAAAGTCAGCGGAAACAACTAATTATGTTACGATTTCTGGCCGGCCGGTTGCGCTATATCTGGGGCCTCCTGAGGTCCCAAAACCTACCGGTGGTGGTCTGCGTCGAGCGTGCGCAAATGCCGATTTTCACTCCCTTGACCGCACGATTTTGAAACCGAAAATAGAGCCCGCAATGCGCGCCCAAACCCTCGCCGAAGCCCGCTTGATTTTCGCCACTTTGGGCGTCCTGTTGCTCGTTAGCTGGTTCATTTCCGGCTGGCTGTCGCTGCTATTCGTTATCCTGATTCTTTACACGTTCGCGTTCTTTCGAGATCCCGAACGGGCGACACCTACTGACCCGGATTTGGTTATCGCGGCGGCTGACGGAGCCATTTCTGACATCATTGAGATCGAAGAAAACGAAATCCTAAAAACAAAAACACGGCGGGTCGGAATCTTCCTGTCGATCTTTGATGTGCACACGAACCGGGCGCCGATCGAAGGCCGCATCACTTATCGTCAGCATCATGAAGGTCTCTGTTTGGACGCGCGCAGCACCGAATGCTCCGACAAGAACGAAGCGATGACGTGGGCGTTTCAGAACTCGCGCGCGACCATTGTCGTTAGGCAACTCACCGGGGCGATCGCCAGGCGCATCGTTGCCTGGTCCAAGGTCGGCGACGATTTACAGAAGGGTGAGCGTTTCGGAATGATTCGCTTCGGCTCGCGAACGGAAGTATATTTGCCCCTTAACGCCGAAATACTCGTGAAGGTAGGCGACCACGTTTCCGGAGGATCGACAATCATTGCCCGATTGCCCAGCGCTGCCGGCGAGGCGGCCGGCTAGATATGAGCGAGCGCAACCCCAAGATCTACCTGCTGCCGAATCTGATGACGGCCGGCAACCTTTTCTGCGGCTTCACGGCCACGCTGAAGATCCTGGAGGGCGCGCTTCTTCAGAACGCGAATGCCGACGCTGCAGCGGATCTTTTCCACGCGGCGATCTGGTTCATCCTTGGCGCCTGCTTCTTCGACTTGCTCGACGGGCGCATTGCCCGCCTGGGCGGCCATGAAAGCGATTTCGGCCGCGAGTTCGATTCGTTAGCCGACATCGTCTCCTTCGGGGTCGCTCCGGCGCTGCTGGTTTACCGGATCGTGCTCCAGGAATTTCCGCGCGCCTGCTGGATCATTGCGTTCGTTTACCTGGCCTGCGGCGCGTTGCGTCTCGCTCGATTCAATTGCGTCTCGGCAGGCGGCAACGGTAACGGCAATGGGCAGAGCGAAAGCGCCAAAAACTTCACCGGTTTCCCGATCCCCGCCGCGGCCGGCCTGATCGCGTCGATCACGCTTTTCATGTTGTGGCTCGCCCAAGGGGAACATTATCTGGGTCGCTGGAAGTTCGTGCTGCCGCCACTGATGCTGTTTTTGTCCTTCATGATGTTCAGCCGGTTTCAATATCCGAGCTTCAAGACAGTGAATTGGAAGACGAAGAAATCGATCCCGCGATTTCTTATCATCAGCCTCGTGCTCATTTTCACTGTAATGAATTACGAATGGATGCCGGCTGTCCTGTTCCTTTCCTATTTGCTCTACGGCTTCCTGCGTCCGTGGCTGTCACGCGAATGGCAGCGCGAGATCGAAGAAGAAATCGAAGAAGAGGACGAGCCGCTCGAGCAAACGCCCTGAGTTTTTGCCCTGAGCCCGTCGAAGGATCTCGCACTTGGAATCGGCGTTACGCAAGCGTTCACGAAACAACCAACGCACCGTGAGGAGAAAGTGGCGCGCTAGCGTTTCTTACATGAGGTCCTTCGACTTCGCTGCGCTCCGGTCAGGATGGCAAACCCGCGCTTAATTGCGGTTCAATTGCGCCAGCACTTCCGGATCCCGGACATCCGCCCAATCGCCTTGGAGCTCGAACGCCTTCACTTTTTTGCCGGACTGCGCCAATCCGCGGATCGCATCCGTTAGTTCGTATTCGCCGCGCGGCGATGGCTTCAACTTTGCCGTGAAATCGAAAATGCTCTGGCGGAATGAATAGAGGCCGGCGTTGTACCAGGGACTGGTCGGTTCGCCCGGTTTCGGTTTCTCCCTCAAATCGGTGAGGTCCATTTGATCGTTCACGAATACCGCGCCGCCTTTGCTCACGTCTTCGTTACGTTTCACGCTGATCACCGCTTCAATATCGTTAGGCAGATCGACAATCGATTTGTAGTTAGCCGGATCGACGAGAATATCGCCATAACCGAGAATGAACGGCGAACCGCCGGCGAAATCGCGCGCCAGATCCACCACGCGGCCGGTTCCGTCCTGGACCATCTGCGTCACATACTGGATGTCGATCTTGTAACGCGAACCGTCGCCGAAATAGTTCTGCACGGCATCGGCGCGGTAACCCACGACGATGAGAAAACGATTGATCCCGGCATCGCGCAATCCTTCGACGATGTGTTGCAGCACCGGCTTGCCGCGCACTTCGATCATCGGCTTCGGCAAATCGTTAGTCAGCTCCCGCATCCGGGTGCCGCGACCGGCCGCCAGTAGGACTGCTCGATCTATCTTCGTCATCTGTCTAGGTGGCGCGGCCGTTCCGCGGGCGATGGTGCGACGCTTGCGGCTTCGCCGCCAGGATTAACATCGAGTTCCGAGCCGCACTGGCAAATGGAGCGCTCGATCCACCTTGAAATTGTTTTGTCACTCGATCAAAGTTCGCGCCGATGGCCGCATTGCAATTTCTCGGAAAATATCGCGAGACGGGATTACTCCTGTTTCGCGCGAGCATCGGGCTCATCTTTATTATCTTTTTGGTGCCGGTGTTGTGGAATGGGCAGGCGAGCTGGGAACATTTCGGTTCAACGATGCGCTATCTTGATTTCCATGCCCATTACAAATTCTGGGGCTTTCTACGAGCGACGCTTGCGTGCATTGGCGGCGTTCTGATGGTGCTCGGATTATTTTTCCGCGTTGGCACATTGCTCTGCCTCATCGAATCGGTGATTCACCTGGTCGCAGTCTGGAACGAACACGGTGATTTCCATTCGCGGTTGCCGGCGTTGGAAATGGCGATCCTGCTCCTGGCGCTATTGTTTATCGGACCGGGCAAATACAGCGTGGACAAGAACTAACGAGCTCACCCGCTTTTCCTGGGCGGAGTGACGATCAATGCCGGCAGATCGAGCTGCTTGATCGTTGTCGTGACTTTGACGACGTCATCTTTCTTGATCTGCTCCCATTTTTGCAGTTGTTCATCCAGACGTTTGCTCAGTGAATCGAACACGTCCTGCTGCGACTTGGTCGGGGCGCGGTCGCTCAAGTCGATGCTGTGACTGAAGCTATCGAATTGCTCGTTAAGCATGGACGGAAACGCCAGTGTTCCCTCCGAGCTCTTGCTGTTGACCTGGACGAGCTTGGTTTCGACTTCTGACATTTTCTTGTCTAAATCGTCCGCGGATTGGAGCGCCGGTTTGACCTGCTGATTTTCGCCGAAGCGCGCGTGCAGATCCTTTATTTGTTTGCGGATTTCGCGGATTTCATTCAGCGCCTGGTGAAGCTGCGAGATGCGATCGTTAACCTGAACGGAAAAGGCAAACTGCTTTGGCAGCTCTGCCTCATGATCCTTGGTGCGCGGATCGACCATGAGATGCAGCGGCACAGTTTGAGATTTTCCCGCCACCGTCATTTTAACCTGGTAATCGCCGGGCAACGCGAGCGGTCCGCGCGGGCCGTCACCGAGATAAAAAGTTCCGGGCGTCTGGATCGGATCCTCGTAACGCAAATCCCAGGCAAAACGATTCATCCCTTCGTTAGCGGGAATCGTTTTGACGCGCTCGACTCGGTCCGGCCATTCCGGCGGCTGCTCGTTCTCCTTCTTCTCTTTGCTGGATAAATGCCTAACGAGCTTTCCATTCGCATCGAGAATATCCAGCGTGATTTCGTCCTTCGATGCTGCCTTAAGGTAATAGTCGATCATTGCTCCCGGTGGCGGGTTTTCGCCGACGGGCGCGCGGCGATCGAATTCGGTCGGATAATGCAAACGCAGCGCCGTCTGTGGTTGATACAAAACGAAGTCGCCGGGGGCTGATTGCCCGTTCAATTGCCGCAGCGGCGTGAGATTATCCAGGACCCAGAATGAGCGGCCGTGCGTTGCGACGACAAGATCGTCGTCTTTCACTACAAGATCGTGGATCGGCGAGACGGGCAGATTTAGCTGAAGCGGCTGCCAATGGGCGCCGTCATCAAACGAGATGAACACCCCGGTCTCGGTCCCGGCGTAGAGCAGGCCTTTGCGTTTCGGGTCTTCTCGAACCGCGCGAACGTAAGCGCCATCCGGAATTCCGTTCACGATTGCGCTCCATGTCTTGCCCAGGTCGTTAGTCTTGTAGATGTAAGGCTTGAAATCGTCGAGACGATGCCGATCGACCGCGACGTAGGCGGTGTTCGCGTCGTGTGGCGAAGCGTCGATGATGCTGATGGTGCTCCACTCCGGAATTTTTCCGCTGACGTTGTTCCAATGCGCGCCGTCATCGGTTGAGACGTGAACAAGGCCATCATCGGTGCCGGCCCACAGGATCCCCTGTTTCACCGGCGATTCAGCGAGCGCAAAGACCGTGTCGTAATACTCGACCGAGGTGATATCGAGCGTGAGCGGGCCGCCGCTCGGTTGTTGCTTCGATTTGTCGTTCTTCGTTAGGTCACCGCTGAGCTGGGTCCAGCTGTTTCCGCGGTCGGTCGATTTGAAGACGCATTCCGCCGCGGTGTAAATGACGTCCGGATTGTGCGGCGACAGCATGAGCGGTGATACCCATTGAAAACGGTGAGCCAGATCGACGGCGCCGTGCCCGGAGTTGTCCAGCGGCAACGGACTGACGTCCTGGTTTTCCTCCTTGTTCTTGTCGTAACGATTGACGTAGCCCTCGCTGTTTGAATAGATGATCCGCCAGTCGCGCGGATCCGGTACAACGAATCCGCACTCGCCGCCACCGGCGACAAACCAGTCTTCGCGCCCGATCGTGCCCGAGTCGGTGCGACTCGCGATCCCGAGATTGGTGTTGTCCTGTTGTGCGCCGTAAATGTGATACGGAAACGCATTATCGACCGCGACGTGATAAAACTGAGCGGTCGGCTGGTTGTTTTGCGTCGTCCACGTTTTGCCGCCATCGGTCGAGACGCTGGCGCCGCCGTCGTTGGCGTTGCCGATGCGATTCGGGTCGGTCGGATCAATCCACAAGCCGTGATGATCGCCGTGACGCGCCGGAAGAAGATCGAATGTCTTTCCGCCGTCGACCGAACGAAACGCGCCGGTGTTTAATAGATAAACCGTGTCGGCCGATTTCGGATCCGCGTAGACTTTGCTGAAATACCACGCGCGTTGACGGAACCGGCCATCTTCGTTAACGCGCTTCCAGTTTACGCCGGCGTCGTCCGATCGATAAAGTCCGCCTTCTTTCGCCTCGATAATCGCGTAGACGCGATTCGAGTCCGCGCCGGAAACTGAGATGCCGATGCGGCCGAGAATACCTTCGGGCAGTCCGTTTCCTTCGAGTCGTTTCCACGTTACGCCATTGTCGTCGGACCGATAGAGACCGCTGCCCGCACCGCCACTCGAAAAGAACCACGGTTGACGCCGCGCCTGCCAGAGCGCTGCGAAAACGATGTTTGGATTATGCGGATCGAATACCACGTCGATGCCGCCGGTGTTCTCGTCTTTGCCAAGAACTTTCGTCCACGTCTTGCCGCCATCGGTTGTGCGAAAAATTCCGCGCTCGTTGTTAGGCCCGAAGGCGTGCCCCAGCGCTGCGACTAAAACAACATCAGCGTTTCGAGGATCGACAATCAGCGCGCCGATCTGCCGTGAATCTTTGAGCCCGACATTCTTCCATGTGTTTCCGGCGTCGATCGATTTGTAGACGCCGGTTCCGTAGGTCGTGTTACCACGAATCGCAGCTTCTCCCGTCCCGGCGTAGACAACGTTATGATCCGATGAAGCTACGGCGATCGCACCGATGGATGAGATGTCTTGCTTGTCGAAAACCGGTTTCCAGTTCTGGCCGCCGTCCAGCGTCTTCCAAACGCCACCGGCAACGCTTCCGAAGTACCAGGTGTTTGGCTCGCCGGGCACACCTTCGATGGCGAGGGCGCGGCCGCCGCGGAATGGGCCGACCTGGCGCCATTGCATCCCTTTGAATAGCTTCTCGTCGATCGCCCCGGCGGGTGCAGCTTTCGAAGGCGTCGCGACGGGTGACGGAGTCGGGGTCGGACTGATCGCCAGTGCCACTGCCGCGAGGTTCAGTTGAATGATCGAGCAAAAGTAGAAGCGAACGTGCTGGAACGTCATCCAGCAAGGTGAAAAGCTTCACGTCGCGTTCAACTGGAATGTCGCTTTAGACGGGTATTTCCCGCCAGCGGTTATCGTGTGCGGTTCGGACGCGAACTGGATTGTTCGTTAGGCTTCAACCTGGCGGCCTGCGGCGATCGCACCGCTTTAATATAGGCGATGATCGCATCGCGCTCGGCCGGCTTCAGGCTCGAGCGATGCGCCATGGAGTCAACGATACCGGGCCAGTCTTGCAGGCGATAATTCCATACCGGAGGCAGCGTGTGACATTCGATGCAGCGATACGCGTAGAGCCGCCGCCCTTCACCGGCCTGGTCAAGGTCGACGGGGGACGCCTTGCCTCTCGACAACGTGTCCGCGGTGACCGCGGGTGGCCGATAATCGCTTTCGCAGGCAGCCAGCGCGCAAAGCCCGGCGATTGCGAACAAGTTTTTCATCTTCATTACAGTCCGATTCCAAAAATTGCCCGGACTTGGAAATCGGCTTCGTCCGGTGTGTCTGTGGCCTGGGCCAGGACCGATACGGTGGTAAACCAGTTGCCGTGCCGATAAGAGACGTTAGGCCCGACAAAAACGTTGCGGATTTTTTCGTCGTCCTTCCAATCCGGGAGAACAAATTCGTGCACCAGCTCCACGCCGACCGACCATCGTTTCGAAAGTTCGTAGCTGGCGCCGACGGACTGGGTGAACTCGCCTTCGTGTTCCTCCCGGTCTTTGCCTTCCCACACCGCTTCGAGGGTCGCGTTATAAAGGAGAATCAGTGGTCCGAAATTTTTCTGGGCGATCAGTTTCGATTCCCACTCGATCAATTCGCTTCCGAGCCTGAGCTCCTGGTAGAACGACAGGCCGACCGGATCGAGCACCGGATTGGTAAAGTTGTAGATCAATTCGAGCGCTGCGTCCGAGTAGTCAACAGACGAGTCGTTAGGCTCATGGGAGTAACCCCAATCCGCAAAGTAGATACTTGCTTGAAAGTGCTCCGTCACGCCGATCTCGATCTCGTGACGAAACTCGAGCTCTTCGACATGGCCCGGATCGGTAGTGCGTTTCCAGGTTATCGTATTTTCCGATTCGAAACTGCCCGGAGCTGAAGTGGTTGCTTCGTAAAGGAACCCGAAATGCCGTGCGCCGGCAAACACGCCGGAGCAGGGGATAAGAAACAGTGAGAGTACGAGCAGGTATCTGCGCATGCAACGATTAGCGAAAAACGGCCGAGCTTTACCGCACCGGTTGCAGTTGTTCGGCGATTGCGGCGCTCGCTTCGACGCGCGCCTCTTCTTCCGGCTCCGGTTCAGCTGGCTCGCTTTGACCTAACCGACGGGCTCCATAATAGGACCCGATCACCAGGATCGCGGCGATGATTTGAGCAAAAATCGTTTCGTAAATCGGGAAGAACGCGAACCACATCCCCGCCCAGGCCGGCAGGACGTTCACCAGCCAGGGAATTTCCGTGCGGCTGATCCAATGCGCGAGCTGCATCTCCTGCGCCTGTTCGCCAACCATCACCAGCAGGACGACGCCGAGCAGAATGCCGGTTGTGATCAACATCTTCCGGTAGGGCAATCGTTGTTGCAGGACAAAAGTGAGCACGGCGACGATCGCCGACAGGGCAATTCCGAGCAGCGCACCCTTCAGGACAACGGCGCCGCCTAACCGCAAATTGTAACTTTGAAGGAAAAGAACGACCTCGAACCCCTCGCGATATAATGAGGTGAACCCGAGCAACACCAGGCCCCACCAGAGCCGCGGATGCGAGATGCCATGGCCGTTCTCGACTAACGACTTCCGCCGGCGATTATGCGCCCGAATCCAGCCGCCCCAGTAAATCTTGTGGAAAAACCAGTTCATGATCACCAGCAACACGATGACCGCGAGCAGCCCGGTCGCCGCCTGCAGATCGAGGGCGCGCATGTTATCACCGAGCGAATCGATGATGCCGACGGCGATGAACCATGTAATCAACGTCGCGCCGAAAGCTGTGCCGGCTCCCACTGCAACCGGACGCCGGTGAGAACGCTTGAGTCCGGTCATGCTTGCCGTGATCGCCGCTAGAACCAGGATGCACTCGAGGCCTTCGCGGAAAACGAGGACTGCGATATCCAGGAATGCCACGGTCGGGCTGGTATTCGGTTGTAACGGGTCCGGCGCGCCATGTTCGTGAATGGCCTGCCATACCAGCACGGCGATGACCAAGAGCGCTGCCGAGCAGATCGCGATTGCTATGCCGATGCGCGTTGAACCGCGGTTGGACTTATCCCCATTCACACGAGGAAAAATACCATAACGTTTCGAGGCCTGCTGCCGCTGGGTTGCGTTTTTTTAGCGGCGGCTTGCAGGCCTCAATCCGACAGAATTTTGCGATTGACCACCCCACGGGGCGAGCTTAAGACTCGAATCGCTTAACCGTTCAAATTCCCATGAAAAAAATCGTCTTTACCTCGATCGTTAGCGTTGCACTTGGCGCATTAGCCTTTGCCGGGCCTGAAGCCATCCAGTCCTCCGGCAAAGAAATGAAAACCACTGTCGCTCCTGTGGAGACCTGCGATTATAGCTGGACCGGCTTCTATATTGGCGGCCGGGCGGGCTACGGCTGGTCGAACGACGGAGACGTGCATGCCGAAGGGTTGCCTAACGACGCGCTAAATCCATTTCGTATCGATCCCGGCCACCAGGGGATCGACTATGATGGGTTCGTTGGCGGCGGCCAGATTGGTTTTAACTGGCAGCTTGGCAAATGGTTTGTCCTCGGCGCCGAAGCGGATTTCTCCGGTTCGACCATGGACGGCGATTCGACTCGCGATCACTTCGTTCCGGACATCGCGGCCGGTCCGGCTGATGTTCCGTTACACGCGAGCCAGGATATCAATTGGTTTGGCACCGTCCGCGGCCGAATCGGCTTTGTGCCATGGTGCAAATTGATGATCTATGGCACCGGTGGTTTTGCTTATGCCGATGTCGACGACTCGGTTGATTTCAATCTCATCCCCGAAGGCGGCAATGCCTCTTATCCGGCGCATCGGAGCGATACCGAGACCGGCTGGACCGCGGGCGGTGGTATCGAATACGCAATCGCGCGCCATTGGACGATCCGCGCCGAGTATCTCTACATCGACGTGGGTGACCAGGGCGCGACTGGGTTCCCGATTCCGCCGAACCCGCCATTCCACACTCACTACGACTGGGACACGCAGTTCCACACCGTGACCGCGGGTATCAACTTCAAGTTTTAATTCGTACCTGAGTTTCGTTTGCGACAGCCGCTGGATGAACCAGCGGCTGTTTCGCTTTGCGGGCGAGAGAGGCGTCGTCGCGGAGTCGGAATCCGGTTTTTTTATGTTTGACACTTTGTGGCGCAGAGTATTACACGCGTGGCATGCGTAGTTTCGCCTTAACCGCCACGATTGTTGCCAGCTTCGGCGCGTTCGCATTTGCCGGGCCGGAAGCGATTCAGTCTTCCGGGAAAGAGATGAAAACCATGGTCGCGCCACCGGCCACCTGTGATTACAGCTGGACCGGGTTTTATATTGGCGTTCGCGCCGGCTACGGCTGGAGCAGCGATACCGATTTCCATATCGAAGGTGAGCCAACCGATCTCTTCCACATCGACTCCGGTCATCAGGGTTTGGATCCGGACGGATTCGTCGGTGGCGGAGAGGTCGGTTTCAACTGGCAGCTCGGCAAATGGTTCGTGCTCGGTGCTGAAGCGGACTTCTCTGGCTCTACAATGGATGACGACTCGACGCGGCTTCAGTTTGTCGTGGAAGACGGCGACGATTTTCCGCTTCACGCGAGCCAGGACATCAATTGGTTCGGCACGGTGCGCGGCCGTATCGGTTTTGTTCCGTGGTGCAGATTAATGATCTATGGCACCGGGGGTTTTGCCTATGCCGATGTTGACGAATCATCGTCGCTCGATTTTGGACCGGGCGCGTCGGTTTTTCACGGATCGAGGAGCGACACCGAGACTGGATGGACGGCTGGCGGCGGTCTTGAGTACGCCTTCGCGCGGCATTGGACTGTTAAGGCCGAGTACCTCTACATCGATGTGGGGGATCAGCATGCCACCGGTTTTCCGAATCCGGCCAATCCTCCATTCACCACGCGAAATACATGGGACACGCAGTTCCATACAGTTACCGCCGGTTTGAACTTCAAGTTCTAGGCCTAACTAATATTCATTCTTAGCGCACCCGCCGGGGATAGCTCGGCGGCTGTTTTGTTCAGGGCGGTGTGGTTGCATAATTTCGATGTTTTTACGTGAAATACTTATGAACGCGCTGGGGTTAGCGGTTGGTGGTTGACACTTTTTACGAGTCGTATTATCCCAGTCACATGCGAAAACTAGCCTTAACCATCGCTATCGTTCTCTCTTGTGGCGCATTCGCCTTTGCGGGTTCCGAAGCTGTTCAATCCTCCGGTAAAGAAGCAAAGACCATGGTGGCGCCTGTGCCTACGTGCGACTTCAGTTGGACCGGTTTCTACATTGGCGTGCGTGCCGGCTACGGCTGGTCGGATAACGACGACATTCACATCCGATTGTTTGAGAAAGATACCGATTTCGTCTTCGACCCAAACCATCAGAGTATCGACTACGACGGTTTTGTTGGCGGCGGAGAGCTCGGGTTCAACTGGCAGTTCGGCAAATGGTTTGTGCTTGGCGCCGAGGCGGATCTTTCCGGCTCGACCATAGACGGCGGCAGCACGCAGGCCCATGCCACTCCCGAGTTGTTAGTTGATTCTCCGGATACAGCAGACTTTCATGCCAATCAGGAAATCAATTGGTATGGCACAGTGCGCGGCCGGATCGGTTTCGTTCCGTGGTGCAGAGTGATGATCTACGGCACCGGCGGTTTCGCTTACGGCGATGTGCGCGACGAGGGCGACATTGATTTCACACCGTTCGGCGGAGTGAGTCATCTGGCGACGGCGCACAGCGGTACCGATACCGGATGGGCCGCGGGCGGCGGCGTTGAGTACGCTTTTAACAAACATTGGACCTTCAAGGTTGAATATCTGCATATCGACTTGGGCGATCATTCATCGCCGGCGCGGCAGCGTCCGGATCTCAATCAGCCATCGTCCAAGGCGAATTTTTCCTGGGACAACGAATTCCACACCGTCACCGGCGGCATCAATTTCAAATTCTAAAACGCAACCGCGTTTCGTTTACGCAGCCGCCGGGGAAACCCGGCGGCTGTTTTGTTTTCGTTAGCCGAGGTTTGGCGAGAGCCGTTTTTCGGCGGCAGCGACGGGTTCGTCGCGACGATTGGCGTAATCGACCAACTGATCCCGTCCGATCTGCCCGACGCCGAAATATTTTGCGTCCGGATGTGAAAAATAGAACCCGCTCACGCTCGACGCCGGATGCATCGCAAATGATTCTGTCAGTAAAATGCCCGTTGCCTTTTCCGCGCCTAACAGATCGAACAGGATCCGCTTCTCGGCGTGGTCCGGACATGCCGGATACCCCGGCGCCGGACGAATGCCGCGATATTTTTCTTTGATAAGATCGGCATTCGACAAGTTTTCGTCGTGGCCGAAGCCCCACGCAATTCTCGCCTGCTTGTGCAGATATTCGGCAAACGCTTCCGCGAACCGATCCGCCAGAGCCTTCACGATGATTCCGCTGTAGTCGTCGTGCGCGGTCGCGAATCGCTTCGCCAACTCATCAGCGCCGTGAATCGTCACCGCAAATCCTCCCAGATAATCGCATCCTGCAGATGAGATGAAGTCCGCCAGGCAATGGTTGAACTGGCCCGCCGGCTTCACGACCTGCTGACGCAGGAAATGGAAAGTTTGGAGCACATCGTTGCGCCGCTCGTCCTTGAAAAGATCGACATCGTCGCCTGATGAGGATGCCGGCCAGAGGCCGAAGACTCCGCGTGCTTCGAGCGATTTGTCGCTGATAATTCCATCGAGAAGTTTCTGGGTGTCGTCGAAAAGCTCGCGCGCCTGTTTCCCGACAACCGGATCGTCGAAAATCGCCGGGTAACGCCCACGCAATTCCCACGCGTGGAAAAACGGCGACCAGTCAATATAATCGACCAGCTCCTGGATAGCCGGCCGCACTTCGCGCGTTCCGGTGAACTCCGGTTTCGGCGCGGTGTAGTTAGTCCAATCGATCGGCGTTCGGTTGGCCCGGGCTTGTTCGAGCGCCAGCAATTTCTTGTCGCGACCTCTCCCGGCATACTCTTCGCGCAGTCGGGCGTAATCAGCGCGCGTCGTCGTATCGAACTCGATTCTCGATTTCTCGTTGAGTAGCGAGTTCACCACGCCAACCGCGCGGGATGCGTCCAGCACATGAACCGTGCTGTTCTTGTAGTGTGGGGCGATTTTCACCGCGGTATGCGCCCGGCTCGTCGTTGCGCCGCCGATCAGCAGCGGCAGTTCGAAATTTTCGCGTTCCATCTCCTGCGCGACATGAACCATTTCATCGAGCGATGGTGTGATCAGTCCGCTCAAGCCGATCACATTGGCTTTCGTTTCGCGCGCGGTCTCCAGGATCTTCGCTGCCGGAACCATCACGCCGAGATCGATGACCTCGTAATTGTTACACTGCAGCACTACACCAACGATGTTCTTGCCGATGTCGTGGACATCGCCTTTTACCGTCGCCATCACAATGCGACCCTGCGGTTTGGCGCCGGCGGATTTTTCCGCTTCCATGAACGGCATTAGGTAGGCGACCGCTTTCTTCATTACCCGCGCGCTCTTCACCACTTGAGGCAGAAACATTTTGCCGGAGCCGAACAAATCGCCGACGACGCTCATTCCCGCCATCAGCGGTCCTTCGATGACATCGAGCGGCCGCTTTGAATTGCGCCGCGCTTCCTCGGTGTCGGGATCGATGTAATCAACGATTCCCTTCACCAGCGCATGCTCGAGCCGCTTCTCGACCGGCTCGTTACGCCAGGCTTCATCCTTAACGTCGACCTTCCCTTTCGCTTTCACGCGCTCCGCGAGTTCGACCAGGCGTTCGGTCGCATCATCGCGGCGATTTAGCAGCACATCTTCAACGCGTTCCCGCAACTCCGGCTCGATCTCTTCGTAAACTGCGAGCTGACCCGCATTCACAATTCCCATGTCGAGCCCGGCGCGGATGGCATGAAAGAGAAACGCGGCATGCATCGCCTCGCGCACCGTGTTGTTTCCGCGGAACGAAAATGAAATGTTGCTCACGCCGCCGCTGACCCGGGCTCCCGGGAGATTTTCTTTGATCCATTGAGTCGCTTTGATGAAATCGACGGCATAATTGCGATGCTCGTCGAGCCCCGTCGCGACCGTCAGGATGTTCGGATCGAAAATGATATCGTTAGGCGGAAAACCGGCCTTCTGCGTCAACAAATCGTAGGCACGCCGGCAAATCTCGATCCTGCGCTGGAAATTGTCGGCCTGGCCTTGTTCGTCGAATGCCATCACGATCACCGCCGCGCCGTAGCGCCGGACCAACCGGGCCTGCCTAAGGAATTCTTCTTCGCCATTCTTGAGACTGATCGAGTTAACGACGCATTTACCCTGCACCGCCTTTAGACCGGCTTCGATGACGCTCCATTTCGAACTGTCGATCATGATCGGTACGCGCGAGATATCCGGCTCGCTGCCAATCAAGTGGAGGAAACGCGTCATTGTCGCCTCCGAGTCGATCATGCCCTCGTCCATGTTGACGTCGAGCACGTTCGCGCCGCCCTCGACCTGTTGGCGGGCCACGGCGAGTGCAGCGTCGAAGTCGCCGCTCAGGATGAGTTTCGAAAATTTCGGCGAGCCGGTGATATTGGTTCGTTCGCCGATAACAACGAACCCCGTCTCCCGCGTGATGTTGAGCGGCTCCAGCCCGGAAAGTTTTAACGTCATGCTGCGGCGATTAACTCTGGACGCAAATGCGGTTGGCAGTCTTTGATTAACGCGGCGATCGCCCGGATGTGGTCCGGCGTCGTGCCACAACAGCCGCCGACCACGTTCAGCCATCCGTTACGCGCCCAACGAGCGAGCTTCGGCGCCAGCGTTTCCGCGGTTTCCGGGAAACCGGTTTCGGATAACGGATCGGGAAGACCCGCATTGGGATAGGCGCTTATATAATAGGGACATGAACGCGCGAGTTCTTCGATATACGGTTCCATTTCATCCGGCCCAAGCGCGCAATTTAGTCCGGCGATCAGCGGATTCGCATGTTCGATCGAAATGAGAAACGCTTCTACGGTTTGTCCGCTTAATGTCCGGCCGGAGCGATCCGTCACCGTGCCGGAAATCAATAGCGGAACCCTGGCCCCATTCTTTTCGAAAAGCTCGGAGATGGCGAAGAGCGCCGCTTTCGCGTTGAGGGTATCGAACACAGTTTCCACCGCGAGAAGATCGACACCCCCTTCGATCAACGCGCTGGCTTGATCGAGTAAGCCTGCCGCAATTGATCGAAATTCACCGCGCGAAACCCGGGATCGTTCACATCGGGCGAAATCGAGGCGGCGACCGGCAACGGGCCTAACGAACCAGCGACGAAACGACGCTGCCCGGTTGCATTGCCCACGCGATCGGCCGCGCGGCGAGCGAGCTCGGCCGCCTTGAGATTGCTCTCGCGCACCAGCTGACGAAGATTGACATCGTCGATAACGCGCTGGAAAAACTCCTGGTCTTTACGCCCACCCTTAGGTTCGCCGGGGAAGAGAAAGTCATGAACCCCAATCGTGGTGGCGTTGAAGGTGTTCGTTTCAACAATGTCCGCGCCGGCTTCGAAGTATTCCGTATGGATTCTCTCAATGAGCGCCGGTTGCATCAGTTGGACGAGTTCGAGACACCCCTTGAGGTCTTTTCCCTTCCAGTCGCGGAACCGGTCGCCGCGATAATCTGCTTCGGTCAGCTTCTGCCGATGGATCATCGTCCCCATTGCCCCGTCCATGAGGACAATGCGCTGCTTGAGCAAGATTTCCAAAGGATGCAATTCGGGCTCGGCAATCATGTCGGAAGGGTAGCTAAGCCGTGTTTATGCCACTGATCAAGGAACAAATTTACATATCATGATATGTAGATGTGTTCTATTGGATCAGCCTCCTGCTCTCAACCTGGTCTTGCTCCTCCCGACCAAACGACGAGCCACGAGTGACGAACGACAAATCGGGGGTATCCTCTGCTTGCGATGGGTGGGGAGGAAAAATCAACCGGTGCGCAGCCGCCGGTAGAAAAGCGACCGGCCGAAACCAGGTCAGGTTCGAAGGTGGCCGCCGGGTTGCCCGCCGTTTACGAAACAGTCCGATTTGGACTCCGCGAGATGGGACCGTGGCGGAGCCTGAAAACGTTGCTGTCGGTCAACAAGAAGAAGGGGTTTGATTGCCAAAGCTGCGCCTGGCCGAGCCCGGATATGGATCGCAAGGTCGCCGAGTTCTGTGAAAACGGCGCTAAAGCCATCGCCGATGAAGCTACAACGAAACGGCTGACCGCCGACTTCTTTCGCGAACATTCGCTGGATGATCTCCGCGCACGCAGCGATTTCTGGTTAGGTCAACAAGGCCGGCTCGTCGAACCATTGGTGAAGGTCGCCGGCACAGACCGTTATCAGCCGATCTCATGGGACGATGCGTTCAAACTCATCGGGACCGAGCTAAACGCTCTTCCGACCCCAAACGCCGCGGCGTTTTATACGAGCGGACGAACCAGCAACGAAGCGGCGTTTCTTTATCAATTATTCGTCAGGCAATTTGGAACCAACAATCTGCCGGATTGCTCGAACATGTGCCACGAATCCAGCGGCGAAGCGCTAAACGAAACGATCGGCGTTGGGAAAGGTTGCGTGAAGCTCGAGGACTTTCTGCAGACAGATGCGATTTTCATTATCGGGCAAAACCCCGGGACAAATCATCCCCGCATGCTCGACAGCCTCCAGCAGGCGAAGGAGGCCGGCGCGAAAATTGTCTCGATCAATCCGATGCCGGAGGTCGGCAATTTCCGATTCAAGAATCCGCAGGACCTTAGGAATCCGTTACGACTTCCGGGGTTGTTGTTCGGCGATGGGGAAAAGCTGAGCGATCTCTGGCTGCCGCTCCGCATCAACGGCGATGTCGCTGCCCTGAAAGGCATGATGAAAGAGATGCTCGCGGAAGAACGAAAGCGACCCGGCGCCGTTTTCGATCGCGAATTCATCGAAAAGCATACGGCCGGTTTCGATGAATTCGTTGCCGATCTGGACCAAACGAGCTGGGACGATGTGCTGTTCGGCAGTGGTCTGACGCGCGAACAAATTCGCGCCGCGGCGGAGATCGCAATTTACTCGCGCCGCATCATTTGCTGCTGGGCGATGGGATTAACTCAGCACCCCAACGCAGTCGCGACGATCCAGGAGATTGTAAACTTCCTGTTGTTAGGTGGGAATATCGGCCGGCCCGGCGCGGGCCCATGCCCGGTGCGCGGCCATTCCAATGTCCAGGGCGACCGGACCATGGGGATCTGGGAAAAAATGCCGGATGCCTTCCTGGACAAGCTTGGCGCTGAGTTCAATTTCAGTCCGCCACGTGAACATGGCACCGACACGGTCGACACCATCAGGCGAATGCACGCCGGGAATATCCGCGTGTTCTTCGCCATGGGTGGAAACTTTTTGGCGGCCACGCCGGATACAGAATTCACCGCGCAGGCGTTGCGAAGCTGCCGGCTGACCGCCCACGTCTCGACGAAACTGAACCGCTCACATCTTGTGACCGGCGAGGTCGCGCTGATTTTGCCGTGCCTCGGGCGCTCTGAGAAAGATCGGCAGGCGGGCGGTGAGCAATTTGTGACGGTCGAAGACTCCATGGGGATTATCAATTCGTCCCGCGGAGTGATCGAACCGGCAAGCGACAATCTGAAAAGTGAGCCGGCGATTGTGGCGGGAATGGCGCGTGCGACTCTGGGCAGCCGCACGTCGGTTGATTGGGAAGCGTTAGCCGGCGATTACAACAAGATTCGCGATCGCATTTCACGCGTCGTTCCCGGTTTTGAAAAATTCAATCAACGAATCGCGGAGGACATCTTCTATCTTCCGAACGCTGCTCGCGACAAGCGTACGTTCAACACGAAAACGGGAAAGGCTCTCTTTACCGTGCATCCGATTCCGCGTAACGAATTGCAAGATGGCGAGTTCATTATGATGACAATTCGGTCGCACGATCAGTTCAACACCCATATCTACGGGTTGGATGATCGTTACCGGGGCATTTATAACGGGCGACGAGTCGTGTTCATGAATCCCGACGATGTAACGCGCGCCGGGTTGACGCAGGGCCAAATCGTGGACCTAACTAGTCATTTCAATGGTGAACAGCGTATCGCACGTCATTTTCAAGTCGCGCCTTATCCGATCGCGCGCGGTTGCACCGCCACTTATTTCCCGGAAGGGAACGTCCTGGTGCCGATCGATAGTGTTGCGGCGAGATCGAACACGCCGACGAGCAAGTTCGTGATCATCACGATCGCACCGTCGGCGGATGCCGACGTTGAAGCGCGAAAAATTGTTGGTCGGGGAGGACAGGCTGCGAGCCTGTAGCATTCGGCAGCTTGCCGAATGCACGATATTTGATTGCTGCAGTGTCAGGGCACGGGTTCGCGGCAAGCTGCCGCGAATTACCGGCTGGCAGTCTGTGCTCCCCGGAGTCGACGTGCCTAACGATCATCAAGAATAATTCGCTCGGCGTGCGAGTAGATGTTGAACGAAGGCGGACGAAGAAAGCCGATCAGCGTTTGATTGCTCTCGCGGGCGAATTGCACCGCCAGGGACGACGGTGCCGACACCGAGCCGATGATCGTGATTCCGGCGGCGAGCGCTTTCTGCATGATTTCGAACGAAGCCCGGCCACTAACGATAAGAACATGTCGATCTAACGGCAGCTGACGGTCGAGAAATTCGCGGCCAATTGCCTTGTCGACGGCATTATGGCGTCCGATGTCCTCGCGGACAGTTTCAGACGATCCGTCGAGGGCGAAGATCGCGGCGGCGTGAAGCCCGCCGGTCCTATTGAAATCGCTTTGATGTTTGCGCAGGCGATCTGGAAAGCTCAGCAGCGTGTTGATCTCGACTCGAACTTGTTCGCTCCGGATCGGGGCAAAACTTTGGCGGATCGCGTCGATGCTCGTCTTTCCGCACAGGCCGCAACTGCTGGAGATCGTGCCGAATCGCTGCGCCGAATTCAGTTTTACCCTCACGCTCTTAGCAAGTTCGACATTTATGCTGTTGTTTTCGCCTAACGAAATGTTCAGGATGTCGCTCCGGTCACGCACAATCGCTTCCGACAAGAGAAAACCCGCAGCGAGCTCCTCGTCGCTACCCGGCGTGCGCATGGTCGTGGCAACGGCATTGCCATTCACCCGGATCTCCAGCGGTTCCTCGATGGTCAGGTGATCGGCGCAGTATTCCAGTTCGCCGTCGCTCTTCCGCCGGATGATTTTTCCCGAATCGATCCCGCTTTGTTTCATGAAAGACTCAATGTTATCATGCGCGCGGTGGAAATCTGTCACATATACATTTCTCCCGGGCACAATTTCGTGGGCCATTTCGGCCGGGAGTCGGACAAGTTTCCGGCGGTCGAAGTGCCCGCTGTCGAGTGCGTCGCCGGGCGCGGGTTGCGTGGTGATCGATACTTCGATCACAAGGAAGACTACAAAGGGCAGATCACGTTCTTTTCGCACGATGTGTTCGATAATCTTTGCGGTGCCTTTCAATTGCAGAACTGCTCGCCGTCCATGCCGCGGCGAAATGTCATCACGCGAGGAGTCGATTTGAATCAGTGGATCGGCCAGGAATTCGAAATCCAGGGTGTGCGCTTTTTCGGCACGGAGGAATCAAAGCCGTGCCAGTGGATGGATCGAGTCTTTGCCCCCGGCGCCAGAGATTTCCTCAAGGGCAATGGCGGTTTGCGCGCGAAAATTCTAACTGACGGCGAACTCCACTCCATCACGAAAGTTTGATGAGTCTTAGCGCAGTGTTGCTCGCCGGCGGTGAATCGCGCCGGATGGGACGCGACAAAGCCACGCTGGAGTTTCAGGGGAAATCGTTGTGGCAGCGCCAGCTCGAGATCTTGCGGAAGCTCGGCCCTGCCGAAATCCTTGTCTCGGCGAGGCAGGATCCACCCTGGCGACCTAACGATATCAGGTTCGTTGCGGATGAAACGCCATCACGCGGACCGTTGAGCGGTCTCGTTGCCGCACTTTCGGTAATCAAGAATCAACACCTCGTTGTTTTGGCAATCGATATGCCTTCCATGAACAGCTCGTTTCTGGTGTCGTTAGTGGAGCAAATAGGAACTGGCTGGGGCGTCGTCCCACGGATCCGCGATTGCTTCGAGCCGCTGGCTGCCATTTATCCTCGCGAATCGGGCCTGGATTTTGCGGCTGCTCTCCGGAATCGCGAGTTGACATTGCAGGCGATCGTTCGCCGGTTGGTTGAAAAACAAAAGCTGCGTGCGTTCGAGGTTCCGGAGAGCCAGCGCGACTTCTTCCGGAATATTAACAACCCAATTGATGCCGCCGGTGCATGACGGCACGCGCGGTTGGCCGTCCCCGTAGTGAAGTTGCTCGGTTAAGCCGATCAAGTCTAACGATCAAAATCGGGAGAAGTTTTCCTGTCAGAAGTCTACCGCTTTAAGGAGTAGAGGTGACGTACTGTTCCCGCGCCGAGCGGAGGGTATCGGAAAAAGAAGTTCCCTGCGTTTGCAGCTTCTCTTCGAGCTTTCGCGTGCAGTCGCAATCCCCGCAGGCCCATGGTTCGGTGCCGTTTTCGTGACGGCAGTTTCGGCGTGAGTGCGCGTCCTTCACACTAACGAGTTCGAAATATTTCTCCCAGTAAGGACGTTCTTCCTCGAGCGGAGGATCGCAGAAGCAGGTTTCAACCCACGTGACGGTTCCGGTGTTGTCCACGCGGGCCTGGTTCATGTCGTAAATGTATTCGTCGCCGGCAATTGAGCCGCGGCCGAGGGATCCATCGTTGATGGCATTCAAGAGCGCTTCGTGTTTTCCCGGTTTGACGCGGGCTTTGACCAAATAACGCATTGAAAAAGATAACACTGATTGCCGCTGAGGACAGCGGCCGCTACAGGTAAAAGGGATGGAAGCGCTGCGGCTTTTCAAATCACTTAATCGGACCCAGCGAAACACATTCCTTGCCTGTTTCCTTGGCTGGGCGCTGGACGCATTCGACTTTTTCCTGGTCACGTTCGTGGTCGTATCTATTTCGAAGGAATTCGGGCGAAGTATCAAGGAAGTTACGTTCGCCATTACCATCACATTGCTGATGCGTCCGCTCGGCGCTCTGATCTTCGGTTTGTTAGGCGACAAGTTCGGGCGGCGCGTTCCGCTCATGATCGACATCGTCTTTTATTCCGTGATGGAATTGATGACGGCGTTCGCGCCGAATTTTACGGTATTTCTGATTTTACGTGCACTATTCGGGATCGGAATGGGCGGCGAATGGGGATTGGGCGCGTCCCTTGCAATGGAATCGTTGCCGAAAGAGGCGAGGGGACTGTTCTCGGGACTTCTGCAGCAAGGCTACGCGGTAGGCCTTTTGCTGGCGGCGTTCGTTAACTGGATTGTGTTTCCACATTTCGGCTGGCGCGGCCTGTTCGTTGCGGGAGCGTTACCCGCGCTTTTGGTGATTTACATCCGGGCAAGCGTTCCGGAATCCGCGGCGTGGCAGCGCGATCGCGCGCAACAGAGGCCGAAGCTTCAGCTCGGAGCAGTCGTTAGGCAACACGGCGGGTTGTTTCTTTACTCGGCGCTGTTGATGACGGCATTCAATTACATGTCGCACGGAACACAGGATCTTTATCCGACGTATCTCGAAAAGCAGCGCGGCTTCGGGGTGAGCGCGAAATCGATCATCAACATCGTTTACGCGACTGGCGCGATCTGCGGGGGCGCGGTCATGGGTTATTTTTCCCAGCATTGGGGGCGCCGACGCGTGATCATACTCTCGGCTGCCTGCGGAATGATATTGATCCCGTTGTGGATCTTTTCGCCGAATACCGCGCTGTTAATGGTCGGCGGGTTCTTGATCCAATTCATGGTGCAAGGGGCGTGGGGGGTTGTTCCGGTTCACTTGAACGAACTTTCGCCGGCGCAATTCCGCGGGACTTTCCCCGGGCTTGCCTATCAGCTCGGGAATTTTGCTGCGGCGTGGGCTGCCCAACAGCAGGCCTGGCTTGCGGAGAAGCGTTTTCCGATGCCGAATGGCGATCCGAATTACGCCCTAACGATGGCTCTGGTTCAAAGCGTTGTGTTCGTCGCGATCATCGTTCTCGCATGGATCGGTCCCGAGCACCGCGGCAAAGAATTTTAGCAACCAACACGCTAGTCGTGTCGGAGGGAAGCCGGAGCGAGGCCCGGGCCTTTCACTGACGGCAGGGAAATCTCGGACGGCTTGGCTGACGCCTGGTAAACGCCGGATCCGTACCGTTCCTCGACGATTGCCTCGGCAATGCGATCCGCGAGCAGCTGGCGATATTCGTCGTCACGCGCCTGCCGGCCTTCGTTCCGATTGCTCAAAAAGCCGCATTCAACGAGGACGGCGGGGAATTCGCCTTTGCGCAGGACGCGGAAATTTGCCGTGCGGACTCCGCGATTCGCCGAGTGCGGGATTGTCAGGAGCTTATTCTGGATCCGCTCGGCCAGCTCGCGGGCAGGTGCATTATAATAGGTTTCGTAGCCGTGAATGCCTCGCTTGGATGAGTCGTTGAAATGAATGCTGACAAAGATGGCGTTCTTTTGACGGTTTTGAATTTCGACGCGTTCATCCAGCGAAACGAACTCATCTCTCGATCGAGTCATGACTGTGCGGATCTGCGATTCACGAAGTCGTTGCTCCAACCGCTTGGCCACATCGAGGGTGGCGACTTTTTCCGCTCCGCCGAACCCACGGTAGGCGCCGTTGTCCTTGCCTCCGTGCCCTGCGTCCACCACGACGGTGCTGAACGATTTAAGCGTGTTTTTCTTCTTAACGATCGGCTCCTTCGACGTGGCGCACGCGTTTAAGCACGCGACAGCGGCAATCAGCAATAAAATGCGCAAGCGATTCATACGAGGGTCCAATACGACAATACGCAACACCCATGCCGCGCGGACTGCCAAATGTTTCAATTCGCCGGAGCTGGCGATCCCGCAAAAACTGCTTGTTTTTTGCCTCGTCGGACTTAAAGGCCTTTACCGATTTATGCTCATCCGATTTGCAGTTTTCCCGCTCGTTTTTGCGCTGACCCTGTCGACATGCCGCAAGCATGACAGCGTCGCCAGCAATGTTGAAGCGGCATCGCCCGCACCACCCGCACTGGGTCCAGCCGAACAATCGAACCCCGCGCCTGAAAAGCATGCCACCCAGCCTCCGAAGGCCGCCACCACGACGTCTCCTGTTGGAAACGCAACGGCGGCTCCTCCATCGGCGCAGGCAAAGCCCGGGGGCAAGGTCGTTGTTGATCAAACCGCTCAGACCATCATTTATTGCTATCACCGCCTAGTCGACAAAGTCCGGTATCCTGGAACGGAGATTACTCCTGCGGCGTTCGAGGCCCAGATGAAGTCGCTGAAGGATAAAGGTATTACCGTTATCAGTCTCCAGGATTACCTGGCGTGGCGGCGCAGTGAGAAAAATATTCCGCCGCGATCGGCCGTCATAACCTTCGACGATGGCTGGAAGTCACAATACGAAGTGGCATGGCCGATCCTGAAAAAACTCGGTTATCCGGTAACGATGTTCATTTACACGGAAGGTGTGCGAGGGGGCGCGTTAGGCGGCGGCGAAGCGATCACGTGGGAAATGCTGGCCGACATGCGCGATAATGGCGTCGATATTGAAGCGCACTCCGCGACTCACCAGGATTTGCGCGAAGGCAAACCGGTCACAGTCATAGAAGGTAACAAGCGGACGCGAAAGAAACTCACGGGCGCCGATTACGAAAAATGGGTGCAAAACGAAGTGGTCGGTTGCAAGCAACTGCTCGAGCAACGACTCGCCATCAAGGTAAATTGTTTCGCGGTGCCGTTTGGCAATTACAACGAGCACGTGAAGGAACTGGCGCGAAACGCAGGCTACGAAGCGATGTTCACGGTTTACGGTCAGCCGCTCACCTTCAATTCGCCGATGGACGCGCTTGGTCGTTATGCGATCGAAGCTAACAAGCCAAAAGTATTCGACGCTGCGATGGCGACGATCGCGACTTCTGCCGGCGGGGCGGCCGCGGTTGCGGAGGTCGGCAGCGCAAATCTCCAGACCCAACCGGCCGAAGGCGAAACGGTTCGAACCGCCTTGCCGTTGATCAAAGCGAACCTATCGGGAATGGGAACGATCGACCCGTCGAGCGTGCAAATGCGCGTGAGCGGTCTGGGGGTTGTGCCGGCGAGCTTCGACCCGAAGACAAACATGGTGTCGTATCAGGTAACGCAGAAACTGCGTGATAAATCGTGCACTGTGATCATCACCGCGAAATCGGAAGGCAAGAAGGTCGAAGCGCACTGGACGTTTGGTGTGGAAGAGGGCGGCGCGGGTGTGGCAGCGCCAAGCGCGACGCCGAAGAAGTAACAGGGACTGTAGCGGCGGTCTATGACCGCCGGGGTCTTGGAACTGAATAATTTCGGCGGTCATAGAGCGCCCTACCGAAGAGGTATGTAACACCAAAATATGTTTTCCCAGTTAGGCGATAAGCTTCAGGACATCTTCAAGGATCTTCGCGGTCACGGCACGATCAGCGAATCGAACATCGACGCCGCGTTGCGCCAGGTCCGGCTGGCATTGCTCGAGGCGGACGTCGATTTCCAGGTTGCAAAAAACTTCATCACGCGGGTAAAGGAGAAGTCGTTAGGCGAAGCCGTGCTTCGAAGCATCACGCCGGGGCAGCAGATCGTGAAGATTTTTCACGACGAATTGTCGATCCTGCTCGGCGGCGACGCGGCTCCGCTCAATCTCGGCGAACCGCATCGAATTCTCATTGTCGGCTTGAATGGCTCGGGTAAGACAACCTCGTCGGCGAAGCTCGCCGGCTTGTTGAAAAAACAAGGCCAGCAACCCCGGCTCGTTGCGCTCGACTTATATCGGCCGGCGGCAATCGAGCAGTTGGCGACGCTCGGCAGGCAAATCAACGTGCCGGTGTTTACCCCCGAGCCGAACGAGAAAAACGTGCAACGCGTAGCAACATCAGCGTTGCAGGATCAGGCTGGCCACAACATCTCGATTTTCGACACCGCCGGACGGCAGGAGATCGATGAACCACTGATCCAGGAACTGAAGGAGTTGAAGGAGTTTTTGCAGCCGCAGGAAACGCTTTTGGTGGTCGATGCCGCCACGGGACAGCAGGCGGTGAGCGTGGCCACCAGGTTCAACGAGGTATTGAACATTACCGGTATTATTTTGACCAAGCTCGACGGCGATGCCCGCGGCGGGGCCGCTTTGTCGATGCGCGAAGTCACGCAGCGCCCCATTAAGTTCGCTGGAACGGGCGAAAAGCTGGACCAGTTCGAAGTATTCAGCCCGGAACGTCTGGCGGGCCGGATTCTGGGAATGGGCGACGTGATTGGCCTGGTCGAAAAGGCGGCGGAGGCGTTCGAGGAGGAGGAAGCCCTTCGACTGGAGAAAAAGCTCCGAACGGCCTCCTTCGATTTCAACGATTTCCTGGCCCAGTTCAAGATGATGCGTAAAATGGGGCCGCTGGAAAATATTCTTGGCATGTTGCCCGGCATGAGTAACGTGCAGGGCCTTTCGGTTGACGAAAAGCAGCTCAAGCGGACGGAAGCCATCGTGCTTTCGATGACTCAGGAAGAGCGGACGCGGCCCGATGTTTTAAATGCGCGGCGGCGTCAGCGTATCGCCCGCGGGAGCGGCACAACCGTCACCCAGGTAAACGATTTGCTTCGGCGCTTCGATCAGATGCGTAAGATGATGAAGAGCACGGGCAGGATGAAGAAAATGATGGCGCAAATGGCGCGAATGAAAAGATAACGAACATGGCAGTTTCAATTAGATTACGAAGAGAAGGCGCGTTGAATCGCCCGTATTACAAAGTGGTTGTGACCGACAGTCGCAGCCCTCGCGACGGCAAATTCATCGAGATCATCGGCACGTACGACCCGAAAAAGACGGGCCACAACAGCACGTTGAAGCTCGACCGCGCGGAATATTGGATCAGCAAAGGCGCTCAGCCGTCGGACACGGTCCGCAGCCTGATCAAGAAAAATAAGAAACAGCAGGCCAGCTCCACCGGCGCGGCGCCGAGTGCGCAGGCCGCCGTCGCTGCCGGCTAATTGTCGCCTAACCAACGACCATGAAGGAGTTCCTCGAGTTCGTTATTCGACAACTCGTTGAATTTCCTGACGACATGGTTTTGACCGAGATCCCGGGCGGCAAAACCACGGTGTTCAAGCTTCAGCTTCGTCAAAGCGATATCGGTCGCATCATTGGCCGTAACGGCCAGACCATTCAGGCCATCCGCGCCCTCCTTTCGAGCTCAGCCGCCCGCCACGGCGCTCGCGCTACGCTCGAAATCGTCGAGTAGTTTCTCCTGTGGCGGCGCTCGGTGAGCGCTGATTTTCATGGTTTCAGCGGTCGGAGACCGCCGCTACAATGATTGGCGGTCATGAAGATCGACATCGTCACGTTATTTCCGGAGATGTGCCGTGTTCCGTTAGGCGAGAGCATGATGAAACGCGCGCAGGAGAACAAAATTGTCGATCTCCATGTTCACAATTTGCGCGATTGGACGAGCGATAAGCATCACGTGGTCGATGACGCGCCATTCGGCGGCGGGCAGGGGATGGTAATGAAGCCGGAGCCGATCTTTGCGGCGGTTGAGGATCTGAAGAAGCAAACGCCCAACGCCCAACGTTCAACGTCCGATGACGAACTGCAGAAGCCGAAAGTGATCCTGATGAGTCCCGCAGGGCGACGATTCGATCAAAGCCTGGCTGCGGAACTCTCGAAGGAGTCGCACCTGATTATCGTTTGCGGACATTATGAAGGCGTTGACCACCGGGTGATCGAACATCTTGTCGATCTCGAGCTGTCGATCGGAGATTATGTGCTGACGAACGGCGCCATCGCTGCGGTAATCGTGGTGGACGCAATCGTTAGGCTCGTACCCGGCGTATTGGGCGACGAGCAATCCGCAGCCGACGATAGTTTTACAATCGGTTCGCTCGAGGCACCGCAGTATACACGGCCCGCTGAATTCCGCGGCTGGAAGGTACCGGAGATCCTGTTATCGGGAAATCACGCCGAGATCGCGAAGTGGCGGAAAGATCAGGCGATCGAGCGGACAAAAAAAAATCGCCCGGATCTACTCTAGTGCTTCATTCTCCGCTGCAGGCCTAACAATAGCAGCGAGGCAAAGCCGAACAACGCGACGGCCGAAGGCTCGGGAACGATGTTGGTGATGAATCCGGGGGCGAGGTCGCCACCGCTATCAAACGGACCACCAGCAACGTCTGTGTACAAAACAGTAAACGCACCGGTCGTCTGATCGATCGTGCCGTAGGTATCATCCCCGAGGCGATAGCCGTAGAGTGTCCCGTTAAGACTGAAAAAGAGGCCGTTCCAACGAACGCCGGCCGGTTGAATCGGAAACCCGGCGACATTTGTAAACGCTACTCCGTCCGACGTCGTGTAATGCCAGAGACGATTGGTAGCGTGACTTGGGGTGCCGGAGGCATTGTCACCGCTGATAAACATGTCAGTCGCGCCGTTCGTCATTTTGAAAGCGATGTCGCCCAGGAACGGAGTCGGTGTGCCCGGCAGGTTCGGTTCGCTGAAAGTGGTGAGAGCACCGGATCCGTTGAAGTTCACTTTGACCAGGCTGTCAGTGCCGTTTCTCAAGGTGTAGTAACTCCCGTTGTAGAATGAGGCACCGTAGAGCTCCGGCTGAGTCGTTAGGAAAGAGATCGTGCCGGCATTGCCGATGGCGCCGGCGTTGATGTCTACTCCGGGCTGGAACGTCATTCCATTAAGACTGAGGGAATAAAGAATATGATTCTGCGCCGCATCGCTATTGACGAAAAGCAGTCGATTTAACGTCGGATCGTAGGCGAGGCCGTTGCCGTTCAGATTTGCCGGCAGACCGGTCACGTTGATATGCCCTCCGAGAGCCGGGTTGGCGACTTCGAACCAATAGAGTTGATTTCCCTGGATCGAGAACGCGATTTCCTGCATGTCCGCGCGAGCGGCTACAGGTATAACGAATAAACAGAAGGCAATAATTTTCAGGGGGAGGGCTTTTATTTTCATTGGAATGAGGTGTTTAAGGGGTCCGGTTATGTGGGCAGCGGCCCCCCGAAGTCAAACTTAATATTAGTTAACAACATTAAAGATAACGAGGAGTGGGGCTGAACCTTACGGTGAACAGCCTACAGGAATTCCGGTAGTCGAAGTTAATAGGCGAATTTGTTAGGAATCGGTCAATTTATCTTGCTTTTCACCCTCGGGGGGCCCCATGCTCTTCGTTTCCCAAGACCCCCGACATGTCCGTGCCTACTTTAACCGTTTTGGTGTCGTTTCACCGGAACTCACTCGATCGCGCCGCAGTCTAGCAATCTGCGCCGTCTGGCCCCCGAGTGATGAATCCAAAAGGCGATCCCTATGCCACGAAGTTCCATCGTGGCATCGACGTGATGTTAATCGTCATCGTCGTCGCGATCTTCACAATCCTGTTTCACTCCTCGGCGCATGGGCAGACATTGTCCGGTTTATCGACTCCTTCGGCCCAAGTGGCGCCAAATCCTTCACCAACGCCGAAGCCGAGCGCGACACCGAACCCGACGCCGACGCCGGCGTCTTCAGCGACGCCACTGCCTTCGGCGACGCCTTTTGATCCAATCTACACCCGTACTGCGAGCAACACAGCAGGCACCGCGGATCAATGGACTACAGGTACGAACTGGGATGTCGTGCCGCCCAGCGGAAGCACGACGCAGCTCGTCTTCGGGAATGGGAGTGCCCTAGCGGCGGGCGCAACAATTTTCACAAATAACAATAACGCCGGCAATTTTCAGCTGAATATCTTGAACTTCACTTATGCGGGACCAGGTAGCGGTGTCGCTCCGCAAGTGACGATTTCAGGTAATCCGCTTGAGTTCGTTAGTAACGGGGCGACGACGCCGACCATGACGATTGCGTCGACGGGAACGGTGAAACCGTTGTTAACGATTAGCAATAACATCGTTTTAACGAACAATCTTGCAATCACTGGAACAACTAATGCGACGTTCACGGGTAACATCAGCGGCGCGGGTAACCTAACGAAGACAGGCGCTGGCACGCTTAATTTAGCGGGAGCAAACGACGTCCTCAGCGGAAATTTGAATATCAACGGCGGCGGTAGTGTTAATATTGCAACAGGAGGCCAGCTGGCGATGACCGGTGCTGGCTCCATTGCCCTCCAGAGTTCGGGTAGCGCGGTTACCGTTAATGGAACGCTGCTGTATCAATCGTCGCACGGTTGGCTAACGAGCGACGTCCCTTCGGGAACTTCCCTAACGATCAATTCTGGGGGCACTTATATTCACAACACGACCGCGGCGGTCGACAACTTTTTAAGTAACCTCCGGGTCGTTTTGGCGAGCGGAAGCACCTTCATTTATCGTGGAAGTAACACGCTTACGCCGTCTGTTACAATCGCGAATGCCGACTATTCTAACTTATCGTTCGACTCAACCTCGGGTAGCTGGACGGCCACAGCTTCGGGCACCGGCACATGGACCGTTAACGGTGACCTGTCGATCGGATCGGGAGTCAATTTTGATTATGGCGCTTACGCCAGCACAACTGCTTTCAATGGTAACGTTACGGTCTCTGGCACACTGGGAGCAACCAATGGTGCCCGATCCTTCACAATAGCGAACACCAAGGCCCTAACCGTTAACAGCGGCGGCACGCTCAACGTTGCCTCAGGGCAGACCATCACAATTGCCTCGGGTGGAAGTGCGAGCATTTCTGGTACTCTAGGCGGGGCTGGTTCTTTTTCAGATAGCGGTACGGCGGTTGTCACCGGGAGTGGAACTTACACTGGAACCACGACAATCGGTAACACTGGTGCGCTAACACTCGGCAACGGTGGTGCGACCGGTACGCTGTCAACCAGCAGTGCCATTACGGATAACGGCTCCTTTGTGGTCAATCGAAATAACGCGGTCACTCAGGGGACCGATTTTAGCGGAAGCGCAATTAGTGGAACTGGTTCGTTCACTCAGGCCGGTGGTGGAGCTACGACGCTGAATGCCGCCAATACCTACTCAGGTAATACCGTTGTCAGTGGCGGTACGCTTATCCTAGCCAACTCACTAGCGATTCAAAACAGCACATTGAATTACAATAACCAAGGCGGATCGCTCAGTTTCGGTACCCTGACGAGCGCGACATTTGGTGGATTGAGCGGTGCTCAAAGTCTTGCCTTAACGAATACAACTCCCGCCGGCGTCGCGCTGAGCGTCGGCGATAACAATCAGAGCACAACTTATTCGGGTAGCTTGAGCGGCGGCGGATCGCTGAGCAAGGTCGGGACCGGCACGCTGACTTTCTCCGGAGCGAGTAGTTATACCGGCGCGACGGCTGTGCAGCAAGGGACGTTGCAGCTCGGAATTGCGAACGCATTGCCGACGGGCACCACTTTGACCATCGGAAATACCGGCACCAGCGGCACCCTCGATTTAAATGGGAAAAATCAACAGCTCGGCGGTCTCCTAACGGCGGGAACAGCCGGTAGCCAATTAGTGGAGAATACTAACAACACGAATGCGACGCTGACGTTAAACATCGCGAGTGGGACAAATATTTTTGGAGGCGTGCTCGGCAATAGCGGCAACGAAAACTTTACCCTCGACAAGGAGGGCGCGGGGACGCTTCAGCTCACCAACGTAAACAACCTCTACAATCAGGGCACGGTCATAAATGGCGGAACTCTCGCGGTCGATAACAACGCCGAACTGGGAACGGCGGGTGTGACCGTCACATTTGGCGGCGGCACACTGGATCTCACTACGGCGGGTTTCTCTTCCGGTCGCACCGTGACGCTGAATGCTGGAGGCGGAACGATTCAGGTGGATACGGGGACCTCCACGTTGAGCGGAATCATCAGCGGCACAGGGGCCCTAACAAAAACCGGTGCTGGCATACTGCTCCTGACCAACGCCAATACCTACTCGGGCGGTACAATCATCAGCGCGGGCAACATCCAGCTGTCCGGAGGAAGTCCAACCGGCACCATTGGATCGAACACCGGTACTTTGACGATGACCGGTGGAATTTTTGATCCGCACGGAGTCAATCCGACAATCGGCAATCTGACCGGAACAGGCGGGACGATCACCAATAATTTCAACAGCAGCACCAGCACGGTTACGATCGGTAACGGCAATACTGGCGGCGGTAATTTTCAAGGCGTGATTAGCGATCACACAAGCGGGACAGGTGTCACGGCGATAACCAAGACCGGCACTGGCGTGATCGAACTTTCCGGCACGAACACTTATACCGGCGACACCACGGTCACCGGCGGCATGCTCGCACTAGGGAGTGCGAACAGTCTTCCCGGTGGCATTGGAAACACGGGCGGCACGAGTCACCTCGCCCTCGAAGGCGGTATCCTCGGCGCAAGCGGCACGTTTAGCAGAAGTCTCGGTACTTCCTCAGCGACTACTGTTGACTTCATTCAAAACGGCGGCGCTGCTACTCCGCCCGGCGGTTTCGCGGGATTTGGCGCTGCCGCTGGATTTGGCGGGTCTAACAATCTCACCGTCAATATCGGCAACGGCACTTCCCTCATCTGGGGCGGTGGCAATGATGGGACGGCGACTGTCAACTGGCTGGGAGGCGGTCAGACGTTAATCCTCGGGAACTCAGCGGCAAACGGCACTGTTACATTTGCCAATAATCTCGACCTGCAAACGAACAGTAGCGATTCACATCAACGCACCATCCAGGTTGACAGAAGCAGCCTAGCCGGAGCGGGCGACGTTGATGCAATTATTTCCGGCGTCGTGTCGTCCGGAAATTCGGGCAGCAACAACACTTTCATCAAGACCGGTACCGGCACGCTCGTATTGTCCGCCGCTAACAATAACTATACAGGCGCAACCAACATCAACGCCGGCACATTACTCGTTAACGGCTCGAAGACCGGCACAGGTGCAATCACCGTCAACAACAGTGGCAGCATTCTTGGAGGAACGGGGAGCGTTGCCGGGGGTGTGACGGTCGGAGCAGGGGCGAAAGTGCAGGGTGGCGACGGCACGACGGGCACGACGCTCACGCTAACCGGCGCGCTGACGTTGCAGGATAACTCGATCATTCAGCTTGCGCTCGGACCTTCTCAAAGCCATTCCACCCTGGCGCGCAGCGGCATAAACACGTGGACATTCGACGGCGGCCAAATCTTCAACTTCACCAACCTTGGCGCGACGACCGGTTTCTACGACAACATCATCACGAATGTTGCGGACCCGGGAACCGGCATCAGCGCGTGGACAATTGCAAACGCTGGCATGACCGGAACTTTCAGCTGGGACGGCACGAATATCGATCTGAACCTGACCGCCGTCCCGGAAAGCTCCACATGGGCGACCGGCATCTTGGCTCTATTAGGAATTGTCCTCCTGCAACACCATCGCCCCTCGAAGAGAAAGCATTCAGACTCCGCGCGGCAATAGTTGTTTCGACGCGAGCGGCGAACGCTGTTATCCCCTTTTTCGAGGACTAACGACCCGTTGATTCCGTCGAAGCCGAACGAATTGCTCGTGACACCGTGATCATTCGTTAGCCAACTCGTGCATTGCCGCCGTGGTTGCAGGCGAAGTAGTCGTTAGGCTAATCCCGGGCGCGCTTGGGGAACGATCACAACCGGCGATCGATGGCAACGAAGGGCTTTCAGGCCCTTCGCTTTCGGGAAATACGGCGGGCACCAAAAAACACTGCCGTACCCGCTACGATCAACCACAGAGCTTGCGGTTCCGGAACCACTTCGACCGACACATCATCCAGCCGGAAGAAGTCATCGTCGTTGCGATATTGAAATTGAAGCTGCGTCGAAGCGCCGGTCGCCATTACGTTGAAGGAGTAGAGGGTATAATCGAACGAGGAAGCGTTCGACAAAGCCAGGACAGAAGCTCCGTTCCAAAAAACATCAAATGAGTTAGGCGGAACGCTCGAATCGTTCGCCAGCCAGAAGCTCAATGTATAAGACTGCCCGGGCGTCGTAACCACATTTTGCGTCAGCGTACCGATCGTGCCTCGCGCGCCAAGATTCGCGTGGTAAGTCCCCGAATGCGCAAAAAGCGGATCGGGCCCGATATTGGTGAAACCGGAGGAATCGCTCACCGTCCACCCGCTGAATGTGCCAGTCTCGAAGCCGCCGTTAACCACCTGATCAGCCAAAACGGAGGAGGTTGCCAGTCCGAACAGAATTGGCGCGAGAAAACGAAGGGGGGTTTTTCCTTTCATGAACATTGGATTGAGAGTCTTGGAGTTTGAGGAATTTTGTGCCGTCTGTCGAGAACGAATCCTGAAAAGAAGTTGAAATCTCGCGGTTTTTCAGGATAAAGAGGCCGCGGTTGCCTCCATTTCGATCGCCTGCCCCCTATGTTTACCAAGGTTCGACTGCGTTTTCTCATTGCGACCGCCGTTCTAGCCCTGTCCGCCGAAGCGGGTGCGCAAATGTCTGCCGTCTACGACAACGGCTCTCCGAACCTGCTGAACGGCTTTGAGATTACCCATTGGAAGCAGGCCAATTCGTTCACGCTCACCGCCTCGGTGGTGCTCGCTCGCGTTCTATTTTGGGACGTTGAGGCTTCGTCTTCCTTTCAATCGCAAGCTTACTGGGAGATTCGGCGGGACAATGCCGGCTCGCCAGGCACGGTGATTTTTAGTGGCACGAGCACGGATCTCACGCACATCGCGACAGGCCGTCGGGCATTCGTTTATCCTGAATTCGTTAACAACTTCGGTCTCCCGTCCGTTTCGTTAACCGCGGGTAACTATTGGCTCGTTCTGCATAACGGACCGCTCTCGAACAACGTGACCCGGGATATCTTCTGGGAAACAACCACGAGCACCAATCTTGCCGTTAGCATGTCCGACACTGCGCCATTCGCAAACAATTGGCAGACCGATGGGGCGGTCTCGCAGATGGCGTTCCAGTTAATCGGGGTCCTGGAGTCAGTCCGCCCAAGGATTACCTCGATCAGCGCCGGTGCCGGCCGCACCCCGCGCATCACGTTCACGACGATTTCGGGCCAGAATTATCGCGTCGAATATAGCAATAGCCTGGTCCAGCCCCTGTGGCTGGCGGTTCCCGGCGCCCAGTCTGTGCAAGGCACTGGAAACGAGATACAAATCAACGATCCTGACCCCGGGATTGCCAGCGTAAAACAACGCTTCTATCGCGTGGTCATGCTCTAGGCAAGATTTGGCTTGTTTCAGACCCGAAAAGCCCGTACAAACTCCATTCATAACCCCCGATGAGATCGTTTAGAATTGTTGCTGCTTCGATTTTGGTTGCCCTTTCGGGGTCGATGTTCTGTTTCGCTCGTGGGCCAATTGTGGGACCGGTTGATATCGACGCGCCTGAGGACGACTGCACCGTTTGCCACAAAAACACGACGACTATAACTGTGGCCTGCAGCAGTTTGGATTACCGACGACATAAGGACCACGGGGATCCAGACGGTGCATGTCCGGCAAGCCAGTAGCGTCGTCGAAACTCTCTTCCGACCGGCACAACGCGTTGTCGAATTAGTTGGCCAACCGCCTTTCGCGCCGAATTCCTGGGTGGCGCGAATCGGAAGTTTCCTAACGATAATTCTTTTCGCGCTGGCCTTAATGGCCTTGCAGCTTTCGTTTCTGGGAAAGGCGTTGCTGTTCCAGCTTCCATCTTACGCGGTGATTGCCGTCGCGATAGTCATTGGATGTATCGCGCTATCGCGAAGTTCCGCGCCCGATGGCGCGTGTCTATGTTCGGCACTGTTATTCGGCGGGTATGTTTGCATTCGCGCGCTTACGTCGCCGGCGCCCTATTTTGCGCGCGCCGATCTTTATTGCACGCTGGCCGCCCTCGGCGCCTACCTATTGGTTTCGATCGGTTTAGTGAGTTCCAGCCGAAGGGTCGCGCTACTCGTCTTACTTTGGGCGTTCGCTGCCTACCAGGTTTTTATCGGCTTCGTGCAGTTTGGAGTCGGGCAGAATTTTCTTGGACTGCCATTCCTGTCGCAATTTGAGCAAACGACTCGTGCGAGCGGCTTTTATTCGAATCCGGATCAATTCGCCGGTCTTTTGGAACTTCTGGGTATTTTCGCGCTAAGCGTTGCCTGCTGGAGCCGACGGCCAAAATGGGTGAAGGTTTTCATAGGTGCCTTCGGTGTGATCTGCTATGAGGGACTTGGAATGACCGTTAGCCGCGGTGGTTTGCTCAGTGCCGCCGCGAGTATCCTGACCTTCCTCGTTCTGAGCGCGATTGTTCTGAAATCGGGGCTCGCACCTGAATTTCAAAGGTATCGAAGAATCGCGCTGCTCGTAGCCGTGATTGGTCTGGCGACGAGCGCGCTGGCGATTCAACAGAGTTCGTTCCTCCGGGAGCGCGTCTCGAATCTCGTTAGTCCGGATCATACGCGATTCGATCTGTGGCGTGCCGCAGTGGCACAATGGAAACTGAATCCGGTGTTTGGTACCGGAAGTGGCACCTATCGGTTTTACGGCCGCGAATTCCGAAGCCCGCGGATGCAGGCCGATCCGGTTGTGGTCCACAACGACTACCTACACTTGTTGTGCGAATACGGCGTGGCCGGCTGTGCTGCTTTCGCCCTTTTCTTCGGAGTGCATCTGCGTGCTGGCTGGCGCAGTTTCGCGCACTACGGTTCCAGGCGTGTGGCCATGGGGGCATCCGCCTTGAGCGATCGGCTCGCCTTCACGATAGCCGGTCTCTCCGCGCTCGCCGCTTACGTCGTGCACTCGGCCGTTGATTTCAATCTTCACATTCCGGCGAACGCGTTGGTTCTTTCATTGGTTTTCGGATTTCTGGCCAATCCCGGCCGGACACACGATTCCGGAGACTCATCGTTGCCGGCAATGTTTCTGGCGCGATGGATCGCGATCGTTCTGGCCATCGCTTTGTTTGTTCGATGCATGGTGCTTTTGCCGGGCGAATATTTTGGAGAGCGATCCCGGATCGCGCTACAAAACGACGATCCCTCGTTAGCGATGACGTTTGCTGACCAGGCTCTCGCCTACGAACGAAACAATCCTAACATTTTTTTCTGTCTCGGACGCGCTTGGGGCGCGCTGGCCAGGGAGGAACAGCCAATCGAGAAGCGTTCCACGCATTATGAACAGGCGCTCGCTGCCTTTGACAAAGCGCGCCTGCTTGCTCCACTCGAAGAAAGTTACCCGCTCGACATGGCTTACGTCTATGATCAGTTAGGCAGATTTGCCGAAGGAGAGTGGATGTATGGACTGGCCCGGGATCGTGATCCACGATCAGAAGCGATCGATCAGCTTTATCGAAGCCACTTGAAAATGTGGCGTAAGTCCGGCACCGGTAAGCTTTGATTTCGGCGAAAAGGGCAGTCGCGAAAACGCACGCTGGATAATCGGCCAGCTCTCCTAATCTGACTTATGACGGCGGCCGCGACTCGAAGCTGGTTTTCCTGAAAAGCACCAACGTTGTCGCCGTTAGGGCGAGCAGCGCGAAGGCTGAAGGCTCGGGCACAGCGTGGATGTTGTCGATGCCAACCTGTCCGACGATGACATCACCATTCAAGTTTGCGGTGCCGGCTTCGTTAATGATGCGCGCATCGCCAATACCGCTGGAAAAGAATGTGTTGTAGGCCGCGGGACCGCCGACCGCGATCATGTTTGCGGATGCGAGTGAAAAGGAGAGATGCTGCCAGCCGCCCCCGGGAGCGAGTATTACCGGCGCGGAAAGATAACCTGGCGAGTTCATCACGTTTTGCGTTTTGAAAGCGAGCCGAATCGATAAAGTCGTCGTGCCGGTGTTGCGCAAATCCATCTCGATAGCGGTCACGCCTTGAGCGATGTAATTGCCGAGCCACTGCTGGAGATTGAAGGTAGTAAGATGACCGCCCGGTCCGCTAACAGTACCGTTGGCAGTTAGTTGAAGGTAGCGATCGCCAGCGCCGGCCGGGCCCCCGGTGTTGATGTTCACGAGGTTTCCGGGAACGCCATTTGACCAGCTCATGGTTGTTCCGTCTTGGAAAGTATCGACCTGCCCCAACAGAATCGCCTGGGCGGATTGCGCCAGAACGCTCAATGCACCGGCAAAGACAATGGCGCCCAGTGTTTTCAAGCGGAAATCCTAACCGATCGACGGCCAAAAATGCAAGATGAATGGGGACCGCGTCGATTACTTCACGCGCCCGAGAATCAGGGAGGCGTTGATGCCGCCAAAACCGAACGAATTGCTCATGATATAATTGAGTTCGGCGTCACGCCCATGATTCGGTACGACGTCGAGATCGCATGCCGGATCGGGATTTGTGTAATTGATCGTTGGCGGAATCCATTGGCGGTCCAGTGCCAGTGCGGAAAGGGCCGCCTCGATCGCACCGGTCGCACCTAACGGATGAGCGTAGTAGCCCTTGGTGCCGCTCACGGGAATCCGTGCAGCCTGCCCGTCGAATACCTGTTTGATCGACATTGTCTCGGTGCTGTCGTTCAGCTGCGTGGAGCTCGCATGCGCATTAATGTAATCGATCTGCTTCGCTTCCAGCCCGGCGTCGCGCAACGCTTCCTGCATCGCCCGGCTGCAACACTCGCCGCTTGGCAAAGGCGACGTCATGTGAAACGCGTCGTTGTTCAGGCTGTAACCGAGAACCTCGGCATAAATGTGTGCCCCCCGCGTGCGGGCGTGCTCCAATTCTTCGACGACTAACGAAGCGGCGCCTTCGCCCATGACGAATCCATCGCGCAATTTGTCGAACGGACGACACGAAAGCGCGGGATCGCCTTCCCAGCGGCTCATCGTTTTGATCAAATCGAACGCGCCAAACGAAAGTGTGGCCAACGGAGCCTCCGCGCCGCCCGCGACGACGACGTCGGCAAAATCATCACGGATGTAACGTAGCGCTTCGCCTACCGACACCGTTCCGCTCGCGCAACTGTTCGAGTTGGTTGTTCCAACCCCGCGAAAACCGAATTCGATCGCTACATTCGAATGCGCTGAACCGCCGAAAACCTGCAGCGCTAGGGTGGGGTTCACTCCGCGCGTCCCCTTCTTCAGAAATCGAATATGCTGATCTTCCGCCTGGCAAACCCCTCCGAGCGCAGTCCCAAAGCTTACGCCGATGCGATGTTGCGGATTCTCCCGGGAATATCCAATTTTGGCGTCGTCGAGCGCCATCTTTGCCGACGCGACAGAAAATTGGGCATAACGGTCGAGCCGCTTGAGCCGGTGTGGCGGAAAAAATTCTTCCGGGCGCCAGTCGGCGATTTCACCGCCGCAATGCGCGTTGAAAATCGACGAGTCGAAACTCGTTATCCGTGTAATCCCGCTTTTTTCTGCACGAATGCCCGCCCAGAAATCGTCCACACCTTTGCCAATGCACGTGATCGGCCCGAGCCCGGTAATGACAGCGCGGCGACGACTCACGTGAATACAAGTTGCAGGTGGTAGAGTCCGCTGTCGTCAGCGGATTTCCCGGTCAGGCCGAACCGTCCGAAGGCGCTGAGGACAGCGCACACTACAGCACGGTCAGGAGCGCGTTTCGACATAACTTTTCATACAGCGCAATGTCTTATTGGCAATGTTGCCGATAAAGAAATCGCCGATGATCGGCTCGGCGATCGGCGCCAGCGCGGGGATGCGAAACCGCATATCGTGCAGGATCTCCACCCGAATGCCATCCGCCGTATCGGTGAACGTCCAGACAACATGCATCCCTTTGGTGAACGCTTTCAGATGGTTGAAGTGCACCTCGAGCTTCTCGCGATCGATGATTTGTTCCGACGTCCATTTAATTGGAATCCCGGATCGCGTCGCAGCCATAATCACGATGTTCCGATTGGCTCCGCGCTCGAGATAACGAATGTAACGGTAGTGCGGCAGAATCTTCGGCCAAAGCTCCAGATCCGACGCCGCTTCGAAGATCGACATCTTCGGCGCGCGGATGACGATTGAATTTGTCTTGTGCATACCGGCCGATAAAAGACTCAACCGGCACGCACAGATGGTCGATCTTAATCTTCGGTGATCAGACCGAAAAGACCGTGATCTTCGTCGGCGATGCCGGCGGTGAACCAGACACCCTCCGGAAGCGAGAGCAGATCCCACAGGCCCTGGAACTGGAGCGGCGTTCCATCCGCGCGCATCAGCGTTTCGAGAAACGCGCCACTCGTCGAATCGTAGTTGTTAATCTTTCCGTCCCCGAAATTTCCTACCCACAGCTCGTCGCCTTTAATCAGCGTCATGCCCCATGGTGAGTTGAGGTTTCCGTTCGAGACAAGGCGGCGAACAAGGTTGCCGCTGGTATCAAACACGTTGATGAAGCCATTTCCCGGCCCAGCTTCGTCGTCCTTCCCTCCCGGTGCTTGCTTGGCATAGGTCACATAGATCTGGCCGTTGAAGTTGCGGATGCCGAATGGCGCAAATTTTTTCGGAATATTCGGGTCGGCGAAAGCGTGCTCCATGACCTTGTGAAAGGTTTCGTCATAAGTTTCGACACGGGCTTTCTTGAAATTTGTAACGTAAAGAAAATTGTGGCCGTTAGCCATGCCGAGCGTTGCAGCCTTGAAAACGGCATCGCCTTTGCCTTTCACCGCGACGATGGCGTTAGTCGGATCGAGCGTCGGATTCCAGCCGGAAATGGTGCCGTCTTCGTTAACGAAGATGAACTTCGCGGGCTGTGAGTTTCCGTTCTTTGTCACATTGAAGAACGCGGTATTGTTGAAGACGATTCCGGTGGGATTGCCGGGCTGATGCTTCTCCTTGCCCGGGATGTTCACGACCAGCGAGTTCGCGGTGCCGTCGTGCATGTATAACGTTGAAACGCCGGTGCCATTGTCACTGACCCAGATTGGGCCGGTGTCGGAGGGAACAGCCATGCCCCATGGATTGACCAGGTTTGGATCGACGTGTGCCGCCACGCCTGGGATGTCGGACTGGAAGTTTTGCCAACTATACGTGTCCGCCAAAACCGGCGTGGCGGTTGCGATTGCGGCGATTGCCGCAAGAAGGACTGCCTTCATCGAGGGTTGAATAATATTCATGTCTTAGATTCGGATGTCGCGAGCGCGCCGGCAGCCGCGGAACGGTAACAAAACTGTTACTTTCCGGCGTTTGAGGGCGGGCGCTGGAGTGCCGGAGCCGAAAGTGACAAGGGTATTACCACTTGCCGGCATTTGCCTCACAACCGGTTTGATCGTCGATCGAATCGAATCGGGACCGATCCGTTGTTCACGCTGCCTGGCCGGCATCGATGGAATACCCCACGTGCCGAACCGTGCGAATCAGCTGTGGTTCTCCGAGTTTCTTGCGCAGGCGCCCGATGAAAACTTCCACCAATTTTGTGTCGTACTCGTGCGGATGTTCCCAAACGCGTTCGCACAATTCTGTCCGGGTGAATGCCCGGCCCGGTTCGCGCATCAGCGCCTTCAGCAATGTCAGCTCCCGTGGCGAGAGCTCGATCTGCCGCGAACCGCGGAACACTTCATGATTCGCGAGATCAAATGTTACGTCGCCGACGACCAAATTGATGGCCGGTTCCTCCGGGTAACGGCGCCCCAGCGCCTGGACGCGCGCGATCAGCTCGGGCATCGCGAAGGGCTTTGGCAAATAATCGTCAGCGCCCATCTGCAATCCGCTTACCCGATCCTTGATTTCCGACCGGGCGGTCAGCATAAGCACCCGCATTGTGCCCCGTTGCGAATGCAAACGTTGCAGAACTTCGAAGCCGTTAAGCACCGGAAGGCCCACATCGAGAATAACGAGGTCGAAGACTTCTTTTGCCGCGCGGTCGAGCGCGGACTGGCCATCGTGAACGATGACCGCGTCGTGTCCCGACTCGGTCAACGCTGCGCCGATCTTCCGGGCTAAACCTGTTTCATCTTCAACGACGAGGACGTGCATAGTTTTGCAGGCGGTGGTTAGAACCGCACCGTGAACTGAGCTGCGAACAGATGATTATCATCTTTTGGTCCAGTCGTCTCTTTTTGATAACTGTATTCCACCTTCAGCTGCGTATGCGGAGTGAAACGGTATCCGGCAGCAATGTCGATCTTCCCCAGATCCGCTCCCCATCGAGCCTCTGCACCTGCTGCGCCGGAGCGTGGCGAAGGCAGGTCAATATTGTCAAACAACTGCTGATTCCAGCGCACCGCTCCGAATAGCTGCGGCGTAAACTTGTATTTGGCCTCTATATAATAAGCGAAAGTGTCCGCGTCGCCCCCATGCGGCAGCTCGAAGCGCGCTTCATAGAATTCCGCCCAGATCTGCAAGTGATGCAAAGCAAAGCTGATGTCCTGTCCGATCACCATTTCACGGTAATCGCCGATATCTTTGCCGCGAGGCAACATTCGCTCCGCTTCCGGTCGGAAATACGCGCCGTCGCTAATCGACACGCCAAAATTCCAAGCCTGGTCCGGCCGGTAGCCGACCCTCCCGCTAAACGTCGGGTTCTCGAATCCGATCTCGGTCACCGTCCACGATTCCGGACGCGATGACAGCGACGAGTTTTTCATTTCTGCCGCATAATCAAACTTGTCCACTTTGCCGGAAACAGAAATTCCGCTGGCATAACTGGGTCCCCAAATGACCGGATTGAATTCGTACTTTTCCGAAGGCGAAAACCTCCGGATGAAATTCCGGGCTGAGGAAGGCGCGGACTTGTCGCTAACCGCGGTGAAGTTTTCATAAACGATCGGATCGTTAACGAACGGATTGTCCCATGACAAATGTCTTGGAATCCAATTGCCCACCACAGTTGCGAATTTTCCCACCTGCAAGTTCAGCCGGCCGTCTTCCCACGGAGTGTATCGCAGCGCATACTCGTCGAGCCGAAAATCGGCGCCGTGATCGCTCGGGTCGAATCCCCGATCGAGTCGCGATTGGGCGAAGAAATAGAATTGTTTTCCGACCTGCGTGTCCAGAAACAAGGTCAGGCGGGGATTGAACAGGGTATCGATGCCGCTGTCGATAAGTCCGGGTGCGGGTTGTTGGAAATGGTAAAGTTCGAAGTCAACCGTCCCGCTAAGGCGCGCCCGAACGTTATCGTCAAAAGCCGAGACGCTTAACGACCGATCGAAGCGGTCGATGGAATCTTCGATGTCGAGCGCCAAGGCGCTGCTCGCGAACAGGCAGGCGGCGAGCGCAGGCACGAGGCACTTCATGCAGATTTAACTTCCAACATTTGAGGATGGTTGCACCGCGCGAAACCGGATCTCGAACTCAGTCCAGTCGTTAACCGATTTCACTAATTGTAAATCGCCACCGTGCAACCGCGCCAGCTCGCGGGCGAGATTTAAGCCAATCCCGTGACCGGATGCGGCTTTCGCCGAGCCGCGATGAAATCGATCGAAGATGCGCTCCTGGTCCGCCGGGTGAATGGATTCGCCGGTGTTACCGATTCGCACAACCACTTCGCCGTTGGCCTGTTGGGCAGCGACTTCGATTCGTCCTCCGGCGCGATTGTACTTTCCCGCGTTCTCCAAGATGTTTTGCACGATCAAAGATGTGTACCGTTTCTCGCCGGCTACGCGGATGTTTTCCGGGATTTTTTTTTCGATCTTCACGTCGAGCGAATCGAGGATCGCGCTCAGATCGTCCAGCCATTCATCGACCAGCTGTTTCAGGTCAACTGCCTCCGATTTTATCTCGAGATGACCGGCGTCCATCCGCGACAGCAAAAGTAAATCCTCGATAACGCCCGTTAGGCGATGCGTCTGATGCAACAGGCCCGATAATTCCTCATACACCGCAGGCTGAAGACCTTCGCGCCCGAGCAGGTCCTCCAGGCCGCTGCGCAGCACCGTGACCGGTGTTTTCAATTGGTGTGACGCATCCGCGGAATACCGTGTCGATCTTTTGAGCTTTTCGCTCGTGGAAATGAGTGCCGCTTCAGCTCGTTTGCGATAAACGAGGTTTTGCTCCGAATCGAGCGCGAGTCGTTCGACCGGTTTGGCGAAGCGCACTGCCACGAAGTGACTGGCGAGAAAACCTGCGATCAGGAGAACGAGAGCCGCTCCGCCTATCTGCCACCGAAGGCGATTCAGTTGGGAAAGCATTCCACTCAGGGGATACAGGCTGATTTCGTAGGCCGGAGGAAAGATCGAATCGGGATTCAGCCGTTTGTAAAATAGCAGCTCCGGCGAGCCGTCCACGTTGACCGTGAAATTGTTGCGAGCCGCTTCCCGCGCGGGAATGACTTTGCCAAGTTGATCGGCGATTGATTTCTGGGCCGACAGGTTCGTGGACGGTAAATAGAGCTGGCCGTTCATCCAGATGCCGCTCGTTAGGCGAGCCCCTTGCGCAGCGACCTCGAACGGCTTAAAGCCCACGACCAGGGCTGAAATCAGGTCGCCGGTCTCCGTCGAGAAAATGGGAACGACTATGATTTCGTCGAACCTCGTTTCCGCCCCGTCGTTTTCTTCTGCCAGGTAGCCGATTTGCAGTTTGTCCGGCAGCTTTTGCAGATTGAGTTGTGCCGTCGCTTGCGGACTCAGTGAGCCCACGTCGGTGGAATCCGGCGGCAACAGGACGCGGCCTTTGTTGTCCAGGAACCGGTAAAATCGCGCGCTCAACAATGCGGCCGGTTGCGTGCCGGCCGTTTCACCAGCCTGCATCAGATCGCGCAGTTCGTCCTGCCCGCTGGCGTAGAGCAAATCCAGCGCGTTATCTTCGAGCGCTGCGTGGATCCGCGGTTTTCGGCCTAACGCTTCGCAGCGCTCGACCAGCGCGCCGTCGCGCAATTCCTGCAGCTTGTGCAGCGCCGTCAACTCCGCCTGGAAATTCTGTTGCAAAGCTCTTTCCGCATCGGCCGTGACGCGGCGTTGCGCGAGAACCAGGCCCAGAATGGTTAGGCCGGCGACGATCAGCATCATTGCGGCAAAAAGTTTGTTGCGAAGACGGGCGACGCTCTTCCCGTTCGCCTGGAGCCGATCGCTCATGGAAAATCGACACGCAACGTCTCGTTCCGCTTCAGATCCACCGGCTTCTCGAGCGTTGTGCGACTGTCAATCCAGGCCTTCAGCTTATAATGACCCGCCGGCAATCCGCCTAACCGGAAATGTCCGCTGGGATCAGTCAGCACGAAATGCGGCGTGCTTAACACCAGGATCAGGCCGCGCATGTGCTCGTGAATGTCGCAACGCAGCGTGACCAGGCCCGGTGTGTCGAAGGTTTCGGAGGGAATGGGTCGTTCTTCCGGACGATAGCGACCGAGATCGAATCGTTTCGCGGGCGAATACGAGAAAATACTGTGGTAGGTGTCGTCGAGGTTGGGAAATTCGATCTTTGTGCCGACCTGTACCGGCAGCAGGGAAGGAACAAAGGTCAAATCTTTCTGGGCGACTTGTTTTGCAGGACCAGACGCTGATTTGTCGAAAGAACCTTCGAGGTAGACCACGGCCAGTGGTGGTTCCGTCGATAGCACGCCGCCTTTTGTCACCACTTCGTATCGCTTCGCCATTACCGGGGCCGCATGAGATTTGGCCAGCTGGACATGGCCTTCCACCGCTGTATCGGCCATCGTCGAGCCGGTCAGCAGAATCAGGATTCCGTTAAGGCAAACCGGAACAGGCAACTGCATTGCGGGCAGTCTAGCAGCCGTTTGGCGACAACGGAAGCTCGGGCAATTGATGTATCAGCGACGGGCTACCCGATAGGTTAGAAAGCACTCGTCGCCAACAACCTGCATGTTAGTCAGGCGGAAACGACTACTATTCGGCAGGAAATCCCGGCGCAGGCCGGTGAGAGTCGGCGCATTCCTTCCGCCGAAAAGATACGGGGCAATCGTGAGGTTGAGCTGATCGATGAATCCGCGTTCGAGTAACGCGCGAAACAATGTCGGCCCGCCTTCGCAGGCGAGCATCCGCACCTTGTATTTTTTTCGCAATGTTTCCAGCATCTTTGCCAGATCGACATGTCTTGCGGTGGCGAGGTGAAGCGTCGCTTTCGGGCCGAGCGCGGATTGTGTTTTCTTCGGCATACGCGTCGTCGAGAAAATGACGATGGGTGAAAAGTCCGTTTGAAAAATGTTGAGGCGGGTATCGATTTTTCCTTCGTTCGAAACGATGACTCGCAGTGGATAGGCGGCTTGGCGGCGTTTGATTCGGGCCTCGCGCAATTCGGGATATGGAACTCCGAGCCGAACATTGTCCCTCTTAAGGCTGGTGTGCCCGAGAAGCACGGCGTCGCCTAACGAGCGCTGGCGGATGAGATGCTTTTTGTCCTCGCGCGAAGTGAAATCGACGGGAGAAAACGTCCGCGTAGTGATCTTCCCATCGATCGTCATCGCGAAAGTGGCCATCACGAATGGGCGATCTCTTTTCGTTTTCATCGAAAAGACAACATCCAACATCCAACGCTCAACGCCCAACGCTTAAGTTTTTGAATTCGGCGTTGAGCGTTGGGCGCTGAGTGTTGGGCGTTGACGATAACCGGCGCTATAAATGGGTCAGCTCTCTCGATCGACGATACGCTCGAGTTCACATCATTCCTTTTCGCCGATCTCGTGCTCCAGCGTTTGCACTTCGTGCTTCATTTCGCGCAGACGAACACGGCTGGTAGCGCCGCTCGGTCGATAGAAGAAATAAACGACCGCGCCGGGGAGACAGCAGACGAACATGACGATGAAGCTCATTGTTCCGATCAGCTTGGCCACGGGAATATCGATGTGGCAAAGGTTGTTCAGCAGAACCTGGAGAATCTTCTCGCGCAGACCGACGCCGGCCACACTGATCGGCAACGCCGTGATCGTGCGTTCGATAGGCAAAACGGCAAAGAAATCGAGGACCTTGACCTTGGCATGAAAAGCGAATGCAACGCACAGAAAAGTGGTGAACGTCGCGAGATGAGCGATTACCGAAGCACAAAACGCTGTCGTCGTGGCAATCCAATGATGGGCATAAAGGTGATAAGCAGCCGAGATCTCGATCATTTTTTCGCGGCCGGGCAGTTTATGCGGCAGATACTTCAGAAGGTTAAATCCGCTGATAACGAAACTCGTTAGTAAACCCAGAATTGAGCTTCCGAGAATCACCAGAAGAACGGTCACTAATTGCCGCGGGGTCAGGTTTGAATCAGCCGGTGGCGGTGTTCTCCAAAGCAAATCGAAACGCAGACTCACCAGTGTGACGGTGATTGCGACCAAACCGAAGAGGCCCACGAGGCGGTCGAACACGACGGCGAGCAGTGCGCCGGCCTTTTTGTCAGTCTCCTTTAGCAGGAGATAACTTTTCATGATGTCGCCCGCGGTTCCACCGGGCAGCACCTGGTTATAAAACATCCCGATGAGAAACAGCCCGGAAATTCGCGGCAGGGTAAGATGAATTTTTTGGACGCGCAGCAGGATTTGCCAGCGAATTGCGGCGGCGATTTCCACGATGAAATAGGCCAGCATCGCCAATCCTACCCACCCGTAATTCGCCTCCCGCAAAGCTTCGCGCATGGCGTGCCGCTGCGCGGGATCATGAAAAACCCACCAGAGCATCCCGACGGTGACCGAAACCTGGATAAGAGTGAGAACCGTCTTTTTCATTCTCCAAATTTTTCCTTCCATTGCACCACCGAACGCCTGATTTCGTCGGCCGTCTTGCGCGGACTCATCTCCCAGACAAACTGGCATTCGTTAGGCAAGAGCGGTACCAGTTTTGCCAGATCGACATTCCCGGCGAACGGAGGTTGATGGTCCTGGGCCGGCCAGATGCAATCCTGCACGTGGCAGCCTAACGTCCGCGGCCCGATGGTTCGAAGCCATTCGGCGTGATCGAGAAACGCCAGGTTTTCCTTGATCTGGATGTGGCCGAAGTCGTGCCAGTAACCCGCTGCGGGCGAATTCAATTCGTCGAGCAACTCGGGAAGCTCACGCTCACTCGGAATCTCTTCGTAACCACGCCGGCCTTCGAGCCCGAGCTTCACGTTTTTGTTCGCCGCGTATTCGACAATAGCCTTTAGCGCTTCTTTGACGCGGGCTAGGAAGGGCGGAGCAGTCGCTTCCCGCTTCTCGACGATACGGATTTTCTTTTTGACGTATTCGCGCGACAGGAGCTTCCCCTTCTTCACCATCTTGATTAACGCGTCGGTCACCGATCCGATCGGAACTTCGCCCAGATGCATAACGACAAATTTCGCTCCGAGTCGCTGGGCGAAATCGATCGTCCGGAAGGTCTGCTTGATCGCGCGTTCGCGTTCCGGCGAGTAGGCTGCGGAAATCTGGTAGCAGTCCGGCGAGGCGTGCATCACTTCCACCGGTAACGGACAGAAATTGTGCAGGCTGCTGAACCGCACCTTCCCGGCATCGAACATTTTTTGGATACCCGGCATCAATGAGATGCGGATGCCGTGGCCGAGCTCGATGTAATTGAATCCGAGATCGATGATCTCCTGTAACATCTCATCGCCGGCGGTATGGCGGGCCGAATTCCAGCATGTTGAAAAGGAGATCACGTTAAACGGTGGCAGCTACGGGTGATGCCGCGTCACCCGCCGGAGTTTCGCCGCTTGCCGGCTCGAGACATTGTTTTCGCACCCTGGCCAGCACCACTAAAGTGAATGTGCCGTAGGCGAGTCCGGCGATCATCATCGCAGTCGGCATGCTGATTAGATCTGACAAACTCGTTACACCGAGCCCGGCGACGGGCATGATCCCGACGAAGCTCAACATGAACACCGCGGAAACACGGCCGCGCAGGTAATCCGGGGCGCGTTCCTGCACGATCGTGCTGCAGAGAGCGAAGTTCATCGCCATTCCTAACGAATTGACGATCATCAACGCGGTCGCGACATAGAAAATCGGCGCGCGCGACAGGCCAAACACGGCCCCCGTGATGCCGGTAGCGCAAAGCATCATGACCGGAATTCGCTTTCCGCGCGGTAATCCGATCAGGAAGAGCGAGCCGGCGACCGATCCGACCGCGGATGCGCCCATCAACAATCCGACGCGATCGGGGCCGAGATGCAGCACCAGCCGGCCGTAAAGCGGCATCATGACGGTAAGAATCGGGAAAATGCAGAGCGATTGAATCGCGATAAGCACGATCATCGCCAGGCTGGGCCTATCTTTGGCGATATAACGAAAACCTTCCTTCATTCCGCTCGAGCGCTTTTCTTCTTCTTCCGCGGTGCCGCGCTGGCGTGGCGGCAACGAAAAGAGCGCAATGATGAAAGCGATGTAGGACACCGCATTCGCAAAAAATGCCGCAGCCATTCCCAGGACGCCGATCAGAATGCCGGAGAGCGAAAAGCCGACCATTCGCGATCCGTGAAAGACCGAGCGGTCGAGCGAGATAGCGCTTTGGATTTCTTTTCGCTCAACCAATTCCGGCACGAGCGCGGAAAGCGTTGGCATTTCAAACGAGTTGGATACTCCCTGAATCGCGGCGAAAACGAACACCTGCCAGATCGCGATGCGCCCGCTCCAGATGAGCAGTCCAATTGAGACGGCGGTTCCAATCTGCAAGTATTGCGTGGCGAGCAGGATTTTGCGTTTGTCGAACCGATCAGCGGCCATGCCGCCAACCATCGTCAGCGCGAGCATCGGCAGGCCGGAACAGAGATTCACGAAGCCAAGCATCAGCGCGGAAGTCGACAACGTGGTCATGACCCAGCCCTGCGCCATGACCTGCATCCAGGTACCGGTATCGGAAATCGCCGATCCGATGATGTAACGACGAAACGGGCCCGCGCGCAAAACGCGCAGTGCGTCCTTTGTCGTTAATTTCACTTCGGCGCTCATTCGCCCAGACTCATACGCGCGTGCGTGCTTCTCGCAATGACCCGCGCCAGATTGGAAGTTTTAGTGCGGCCGAACGTGGTTGGCCCACATCAGCAGCCCGGCCAGCAGGCCAAGCATGACGATGATGATCAAAATTGCCTTCGGAGTATCTTTCGACATCGGGCCCGAATCTGAACGAGAAACCGGCCCCCGTCGACACGTTTTTGAGCCCGATTGCCTAGTCGGTTGAGTTCACTACTTTTAGGTATGCGGATCGACAAGTACACCCAGAAAATGCAGGAGGCGCTTCAGGCCTCGCAGTCGCTCGCCTCCGAACTTAACCACCCGGAGATCGGGAACGAACATTTCCTGGCGGCGTTGCTCGACCAGAGCGAAGGCGTAACCCGTCCGCTGCTGGAGAAAATGGGTCTGGACGCCGGCGATCTGCGGCAGCGGTTGCAGCGGGATTTGGAATCGCGCCACAAGGTTCATGGCGCGGCCGCGGATGTGCGCGTCGGCAACGAGCTCCGGACCGTTCTCGATGCGGCGGAGAAGGAGATGTCGACCTTGAAGGACGAATTTGTCAGCGCCGAGCATTATCTTCTTGCCCTAACGAAGTCGAATACCGGCGCGGCCAAAATGTTAAAGCAGGCCGGCGTGACTTCGGATAAACTGATGCAGGCGCTCCAGCAGGTGCGAGGTTCGCAACGCGTGACGGATCAAAATCCCGAAGGTAAGTATCAAACCCTTGAAAAATACGGGCGCGATCTGACCCAGATGGCGCGCCGGGGGAAGATCGACCCGGTGATCGGCCGGGATAACGAAATCCGCCGTGTGATGCAGGTCCTTTCGCGCCGCACGAAAAATAATCCGGTGCTCATTGGCGACCCCGGCGTTGGTAAGACCGCGATCGTCGAGGGTCTCGCGCGGCGGATCATCTCCGGCGACGTGCCGGAATCATTGAAACAAAAACGCCTGATCTCGATGGACATCGGGGCGATGGTCGCTGGGGCAAAGTTCCGCGGTGAATTCGAGGATCGGCTGAAGGCGTTTCTCAAGGAAGTGACCGATTCGCAGGGCGAGATCATTTTGTTTATCGACGAGCTGCATACCATCGTCGGCGCGGGCGCGGCGGAAGGCTCGGTTGATGCGTCGAATTTGTTGAAGCCGCAGCTTGCCCGCGGCGAGTTGCGCACGATCGGTGCGACCACGCTCGATGAGTATCGGAAATACATCGAGAAAGACGCCGCGCTCGAGCGTCGCTTCCAGCCGGTGATGGTCGATGAGCCGAGCGTTGAAGACACGATCGCCATTTTGCGCGGATTAAAGGAGCGCTACGAAGTCCATCACGGAGTTCGCATTACGGACGCCGCCCTCGTCGCCGCGGCCACACTTTCGCATCGTTACATCAGCGACCGTTTTCTTCCCGATAAGGCGATCGATCTGGTCGACGAAGCGGCTTCGCGTTTGAAAATTGAGCTCGATTCCATGCCTACCGAAATCGACGTGATCGAACGCGAAGTGATGCAAAACGAGATGGAGCGGCAGGCGCTCAAGAAAGAAAAGGATCCCGCGAGCAAGGAGCGCCTGAAGAAACTCGAGAAGGAACTGGCTGAGCTGAAGGAGAAATCGTCAGCCTTAAAGGCGGAATGGCAGAAGGAAAAGTCGGTTATCGACGAGCAGCGCAAATGGAAAGAGCAGCTCGATCAGTTGCGAACGGAGCTGGAGCGGTCGCAACGCCGTGGTGAATTAGCCCGCGCGAGTGAGATTCAGTACGGGCAGATTCCGGAACTGGAAAAGAAGCTCGCCGACGCCACATCAAAGGGCGCGAAAAGCAACAAAGCGCTCTTGCGAGAAGAAGTGACGGACGAAGATATCGCCGAAGTCGTGTCCAGCTGGACGCACATTCCGGTCTCGCGTCTGCAGGAAGGCGAGCGGCAGAAGTTGATCCGGCTCGAGGAACATCTGCACCAGCGGGTGGTCGACCAGGAAGCCGCAATCAAAGCGGTGTCGAATGCCGTTAGGCGCGCCCGGGCCGGCTTGCAGGATCCAAATCGTCCCATCGGTTCGTTTATTTTTCTCGGCCCAACCGGTGTCGGTAAAACCGAGCTGTCGCGCGCGCTGGCCGAGTTCCTGTTCGACGACGAGAACGCGATGATCAGGATCGACATGAGCGAATACATGGAGAAACACACCGTCGCGCGATTGATAGGCGCGCCGCCGGGCTACGTCGGTTACGAGGAAGGGGGCCAGCTTTCGGAATCCGTTCGGCGTAAACCTTATTCAGTCGTGTTGTTCGACGAGATCGAGAAGGCCCACCAGGATGTGTTCAACGTGCTGCTCCAGGTCCTCGATGATGGCCGAATCACGGACGGGCAGGGAAGAACGGTCGATTTCAAGAACACGGTCATCATCATGACGTCGAACATCGGCTCGCAATTCATCATGGAAGAGGAATCGAGCGAAGGCCGGTCGCGCCTGGTGATGGACGCGCTGCGCCAGCATTTCCGTCCGGAATTTCTGAATCGCGTCGATGAAGTAATCATCTTCGACCGGTTAGGTGAAAATGAGCTCAGGCAAATCGTCGATATTCAGCTGAACCGGCTAACGAAACGCCTGCAGCAACAGAAGATCGAGATCGAGTTGTCGGATGCGGCCAGGGCGCTGATCGCCCGCGAAGGTTATGATCCGGTTTACGGCGCGCGCCCGCTCAAGCGCGCGATTCAGAAGCTCATTCTCGATCCGCTCAGCCTTGAGATACTCGAGGGCAAAGTCCGCGAAGGGCAAACCATTATCGCGGATGCCAAAGGCAGTGCGATTGAGTTCACGACGCGCTAATTACCAGGAAACGTTTACATAGTCGTCGGTATCGACGAACGTGGTCGTGCCTAACAACTTCACGAACACGTAATTCGTTGCGAGATCGTGCAGCACGATTCCGTAAACCTTCAGGTCGCTTGTCGCCTGAGGATCCGCGGTAAAGTTCTTGAACGCTTCGACGTCGCCTTTGGCCACCATCACCGGCACACTAACGAACCCTCGACGGTCCTCGGACGATTTCTCCCAAAGCGCGCTTTGAAACCAGTTCGGCCTGAGGTGGCGCACGTCCTTGCTCCGGAAATGAAAATGGATCTCGACAAGTTTTCCCACGTGCAGCCGTAAGGCTTGCTCCCGGCTTAACGTCCGCACATCAAACTTCTGCATCGTGGACCACGTCTTGGCTTCGAAACGGGCACCGGAAAAGATTCGGACCTCGGCCCCGAAAGCCGTGGAAGCGATGACCCCAAGCAACGCAAGTTTCAAGGTCTTGGACATACTGATCCCGTGCACTTAATCAGAATCTCCACGTTTTGAACAGCTTACGGGGGCCGGATGATGAAGTCCGGAGAAGGTTACACTGCTTTCGCGCTCCCCTTTCGCGACGACATTCTGCGCATACAACTACTTCGTGACCTCCAGCTCCGCACTCATCGCCGAAATCTCCACCTCAGTCGGCATCACACCGGTATCGGTGTAATTAATCGTTAGGCTTTGTCCGCCTTCTTTCGACAAGGATACCGCCCCGGCCATGGCGTCGAGGGACGATGCATCCCGTTTCCAGCCGGCATCCATCAGCTGCTTCACCAGCGTCTCGACGACGCCTTTCGCTTTCCCATGAGCGGCGGTGAACTTTACCTCCTCCTTCTTCGCTTCGAGTCCGCTGATGCCAGCGGGAAGCGCAACCGAAACCTTCGGCAATTCGGTGTTCGATGTGCGGCGTTCGGCGTTCGATGTTTGCTTCGCGGCGTCCTCTTCCTCGCCCGCTCGTTCCTTTGCCATCCTCGCCCTGATTTCGTTCCCGTGTTCCTTCACGTATCGATCCATCTCCGCCACTTCGGCGGCGCTCATGAATTGAACTGAAACCATTTGTGTGCCGTCACGCACCGGCGGCATCGCCAGTGTGATCATGTCCTTGCCCGGATTACGGAAGATCATTTCCTGTTTCCCCGATATCTCGGCGGTATGTTCCAGCGTCGGTTGCCACCCATTTGCGCCGAGAGCTTTTTTGTAAAAATCGACGACCGCATTCTGATCTTTTACTGTCGTGAAATTGAGTTCGTGACTGTGCGTTTCGGTATAACGAATCTCGTTTGCATCCCCGGGCGCTGGTAGATCTGCGGACATTAGTTCGGTTGAATAGGAGATTGTCGTCTTGCCGCCCTGGGCAGGCGCGGGAGCGAAAGTCGCTGTCACGAGAATCGCATTTTGTTTGTAATTGGCGGTATCGCCAGCCCCACCGTAGGGCGTCCAGCCTTGTTCGGTGAAAAGCTTCCTCACCGTTTCCTTCGTCGCATCCGGCGAGGCGTCCGTGACGTAGATCGCTGACGGGTCGCCGACATATAACGGCTTTACCTTGTCCGGCAACGGAAGTTTCCCCGGTTTTATGTTTCCAAGATTTTGGAGGAACACCGACACTGTCTTGTCCTGCCCGGTTGGATAGGCCGAGACCGAAACCACAAATCCCTTTTTCGCGAACATTGCGCTGGCCGCTTCGGCCATCACCGAGCTGTTAGGCAGTTCCTTCCATCCTAACGAAACCAAGTTCTTGCGTTGAAATTCGAAAACGGATTTCACATCGCCGCCGGGCGCCTGGTAACTCAGGCTCGCCACGCCTTTCGATGCTCCCGTGAGCGGCACTCCATCCATTACCGGAAAGGTCGAGAGGTCCAGCACTGTCGCGGCTTGAGCAGGTGTGGCCAGCCCTTTAAACGCGCTCTCTTCGGCGATCTTTCCGCATCCCGCGAATATAATCCCGACTGCCGCGAGCGCGTTGACGATCCAACAAGTCTTTTTCATCGAACGACATGCTACCTATCGCGAAGAAAAAGTAAGTTCTTTCTTTGAATCGAGCCAAACTGGGGCAAGCGAGATGCGCCTGGAGAAAGCCGACAGGGTGTTGGGGGTTAATCAGCGGGAAAATGATGAACATTTAGCGGGTGCCGCGCGTCTCTTTTTGGACTTTGAGATCCGCCAATTTAGATCTTCTTCCTCTCCGCCGTTCTTCTCGCGTCCTGGCCTTGATCGCGGGCCTTGCGCTGTCGTTCGCTTTCGGGGCGACCGTGCGGGCGGCAGATACTTCGCCGGATACAATCGCAAAATATCTCGCCGGTCTGGCGGTCCCGGCCGAATCGGCGGATTCACCGAGTAGACCACCCATGGCGGAGCGCCGGCAACCAGCTGCAACTCACGTCGCTCCTCAACCTTCAGCGAATGCCGGTTCGTCTCGCACCAGCCCTCAACCGCCGCTGACGGCTCCGCGTCCGGGTTCCCTGATTCCAAATCATCAAGGCTCTGCGGCGGTCGCGACACCATCGCCCCCTGACGTCCGTCCGTCATCGGATTCCGAGAGCCGCATTCCGCAATCCGAACCTGTGGGCAATCCGTGGATTGTTCACTCGGAAGAACTGGATCGCGCGTGGAGTGAGCGGACTAACCGACAACTCGCCGCGATTGCCGGTTGGGCCCCTAACAACCTTGGCCGCGCCTATGAGAGCAGCGGCACGATGTTCTACATGTTTAGCGGTCCCGATTTTCTTTACGCCCACGCATTCTTCCCCGACGCGCACACTTATATCCTGGCCGGCAACGAGCCGGTCGGGCCGTTGCCTGATCCTGCGAAAATTCCGCCTAACGATCTCGCTCCGGCGCTGGCGAATATTCGTAAATCGCTGGAATCGGTCTTGAACTGGAGCTTCTTCATCACGAAGAACATGAAGGTCGATCTGACCCAGCCGCAGCTCAGCGGCACTGTCCCGTTGCTTTATCTCTTTCTCGCTCGGGCCGGCTGCACCATCGAGTCCGTTACGCCGGTAACGGTCGATTCCGCGGGAAACGTGATCGACGGCATCGGGGAGAAGGAGAGCGGCAGGAACACACCCGGCGTCCGTATCTCCTTCCGAAGTCACTCCGCCGCCACCGCTCAGATCCTGTATTACTTCTGCACCGATCTTTCTGACGACGGGATCAAGAGCACGCCGGGACTGATAAGATTTTGCGAGAAACAGGGCAGGGGAGTGAGCCTGCTCAAGGCTGCGAGTTATCTAATGCACGAGCCGGGCTTCTCAAGAGTTCGCGAATTCTTGTTAGACCACAGCGACACAATCGTGCAGGACGATTCCGGGATTCCGTTTCGATTTTTCGTCGAAAATGGAGATGCGTGGAACCTTCAGCTTTCCGGACCTTACGCCGGTCCGATCGACATCTTCAAACAATATTATCAACCCGACCTGGCTAACGCATTCGCCACGACTCCGGGTTCACCATTACCGTTTGGCTTCGGCTACAACTGGGCGGCGACGAAATCCAACCTGATGGTCGCGACCAAAAAAGGTTGAAGTAAGCTGTCGAAACAGCATGACCCTCGGTCGTTGTGGCGAAATGCGAGACATTCTGCGTCGCCCCAAAACAAAAGCGCTTCGGGTTTGACCCCGAAGCGCTTTGAATTCCAGAATTTAGCCGTTTCCGCCTAGGTCCTGTTCTTGACGATGGTGATCGTCAGCTTCTTGTGCCCGGCGTTAACCGTGTAGTTAGGACCGTCTCCCAGCACAAAGGTGATCGTTTCCTTCCCTTCGCGGATCATGTCGGCCGTGATATGCAGAAGGACGAACTGCTGGGTATCTCCTTGCTTGAAGGCAATCTGTCCCACCGGCGTCGGATTGGATAGATCACCCGGGTCGACCGTGTAATCGGAGCCCAGGTGTGCCGTGCCGCCTAACGTATAAACTACTGTGGTATCGTGCGCGATCGGTTCCCCATTGGTGATGTTCACCGTGATGAGCACATCGCGCCCTTCGAGAGTCGATTTTGTCGCCTTACCCGGCAAATAAATCTGCGGAGGATGCGGTTGCACTGGCGAATTTGGCACGCCTACGCAACCCGGGACTTCGATGATGCCGAAGTAGGGAGGTGCCGCATTACCGTCACCGATACCGTCGGCCGGGATGTCGGCCCACAACCCTGGGGTTTGACTCTCGCCTGCCGCAAAGTGCCAGTTCTGAGCGACATCGGGACCATCAAATCCCGGTTCGCCTGAATCCCAGAACGATACCGTGAACGGATCGCCGCTGGTCCAGTGGAAGTCACCAGTCGGAGCCGAGGTTCCGGCCGCAGCTGAGTACTGGCGATGGAGATTCCAATCCATGTTCGGCCCGGCATTCGACGTTAGGCCAATCCAGAGCGGACGCCGGGTGAACTGAGCGTACGGACCCGACTGGAAATAATTGACCGTGAAGTCGTGCTCGAACAGGTCGTTGATTGCCACCAGATGACCACCGGCGTTGACCGCCTCGGCCTCGGCTTGGTCCCACGTCCCTGCCTGTCTCGTCAGGAAATAAGAATGCCCGTTGTAACAAACAGGCGATGGCCGGCATTTGCCGGCATCGGCTGCGCCGTAGATGTATACCACTTCGTTTGAAGTTAGTGCGCGGCTGAAGAGCTCGATTTCGTCCAACAGGCCGTTGAAGAATCCGGTGCCCTGCTTACTGCCGAACGACAGCGGGGTAGCGCTCGCGACGCGGGAACCGTTAGCAACGAACACAAAACTACCGTTGACCCACACCAATGCTTGCGACCCGTTATAGGTGACCGCGACATGCGCCCATTCGTTAGACGGAAGCGCCCCGGATGAACTGCTCGCGGTAGTAGTACCACCGTTCAGCGACAAGCTCAACGCGCCCGACGCGTCCGTGGTCAGCAGGTAGCTGCCAGTTCGCGAGACAATCGTTCCGGCTCCTCCACGCCAGAAAACCCACGAATCGAAACTAAAGGAACTCACCGGATCGGGGACGCCAGTCGCCGTAACGGTGCCGCTGGTGCCGTCCAGGTCGATACCCTGGGCGACTTCGCCAACGCCGAAATTCGCTCCGCCGGAGCTGCTGGCATTGAATCCACCCTGGATATCCGTTAGGTCGCCATTGAGCGGCCACCACGCCGTCATGTCCGGCGGCGGAGGCGCGCACGGACGGCATTTACCGGCCGCGCCAGCTTTGGCGATGTCGCCAATTTCGTCGAGGTTCAAGGCGCGGTCGTAAATCTCGATCTCGTCAATGATGCCGTTAAAGAATTGCGAACCGTGAAAACCGCCAAATGAAATTGGGTAAGGGCCAAATTCGCGCCCGCCGGCAAGTTGGAAATACCGGCCGCCATTCAGATATACAGCCGCGATCCCCGTTTCGCCGTCCAGGGTGACAGCGACGTGCGTCCAACCATTGAGCCTTAGCGCATGCGGAACGCTCGTTTTCGAGTGCGGGTGTGGCTTGGTCTGAGCCATTACGACGGTAACGCTTCCGTCATCATTAGCCTGCAGCTTGTAGCTTTCGCTCGAGTCGCCATTCTCGCGGGCAACGATGTATTGGGGGTTGCCGGTCGGCCCGCGCCAGTAAACCCAGCAATCGAAGGTGAAGCTGTCCGTCGGATCAGGAACAGTCTCCGACACAAAATAGCTGCTGCTGCCATCGAGATTCAACCCTTTGCCAACTTTGCCGGCGTCGAAGGTGTAGTTTCCAAATGGAATAGCCAGGTTGTTGCCGACGATATCCACGAAGTTCCCGTCGAGCGGCCACCACGCCGTCATTCCAGACGGAGGAGGTGTGCATACGATAGGCGTGGGTGTCGCGGTCGGCGCGTTAGGAGTCTGCGCCAGCGCATGGTTACGAGGCGCAAAAACGGAAATAGCGATAGCACTCGCTATCGTTAGGCCGGAAATAATAATTGAGAGTCGATGGGAACGCATAGGATTTTGTCTTGGTATTTTAAACACTAACTTCGGCAATCAGTTTCGCAGTTTGTCTGTCGAGTCCCGATTGCAGCCATCCCTTCTAGCCGGTCTTGCGAGGTTTGCCTAGCGATTTTTACGCTGCTTTCATTAAAGGGCATCTATTGCCCTGTCGGCCCTCCGGTTCCGATCTCCCGGCTTTGGGGTTTCTGACCTATATATATAGGAGTCGGCGCCCGGCGTAAGGGCCGGCCGTTTCAGCGGGCCGTGCGCAGCTAATTCCTTTGCTTTCAGCCTGTTGTTGACAGCGCCCGTTCCGCGGCCGCGAGCAGCTCGTCGTCATTCGGTGGCTTTTCGAAATAGGCAATCGCGCCCCTTTGCAACGCTTCGGCTTCCACCTGCGGGTCATCGGTGCTGGTCAGCATCATCACCGCGGTCTCGGGCGAAAGCTTCCGAAGCCGGCGCAGAACTTCCAATCCATCGATGGGTTGCATGTGGAAATCGAGTACCACCAGCGAAGGTCGTGGTCTGCTTAAATCCACTTCGTCGAGGAACTTTAGCGGATCATCGAACACTTTGACTTCCCAGTCAGCCGACTCGAATAATCGCGCGGTCGATTTCAGCACCGACGGCACATCATCCAGCAGCCAAACTCTCTTCAACCTGTGCACGTCCCTTGTGATGACTCCTTCGCCTTCGAATGTTCTTTTTGGTTTTAAACCGGCCTGATCGGCTCAGGTTGCGGTTCCCCGTAAAAGAAAAGCGCTCCGCGCCAATGCGCGAAGCGCTTCCACGATTTCGAATCGCCTAACTAATTACTTATTCGACGACGATATACTCCGGATCGCCTTCGCAAATCACGCGTTCCGTGTAGGTAAATCCGTCGACGTCAACCGCCACCCAGCAGCCGTCCACGAACGCGAAATAGGTGTTCCCAATCAGGCGAACATGGCTCGCTCCGAAGCGTTGCACGAAGAATTCCTTGGGGTGACGTCCAAGGCTGAACACTTCGGCGTGACGCGTCTTGAACTCTTGCACGTTCACTTTCGTGTTGGTGTGTTCGTTCGTTGTGGTTGAATTTGAACGCACGTTCGTTTCGCTGCGGTTCATGTCGCCCGCGGCCGCGTCTTTTTCATGGGTCCGAACGCCGGCTTTGCCCTTTACGTTCGTATCGGTGTGGGTCTCAACATTGGCTTTCGCATTCGTCGATTCCTTGGTTTCGACCTCTCTCTTGCCTTTCACTGGCGCCGTCGTCTTTGTTCCTTCCGCGGAACCCTTGCTTTGCGTTGCCGTTGTTGCGTCCTGCTGTTGCGGCTCGGTTGATTGAGTCTGGCCCAGCGCCATGAACGGCAGGGCGATACTCGCCGCGATTGTTGCTAGTACTATTCTCATATTCAGTCCCTTTCCTCCTGTGTGTTTGATGTTGTGCGTACTTCTCCGCGAATCCTATTGGACGCTTGGAACGGCAGGACTATTCATTCCCGAGGCGCCTTGTAGTCGCGGCCCTTATGGGTGGCTGCCCTTCGGCGCCAGGCGTCGCGTTTGGTGACCGGCGTTCGAAGCCGGTCGTCGCGCGCAATTCCTCCATTCTTAACTTCTTCGCATCTACTTCTGCTCTCCCGCGCGATTAAACATTAAGCAGGCAACTGTTTACGCGTCCGAAAGTCCTATCGTGCCGGCGCGGACTGAATAGATAGCAACTAACAATCGACAAAGGTCATTACAGATATGAAAAAGTTCACCACATTATTAATCAGCGGTTCGCTGGCCCTCGTGGCAGCTGCCTTCGCGCAGACCAGCCCGACGCAGGATCAGCAAGAGCAATCGACCACCGGACATAAGGGGCACGGGACTGAGGCGACACAATCGGCCACGGGCACGGGCACCGAAACCAAAGGCGGGACCGGCAGACAAGAACGCCGTGCTGCGAGAAAAGCAGCCCGGCAGGAAAACGCCGGCGGTAACGCCAACACCAACGCGACTAACGAGTCGGCCACTGGCACGAATGCCAACGCCAATACTGGGACCGGCGCGACCGGCGGAGGGAAAGCGGGCCGTCACGGCAGAAGGAGTCGTGAAAACGCCGCCAACGCCAACGCCGAAACAAATGCGAACGCCGGCGCTAACGGCGCATCGACAGAGACCGGCGCAAACACCAACGCGAATGCAAACGCCGGAAAAGGCGGCAAGGGTCGGCATGGCCGCAACGCGCGTAATGAAAACGAAAACGCCGCGACAGCCAATACGAGCCCGGCAGCCAGCGTAGCGCCAAACGCTAACCCGAATGCTGCGGCGAACACCAATGCCACTACCACCACGGCTGCGACGGCGAACCAGACTAACGTCAATGCCGGCGCGAATGTGAACACGAATACTAACGTTGCCGCAGGCGGCGGACGTATCCGCGGACACGGCAAAGGCGGCAAGCAGCTCGACCAGAATGTTGTTTCACAGGTGAAAACGCGTAACGCGAGCTTCCGCGCTCAACCGCGGCCTGATAAGGTTCAGGCGGTCACCTTTAATGAGGGCCACCGCATTGAGAACGTCGACCGTTGGCAGGGCGCTCAATACAACGCCTTCCGCAATTATCGCGCGGAGCGTCATGATCGGAACTGGTATCACCAGCATTACACCCGCGTCGAGTTGATCGGCGGCGGCTACTATTATTGGAATGCTGGTTACTGGTATCCGGCCTGGGGCTACGACACCGGCCATGAATATTATGCTTACGACGCGCCGATCTACGTCGGCCACGCCGCGGAGCCACCGGACAAAGTCATCGCCGATGTGCAGGCCATCCTGCAGGACGCCGGATATTACACCGGTGAAGTCGACGGCTTGCTAGGCCCGTTGACCCGGCAGGCGCTTGCCGACTATCAGGCCGACAACGGTCTGTTCCAGACCGCTGTTATCGACGAACCGACGCTCGACTCGTTAGGTCTCGCGTAACAAACAAATCTCAACAATCAAAAAGGCCGCCGGGCACGTCCCGCGCGGCCTTTTTTTGTTGTAGAGGCGGTTGTGCCAACCGCCTGTATTTGGATTCGGTGCTTGTAACAAGCACCGGCACAATGCCATCCATCATGCATGCCTAACAGGCCGGCGCGACTCGCCTATATATTTCAAAAATACGAGCCGCCGTTATATTTCGTAACGTTCAATACGTCACATCGTCAAAGTCTGCTCGCTAACGAGTCCGTTCACAAAGCGTTCGTCGAGTTCGCAACAAATGGGGTGGATCGCGGCGTTGCTATCGGACGCTACGTCTTAATGCCGGACCATGTGCATCTCTTCGCTCGCGGCAACAGTCGCGATGTTCTGCTTTCACAATGGATGCGTGTTCTGAAGCGAAAGCTCTCAAGCGCAATCCCGCAGCCGCGTCCGCACTGGCAGGAAGGCTTCTTCGATCACGTTATTCGGAGTGGGGAAAGTTATTCCGAGAAATGGAATTAGGTGTGGCAAAATCCCGTCCGCGCCGGACTGGTTGCGAAGCCTGAGGATTGGCCCTGGCAAGGCGAAATCGCACGACTCGAAGAGTGATCGTTAGTCGACGCGCTTGTCAAAGGCGCGCCGCATTGAAGAGGCGGTTGTCTCAACCGCCTGTGTTTAAATTCGGTGCTTGTCACGCTGACCGTCGCGAAACGACAAGTCTACCCGATAAACAATTCTGACCGTCTAGTCGCCAGGGAGCGTAAGCACCGCGACAATTTCGGCGTTCGAACTTCGCTAGTGCCTTATCACCACAATCCGTCGCCCGGCCGCGAGGCCAATAATCTGATAGCGCGGATAACGGCCTGCCGAATAACGGATACGCGAGGAGCGATGCGAAGATGAATAATACCGTCGATGTTGTTTTGAGTTGCTGCTGCTCTTCGCAGCCGCGGTATCGCTCCGGCCATCGTCGCTCTGAACAGACTCGTCCCCCGTACCATCGGCTTCCTGTCCGGGTCGGGCCATAGGAGTCGGATCCGCCTTCTGGTCGAGATAAGCCAGATTATCGATCCGCGGCACCAACAGTTTCGGCGACAATATCGTGACCCCGTCGCGAGTAATTACATTCGGCTCCGGCGTTGCGCCGGCCGGGGTCGAGTCGTGGACGGAGACCAGCGCATTTTCGCGGTCATCAGTGTCGGCTTCCCTATATGTATAGGTAGCGATCTCGCTTTCGTCCCCCGGGTAGTCCATTGCCTGGTGGGCACGCGAATGCAGCGGGTGGGTATTCGTTCCAACTGGCTCGCGCTGGGCCGATTGCGCGCGGTTGCCATGGGTGAAGATCAGCATCCCCAGGATGACCGTTGATAAACCAGCGATTGAAAGACTTACAACCGCTTCCACCGACGCTCGCCGACCTCGAGCTATCGACCTCCCAAACCCAAACATTTTGTCGCCCATACTTTTCCCTGAAATCACTATTTCTTTCGTATCAGGCGGTTCGCTTGGATGCGTATTACGTATCTAAATTCTCGACTTTTATATAGCGGGGTCGTGTTAGCTACGAGTTCGGCCCGAACTGATCCCCGCGCCGTGGCTATGGGGGGCATAATTTGCCAAACCTGCACTTCGACACACACAACAAACCGCGCATAAGCGAATTAGAATCAAACACGGAAAAATTTATGGCTAACAACAATAATGGCGGCGGTGGCGGCGGACCGGCAGTGGTCGGAATCGTAGTGATCTTCATCATCGTGGTGGCGGCGGTAGCATTCTTCGTCTTCGGCGGCGGCCAGATGTTCAATGGCGGCGGCACCAAAAAAGTCGACGTGAATGTGAAGGCGCCAGCAGTACCGACAAAGTCACCGTAGCAAAGTCGGAACGGCAGAGAGCCGGAACTGCAGGGGAAGCTGCTAGCTTCCCCATCTAACTCATCAGCGCTCGAGATGGACTCGCGCATCCCCCGTCTGCGCGCGGTCGCTCGCGAGTCAATTTCGAAGCTTATGTAGCGAGAGTCGCTCAGTCGACGTGCTTGTAGAGGCGGTTGTGCCAACCGCCTGTTTTCTAAATCGGCGCTTTACAAAAGCGCCGCTACAACTCTGCATTCGTGATTCGAGATTTGAAAAACTTTCTATTCGCGATCGGCGCAACCTTACCGCTTCTGGTCCTGGTTATTTCCGGCTGGGGCTGGGCCGACCTCGCCGGTTTCTTCTCTCATCCTGCTCGCTTCGGCGTCATCGTTCTCGCGATCGCCGGTGCTATTGCCTATGCCTTCACTGGAAGCAGCGGCACCGGCGTCGGCCGGCGCGAGGATCGGTCCAGCCGCTGGATTTTTGTTCCGCTAATCCTCCTCGCTATCGCGTTTGCCTGGTTGCCGCCGCACCTCGATCGCCGGAACTTATGGACCATCGACGGCGACGCTGTCCGTTACGCCGGATTCATCGTTACTGCGATTGGCGGATACATCCGGTTGGCGACAATCTTCGAGCTCGGTCACCGGTTCAGCATTTTTGTCGCGCGCCAGTCCGATCACGCGCTGAAGACCGACGGCTTCTACGGGTTCGTTAGGCACCCAAGTTATCTCGGCGCGCTGCTGACCATGGTTGGATGGGCCCTCGTTTTCCGGAGTATCGCCGGATTGCTCATCACTTTTGTTATGACCCTGCTGCTCGTCGTTCGCGTCAGGGCCGAGGAAGATTTCCTGGTCCGCGAATTCGGCGACGAATATCGCCAATATCAACAACGCACCCGCTGGCGCGTCTTCCCTTTTCTATACTAGAGCAAGCTCTCTGCTGCACCGCTGTAGCTCGCGGCTCGGGACGGCGCTTCGAGCCGTCGTTCTTCCTTCCTCGTCCCGCCTTGGCCGCGTAAACGCAGTCTTTAGGCGGCCTTGTTCTTCGTCTTTGTCGCCTTGGCCTTTTCTTTGGTCACGATAACGCCCGGGAACTCAATCACATCACCCGACGACAATTGCCCTTCGCTATTCCCGTTTTGACCGAAGGTCGACTCATACGTCAGCTTTCCGCTGGCGATCTCGCTCAGGGCGACATCGGCGTGACCGAGCCCGGGGACGAACTCCACCAAAGGCCGGTGGCCGAAGGCGAGCTGTCGCACCCGACGCGATACCAGGTTCACCAAAATTTGCTGATTAGAAACTACCTTGGACGCTGCGGCAATGAGATCGGCTTTCATAATATAATGATGACTGCTAAGGGTTTTCCGTATCGGCGATCTCGATCGCCGGGTTGCAAAAGCCTGCCCAGAGCGGAATCCAGTCGAACGGGCAGCAGAGAACTTGCCTGCACTATCGCCCGAAACGGCGAAATCCCTAACGCTAATCCGCCCCGCTGAGTTCCATCAAAAATCGGCCTGTCTTCTTGTAGCGGCAGCCGTATCGGCTGCGTTTAGCGCACGCCTATGCAGCCACAGCTTGCTCGCCGTGGCGAGACCCTGTGTGCGGTCGTCGCTAAAGGCAGAATTGTAGAGCGTTGAACGTTAAATACCGTCGCGGAGCGACCACCTCGTGAGAGCGATCCAATCCGGATGGCGCGGGAGCGCAATACCGTCGCGGAGCGACCACCTCACCAGAGCGATCCAATCCGGATGGCGCGGGAGCGCAATACCGTCGCGGAGCGACAACCTCGCCAGAGCAATCCAATCCGGATGGCGCGGGAGCGCAACGTTGAAAAACCTTTCTTAAACCCCCAAAGTTTTTTATCCTCTTCCTCCCATGTTCCTCAAACGAGTTCGCGTCACCAAGTACCGTTCCATTCGCGACAGCGGCTGGTTCGATGTCGATAAAGGCAAGACCATTCTCATCGGCCCTAACGAGGCTGGTAAAACGGCCATTCTCGAAGCGATCCAGCGCATCAATCCTCCGATTGGTATTCGCGCATTCGATCCCCTCCGCGATTATCCGCGCTCGGAATACGACGATATCATTAGCGGAAAGGTCTCCCCCAGCCAGGTCACCGTGGTGGAGGCGCACTTTGGCCTCACCGACGAGGACAAGGCCCTAATCCCGGAGGAATTTCACCAGTACGATTACGTCTACGGGCGGAGACTGGACAACTCCTTCTGGCACGATTTTAACGGCGCGCCCGCCGCCAAAAAATTTGGCGACATCAAAAAAGATCTCATCCGGCTGTGCGCGCACATCGACATGCGCCAACCGCCTCCGCAGCCCGACATGTCGCCGGCCGACGCTCCCAGCGCGGAAATCCTCGCCCTGGCCAACGATTGGCGAGACGACCACGAGCTCGTCGGTCCACCGGCGCGCGACTTGAAAGCGGCGATCGAGAGAGTGCTTCCGTTCGTGGACGAAACGAACGAGACGGAAGAAAAACGCTACGACGATCTGATCGGCGCCATCAACTCCAGCGATCACCGATCGACCACGCTGTGGAATTTGAGTCAGCGGTTGCCCATGTTCATCCGGTTCCGCGATTTTATCCGGGTCAAACCGTTGATTCATCTCGAGCACCTGGCCACGCGAATCGAGCGCAACCTGATCGACGACGAGTATTACGATTACGGGAACCGGTGTCTGTTGAAACTGCTCGGATTCAGCGCGCGCGAGCTCGCGAATCTCGGCAAAACCGACGAAGTCTGGATGGGGGACACGGAGGCGCTCCAGGCTCATCGCGATCAGCTCGACCGTCGTTCGTATCAACTCAACGCCGCCAGTGTGAAGCTGACCGAGGAATTGCGCAGAACCTGGAAGCCTGATTCGGAACGCGACGAAGCCGAGCGGTTGCGCATCGTCTGCGACGGCCAATACATGAAGCTCATCGTCGAGGACGACGTCGGGGTTGAGATCGAGCTCGACCAGCGCTCGGACGGTTTCCAGTGGCTGGTCTCGTTCTTCATCGTCTTTTTTGCCGAGGCCGCGAAGAACCACAAAAACGCCGTTCTGTTGCTCGACGAGCCGGGCCTGAGTTTGCACGCGCTCAAGCAACGCGAATTCCGCCGCACCATTTCGCGGTTGGCCGAATCCAACCAGACCATTTACACCACGCACTCGCCCTTCCTCGTGGGGCCGGACGAATTGAACCTGGTCCGGGTCGTCGAAATGACCGACCGCAGCGTGGGCACCAAGGTGCACACCGGCATCGCCGCCGAAGATCCGGTTGCCCTGTTGCCGTTGCAGGAATCGTTAGGCTACGATCTGGCCCAGAGCCTGTTCGCCCAGTCGCGCAATCTCGTGCTCGAGAGCCTGACCGATTACTGGTATCTCGACGCCGTCTCCAACCTGTTGCGCGATGCCGGCATTGCCGATCTGAGCGACACCATTTCGATGTTGCCGGCGAGCGGCGCCGGGAAGGTGGTTTATTACGCCACGGTGTTGCACGCCTCCAAGCTCAAGGTCGCCGCTCTCCTGGACGGAGAAACGTCGCCCGACCGCGCTGCGCATCAGGAAAAACTTGTGAACGCGTTAGGCAACAAATCCGTGCTGCGGACCAAGGACGTCTACGATGGCCCGCTCGAACGTCCGGCGGTGGAGGATCTGCTTCGCGAAACGTTAATCAACCTCACCCGCGAGAAACTGAATTGGAAAGTCGAGCATAACGACCCCGGCAAATCCGTCGTCGAGATGTTGAAGAACGAAAACCCCGATTTCTCGAAATACCGCCTCGCGAAGGAATTTGTTCGGTGGACCCGGGATCACAGCGCCCAGAACCTCTCTGAGACAGAGAGGAAGAGTTGGCAAAAACTCATCTCGTCAATCAACGGCGCGTTCTCTTAGTCACCTCGGTCATCCCGCGTGTTCGACGTTGGGCGTTTAGCGTTCGACGTTCGGTGTTCGGTGTTCGGCGTTCGGCGTTCGGTGTTCGGTGTTCGGCGTTCGGCGTTTAGCGTTGGGCGTTTCCTCGCCCTTTCGCGCCTCACTGCCCTTGCGACTCCAAAACCGTATTGGTCCGGGTCCCGGGCAAAACCAGGGCCGGAATGTTGGCCGCCAGATTTCTGGCTCCGACATCGCTCAGGAAACCAAAGCCATGACCGAATGGGAAATTGCAAACAACTACGAGATAACCGTTAAACCCGGGCGCGATAGTCGAGATGGTTGTCTGATAGGAAGCGCCCGCCTGGATCACTGGTGTGGTGAAGGGCATCGGATTCGTTGTACCCTGGAAGAAATAAATAGTCGCCGTTCCCGCCTGGCCGACCGTGCCCGTGTTATCCGAGCCGCTATTGGTAATGGCTAACCCGGTATCGAATCCGGCAGTGTTGGTTGCGTAAGGAAATAGTAGTCGCGTCGTATTGTCGGCCACCGGAGCGGGCGGCGTTACGAGAGCCTGGATTTGGTTGAGCTGCGCTCTGATCGCCGCGAGCTGGGTCAGGATTGCCGCGGTGCCCCCTCCGCCTCCTCCGTGCCGGGCCGGCGCCGGGCCGACGCTGCTGCTATTATTGTTAGACCGATCCTCGGATCGGACCAACGAAGTCGCGATAAACGAAAAACAGAAGAGTGCGATAATGATTTTTGATAGTTTTGAATCCATAGGGGTGATCCCTCCTTCGCGGCGGCGAGCATGACCACCCTAACCGGTCGGAGTCAACGGCAATCGCGCCCACTGTAGTGCTTCATCCTACTGGCCCGCAGCAGCCTCGCGCGTAGGCTTCAGCCCGTTTAAAGCTTAAAGCTTAAAGCTTAAAGCTGAGCCTGCCCCCCATTTTTGTCTTTTTCCTTTCGTGCGTCGCCGCCGTTGGATAGTCTCATCTCGCCATGAAAATTATGAAGCATCTATCGCTCGTTCTCATCGTTGCTATTTTTGCCACTGCTGGAGGAGTATCGGTCGTTAGGGCGGAGGACCCGTCGCCGTCTCCAGGCACATCGCCCGAGGCTTCCGCTTCCCCGGCCAAGAAAACCCGGTCGAAGAAGGCGAAGAAAGAGGAAGCCACGACAGCCGCGACCGCGGCCGAATCACCGGCGGCCGATGCCAGTGCGTCACCCGCAAAGAAAACGCGTTCGAAGAAAGAAAAGAAAGCCGACACAACCGCCGCCGCTTCCGCGTCGCCTGGAACAACATCGGAAATTGCCAGTCCGTCGCCGGCAAAGAAAACTCGTTCGAAGAAGGAGAAAAAAGCTGAGGCCACAACTGCAGCGTCACCCGCTGCTGCTGCGACAACCACGTCAGCGCCGAGCGTAACGCCTCCGCCCCCGATCGATACCGCCGCATCGACCGCCCGTCGCAAAACCAAAACACCTGTAGCCGCATCTCCAACCGCTTCGCCGTCGAAGGGTGTACTCGGTGGTCTCTTCGGATCGAAAGCGTCGCCGACGCCCGAAGCCGTTGCTCGCACCGCACCGGCGCCCGGTGGCGGAAACGGAATGGTCTGGGTGAACACCGACTCACACGTTTATCACAAGGAAGGCTCGCGTTATTACGGCAAGACGAAAAAGGGCAAATACATGACCGAAGCCGAAGCCGTGAAGGAAGGCGACAAACCGGCGAAGCGCGAGATCGGCGAAAAGAAGAAGACGAACTAACGGTTTCCGTTTTTGAAATTGTAAAGGCAGGTGTGTCCCTGCGGAGAGTTGTAGAGGCGTTCGCCGCGGCGAACGCCTTGCTCCCTAAATCCGCGCCTTGCTAAAGCACCGCTACAAACTGGCTAGCCGCGGCGTAGCCGATAACTTGTAGGGCGTCTGTGTCAGAGGCCGGTCCTCATCGCAGCGGCGGTCTTTGACCGCCGACGGTGGAACGTGCTCTCCGAGCGCGTTGGCAAAATTAGTCGGCGAAGCCGCCATTGTCATTAGCATCGCCCGCGGAGCGGCCGATCCACCTCATCGAACTATAGCGGCAGAGCCTGCCCTGAGCGAAGCCGAACGGGCGTGTCGCCTGCGAAATTTCTGTAGTGTCCGCTGTCTCAGCGGAAATTCGACCTGCGCAGCTAGCTCAGCTTGTCAGATTTTCGCCCGCTTATGACGAATAACCGCGCCTAAAACCATTCCCAGCGCAACCAACCCGCACGTTGCCGGCTCCGGCACGATCGTCGGCCCGTACGACGCCACCGACGCCACTGCGCCGTCGATGACCGAGTCGTTAACGTTATTGAAGAACTGCGCATTGGTGCGAATGATCAGCTGGGTCGACATTTGGCCCGGCAGGATCTGGAGCAAGCCGGCGTTGTTGAAGAACGTAAACCCGACCGTATCGCCGGCGAGACTGCGATCGATCAACGACGGTGCGAACGGACTGCCCGGCGCAAAGCCCGCATCGGTCAGGAACCCGGTGAAGTTTACCGCGGTGAACCGTTCCAGCGCGTCGAGGCTGGTTGGATCGTTGGCGACCACATACGAGAAGGTTAATCCGCCAAACGGATTGTTCGGGTCACCCGCGTAAACTTGGGAGAGCAGAGTTCCGGAGTAGAACGGGGTAGCGAACGGGATGAGCTCGCTGGCAATGAGCGCTCCGCCGGCCGGCGGGACTGCGGGCGCGGGGAAGAGCGTGCCGCCCGGCGGCAACGGAGCCGCGTTCGTTAGACCAACCGCCGCGAACAAGGCCGTGGCCAGAACCACCGCGACCAGATGAACATTTAACGAACGATGACGAAAGCGAAGGCCGAAAGCGTGAGAACGCATAGGCCGCGACTGTGTCGAGCTGCTCCGGCAAAGTAAAGAAAAATCGCCGGAATTGTTTGTTAGACTTGCTGCGTTGTAGTCCCATATCGGACAAACGGTTCGCAGGGCGAACTTTGCAGCGTTGGTTAGCAGCCAACTTTACGGCTGGACGGGGACCTTCTTGGGAGGGAGACCAGGCACCGTAATCGGGAATTTCGGCCGGAGATGCCGATTGCATCCGGTCAGCCCGGCTACGCGGTTCTGGAACCGCGGCTTACGCGATCTCGAGTCACAAGTCACTTGTCACTCCCTCCGCGCTGTGCGCAGAATTCGACATGAAAGTGTTAGCCCCCGCGCACAAACACTTCTTCCTTCCGCCTTTTGCCTTTTTACTTTTCTTCTGCTCGTCCGCCCTTGCCCAAAAAACCATCCATATCGACGTCGACAGTTACGCGGCGGTAGCCGTTTCCGAAAGCCTGGGGAAGTACGCTTACGCGTATAATTACCGGAGCCGGCGCGCGGCCGAGAAAGAAGCGTTGAAACAGTTAGGCGATGCGCCGGATGCGAAGATCGCCTGTTGGAACAACGGCGGTTTCATGGCGCTTGGGAAGAGCAACGAGAAATCGTGCTGGGGGATCGGCTGGGTATACGGCTCGCACACCAGGACCCGGGACGCCATTGATATGGCGCTGGAAAACGTGAAAAAGTTTTGCACCGACTCAACCGGCGCCTACATCGCCTTGGTGTTAAGCTCGGATGGGCAGTACCTTCTTGAAGCGCAGCCCGGCAAAAACAGTTTTGTCGATCAGGACGGCGAAGTTCATCAGGGCCAGATCGGGGTAGGGGGCGGCACAACAACCGTCGTCACCAAAGACGGCAAAGTTTTTAAGTACGACGCGAACGGCAAGTTGATAGAAGGACCCGACGGATCGTCCGGTTCGCCATCCAGGGAAACAACGAAACCATCCGCCTCCAGCTCCGGCGCAGCCTTCAACCCCGACGGAACCCGAAAAAAGAATTGATGTAGAGGCAGGCGTGTCGCCTGGGATTGTAGCGGCCGTCATTCTTATGTAACCACGGCCCTGCGAGCCGTTATCGCTGGTCAGTCACAGGAACTTCGACATTCGAAATTGCCATCACTGTTCGCTCTCGCAAAAACAGTCCCTTGTATAAAACCGATAGTGGTCTATCTTACCCAACTGCCGCATCCATTTACTACCAGGTTCGCCGAATCTCTTCGGTAGCACGAACCCGATGGCCTTTAGCTGCGATCTCTGCAGCAACTTCAGTTAAACTAGAAAATTCAGTCTTATGATTAAATCAATCGTTAGTATCGCATTCGCCACAGCTCTGTTCGGGTCAGTGGCCTTTGCCCAGACATCATCGTCAACCTCCACCACCTCCTCGACCACGAAGGCCAATGGAGCGACCGAAACCACTACGACCACCACCGAATCGAATGGCGTAGTCACGGAATTCACGCCCGGGAGCACCATCTTCCTGAAAACGGAAGCGGCCGAGCCGGTCCAATACAAATTCAGTAAGACCGTCACCTATGTGACTTCCGACGGCAAAGTGATCGAAGCTTCGAAGATCAAAAAAGATTCGAAAGTTCACGTTCACTACACCAAAGAAGGCAACGACATGCTGGTCGATAAAGTCATCGTGTCAGACCTGCGCGACTAAAAAGCGGATGATGAATCAGTCCGGTCATTGTTGACCGGGCCTTCGTAAATTTCAGCGCCTGGCGGATCGAGACAACAGTTCTCGCCGCCAGGCGTTTTTGTTTCCTTCGCACTTCGAGTGCTCCGTCTGTAGCGGCGGTCTATGACCGCCGAAGGTGGAACGCGCGCTGATTGATCACTCACGCTTCCCGCGTTCCGCGCCAGCAGGAGCTGCTCCGGTCCACCCGATCGCTGCCCTTTGCGATCGTGTTCGCGTTTCCCCAAATCGCTCGTAACACGTCACTGCCCAAAGGCCGCGGACTGATAACTGATAACTGATAACTGATAACCGATAACCGATAACCGATAACTGGTAACTGGTAACTGGTAACTGGTAACTGGTAACCGCGGACCGGCTACGCCGGCCGCGTCTAGTGAAAAAGCATTCGATAAATCAGGCTGCCTAACAACAGCACACTCGAAAAGATCAGGATGACCAGCTTCGAATCCAGCTTCGCGAACCACGGAACGGCGCGAACCAGAGGAAAACAGTGCCGGCAACGTTGATCCGCGATCCCGATCGCGTAGCCGCAAGTCTGGCAGGATTCCAATGCCATTTTAGTTACGCTCCCCGGTGCGATTCGGCGGCAGCGCTTCTCCGCACAAACCCGGCCGACGTCTCCCGGACGCAGATCCCGGCAAAGTTTCGGCCGCTTCGCGGATCAGCTGTGACTGGGTGGCAAGGTTCACCTTTCGTTGCAAGTCGTCCTCGGCGAGCGCGGCATTGCTCAAGGTTCGGTGGACATCAAAAAGTGTTTCACGTTGCTCCGGGTTAAGACCCGAACCCCAGGCCATCGCCTCTTCGGTGCTGATAAACACCGGCACGCCCAGTTTCTGGATCCGGTTCAACAGGGCGAGGCCAAAGTCTGAGATTGCCACGTTGCCCGCTGCGTCGATTAGCCATGTGCTGAGCTCGTCGTTGTTCCTGGAAATGGAATTGATAAACATAAAGGGGAGATCCTATTTTTGGTGTGATGTGGTGCAGAGGGAAGGGGCCGGCACCTGCGCGGTCGATTGACGCTGCGATTTGTTAGGGCGGCACCATACAGCCGCAATCGGTATTACCTAGCGATTTCTTACGCCGTCCTTGACGGCTGAAGTGAAAAGGAAAAAGGAAAAAGTAAAAAGGCAGAAGCAAAAAGGCAGAAGGCAAAAGGAAAAAGGCAAAAGGCAGAAGGGCGGCGCAGCGTTAGGGAGTTTCTTTAGCACGCTTCACGATGGTGACGAAGATCGCTATGTGTTCGCGGCATTCGCGTTGCACCGGGGCGAGCTTTTCCATCGGGACGATTTTCGCGTCGAGGAGCAACTCTAACCAGTAGGCTGTCTCTTCGATTTCGCGGAGGCTATCGCCACACTTCGCAATAAACTCGGCTTTGCTTCGGGCACGAACGGCCTCGCGATAATTTGCGCCCACGGAGGTTCCTGAGCGCAGAACTTGTTTACCGAGGACCTGCGCTTCTGTGGATTTGGGCAGTGCTGAAAACAAGCGGACGATCTGCAACGCGAATTGCTTGGTTCGTTCCTGAAGATCGCTGCCATCTTTTTCCATTTCACTTCGACTTTAGTCGCTCTCGACTAAAGACCGAAAGATCCAACTTCTGCCTTTTACCTTTTTACTTCTTACTTTTGCCTTCTGCCTTCTTAATTCTGCCTTGATCACTCGCGCTCCCGCGCTCGCGCCAGCCGGGCTGCTATGGTTCACCCGATGCGCTTCCCTCGCGATCGTGTTCTGCCTTTACCTTCTGCCTTTTACCTTTTTACTTCTTACTTCTGCCTTCTTACTTTCCCACCACTTTCCACAATTTATACGGCTCGGTCCGCGTGCTTTTCCCTCCGTTAAACCTTGTCATGTTTTGAATCTGCGACGCGGTAACGAACAATTCGCCGCCCGGTCCCCAGCTCATCGTGTCGGGCCAGCTCAACCGTTTGTCCTGGATCACCGGCTCCACTTTCTTCGTCACGGCGTTCCATTTCGTGATCGCGCTGCTCTCAAGATCGGTTAGGTAAACGCTGCCATCGCTTGCTTCGAGCATCCCATCCGGCGGCCCGGTCTGCGCCACCGTTTCCACCTTGCCTTCGAGATCGCTCTCGGAAAGTTTTTCGTTAACCAGGTCGGCGGTTTTGACCCGGTAAAGCGTGCGCCCGGTCAATGCATGATAATACAGGTAACCATTTTTCGCATCGAGCGCGATCCCGTCCGACGCAATCTGCGGCGGCGTTTTCTTGTCGTTATCCAGCAGGCCTTTGCCGTCCACGGTCAGTTTCACATCCTTTTCCGGCTGGGTCGATTTGTGGCCGTCGAGCAAACGCCGCGCTTTGCCGGTTGTGAGATCAACCACGATAATCGCGCCTTTGCCGGAATCGGTGAGGAACGCCTTGTTCGCCGCGGTATCGATCCGGACGTCGTTGAGGTAACTTTTTTTCGGCGCGATATCTTCGCCGAACGGAATGTTTTGGACGACGGCGTTGGTGCGGAGATCGATTTTCACCAGCTTCGGTCCGCCCTTGACGATCTCTTTCATTTTCGGCGCGGCCGGGTCGACTACCCAGAGATTATCCTGGTCGTCGACCACCACGCTTTGCACACAGATGAAATGCGAACCGGGCGGATCGGCCTTGGTGTTCCACTGCTCGTCGGGAAACGCTTTGGGTTGACCGTTCACGATCTCAGCCACGGAGAGCGAATGCGGATCTTCCCAGTCGGGAAAATTGACGAACACCCGCCGTGATTTCACCGAGACTCCGACTCCGGTGATCTGTTGAGTGGGAAAGCTCGCCACTTCCTGAAGCTCTGCCGCCGGCGCGGAAAAAATGGAAACGGCCAGAACAGCAACGATGGCGACAGCGAAGAGACGAACGTGTAGGCGCATACCAGTGATACGCGGCGGATCGAGCGGCGGGACTTCCTTTTTCCTTGTGCCTTTTTACTTCTTACTTCGGCCGCTGCGTCGCCCGTCCTTCGTCACTTGCCGAAGGCCGCGTGCGCGCCAGCGTTTACGCGGTCACTTGTCCCTGCTGTAATCCCCGCATGTCTTCATCCCGCCGGCGCCGCAGTTTTTTGTCGAGGCACGGACTTGGGATCGTCGCCCTTGTTCTGCTTGTCGTCTGGATCGTCGGGTATCGGATGCTCGATCCCAAAACGCATTTGGGAGCATTTTTCGGAAACGCCATTGCTGATTGGAGCGGCTCGGTCGTGATCATTTTCGGGACGAAATTTTTGTATGAAGTTGGCTCGGCGGAGAGTCGCCCGGTAAAAAAGAAAACCGATCCCGGATGGCTGAACATTTTTCGGCGCCATTCCCTTCTGCTTTTTATGGTCACGACCGGAATTGGCTGGGCGCTGTTGTTCGCGCGAATGAATCCTGAAAGCAAATGGGGCCAGGTGATCGGCAACATAGTTTCCGAGTGGGTCCAAATGGCAGGCCTCGTTTTCCTAACAAAACGTCTGGTTGAGGTCGGCTCCAAGGAATAAGGAGTGCGGGGACGTGCGTGAAAATCCGGCCTATATCTTTCCGCTTTCCGAAATCCGAAATCGGCAATGCTAGCCTTCTGCCTTTTTACTTCTTACTTCGGCCGCTGCGCTGGCAGCGTCGCTCGTCACTTGTCACTGCCGAACGCCGCGTGCGCGCCAGCGTTTACGCGGTCACTTGTCACTTCCTGTCCCTCGTCACTTACGTTAATCCCTTGCCCATTCCCGCCCAGTGTGAGGTACTGTATGGATGTCGTTCTCGCTGTTCCCATCCCGTCTCTCTTTCCTAGCCGCCCTGTTAGTCCCGTTCGCATCCGCCAATCTATATAGCGCCGGGTTCACCCAAACCGGCCCGAAGTTCGGCGGCTCGACCGCAACGCTCGGCTCCCAGCAGGGCAGCTCTGTTGCCATATCCGCGGACGGCAACACCGCCGTAGTCGGCGCGTTAGGCGACAACAGCAGCGCCGGCGCGATTTGGATCTTTACTCGCAACGGCATCAACTGGACGCAACAAGGCGGCAAACTCGTCGGCTCAAACGCGGTCGCGCCCAGCGCCCAAGGCGTGAGCGTCGCCATCTCCAACGACGGCAACACCGTGCTTGTCGGTGGTTATCGCGACAACGTCAACGTTGGTGCGACGTGGGTTTTCGTTCGCAGCGGCAGCACCTGGACCGAGCAGGCGCGGCTCATCGGCACCGGCGCCACCGGCAAGGCGCAACAAGGTTCCTCGGTCGCCCTTTCCGGCGACGGCAACACCGCGGTGATCGGCGGGCCTAACGACGCCAGCACCGCCGGCGCCATCTGGATATTCACCCGTGCCGGGACAACATGGAGCCAGGTCGGCAACAAACTCGTCGGCACCGGCGCGAGCGGCCTCGCGGGTCAAGGCCGCAGCGTCGCTATCTCCCAGGACGGCCTAACCGTACTTGCGGGCGGCGACCAGGACGCCAGCGGCACGGGCGCCCTGTGGGTTTGGAACAACAACGCCGGGACTTGGACGCAAGCAGTCAAGTTGGTTCCGAATCCGTTTGTCGCATCCTCCGGGTTCGGCAGCTCGTGCGCACTTTCCGCCAGCGGCAATGTCGCCGCGGTCGGCGGACCACAGAACGGCGGCGCCGTCTGGATCTACACGCGCACCGGCGGGGTTTGGGCTGCAGGCGGTACCAAACTTGTGGGTGTTCCGCTCAATCCACCGTCCGCCCAAGGTTCGTCGGTCGCACTTTCACTCGATGGCAACACGCTGCTCGCGGGCGGCTACAGCGACAACAGCAACGTCGGCGCAATGTGGGCCTGGACGCAAAGCGGCGGCACATGGACACAATTTGGCGGACGCGCCGTTGGCACCGGCAACGCCGGCGCATCGCTACAAGGCGTCAGCGTTGCCGTCTCCGGCGACGGCGTTACCGCCGCGTTGGTTGGCGGGTCCGGCGACAACACCACCACCGGCGCAGTCTGGCCGTTCAGCGCCGCCACGCCCGAGATCGCGGTCGAACAACCCGCCGGCACTGACATCCCCGATGGCGGCTCGGCAAACGTTGGCGCGGCGATCATCGGCAGCCCGTCCAGCATCGTCTTCACGATTCGGAACACCGGTAATAGCAACCTCACTGGCCTAACGACCACGATCGACGGCGCGAATGGTAATCAATTCAGCGTCACCGTCGCCCCAACCGCGCCAGTCACGCCCGGGAGCAGCACGACTTTTACTCTTCAGTTCGCGCCCACCAGCAGCGGCCATAAGACCGCAGCATTGCACATCGCCAGCAACGACGCCGATGAAAATCCGTTCGATATCAACCTGAGCGGCGACTCGCTTAGTTTTAGCGTCGATACCGATGGCGACGGGATGAGCGACGCGGCTGAATATCAGCTGAGCGCGCTCGGGTTCGACTGGCAGGTCGCGCAACCGAGCCTGGTGAACACACTCTACACCTACGCGAACGGCGCCAATCTTTACACGCCGTCGCAATTGCAGGCCATGCACATCAACCAGCCGTTCATCCAGCGCGACGCTTCCGGCAACATCAAGATCACGTTAAGCCTGCAAAAATCTGCGGACCTCATTAATTACGCGCACTTCAATTTCATTAGCGGCCAGACCATGGTCAACGCTAACGGCGACTTGGAGTTTACCTTCCCGGCACCGGGAAACAGCGCTTTCTTTATTCTCACCGCGCATTAGTGCGCACAGTTTTAATCCGTTAGCGGCCAGACCACTGTTCGGGGCCGAACTCTACGGCGGGAGGTGCTGAGCGAAGCGAACGCACCTAGGGAAATCCTGCCGCTCTGCGGCAAAACTAAAGGCAGGGAACAATCTTGATGCACTAGCGGGAGCGTAAGCCGGTGGCTCGGTTAGGGTAACCGAGGTCAACGCCAACGGCGACCTCGAGTTTACGTTTCCTGCCCCCGGCAACAGCGCGTTCCTTATACTAAATGCCCACTGATTAGCCGCGTGACGAAGTTTTACGCGGCGGTCTTTATCTTAACCAGCCATTAATTAAGCCGCGTAACGCAGTTTCGCGTTGTAGCTGCTGTCGCCTGCTGAGCCGTAGCGCGATGGCGAAGGCCAGTCGCCGCGATTTCTGTAGTCACGGCGTAGGACGCGGGTGTTTTGGGAATCAGGGTTGGGAGTTCGTAACTCTGTTGCCGTGTCCGTTTCAGTTCTTGGTCAACCCTCTGAGCACCGACCCAATCACCGCGCCCGCGCCCACATCCGCCGCCTCACCCGCCGTCGATGGCAAATACGGCGCCAGCGCGTGTGCCAGGTTCGAGATTGTCAATGTCTGCAGCCAGACCCGACCCGGCCCGGTCAACGCCGCCAGGAAAATCCCGTCGCCACCGAAAAGCATATTGCGAATACCGGTGATCCGCGTGATGCCGAAGTTCACTGTGCTCTCGAACATGCCCACGTGTCCCGGGTGAACGCGCAACGTTTCGCCCGGCGCCAGGTCGCGCGTCACAATCTCACCGCCCAGCTCGATAAACGCCTGACAATTCCCGGCCACCTTTTGCAGGAGAAATCCGTCACCACCGAAGATGCCCGCGCCTAACGATTGCTGAAACCCGACACTCAACTCCACGCCCGGGGTTGCGCAGACGAAGCCGTGTCGATGAATCATAAGAGTTTTTCCGGGAGTCACTTCCACCGGCACGATGTGACCCGGAAGTTTGGTCGCGAAAGCAACCTCGCCGGCTGCTCCGCGGGCGCGATACTCCGTCATAAAGATCGAGCCGCCGCCAGCTACGCGTTTCAACACGCCGAGAAACCCCGAACCGCCGCCCGTTTGGGTGGTCGTATTGAGCTCGATCGAGCTGGTCATCCAGGAAAGCTCACCCGAAACCGCGACGACGCTCTCTTCCGGCGCGAGCTGAATCTCCAGCACCGGCATTGTGCTCCCAATGATCTCATGTTTCATGCGCCGATATAAACCGTGTTCCCGTAGAGAGTGTCAAATTCGCGCCTTAACTCCTCCTCCTGCTCGTGCTCGATCCCTTGTTTCCGCTTTCAGCTGTCAGCTTTGGATCTGCCGCGTACCCCGACACTTCGGAATACGACGTGGGGACGCCGTTGGATGGACTGCATTGGTCTAATGGTGATTAGACCGAGCCTATCGGGAGATCGCGAGTCAAACGCGCTGCATCCCCAAAAATCCGATCCGGCATTAGCGCCGCGTCGCGCCGTTCGTTAACCATTGCTCGCGAAGAGCGGCGCGATCCTCTCTCGAATTTCCGCAGGCGTGTACCCGCGTTGTGCTGGAATTCGGACCATGGGCACGCCAGCAGCCCCTAACGCCTTGTCTTTCAGTTCGTCACCGCGCCTTTGTGATTCGCGTTTGTGACTCGAATCGTCGAGCTCGATGACTCCGATTACGTCGAGGGTGTGAGCGTTGCACAGCACAAAATCGACATGCTTGTTCCAGATGCGGTTGCGCGCAGCGGAGTATGCTTTTACCGAGAGTCCACGCTCGGGTTCGATGATGTCGAATAGACGAACCTTGCCAAATATCCGCTGATCGTTCCCGCAAATCTGCTCGAGCACACCGAGAAATGATCGCTCCGCAGGGCTGAACAGTTTCTCAACGCGCACATATGGAAAGGCCGAGCGTGGTCGCAGTAGTCGCACGAGCCATCCGAGAACTGCAAAAACGAAGGCGATAACGATAAAGAGAAAAATGAGGCTACTGATGCGATGATCCATATGAGGAAGATTGCCCATCCATATCAGATTTGGCCCCCCAGGCTCACTTTCTAATTTTGACTTCTGCCTTCGGTTGCCCTTTTCCCCTCCACATCGGAAAAAACGTTGGATAGTTTATTGCTCGATGGCGAAAATCGAAGATCTCATCGCACAAATACCAGACGAGCGCCTAAAGAAAGCAATCGGTAACGAGGTACGCGAATTAAAAAAGAACAAGAAGTTCGGACTCGTCTTCGAGGACCATCTGCCCGAGACCGTTCGCCTACCGAAGCTGCCAGTGAAGGAAGGAGAGGTAGTCGCAAAGAAACGCGAGAGCGGAAATGAGCTCTGGCGCGTCAAATCGATCCGCAAGCATATCGCCACGCTTGAGAGAGCCGTCGAGGGCTATGCGTTGCCATCCGACAGTGGTGTGGAAGTGCCCATGTCAGAGTTGGTCGTGGTCCGCAGCTTTGGTGATCCAATTTATCCAGCACTCGTGCCGGTTGATCGCGTGGCGCGAGGCGGGTCCGACAAGCCTTGGCACATGCTCATCAACTCAGACAATTTCCACGCTCTCCAGCTCCTGCTTTACGCTTATGAAGGTAAGGTAGACGTGATCTACATCGACCCACCGTACAACACCGGTGCGCGCGACTGGAAATACAACAATGATTACGTTGATAAGACGGATTCGTTCCGACACTCGAAATGGCTGTCGATGATGAAGAAGCGGCTGCTATTAGCGAAGCGTCTGTTGAAAACGAGCGGCGTGCTGATTGTCACAATTGACGAACACGAAGTTCAGCATCTTGGAGTTTTGTTGGAACAAAATGACATGTTTTCGAACTATACGCGGCAAATGGTCACAATCGTAATCAACGAGAAAGGGGTTGCGCGGGGCAAACTTTCGCGTGTCGAGGAGTACGCTTTCTTCTGCTTCGGTCCAAAGGCTGAAATACCCCCGCAGAGTGACGATCTCCTTTCACCCGATCTACGCGACCCCCAAAAATTGCGCGTTCCACGATGGGAGCGTTTATTGCGGGGAGGTGCTGGGGCTCGTAGAAAAGACTCCGAAAAACTTTTCTATCCGATTCATGTCGACCCAAGGACGTCGACGATTACCAAGGTCGGTGAATTCCTTCCGCTAGGAGTTGATCCAAAAATTCCAGATGACAGAACTATCGCGTGGCCCATTAGAACTGATGGTTCTCCTGGGCGGTGGCGAGCTAGCCCTGCGACCTTGCGCCAATACATCAACAAAGGATACGCAAAGCTCGGCGGTTACGACGCTAGACGAAAGACCTGGACCGTTCTTTATCTCGGCAGGAAGGCTCAAAAACAAATCGAAAAGGGAGCTATTGAGATAGCAAGCCGCGACGGCAACACCAAGTCCGTAGTACTGAAACCAGTCGCTGGTGATCAGCGCCAAATCAAAACGGTATGGCATCGCGGCACGCATGATTCCGGAACCTATGGTTCAACAATTCTTCGTACTATTTTGGGCGAAGATGGGGATTTTGCTTACCCAAAATCGCTTTATGCGGTTCGCGATACCCTTCGGATTGTCACTAGCAACCGGCCCGATGCCATAATCCTCGACTTTTTCGGCGGGTCGGGGACAACTTTTCATGCGACTGCTCTTTTGAACAACGAACTTGGTGGAAGCCGCCAATCCATTCTGGTCACAAACAATGAAGTCGCTGACAAGGTGGAGGCAAAATTACTTGAACGGGATGTATTCCCCGGTGATCCAGAGTTTGAGAAACACGGAGTCGCTGAGTCGATCGCTTGGCCGAGGTGTCGATCCATTCTGACTGGTCACCGCATGGATGGGAGACTGCTCGAGGGCGACTACCTGCACGGTCGGGCCATGAGCGAAGGCTTCGACGAGAATCTGGAATACTTCCGTGTCGATTTTCTCGATCCTGACGAAGTGGCGCGCGGCGATGCTTTCAAGGCAATCGTGCCGATACTTTGGATGGTCGCCGGTTGCCGCGGCGAACGGGAAGACTCGAAAGGCTCAATGCCGTGGTTTATTCCAAAACATTCGCCATTTGCTGTGCTGATTGAGGAGAAGCAGTTTCGCGCCTTCCGCCTGAAGCTTACGGAACGCAAAGAAATCGAATGGGTCTTCCTGATCACCGACAGTGAGGAAAACTTCGGCGCAATGCGGCGGGTGCTGGGGCGCAAGTTTGAATGCGTTCAGCTCTACAAAAGCTATCTCGAAAACTTCCGCATTAATACGCAGGACGCGCTCTCAGGGTAACTAATGAAATTCGACCTCAAAGATTTCCAGACCGATTCGGCGCGAAGCATTCTCGACGAACTCGACGAGGCTCGGATGGCGGCAAGCAAAGGTAAGCCGCAAGCAGTGGTACTGAGCGCGCCAACGGGCTCTGGCAAAACGATTACGGTCGCGGCTGTAATCGACTGGACTTTTGGTGGGGCGGACGGAATCGCTGCACGCCCCAACACGACATTCCTCTGGCTGTCCGATTCGCCGGAATTGAATCGTCAAAGTGAGGCGAAACTATTGGCCGCGTGTGATAATGTTCCTCACTTTCGCCTAGTACCGGTGGAAAGCATCAGTTTTGACCAGGAACGACTTTCACCTGGCCACGTGTATTTCATCAACACGCAATTGCTCGGGAAGGACAAACTACTGACGAAGGGCGGGGACAAAAAGACATTCACCTTTTGGCAAACCATTGCCAATACGATCGCGGCGGCGCCAGAGGACTTCGTACTGATTATCGATGAGGCGCACCGGGGCGCTGGCGTCACTGAAAAGGCACGCAAGCCAATCATGCAGAAATTTATCACGGGTTCCGAAAGCGACGGAATGCCAGCGGTCCCACTGGTGTTAGGCATGAGCGCGACGCCGCAGCGGTTCACCGAACTCCTCGGGAATTCGGCGCGCACGCAGCGCCCAGTTCACATCACGCCTGAAATGGTGAGACTGAGCGGGCTGCTTAAGGATCTTATCGTCGTTTCGACCAACAGCGCAACGACGGTGAAAAGTGACCTCACTCATCTACAACATGCAGCCGCACGGTGGAAGGACTTTCGGAAAAGATGGGAGGCGTACTGCACAAAAGAGAAGGAAAAGGAGACCGTTAAGCCGGTTCTCGTAGTTCAGGTCCAAGACGGCAGTGCCGATACTTTAACTGCTACGCCGCTTAACGACGTGGTTAACGTCATCCAGCGAGAAATCGGCCCGTTGGCCATCAACGAGATTGTTCACTGCTTTCAGGATAGGGAGGAGATCGAATACGGAGGTTGCATCATCCGCCGAATGGACGCCTCGCGAATCCAGGATTCACCCGACGTGAAAGTGGTGCTCTTCAAAACTGCACTAACGACTGGCTGGGATTGTCCGCGTGCGGAAGTGATGATGAGCTTCCGTCGCTCCGTAGACGCAACCACTATCGCCCAATTGGTCGGAAGAATGATTCGCACGCCGCTAGCTCGACGCGTCGAGAGCGATGAAGCGCTGAACATCGTGGAATTGTTTCTCCCTCACTACGACACGGAGAACCTCGAGAGCGTTCTGAATGCGCTGCGCCATCCTGAAGCGCACGACGGCGTTCCTACGAATGTCACGACGAGAGCAGTGGAGTACCCGCGAAATCCGGAGTTTTCCGACGTATTTGAATATCTCGCGACCCTTAAAACATATAGCGTCGGGAGAGCGCCGAAAATGACCGACCTAAAGCGCGCGCTCCGTTTGGCCGGAATGCTCATGCAGGAAGGCATTGCGGAAAACGCAGACGAACAACTAAGACTGAAACTCACCGACAAACTTGCGACGCTGCGCGAGAACTACAGCAAGAAGGTGAAAGGTTGGGGCGATGTTGTCCGGGAAGGCGGGGAGATCGACGTGGATGTTACCTCTGTCGCGATAGGGCCCATGGACGTAACAGGTCGAAAGAAAACCCGGATGATCCTCTCCGAGGAAAACATAGAACACCTTTTTGAAGCAGCCGGGCGGATGCTCTCAGCAGGCGAAGGTCTTCATCGAAGCTACTGGAAACGTTTTCAGAACAAGGAGAAGCCGCGCGAATCGAAGCTTGAGTTGTTTGCACTCGTGCGCCAAGGGGAGACTTTGCCGGCCCTCGAGAAATTGGCCGGGGAGGAATTCAAAAACCTCTGGGATGTTTACAAAAGCCAAGTCAATAAATTACCTGCTTCAGAGAAGGCGCGATTCCAACAACTTGTACTCGCAAGCGGCAAAGCGGTGGAGCACGAATGGGAATTACCGGAGCGAATCGTTGAGAAGCCCGGCACTTTTGTGTGGGAAAACCATCTTTTTGCGGAAGCCAACGGTGAATTTGCTGCGAACCTCAATGGCTGGGAAGTGGCTTTTTTGAAATGGACGCAAAAGCAAAAAGATTTTGTCTGCTGGCTTCGAAACTTCCCGCGACGCGATTGGGCTTTCTGCGTTCCTTACGAGAAAGGCGGCGAAAAGCCTTTTTATCCGGACCTGATCATCATTCGGAAAAAGGGTGATGGCTTTGTTGTCGATATCCTAGAACCACATGATGACAGTAGACTGGATACTTGGGCGAAAGTGAAGGGAATGGCAAAGTTTGCTGACGACCACGAAATAGCCTTTGGTCGGCTCATGGTTGGCCGAAAGATTGGCGACCAACTTCAAGTCGTAGACGTCGCTGACCACAAAATCCGAGAGAAGGCCCGCAAAATGGGGGCACCGGCGGACCTTGAAGCGCTCTTTGAAAAGCTTGGATAACATTCTCTTTTGCTACAATTAGGATGAACGTATCAAAGAAGGTTCCCAAGGTTATTCGATGTGGTCACTTCTTTGATTTTCTCAAGAAGACCGAGGAGATGCGCAGGTGGGCATGGGTCTTTCGCGGCCACGGCAATCACGGCCAGCGGTGGACGATTGAATCCAGTTTGCATCGTTTTCTTAGAGATAGATCGAACATCATCAGCCCAAAGTGGTGGGCCGCGAGAGAAAGAGCAGCACTTCGCCGATTTAAACAAGGCGCGCATCTTCACCTCCTGCACCTTCCTGAAAAGACAAAGACCGAGAATCTGTCGTGGTTAGCTTTGATGCAGCATTACGGAGCTCCGACAAGACTGATTGATTTTAGTTTAAGTCCAGCAGTGGCGTTTTTCTTCGCAACGCATGCTGCGACACCCGGTGATGCTTACAGCGTTCACGCAATACATGTGAACACCGTTCGCGCCGCTTGCTTCCAGGCGGTCCGCCCCAAGAAAGGTAAGGCTGGCCCGGGAGACTACTATACCCCTGTTGACGCGGATTACGCTATCGGCCAGAAACAAACGCAGAACTTCGTCGGGATTTTTGACAGCCGGCTCAATAGTCCACGTCAGCAGGCTCAAGAAGGATTATTTTTGGTTCCTAGTTCGATCGATCTGGATGTAGAGGGATGGCTTGCAACAGCTGAGCCCGACGCTATCGAGGATCATTGGCGCGAATTTCGATTCGCAGGTAGCGAGGAAAATTACGAACGCGACGTTAGGCAATTTCTTGGAATTGCCTTGTCGCCAGCTGGAATGTTTCCGGGTCTCGAAGGTTTAGCTCAATCGGCACGGTACTCCTGGTTCGATTTGTCTCGGAACTATCATCCTAACGAAGTGTAAATGGCACCGGTATGATCCGGCAAAGATGTCTCCGCAATTGTGGTTGCGCCCCAATGTGGTAACAATAGGGAATGTCTGACAAGAGAATATACGTCGAACGTACGGACGAAGGCGATTACGCCGTTAGACGCGCAGGAGCCGATCGAGCTAGCGACGTTTTACCCACGCAAAAAAAGGCAATCGAGCTCCAACCGGGCATTAATCCACATGTCGAACGCGTTCGCAATACCGATGTAGGGCACCGCGACAAGTGGCGTCGACCGTAATGTCGGTGAGACACTGACTCACCCCCTCACTAACACAGGTATGATCCTCGGAGAGCCGGAATGATGGAATTCATAGGCGATGCCACTTGCCGATCTACCATTTCTTCAATACGTCGATGAACGGGACATCGATTTCATTCTGCTGGAAGAATTCCATTCGGAGCCTCGTTTTGTCAGTTGGTTTGTCCGTCAGTTCGTTCAGGGAAAGGGCCCTTTCGCCTTTATTGGAGCGTGGCATTCAGTCAGTGATCCAACGTTAGGCGAATCCGACCTAACTGTCGTCGCTGACGTGAACGGTGAACGAGTCGGGATTCTGATCGAGAACAAGATCGATGCCCCGGCCCAACCGGACCAAGCGAGACGATATATATCGCGCGGCCTGGTGGGCTCGCTAGCGGGTGAATGGATCCGATACATTAGCTGCATCGTTGCGCCCAACAAATATCTCCAAGGTGACCCGGAGGCGGAACACTACCACCACAGGGTTTCCTACGAAGAAATTCGAGACTGGTTGCGCGACAACACTCCTGACACAAGCCGTCGAGCGTTTCGTCTCGATGTCTTGAACACAGCAATCAATCAGAATCGGCGCGGGCGGATAAAACATCGTGACGAGCGCGTTTCTCAGTTTTTCCGCGACTACTACGACTTTGCAGGAAAGCATTTTCCTAACACTCGCATGCGTGAGTATCAGGATGTCGGCGCAAATAACACGTGGCCCGAGTTTCGACCAGATGGCTTAAGGGATAACTACGCGCGCGCATTTATTCTACACAAGACTGACCTCGAATGCGTAGATCTACAACTTGAAGGGCTGGGCAGCGAAGTTGCCCGGTTGCGCGAGTTGAATCAGTCGCTGCTCGATTCTGAAGTACGGCTGGTCGCAAAAGGCAAGAGCGCCGTGTTCTCTATCCGCGTACCGCGGATGGATACGAAAATGTCACTGGCGGGACAGGAACCGCAGGCCCAAACAGCGCTTAGGGCCGTCGAGCGGCTCACGCTTATTGCGCGATCACTCAAATTAAGCGTTTAGCCAGTTATAAAAACCATCCGTTCCCACTAAGCCCCAAGGGCAAAACTAGCGGACACAATCATGGGCGACAGTCGCCAAGCTATCTCAGCAGCGACGGATTTGTCACAATTACACGATCGCCTTTGTCGGCTTGCGGTTTCTTGCGGCGGCCTGATCCCGACAGCTGCAACTTAATATTCGGCGAAAGTTCAATAACCCACTGCTGCAAATCTTGTGGCGTTACCTGAGCGAATGCCATCGCTTCTTGGAATAACAAGTCGTAGTCGACGGCTGCACCTTTGTTAGCACCCGAGAGAATTTTGAGCACCTTTGAGCGGGCTAGCGAACAAAGTTGTGCCCGCTTTTGATCGGCTATCGGCGATTTCGGCATTTTTTGATCAAACATCAGCTCTTCCTGTCCGCCGGACTTGCGCACTCTGGCTCGATAGCGGACCTCGTCTTGCGTCCTAGCCGCCGCCATCTCCGCGCTTTTGAATACCTCGATTCCTCGCGGGTGGTTTGTGGCGAAGATAAGGTAATACCGAACCTTTTCCTTCTCAGGATCGAAAATCACCGCCTCGGCAACGTATTTAAATCCACAGATCTCCCGCAAACTTTTGCAGTATTCTTTCACGGCAGCTTCTTCCCGCTCACCGGTTCCTTTTGGCAGAGATCGAATCCGGTCAAGAACTCCCTTTCGGCCAAACAATTCGTTATAGCTCTCTGCTCTCGTTTCGGTGTCCACAAATCTGGTTAGGAAGGAAGTCATCAGGTTGAACAAAATCTCGCAGCTACGCTCGGCAACGAACGGCTTTAGTTCTTTAATCGGCGCCGCGGCCCAACCCTTTTGATCGAGAAAAACGAACTTGAACGGAGTCTTTCCAGCGGCCTCGGTCAGTTTCTGAACCTCTCGCAACTTTTGAATAAATCGTCCATGCAACGCGACTGCATCAACCGTCGCGTCTGATGCTGCTTCGGTGAAGGCTTCTAGTTTGTTGAACGCGCTGGGTTTCTTTTCAACGAAGATGCAGCGCCCCTTTACTTTTTTCCCGAACTTGTCCCTCAGCCCAACAACCGCTTCTCTTACCACCCGCAGCGCGACGCCAAACGACGAATCGGCGTATGTTTCATCCTTTGCGCCCCATGGTCCTGCAAAACCATCGACGTATACAATCGCGTCCCAGACTTGGCACACGCGATAGATCAGTTGCGCAAGATAGTTCTCCAACAAGCAGTGTTTTACATAGGCTTGCTCTCGGCCGCCCTCGTAGTTTGAGAACTCAATCTTAGGCATATGCGGCCGTGGGCCGAGGCAGCCCGTTCCACGTGCTTCCTTCGAGAATTCGGCCAGCCGCTTTCTTGCCTAATGGAACCATTTGCACGGGACGTTCCTCCGCGAGAATCAAGGTTCGCGCAGGTGCATTTTCTGCCACGGCCTCAGTAGGCGCCCAGTGTCCCCATTGTTTGAAGTGAAATGGAACTTTGGCCTTTTGACACTGGTGCAAAAGGTTCGTCGCCCAATCGGGGTGCATCGGACGGGATCTTGGTCCGCTTTCGCCCCCTGCGATCACCCAATCAATAGAATGCAATTCCTTCTTATGAAACCACGCACTGAGATCAAGCGGCCCTAACAACGGTTCACATGAAAGAAAGCGGACTGCCGCATCGTTCTGCAACAAAAACGGAAGCCGTTTCTCAGCATATAGCTGGCTCTCCACAGTCGTTCCTAGCCAAACGTTGGCGGGCCATTTCTTCTCCCAGGGTACCATCTGGCGAACATTTTGAGGCCGCTTTGTTAGGAGCAACCAATCCAACCACGGCGTTGTCTCGATCAGCTCCCAAAGCCGTGCCCTTTGGGGAGTCAATTCGCTGCGACGTTCGAACACGTCTGCCATGCTTGCGCAAAAGACTCTTCTTCTCTTCCGACTAATGCGCGCGTCGTCGTTCCAAGCCAAAGGTTCGTTCCAATGCGAATCTGAAAAGAACCGACGATCCGCACTGCTACCCCACACCTTATGCCCCATTCTCTTTGCCCAAAGTTCGGCGTAGCAGTTGTCACAAGCCGGGGACACCTTGGAACAACCCCACCACGGATTGAAGGTATGGTCGGTCCATTCGATTGAGGAGTTCTGGGCCATCTAATGAAAAGCTGTGAAAAAGCTGTGCATAACTAAAGCACAAAACATAAAAAAAGAAGCCGCACCGGGCGCGGCTCCCTTCGATTAGGTTATTTGCCTAACTCTTTTTTTATGTCTTTCACCATCGGGCCGACCTTTTTCTCGACCTGTTTTAGGCGATCAGGCGTGACGCCCAATTCCTTCGACCACGAGTCGAGCTCCCATTTTTCGTGAACGTTGACGCGATCACGATCCGGCTTTCCCCGATCTTGCAGATTATCTGGCATAGCTTTGGTGGCTCCTTTCTTGGCTCAACTGTTCACTTGAACATAATCAATTGCAAATATTAATTATCGTCGCGGTTTCTTGCAGAGACGCAATCTCAGCCTCACCAGATACTAGTTTTAGTTCGACGTGCCGTGTTCTCGACTTGGCCAGGCCCGGTCTCATCTTGGCCGGACTCAGTCTCAGTTCCGTCAGATGCGGTCTAAGCTCGCCCAGATCGGAGTTCGGGACCGCCAGGTTGGGTCTCGGGTTGGCCAGGTTGGGTCTCGGGTTGGCCAGGTTGGGTCTCGGGTTGGCCAGGTTGGGTCTCGGGTTGGCCAGGTTGGGTCTCGGGTTGGCCAGGTTGGATCTCCGCTTGGTCAGGTGCGTTCTCGGTTTGTCCAGGAACGATCTCGGTGTGGCCAGATGCATTCTCCGCTCACTCAGGTGCGATCTCCGCCTCGCCAAGCGCGAACTCGGCTCGGCCAGGAACGGTCTCCGGGCGGTCAGCTACGGTCTCCGGTCGGCTAGGAGCGTTCTCAGGGTGGTCAGATGGGGACTGCGGCCGAGTCGGGGCGAACGCTCTATATATAGATGCGATCTCAGGTCAGCCCTGCGGCAACTCAATGGCGTCTGGCACAGACGCCCTACAACGGGGTGAAAAATTATCCCGGCGAAATGGCAACGCGGTTAGGCCGGATATCGACCCGTTTTCTTTGTATGGAAAATCCGGCAGTTACGAAGAATACTTTGCGTGATGGAATGTTGAGTTTGTTAGGCGGGATTCGGGCGAATTTGGCCTAACTGTCTTGTTAGGCGACTTAAGTAACAACTTGGTTGTAAGGCATCGTATGCAGGATGGCATCTGGCTTGCTAGTTAGGCTGGCCGTTAGCCAAACGAAACCAAATAGTAACAAACAATAAGAAGAAAGTAATCGAATGACTCAAGACCAGGAAAACGTAACGTCCATGTTCGAGGCCACTGTAAAGTTCCTCGACCAACACAATAACATTTGGAGCGGGCGCCCCGCTTTTGCCGACGCAGTGAACGAAGCGCGCACCAATACCCGCGCTATTCGCAACGCCGCGACGACCCAGGAAGCCGGTACCGTCGGTGTGACCGACGAAAAAACGCAGGTCCGCAACGACCTCGAAGCGCAGACGCTCGACTTCGCTCATCTGCTCGGCGCGATGGCGGCGAAGAAGGGCGACGCCAATCTTTCGGCGAAATTGCACCTGACCAAGTCGTCGTTAGACACGATGCAGGATAACGACCTCATCCAGACCGCGCAGCAGGTTCAGGAGTTCGCTTCCGCGCACGCGGCCGAACTTCAGCCATACGGTATCACCAGCGACCAGATCGCCGCGTTCAAGACGATCACCACGAAGTTTGAAGATACCAAGAATGCGAGCCGCAGCGCGTTCGCCGGACGTTCCGGCGCGACGGGATCGGTCAGCGAACTGATCAAGACCACGCGAAGCTTGTTCCGTAACCAGATCGACAAGATGGCGACACCGTTTCGGTTCACCGCGCCGGAATTTTATCGCGGCTATTTCGCCGCGCGGGTGATCATCGATCGCACCGCGACTCACAGCACAACCGCGAAAGCGCCGGCCGCTCCGATCCAAGGCACGATGCCGAAGGTGACCACCCCTGTCGGCGCGACAACTTTGTAGTCCGAACGCTGCAAAAACGCTGGCTGGGTAGGTTTGACCCAGCTGGTCTTCGGTAAACATCGATCGCCCGCCGGATTGTCTGCCGGCGGGTGATTCGTTTTTCTCTCCTTTCGACTGGGGAGCACAGGCTGCCAGCCTGTTGTGTCCGGCAGCTTGCCGGACATTTCGCTCGTGGTGGATCGAGCGCTCCGCCGCTCGATGTCAGAAAAAATTGCGGCTTTGCCGCCTGAATTTAGCATCGCCCGCAGAGCGGCCGATCCACCTTATGCGTCCCTAACGAGTAGGGCATTCGGCGGTCATAGACCGCCGCTACAGTCGGGAAGATTGGCATCGGTGATGCTTAAACCCAGCTCATCTTCAGTTAGTTTGGTCATACAAACGGGCGGGCTGAGAAATCGGTCCGCCCGTTCTGTTTTCGTTAGGGTCGCGCGCTGCGCCGACCGCAGGCGACACGCCTGCCGCTACAGGGTTTATGATTACGAGCACGAGCGCGCTCCCCGAATCAGCCCGGCGCCATTGTGCGGGAAGGCATTGACCACTTTGAATTGCACCGATTTTGGGGCAAAGTTCAGATCGATGGCAGGGAACGCGGTTCATTTCCTCGTTTATATCAGCGTGGCTTCCCACCCGTTCAGCGAGCCCGAACTGGTCGAGCTGCTGCGGACCAGCCGTTCGCTGAATGAGCAGAGCGATATCACTGGAATGCTCCTCTACAACGACGAGCGATTCATGCAGGTGCTCGAAGGCGGAGAAGAGGAGGTGAAAGCAACCTTCGCGCGGATCTCGAATGACTCGCGCCATCAAAATGTCATTACGCTGCTGGAAGGTGAACAGCCGGAACGGGATTTTCCCCAATGGTGGATGGGTTTCAAAGTGATCGATGCCGAGACGGTCAAAGCCCTTCCCGGTTTTCACACGTTTCTCACCCAGAAATGGTCGGCCCTGCAATTTGCGGATGATCCCAGTCGCGCGCATCAGCTGCTCCGGGTGTTCCGTCGAATGTGAGGAAGCAGTCTAATCGTTGAGGGATTAGGGATTCCATTCGACTAACTAATCTGACAAAGCGGGCCGAGTGAATTCTAGCTAGGCCCGGCTCACCAATTTTTGATGGCCAATCCAATTGCCGAAATTCCGTACGCTGCCGGGAATACGATTTCAATAATAATGCGCGCGCGCGTTACCCGCGGGACCTTCGCTTTGCTTTGGCGGATAAAGCCCATGTCCTGCATCCTCTCAACCATTTCGTGCAGAGTGTTTTGCTTGTGGAGAATATCGATCTGCTGACTGATCGCGCCGGATCTCTCACGGAACGAACGATTCAATTCGTCCAGGCGCGCCTGCATTGTAACACGCTCCTGCGACGGGAGGTGATAGCGTTCCGCCTCGGCGAGGTCGTCGATTTCTTTCGCCAGCGGAATCGTTACGGCAAAATGCTTGTCCGAAAGATCAGAGAGCTCCGTGGAGAGGTCCCACATTTTTGACGCGAGTGTTACCGCCGCAGCTTGTCGCTCTTTTTCATCCGAGCTCATGGCTGCTTCCAATCTTTTTAAGAGATCTTCGGCCGATCGCTTCCTAACTAATGCGACCGACCAGTCGGCCCAGGCGGCGAGCAAATAGATGATCAGCAGGTAAAGAGTGACTGCGAAAAAGACCTGATTGGCAGAACGTGGGGAGATGAATGCGAATTTTGCCGCTTCGGTTCCGAACTCGCTGAACCTGGCCAGGCCGGTAGAGAGAAGGAGGGAGATGCTTGCGCATACGAGCAGCGCTTTTTGTCGCTCCCGGGCGACCTCGGAGAAGGGATCGGACAATAGATCGACGAGGGGCTTGAATCTTTCGCCCGACATCGAGGTGGACGTTTTCTCACTCATTGCCTGACTCGATAGGCGTTTTATCCGGGTAATGGAAAGGATGCAAGCATTGGTGCGAGTTTTGCCAAGCGAAACCATCTCGGTTTGCCTTGTCGTTAACGGCGGGAAGCGATAGTCTCGGCGCATGATCGCGCTTCCGCTGTTGATCGAGATTCGGGTGGACCAGGCAAGGCCACGAACGGCGGATTTCGGTATCGACCTTTCGGTGATGTCAGAACTGTCCGTTATAGAAGTGGAAGCACCGGAACGCCTCTCCCGGGAAGGTAATCGAGAGCTTACAGTGAGAATGAAGGGCGGACAGGCTCGGGCCGTAAGCACTCCAACCGAAGTCTCAACTGGTCCAGAGCGGCGCTGGCGGCTCGACCATGATCTCAGCCGACTCTATTCAGAGGTGGCAGTGGCGACCCGTTTTCTACGTCACGCATCCGCCATCGCGCATTTCTGGCTGGAAGCCGGACGAGATAAATGTTCGAACAGCTTTGTCGACTACCGAGCCGGTAAACTCATATTGCGTTCGGAGGTCATAGAATCTCTTTTCAGCGGTCAGCAGGCGGAGTTCTTTTCGCCTACATTTACCGAGATACAGCCTCTCGCCTTCGACGTTGTGGAGTTGTCGTTCGAAAGCCCATTCTTTGGAAAGCTAAAGCCGTATCTCGAATGGGACAGCAAGATCGGGATAAGCGGTGTAGCCGGTGTAATGGGGTTCCTGTTGGCATTAGGTAGCTGTCACCCGGCGCCCAAAAATCCTGACATTACGATCAAGATCAAAGTGATACAGAAAGCGGCGGCGCCCGCACCTGCCAAAGGTGACATCAAGTCCGGCGCCAAGGTTTACACCCAAGCATTGCAGTTAGGCGGAATTGCGGAGATTCAACACGCCCTTTTTCTCGCAGGACTCGATCCTGGTCCCGCCGATGGGAAGGACGGCCCTCAGACCCGGAAAGCGGCCCAAAAATTCTGCGACAAAGCCGGAATCAAGTTCGCAGGATACAATGACCCCAAGTTTGTTAACGCCCTGGCGACTCGCCTCGGCAATAGCTATCATTATTTCGCCGGTCAACCGTGATCGACGTCAAGTCGCGCTCGTTAACGGGTGAGGGCGGCGGATGGTTTGAATGTTGGACGCGGCACGCGTGAGGCCGGTTAACTCATTTTCAGCGGGTGTCGTTTTATTTGCAGCCGCGCCAAAACTTCGTCCGGAAAGTTCCGGAGTATTTTATGGGATCACTGACACGGCGACCATAAACTGGAATGAGACACACTATGAATCCTAACCACCATCATATGCCGGAAACCTTTGATGAGGTGATTAAGCGCGGTTTTCCGCTTGGTACAGGACTTCCATTGCACCGGGACGCGTTGGCTCAGCCGGCAAAGGAAGCTGAGATGGCGGCCAGACAGGCCGGAATGAGATTGCCAGCACTGGCAGCAGGTGCCCCGGTGACGGTTCGCAAGAACCAGGCGGAGCTATCCGATGTAGAAAGGAGGGCGTTCCGCGATGCCATTACGCAGCTGGTTAACGATGGTACTTATCTCACCCTGACTCGCCTGCACATGGATATGTCGCACAATATGCACGGAAGTATGGGCGAAACGGGGTTGTATCGTTTTCTCGCCTGGCACCGTCGATATGTCGTGGCGTTCGAACGCGAACTCCAGCGGGCCGATCGCATTCAACGTCCGACCGCTACTCAACTACTGGGTGTTCCGTACTGGCGTTGGCAGGACGATTTCCCGGACTGGTTGCAGGGATTTTTGCCTGCAAATGATCCGGACAACGGAAAACCACCGCCTGCCCGCAAAGAAGCTCCCGCGAATATCAAGCCTGGCAGTATTGATATCGACGCTATTCTGAACCATTTCGATATTCAGATTACCGGCATTCAAGGTGAGAACGATTATACGAAGTTTACTTATGGCATCGAAGGCTGGGGCAAGCGTCCAGACGGCTCTCACCTGAACGCACATAACCAGGGCCACGCATGGATCGGCGGAATAATGAATAACACCAGCACTTCTCCGACCGATCCAATGTTTTGGTTGCACCACGGAGAGATTGACCGGCTTTGGCAGAACTGGCGACAAACACATCCCAACCCGGCTCCGCCGCTCGCAGGTTCGGACAGAATCATGGATCCTTGGACGGAGTCGTACGATGAAGTTCTCGATATCGGATCGTTAGGCTACAGCTACGATTCCTTATCCCCCTGATGCAATGGGTGAGCGGCAGTCGACAAGGCGGGTCTTATGGGATGTTTGGATATACTGATCGGTCCGTCCGTTTTTGTTTGTGGAGTTGTTGTAGCGGTGCTTGTGACAAGCGCGATCTACTTGAACAGGCGTTCGCCGCGACGCACGCTTCTACATCTGAGGATTCGACTAACTAGTTTCCAAACAAGGCGGGCGGACCGAAGTATCTTCACGTCCGCTTGGTTTGCTTTATTGCCGGCCTTTCGAGTTGACGCCTAGCGAGTCGACGCTCAGGGCAGGCCCGGCAGTAGAACCCCGAACGCTTTCGGGGTGGCTACATATGATTGACACGTTTGCGCTTGGGCTAACAACGCGCCCGGAGACCTCGACGCTCAACTCAACACATGTCCAAGTGCGATGAGGACAGCGCATGCTACAGCCGCGAAGCCGTCCGTTTGAATCCGAGTTTAGCTCCGCGTTAACGAGCGGCGAACAGTTGCCACTCGCCGGGTACGCCCTTCAGGGTTTGGCGATCACGTTCGACCAACTCAATTCCAGAGCCGGCGACGAGGTCGCGGACTGTATGGGAGACGAGCACTTCGCCCGGGCCGGCGACCGCGCCTACGCGCGCGCCGATGTGCACCGCCAGACCCGCGATGTCGTCGCCGGCAATTTCGATTTCGCCAGTGTGGAGGCCGGCGCGAATCTCCAACCCGAGCGGGCGAACGCGATCGCGGATGCTGCAGGCGCAGGAGATAGCGCGCGCCGGTCCGTCGAACGTCGCGATGAAGCCGTCGCCGAGTGTCTTCACTTCGCGGCCGCGGAAGCGCAACAGCTCCGCGCGGACGATAGCATGATGTTTCGCCAGTAAATCGAGCCAGCCGCGGTCGCCGTAGCGCACCACGCCTTCGGTGGAACCGACGATGTCAGTAAAGAGTAACGTGGCCAGGACGCGATTCGTTAGCGGCTGGGGACGGGTGCCGGTTAGGAACTCCTCGATCTCATCGACCACACGATCGGCGTTCGACGTCCACCAGGCGTGATCGGCGCCGGGCAATTCCACGAAGCGCGCACCGGGAATGTGAGACGCGAGATAGCGGCCTTCCTCCACCCGCACATCGGAGTCGTCACGCTCGTGCATAACGAGCGTCGGCACGCGAATCGCCGGCAACACGCTTCGGGTATCGATTTGCGTGTTCATCTTCATCAAGGCGATCGCCGCGCCGGGACTGCTGCTGCGCCGGTAATACGCCACAAGCTGCGCGAAACGTTCCGGATCGAGACTCGGCGCGATGGCGGTGAAGCCGTTGGCGAAGTCGCGCTCGATCGCCTTGTAAGTGGCATCGCGTTGCTCTGGCGTCGGAGCCCACGGATAATCCGGGCTCCAGATGCGTTTCGAGAAACAACCGAAGGTGCAGAGCGCGACCGTCCGCTCGGGATAAGTCGCGGCGAAAAGGATGCTCATGTTCCCGCCTTCGGATGCGCCGAAGATGGCCGCGCGCTCCGAGCCGACTGCGTCCATGACTGCGCGCACATCGTCCATGCGCCGCTCCAGCGTCGGCAACTGGTCGTTAGGCACAGTGTCCGACATGCCGGTGCCGCGTTTGTCGAAGACGATGAGACGCGAGAAAGAAGCCAGCCGGCGCAAACCGTGGGCGAGATCGGGCAGCTCCCAGGCGAGCTCGACGTGCGAGAGCCAGCCGGGGACGTAAACCAAATCGAGCGGCCCTTCGCCCACGACCTGGTAGGCGATGTGCACGCCATCGACGGAGACATATTGAGTACGCGGTGGCATGGCTGTTCCTGTATCAACTTATTCGCGCGTCGGTGGTCGCCAACGCGTTTCTGGCCGCGGTTAGCCGGATTGCATTTTTTTTTGGCGACCTATCCCGATCGCCGGCGGGGTTGATAGATGTCCCGCGGCGATTTCCCTTTTTCTGTGGTCGCCTCACTGACTCGCAATGCTTTGCATCGCCCGATGCTCACCCTTCGGGCTTCGGCCATGTCGCACCACACCCTTTAGGCTTCATTCTCCCGATCTGCTCGGTCGCGACGTCACGATTCCCGATCGCGGGGCCAGCCCGCCTCCCAACCAGTCCCCCGTCCAGCCGTAAAGTTGGCGCCCCCGCGTTCTCGCGCACAGGGTCGAAAGAAGAGTTGAGTATTGAGAGCTGACGGCCGAAGGGATCGAGATGACTGATTTGACGCGTTCACAGCAGATCACGGGGCTAGTTGTTTCGTTAGTCGTGGCGTTTGCCGCGGCGGCGATCGGCGGAGTGGCATCGGCGCGCGCGGGCGATTTTTACCGGCAGCTGATCCGGCCGGCGTGGGCGCCGCCCGGAAAAGTTTTCGGACCGGTCTGGACTGTTCTCTATTTTCTGATGGGAATTGCGGCATGGTTAGTCTGGCGTGAACCACACGCGCCGTTCCAGAAAGCTGCGCTTACGGTTTACATTGTTCAGCTCGGGGCGAACGCGCTCTGGACCTGGTTGTTTTTTGTTTGGCGCAAAGGCCGGTTCGCCTTCTACGAGATCGTTCTTCTCTGGGCGCTGATCCTCACGACGATGATTTTGTTCTGGCAGGTGCGTCCGTTAGCCGCGCTGCTACTCCTGCCGTATCTCGCGTGGGTTTCGTTCGCCTCGTTCCTGGCATTCTCGATCTGGAAGTTAAATCCGCGAGTGTTGGGGAGTGACGCAGAGGTCCGAAGGACGAATGTAGACTAACGAAGTTGAAAGATGGATCGGTATCTCCGACTTTCCAGCACAGTGGGATCCGAAGCTTGGAATTCACGTGACTTGAAGTCGCGGCC